>JAESFV010000014.1_pt1 | contig 598758 bp, 576 predicted proteins | sample 9269471 | NCBI WGS metagenome assembly JAESFV01 (sample SAMN14502647, study PRJNA617108) | algae metagenome | isolation source: Symplocastrum torsivum CPER-KK1 and co-occurring heterotrophs from... | place: USA: Central Plains Experimental Range, Colorado | collected 2001-01-01
CCCCGGCGTGCGGCCCGGCCCCCCCGCCGCGCGCCCCCGCTTATCTGTTCACTTGTCGCGAATGGCGGGCTCGGCTGCCGCCGGCCCGCCATTCGCGACAAGTGAACAGGGCATGCTACGTTTCCGAACATGTTCAGTTCTGAGGCGTCTCCCCCGACCAAGAGTGAGCGAACTCGTGCGCACATCCGGAACATCGCACTCGAGTCCTTTCGCCGACGCGGATACGATGCCACGACGATCCGGCTCATCGCGCAGGAAGCGGGGGTGTCGGTCGGGACGACGAACTACCACTTCGCGAGCAAGAACACGCTCGTTCAGGAGCTCTACCTCGACGTGCAGCAACACCATCGGGATGCCGCGCTGCCGCTTCTGGCCGACGTGAAGCCGTTGATCGATCGACTCGAGGTCGTCTACCGGACGGGCCTGGATCAACTCGCTCCCTATCACGCGCACGCGCCGGAGTTCCTGTCCGCTGCCGTCTCACCGCGGTCGCCGATCAACCCCCTCTCCGAGGAGTCAGCGCCGGCGCTCGCGATCGTGGAGGGTCTCTTCCGGGAGGCGGTTGAGGGCGCGAGCGACACGCTTCCCGCCGATGTCCGAAGCGCTCTTCCGCATGCGCTCGCTCTCGCCCATCTCCTCCTCGCGCTGTTCTGGGTCTACGACTCCTCACCCGAGCAGCGCAGGACTCGCGCGCTCGTGGAGCAGGGACTGATGCTGCTCAAGCTCGTGCTGCCACTGACACGGGTACCGATGCTGCGCGTGCCGGTTCGACAACTGCTCGCGCTGGTCGCGGACGTCCGCGCGGGATCGTGACGTCGCCCCGCACGGCTGCCGAGCCGATGGCCTTCTCGTCCGACGAGACATGGGCGGGCGGCTTCTGGTCGTGGATGGCGTTCGTGGCGATGATGCTCGCCGCCTTCACCGTGAGCCTCGTGGTGCCGATGGTTTCGTCGCCGGTCGCGGTTCCGCCGTCAGGAGCGGACGTGGCTTTGATCCTGCTGATCGTCGGATTCGCCCTCGTCGTCGGCGGCGGAGTCTCGATGGTCGTCATGCTCTGCTGTCTTCCGCTCGTGCGCCTCATCGCCAAGGCACTTCGTCGCGTCCGTCGCGTGTACGTCCATGTGACCGTGTACGCGCTCCTGGGCGCGGCGATAGGGGTGCTCGCCCTCGCCATGCTCGGACTCGCGGCCGATCCCCCGGTGCCGACGTCGGCGCTCCGGGAAAGCCCTCTGCAGATCTTCACGATCCTGGTCTGCGCCGCCTCGCCCGCCTTCGGCTGGTGGCGTGCGTCGCGCCATGCGCGCCGGGAACTCGCGGCGAGAGGCGACGCGTCAGGATTCGACTGAGCGCGTGCGCACCCATTCCGCGACATCGGTGATCTCGGGATTCGCGGCGCGCGCCACGGGGATCCGAATCCCCAGCACTTGGGAGACCACATCCTGCGCGATCCGGGCGGGCGTGAGCCCGGCGTCTTCGAGGATCTCTTCGCGGCTGGCGTGGTCGATGAACTCGTCCGGCACACCGAGCTCGTCCACGGCGGTGTCGACGCCCGCTTCCCTCAGCACCTGGCGGACACGCGTGCCGATTCCGCCGACGCGGATGCCGTCCTCGATCGTGATGACGAGCCGGTGGGATGCCGCGAGCTCGACGATCGACGGCTGAACGGGGATGACCCAGCGCGGGTCGACCACCGTGGCGCCGATGCCTTGCGCGCGTAGACGTTCGGCCACGTCGACGGCCGTGTGCGCCATGGGCCCGATGCCGATCAGGAGCACATCCTGCGCCTCCGAGCGGACCAGCACGTCTACGCCGTCGTCGAGTCGTTCGAGAGCGGGAAGCTCGGGGCTGACCGTGCCCTTCGGGAAGCGGACGACGGTCGGCGCATCATCGACCGCGACGGCCTCTCGCAGCTCCTCGCGGAGTCTCGTGCCGTCTCGGGGGACGGCGATCCGGATGTGGGGCACGATCTGGAGCATCGCGAGATCCCAGATGCCGTGGTGGCTGGGACCATCCGGTCCCGTGACGCCTGCCCGGTCGAGGACGAACGTGACGCCGGCGCGGTGGAGCGCGACATCCATGAGCACCTGGTCGAAGGCGCGGTTCATGAAGGTCGCGTAGATCGCGAGCACGGGGTGCAATCCGCCGTATGCGAGCCCTGCGGCGGACGCGACGGCGTGCTGCTCGGCGATCCCGACGTCGTACACGCGGTCGGGGAATCGCTGCGCGAACGGAAGGAGTCCGGTCGGGCGCAGCATCGCCGCCGTCATCGCGATGACGTCGTCGCGCTTCTCGCCCACCGAGACGAGCTCGTTCGCGAAAACGTCGGTCCACGCCTCCGCGCCCGAGGCTCCCCCGACGTTCTTGCCGGTGAGGGGATCGATCTTTCCGACGGCGTGGAACTGGTCCGCTTCGTCGTCACGGGCGGGCTGATAGCCGCGGCCCTTCTCGGTGATCGCATGCACGATGACCGGCGCGCCGTAGGATTTCGCCAGCTCCAGCGTTTCAAGCAGCGCATTCAGATCATGGCCGTCGACGGGTCCGAGATACTTGATGTCGAGATTCGAGTACAGCTCGGTGTTGTTGACGAAGCGCGAGAGGAATCCGTGCGTCCCGCCGCGTACCCCCCGGTAGACGGCACGCGCGGCAGGACCGAGCCTTCCGAACAGGCTCGCCGATCCTTCGTGGAGGTTGCGATAGGCGTCCGCCGTGCGTACGCGATTGAGGTACCGGGCCATGCCGCCGATCGTCGGGGCGTAGGAGCGACCGTTGTCGTTGACGACGATCACGAGATTGCGATCGTTGTCGTCGGAGATGTTGTTGAGTGCCTCCCACGTCATCCCGCCGGTGAGGGAACCGTCGCCGACGACGGCGACGACGTGGCGGTCCTTCCTGCCCGTGCGTGTCAGCGCCCGCGAGACGCCGTCTGCCCAGCTCAGCGAACTGGACGCGTGCGACGACTCGACGACATCGTGCGGACTCTCGGACCGCTGCGGGTATCCCGCGAGACCACCTCGCGCGCGCAGTCGTGAGAAGTCCTGCCGACCCGTGAGGAGCTTGTGCACGTACGACTGGTGGCCGGTGTCGAAGATGACGGGGTCGTTCGGCGAATCGAAGACACGGTGGATCGCGATCGTGAGTTCGACGACGCCGAGGTTGGGACCGAGATGCCCGCCAGTACGAGCGACGTTCTCGACGAGGAAGCCCCGGATCTCCGCGGCGAGTTCGACGAGCTGGTCTGCCGTGAGCTCATCGAGGTCACGCGGCCCAGCGATGGATGACAGGAGAGACATCCTCGCTCCCTTCTCTCACGACGAGTCGGTCAAGTCTATTCGGGAGAAGTGCGAAGGGGCCGGGCTTGCGTGCCCGACCCCTTCGTGTCTCCTGCTCAGACGAGCGAGCGGAGGACGTACTGGAGGATTCCGCCGTTGCGGTAGTAGTCCGCCTCGCCGGGGGTGTCGATGCGCACGACCGCATCGAACTCGATGGTCTGCTTGCCCTCGGGCGAGAACTCGCTCGGCTCTGCGGTGACCTTCACCGTCTTCGGCGTCGTTCCCTCGTTGAGCTGCTCGAGTCCCGTGATCGAGACGATCTCCGTTCCGTCGAGGCCGAGAGACTCCCAGCTCTCCCCCGCGGGGAACTGGAGAGGAACCACGCCCATGCCGATGAGGTTGGATCGGTGGATGCGCTCGAAGCTCTCGGTGATGACCGCCTTGACCCCGAGGAGGCTCGTGCCCTTCGCCGCCCAGTCGCGCGACGACCCCGAACCGTACTCCTTGCCCCCGAAGATGACCAGGGGAACCCCGGCGGCCTGGTAGTTCTGGCTCGCGTCGTAGATGAACGACTGCGGGCCGCCTTCCTGCGTGAAGTCACGGGTGTATCCGCCCTCCACGACGGCGCCGTCGTTGACGGCGCTGACCAGGAGGTTCTTGAGGCGGATGTTCGCGAACGTCCCCCGGATCATGACCTCGTGGTTGCCGCGGCGAGATCCGAACGAGTTGAAGTCCTTCTGGGCGACACCGTGCTCCATGAGGTACTGGGCGGCGGGTGTGCCGGCCTTGATGTTGCCGGCCGGGCTGATGTGGTCGGTCGTGACCGAGTCACCGAGCGTGGCCACGACGCGAGCACCGTGGATGTCGGTGACAGGCGTGAGCTCCATCGTCATGCCGTCGAAGTACGGAGCCTTGCGGACGTACGTGGAGTCGGCGTCCCACTCGAAGACGGGTCCCGTGGGGGTCGGCAGATTGCGCCAGCGGTCGTCGCCATCGAACACCGTCGCATACTGCTTGATGAACTGTTCGCGAGAGATCGACGAGTCGATCACCTCTTGCACCTCCGCGGGTGCCGGCCAGATGTCGCGCAGGAACACATCATTGCCGTCCGCGTCGGTGCCCAGCGGGTCGGTCTCGAAGTCGAAGTGCATGGAACCGGCGAGGGCGTAGGCGACGACGAGGGGCGGCGACGCGAGGTAGTTCATCTTCACGTCGGGGCTGATCCGGCCCTCGAAGTTCCGGTTGCCCGACAGGACGGCGGTCACGGCGAGATCATGATCGTTGATCGCGGCAGAGACCTCTTCGATGAGCGGGCCCGAGTTGCCGATGCAGATCGTGCAGCCGTAGCCGACCGTGTAGAAGCCGAGTCCCTCGAGCGCCTTGTCGAGGCCTGACTTCTCGTAGTAGTCCGTCACGACCTTGGAGCCGGGGCCGAGTGTCGTCTTGACCCACGGCTTGCTCTTGAGGCCCTTGTCGAGTGCGTTGCGCGCGAGGAGGCCCGCGGCGAGCATGACCGAGGGGTTGGACGTGTTCGTGCAGGACGTGATCGCGGCGAGCGTCACGGCTCCGTTGTCGAGGATGTAGTTGAGGCCGTCCGGCGTCGTGACCTTGACGGGCTTGGATGCCGCGGCGGGTCCTCCGCTGGAGATGTGGACCTCGCGCGTCTCCTCGTGCTCTTCGCCGGGTGCAGCCCCCGGGTCGGACGCCGGGAAGGAGTGCTTCGACTCCAGGTCGACGATGTCGTCGGACGTCTGGCTCGACGCGTAGTTGAGGATATCGTGCTCGAACTGCGTCTTGGCCTCGGTGAGGAGGATGCGGTCCTGCGGACGCTTCGGTCCGGCGATCGAGGGCACGACCGTCGAGAGGTCGAGCTCCATGTACTCGCTGAAGGCGAGCTCGCGGTCGGGGTCGTGCCAGAGCTTCTGCTCCTTGGCGTACGCCTCGACGAGGGCGACCGTCTGCTCGTCGCGCCCCGTGAGCCGGAGGTAGTCCAGCGTCACGTCGTCGATGGGGAACATGGCGGCGGTCGAGCCGAACTCGGGGCTCATGTTGCCGATCGTCGCGCGGTTGGCCAGCGGCACGGATGCCACGCCCTCGCCGTAGAACTCGACGAACTTACCGACGACGCCGTGCTTGCGGAGCATGTCGGTGATCGTGAGCACGACGTCGGTCGCCGTCACTGCGGGCGGGATCTCGCCGCTGAGCTTGAAGCCGACGACGCGCGGGATGAGCATCGAGACGGGCTGACCGAGCATCGCAGCCTCGGCCTCGATCCCGCCGACACCCCAGCCGAGGACGCCGAGTCCGTTGACCATCGTCGTGTGCGAGTCGGTTCCGACGCACGTGTCGGGGTATGCGCGGAGGACGCCGTCCACTTCGCGGTCGTAGATCACCTTCGCGAGGTGCTCGATGTTGACCTGGTGCACGATGCCCGTGCCCGGGGGGACGACCTTGAAGTCGTCGAACGCCGTCTGGCCCCAGCGGAGGAACTGGTAGCGCTCACCGTTGCGCTCGTACTCGATCTCGACGTTGCGCTCGAGGGCGTTCTCGGACCCGAAGAGGTCGGCGATCACGGAGTGGTCGATGACCATCTCGGCGGGCGACAGCGGGTTGATCCGGTTGGGATCCCCGCCCAGCGCCGTGACGGCCTCGCGCATCGTGGCGAGGTCGACGATGCAGGGAACTCCCGTGAAGTCCTGCATCACGACGCGGGCGGGTGTGAACTGGATCTCGGTGTCGGGCTGTGCGTTCGGGTCCCACGACCCGAGCGCCTCGATCTGCGCCTTCGTGACGTTGGCGCCGTCTTCCGTGCGGAGGAGGTTCTCGAGCAGCACCTTGAGGCTGAACGGGAGCTTCTCGTAGCCGGCGACGGTGTCGACGCGGAAGATCTCGTAGTCGGTGCTGCCGACTGTCAGGGTGCTCTTGGCACCGAAGCTGTCAACGGTGGACACGTGGCTCTCCTTCATCGGCTGCGAAGCGCGGCGCACACGCGCGCAACCTCCATCTTTCCCCTGCTGCAGGACCCTGGCTAGTGAGGGCGACCTAAGAGTGCGCGCATCGGGATTTATCTTGACGTCAAGATAAATGTAGCACTACGCGGCGGAGTCGGACTCCGCCGGCACGGTGCGGTACAGGGCGCGGACGACGAGCCAGGTGACAGCGACGAGCGGCGCGAAGAGAGGCAGACCCATCACGAGCTTGAGGGTTCCGAGGGCCGTGACGTCGCCCGCGAAGTACAGCGGCACCTGGACGATGAGGCGTGCCGCGAACAGCGACGCCCACGCGATGGCCAGCCAGAAGAACACACGTCGCTTGCGCTTGTCGCGCCGCCACGCCGTTCCCTCGCCCATGAGGAAACCGACGGCCAGGCCGATGAGCGACCAGCCGACGAGCGCCGAGATGAGCAGAGCGGATCCGTACGCGACGTTCGTGATGAACCCGGGGATGAAGTTGTCCTCGCCGCGACCCGTGAGCAGCGACAGGCCGGCTGCGGCTCCGGTCGCGATGAGGCCGCCGATCGCGGCGCTCGGGGGTGTGCGCTGGATGAGGCGCACGACGGTGAAGACGAGTGCGAGGCCTACCGACAGTCCGAGGCTCAGGGGAAGATTCGCCGTTCCCTCCTCGGCGTCGTAGGTGAGCGTCCAGGTGACGACGAAGACGAGGCCCGGGAGGACGGATTCGAGGATGCCGCGGAATCCTCCCATCGCGCCCCAGACGACATGACCCGTGCTCTTTCCTTCGGCGGGATCGAGTCCCGCCCGCCGGGCGGCGCTTCCGAGCGCCGCGCCGAGTGCTTCCGAAGCGCTCGGGGGTGTCGACCCGTCGGGAGGTGGAGTCAGTGCGGGCCGATCTTCGCCGGCCGGAGAACGCTCGGTCACGCCGCTCCCGGCGTAGCGGGCATGCGCAGCGGGATGAGGTCGCGCGGCGGCATGGGGGTTCCTCCGCGGACGACGACGATCGACCGGAAGAGATCCTCGATCTTGGCCGCAGCATCGACGTCGGTCGTCCCCGAGCCGCCGATGACGCCCCGCAGGAACCAACGCGGTCCGTCGACGCCGACGAAGCGCGCAAGCCGCTTGCCCGACGAGCCGTCGGGGCCCGACACGGGCACCTCCGCGAGGAGTTCGGGTCCGAGGGGTCCCTCACGCTCCTCGACGCGCCCGCCCTGCTGACGCACCTGCTGGCGGATCTGCTCGCGCGTCTCCTCCCACAGTCCCGCCGAACGCGGGGCCGCGAACGGCTGGACCTGCAGCGTCGAGCCGGCGTAGTCGAGACCGACCGCGACGATACGCTTCGACTGCTCTTCGACCTCGAGTCGCAGATTCAGTCCCTCGCGCGGCAGGATCTTGATCCCACCGAGGTCGATGTAGGGCCGGACGGGGTTCGCCTCCGACTCGTCGAACGGGCCCTCCTGGGCGCGATCCTTCGGTGCGGCCTTTCCTGCGCCGGCGGTGGGGGTTCCGTCGCTCATGCCTGGACTCCGTTCTGATAGCCGGTCGATCCGAACCCGCCGTCGCCGCGTGGGCTGTCGGGGAGCTCTTCGACCGGGATGAAGCGTGCGCGCGGGACCGGCAGCACGATGAGCTGCGCGATACGGTCTCCGGCGACGACGTCGTAGGCCCTCTGTGTGTCGGTATTGAGGAGCGCGACCTTGATCTCGCCACGGTAGCCCGCGTCGACCGTACCGGGGGCGTTGACGATCGTGATGCCGTGCTTGGCGGCCAGACCCGACCGCGGTACGACGAAGGCCAGGTAGCCGTCGGGAAGAGCGATCCGCACGCCGGTGCCCACCAGTGCGCGCTGTCCGGGCTCGAGTCGGATGCTCTCGGATGCGACGAGGTCGGCGCCCGCGTCACCCGGGTGCGCGTAGACGGGCATGTCGGGCGCGATAATGGGAACGTCCACGGTTTCGGTCACGCATCGAGGGTAATGCAGATGGCATCGCTGAACGGCGGCGGAGCGGATCATCCCCGCTACCGCGAGAGGTTGAGCCCTTCGCTGTGGGTTCTCGTGGCCGCGGCGCTCTGCGGCCCGATGGCTGCACTCGTCGTGACGCCCGTCGACACGACGCTCGCGCTCGTCGTCGGCGGCGTCGTCGCGGTGGTCCTGGTTCTGCTGCTCATCGCCTGGTCGCCGGTGATCGAGGTCAGTGATGGGATGCTCCGCGCCGGTCGCGCACGAATCGAGCTGAGTTACCTGGGCGACCCGGCCGTTTTCGTCGGAGAGGCCGCTCGACACGCCCGGGGCTCCGGTCTCGATCCTCGTTCGTGGCATCTCATCCGCGGTGGGATCGACGGTGTCGTCGTCGTGCCGATCCTCGATGTCGACGATCCGGCGCCGTCCTGGGTCATCTCGACGCGGACGCCCGAGAGACTGACAGCGGCGCTGCGCCGCGCGAACGCGGTCGCAGCGCCGTAGCGACGACGGGAGGGGCCAGTCAGGCCGCGCACTCCACGCAGACGTATCCGCCGTGGTCCTCGTGGTGGACCTGCGAACGGTGCTTCACGAGGAAGCAGTTGACGCACGTGAACTCGTCTTCCTGGGCGGGGAGTACGACGACATCGAGCTCGAGATCGGACAGATCTGCGCCCGGCAGCTCGAAGCCGGAGGGGTTGTCGGAGTCGTCGACGTCGACCGAGCCCGAGAGCTTGTCGGGAACGCGTTCCTTGAGAGCCTCGATCGACTCGCTGTCGTCCTCGGTCTTGCGGGGGGCGTCGTAATCGGTGGCCATGCGTGAACGTCTCTACTTCCGGGTGTGGGGGTGGTGCGCCCTTTCGGGCGGCCATAGTTTGCATGACGGGTGGGGATTTGGCAAATGCCCGCTCGCCCACCGTGCCGTGCGACGCGTGAAACCGGCGGCGCGCGTCGGATATTCCCGGTGATCGGTGCCACGCGTGCGAACATGGCCCGGACACCTGGAGTGGAGGGCGTTTCGCATGGAGCAGCTCAAGGTCATCGGGACCGAGGACGACGTCCTCGTTCTCGCGACAGACACGGGTCAGCGCTTCTCGCTGCCGATCGACGAGGCGCTGCGCGCCGAACTCCGCCGCGCCAAGCGCGAACGCGAGACCGACGTGCGGTCCCACCGCCCGAGCCCTCGCGAGGTTCAGGCGCACATCCGCGCGGGGCTTTCGGCGCAAGAAGTCGCTGTCCTCCTCGATGCACGCATCGAAGACGTCGTGCGGTTCGAGGGCCCCGTCCTGGCCGAGCGAGAGCACGTCGTCGGACAGGCCCTCGCCGTACCGGTCCTGCTCGGCACCGACTTCGACGGCGATCCGCACCCCACGTTCGGCAGCGCCGTCCGAGCCAAGCTCGCCGAGGCGGGCGCGACCGGCGAGCGATGGACGAGCTGGAAGGAGGCCACCGGCTGGCTCGTGAAGCTCGAGTTCACGGCGAACGAGATCGATCATGACGCGCGCTGGAGCTTCGATCCGCGGCGCGGCATCCTCTCGCCGCTCAATTCCGATGCGATCCAGCTCTCGCGCCAGGGTTCGCTTCCCGAGGGCCTCATCCCCCGTCTGCGCGCGCTGGACTCATCTCCCGCAGCCAAGGACGACACGCGATTCGACAGCGGTGCGTTCGGGCCGAGGCGCCTGCCCGACGCGGATCTTCCCGCGCCGGATCTCCCGACGCCGGCCACGCCCGCCGTACAGCAGGCGGCCATCAAGCGCTCCACGGAGTCGCCCGCGACGTCGGCTGAGACGGCCGACCTTCTCGAAGCGCTCCGGCGCCGACGCGGTCAGCGCGAGCCGCTGCCCGAGTTCGACGAGCCGGTCGAGCGTCCGCACAATCCCGTGGCGCTCTTCGACGCCGTGGAGCCGGGGTATGACGAGGCGGCATCCGAGCGCCAGCAGTCGACGGATTCGACGCCGTCGTCGATCGCCGAAGGGGCAGGACGTCGTAAGGGGCGCCCGTCGATGCCGTCGTGGGATGAGATCGTCTTCGGGGCTCGGGGAGACGACTGACGACGTCAGGCGAACGCGCCCAGACGGATGAGCGGCACGACGCGCTCTTCGTTCGTCAGGGATCCGTGCTGACCGACCATCTTCTGGGGAGCCTTGTCGGCAAGACGGTCGTCGTAGTAGGCGATGGCTGAACGCGCCGCGACGAGGACGTCTCCGATGCGGTCCCGCACATCGTCGTCGACCGGGCCGAAGAGCCCCGCGGAGATGGCTTCTTCGCGCGACAGCACCCACGCGCGTGGGCCCTCGACGGTGCGCCACGTATCCCGCACCCGCTCCGCGGCTCCGTGGGCTGTGTAGAGATGGAGCATGCGGGGCTCGCCGCCGATGAGGTCGACGTCGTCGAGCAGCGCGTCGCCCTCCTCCAGGAGGATCTGGCGGTGTCGTGGCACGTCGATCATCCCGTGGTCCGACGTCACGACGACGCCGGTGCCGGCCGCGCCGCCGGAGACGAGCGTGCGAACCGCGGCGTCGACGCGCTCGAGGCCCGCGATCCACTCGTCCGATTCCCACCCGCGTCGGTGGCCGATGGCATCGAGATCGTTCGTATAGAGATACACAAACGATCCGGGATGCTGCGCCGCGAGTTCTGCGGCGCGCGCCACCCGCTCGTCGAGGTCGTCGACTCCTACGAACTCCGCCTCGCCCAGCGTCGCTGCCGTGAATCCCGTGCCCGCGTACTCGTTCTTCGACACGGCGAAGGCGGGGCGGCCTGCGCGACTCACGAGACGTGTGGCGCGTTGCCACTCGATCGGCAGGTCGTCGGTCTCCCATCCGCGGAGCTGATTGACGAGGCGGTCGGTGCCGGGGACGCGAGTGCGGTATCCCACGATGCCGTGCTGCCCGGCGGGTGCACCCGTCAGGAGTGACGTGAGGGCCGTGGCGGTCGTCGAGGGGAAGACGGTGCGTGCCGTGTCGCGTTTGGACGAGGACGCGCTGAGGAAGCGTGCATGACCCGAGCGAGCGGAGAGATTCGCCGCTCCGAGTCCGTCGATGACGAACACGATGGCACTCGTCGCGGGTGCGAACCACTCGGATCGCCCGTCGAGGGAAGCGAAGAGCTCGGGGACGACACGGGTCAGGCTCCGGGCTCGCGAAGGCTCCACGGGTAGGCTGAGGGACATCCGGGCCAGTCTCGCACACCTGCGGAAGGCCCCGCCGGACTCCCCGACATCCGAGGTCCTCTCCGCAACATGCCCGCATCCCGTACGCCCAGCATTCCTGAAGACCACGGTCGCATCGACGACGTCGATGTCTCGACCGAGATGCAGGGTTCCTTCCTCGAGTACGCCTACTCGGTCATCTATTCGCGCGCTCTCCCCGATGCGCGCGACGGACTCAAGCCGGTCCAGCGCCGCATCCTCTATCAGATGTCCGACATGGGCCTGCGCCCCGACCGCGGTCACGTCAAGAGTGCGCGCGTCGTCGGCGAGGTGATGGGAAAGCTCCACCCGCACGGCGACGCACCCATCTACGACGCGCTCGTACGCCTCGCGCAGCCCTTCTCGCTGCGCGTACCGCTCGTCGACGGACACGGCAACTTCGGCTCGCTCGATGACGGACCGGCGGCGGCGCGCTATACGGAAGCCCGCCTCGCTCCCCCTTCGCTCGCCCTGACCGAGAATCTCGACGAGGACGTCGTCGACTTCATCCCGAACTACGACGGCCAGTTCCAGCAGCCTGAGGTTCTCCCCGCGGCTTTTCCGAATCTGCTCGTCAACGGCACGACCGGTATCGCGGTCGGCATGGCCACCAACATGGCCCCGCACAACCTGATCGAGGTCGTCGGCGCCGCGACGCATCTGCTCGAGAACCCGCAGGCCACCGTCGAGGAGCTGATGGAGTTCGTCCCCGGACCCGATCTGCCCTCGGGCGGGATCATCGTCGGCCTCGACGGCATCAAAGACGCGTACGCCTCGGGCCGTGGGAGCTTCCGCACGCGGGCCAAGGTCGCCATCGAGTCGCTGGGTCCGCGTCGCACGGGCCTGGTCGTCACAGAGCTGCCGTACCTCGTCGGCCCCGAGCGGGTCATCGAGAAGATCAAGGATGCCGTTCAGGCGAAGAAGCTCCAGGGCATCTCAGACGTCAACGACCTGACCGACCGGCACAACGGGCTGCGCCTGGTCATCGGCATCAAGACGGGATTCGATCCCCAGGCGGTCCTCGAGCACCTCTACCGCTTCACGCCGCTCGAGGACTCGTTCAGCATCAACAGCGTGGCCCTCGTGGGCGGACAGCCGCGCACGCTGGGACTGAAGGAACTCCTGCAGGTCTATCTCGATCACCGTGTCCAGGTGGTCACGCGCCGCAGCCGGCATCGGCTCGCGCGTCGCAAAGAGCGCCTGCACCTCGTCGAGGGTCTCCTCATCGCGATCCTCGACATCGACGAGGTCATCCAGGTCATCCGCACCTCCGACGACGGAGAGCAGGCGCGTACCCGTCTGCAGGAGGTGTTCGACCTCTCCCAGCCGCAGGCGGAGTACATCCTCGAACTGCGACTGCGGCGGCTCACCCGCTTCTCGCGTATCGAGCTCGAGGCCGAGCGCGACACCCTCAAGGCCGAGATCGCCCAGCTCGAGGAGCTGCTGGCGAGCGATGTGCTTCTGCGTGCTCAGGTGGCACGCGAACTCGACGCAGCCGCCGAAGCGTACGGCACCCCGCGTCGGACCCTCCTCTTGAACGGCGGACCGGTCGCGCCGCGCTCTCGGACTGCTGTCGCGGCCGCCGATCTGCAGATCGCAGACGCTCCGTGCCGCGTCTTCCTCTCGGCGACCGGTCGCATGGTTCGCGCCGAGCTCGGCGAAGAATCCGGCGGGATCGTCCCGCCCACGCGTCGCGCGAAGCACGACGCCATCCGTGCGTCGGTGGACACGACCACGCGGGGCGACGTCGGTGCCGTCACGAGCGCGGGCCGGCTCATCCGCTTCTCCCCCGTCGACCTCCCGTCCGTGCCGGGGAACTCGGTGCAGCCGGCCGCGGGAACACGTGCCGACCAGTACCTGGGGCTCGGGACCGGAGAGCATGTCGTCTCGCTCGTTCCCCTCGTCGCCGATCCGCCCATCGCGCTCGGCACGGCGCAGGGGGTCGTGAAGCGCGTCGCCGCGAGCGAGCTCGCGCAGAAGCACGACATCGAGATCATCGCCCTCAAGCCCGGCGATCGGGTCGTGGGCGCGGCGCCCGCACCCGACGGATCCGAGCTCGTCTTCGTTTCGTCCGATGCGCAACTGCTGCGTTTCGATGCTTCCAGTGTGCGCCCGCAGGGGCGCGGCGCGGGTGGCATGTCGGGTATGCGGATCTCCGCCGGCGCAACCGCCATCTACTTCGGAGTCGTCGAGCCTTCGGCATCCGATGTCTCCGTCGTGACGCTTGCGGGCAGTTCCAACGCGCTGACGGGCGCGGAGCCGGGCAGCGCGAAAGTGTCCGCTTTCGAGGAGTTCCCGCCCAAGGGGCGTGGGACGGGTGGCGTGCGCGCGCAGAGGTTCCTCAAGGGCGAGGACATCCTGACGCTCGCGTGGGTCGGACCCTTCGCGCGTGCCATCGGCTCCGACGGTACAGTCCGGACGCTGCCCGAGGCCTTTGCACGTCGGGACGCATCCGGGACTCCTGTCGACGCGGTCATCGGGGCGATCGGCACGAGCATCCGCTGAGCGGAGCGCGTCGGCCGGTGACGCGACGGACTACGCGTCGATGCGCTCCCGGGCGAGGCTGTCGCTCGAGTCGATGATGAACTCCTTGCGCGGGGCCACGTCGTTGCCCATGAGCAGTTCGAAGACGGATGCCGCAGCCTCGGCGTCCTGCATGCGCACGCGCCGGAGCAGCCTGCCGGCGCGGTCCATCGTCGTCGTGGCGAGCTGGTCCGCGTCCATCTCGCCGAGGCCCTTGTAGCGCTGGATCGGTTCCTGCCAGCGCTTGCCCGCCTTCGACAGCTTCGAGAGCAGGGCGTGGAGCTCCTTCTCGGAGTACGTGTAGATCGTCTCGTTCGGCTTGGAGCCGGGGTTCATGACGATGACGCGATGCAAAGGCGGGACGGCGGCGTAGACGCGCCCGTCGTCGATGAGTGGACGCATGTAGCGGAAGAACAGTGTGAGCAGCAGTGTGCGGATGTGTGCGCCGTCGACGTCCGCGTCGCTCATCAGGATGACCTTGCCGTAGCGCGCGGACTCCAGATCGAAGGAGCGTCCCGATCCCGCGCCGATCACCTGGATGATCGCGGCGCACTCGGCGTTGCTGAGCATGTCGGAGACGGAGGCCTTCTGAACATTGAGGATCTTCCCCCGGATCGGCAGAAGAGCCTGATATTCGCTGTTGCGTGCGAGCTTCGCCGTGCCGAGCGCCGAGTCGCCCTCGACGATGAACAACTCGGATGCTGCCACGTCGTTCGTGCGGCAGTCGGCGAGCTTGACGGGCAGTGACGACGACTCCAGCGCGTTCTTGCGGCGCTGGGTCTCTTTGTGCGTGCGCGCGGAGATCCGCGCCTTCATCTCGGAGACGACTTTGTCGAGGAGCTGCGCCGTCTGCGCCTTGTCGTCGCGCTTGGTCGAGGTGAAGAGGCTCGTGAGCTCCTTCGTCACGACGTTGGCGACGATCTGGCGGACTGCCGGCGTGCCGAGGACCTCCTTCGTCTGCCCCTCGAACTGGGGCTCAGGAAGGCGGACGGTGAGCACCGCCGTGAGACCCGCGAGGATGTCGTCCTTCTCGAGCTTGTCGTTGCCGACCTTGAGGCGCCGTGCGTTCTGCTCGACCTGCCCGCGGATGACCTTCATGAGGCCGAGCTCGAAACCCGCCTGGTGCGTGCCGCCCTTCGGGGTGGCGATGATGTTCACGAACGAACGCTGCACCGTCTCGTAACCCGTGCCCCAGCGGAGAGCGACGTCGACCCGGCACTCGCGTTCGAGCTCTGTCGGCACCATCGCACCCGAGGAGTGGAGGACCGGGACCGTCTCGGTGAACATTCCCGTCCCGCTCAGACGCCACGTGTCGGTCACGGCGGTGTCGGGCGCCAGGTACTCGACGAACTCGGAGATTCCGCCATCGAAGCGATAGCTCGCCTCCGTCGGCTCGTCGCCACGCTCGTCTCGGATGACGATTTCGAGCCCGGGAACGAGGAACGCCGTCTGACGGGCGCGCTGCTCGAGCTCTTCCAGGTTGAACTGGGCATCCTTGGTGAAGATCTGCCTGTCCGCCCAGTAGCGGATGCGCGTTCCCGTGACGCCCTTGGGGGCGCGGCCGACCGCGGTCAGCTCCGATTTCTTCTCGAAGGGCGTGAACGACGAGGTCGGCTCGGGGCCCGAGAATTTCCCGGGCTCTCCGCGGTGGAACGACATGGCCCATGTCTTGCCGCCGCGGTCGACCTCGACGTCGAGCCGCTCCGAGAGAGCATTGACGACCGAGGCGCCGACCCCGTGGAGCCCGCCGGACGCGGCATACGAGCCGCCGCCGAATTTGCCACCGGCGTGCAGTTTGGTGAAGACGACCTCGACTCCTGACAGGCCCGTGCGCGGTTCGATGTCGACGGGGATGCCGCGGGCGCGGTCGCGGACTTCGACACTGCCGTCTGCGTGGAGGAGGATGTCGATGCGCGATCCGTGACCCGCGAGGGCCTCGTCGACGGAATTGTCGATGATCTCCCACAGGCAGTGCATGAGACCGCGGGAGTCGGTCGAGCCGATGTACATTCCGGGTCGTTTGCGTACCGCCTCGAGTCCCTCGAGGACCTGGAGATGATGGGCTGAGTACTCGGCGGTCACAAACGTCAAGCGTAATCTCGCGCGGCGACACGCGCCTCGGGACACACGGCGCCGCCGAGCACTCGTACGCGGAGAGCGAACGGGACCAGGTTCGCGGCATTATCGAAACATCGTCGTGGTTGTATTTCATGACCTGCAACGCACTCGAACGTTACGAGGAGGCACCCGAGATGAACACGCTCACGACACCCGACGAGAACACGGCCGTCCTCGAGCACCGCCTGACCGCCGCAGACCGCTGCGACTCCTGCGGGGCACAGGCGTACATCGCCGCCGAGGTCAACGGCAGCGAGTTGCTGTTCTGCGCCCACCACGGCCGCAAGTACGAAGAGAAGCTCCGCGCCGTGGCCACCTCGTGGCACGACGAGACAGCGCGCCTCAACGAAGCACGCTGATACACAGCAGAGAATGCCCCCGTCGATGACGGGGGCATTCTTCGTTGTCAGAGCTGGATGGCGGTGAAGTGCTTGTTCGCTGCGCGTCGTTCGATCTCGGCGCGTGCGTGACGCGCGTACTCGTCGATCTGCGCGTGCACGGCGCCGGTGGCGTACTCGCCACCGTGTCGTGCAACGGCGCGCCGCAGGATGGCGTCGGCCAGTTGCGGGTTCAGCGGAAGCGCGGGACCTTGCACGTTGGTGGCATAGATGCCGTCGACGAGTATCGTCTCGCCGCCCGGGTCGAGGCTGCCACGACCGGCGATGACTGTTCCGTACCGGATGCCGGCATCGGCTCCCGGCTGCAGAGACCAGACCGATGCGTGGTCTTCGAATCCGACGAGTCTGCCGTCCGGCGTCTCGGCCACGATGTACCCCACGCGTCGATCACGCGTGCGGGAGACGAGCGCCGGCACGAGGCCGAGCCCGTCGATGTCGGGCCCATCGAGAACCCGGACGCGCTCTGCGAGCAGCTCGGCGCCGCCCCCCACCGCGAAGATCACGGCGCCCGCTTCGCGTTGGCGCGACATCCACGACGTGCGGCCGAAGAGGTCGTCGCGGACCGTGCGCAACGCCGACAGCGGACCATTGCCGATCACGATGACGTCGGCGTCGGGCTCCGCGGCATCCGTCATGCCGATCGACGTGATCGCGGCGTCGTGCCCTGCAAGACGCGCACGGCTCGCGAGGACGTCCACGTTGCCGCGGTCGCCCGTGACCCCGAGGAGATCGGGGTAGAGCTGGACGATCCGGAGATCTGTCATCGCCTCGCCACCTCCTGATCGCCGTATCCGAGAAGGCGACGGCCCAGCATCATCAGCTCGTAGTTGACGAACCACGTCTGGCGCCCGTCACGGGTCCGCGGGAAGCCGCGCATGATCTCGACCGCCTTCTCGACATCGGGCTCGACTGTGCCGATGGGAATGCCGGCGTAGGCGAGCCGCGTCGCGATCTGGTGCGCCTTCTCGCCTGTCACGACGTCGACGTGATCGAAGCCGGACAGATCGACGTCGTACATCCACGAGATGTCGGGTGTGCCTTCGTCGATCGCCATCAGGACACGCTCAGGCGACGATTCGAGGGCATCCACGTTGAGTTGCAGGCTCGGGCCGTTCTTGAACATGACGAACTCCACCTGCTCCCCCGACGGGTCTCGGCGAAGCGGGACGAGTTCGCCGCGTCCGTACGCAGGGGTCATCTGCGAGAAGCCGCGCGCGGCCGCGTCGGTGTCGAACCGCTCCGTCAGGACATGCTTCGCCGCGCTGACGGCGGCTGCCGCATCGACGGCGTAGTGAAGGCCGCGCGCAGGCAGGGTGATGGAGAACACGGTGCCGTCGAGCGAGAGATCGACGGCGCGTCCCGAGGCCGCGACGACCGCCGTCTCGAGAGGCCGTTGACGTGTTCCCGCATCGCCGCTTCGCGTGTCGACGGCGTTCACGAGACCGTGCGCCGAGGCCGCGACGACCTCGGGCGACGCGCCGAAGAAGGAGGCTTCCGAGCGGAGGGTCGCATCGTCGATCTTGCTCAAGTACGGGTCATCGGCGTTGACCACGACGCGTACGGACGCCCGCGTCGCGGCGTCGAGCATCATGTCGGCGACGCGCTCCGTCTCGTAGAAGCGGTAGAGCTGGTCCACCTGCACGTTGAGTGCCACGATGACACGCGGGGCGAGGATGTCGGCGAGTTCCGCGGCGAATCCCTCGTCGACTTCGAGGACCGCGACGTCTGCGCGCACTCGCCCCGTGAGGGTCGCGTCTGCGAGCAGTGCGCTCGTCACTCCTTGCGGGAGGTTCGCCCCTGTCGGGTTCGTGAAGACCTTCAAGCCGTGCGCGCGCAGGATCTCGCTGATCATGTGCGTCGTCGTCGTCTTGCCGTTGGAGCCGAGGACGAAGACGACGCCGTCAGGGAACTGGCCGCCGAGCGTACTCAGGAGCGACGGTGCGAGACGGTTCGCCACATAGCCGGGGAAGGCCGAGCCTCCCCCGCGCAACCTCGTCGCGAACCGCGCGAGCTTGCCTGCGACGATCGCCGGAACGTACCGGAGACCGCTGCCCTTCGCCGGGGTCACTCGAGGTAGTCCCGCAGCGACTGCGAACGAGACGGGTGACGCAGCTTCGCCATCGTCTTGGACTCGATCTGACGGATGCGCTCGCGCGTCACCCCGAAGGTGTCGCCGATCTGGTCGAGCGTCTTCGGCTGCCCGTCGCCGAGTCCGAAGCGCATGCGGATGACGCCCGCTTCGCGCTCGGAGAGCGAATCGAGCAGCGACTCGAGCTGACGCTGCAGCATCGTGAAGCCGACGGCGTCGGCGGGCACGACCGCCTCGGTGTCTTCGATCAGGTCGCCGAACTCGCTGTCGCCGTCCTCGCCGAGAGGCGTGTGCAGCGAGATCGGCTCGCGGCCGTACTTCTGCACCTCGATGACCTTCTCAGGGGTCATGTCGAGCTCGCGGCTCAGCTCTTCCGGCGTGGGCTCGCGTCCGAGATCCTGCAGCATCTGGCGCTGGACACGGGCGAGCTTGTTGATCACTTCGACCATGTGAACCGGAATGCGGATGGTCCGCGCCTGGTCGGCCATCGCGCGGGTGATCGCCTGACGGATCCACCACGTCGCATACGTCGAGAACTTGAAGCCCTTGGTGTAGTCGAACTTCTCGACGGCACGGATGAGTCCGAGGTTGCCCTCCTGGATGAGGTCGAGGAACTGCATGCCGCGACCCGTGTAGCGCTTGGCGAGCGACACGACGAGTCGGAGGTTCGCCCCGAGCAGGTGAGACTTCGCGCGCTGTCCGTCGCGCGCGACCCACTGCAGATCGAGTCCGAGCTGCGAGGACTTCTCTGCGCCGGACATGTGTGAGAGCTTCTCTTCGGCGAACAGGCCCGCCTCGATCCGCATGGCCAGCTCGACCTCTTCCGCCGCGTTCAGCAGCGGAACCTTGCCGATCTGCTTCAAGTAGTCCTTGACGGGGTCGGCGGTCGCGCCGGTGATCTGCGTCGAGTAGACGGGTACGTCGTCTTCATCGCTCGAGGTGATGACGATCGCGCCCGTGGGAAGCGGCTCGGTGAAAGCCGGCTTGGCGCTCTCCTCATCGTCATCGTCGTCCGTCGACTCACCGGATGCACCCGGTGCGGGTGCCTTCTCGCGCGTCACGGCGGGAGTCGTCTCGTCCTCGTCGTCGCTTGCGTCGTCCGTGTCGTCGATCTCGACGTCGTCTTCGACCTCGATGTCGTCATCGGGTTCGTCGTCGCTTTCCGCGGAACTCGCCTTCGAAGCCTTCTTCGGGGCGGCCTTCGAGGACGCAGGCGCCTTCGCCGCGGCCTTCTTCGCAGGCGCCTTCTTCGCCGGGGCCTTGACGGCAGCCTTCGCCGCCGCCGGGGTCGCCTCATCGAGGTCGGCGTCCTGAGGGGCGGCGGTGGCCTTGGTCTTGGTGCCTGGAGTCACGTTCTGCCTTTCACCGACGGAGCGATCGAATCACGGAGCCGGGGGAATTCGGACACTAGTAAGACCCTTGTCAAGTCCGAACGTCTCAGCGGGAGCCGAGACTGCGGTTGACAACGGGTCGTGGCATCCAGTATCGCACACTCGACCTTGCACAACAGCACGTGGGGTGCAGGGTCGACCGACTGGCGCCTTCCTCTACAACAGCGCCGCGCCCCGAGGCATTCCCTCAGACGCGCTTGTCGTCCTCGCCCGGTGCCCGGTTCGCGAGGAACCGCTCCAGCTCGGCGGCAAGCTCATCCGCACTGGGCAGATCTCCCGTGTGGATCATGGGCGTGGCCAGCGTCGATCCCGCCATGTAAGCGTCATAGCGCTCCTCGAGCCCTTCGACCATGCGCGACAGCTCGTCGCTTCCAGCCACCTGCTCGCCCACCTTCTCGAGGTACTCGCGGTTCTCTTCTCGGAGGTCGTCCCCCGAGAACACGAGACCGGTCGCGACCGTGAGGCTGTCGAGGGCGGCGAGAGCGGCCGCGGGGTACTCGGTGTCGCCGAGATAGTGGGGGACGAGGAGCACGAAGCCCGCGACGGCGGCTCCCGCCTGCGCGAAGCGGTACTCCAGGAGGTGTCCTGCCGTCGCAGGCACCTCGGTGTGGGGCTTCCAGACGGAGTGCGCGGCCGTCAACTCGGCGCGCGTGCCGCTGACCGTGGTCCCGATGGGCCGCGTGTGAGGAACCGGCATGGGGATGGCGTGGACCCACGTGACCGTTGCGGCGTCGTACTCGTCGGTGAGGGCGAGGACCGTCCGGGCGAACGACTCCCAGGCGAAGTCGGGCTCGTAGCCCGCGAGGAGCAGGAACGGCTGCCCGATGGCGTCGTGCGCGAGTGAGAGCTCCAGCCGTGGCGGGCGGTAGTCGGTCAGGTGGTCCTGATCGAACGCCACGATCGGGCGGCGCGCGCGGTAGTCCAGCAGCGCGTCGTTGTCGAAGACGACGAGCGGAATCGGCTCCAGGTCGCCACGGAAGTGGTCGATGACCTGCGCCACCGCGCTGCCGGCATCCGTGAACCCCGTCAGAGCGATGACGAGCGGGAGCCCCCGCGGTACGGGCGGGGCCGACACCGAGCGTTCGAAGAGCGGACCGTGGGAGGGCATGTCCTCCATGCTACGAGTGACGTCACGCACAGGGGCGGTGGCCGCATCCCGCTCACAGCGAACAACGCATCCCTAGGATGGAGGCCATGTCTTTTCCCGACGTCGTCCATCGCACAGATCCGATCCGAGAAGCCGACGCCGATGCGATCGTGCTCGCGCTGCCTCCTCTCGAGAACACCGACTCGCTGGCGGATTGGCCCGGGCTCGCCGACATCCTCGGGGCGGTCGGGTTCACGGGTGCGCCGGGCTCGTTCCTGCGGGTCCACGCTCCCGACAGCACATCGCTTCCTCTCGCCGTCGTGGGCACGGGCGCCGGCGGCGACGCCGCATCGCTCCGTGACGCGGCCGGCGTCGCGCTGCGCACCCTGACCGGGTTCGAGACGATCGCACTCGGCGCGCCGCTCGCCGATCCCGGCCTGTGGACGGCTCTCGCCGAGGGAGCGGCGCTGGGCGGCTATCGCTTCGACGGCTACAAGTCCGACCCGCCCAAGCCGCGCGCCGCTCGCGTCGTCGTCCATTCCGACGCGCCGGAGGCTCCGGGGGTTCTCGCCGACATCGTCGCGACCGCCGACGCGGCTGCTCTCGTGAAGGATCTCGTCTCGATCCCGGCGGAGTGGCTGGGTCCCGCCGACTTCGCCGAGCGGGCGGTCGCTGCCTTCGAGGGACTGCCGGTCGACGTCGAGGTGCTCGACGAGTCCGCCCTCGCGGAGGGCGGCTACGGCGGGATCCTCGGTGTCGGGCAGGGATCGGACCGCCCGCCGAGGCTCGTGCGGCTCGACTACGCGCCGGCCGACGCGACGCGTCACGTCGCGCTCGTCGGCAAGGGCATCACGTTCGACACGGGCGGACTTTCGCTCAAGCCCCCTGCGGGAATGGTCGGGATGAAGTACGACATGTGCGGCGCCGCGACAGCGCTCGCCGTCGTGCGTGCCGTCGCGACGATGGGTCTGCCCGTCCACGTGAGCGCGTGGCTGTGCATCGCCGAGAACATGCCGTCGGGCCGCGCAACGCGTCCCGGAGACGTTCTGAGGATCCTCGACGGGACGACGGTCGAAGTGACCAACACCGACGCCGAGGGGCGACTCGTGCTCGCGGACGGTCTCGTCGCGGCAAGCCGCCGGCATCCTGATGTCATCGTCGACGTCGCGACGCTGACGGGCGCGATCACGGTCGCGCTGGGAACCCGGCACACGGGCGTCATGGGGGACGAGGCCGCCGTCGAGGAGTATCTCGCCGCAGCCGGTGCCGTCGGCGAGCTGGCATGGCCGCTACCGCTCCCCGCGCACATGATCGACGATCTCGACTCCCCCATCGCCGACATGCAGAACGCCAAGATCGGCGACCCGGCGGGTGGCTCGCTGTTCGCGGGGCTCTTCCTCCAGCGGTTCGTCGGTCCGCAGTCCGGCGATGAGGGCGCACCCCGTATCCCGTGGGTGCATCTGGACATCGCGGGCGTCGGCATGAACAAGGGCGCCGGCTTCGGCTTCACCGACAAGGGGCCGACCGCCGCCACTGTGCGGTCGCTCATCCGCTTCATCTCTGGAGGACAACGATGACCGAGCACACCTTCGACCTCGTCGTCTTGGGCGGAGGCAGCGGAGGCTACGCGGCCGCCCTCCGCGCCGCGGAGCTGGGCAAGAGCGTCGCGATCGTCGAGAAGGACAGGGTCGGCGGCACGTGCCTTCACCGCGGATGCATCCCCACCAAGGCGCTGCTGCACGCTGCCGAGGTCGCCGACACCGCCCGGGATGCCGCGACGATCGGCATCCGTGCGACGCTCGACGGCATCGACCCCGATGGCGTGCGCGCCTATCGCGAAGGCATCGTCACGAAGAAGTTCAAGGGACTCGAGGGACTCATCAAGGCGCGCGGGATCACGGTCGTCGCGGGCGAGGGTGCGCTCGAGTCCGGCCCCGCCGTGCGGGTGGGCGACGACCTGTATCGCGGCACGGATGTCGTTCTCGCGACCGGTTCCTACAGCCGGTCGCTGCCAGGCCTCGAGATCGGCGGGCGAATCCTCACGAGCGAGCACGCGCTGGAGCTCGACGAAATCCCCGGCAGCGTCCTCATCCTCGGTGGCGGAGTCATCGGCGTGGAGTTCGCGAGCGTATGGAAGTCCTTCGGAGTCGACGTCACCATCATCGAGGCGCTCGACCATCTCGTGCCGAACGAGGACGTCTCGCTGAGCAAGGCGATGGAGAGGGCCTATCGGAAACGCGGCATCGCGACGTCGCTCGGCGTTCGGTACGCCTCGGCGCAGCAGACCGATGCGGACGTCACCGTGACTCTCGAGAACGGCAAGACGTTCACCGCCGACTATCTTCTCGTCGCGGTGGGCCGCGGGCCGGCCACGGCCGGTCTCGGCTACGAGGAGGCCGGCGTCCGCCTGGATCGCGGGTTCGTCGTGACCGATGAGCGTCTGCGAACGGACGTACCGCACGTGTGGGCCGTCGGCGACATCGTCCCGGGACTCCAGCTGGCCCACAGGGGGTTCCAGCAGGGCATCTTCGTCGCGGAGGAGATCGCGGGACTGTCTCCCGTGCTGATCCCCGACGTGCAGATCCCGAAGGTGACATATTCGCGGCCCGAACTCGCTTCAGTCGGGGTCACCGAGGCGCAGGCTGCGGAAGAGTTCGGCGTCGACGGCATCGTCGCCTACGAATACAACCTCGCGGGCAACGGCAAGAGCGAGATCCTCGGCACCAGCGGCATCGTGAAGGTGGTCCGGAAGAAGGGCGGCGCCGTGATCGGAGTCCACCTCGTGGGAGATCGCGTCGGCGAGCTCATCACGGAGGGACAGCTCGCCGTGGGGTGGGAAGCGCACCCCGAGGACATCGCGCCCTTCCTGCACGCTCACCCGACGCAGAGCGAAGCCCTCGGCGAGGCGTTCCTCGCCCTGGCGGGCAAACCGCTGCACGCGCTGTAGAACCGCAGGCCACGGCCTGTCACTAAGCTAGACACGAGAACTTCATCATGAAGGAGACAAACCCATGAGCACTTCCGTGGTCCTCCCCGCGCTCGGCGAGAGCGTCACCGAGGGAACGGTCACCCGCTGGCTCAAGCAGGTCGGCGACACCGTGGAGGCGGACGAGGGGCTGCTCGAGATCTCGACCGACAAGGTCGACACCGAGATCCCGTCGCCCGTCGGAGGCGTCATCGAAGAGATCTTCGTCCAAGAAGACGAGACGGTCGAAGTCGGTGCGGTGTTGGCCAAGATCGGTGACGGCGCGTCGTCGGGCTCCTCCGACGACGCATCCGATTCGGCCGCCGCGCCTGCTGCCGCCGAGCCCGAGCCCGAGCCCGAGCCCGAGCCCGAGCCTGAACCGGCGCCCGAGCCCGCGGCGGAAGAGAAGCCCGCCGACGCGCCTGCGGCCGAGGCTGCGCCGGCCGCTCAAGGCGAGGGCAAGGACGTCGTCCTCCCCGAGCTCGGCGAGAGCGTCACGGAGGGCACGATCACGCGCTGGCTGAAGCAGGTCGGCGACGCCGTCGAAGTGGACGAGCCTCTCGTCGAGATCTCGACCGACAAGGTCGACACCGAGATCCCGTCGCCCGTCGCGGGAATCCTTCAGGCGATCCTCGTGGAAGAGGACGAGACGGTCGAGGTGGGAGCGGCACTCGCTCGTATCGGAGATGCCGCGGCCGAGTCTGCTCCCGCGGAGCCCGCCCCGAAGGAGGAGCCGGCCGAGAAGGAAGAGTCCGCTCCCAAGGAAGAGCCTGTCAAGGAAGAGCCTGCGCCTACCGAGGAGCCCGGCGCCGAGGCCGAGACTCCGTCGTCGGCGCCGGCAGGTCCCGGACAGGAAGCTCCTGCTCCGGCGGTGTCCGCTCAGTCCGACACGCCCCCCGTGGCGTCCCCGACGCCCGCTCCGACGCTCGTGGCCGGCGACGACGAGGTGCAGTACGTCACGCCGCTCGTCCGTCGTCTCGCACAGCAGCAGGGTGTCGACCTCGCAACCGTCAAGGGAACCGGCGTCGGAGGACGCATCCGCAAGGAAGACGTTCTCAAGGCCGCAGAGGCCTCCGCTGCTCCGGCGGCCGAGGCACCGAAGGCCGCGCCGGCTGAAGTCGCAGTCGAGGTGTCGCCGCTCCGCGGAACGACGCAGAAGATGTCGCGCCTGCGCAAGGTCATCGCAGAGCGGGCCGTCGCGTCGATGCAGGCGACCGCGCAGCTCACGACGGTCGTCGAGGTCGATGTGACGCGGCTTGCGGCCTACCGCGACGCGGTCAAGGCGGAGTTCCAGCAGAAGACGGGCGACAAGCTCTCCTTCCTGCCCTTCTTCGCGATCGCCGCGATCGAGGCACTGCAGACCTACCCCGTCATCAACGCGACGGTGGATGGCGACAACATCGTCTACCCGCCGAGCGAGAACGTCTCGATCGCGGTGGACACCGAGCGGGGACTGCTGACGCCCGTCGTACGCGACGCAGCCGGAAAGTCGATCGCCGAGCTCGCACGCGAGATCGCCGACCTCGCCGCCCGCACGCGCGACAACAAGCTGAAGCCCGACGAGCTCGCCGGCGGCACGTTCACGCTGACGAACACCGGTTCGCGGGGGGCGCTCTTCGACACGCCCATCGTGTTCCTGCCGCAGTCCGCGATCCTGGGCCTCGGCGCTGTCGTCAAGCGCCCCGGAATCGTGACCGTTGACGGAAAGGATGCGATCGCACCGCGCTCGTACGTCTTCCTGGCTCTGTCGTACGACCACCGCATCATCGACGGTGCCGATGCTGCGCGCTTCCTCGGATCGGTGAAGAAGCGGCTCGAGGCGTCCGACTTCGACGGGCAGCTCGGCATCTGAGTCGAATCATGGCTGCTGCGTGACGTACACGTCGCGCAGCAGCCATTTTTCGTCTGCGTGCTGCGCGACGACGAGGAGCGGCTGCTTGCCCGTGTCGGCCACGGGATCGATGCGAACGACGGCCACTCCCCCGTAGTCGTCGACGAGCGTGGCGCGACGATCGACGCTCGCCGCGTCGATGACCCCGTGCGCGAACTCGCTCGCGGGTCGCACCATGACCTCGCTGAGACACACCGTGTCACCGTCGCAGGCCGAACGGCGAGTGAGCAGTTCGGAGACGGTGGCGGCGATGTCTGTCGGCTGCTGCGAACTGTCGGAGTCGCCGGTCTCGCGAGGCAGCGCGCTGGAACCCGAGGGTTCGGGAACCGGCGACGTCGCTATGGCGGGCCCGTCGGTCCCTCGGCGCGTCGAAGAGGGTGAGCCCATTCCATCGTCGGGCCACAGGAGACCGACTGACAGGACCGCCAGTCCGACTGCGAGGCCCAGTGCCGCCACGCGTCGGCGAGACGCCGCGTGAGGGCGTCGCAGGCGACGCCAGACACCCATGAGGGACGTGGAGAACAGATCGGCGACGTCGGCGTCGAGGTGCCTGCCCATCCGCTCCAGAAGCGTCGGCGCGCTCTCCTCGAGGAGGACTGCTCCGGTGGCCGCCACCCGATGCTCGCGATCGTCGAGGGGCCAGGGTGTGACGATCGATGAGGGCGCGTCCGCCAGTGACCGCGCCACCGTGACCTCGAAGGCTCGCGCTTCGATCTGAAGCAGTTCGCGCTCCGTCGTCGGCCATCCGTCGAGCCACGACCACGTCGGAGGTGAGTCGGATGCCGCCAGGAGCCGCCGCAGGACGTCGTCGGTTGATGCTGCGACGGACGCCTCTGCCGCGTCGGTCGCGAGCACGGGCCGGCTGGCATCCGTGAGCCACCATTGGCCGTGACCTGCCCCGATCGTCTGCGCTTCGCGGAGCCCCCGCGTGATGCTCACGACGAGCGTGACCATCTCGCCATCTGTGAGAAGAACGCGCCGCGCTGTGCGGCGCGCGAGGAAGTCGTCGAGTCGAGTGGTACACATCGCCGTCAGCACCCCCTGCCCGTCGGGAGTGCGCACGACATCGAGGGCCGCCAGCAGATGACCGTCGGGGTCGGCGGACCAGCCTGCCCAGCCCGGCGGGAGATCCGTCGCATCGATCATGACCGCCGTGTCGCCCGAGTCCATGCGGACGATGAGACCCGGCCACGGGGCCTCGGCTCCCGCGATGATGCGCCTCACGGCATGGTATGGACCGAGAAGCCGGTCCACGTGTGCAGTCACCTCTCGAGCTTGCTCTCGCGCATCCCCGAGGTACCCCGATCCCGGCGGTTCTGTGGAGAGATGGTCGGATGACAGGGGTGGGGAGGAGACGTCGAAAAGGTAGGCTGGGATGCATGGCCCGCAGTTCCGCCCCCGAAAAGCGTCCCGGCTTCTTCTCACAGCTCCGCACGCTCTACACCTTCACGCAGAAGGCGTTCCCCTGGCTTCCGTTCCTTCTCGTCGGACTCGTCCTGGTGGGGATCGGCATCGGAGTCGGCATCGGCTTCCTCATCCCGCCGGTGGCGATCTGGAGCGTCATCCTCTGGGGTGTCACGGGCCTGATGCTGGGCATCCTCGCGTCGCTCATGACGATGACGCGCCTTTCGACGCGTGCCATGTACGTGCGGCTCGACGGGATGCCCGGTGCGACCGGACACGTCATCTCGACGTCGCTGGGACGCAGGTGGCAGGCGAGCGAGATGCCCGTCGGCATCAACCCCAAGACGCAGGAGGCCGTGTACCGTGCCATCGGTCGCGGCGGCGTCGTGATCGTCGGCGAAGGATCGCGAGGTCGCCTCACGCGCCTGGTCAACGACGAGAAGATGAAGGTCCAGCGTGTCGCGTCAGGCGTTCCCGTGCATGTCTTCTACGTCGGGCACGGCGATGACGAGGTGCAGATCAGCAAGCTCGCCGCGACGATCAAGAGTCTGCCGAAGGCACTCGATCGCGCGACGATGGCCGCGGTGATCAAGCGCGTCGATTCCGTCTCGCAGTCGCTGTCGTCGCTTCCGATCCCGAAGGGGATCGACCCGACGCGCGTGCGCGCCCCGCGCCCGCGCTGACGTCAGGCCCGCACCAGAACGGTGCCGGCCGCCTTGTCGTGAAGGCCGCGGTTGTCTGCATCCCAGATGACCGCGGGGATCACGAGCGCCACCAGAACGCTTCGGACGATCGGGCGCCAGAGCCCGGTCCATCCGCCGCCCAGGCGGATGACGCGCATGCCGAGGATGCGGTGTCCGGGGCTGCCGCCGATCGTCGGGATGAAGAGGCTCTGCACGACGATGAAGACGATGGTCGTCGCGAGCGCTGCGTACTCGAAGAACGCGATGGAGATGACGACCGCGCAGGCCCAGTCGATAGCGATAGCGGCGAATCGCCGGCCGAGTGTGGCGATGCTGCCGGGACCCTCGGGCGGAAGGCCGAGTCGCTCGCCAGGGTAGGCTCCTGGGGGTACGACCTCTGGCATTCCACCAGCCTAACGGCGCCCGCGTAACATGCCGGAAACAATGGTGTCACTGGAGGGCAATGCCCTCACGGTACCGTGCCAAACAAGCTGGCGCTCGTGCGCCGGCAGTTCCCGATGCCCTACCTCTGGAGCCGCAATGTTCAAAGATTCATCCGAGGTGCTCGCGTTCATCAAGGACGAGGACGTCAAGTTCCTCGACATCCGTTTCACGGATCTCCCTGGTGTTCAGCAGCACTTCAACATCCCGGCGTCGACGGTCGACGAGGAGTTCTTCACCGTCGGCCAGCTGTTCGACGGCTCCTCGATCCGTGGGTTCGCGAACATCCACGAGTCCGACATGCAGCTCATCCCGGACGTGACGACGGCGTACGTCGACCCGTTCCGCGAGGCCAAGACGCTGATCATGGTCTTCGACATCTACAACCCCCGCAACGGTGAGATCTACGCGAAGGACCCGCGTCAGGTCGCCAAGAAGGCTGAGAAGTACCTCGCCTCGACCGGCATCGCCGACACGGCGTTCTTCGCCCCCGAGGCCGAGTTCTACATCTTCGACGACGTGCGCTACGAAGTGAAGCAGAACTCGAGCTTCTACTCGGTCGACTCCGAGGAAGGCGCCTGGAACACGGGGCGCGAAGAGGAAGACGGCAACCTCTCGAACAAGACGCCCTACAAGGGCGGCTACTTCCCCGTCTCCCCCGTCGACAAGACGGCCGATCTCCGCGACGACATCTCGCTCCGCCTCATCGAGTCGGGCCTGCACCTCGAGCGTGCGCACCACGAGGTCGGCACGGGCGGACAGCAGGAGATCAATTACCGCTTCGACACGATGGTGCACGCGGCCGACGACATCCTGAAGTTCAAGTACATCGTCAAGAACGTCGCGAACGAGTGGGGCAAGGTCGCGACCTTCATGCCCAAGCCGCTCTTCGGCGACAACGGCTCGGGAATGCACACGCACCAGTCGCTGTGGCTCGAGGGCAAGCCGCTCTTCTACGACGAGACCGGCTACGGCGGACTGTCGGACACGGCGCGCTGGTACATCGGCGGCCTGCTCGCGCACGCCCCCGCAGTGCTGGCGTTCACCAACCCGACGCTCAACTCGTACAAGCGCCTGGTGAAGGGCTACGAAGCGCCCGTCAACCTGGTGTACTCGGCCGGTAACCGCTCGGCTGCCGTGCGTATCCCGATCACGGGTTCCAACCCCAAGGCCAAGCGCATCGAGTTCCGTGCGCCGGATGCCTCGGGCAACCCGTACCTCGCCTTCGCGGCACAGATGATGGCCGGTCTCGACGGCATCATCAACCGCATCGAGCCGCACGAGCCCGTCGACAAGGACCTGTACGAGCTTCCCCCCGAGGAGGCGAAGAACATTCCGCAGGTTCCGAACTCGCTGCTCGACTCGCTCGAGGCGCTCCGCGCCGACCACGAGTTCCTGACGCGCGGCAACGTGTTCACGCCCGAGCTCATCGAGACGTGGATCGAGTACAAGATCGAGAACGAGATCCAGCCGCTCAACGCGCGCCCGCACCCGTTCGAGTACGAGCTGTACTTCGGCGTCTGAGCCCTATCAGAAAGGGGAAGCCCCCGTGCCCATGAGGCACGGGGGCTTCCCCTTTCTGTCATGAGCGGAAGAACTCGTTGGCCTTCGGCGAGAACAAGAGGATCAACGCGACGAGCGCGAGCGCCCCGGAGATGATCGCGGTCCAGTTGCCGACTCCGTGAGCGATAAGGGTGTAGACAGACGAGATGACGTTCAGGACGAACACGATCGCCGCGATGATGCGGGCGATGTTCGCCCCTCGGAGGAGTCCGAGCCCGACGGCGATCGTCAAGATGCCGATGACGATCGAGATCCACGCTGCGGCGGCTCCAACCCCGCCATCGACGGCCACACCGTCGACTGTCGTGCCGCCGGCGCCCAGCCCGATGAGGAGGATGATGCCGCCGAGGACGTTGAGCACGCCCGAGATCCAGGCGAGGACGGCGACGAGAGTCACGCCGCCCGGTCGTTTACCTGCCAGGAGTTCACCCCTTTGTGTGAGCCGCCGAGGGTCGGCGAGTTGCGCACACTCTCCCAGCGCGGCGGCAACCGCGATTCGAGACACGCCGGGAAGGGCGGCGCTCCGCCCCTTGCCGTGGAGCAGACACCGGCGGGTCAGCCTGTCGATCTCACGATGACCGTCAGGTCACGTCGAAGGATGAGCGGCTTTGAGGCCGAGCACGGAGCGGGAGTCGGCAAGCAGGACGACGTGAGGTGAATCTGTCCGCTCAGTCGCGGGGGTTCTCCTTCCCGGTCGACGACTCACGGATCGCCCGCTCACCGGCCTCGACGTAAGACGTGAAGAGGTCCGTGACGTCACGCAGCCGCGCAGCCGCCAGGCGTGTGTCTGTCAGATCCGCGGCAGCGCGCAGGGTGCGGATGAACGTGCGCGTTCGTTCGTGGCTGGCGGCGAGGAGCTGCTCGAAGCCTCCGGCCGCCTCGACCAGGAGCCTTCTGCTGCCTGCTTGCGGGATCGTGCGCGCCAAGCCCCACGACACCAGCTCCCGCGTCGCTGCGCTCACTGCGCCCGCGCTGAGCCCGAGATCCGCACGCAGGTCCTCCGAGGTGGAGGCGGTTCCCTTCAGCAGGAGGTAGCCATACACGCGCCCCGTCGCGCGCGGAAGGTGCCAGGACGCCAGTGTGTCGCCCATCGCGTTGGCGAAGGCTTGCTGTTCCGGGCTCATCACGAGCGTGTCCTTTCGTCTGCGGGCGTCCACTCGTCCAGGATCTGCAGGAGTGTGCGTGAGGCTTCCGTCGGTGCGTCCCACGTCACGATATGACCTGCGCGCGGAATGACGTGATCGGCGATGCCCTCCGCGGCGGCCCATCGAGCCATCGACGTCGCGATGCTGCCCGTGCGGTCCTCCGCGCCGCGGATGAGCGCGAGCAGCCCGGGCATTCGCAGATCCGGCTGCGGAGAGATGAGTGATACGGTCGCCTTCCAGACGTCCAGGAATCGCGCCTTCGGCATGCGCGCGAACAGCTGTCGAGTCCGTTCGACCGCCTCGGGTGTGACGGCCGAGGCGCGTGCCATGAGACGCGCGAGAGCGGCGGACGGGATCAGGGCGAGCGACGGCGCAGCGAGACGGAGACCCAGACGCTCGGCGGCCGTGAGCGGGCCGGAGTTCCACGCGGCGTCCATGACCACCACCCCGCGCAGCCGGCGCGGGTGCTGGTGGGCGAACACCTGAGACAGATTCCCGCCGAGAGAATGTCCGATCAGCACCGGGGCGTCGATCCCGCACTCGATGAGCAAGGTATCGAGGTCGTCGAGCGCGTCGACGGCGGTGAAACGCACCCCTTGTGCGAGCGTGGACTCGCCGTGACCACGCAGATCCCAGAGGATGACGCGGAAGCCGCGCTCAGCGAGGGCCGCGGCCTGGACGTCGAACATCGAGTGATCCATGCCGGCACCGTGCGTGAGGACCACCGCCGGTGCGTCCGCGGCGGTGTCCGCGTATGCGATCTCGGCGGTCGGGAGAGAGAGGCGATGGGTTAATTTCACTATTCTCTGAATATAGTTCAGGAACGCCCTCGGGACCTCGCAAACGCCGAGTACCAGTCAGCCGTAGAAGAGCTTCTCGAACACGCGGCGGGATCTTCGCGTGGTTCCGAGATAGTCCTCCTCGACCTGCGTCGCCGAACGTGGCGGATAGCCGAGAAGGCGTCCGATACCGTCGAGCTTCCGTCGATCGACGGGAAGGATGTCGCTCGTCTGGCCCGACAGCAGGGTGTTGGCGGATCGCAATCGACTCGACAGACGCCACGCCTCTTCGAGCCGATCCGCGGCGGACGCGGGAACGAGACCTGCGTCGCGCGCATGAGCGAGCGCCTCGAGAGTCGACGTCGTCCGCATGCCGGGAACGGCATGCGCGTGCTCCAGCTGGAGGAGTTGCACGAGCCACTCAACATCGCTCAGCGAGCCCGGCCCGAGCTTGAGGTGACGCGCGGGATCGGCGCCTTGCGGCAGCCGCTCGTTCTCGACGCGCGCCTTGATGCGCTTGATCTCTCTCAGCGCGTTCGCATCGACCGAAGACGGATATCGCACCTCGTCGGCGAGGGTCATGAACTCGTTGATCAGCTTGACGCTCCCGGCGACGCCGCGTGCGCGAAGAAGCGCTTGGGCCTCCCAGGACTGCGACCAGCGTCGGTAGTACTCGGCGTAGGCGTCGAGGGAACGCGCGAGGGGTCCGTTCCGGCCCTCGGGTCGAAGCCCTGCGTCGAGATCGAGCGGGACCCGCTGGTCCTCGGAGTACTCGCGAAGCGCCGCGACGAGCTTCAGCGCGTACTGATGCGCGCGCTGCGGGTCGACGCCGTTCGGTCGGTAGACGTACATGACGTCGGCATCGGATCCGAATCCGAGCTCGCTCCCGCCGAACCGCCCCATCGCGATGACGGAGAAGTCCAGTGCCCTGTCTTCCTCGGGCACGATCTCGCGCCGGACTGCCCGCAGCGTCGCCTGGATCGTCACTTCCGTGACCGTCGTCAGGGCCTCGGACACTTCGTCGATCGATGTGTCGTCGACGAGGGCGAACATCGCGATCCGCAACAGTTCCCGGCGCCGCAGGGCCCGCACGGCTCGCATCGCATCATTGATGGACGCGTGTCGCGTCTGGATCGCTCGCGCCTCTGCCTGCAGTGAGACGCCCGTCCGCGGGCGCAGCAATTCGGGGTCGTCGAGCCATGCCGCCGACTCGGGGATCCATTCCATGAGCTCACCGATGTAGCGCGATCCCGAGAGCACCATCGTCAGGCGCTCCGCGGCACCGGACGAGTCGCGCAGCATCCGGAGAAACCACGGCGTGTCGCCGAGGCGCTCGCTCAGCCGCCGGAAGGTCAGCAGTCCGTAGTCCGGATCGACGCCGTCTGCGAACCAGCGGATCATGACGGGCATGAGGTGACGCTGAATCGTGACCTTGCGACTGAGCCCCGTCGTCAAGGCCGCAATGTGTCGGAGAGCTCCTGCCGGATCCATGAACCCGATCGCCGCGAGCCGATCGTGAGCCTGTCCCGTCGAGAGCGCCCGCTCGTCGGCCGGGAGCGCGGCGACGGCGGAAAGGAGCGGCCGGTAGAACAGCCGGACGTGGATGTCGCGTACTTCGCGCTTGACGCCCTCCCACCGCTGCCAGAGGGTGTCTCCGGATTCGGCGAGCCCCGAGGAGCGAGCGAGCACGCGCAGATCCTCGGGGCGCGAGGGCATGAGATGTGTGCGGCTCAGATGCCGCAATTGGACGCGATGCTCGAGCAGACGAAGCTCCCGGTAGTCCCGTGAGAAGGCGGCCGCCTCGGCGCGACCGATGTACCCCTCGGCGACGAGCGCGTCGATCGCCTCGAGGGTTCCGCGTTGCCGGATCCTCTCGTCGGAGAGCCCGTGGACGAGCTGCAGGAGCTGCACCGTGAACTCGATGTCGCGGATACCTCCCGGTCCGAGCTTCAGCTGGTACTGCACTTCGTCGGTCGGGATGTGATCGGTGACACGCTCCCGCATGCGCTGGACGGAATCGACGAAGTTCTCCCGTGCGGCGCTCGTCCAGACCTTCGGCTGCACGGCGGCGACGTAGGCTCGGCCGAGCTCCTCGTCGCCCGCGATCGGTCTGGCCTTCAGAAGGGCCTGGAACTCCCAGCTCTTGGCCCAACGGTCGTAGTACGACAAATGCGAGTCGAGAGTCCGCACGAGGGCGCCCTGTTTGCCTTCGGGGCGAAGGTTGGGGTCGACTTCCCACAGGGGTGGCTCGATCTCCACGCCAGAGACTCCGCGCATCATCTGCACCGCCAGCCGTGTCGCGATGTCGACGACGCGACTCTCCCCCACATCGGCAGCCAGTTCTTCGTCTGCTCCGCCGACGAAGATGACATCGACATCGCTGACGTAGTTGAGTTCGCGCGCGCCTGTCTTGCCCATGCCGATGACAGCGAGGCGTGTGCGGGCGACGTGCTCGCGCGGGAACATCCCCGCGCCGGCGACGCCTCCCGACACGCGGGTCCGTGCGACGCAGAGGGATGCGTCGAGCGCCGCGCCCGCGGCATCCGCAAGGCTCGCGGACACGGCCGCGATGCGATCGACGGGGTCGGCGCTGAGCAGGTCGTGGACGGCGATGCGGGCGAGCAGCCGGCGATAACGCACCCGCAGCGCGACCCAGGAGCTTTCGCCGCCGTCGGCGGCGAACCCGTCTTCTACGCCGACGGACTCATGCAGCGTTGCCAGTGACTCCTCCGATGTCGGGAGCGCCGCAGCGCCTCCGACCAGGTGTTCCAGTTCCTCGGGATGCCGGAAGTAGAAGTCTGCGAATCCCGTCGATGCGCCGAGCAGAGCCCACAGCGCCCGCCATCCGGGCGGATCCGCCAACAGCGCCGTGACGGCAGCGGAATCGCGTCGCGCGATGCGGACGACGGACTCGAGTGCGGAATCGGGGTCAGCAGCAGCGGATGCCGCGGCGAGGAGTTCATCACGGCGCGATCGCGTCGCTTCCTCGAGTTCTCGCGTGAGAGCCTCGGTCTCGGTGAGCCTGCTGAAGCCGAGTCGAGCGAGGTGCGTGAGGGAGCTCGCTCGTTCGGGCGCTGTCATGCTGTCGGGTTCAGAGCATCTCGAGATTGCTCTTGAGCTCGAAGGGCGTCACCTGCGAGCGATACTCCTGCCACTCGCGCCGCTTGTTGAGCAGAACGTAGTTGAAGACCTGCTCGCCCAGCGTCTCGGCGACGAGTTCCGACTCCTCCATGAAGCTGAGGGCGTGGTCGAGACTCTGCGGCAGGGGCGCGTAGCCGAGCGCACGCCGCTCCCCATCCGTCAGCGACCAGACGTTGTCCTCGGCCTCGGCCGGGAGCTCGTACTCCTTCTCGATGCCCTTGAGTCCGGCAGCCAAGAGCAGCGCGTACGACAGATACGGATTGGCAGCCGAATCGAGCGCACGGTACTCGACGCGCGAGGACTGCCCCTTGTTCGGCTTGTACATCGGCACGCGCACGAGGGCAGAGCGGTTGTTGTGACCCCAGCAGATGAAGCTCGGGGCCTCGTCACCGCCCCACAGTCGCTTGTAGGAGTTGACGAACTGGTTCGTGACGGCCGAGATCTCGTTGGCATGACGAAGCAGACCCGCGATGAACTGACGACCGACCTTGGAGAGCTGGTACTGCGCGCCCTCTTCGAAGAACGCGTTCTGGTCGCCCTCGAAGAGCGACATGTGCGTGTGCATGCCGCTGCCTGGCTTGCCGCTCAGGGGCTTCGGCATGAAGGTGGCGTACACGCCCTGCTCGATCGCGACCTCTTTGATCACGGTCCGGAAGGTCATGATGTTGTCGGCCGTCGCGAGCGCGTCGGCGTAGCGGAGGTCGATCTCGTTCTGCCCCGGCCCGCCTTCGTGGTGGCTGAATTCGACGGAGATGCCGAGGTCCTCCAGCATCCGCACCGACCGGCGGCGGAAGTCGTGGGCGGTGCCCCCCGGCACGTTGTCGAAGTAGCCGGCGGAATCGACCGGCTCCGGACCCTCTTGACCGTACGTCGACGACTTGAGGAGGTAGAACTCGATCTCTGGGTGCGTATAGAACGTGAAGCCCGCGTCGGCCGCCTTCGCGAGAGAGCGCTTGAGGACGTGCCGGGGATCGGCGACCGCCGGCTGGCCATCCGGTGTCGTGATGTCGCAGAACATGCGTGCCGTCGGATCGATCTCGCCGCGCCACGGCAGCGTCTGGAACGTCGTCGGGTCGGGGTGCGCGAGCAGGTCGGACTCGTAGGACCGAGTGAGGCCCTCAATCGCCGAGCCGTCGAATCCGAGGCCCTCGGTGAAGGCACCCTCGACTTCGGCGGGCGCGATCGCGACCGACTTCAGCGTTCCGATGACATCGGTGAACCACAGGCGGACGAATTTGACGCCGCGCTCCTCGATCGTGCGGAGGACGAAATCGCGCTGCTTGTCCATCGTCATCGCTCCGTACCGGCGTCGCCCGCGCCCCAGTTGTCGTCGCGTGCCTCGTCTTCGGCCCATGCCCGTGAGCGCTCGCGAAGGACCTCGGGTGCTTTGGCCGCCTCCTCAGCGGTGTCGAAGGGTCCGGCGCGGTCGATTGCCGGCGACTCGAAACCCTTCTCCACTTCACCCGTCGTGAGGTTGTACCAGTACTTCTCGCTGTCGCCGGACACCGTGTCTCCTCCCTGGGGCGCCCGCCTCGCGGGCTGCGGATGATCCCGCCCTCACGATCCTACTGATCAGGAGGTGCGTGCTGGATAGGCTGGGCGCATGGCAACTGAGGCAACACGCGCGGTCGGTGTGGACATCGGCGGTACGGGGATCAAAGCGGGCATCGTCGACCTCGAGAAGGGGATCCTGCTGAGCGATCGCGTCAAGGTGTTCACCCCGGAAGGCGCGGAGCCGCCCGACGTCCTGGGGGCGGTTCGCGAAGTCCTCGAACGTCTCGAGATCGCCGACGACGCGATTCCTCTCGGAGTCGCCTTCCCCGCGATCGTCAAGAACGGCCAGACCCTCTCGGCGGCCAACGTCTCGAAGAAGTGGATCGGATTCGAGGCGGAGAAGTTCTTCGAAGACGGCCTCGGGCGCGACATCCACTTCGCCAACGACGCCGACGTCGCGGGTGTCGCCGAGCTGCGCTACGGCGCTGCGAAGGACCGAGCGGGGCTCACGATCCTGACGACTCTCGGGACCGGGATCGGATCGGCACTGCTCTACAACGGCGTGCTGATCCCGAACTCCGAGCTCGGTCACGTCCAGCGCGCGAAGCACGGAAAGGATGCCGAAGCGTACGCGGCCTACTCGGCCATGGAGCGCGACGAGCTCTCGTGGGAGAAGTGGGCCGAGCGGCTGCAGTGGTACTACGACTACATCGAGTTCCTCTTCAGCCCCGACCTCTTCGTCGTCGGCGGCGGCGTCTCCAAGCACGCCGACAAGTTCCTCCCGCTGTTGAAGCTCAAGACCGAGATCGTTCCGGCGGTGCATCGCAACAACGCCGGGATCATCGGTGCGGCGGCCCTCGCGCTGAGCTGACGCAGGGGCGGCGAATGGGTCGACCTGTACGCCGGGTTCTGTCCGGAAGCTCGCGCTTCGTGGACGGTCATCTCTCTCGACGACACGTTGCCGTGCCGTTCTAGCGGCCTACCCGGGGACTCGGCGGGCAGCGTCTGCATCCCCTGTCTGGCCTTGCTCCGGGCGAGGTTTGCCGTGCGATTCGCGTCACCGCGAACCCGGTGGTCTCTTACACCACCCTTTCACCCTTACCGGGACTCACACCCCGGCGGTCTGCTCTCTGTGGCACTGTCTCGCGGATTGCTCCGGGTGGGTGTTACCCACCGCCCTGCCCTATGGAGCCCGGACGTTCCTCGGTACGAGCGGAAGCCGCGCGCAACGCGACCGTCCAGTCGACCCATTCGCGTCTCGACTTTATCTCGAATCTCGCAGAATACAGTGCGAATCCAGGCTCGAAGTAGTAGGTTGTGAACACTGCCGACGCGCACTGGGGTCGCGTTGCAGGTATTCAGCCTTTGGGGAGGCCTGATTTTCATGCGCAAGCTCATTGCTGGCGTTGCTTTGGGGGCAGCGCTCGTGTTCAGCGGTTCGACAGTGGCACTCGCAGACGAGGTGGTCGAGTCGCCGGCTCCTTTGCAGACGTCCGACTACACGCCCGACGAACCGATCACACCATCGATCGCCGGTTCGACCGCCGTCGGCGACTGCGAACGGGACGTGCCGTGGATCTCGTACTCGCTCGAGTTGACCGATCCTGACAACGTGTCCACCGACAAGACCGCGACGCTCTTCATGACGAACGGGACCGAGTCGCTCGAGATCCCGCTCGGGAGCCTTCAGGACAACCGGCTGAGCGGCCGCATCCTGTGGCCGGGTGCGTCGGTCGATGCCAACGGCGTCGCGAACGGATGGCCGGGATGGACCCAGAACGCCTCGGGCGCGTGGGTCGAGACCGACGGCAACTACCGGTGGACGCGTGGCGTCATCACATCGGAGATCCGCGTGAACCCGGACCTCGCGGTCTCGCTGTCGTACCCGCAGGCGACGCCCGAGTGCCTCGCCGGTCCGGTGTCGGCTCAGACGGCGGGCTTCCTGCCCGCGACGGGTCTGAGCGCGGCCGTGCTTCCGCTCAGCATCGCGGGTGGCGTCATCGTCCTCGCGGGTGTGACGTTCCTCGTCGTTCAGCGCCGCCGCCGCTCGCGCGCCTGAGATCGTGTCCGGCGCCACATCGGCGCTCGCGCCCCGGCGTCGTCGGGGCGCGCGCGTCATCGTCCTCGTGCTCGGGCTCGTCCTCATCGTGCTCGTGGGCCTCGCCACGTGGGTCGGCGTGCGCGCGATCCTGATCAAGTCCGAAGTCGACAGCCTGACTCCTCTCGCCCAGGAGGTGAAGAGCTCCTTCGAGGCAGGAGACCTGGATCGCGTCGACGAGCTGATTCCCGATTTCGCCGAGCACGCCGCGACGGCGGCATCCCTCTCCGGCGACCCGGTGTGGGCGGCTGCCGAAGCCGTTCCGGTCGTCGGCGCCAACCTGCAGGCGGTCCGTATCGTGGCATCCCAGCTCGACGCGATCTCGGCCCGCCTCCCCGCGCTCACGGGGCTGGTCCGCGACCTCTCGGCGTCCGACGACAACGGTCAGCTCCTCCCCCTGGCGGGGCTCCGAGACGCGAGCGACTCCATCGACGAGCTCAACAGGGCGATGCAGGATGCCGCGGAACGATTGGACGGCGTCGACACCTCCGCGCTCATCTCTCCGGTCTCCCGCGGCGTGGAGGAGGTGCGCGAGTTCGTGGACGTCGCAGCGCCCGCCCTCGATGCAGCGTTTCGCGCGACCGAGGTCCTTCCCGCGATCCTCGGGCTCGACCGAGAGCGCACGATCCTCGTCATGCTGCAGAACCCGGCCGAACTGCGCACGGGAGGCGGGATCACGGGCACCTTCGCCGAAGTGAAGGCGAACGACGGCCGGCTGTCACTCGTCGGTCAGGCTCAGTCGAGAGAGTTCGCACCGCACACGTCGTCGATCGTCGATCTTCCCGCCGATGTGACGACCGTGTACTCCGACGTCGTCGGGCGATTCGTCCAGAATGCATCGGCACCGGCGGACTTCGCGTTGACCGCTGAGATCGCGACGGCGTGGTGGCAGGAGCGGACGGGGACGACACCGGACACGATCGTGTCGGTCGATCCCTACGTCCTCGGTGCCCTGCTCAGCGCAACGGGTCCTGTCGACCTGCCGAACGGTACGCAGCTGACCGCGGACAACCTCGAGGACACGCTCCTCGTGCAGCCGTATCTGACTCTCAGTTCCGACGAGCAGACGGAGTTGTACCAGGCGGCGGTGGACGCCGTGTTCTCGCGGCTGTCATCGGGCGGCATCGATGTCATGAAACTCGCGACGGCGTTGCAGACTCCGATCGAGCAAGGACGCATCTCGGTGTGGAACGCCGACCCGACCGAGAACGATGTCATCGGAGCGAGTCTCGCGGGTCCCCGCGCGCGACAGGATGCCGCGGGCGACGGCGCCTTCGCGGTCTATTTCAACGACGCGACCGGCGCGAAGATGGCCCGCTTCCTCGACATCGACATCGACGCCGCGGTGAGTGGCTGCACCGAGCAGGGGCTGGCCGAGGTCGTCGTCACCGTCGACATGGCGAGTACGGCACCTGCTGACGTCGAGACGTGGCCCATCAGCGTCACCGGCGGCGGTCTCTTCGGCGTCGGCGCGGGCGACATCGGAACCAATGTCTCCGTCGAGGGGCCGCGCGGATCGTTCGCGGGTGAGGTGATCGTGAAGGGCGAGACCTACCCGGCGGCGACTGCCATGTCCGACGGACGTGCGACGAGCGCCGCTCGAGTGAATCTCTCGCCCGGCGAGGAGAACCGCCTCGAGTTCCATTTCTTCCTGCCCCAGGAGCAGGCTCGGCAGCTCGCGATCGTGCACACCCCGCTCATGGGTCCCTCGTCCGTCACCGTGTCGGAGGGCGCCTGCGCCTGAGTCCTCACGACTTCTCGGCGGAGTCGGTGATCCGAAGGTCGAGGGGGAAATCGATCGGGAAGTCGCCGAAGAGAAGGTGACCTGCAGTTCCCGCTGCGCCGGCGACGGCGTCGGCGACGGCATCGGCGGTCGACGCGGGAGCATGCACGATGACTTCGTCATGCAGGAAGAACGCGAGATGCGGATGCTGCGCGAAGGCAGGCCCCGACCGGGAGTGAGGCGCGTCCGCCGCGCTGCCTCGCATGTCCGCGAGACGCAGTCGCAGGTCAGCGAGCCACGCGAGCGCCCACTCGGCGGCCGTCCCCTGGACGACGAAGTTGCGCGTGAAGCGTCCTCGATCGCGGGTGAGGCGACGGGCCGCGAGCTCATGTGCGGGCGTCGCATCGGCTTCCGTCGCGCGAGCGAGCGTCTCGGCCCACTCCGGGGAGGGCGGGGGCGAAGAGCGGCCGAGCCACGTCGAGACGATGCCGCCGTCTTCGCCGACTCGGGCGGCATCGTCGACGAGCGCCATCGCGCGGGGGAAGATGCGGCGGAGGCGCGGAACCAGGCGGCCGGAGTCTCCCGTCGTCGCCCCGTACATGGCGCCGAGGATCGCCAGCTTCGCTTCGTCTCGTGAGGCTGCCCCGCCGCTGTCGACGATGCCACTGTAGAGGTCGCGTCCCCGCGCGGCATCCGCGAGTCCCGTGTCGCGGGACATGCCTGCGAGGACGCGTGGTTCGAGCTGAGCCACGTCGGCAACGACGAGTTTCCAGCCGGGATCGGCACGGACGGCGGCGCGGAGCTGGCGAGGAAGCTGGAGTGCTCCGCCGCCTGACGAGGCCCATCGCCCTGTCACGACGCCGCCCGGCACGTAGACGGGACGGAACCGGCCACCGGTGACCCAGTCGTCGAGCCACGCCCATCCGTTCGCGGACAGGAGCCGGGCGAGCTTCTTGTACTCGAGCAGCGGCTCGATGACGGGATGCGCGTGCTGGGCGAGCTCCCAACGACTCGTGGACGCGACCTGGACGCCGGCCCGGTGGAGGGCCCGCAGGAGCTTCGGCTGCGAATCGAGACTCACCGAAGGGTCACCGAGAGCGCTTCGCACGCGCTCGGCGGTGCTCAGCATCTTCGCGGGCACTCCCCCGCTGAGAGGTCGTGGGCCCAATGCGTCCCGGAGGATGGCGTCGTGCACGCCGGCATCCCACGGCACTCCGGCGGCTTGCAGCTCGACGGCGATCAGTCCGCCGGCTGACTCTGCAGCCGCGAGGAGACGCAGACGTGTGGCGCCGGCACCTTCCGCAATCGCATCGCGTTGGCGGCGGAATTCAGCCAGCGCCGCGTCGATGTCGTGTGGTGTCGTGACGCTTTCGGCGTCTCCCAGCTCGAACAGCGCCCCTCCGTCAGCATCAGGTGCGGTCGGCGCGGCGTCCCAGGACGACGGGTCCTTGACGGACGCATCGGAACGCACGAGCGCGCTGTCGCGGAGGATCCCATGCACGAGCCGCAGGTCGTGACAGCGCGCGACGCGGTGACCCGCCGCGACGATCGGACCGTACCACTGAGGTGCGTCGCTCCACACCCAGCGTGGGTGATGCCGCTCCTCCTCGCGTTCCACCCACCCAGCCAGATCGGCACGTGCGATGCGGGCGCGGGACAGCTCCTGAGCGGCAGCGTCGAGTGCGACGGCGACGACAGTGGAGTCGTCCACTCGGCCGAGGACGACCCAGGTCGGCTCAGCGCCGTCGGTCATGCGTCAGAGGCCCGACTCCTCGGACCGTACGAGGATGCAGCCGCACTCCGGGCAGGTCACGACGGCATCAGGAGCCGCGGCGCGGATGCGGTTCAGGTCGTTGCCCGACAGCACCATCCGGCATCCTTCACAGGTGCGACGGAGCAGCGCCGCTGCGCCGGTGCCGCGCGCGGAGATCCGATCGTAGAGCGCGAGCAGGTCGGCGGGGATCGTCCCGGCGACGGCCGCGCGATCTCGAAGACCTGCCTCGGCGGCTGCTGTGGCTTCCGCGACGATGCGCTTGGCTTCGGCACTCAGCTCGGCGCCTTCCGCATTCATCGCGGCGATCGCCGCCTCCTGCTCGGCGACACCCGCGTCGGCCTGCTCGAGCCGGTCCATCGCGTCGAGCTCTGCGTCTTCGAGGTCGCTCTTCCTGCGCGCGAGGGCCTGAAGCTCCGACTCCAGCCCCTGTGCTTCCTTGGCGTTGGACGAGGAAGACAGTCGTCCACTGTCGCGTGCCGCGCGCGCATCCACGACGGCGACATCCGATTCGATTCGTGCGATTTCGGCCCGGAGGTCGTCGCGGGCGCCCAGGCGGGTCGCGAGCTCGTGCGACAGGAGCTGTCGCTGAGCGAGCAGTTCCTGGATCCGGCCGGCTTGCGGCGGGTTCTTGCGCGCGTGCTCGGCCCGGCGGATGCGGCCGTCGAGTTCGGCTACTTCAAGCAGTTTGCGCTGATCGGCTGGGCTTGCATTCACGTACCCAAACCTACCGTGGTGCCCGAGCCGCAGTCACAGTTGCAGGATCCAGGTCGCGACGAGGAAGTAGATGATGAGGCTCGTCGCATCGCAGAAGGTCGAGATGAAGGGGGTGCTGAAGACGGCAGGGTCGGCGCGCAGGACCCGGGCGAGCATCGGCATGACGCCGCCGACGGTCGCGGCGAGTGTGCACACGCTGAAGAGCGTGAGGCCGATGACGAGACCGAGGGGGATGCTGAAGACGGCACTCGCGAGCACGAAGCCGAGCACGCCGAGCATTCCGCCGAGGAGTGCGCCGACGCGCACCTCGCGCCAGGCGACGGCCGCTGCATCCCTCACGGAGACTTCTCCGATCGCCAGCGCGCGGGTCACCGTCGTCGCTGCTTGCGCGCCCGTGTTGCCGGCAGTGCCGGTGAGGAGCGGGATGAACAGTGCCAAGGTGACGACCTGCTCGAGCGTGGCCTCGAAGATGTCGAGGACCCCCACGGTGAAGAGCGCGGAGAGGGCCAGGACGAGGAGCCACACGACGCGCGAGCGGACGATGCCGAAGACGGGCGTCGTGAGGTACGGACGGCGAAGCGGCTCCGACGCGCCCTGACGCGCGGCATCCTCGTCTTCCGCTTCTTCGACGATCCGTGACGCGTCGTCGATCGTGAGGATGCCGACGAGCCGGTCTTCTCCGTCGACGACGGGCGCCGCGAGCAGCTGCGCCTCGACGAGCGACCGTGCAGCGGTCTCCGCCTCGTCTCGTGCGCGCAGATGCCGCGCGTCGGTCATCATGTCGGCGACGAGCCGATCCGACGGGCCCATGACGAGGTCGCGGAGACCGACGATTCCCAGCACGCGCCGGTGCGCGTCGGTCACGGGAAGGGTGTAGATCGTCTCGGCATCCTGCCCGCGATGCCGCACGTGAGTCAGTGCGTCGCCGACGGTGAACTGCGGCTGGAGCCGGACGTACTCCGTGCTCATGAAGCGCCCGATGCTGTCCTTCGGGTAGCCGAGCATCGGTGCGGTCAGTTCGCGTTCGCGCGCCGATAATCCGCTCATGAGCTTCTTGGCGACACCTGCGGGGAGCTCGTCCACGAGCTGGGCCCGGTCGTCGGGGTCGAGATCCTCGAAGACCCGCGCCACGTCTTCGCCCCGCAGGCCCGTGAAGAGCTCCGCGCGCATGCCCGAGTCGAGCAGCTCGAAAACCTCCAGCGCCGTGTCGCGGGGAAGGAGTCGATACAGCACGGCGCGATCCGACTCGTCCTCGCGCTCGAGCAGACGCGCGATCTCGGGGGCGTCGTACTCGCCGAGGACGCGGGCCAGTTCCCCGAGATCACGTGAGCGCAGAGCAGGCTCGATGCGGGCGCGAAGGGCGTCGAAGTCTTCGTCCATGCGCGCATCCTCGCACAGCGCCGTGACGTTGAACGGGACACGGAGGATGAGTGTCTGCGGTATCTCCGCATGTCACATAGCACTCGGAGCCAGTGTCGCGCGTCCACCGAACAACCGACGCCGCCGAGCGCGCGAAGGTGGCAGATTCGACGGATCACCCTGCGAGACGACTTCGCGACCCCGCGCCCCATCTACACGAGCGGACCATCCTCATGACACGTATCCAGACGATCGCCTTCGCCTGCATGATCTTCGGCATCATCGTCGCCATCTTCTCGGCGACCGCCGACGTAATGGGCGGATCCGACTGGTGGCACCTCGGCACCGCCATCGGCGCCGGCGTCTTCACGTACGGTTTCACCATGTCTCTCCTCGATCGACGTGGCTACTACCGTCGTCCGGGGAGATAGTGGGCCCTGCCGGGATCGAACCGACGACATCCACGGTGTAAACGTGGCGCTCTACCAGCTGAGCTAAAGGCCCTCGCCCGCAAGTCTACGGTTCATCGCGCGTGCTGCGCGGCATCCCTCCGGCCTCGCAAGTGGGTAGGCTGAGAGGCGGTGTGTTGTGCGCGCCCGACAACGGCGCGCCCGCATCTATTGCGATTGCCTGGCATGACCTGCCAGAACGACGAAAGGTCTCGCGTGACTGTCAACGACCAGGACCCGTACTCGCAGGAGCCGCTCGACAGCGACCCCGAAGAGACATCGGAATGGCGGGAGTCCCTTCAGCAGCTCGTGCAGGCCAAGGGCCACGGCCGCGGCCGCGAGATCATGCTGAGCCTCCTCCAGACCTCGCACGAACTGCAGCTGAACGTGCCGCAGGTGCCGACGACGGATTACATCAACACCATCTCCCCCGATGCCGAACCCGAATTCCCGGGTGACGAGGAACTCGAGCGCCGGTACCGCCGGTGGATCCGCTGGAACGCCGCCGTCACGGTCCACCGGGCCCAGCGCCCCGGCATCGGCGTCGGAGGCCACATCTCGACGTACGCCTCGTCCGCCTCGCTCTACGAAGTCGGGTTCAACCACTTCTTCCGCGGGCTCGACGACCCGAGCGGCGGAGACCAGATCTTCATTCAGGGACACGCCTCCCCCGGCATCTATGCGCGGTCGTTCCTCGAGGGTCGCCTGACCGAGGCGCAGCTCGACGGATTCCGCCAGGAGAAGTCGGCCGCACCGAACGGCATCCCGTCGTACCCCCACCCGCGCCTCATGCCGGACTACTGGCAGTTCCCGACAGTATCGATGGGACTCGGGCCGATCAACGCCATCTACCAGGCGATGACGAACAAGTACCTCACCAACCGCGGCGTCAAGGACCTGTCCGACTCGCACGTCTGGGCGTTCCTCGGCGACGGCGAGATGGACGAGGTCGAAAGCCGCGGACAGCTGCAGGTCGCCGCGAACGAGGGTCTCGACAACCTGACCTTCGTCGTGAACTGCAACCTCCAGCGCCTCGACGGCCCGGTCCGCGGCAACGGCAAGATCATCCAGGAGCTCGAGAGCTACTTCCGCGGCGCCGGATGGAACGTCATCAAGGTCGTCTGGGGCTCCGGATGGGACGAGCTGCTCTCGAAGGACGTCGACGGCGCTCTCGTGCGCCTCATGAACACGACGCCGGACGGTGACTTCCAGACCTACCGCGCCGAGGACGGCAAGTTCATCCGCGACCACTTCTTCGGTCGTGACGAGCGGACCGCAGCACTCGTCAAGGACTGGTCGGACGACGACATCTGGGGCAAGCTCCGCCGCGGTGGCCTCGACTACCGCAAGGTCTACGCGGCCTACAAGGCCGCCGTCGAGCACAAGGGACAGCCCACCGTCATCCTCGCGAAGACGATCAAGGGCTATGGTCTCGGTCACCACTTCGAGGGACGCAACGCGACCCACCAGATGAAGAAGATGACGCTCGACGACCTCAAGCACTTCCGTGACTCGATGCGCATCCCTGTGTCCGACGCGCAGCTCGAGGAGAACCCGTACCTCCCGCCGTACTACAACCCCGGCGAGAAGGATGAGACGATCCAGTACCTGCGCGAGCGTCGCAACGCGCTCGGCGGCTTCCTGCCCGAGCGCCGAAGTCACCACGTCGGTCTCGAGCTTCCCGGCGACGCGGCGTACGCGCTGCCCAAGAAGGGCTCCGGCACGCAGGAGATCGCCACGACGATGGCGTTCGTGCGCCTTCTGAAGGACCTGCTGCGCGCGAAGGACTTCGGTCACCGCATCGTTCCGATCATCCCCGACGAGGCCCGGACGTTCGGCATGGACGCCTACTTCCCGACGGCGAAGATCTACAACCCGCATGGGCAGAACTACACGTCGGTCGACCGTGAGCTCCTCCTCGCCTACAAGGAGAGCCCGCAGGGGCAGATCATGCACGTCGGCATCAACGAGGCCGGCGCGGTCGCCGCGTTCACGGCGACCGGCACGTCGTACGCGACGCACGGTGAGCCGCTCATCCCCGTCTACGTCTTCTACTCGATGTTCGGTTTCCAGCGCACGGGTGACGCCCAGTGGGCAGCCGGCGACCAGATGGCCCGCGGCTTCATCATCGGCGCCACCGCCGGTCGTACGACGCTGACCGGCGAGGGCCTCCAGCACGCGGACGGCCACTCGCACCTCCTCGCGTCGACGAACCCGGCGACCATCTCGTACGACCCCGCGTACGGCTACGAGATCGCCCATATCGTTCGCGACGGACTCGAGCGCATGTACGGCGGCGAGCACGACGACCCGAACGTCATGTACTACCTGACGGTCTACAACGAGCCCATCGTCCAGCCGGCTGAGCCCGAAGGTGTCGATGTCGACGGCATCGTCCGCGGCATCCACCGCATCTCGTCCTCGGAGGGCGACGGGCCCAAGGCCCAGCTGCTCGCCTCCGGCGTCGGCGTCCCGTGGGCGCTCGAAGCGCAGGAACTCCTGCGCGAGGACTGGGGCGTCCACGCTGACGTCTGGTCGGTCACGTCGTGGACCGAGCTGCGTCGCGACGGACTCGAGGTCGATCAGCACAACTTCCTCAATCCGTCCGAGCCCGCCCGAACGGCCTACATCACCGACAAGCTGCGCGGCACGCCTGGTCCCGTCGTTGCCGTGAGCGACTTCATGAACGCGGTCCAGGACCAGATCCGGCCGTGGGTCGAGCACAACTACTGGACGCTCGGCGCCGACGGATTCGGCTTCTCCGACACCCGCGCTGCTGCACGACGCTTCTTCAAGATCGATGGACCGTCGATGGTCGTCCGTACCCTCCAGGCTCTCGCCGCCGAAGGCACGGTCGATGCGTCGCTCGCGGCTCAGGCGATCGAGAAGTACCGTCTGCACGACGTGAACGCCGGTACGAGCGGAAACGCGGGCGGCGAAAGCTGACGCCCGCGATGGCAGACACGTCCGCGGCGGACAAGTCCGAGATCCTCGCGTGGCTGCGCAAGATCTCGGGAGATCTGGCGTCGGCGACGATCAAGCGCCTCGAAGACACGCTGCCGTGGTACGCGGATATGCCGCCGGCACGGCGGTCGGCGGTGGGCCTCGTCGCCCAGGCCGGAATCACGTCCTTCATCCAGTGGTACGAGGATCCTGCCTCCACGCCGTGGATCGCCGCAGACATCTTCGCGGCGGCTCCGCGCGAGCTGCTGCGCAGTGTGAGCCTTCAGCAGACGCTGCAGCTCATCCGCGTCACGGTGAGCGTCACGGAGGAGCGTGTGGCAGGCAAGGACGAAAGTCTTCGCGAGGCGATCCTGCTGTACTCGCGCGACGTGGCCTTCGCCGCGGCCGACGTGTACGCGCGCGCCGCGGAGGCGAGGGGGCTGTGGGATGCTCGGCTCGAAGCGCTCGTCGTCGATTCGATCCTGACGGGCGAGACCGACGAGGAATTGCCGAGCCGCATCGCCGCTCTGGGATGGCACGGTCACGGTGAGGTGTCGGTCCTCGTGGGCACGACGCCGCCGCAATTCGACGTGGATCAGCTGCGGCGCGTCGCCCGCAAGCTCGGCGTCGACGTGCTGATCGGAGTCCAAGGGTCGCGGCTCGTGCTGGTCGTCGGACGCGCGGAGACGGGAGGCCGCGATGAAGCGCCCGCGGATCTGCCTTTCGTCGAGATCGCGCGACGCCTGGAACCCGGATTCGGTGCCGGACACCTCGTGCTCGGCCCCTCGGTTCCCGCTCTCGTCGAGGCGAGCCAGAGCGCGCGCGCGGCGCTCGCGGGATTCGCCGTGGCGCGCGCCTGGCGCCACGCGCCACGGCCGGTCGAGGCGGACGACCTTCTGCCCGAGCGCGCGCTGGCGGGCGACCCGCTGGCCAAGCAGACGCTCGTGGAGCGCATCTACCGGCCGCTGCAGGCGCACAGTGCCGACCTCGTCGCCACCCTGTGGAGCTATCTCGACAACGGCCGTTCCCTCGAGGCGACGGCGCGCGAGCTCTTCGTGCATCCGAACACCGTGAGATACCGGTTGAAGCGCGTCTCGGAGGTCATCGGGTGGGATGCCACGGGGCCCCGCGAAGCGCTGATCCTCCAGACCGCGCTCATTCTTGGATCCATCGGCACGGATGCCGCACGTCGTCGTCCTCCGCAGCGGCGCTCGCCTCGATGACCGCGGCCATCCTGCGCGATCTGTACGGCACGCACAAACACTTCCGCGATTCTTGTGTGATCAGCGCCAGAACGCACTCTCGATGATTGGCAGGATGGACAAGTGATGATCGCCCTCTTCCCGGGTCAGGGCTCCCAGTCCCCCGGCTTCCTCACGCCGTGGCTCGAACTCGACGGCGCTGCCGATCGACTGGCGGCGTATTCGGAGTGGTCCGGGGTCGACCTCGCCGCCGCAGGCACAGAATGGGACGCAGACCAGATCCGCGACACTCAGGTGGCCCAGCCCCTCATCGTCGCGGCGAGTCTCCTGTCGTGGAACACGTTGGAAGGACGCGAGCGGGTGGGCGGCGTTGCCGGACACTCCGTCGGGGAGTTCGCCGCTGCTGCTGCAGCAGGCATCCTCTCGGAGGAAGACGCCATGCGCCTCGTCGGCATTCGCGGACGCGCGATGGCCGAGGCGGCGACGGCGGAGTCGACGGGCATGAGCGCGGTCCTCGGCGGAGACGAGGCGACGGTGCTCGAGCGCCTCGCAGAGCTGGACCTCACGCCGGCGAACTACAACGGCGGCGGGCAGCTCGTCGCCGCCGGAACCCTCGATGCTCTCGCTCGGCTCGCGGAGACACCCCCTGCCGCGACGCGTGTCATTGCGCTCCAGGTGGCCGGTGCCTTCCACACGCGCTTCATGGCCCCCGCGGTCGAGACCCTCCGCAATGCCGTCGAAGACGCGTCGGTGTCCGACCCGACGGTCGCGATCTGGACCAACCGAGACGGCTCGGTCGTCTCGTCCGGCGCGGAGTTCACCCGTCTGCTCGTCGAACAGGTGGCCTCCCCCGTGCGCTGGGACCTCTGCATGGCGTCGTTCGCCGCGGCGGGAGTGGACGGGCTCGTCGAGTTGGCCCCCGGCGGGACCCTGACCGGTCTCGCGAAGCGCGGCCTGCGCGGGACGCCGGCTATCGCGTTGAAGACCCCCGCCGACACGGAGAAGTTCTCGGCGATGCTCCACGGAGGCTCCGAATGACCCCGACCCTCGCACAGCCCACGGGGCCCGCACACACGCGCATCTACGCGTATGGTGCGGCGCGCGGCGAGATCGCCGTTCCGAACGACGACCTGGTCGGCCCCATCGATTCGAGCGACGAGTGGATCCGTCAGCGGACGGGAATCATCACGCGCACGCGTGCGGTGAAGGAGACGAACGCCGTCGATCTGGCCACGACCGCCTCGCGCGAAGCGATCGAGCGCTCGGGTGTCGACCCGTCGCTCATCGACGCGGTGCTGGTCGCGACGATCTCCAATCCGCAGCAGACGCCTTCGGTCTCCGCCATCGTCGCCGATCGCGTCGGTGCCAACCCGGCCGCCGCATACGACCTGAACGCCGCCTGCGCGGGATTCGCCTACGGCGTCGCGCAGGCCGATGCACTGATCCGTGGCGGCCTCGCGCACTACGCCCTCGTCATCGGTGCGGAGAAGCTCAGCGATGTCGTCGATCCGACCGACCGGAGCATCTCGTTCCTGCTCGGCGACGGTGCCGGGGCGGTTGTCATCGGCCCGAGCGACACGCCCGGGATCGGCCCGACCGTGTGGGGATCCGATGGCTCCAAAGCCGACGCGGTCGGGATGAACGCCACCCTCACGCAGTTCCGCGACGGCGAGGCGGCATGGCCGACGCTGCGCCAGGAAGGCCCCACCGTCTTCCGCTGGGCCGTGTGGGAGATGGTGAAGGTCGCGCGCGAGGCGCTCGCTGCCGCCGGCGTCGAGGCGAGCGATCTTGCCGCCTTCGTTCCCCACCAGGCGAACATGCGGATCATCGACGAGTTCGCCAAGCAGCTTCGCCTTCCCGACACCGTCGTCATCGGGCGCGACATCGAGACGACGGGCAACACCTCAGCGGCATCCATTCCGCTTGCGACGCACCGGCTCCTCGAAGAGCATCCCGAACTCAGCGGTGGTCTTGCGCTGCAGATCGGGTTCGGCGCCGGACTCGTGTTCGGCGCACAGGTCGTCGTCCTCCCGTGAGGGTGACGACGGCGACCCTAGACTGACTTCTGGCCCAACGAGGCCCACGAATCCCGGAGAAACAGGAGAACACCATGGCATTCAGCAACGACGAGGTCCTCGCCGGACTGGCCGAGCTCATCACCGACGAGACGGGGATCTCGGCCGACGAGGTCGCTCTGGAGAAGTCGTTCACCGACGACCTCGACATCGACTCGATCTCGATGATGACGATCGTCGTGAACGCCGAGGAGAAGTTCGGCGTCACGATTCCCGACGACGAGGTCAAGAACCTCAAGACCGTCGGCGACGCCGTCACCTTCATCACGTCGAACCAGGAGTAACCCGCCTCCGGTGGGGGGCTATCGCCCCCACCGGGCTCACCACGAGGACACATCTCGCCCATGACATCGTCACGCATCGTCGTCACCGGCATCGGAGCAACCTCTCCGATCGGTGGCACGGCACCCGAGAGCTGGTCGGCTCTGCTCGACGGCGCTTCCGGCGCCCGCACCCTCGAGCACGACTGGGTCGAGCAGTACCAACTGCCCGTCACCTTCGCCGCTGAGGCTCTCGTCCGCCCCGAGACCGTCCTCGAGCGGCCCATCGCGAAGCGGCTCGATCCGTCGTCGCAGCTCGCCCTCATCGCGGCGAAGGAGGCCTGGGAGGATGCCGGGTCGCCCGACGTCGATTCCGAGCGGCTCGGCGTCGACTTCGCGACGGGCATCGGTGGCGTCTGGACGCTTCTGGATGCGTGGGACACGCTCCGCGAGAAGGGACCGCGTCGCGTCATGCCGATGACGGTGCCGATGCTCATGCCGAACGCCGCAGCGGGCAACCTCTCGCTGCACTTCGGCGCCCGTGCGTATGCACGCACCGTAGCGAGTGCCTGCGCGTCGAGCACCGAGTCGATCGTGAACGCCGTCGAGCACATCCGCGCGGGGTACGCCGACGTCGTGATCGCCGGTGGCACGGAATCGGCGATCCACCCCATCACGATCGCGTCCTTCGCGTCGATGCAGGCGCTGTCCAAGCGCAACGACTCCCCCGCGACCGCGTCTCGTCCGGGGAGCATCGACCGTGACGGCTTCGTCATGGGAGAGGGCGCGGCGGTGCTCATCCTGGAGACGGAAGAGCACGCGCGCGCCCGGGGCGCCAAGATCTACGCGGCGATCGTCGGCGGTGGGGTGACGGCCGATTCGTACCACATCACGGCGAACGACCCCGAGGGGACGGGAGCAGCACGGGCCGTCGAGATGGCTCTCGCGATGGCGGGGGCTTCCCCCGATGACGTCACGCACATCAACGCACATGCGACGTCGACGCCCGTGGGCGACCCCAACGAATATCAGGCGCTCCGCACCGTTTTCGGCCCTCGCGTCGACGAGATCCCGGTATCCGCCACGAAGGCATCGACGGGTCACCTCCTCGGCGGCACGGGCGCTCTCGAGGCGATCTTCACGATCATGGCGATCAAGGAACGCATCGCCCCTCCGACGATCAACATCACCGAACCCGATCCCGCCGTGCCGTTCCGGCTGACCGGCGAGCCGACGCCGCTCGGCAGCGGCGACCAGCTGGCGATCAGCAACTCCTTCGGCTTCGGCGGGCACAACGCTGTCGCTGCGTTCGCATCCGTTTGAGCACACGCGACGATGCCCCGGGCTCCAGGCCCGGGGCATCTGCCGTTATCAGGCGGCGATACGTCTTCCTACCGTCCGGGAATGACACCGATCGTCAGGCAGGACGCCTCACCGCCTGAGCCTCATCCCACCTTGTGGAGCCAGACGACGGGAGCCTCGTCGCTCGCGTGCCGGAAGGGTTCCAGTTCCTCATCCCACGCCGCGCCGAGGGCGACCTCGAGTTCGCGACGGAGTTCCATGGGGTCGCCCGCCGAGATCTCGAGTGCGTATCGCACGCGTTCCTCTCCGACGACGACGTTCCCGGCCGTGTCGGTCTGAGCGAAGTGGATCCCCAAGCTGGGCGTGTGCATCCAGCGCCCGCCGTCCGAACGGGGTGTGGGGTCTTCCGTGACTTCGAACCGCAGGTGCTCCCAGCCCCGGATTGCGGTCGCGAGGGCTGCACCTGTGCCGGCGTTGCCCTCCCAGTAGAACTCTGCGCGCCGCGTGCCGGAGAGGACGGGCTGTTCAGTCCACTCGAAGTTGACCGCCCGCGCGAGTGCGCGACCGACCGCCCACTCGAGGTGGGGGCACAACGCTCGTGGCGCCGAGTGAATGAAGATCACTCCGCGCGCCTGTGGTGTCGCCATCATGTCTCCGTTTCGTCAGGTACGTCTTCCCCTACGACCTGTCGAACGGCACATGCGTCTTCGGTTGTTGCTTGCCGCAATTATGTCTCAGAGACGCGCGGAATGACAAGCGTGTCATTCCGCGTGTCACATGATGGTGCCCCGGCCGTCGCCGACCGGGGCACCAGACGAGCGGAAGACTCAGGCCTCGCTCATGACATTGACAGCGGCCTGGCCCTTGGCGGCGTAGTACGCCGCGCGCGCGGCATCCTTTCGCGCCTGCTCGGCGTAGCCGGCGTCGAGGATCTCCTGGTCCACTGCAACGCTTTCGACCGTGTTGACGCCGTTGTACTTCTCGATGTACGCGTCGAGCTCGGGGCCCGACGTCCACGACGTGATGAGGCAGTAGCGGGGCTCCGTGCCGATGTGGGTCGCAGCGTGCCACAGACGCTGCGTGTCGATGATCAGCTGTGCACCGGCAGGAAGCGCGATACGCACTTCGCCCTGCGGGTCGGTCCGGTTCTCACGAAGGACGAAGAAGCTGTCCTTGTCGTCGGTCAGGTTGAAGAAGCCGCGGACGACCCAACCGGTGCCGTCGGGATTGAGACGGTTGTTGTCATCCTGGTGGAGGTTGTAGAGGCATTCCCCGTACGGGGTCGGCTGCAGCTCGATGACACGGCAGCGGCCGACGTTGGCGCCGGGCTCCTGAGCGCGGCGCGTGAGATTGGGAGCCTTCTCGACCTGCGAGTCGATCCAGACGCCGTCCTTGTCGGTGCGCGGCGGCTTGTGGTTCCAGAAGCCGTTGCACTCGATCTCGCCGAATGCGCTCGCGAGCGGGGCGAAGCGGGTGTCTCCCGACGACTTCCAGTCGTTGTACTCGATATCGAGCCATTCCTTGGGATCGAGCTCCTGGTTGTACCGGTCGAGGACGACGTAGCCGGTTTCCTCGAGCGCGGCGGACTTGATGTAACCCATGAGGTGGATCAGCCTTTCGTAGGGGGCCAGCACGTTTTAACAGGCCCAACTTAGGTAAGCCTACCTCGGAGGTCCGGAGCGACTCTGGAGCCCGACCGTGAAAAATCGAGCCCGCGACCGCGCGGCTAGACTCGACGGCGGCGCGGGGCGATCCGCGCCGGACGAAGGGGGCGGAACGACGATATGGTGATGGCGACCAACATCGACGCGACAGCGGTCAACACGATCACCTGGCTGTCCGACCCCGAAACCGCCATCGTCGTTCCCGTCTACCAGCGCCAGTACCGCTGGGACATCGGAGGGTGCGAGCAGCTCCTGGCCGACGTGCGAGCCGCTGCGGGAAGCGGCATCCGCTCGATGCACTTCATCGGTTCGATCCTCTCGTCCGTCGACGTCGACTCGTCGGAGCTGGTCCTGATCGACGGGCAGCAGCGCATCACGACGCTCATGCTGCTCGTGGCCGCGCTCCATCACACGATCCGTGAAACCGACGCCGATCTGGCCGCTGAGCTGGAGGCCGTGCTCGTTCGTCCGACCGACCCGGACCGCACCAAGCTGCGCCCGCATGACGCGTGGGCCGCAGTTTTCCAGGACGTCGTGCTCGGACGGCGTTCGACGGATGCCGCCCAGCGCGACTCCCGCTTCGACGACAATTACGCGTTCTTCCGCAGCCAGATCAGCGCCGAGGAGGCACCTCTCATCTGGCGGGGGGTGCAGCGCCTCGAGCACGTCGCCATCACGCTCGGGGCAGGGGCGAACGCGCAGCAGATCTTCGCGAGCCTCAACTCGACAGGCGAGCCGCTTCGCGATCACGAGCTCATCCACAACTACGTGCTCATGGGGCTGTCTCACTCTGAGCAGAGCGAGATCGAAGACGAGTACTGGCTTCCTATCGAGCAGGCGACGGGCACGGCCATCGGTGCGTTCTGGCGTCACTATCTGGTCATGCTGACAGGGCGCGAGGTCGCTGTCGCGGGCGAGCACGGTGTATACAGCGCCTTCCGTCAGCGCTTCCCCCGCATCGACTTCGAGACGCTGCGTGCGCATGCCGAGGAGTGGCGAGCGTACGCGAACGTGTACCGCACGCTCCTCGATCCCCGGCATGCCGCCGAGCCCGAGCTGGTCCGCCATCTCGCTTCGATCGCTTCCTTCGCTCGCGGGTCCTCCCCTCTCGTGATGCGCGCGTACCGCGAGTACGAGGAAAGCGGACTCACCCTCCGCGAGCTCGTGGAGACCCTCGAGAACGTTCAGGCGCTGTACTTGCGACGGACGGTCGTGGGTCTCAGCAACGATCGGCTGATCGCTCGCCTCTGCCGCGCGCGCGACGAGGGACCCGAGGAACTCGTCCGTGCGATCACGCGGATCATGCCATCCGACGAACGAGTGCGGGTGGCGCTGAAGTACAGCGACCTCCCCCACGCGGGACACGTGCTGAGCCGGCTCTTCGACGTCGAGTCGGCGGACGCACTGGACGTCGACCACGTCTTTCCGATGTCGCCGCGCGCGGACTGGACAGGTGACGGTGAGCGCACGTGGTCCGAGCTCACCGACGACGAGCAGAACAGCTACCGTGCGCTCGCTCAGACGCTCGGCAACCTCACCCTGCTCGAGGAGCCGCTCGCGATGCGCTCGCTCGACGCATCCTTCCCCGCCAAGCGCGACATCTACCGCACGAGCGGCATCGCGGCCACGCGCTCGCTCGCGGATTCGGATCGGTGGGGCACGAGCGACATCGCCGCGCGCACGGTCGGGCTCACAGAGCGATTCCTCGACATCTGGCGGCGTCCTGCCACAGGACTCATCGACGACGACGGGCTGACCCCCATCCTCGACGCCGTCCGCCGACGTGGCTGGCCTCGTGGGTGGGAGCGCGAGTTCGAGTACACCGAGTATCGCGGCGAGCACTGGGAGGTGTACGACGTGAAGTACCTCTTCAACCGCATCTTCAAGCGGCTGTGGGCCGACGAGCGCGAGAGCGTCATCCGGTTCAGCGAGAACCGCGGGGGTCCGCTCTACCCCGCCAAGGCGTGGAACGGCCAGTGGGATCAGCTCGACGACGACACCTACCTCTACATGGGGTGGGACTCGAAGTACATGCTCACTGCGGTGCAGGGCGTCCTCGACGAAGCCGGCCTTGCGCGCGAGGTCTTCGTCAAGTACTCCTACATCGGCGCCGCCATGTAGCGCGCTCCCCCGTCGCGAACGTCCGCGGGCGGAGGCAGTCACTCCGCGCGTCGATCGCCCCTCGCCGAGAAGACCCCAACTGTCCGCTCTGGGCTCTGAAGTGCGCAGTCTGGGTCTTTTCGGCGTGGGACGTTCGGCCCGTCCTGCCCTCCACTCGGTGGCCAAGCTGGTTGCCATGACGAACATCAAGATCACGGAGCATCCCGAACAGATGACCGCCGTCGTCCGCGAACGTGTGCCGATGGCGGAGCTCACCGGCTTCTTCTCTCGCGCATTCGAGCAGACTCTGCGGGTGCTGCGAGAACAGGGCGTGCACGCGGTGGGTGCGCCTTTCGGAAAGTACTACGGTCAGCCCGACACCACGGTCGATGTGGAAGCAGGGTTTCCGGTCTCGGAGACCATAGCCCCCGTGGGGGAAGTCGTGCCGGGGGTCTTACCCGGCGGAAGCATGGTGGAGACGACGTATGTCGGACCCTACGACACGATGGACAGCGCCTACTCGGCGCTGGAACGCTACTTCGCGGAGAACGGCCTCGTACAGGGCGACGTGATGTGGGAGAGCTATCTCACGGATCCCGAGGAGGAGCCGGACCCGGCGAAGTGGGAGACGCGGATCTCCTGGCCTGTCGCCTGAGCACTGCCGGCACTCCGCCTGGGAATCGCGGCCGTCCCACTCGTGAGGTGTGGTGGGGCGGGTGGGACTTGAACCCACGATCGTCGGGTTATGAGCCCGCTGCCTTGACCAGCTTGGCCACCGCCCCGTTCGAGGATCGAGCCTACCGGCATCCGGAATCGACCGTCAGCGACGCGGCGGTTTGTCGTCGTCGACGGGAGGCTCGGGCCACACCTTCGACACCGCCTTCGTGATGCGGATCGAACCCGTCGTCGGCGCGACCGGCTCCGTGCGCTCGCTCCCGCGCTCGATCGGCAGACCCTGACTGTCGCTCACGACCTGCGGGTGGTTCCGCGCCAGGTCGTACACACCGATGACGGCGATCACGCCCGCGATCGCGAATCCGATGTAGGCCCACAGCGGCGCATTGGCGGCTTCGCCGAGCACCGTCAGTCCGATGACGATCGCGACGATGGGATCGATGACGGTCAATCCTGCGATCACGAGGTCGGGTGGACCGGATGAGTACGCGGTCTGCACGAAGTATGCGCCGATTCCCGCGGCCGCGAGCAGCGCAGCGAGGCAGATCAGCGTGAGCCACTCGAAGTCGCCGCTCTGGATCCGGCTGATGACGACCTTCGCGAGCGTTGCCACGAAGCCGTACATGATGCCTGCGCCGAGGATGTAGAAGAGCGCGTTCATCCGAAGTCGCAGCCACACCCACAGGGCACTGAGCACGATCGTCACGACGGCGAGGATCAGGAGGATGGTGATGAGCTGACCGTCCGAGACGGGCTCGTCGCTGGCGACCAGCGCCGCGATCGTGACGAAGATGAAGATTCCGCCGACGCATTCGATGATCGCGCGGACGGACCTCTTCGTCGGCTTGTGTCCGCTGATCCGCGCGTTGAGAAGTGTCGTGATGACGAGCGCGATCGCCCCGAGCGGCTGTACGACGATGAGTGGTGCGAAGGACAGCGCCGCGAGCTGACATGCGATCGCGAGTCCGAGCATCACTGTGCCGACGACCCACGAAGGTCGCGTCAGCAGCCGCCCGAGCTGGCGCGGAGTGAGCCCGCCTGACGCGGGACCCCCCGACTGCTGCTCGACCTTGGTGACACCTCGGTGCTGGTACTGCGCGCCGAACGACATGAAGACGGCACCCAGGAGCGCGAGGGGTATGCCGATCAGGAGGGCGGGGTTCTCGAAGACGCCGGCGAGGGCGTTGCCGACATCTTCGAGGTTCTCGATATCGCCGGTCGTCCACATCACCCCTAGACACTAACCGGCAGTAGGGCTCGATAGGCTCAAGGCGTGGCTGTTCTCCCGATTCGCATCATGGGCGATCCCGTCCTGCACGCGCCCGCTTCTCCCGTCGAGGAGATCACCGACGACATCCGGACGCTCGTGGCGGACATGTTCGAGACGATGGATGCCGCGCCGGGGGTGGGCTTGGCAGGGCCGCAGGTCGGCGTTGCGCTCCGCATCTTCACCTACAGCTACGAAGACGACGAGGGAAATCCCTGGCGCGGAGTCATCATCAATCCGCAGCTGTGGATGCGGCCGCTCGTGCCGGGTGATCCCGATCCCGATGAGGAGTCCGAGGGGTGTCTGTCGTTCCCCGGCGAACGATTCCCTCTCCGTCGCTCCGAAGCGGTTCTCGTGACCGGTGTGGATCTCGAGGGCGAACCCGTGCGCATCGAGGTCGACGGATGGCGTGCCCGGATCATGCAGCACGAATTCGACCACCTCGACGGTGTCATCTACGTGGACCGGCTCTCGGATGCCGACTGGAAGACCGCGCAGAAGGTCGCACGCAAGCGCGGCTGGGGACGCCCTGGCCAGTCGTGGACCCCGGGGATCGACGACCTCGAGGCCTGATCCCGGGCAAGAAGAAAGGCCCCGGGGTGGAGCCCGAGGCCTTTGCGCTCCCCGGCTTGGACTCGAACCAAGAACCTATCGGTTAACAGCCGATTGCTCTGCCAATTGAGCTACCGAGGAAGAGCCCCGCTCGCGCGAGGCAACCAGACCATCCTAGCAAAGCTCGGACGGTGCTCGTGACGTCAGGTCGAGATCAGCCACTTGTCCGCCTCGCTGCTCGGCGTCCACAACAGTGATTCCGCGTCGGCACCGTACGCGATGGCGTGGCCCGCGTGCATCACGAGGACGTGCGCGTGGAGATCCCGTGCGACGTCCATCTCGTTCGTCACCACGAGGGTCGCCATCGCATACTCGTCGCGCCTGCGGATGATCGCTTCGCGGGCCGCGACACGCACCTCGACGTCCATGTTCGCGAACGGGTCGTCGGCGATGAACACGGTGGGCTGCAGGATCATCGCGCGAGCGAAGGCCACGCGCTGCCGCATGCCGGCGCTCAGCTCGTAGGGGTACTTGTTGGCGGCGCCGAGCGGCAGCATCAATTCGTCCAGGAGCGTTGCCACCCGCACCGAGAGCGCGCGCTGGTTGACCGTGCGGTCACGACTCGTGATCGGCTCGGCGATCACCTCCGCGACGGTCGATCTCGCGGGGAGCGTCGCTCCCGCCGACTGCGCGAGGTATCCCGTGCGGTAGGTGAGCACGCGGTGAGCCCGACCCGGTCGACGGACGCGGATGCCCTCGACCCAGGCTTCGCCGCCGCTGATCGATCGCCCGCTCTCGTCGGAACCGGCGAGGACCGCAGCGAGACTCGACTTGCCGGATCCGGTCGGGCCCATGAGCGCGAGCGTGTGACCGCGTTCGAGAGTGAACGACAGACCGTCGACGATCCGCTCTCTGTCGAGGCGCCCCATCCGCGCGATCGACAGGTCTTCGCACCGGATCGCGACATCGGCTTCGGCAGACGTGGTCATCAGGCCATCCTGCCTTCCCCCGGGTGGAGACGCCAGCGCGCCGCGCGCATCACGCCTCGTCCGTGATCCGGGCGCGCTCGCGATCGATCTCCCTGAGACGAATCCGGATGCTGCGCCCGTCGGCGGATTCCGGCGGCACCCGCTGGATGGCGCCGAGCAGCTCGGACTTCTCGGTCTCGAGCGCGCGGCGGATGAGATGACGCGCGAGATCCGCGGTCGAGGAGACGGCCGCGTCGTCGGTCAGCGCAGGGAAGTCGGCGGCGAGCAGCTCTCCCCCGAGGGAGCGGAACGGCTCGCGAATCGACGTGACGGCCTCCATGGCCCATCCCACGCGCCGTCGGTCGGGTGCGCTCGCGATGGCCTGGCGAACGGCGTCGAGGGCGGGATGGCGGAACGGGAACCCGACAGCGCGCGTCACCAGGTCGGCATCCAGCCGGTGACCGAACTGCAAGAAGCCCATGAGCGCATCGCGTTCGAGGGCGACCTCTGCCGACCGCGGGAGCGAGGCGATCGTCACGCGCGCGGCCTCGGGCGATGCGGGTGCCGCTGCCTTGTCCGTGTCGGCGGCCCGCGAGCCTCCGCGCGCCGCCCGCTCGACTTCGCGCCGAACGTCCTCGGTGTCCATGCCGAGTCGCCGAGCAAGGACGCGGACGTATTCCGGCTGGAGCAGGGGGTCCCGCAGCTCACCGACGACCGGAGCCGCCGAGCGCAACGCGCCGACGCGTCCTTCGACGCTCGCGAGATCGAACCCGGAGATGCGCTGGTCGAGCACGAACTCGACCATGGGCACCTTCGCCTCGACGAGCGCACGCACAGCACCGTCGCCGCGCTGCAGCCGCAGGTCGCACGGATCCAGTCCCTCCGGACCGGTCGCGACGTACGTCTGCGCATTGAACCGCTTGGCATCCGCGAAAGCGCGCAGAGCCGCCTTCTGCCCCGCGGCGTCGGGATCGAACGTGAACACGACCTCGCCCGCGGCGGAATCGTCGCCCATGACTCGGCGGAGCACCGAGATGTGGTCCGCACCGAACGCCGTGCCGCACGTCGCGATCGCGGTCGTCACGCCTGCGAGATGGCACGCCATGACGTCGGTGTATCCCTCGACGACGACGACCCGGTGCTCTCGGGACACGGTGCGCTTCGCGAGATCGAGCCCGTAGAGCACCTGGGCCTTCTTGTAGATCGTCGTCTCGGGGGTGTTGAGGTACTTGGGCCCGTTGTCGTCGTCGAAGAGGCGCCGGGCGCCGAAGCCGAGCACTTGCCCTGTCACGTCGCGGATGGGCCAGACGACGCGTCCACGGAAGCGGTCGTAGACGCCCCGCTGACCCTGCGACACGAGTCCTGCCGCGCTGAGGACATCGTCGGGGTATCCCTCCGCCCGCAGCGCGTTGAGCATTCCGGACCACCCGCGCGGAGCGTAGCCGACGCCGAAATGGGCGGCGGCACCCGCGTCGAAGCCCCGCTCGCCGAGGAACCGCCGCGCCGTCTCGGCCTCGGGCGTGGCGAGCTGCGCGCGGAAGAACTCGGCGGCAGCGGCGTTCGCGGCGTACAGACGCGAGCGTCCGGCCGTCTCGGGCGCCGCTCCCCCGTCTTCGTAGTGCAGCGAGTACCCGATGCGCCCCGCGAGGCGCTCGACGGCCTCGGTGAAGGTCATGTGGTCCATCGCTCGGAGGAACGAGTACACGTCGCCCGACTCGCCGCATCCGAAGCAGTGGTAGAAGCCCGCCTGCGGCCGCACGTTGAAGCTCGGGCTGCGTTCGTCGTGGAAGGGGCACAGGCCTTTGAGCGCTCCCACGCCGGCGGGCTTGAGGGCGACCCGCTCCCCGATGATGTCCGCGATGTTGGTACGGGCCTTCACCTCGTCGACGTCGGCCTGGCGGATGCGTCCGGCCATCAGGTGCTCTCCGCGGGAGATACGGATGCCCGGGGAGCCCAGATTCCGATGGACCCGGCGTCGAGCTGCCCGACGAGCCGTTCGTGCCAGGCGATCGCCAGTTGATCGGTGAGGCTCGCGACCTGGTCGACGACGACGCGCTTTCGCGCGGCATCCGTCGTCGCCGCATCGAAGTCCTCCGCGTGCAGCGGATCGAGGTGCGTCGGGTCGGCCCACAGGGCATCGGCCACACGCTTGAGCACGCGCCGCTGCTCGCGGTAGAGCGTCTTGCGTCCGTCGATCGAGACGACCGCCGCGCCGATGATGCCCTTGAGCACCGCCATCTCGGCCTCGATGACTCGCGGCACGACGACGTGCGCGCGGTAGCGGGTCAGGACGGGCGCCGTGTAGGCCTCGCGCGTCGCCGTCGTCGCTGCGCGCGCGAAGCGGCCGATGAGGTCGGAGGTCAGGTTCTTGAGCCGCGCGAGAGCCCCGCGTGTGCTGTCGAACGACGAGATCCACTCCGGGATCCGCATGAGCCGGTACAGCGCGTCGGCGAGCTCGTCACGCGCGAAGTCGTACCCGACCCACGTCTGGATCGACGTCAGCAGCATGTCGCGCTGAGCGGGGTCGGCGAGCCATGCGGGATCGAGGTAGCCGTTGACGACGGCGTCCTCGAAGTCGTGCACGGAGTAGGCGATGTCGTCGGAGAGATCCATGACCTCGGCCTCGATGCAACGGATGCGGCCGGGTGCGCCCTCGCGCATCCACGCGAACGTCGGCTCGTCGTCGGGGTAGACACCGAACTTCAACCGCCCGCCGGGATCCGGCACGGGATGCTCGGCCGTCCACGGGTACTTGCAGGTCGCATCGAGGCTCGCGCGCGTGAGGTTGAGGCCGAACGTGCGCGCCTCGACGATCACCTTGGGCTCGAGGCGCGACAGGATCCGCAACGTCTGCGCATTTCCTTCGAACCCGCCGATGTCTTCAGCCCACTCGTTGAGCGCTCGCTCGCCGTTGTGCCCGAAGGGCGGGTGTCCGAGATCGTGACTGAGGCACGCGGTGTCGACGACGTCGGGCGAGAGCTGCAGCGCCGTCGCGAGCTCGCGACCGACCTGTGCCACCTCGAGGGAGTGCGTCAGTCGATTGCGCGCGAAGTCGGCCGGGCTCGCGGGACTGAGCACCTGCGTCTTGGCCGCGAGTCGTCGGAGCGCCGCGGAATGCAGCACGCGGGCGCGGTCGCGCGCGAAGTCGTCTCGCTGGGATCGGTGGAGCTCGGTGTGGAACCGCTCCGCGTCGTGGTCGTCGTAGCCCTCTGGGCGCAGCGCCAGCCCGCCCGGGTGCGCTGTGGCCTCAACCGCCACTGTGGTCGAGCTCCGCATCGGCGAGTTCGTTCGTGGCCGCGGCGCCCAGCTCGCGGGACGTCAGCCATCCGTCGGGGAGCGCAGGGCGCTTGGGGGAACCCGCCCGCCCACGCTGGCCCTCCGCGGCGTCGCCCGGGTACGGCGCGTCGTGGTCGAGTGTCGCCAGCAGCTGGTCGATCTCGGCGAGTGTGGACGCCGTCGCGAGAGCAGCCCGCGTGTCACCGCCGACGGGATACCCCTTGAAATACCACGCGACGTGCTTGCGGATGTCGCGGCAGCCGCGCGTTTCGTCGTCGAAGAACTCCGCGAGGAGCTCTGCGTGGCGACGGAATGCCGCAGCGACGAATCCGAGCGTCGCGTCGACGGGCTGATCGGATGCCGCGCCGGATCGGCCCAGCGCCCGAGCGAGATCGCCGAAGAGCCACGGGCGGCCGAGGCAGCCGCGTCCGACGACGACGCCGTCGCATCCGGTCTCGTCCATCATGCGTATGGCGTCTGCCGCCGACCAGATGTCGCCGTTCCCGAGGACGGGAACGCTCGTGACGGCCGCCTTGAGTGCTCCGATGGCAGACCAGTCGGCCGTGCCCGAGTAGAACTCCGAGGCGGTGCGGGCGTGCAGAGCAACCGCGGCGACGCCCGCGTCTTCCGCGATTCTGCCCGCGTCGAGGTAGGTGAGGTGGTCGGCGTCGATGCCCTTTCGCATCTTGACCGTCAGCGGAATGTGTCCCGCCGCCCGCACGGCGCGCGTCACGATGTCGCGGAAGAGTCCGAGCTTCCACGGGAGCGCCGCGCCGCCGCCCTTGCGGGTGACCTTGGGGACCGGGCATCCGAAGTTGAGATCGATGTGGTCGGCGCGGTCCTCCTCGACGAGGACGCGCACCGCCGACTCGACGGTCGCCGGGTCGACGCCGTAGAGCTGGATGGACCGCGGCGTCTCGGACTCGTGGTGCGTGATGAGGCGCATCGTGGTGGCGTTGCGTTCGACGAGTGCGCGTGACGTGATCATCTCGCTGACATAGAGTCCCGCCCCGTATTCGCGGCACAGTCGCCGGAATGCGGTGTTCGTGATGCCCGCCATCGGGGCGAGCACGACCGGTGCGTCGAGCTCGATCGGCCCGATGCGAAGCGGGCGTGCAGGAGCGAGTGTGGGTGTCACCCGGCTATTCTCCCAGACGGAGATGGGAGTCCGGCGGAGCCGTGGAAACCAGGGCGTAGCCTGATGCCATGACTGCAGAAACGCTCACCGATCTTCGGAGCATCCCCTTCCGGACTGCGGATGGAAAGACGGCGACGCTGGCGGAGTACGGGGACAAGATCCTCCTCGTGGTCAACGTCGCCTCGAAGTGCGGCCTCGCGCCGCAGTACGAGCAGCTGGAGGAACTGCAGCGCACGTACGGCGAGCGCGGATTCAGCGTCGTCGGATTCCCGTGCAACCAGTTCATGGGTCAGGAGCCGGGGTCGATGGAGGAGATCCTCGACTACTGCGCTGCGACGTGGGGTGTCACCTTCCCGGTCAATGACAAGATCAAAGTCAACGGCCCCGGGGCCGCGCCCCTTTACAAGGCGCTCAAGAAGTCTCACGACGAAGAGGGCAAGAAGGGCCCGATCATGTGGAACTTCGAGAAGTTCGTCCTCACGCCCGGTGGAGAGGTGCACCGCTTCCGTCCGAAGACCAAGCCCGACGACCCGACGATCATCGCGGTCATCGAGAAGAACCTGCCCGACTGAGCGCGGGGCGCGTCAGGACGCGGCTGCCTCGGAACGCTCCGACCACACCTGTCGCACGATCTGGCTGAACGCCTCGGCGGGCTGAGCGCCCGAGACGCCGTACTTGCCGTCGATCACGAAGAACGGGACGCCGTTGATCCCGTACGCGGCGGCCTGCGCCTGATCGGCCCGCACATCTTGGAGGAAGCGTCCGGATTCGAGCGCCTCGCGAGTTGCCTCTGCGTCGAGCCCGACCTCCTCTGCCAGCGCGACCAGATCGTCGATGCGCCCCACGTGGCGGCCCTCCGTGAAGTACGCAGCCATGAGCCGCTCCGCCATCTCGTGCTGACGTCCCTGAGACTTCGCGAAGTGAAGAAGCTCGTGGGCCTTCACGGTGTTCGTGTGCTGCAGCAGATCGAACCGGTACGCGAGCCCCGCGTCGGCGGCGACGCCCGTGACGCGCGACAGCATCTCCTGGGCCTGGTCGGGAGAGACGCCCTTGTGCTGGGCGAGGTAGTCCGACTCTCCGCCTTCGAAATCGACGGGGGTGTCGGGAGCGAGCTCGAAGGAATGGTAGGTCACCTCGACGGCGGGAGCGTCGGGGTCTGCGGAGGCGACCGCGAGCCCGTTCTCGAGATTGCGCTTGCCGATGTAGCACCAGGGGCACGCGATGTCCGACCAGACGTCGATCTTGATGGCTTCACTCACGTCATCGACAACGCCGACATCGCCGCGATGTATTCCCTGCACGGCACATCCCCGCCGTATCAGAGTGCAGGCGGGTCGGGAGTGTCGACGGCGCCACCGAATCGCCGATCACGGCCAAGGTACAGACCGATCGCCTCCCACAGATCTGTCCGCGAGAAATCCGGCCACAGCCGATCGAGGAAGACGAACTCCGCGTACGCCGACTCCCACAAGAGGAAGTTGGATGTCCGCTGCTCACCGCTCGACCTGATGAAGAGATCGACGTCGGGCATCCCCGGTTGATAGAGCCGCTGCCGAATGAGCTTCTCGCTGATCGCCGACGGCTTGATGCGGCCGGCGGCGATGTCGTCACCGATCGTGCGCATGGCATCGACGAGCTCGATGCGTCCCCCATAGTTGACGCACATCGTCAACGTCAGGACGTCGTTGTCGCGTGTGAGCTGTTCCGCGAATTGCAGTTCCTTGATGACAGAACCCCACAGGCGGGGCTTGCGTCCGGACCAGCGGACGCGGACACCCCATTCGTTCAGCTGATCACGTCGTCGATGCAGTACGTCGCGATTGAACCCCATGAGGAACCGCACTTCGTCAGGGGAACGTGCCCAGTTCTCCGTCGAGAAGGCATACACCGACAGATGCTTGACTCCCGCTTGGATCGCGCCGGCCACGACATCGAGCAGGGCGGCTTCCCCCGCTTTGTGGCCCTCGACGCGCGTCAGGCCGCGGCGATTGGCCCACCGGCCGTTGCCGTCCATCACGATCGCAACGTGCTCGGGCACGCCGCCGCGGGGGAACTCGGGCGGGTAGAGCCCGGTCCAGTCGACGGGACGATACGCGACGGCATCGCGATGCGTGTAGGGCTTCGGTGTCATCGGCCCTCCTGTGCGGAGACGTGAGAGAGCGACCGGATGCCGCGTTCCAGGTGCCACTGCGCATAGGCGGCGATGAGACCGGATGCCGATGCCGTCGTGCCGGCGGTGGCGGCATCGACCTCGTCCCACTCCCCCGCCATCAGCGCCGCGAGAAGAGCGGACGTCGCGCCGGCGATGCGCGCGGATCCGACGGGTGCGCACTCCGCACAGACGGATCCGCCGAGCTGAGCCACGAAGTGGTCGTGCGGTCCCGGTCGTCCGCAGCGGGCGCACTCGCCGAGACCCGGCGCCCAGCCTGACAACGCCATGGCGCGCAGGAGATACGAGTCGAGGATGCTCCGCGGCGCGTGCTCTCCGCGGGCAAGGGCACGCAGACCCCCGACGAGAAGGAGGTACTGCTGCGGCGTGGCTTCGGCTTCGTTGAGCCGATCGGCCGCTTCCACCATGGCGTGGGCGGAAGTGTAGCGGTCGTAGTGGACGGCGATGTCGGCTCCGTACGATCCGAGCGACTCGGCCTGCTGGACGATGTCGAGCGATCGCCCCTGGTACAGCTGCACGTCGGCGACCATGAACGGCTCGAGCCGCGCACCGAACCGTGAGGAGGTGCGCCGAACCCCTTTCGCCACGGCACGGATCTTGCCGTGCCGGCGGCTGAGGAGTGTGAGGATGCGGTCGGCTTCGCCCAGCTTGTGGGTTCGCAGGACCACGACCTCGTCGCGGTAGGTGGGCACACTCGATTATCGCGTGCAGGCATCACAATGGAGGGGTGGACGAGCCGCTCTTCGTGATCCCGTTGTGGGCCGATCTGACCGCGGTCGCCCTCGGCGGTGTCCAGGGCGCTCTCTTCGCGTCCGGATTCCGAGGCGAGCGGAGACTAGACCTGCTCGGGGTCGCCATCATCGGCATCGTGATGGGCATGGGCGGCGGTCTCATCCGCGACCTCCTGCTCAATGTGTCGCCCGCGACACTGCAGAGCAACTGGTACCTGCTGACGGCGACGGCTGCCGCGCTCGTGGGCATGCTCTTGGCGGGGATCTTCCAGCGATTGAACGCCGTCATCGTCGGTCTCGACGCCGTCGTCATCGGGCTCTTCGGAGCCTTCGGCACGGGGAAGGCCCTCGCTCTCGGACTGCCCGCCGTGCCCGCCATCTTCGTCGGAGTCTGCTCTGCCGTCGGAGGCGGCATCCTCCGGGACATGATCATGGGGCTTCCCGTCGCGATCATGCACGTCGGATCGCTCTACGCCGTCGCGGCGGGCGCCGGCTGCGCCGTCCTGGCCGGCGCGCACGCACTCGGCGCGCCGCTCGTCGCGGCATCGATCGCCGGGATCGCGGTCACCGCCGTCATCCGCCTCCTGGCTGTGATCTTCGACATCTCCTTGCCCGAGCAGCGGGCGCTGCATCGCCGCAAGGTCGCCGTGGAAACGTCGGCGATCCCGATCGTCAAGCCGTGACCGGGATCGCCGAGGTCGTCACACGCTCGCGAGCTCCTGCGCCCGCTCGCGCGTCCGGATTGCGCGGTTGACGCCCGAGACGATGGCCTTGAGCGAGGCTGTCGAGATGTCGCCGTCGATTCCGACGCCCCACAGGCGCTCACCGTCGACCTGCAGTTCGACGTAGGCGGCGGCCTGCGCGTCTCCGCCGGCGCTCAGAGTGTGCTCGACGTAGTCGTAGAGCGTGATGTCGAAGCCGCGCGCCTGCAGGACGTCCAGGAACGCTGCGATAGGACCGTTGCCGTGGCCTGTGGCATCCTGCGGCTCGTCTCCGTCGCGCAGCTTCACATCGAGCGTCACGTCGCCCGTCATGTCGCTGGCGGTGCGCGTTCCGAGCAGCTCGAAGCGGCCCCACTTGTCGTCGGCGACCGACGACGGCAGATACTCATCGGTGAAGATCGACCAGATCTGCTCGCTCGTGATCTCTCCGCCCTCGGCGTCGGTCTTGGCCTGCACGACGCCCGAGAAGTCGATCTGCAGACGGCGCGGCAGGTCGAGGGCGTGGTCTGTCTTCAGCAGGTATGCGACACCGCCCTTCCCCGACTGGGAGTTCACGCGGATCACCGCTTCATAAGAACGCCCGAGATCCTTCGGGTCGATCGGCAGGTAGGGCACGGCCCACTCGAGCGCGTCGACGTCGACGCCCTGCGAGGCCGCACGCGCATCCATCGCCTCGAACCCCTTCTTGATGGCGTCCTGGTGCGATCCCGAGAAGGCCGTGAAGACGAGGTCACCCGCCCAGGGGCTGCGCTCGTGAACGGGCAGCTGATTGCAGTACTCGGCGGTCCGCTTGATGTGATCGATGTCGCTGAAATCGATCTGCGGGTCGATCCCCTGCGTGAGCAGATTTATGCCCAGTGCGACGAGGTCGACGTTGCCCGTGCGCTCCCCGTTGCCGAACAGGCAGCCCTCGATGCGGTCGGCGCCGGCCATGTAGCCGAGTTCGGCTGCGGCGATCGCGGTGCCGCGGTCGTTGTGGGGATGCAGCGACAGGATGACGTTCTCGCGATGGGCGAGATGCCGGCTCATCCACTCGATCGAGTCGGCGTAGACGTTGGGCGTCGCCATCTCCACCGTCGCGGGGAGGTTGATGATGACCTTGCGGTCGGGAGTGGGCTCGAAGACCTCGATCACCTGGTTGCAGACGTCGACGGCGAACTCGAGCTCCGTGCCCGTGTAGCTCTCGGGCGAGTATTCGTAGAAGACCTTCGTCTCGGGGATCCGCTTCTCGAACTGACGGCACAGACGCGCGCCTTCGAGCGCGATGTCGATGATGCCCTGCCGGTCGGTGCGGAAGACGACCTCCCGCTGCAGGACGCTCGTCGAGTTGTACAGATGAACGATGGCGTGTTTGGCCCCGGCGATCGCCTCGTACGTGCGCTCGATGAGGTGTTCGCGAGCCTGCGTCAGCACCTGGATCGTCACGTCGTCTGGAATCGCCCCGTCATCGATGAGGTGGCGGACGAAGTCGAAGTCGGTCTGACTGGCCGAGGGGAAGCCGACCTCGATCTCCTTGTAGCCCATGCCGACCAGCAGGTCGAACATGATGCGCTTGCGCTCAGGGCTCATCGGGTCGATGAGCGCCTGGTTTCCGTCGCGGAGGTCGACCGCGCACCAGCGCGGAGCCGTCGTGATGCGGGCGTCCGGCCAGGTGCGGTCGGGAAGACGCACGTCGAACTGCTCGGCGTAGGGACGGTACTTGTGGGTCGGCATGCCCGAAGGCTGCTGGTTGTTCTGCATGATCTCGTCGCTCTCTCAACGCCCGATACGGGTGGGCGGATGCCAGGGGATGCGGGCCATCAGCAAGCTCCGCGACGAGGAAGGCCCTAGAACGAGGACTCGCCGCGGCAGCTAAGGAGAAGAAGCGAGGCCGCACGCATGACGACAGGCTACACCCATTCGAGATTGCCGTGAGACGATCCGCCGTGCCCGAACGCTCTTGACACATGAACAGTCACCGTCGATTCGCAGCTCTCGCCCTCGCGGCGGCATCCGTCCTGGCTCTTTCGGGGTGTGCGACCGGTACGCCCGGAGGAGCCGGGGCGACAGGCGCAGGGCTGGGCGGAGTCTGGCCGCCTCCGCCCGAGGGTCGGGTCGTCACACAGGGGACGGTTCTGGAGGCGGACGGCGATGTCCAGCTCTGCCTCGGCGCCGTGGCGGAGTCGTATCCTCCCCAGTGCTCCGGCATTCCGCTTCACGACTGGTCCTGGGACGGTGTGGAGGGGGCCGAGAGCGCGAGCGGCGTGACATGGGGGGCCTACGCTCTGCAGGGCACCTTCGACGGGGAGGCCTTCACGGTTGTCGAGCCCCCGATCATGCTCGCGCTCTACGATCCGATCAAGCCCGAAGACCCGACGGAAGGGAAGCCGGGCGCCGGTTCCGAAGAGCAGCTGGCCGAGGTCCAGGACGACCTCCCGGATCGACTCGGCGACGGCTATCTCTCGTCGTACGTCGACAACGGGTGGCTCTGGGTCGACGTCGTGTGGGATGACGGAACGTGGCAGGCGGCCGCGGACGAAGAGTACGGCGAAGACGTCGTGATCATCAGATCCGTCATCCGGACTCTCTGAGAACGATCGTCAGAAGCCCAGGCGGCCCAGCTGCTTCGGGTCGCGCTGCCACTCTTTCGCGACGCGCACGTGGAGCTTGAGAAAGACCTTCGTGCCTACGAGCGGCTCGATCTGCTCGCGGGCACGTGCGCCGACGTCGCGCAGCCGCGACCCCCGGTGCCCGATGATGATCGCCTTCTGGCTGTCGCGCTCGACGACGATGTTCGCGTGGATGTCCGTCATCGAGCCGGTGTCGCGGCGGGACAAGTCCTCGATCGTGACGGCGATCGAGTGGGGCAGCTCGTCGCGCACGCCTTCGAGCGCGGCCTCGCGGATGATCTCGGCGATCCGGTCCTCGACCGACTCGTCGGTGACGATGTCGTCGGGATACAGCGGCGGCCCCTCGGGCAGAAGCTCGAGGAGCTCGCGCGTCAGAACGTCGAGCTGCTCCCGCGTGAGCGCGGAGAGCGGTATCACGGCCGCCCAGTCCTCGCGGAGCGCGTCGACCTCGAGGAGCCGCTCGGTCACCTGCTCCCGCGTCGCCGCATCCGTCTTCGTGACGATCGCGACCTTCTTCGACCGCGGGTACCCCGAGAGCGACTCCGCGATGCGACGATCGCCGGGGCCTACCTTCTCCGTCGCCGGAACACAGAAGCCGATGACGTCGACGTCACCGAGCACGGTCTCGACGAGATCGTTGAGGCGTTGACCGAGGAGCGTCCGGGGCTTGTGGATCCCCGGCGTGTCGACGATGACGAGCTGGCCCTCCGGCCGATTCAGGATGCCGCGGATCGCACGGCGCGTGGTCTGCGGCTTGTCGCTCGTGATGGCGACCTTCTCACCGACGAGCGCGTTCGTGAGGGTCGACTTCCCGACGTTCGGACGACCGACGAAGGTGACGAAGCCGGATCGGCCGGTCGGGGCCTCGGAAGCCATCAGCGCTTCTCCTTCTTGACGCGCGGCTCGCTCTTCGCGCGCGCTTCGTTCTTCACAGTACGGGCCTCGCCGGTTCTCGGCAGCCGGATCTCCTCGGTGCGCGGAGCGCGTTCCGACGTCTCCTCGGCGCTCTCGGGCTGCTCGGCGCGCTCGACGAAGACCGTCGCGATCCCGCGTCCCTGTCCGCGGGATGCGCCTCCCGTGAGGGTGAGGCCCTCGTAGTCCGCCGTCGAGCCGGGCTGCGGAACTCGTCCGAGGGCCTTTCCGAGCAGGCCGCCGATCGAGTCGACGTCGTCGTCCTGCAGCTCGATCCCGAACAGCTCTCCGACGTCGTCCAGGTCGAGTCGAGCGCTGACGCGGTAGCGGCCCGGTTCGATCTCGGTGACCTCGTCGGCTTTCGGGTCGTACTCGTCGGCGATCTCGCCGACGAGCTCCTCGATGAGATCTTCCAGCGTCACGAGACCTGACACGCCGCCGTACTCGTCGATGACGAGGCAGACGTGCACGGCGTCTCGCTTCATCTGCTGCAGGAGCGTCTCCGCCATCATCGATTCCGGCACGAAGACGGCGGGTCTCGTGATCTTGGCGATGGGCGCATCACGCCAGTCCGATTCGCCGCCGAAGCCGAACTGCACGAGGTCCTTGAGGTACAGAACTCCGACGACGTCGTCGGCGTCGTGATCCATGACGGGAACGCGCGAGACGCCCTTCTCGAGGAACGTCTTCATCGCCTCGCGCGAGGATGCCGCGGCATCCACCGTGACCATGTCGGTGCGGGGAATCATCACTTCGCGGACGTAGGTGTCGGTGAACTCGAAGACCGAGTGGATGAGCTCGCGGTCGTCCTCTTCGATGAGCTCGTTCTCGGCCGCCTCGTCGATGATGCTGAGGAGCTGCTCCTCCGACGCGAAGGACGAGCCTCGCGCGACGCCGGGCGTCACGCGCGTTCCCAGGGCGACGAGTCCGTGGGCGAGCGGCCCGAGGAAGAGCCGCACGCCGCGGATGACCGGAGCCGCTCCGCGGAGCAGACGTGTCGCGTGCTGTCGTCCCCACGCTCGTGGACTCGCCCCCACGAGGACGAACGAGACCCCCGTCATGAGGACGACGGCGGCGAGCATCGCCCACCAGATGTTCTCGAAGAGGACCGTGAAAGCCACCGTGACGAGCACCGCAGCACCCGTCTCGGCGAGGATGCGGATGAAGACCACCGCCGTGGCATGAGCAGGCGGGTCTGACGCGATCCGCTCGAGCGATGACGCGTTGCGCCCTGAGGCTGCCATGTCCACGAGGTCGGCACGAGAGGTGACGCCGAGCGCGGCATCGATCGCCGCCATGAGCCCGCCGAAGGCCACGAGCAGTGCGGCGGCGAGGAGGAGGAGTGCTTCTGTCATGCGCGGCGGCGGCGTTCGGACGCCTGGAAGCTGTGGATGAGCTCCTTCTGCAGACCGAACATCTCGCGCTCCTCCTCGGGTTCCGCATGGTCGAAGCCCAGAAGGTGCAGCAGACCGTGCGTCGTGAGGAGGATGAGCTCGTCCATCGTGGAGTGCCGGGCCGCGATCGCCTGTGTCTCCGCGACCTGCGGGCACAGGACGATGTCTCCGAGGAGACCGGGAGGCGTGGGGGCTTCCTCCGACCCTGGGCGCAGTTCGTCCATCGGGAAGCTGAGCACATCCGTGGGACCCGGCTCGTCCATCCACTGGACGTGAAGCGCCTCCATGGCGCCCTCATCGACCAGGAGAATGGCGACGTCGGCGTCGGCGCTCACGTGCAGCTGCGCCAGATTGTGCTCCATCAGCCTCAGGAGCACGGTCTCATCGACCGCTGCGCCCGATTCATTGCCGATCTCTATCGTCATGAGCGTCCTCGCTTGGGGAATCGATCGCGAGGTCCGGCGGGCCTCTGGGCACCGCGCCGCTCCGCCCGATTGGCGAATTCGGATGCCTCGTCGCGCTCACGCCGCGCAGCGAGTCGGCTCTCGTCGTACTCGGTGTAGGCATCGACGATCCGCCCGACCAGGCTGTGCCGCACGACGTCGTCACTCGTGAGATACGCGAAATGGATGTCGTCGATGTCTTTCAGGACACGCGTGACGAGCCGGAGACCGGAAGCGCCGGCGGGAAGGTCGATCTGGGTGATGTCACCGGTCACGACCATGCGCGTGCCGAATCCCAGACGGGTCAGGAACATCTTCATCTGTTCCGGCGTCGTGTTCTGCGCTTCGTCGAGCACGACGAACGAATCGTTGAGCGTACGCCCGCGCATGTAGGCGAGTGGGGCGACCTCGATCGTGCCCGACGCCATGAGCTTGGGGACGAGTTCGGGATCCATCATCTCGTTGAGGGCGTCGTAGAGAGGGCGCAGGTACGGGTCGATCTTGTCGTTGAGCGTTCCAGGAAGGAAACCCAGCCGCTCCCCCGCCTCGATCGCCGGCCGGCTCAGGATGATGCGGCTGACCTCCTTGCGCTGGAGGGCCTGCACCGCCTTTGCCATTGCGAGATAGGTCTTCCCCGTGCCGGCGGGACCGATGCCGAAGACGATCGTGCTCTCATCGATCGCGTCGACATAGGACTTCTGACCCAGGGTCTTCGGGCGGATGACGCGACCACGCGACGACAGGATCGCCTCGCCGAGGACTTCGGAGGGGCGCTGCCCCGTATCGGTCCGGAGGATCCTGCTCGAGCTGGAGACGTCGGCCGGGTCGAGCCCCTGGCCGGCCCGCGCCATGGCGATGAGCTCATCGACGAGTCGACGCGCGCCCGCGACCGCCTCCGCGTCACCCGTGAGCGTGATCTCGTTCCCGCGCACCAGGACGTCGACGTCGGGATGCTCCCGCTCGACGACGCGGAGCAGTCGGTCCTGCGGACCGAGCAGCTGCACCATCGCGACACCGTCGGCGTGGATGTGCTCGACGGCGGCGCCGTCGGACCCGAGGTCAGCCACCGAGACTCTTCTCGTCGAGGTCGCCGGCGAGGACGTGCGCATGAACGTGGAAGACCGTCTGCCCCGCGCCCGCACCCGTGTTGAAGACGAGGCGGAAGTCGCCGCCGGCGTGCTCGGCGGCGACGGAGTTCGCCAGCCCGACCAGCTCGGCGAGGAGCGCCGGGTCGCCCGCCGCGAGCTCGACGACGTTGCGGTACTCGCCGGACTTGGGGATGACGAGGAGATGAACGGGGGCCTTGGGGGCGATGTCGCGGATCGCGAACGCGTTGTCGGTCTCGGCGATGATCTCGGAAGGGATCTCGCCCTGCAGGATCCTGGTGAAGATCGACGGCTCGCTCATGCCGTCCAGTCTATCCAGCAGGTTCCCCGCGGGGCCGATGCCGTCACCACCGACGCCGTCACCACCGACCAAGGGCGGCGCTCACGACCGCGAGGGCCGCGGGGCCTGCCGTGGAGGTCCGCAGAACCGTGTCCCCCAAGCGGACGAGCGACGCGCCAGCGTCTGAGAAGACGTCGAGTTCTTCGGGCGAGATCCCGCCTTCGGGACCCACGATGAGCAAGAGGTCGCGCTCGCGTGACAGCTCGTGGCGCGTGAGTGGCGTTGTCGCCGTCGGCTCGAGCACGAGCACGTCGAACTCCGCCGCGCGCGCCGCCACCTGGCGCGTCGTCACGAGCTCCGAGACATCGGGCACCCACGCACGATGGGCCTGCTTGGCCGCCTCGCGAACGATGCCCGACCAGCGGTCGCGGCCCTTGACGGCCTTCGCAGCATCCCATCGCGAGACGCTGCGCGCCGCCTGCCACGGGACGATCTCGTCGACGCCGAGCTCGGTTGCCGCCTGGATCGCGAGCTCGTCGCGGTCCCCCTTCGCGAGCGCCTGCACGAGCGCGATGCGTGGGCGAGCCGGGGCGACGTCGTCGCGCGCCGTCACCCGGATCACGACTTCGCGCGCCGCGACGGCGACGCACTCCCCCGTGAGCCAGCTCCCGCGTCCGTCACCCACCGTGACCGTCTCGCCGACGCGGATGCGCCGCACGGTCGCCGCGTGATGGGCCTCGGTTCCGCGCAGGACGACGTCGTCGCCGGGGTGCGCGTCGATCGGCTCATCGAGCAGGAAGTGCAGCGGCATCCGCTATCCGTTCCGGAAACGGTCGCGCAGTTTGGAGAACAGTCCCTGGTGGAACTCGGCGAGCTTGGGTGCCGGCGGCTTCGTGCGCTTCGCGAAGTCCTCGATGAGCGCGCGCTCCTTGCCGTCGAGGCGGGTCGGTGTCACGACGTGGACGCCCACCTTCAGGTCTCCGCGCTGCGTGCCGCGCAAAGGAGTGATGCCACGCCCCTTGATCGTCAGGATGTCACCGGCCTGCACGCCGGGGCGGATCTCGAGGTCGACGGGCCCGTCGAGGGAGTCGATCGTCGTCGTCGTGCCGAGGACGGCATCCGGCATCGAGACGTCGAGCGTCGCAAGGACGTCGTCTCCGTCACGGCTGAACACGGGATGCGGCGTGACATTGATCTCGACGTACAGGTCGCCGTTGGGCCCGCCGGCGGGACCCACCTCGCCCGACCCGGGAAGCTGCAGGCGCAGGCCGGTCTCGACGCCGGCGGGGATGTCGAGGGAGACCGTTCGACGCGAACGGACGCGTCCCTGTCCCTGGCACGTCGCGCAGGGGTAGGGAATCGTCGTGCCGTACCCCTGGCAGACGTTGCACGGCTGGCTCGTGACGACATTGCCCAGGAGGCTCCGCACTTGACGCTGCACGTGCCCCGAACCGTGGCAGATGTCGCACGTGACGGGCGTCGTGCCGGGCTGGCAGCAGGAGCCCTCGCAGGTCTCGCACACGACAGCCGTGTCGACGTCGATGTCGCGATGCACGCCGAACACGACGTCTCCCAGCTCGAGCGTCACGCGTACGAGGGCATCCTGTCCGCGCTCGCGTCGTGACCGCGGACGCCCCTGTCGTGCTCCGCCCGCGCCGCCGAAGAACGTCTCGAAGATGTCGCCGAAGCCCCCGAAGCCCGCTGCGCCGCCACCGAAGGGGGAATCAGAACCGCCCATGTCGTAGCGCGCCCGCTGGTCCGGATCGCTCAGTACGTCGTACGCGTGCGTCACGAGCTTGAATCGCTCGGAAGCGTCCTCACCCGGATTGACGTCGGGGTGGAGCTCCCTGGCCAGGCGCCGGTACGCCTTCTTGATCTCGTCGGCGCTCGCTTCGCGCGAAACGCCGAGGACCTCATAGTGGTCAGCCACAATCGCCTTTCCCGCCCGCGGTCCTGCCGCGGGATTCTGTCGTCATGCCGTCACGCCTCAGCGCGCGGTCTCGTCTTCGTCGAGCAGTCGCGAGAGGTACCGGGCGACCGCCCGGACCGCTGCGAGGTTCGTGGGGTAGTCCATCCGCGTCGGGCCCAGCACGCCCACGCGCGCCCGCGTGCCGGTCGAGTCGTACTCGCTGGCGACGACGGACGCCTCGGCGAGACCGAACGGCTCGTTCTCGCGCCCGATGCTCGCTGCGAGTCCGTGCTCGTCGGCGACCATCTCGCTCATTAGTCGAAGAAGCGTCACCTGCTCCTCGATGGCTTCCAGAAGCGGATAGATGCTGCCGCGGAAGTCGGACTCGCTCCGGGCGAGGTTCGCCGATCCCGCGAGGACCAGTCGATCCTGGCGGAAATCCTCGAGCTCCTCTGCCACGACCCGCGCGATCGCCGACGTCGCGGCGTCGTGCTCGGACGCGGAGGTCTCGTGGGCGGCGAGGTGGTCGCCCACGCGGATCAGCGCGTCGCGGACGGGATGGCCGACGAGGAGTGAGCCGAGAGACGCGCGGATCCGTGCGAGGCCGTCGTCGTCGAATTCGGAGCGCACGAACACCATGCGCTGGGACACGCGCCCCGTGTCGGTCACGACGACGACGAGCATGCGTCCGCCGCCCAGCTGGACGAGCTCGACGTGCGTCACGGTGGCACGGGCGAACGACGGGTACTGCACGATCGCGACCTGTCCCGTCAGCTGCGTGAGCACGCGCACGGTGCGGGCGAGGACGTCGTCGAGGTCGCCGGGACCGTCGAGGAAAGTGGAGATCGCGGTGCGCTGAGCACCGGAGAGCGGGCGCAGCTCCGCGAGATGATCGACGAAGACGCGGTAGCCCTTGTCGGTCGGCACGCGACCCGATGACGTGTGCGGTGCGGTGATGAGCTCTTCGTCTTCGAGGAGCGCCATGTCGTTGCGGATGGTGGCGGCCGAGACGCCGAACGCGTGGCGTTCGACGATCGCCTTGCTGCCGACCGGCTCGCGACTGCCGACATAGTCCTGCACGATCGCCCGCAGAACCTGCAGTCCGCGTTCGCTGACCATCTCGCCTCCCTCGCTCTCACCGCGGCCCGCGCTGGCACTCGCCGCACGGGAGTGCCAATTCTACCGGATCGACCCGCCGACGGGCGGTGGACACGTCACTCCGTCAGCGCACGCACGACCGCGTCGGCGAGCAACCGGCCCCGGCGCGTCAGGACGATCCGACCGCGAACGGCGGCGCCTCCCTCGACGAGGCCGTCGGCGATGAGGGCCGCGACCGCGCGCCTGCCCTCGTCGCGCAGAGCCTCCACCGGCAGCCCTTCGCGGATCCTGGTGCGCAGGAGCACGCTCTCGAGTGCGCGCGCTGCGGCGTCGGGAGTCTCTCTGCCGATGGCGGGCGTCGCGTCCGCGGCGAGTCGCTGCGCGTACGCTGCCGGATGCTTGACGTTCCAGAAGCGCGTACCCGCGATGTGGCTGTGGGCGCCCGGTCCGAAACCCCACCAGTCCGCGCCCGTCCAGTACGCGAGATTGTGGCGCGACCGGTGTTCGGCGCCCCTCGACCAGTTCGAGACCTCGTACCAGTCGTATCCGCCCGCTCCCAGAAGCTCGTCGGCGAGCTCGTACATGTCGGCCTGGACGTCGTCGTCGGGCATGGGCACCTCGCCGCGCCTGATCTGACGAGCGAGCTTCGTGCCGTCTTCGATGATGAGCGCGTAGGCGGAGATGTGATCCGGGGCCAGCGCGAGGGCGGTCTCGAGCGACGTCCGCCAGTCCTCGAGAGACTCGCCGGGAGCGCCGTAGATGAGATCGAGGCTCACGGCCAGTCCCGCTCGCCGCGCAGCAGCGACCGCCGTTGACACGTTGGCGGGGTCGTGAGTCCGGTCCAGCGCCCGCAGGACGTGCGGAACGGAGGACTGCATCCCGATCGACAGCCGCGTCACGCCGGATGCCGAGAGCTCGCGCGCGACGGCATCGGTCACGGTGTCGGGGTTCGCCTCGACCGTGACCTCCGCGTCGTCGACCAGGCCGAAGGCGTCCACGACGCCTTCGAGCATGCGAGCGAGATCGCCCGGCGGGAGGAGGGTCGGCGTGCCCCCGCCGAAGAAGACGGTGGATGCCGGTCGCAGCTCTCCCGATCTCGAGAGCAGGCGCCGAGCTTGGGCGACCTCGTGCAGCAGCGTGTCGGCGTAGTCGTCCTGTCGTGCTCCCCGCAGCTCGGTCGCCGTGTAGGTGTTGAAGTCGCAATAGCCGCAGCGCACGCGGCAAAACGGGACGTGCAGGTACACCCCGAAGTCGGTTGCGGCATCGACCGTCGTCCCCGACGGGATCGGTCCGCCGACGGGCACGGGATCGGCGAGAGGGAGGGCGGAACCCATCGCTACGGAGACGTCGTGTACAGCGGCGAGATCGCGCGGAGGTAGCGCGAGAACAGCTCACGGCGGCGGCGGCGCGTGAGTGCGGGGATGAGACGGTACACGAGGGATGCCGGGGCGTCGAAGGCCCGCACGGTGAACCACACCTCATCGTTGTCATGCCATTCGAGCATGAACGACTCCTCGCCGCTCACGACGGATCCGCCGACCGTCCCGAGCGCGAACCCGATGCGGCGCTGCTCCTCGACGGCGAAGATGACCCGCAGCTCGCCCGCGACGTTGTAGGCGCCCGCGCGTCCCTCCACGCGCACCGTTGTGCCTCCCGCGACGAACGGCGTGCCGTCCGCGTCGAAGCGCTGCTCGGTCTCGGTCCGGCTCGGAGCGACGGCGTTACCCTCTGCGTCGAAGCTGACACCGGAGTACATGGGGCCGGATGCCGGACGGACATCGTGGATGCTGAGACCCGCGCCGCGCTGGGCCGCCCACGACAGCAGGGACTCGCCCGCGCTCAGGAACCGCGCCTCGCCGCTGCCGATCCGCCAGGACTGCTCGGCGGGAATGCTCCGTTCCGGCGGGAAGTGCATGAGGTCGGGCGCTTGGGTGGCTCCGACCGCGGCATAGTCGACGGTCTCGTCTCGGAAGTTTCCGCGGCGCATGCCGACCAGCCTACTTCGCGCTCTTGCCCTCGACATCCCCCGACAGCGCGGCGATGAACGCCTCCTGGGGAACCTCGACGCGGCCGACCATCTTCATGCGCTTCTTGCCCTCCTTCTGCTTCTCGAGGAGCTTGCGCTTGCGGGTGATGTCACCGCCGTAGCACTTCGCCAGGACGTCCTTGCGGATCGCGCGGATGTTCTCGCGCGCGATGATCCGTGCGCCGATGGCAGCCTGGATGGGCACCTCGAACTGCTGCCGAGGGATGAGCTTGCGCAGGCGCTCGGTCATGAGCGTGCCGTACGCGTACGCCTTGTCACGGTGGACGATCGAACTGAACGCGTCGACCTTCTCGCCCTGCAGGAGGATGTCGACCTTGACGAGGTCGGCCTCCTGACTCCCGGCGGGTTCGTAGTCGAGACTCGCGTATCCCTGCGTGCGCGACTTCAACTGGTCGAAGAAGTCGAAGACGATCTCGCCGAGCGGCATGTTGTACCGCAGCTCGACGCGCTCCTCACTGAAGTACTCCATCCCCAGCAGCTGTCCACGGCGGCCCTGGCACAGTTCCATGACCGTGCCCACGTAGTCCTTCGGGAGCAGGATCGCTGCCTTCACGACGGGTTCGGAGACGGATGCCACGCGGCCGTCGGGGTACTCGCTCGGGTTCGTCACGGTGATCGTCTCGCCCGTATCCGTCAGGACCTCGTAGATCACGGATGGGGCCGTCGTGATGAGGTCGAGGTCGAACTCGCGTGCGAGGCGTTCGGTGATGATCTCGAGATGCAGCAGCCCGAGGAAGCCGCAGCGGAAGCCGAACCCGAGTGCGACCGACGTCTCGGGCTCGTACTGGAGCGATGCGTCGGAGAGCTTGAGCTTGTCGAGCGCCTCGCGCAGGACGCTGTAGTCGCTCCCGTCGATCGGATAGATGCCGGAGAAGACCATGGGCTTCGGGTCGGTGTACCCGGAGAGCGCGTCGGTGGCGGGCTTGCGCGCATTCGTGATGGTGTCGCCGACCTTCGACTGACGCACGTCTTTGACGCCCGTGATGAGATAGCCGACCTCGCCGACGCCGAGACCCTTCGTCGGCACCGGCTCCGGGCTCGACACCCCGATCTCGAGAAGCTCGTGCGTCGCTCTGGTCGACATCATCTGGATGCGCTCGCGCGGTTCGAGCTTGCCGTCGACCATGCGCACATAGGTGACGACGCCGCGGTAGGAGTCGTAGACGGAGTCGAAGATCATGGCGCGGGCGGGAGCGTCGGCGTCACCCGTCGGGGCGGGGATCTGCTCCACGATGCGATCGAGCAGGTCTTCGACGCCCATGCCGGTCTTGCCGCTCACCCGCAGAACGTCGTCCGGATCGCCCCCGATGAGGTTGGCCAGCTCCTTCGCGAACCGGTCGGGATCGGCTGCGGGAAGATCGATCTTGTTCAACACGGGGATGATGTGCAGATCGTTCTCGAGCGCGAGGTACAGGTTCGCGAGCGTCTGCGCCTCGATCCCCTGCGCGGCGTCGACGAGCAGGATCGCTCCTTCGCAGGCCGCGAGGGAGCGCGACACCTCGTACGTGAAGTCGACGTGGCCCGGCGTGTCGATCATGTTGAGCGCGAAGGTCCCGGCATCCGTCGCCCACGGCATCCGAACCGCCTGCGACTTGATCGTGATGCCGCGCTCGCGCTCGATGTCCATGCGGTCGAGGTACTGCGCGCGCATGTCGCGGTCGGCCACGACGCCGGTGATCTGCAGCATCCGATCAGCCAGCGTCGACTTGCCGTGGTCGATGTGGGCGATGATGCAGAAGTTGCGAAGGAGCTCGGGCGGCGTGGCAGACGGCTCGAGAGGCTTCAGTGCGCGCGGTGACATATCCCGTCGATTCTACGGGTGGCGCGCCGACCCAGCCCGTTCACGCTGGAGCGGGCAGTCGCCGGAGGCCTTCGAGCAGTGGACCTCGTGCGCTCGCGACGCACACGCGCACCCATCCTTCTCCCGAGGCGCCGAAGGCCGTTCCCGGAGCCACGGCGACGCCCTGCTCGTCGAGAAACCGCTCACACCAAGCGATGACGTCGCCGCCCGATGCGTGCGCGACGTCGATCCAGAGGTAGAAGGCGCCCGTCGGCGGGAGGTAGCGGATGCCGCGCGCGTCGAGCAGCCGGGTGGCCTCGAGGAGGTTCTCGCGGTAGTGCTCCGCCGCGCGCTCGACGTCGGACTGATCTCCCGTGAGCGCCGCCAGAGCCGCACGCTGCGACGGAGCGTCGACGCAGCTGACGATCGACTCCTGCACACGGAGCATGGCGGGGCGCCAACCGGGCGGCGTCACGAGCCATCCGACCCTCGCACCGGTCATCGCGTAGGTCTTGGACATCGAGAAGACGCTCAGGACGCGGTCGTCGGAATCGAGTGATGCGAGGCTCACGTGCGGCACCGTCCAGGTGAAGCGCTCGTAGACCTCGTCGGAGATGACCCAGAGATCGTGTCGTCGTGCGAGATCGAGCAGGGCCTCGAGCGTGGCACGGTCGAACGTCGACCCCAGCGGGTTCGATGGCGTGTTGACGATGATGGCGCGCGTCCGCGATGTGACGAGCGACTCGAGCTCGTCGAGGTCGGGCTGGAAGAACCGCTCGGCGCGGAGCGGATACGGTACGGGAGTCGCCTGCAGCAGGTGAGCGTTCATCGTGAAGGTCGTGTAGCCCGGGTCGGGCACGAGCACCTCGTCGCCCTTCGCGAGCGTGAGAGCCATCGCCATATGCAGCGCCTGAGTCGCCCCGACCGTGACCCACACCTGCTCGACGTCGACCGCGAGATCGTTGTCGTGGGCGAGCTTCTCGACGATCGCGTCGCGAAGGCGTGGGATGCCGCCATTCGGCGTGTAGCGGATGTCCCCCTCGCGCCAGGCCACCGCCGCGGCATCCCGCACCGTCATTCCCGCTACCTCGCCGGGCTCGCCGACGGCCAGGATGATGGTGTCCGGGCGCCGCAGCGCACGTTCGAGGATGTGGCGCACGCCGGAACCGGGCATCCGGTCGACGTGCAGGGCGATCTCGGGCATGCCCTCAACGATAGGACCGCGTCGTTATCCTGGAGCCGTGACGGTCCAGGTCGTGCTCGTGCACGGCATCCGTACGTCCGCATCGATGTGGCGCGTCCAGGCTGCGCACCTGCGGGATCGGGGAATCCCGGTCACGCCCGTCGACCTGCCGGGACACGGAACCCGAATGCGCGAGACCTTCACGATCGACGAGGCGTTCGCCACGATCGACCGGGCCGTCCGCAGCGCCGCACAGGACGGCCCCGTGCTGCTCGCGGGGCACTCCATGGGGGGCCTCCTCTGCATCGACTACGTCGGCGCCGAGGACCCTCCGCCCGTGGCGGGATTCATCGCGGCATCCTGCACCGCCATCCCGCGAGGAGCGGGGCTCGCGACCTATCGGTTCCTCGCGCGGAGATTCGACGCACTGCCCGATCGCGGCATGTGGTTGACGAAGCGCATGCTCGCCGCCACGCTTCCAGAAGAGACGCGTGAGGACTTCGGCGCCGGAGGGTACGCCTTCGATGCGCAGGACGTCGCGCTGCGGAGCCTCTCGGTGCTGGACCTTCTGACGGCGCTGGCACGCATCGAGGTGCCGCTGTGGTTCGTCAATGGCCAGTACGACCAGCTCCGCGTCAACGAACGCCTCTTCACGACGGTCGCCCGGCACGCCGAACTCATCGTCGTACCGCGCACGTCGCATCTCGTGACGGCGATGAGACCTCGGGTCTTCAACGCTCTGCTCGACCTCGCGATCGCGACGATCGAGCAGCGGGGTGAGGGGCCGATCGCGCCTCGTTCGTGAGAACTGCAACGCGCCTGCTAGAATCGGCTTTTGGCTTGCGTGTGGAGTCCCACCTCCGCACGACGCTGCGAGCGGCCCCTCTACCGTAACGCGGCACAACTCCGAATCCATCGAACGAAAGAAACGTCGAACGTGGCGAACATCAAGTCGCAGATCAAGCGCAACAAGACCAACGACAAGGCGCACGAGCGCAACAAGGCCGTGAAGAGCGCCCTCCGCACCGAGGTGCGTCGCACGCGCGAGGCCATCGCCGCCGGCGACAAGGCCGCCGCCGAGAAGGCACTCGCGACGGCGACGAAGAAGCTCGACAAGGCCGTGAGCAAGGGCGTCATCCACGAGAACCAGGCTGCGAACCGCAAGTCGGCGATCGCGAAGCAGGTCGCCGCTCTCTGAGCCGCATCGTCATCGAAAGAGCCCGTCCCGCTGGGGGCGGGCTCTTTCGCGTTGAGGTCAAGACGCGTACGGTGCGCGCGTCGCGATCACGGTGACGAGCCGCTCGAGCGCGAAGACCGGATCGCGGGAGCCGCCCTTGACCTCGAGGTCGGCGCGGGCGGCTGCCTGGATGGCAGTGCTCAGCGAGGCTTCGTTCCATCCCGCCAGGTCTCGCTTGGCGCGGTCGACCTGCCAGTCCTTGAGGCCGAGCCGAGACGCGAGTGCCGCGGACGACTCGCGGTGGCCGGCGACACGCGCCATCGTGCGGAGCTTCGAGGCGATGGCCGCGACGAGGGGCACAGGATCGGCACCGGATGCCAGTGCGTGGCGGAGCGCGATGAGGGCGTCGCCGTAGCGGCCCGCGATCGCGGTATCGGCGACCGTGAAGGCGGAGGTCTCGACGCGTCCGCCGTAGTACCGCTCGACGATCTCGTCGGTGATGTCACCGGGTACATCCGAGATGAGCTGCTGGCAGGCCGCGGCGAGCTCGGTGACGTCGTCGGCGAAGGCCGAGACGAGCGTGCGCAGGGCGGTCGGGGCGATGCGCTTCTGCGCCGCGCGGAACTCCCCCGCGGCGAAGTCGAACTTGTCTGAGTCGCGTTTGATCGCGGGGCAGGCGATCTCGACGCCGCCGCCCGTGCCGGCGCGGATGGCGTCGAGGAGCTTCTTGCCGCGCACCGTCGCGCCGGTGTGCCGCAGGACGAGGGTCGCGCCTTCCTGCGGCTGCGCGAGGTAGCTGAGCGCCTCGGACAGGAACGCATCGGAGCACTTCTCGACGCCGGTCACGCGCACGAGTCGCGGCTCACCGAAGAGCGACGGCGACGTGACCCCGAGGAGGGAGCCCGCAACGTAATCGTCCGCGCGCAGGTCGGAGACTTCGAGACTCGGGTCTTCGGCGCGGAGGTAGTCCCGCAGGGTCGCGGTCGCCCGCTCGGCGCACACGTCTTCGGGTCCTGAGATGAGGACGACGGGCGCCGGCTGCGGCGCGCGCCACGAGAGCTGCGGGATCGCCGACTTCGACGTCGAGGGTGATCGTCGAGGTGCCGCTGCCATAGCACCCAGCCTACCGACGCCCCCGACATCGATCGCCCTCGCTCCCCCCCCCCCGCCTCCCCCCCCCCCCCCCCCGAGGCTCACTTGTCTCAAACGGCGACCCGGAGCCGCCGCATCCCACCATGTGAGACAAGTGAGCGTTGCGTGTGTTCCGTTCACTTGTCTCAAAGGGCGACCCAGGGCCGCGGCATCCCACCATGTGAGACAAGTGAGCGTTGCGTGGTGTTCCGTTCACTTGTCTCAAAGGGCGACCCAGGGCCGCGGCATCCCACCATGTGAGACAAGTGAGCGTTGCGTGTTCCGTTCACTTGTCTCAAACGGCGACCCGGAGCCGCCGCGTCCCGCCATGTGAGACAAGTGAGCGTCGAGCGAGGGACCGCGGGGTGCCCGAGGCACGCACGCGAGGTCAGCTGCGCTCGTGCCAGACGACGAGGTCGTCGTCGCGGACGGAGATCGCCGTCATGCCCTGCGTGTCGGTTCGGGCGATCACGATGCCGAGGACCTTCAGGACATCGAGGATCTCTCGCCGAGGATGCCCGTAGTCGTTGTCGGCGCCCACCCCGATCAGCGCGACGGACGGCTCCGCCTCGGCATACAGCCCCGGATACTGGTCGCGGCTGCCGTGGTGCGCGACCTTGACGACCGCATACGGAGGCGTGAGGTCTGCGGATGCCGCGAGGGCGCGCTGCGGCGACTCGGACACGTCGCCGAGGAAGAGGCTGGCAGGCACTCCCCCGCCCCGGACGTCGAGCACGACACTCGCGTCGTTGCCCGAAGGAAAGGCGTGGCTGTCCGGCGGAGGCCACACCGAGCGCCAGCGCGCTCGTCCGAGCACTCCCTCGACCCCGGCTGTACCGGAAACGAGGCGCGCGCCCTCCGCCCTGAGCTCATCGAGGAGGCGATCGTCGGGCGGATCGACGGGCGGACCGTGCACGACCGTGCCGACGCGTCCGAGTACGGTCTGCGTGCCGCCGACGTGATCGAGATCGAAATGCGTGAGCACCAGCAGATCGATCCATGCGATTCCCGCCCGCGAGAGGCACGCGTTCAGCGCTTCAGGATCGGGACCGGTGTCGACGAGCGCGACAGCGCCGCCCGAACGGATCAGGACGGCATCGCCCTGCCCGATGTCGCACTGGAGGATGCTCCAGTCGTCGGGGAGCGTCCACCTGCCCGCAACAGTGCTGGTCGCCGTCGTTCCGAGCGCCGACCCGACGACGACGGCGATGACGACAGCGGAGACAGCTCGGATGCTACGGCGCGCGAGCGGCCCGCCCGAGGGGACCGCGGCGACGACGGCGACCGCCGCGCCCAGGACGGCCAGCGCCGTCGCGCCGACCCAGCCGTCGATCCACGGCAGGAGGTCGCCGGGGAGGTTCGCGACGGTCTCGGCCGTCACGGCGATCCATGTCGCGGGAACCCAGGCGACGGCCGCGAGTCCTGACTGGACGAGAGGGAAGGCGACGGCGAGACACGCGAGGAGTCCCACGACTGTGGCGGCGGGAGCGGCCGGTGCCGTCAACACATTCGCGAGCACTCCGAACACGGGGACGCTCGGCTCGATGAGGATGAGGAGCGGTCCGCATGCGAGCTGGGCGGCGAGGGGCACAGCGAAGAGCAGCGCGAGCGACCGCGGAAGCCACCGAGCGAGACCCATCGCGAGCGGCTTCGCGAGGAGCAGAAGCGATGCCGTAGCCGCGACGGAGAGGGCGAATCCCAGCGAGCCGGACAGCCACGGGTCGACGATGAGCAGGACGACGACGGCGAGGCTCAGCACCGACATCCCGACCCCCGTTCGACCGAGGAGGAGGGCGATCATGGCGATCGCGGCCATCGTGGCCGCTCTGATGACGCTCGGCTCGGGCGTCACGAGGACGACGAATCCTCCGAGGACGACGACACCGACGCAGACCCGCACGCGTCTGCCCGCTCCGAGTCCGGCAGCGCCGAGAAGCCCGAGACCCACGACCAGTGCGCAGTTGGCGCCCGATACCGCCGTGAGGTGAGACAGCGACGATTGCTTCATCGCCTCGTCGAGGCTCGGATCGACGGCGGAGGTGTCTCCGACCGAGAGTCCGGGAACGAGACCGGCGCCCGGGTCGGGAAGGGTCGACGTCGCCTCGACGAGCCCCTGGCGCAGGACTGCTGCGGCTCCGAGCACGCCGGATGCCGGCGAGCTCACCGCCAGCTCCGACGCTCTCAACTCCCATACGGCGCGCTCACCGGTACGACCGGGCACCGCCGCGCCGCGTGCGGAGACCACGGCACCGACATCGAGCGCTGCGAGAGGCGAGGAGACAGCCTCGGGATCGACCCGGATCACGGCGTCGCCGCGCACGGACGTCGCATCCGTCCCTGCTGTGACGGCCTGGACCGTGACATCGAAGCTGACCGAGCCGTCGGCGCGGTGCTCGATCTTTCCAACGACCGTTGCGCTCACCTCGATCACCCGACCGCCGCCGAGGGCCGCCTCAGCGAGCGAAGCCCGGTCGGGCTCGACAAGCGTGACGTGGGTCGCGACCGCTGCGCCGGACACGAGCGCAAGGATGACGACGGCCACGCCCTGCCGGAGGCCTCGCGGTCGCGCTCCGCGACGGGCGAACGCCACGAGACAGAGGCCGGCCACGCCGCAGCACCAGAGGATTCCCGCGACAAGTGGCGCGTCGCCGTTGTGCGTCGCCCACAGCCCGACGCCCCACGCGAGCAGGACCACCGGCACGAGCCGCACACGGTCGGTGAATGCGCGGGGCAAGGACGCCATTCCCCCACGCTAGGAAGAGAGCGCCCCCGCGACGTCAGGGGGCATCGGACCCGGGGACAACCGGGCATGGCAGAGCGGTTGGGGAGGAATCCTCTACTCGAGAACGAGGGTGTGGATGTCGGACTCCGACGACGTGCCGTTGAGTTCGAGATACAGGTGGCGCTCGGTGACCGAGAGGCTCATCGTGTTGCGTCGCGCGAGAGCTCCCACGGCGCGCGCGATGAAGTCGGGATCGAAGCTGTGCAACTCGATCTCGTCGGCACGGTGGATCCGCTTGCCTGCCCACGGGGCGCGGACCTTCTCGGGGTCGCGGTGCGTGTAGATCCTCGTTCGATCCGCGAGCTTGCCGGCGTAGTGCAGGCGATCGGCATCCGGCGCGCCGACTTCGATCCAGCCGGTGATGTGCCCCGTGAGATCTCTGATGAGCACGGCCGGCTCATCTGTTGCGGAGATGCCTTCGCTGAAGCCGATGCCCTCCTCGTACTCGAGACAGTACGCGAGCACCCGCGTCATCATGTACGCGTCGGTCTCGGACGGATGCCGCGCGACGCGGAACGAGAGATCCTCGTAGACCCCGCGATCCACGTCCGCCAACTGCACATCGAACGTGTGGATCGTCGCACCCAGGGCCATGTGGATCGAGCCTACGTGCGTCGGGGCGCGCTGGCTCACACGGTGACGAGATCGCGGAGCGATTCGAGCATCTTGTCACCGATGCCGGGGACGGCGAGAAGATCGTCGACGCTCGTCAGTCGCCCGTTCGTCTCGCGCCAGTCGATGATGCGCTGCGCGATGGCCGGTCCTACGCGCGGGAGCGTGTCGAGCTCCGTCACGTCTGCCGTATTGAGGTTCACTCGTCCGTCGCCCGATATGCCCGTCTCCGTCGCCGGGGGCGCCTCGCCCTCTGCCAGTGCGACGATCTGCTCGCCGTCGCTGACCAGCCGTGCCAGGTTCAGTGCGTTCTCATCCGCCGCGTCGGTGAAACCTCCTGCCGCGGCGATGGCATCCGCCACCCGGGATCCCTCCGCGACGACGTAGAGCCCGGGAGCCTCGACTGCTCCGGAGACATGCACGTAGACGTCTTCGGGCGGTCTCGACGCTGCCGCCACCGGCTCATCGAGAGACACCGTGTCGACAGGCGCAAGCGCGCTTCGGAGGATGCCGATGCCGACCGTCGCCGCGAGGACGACGAGCACGAGCACCACGAGGGCTCCGACACCGAGCCTTCTCCGTGTGTCAGCGGGCAACGGGTCGGACGGCATCCCGACACGCTATGGGCGCCCGCGCCGCGGCAGAGTCGTGTTTCGCGCGGTCGTGGATACCGGCGTCCGGGCCTCGCCCTGGGGAGGAGAGGATCAGCGGGTGCTGAAGCTCACGACCTTCGGGGCCCGGACGACCGCGCGCACGATCTCGCGGTCGCCGAGCGACCGGATGACGCGCTGGTCCTCGCGTGCGAGACGCTCGAGCTCGGCCGCCTCGATCCGCGCCGGAACCGTCAGTGTCGCGCGCACCTTGCCGTCGATCTGCACGACCGCCGTCAGCGACTCGTCGACGAGCAGCGTCGGGTCGGGCTGACGCCACGTGACGAGGCCGACGAACGGCTCGTAGCCGAGAATCTCCCACATCTCCTCCGCCGTATGCGGCGCGAAGAGGTCGAGCATCATCGCGGTCGTCTCCGCCGCCTCGCGGACGGCAGGGTCGGCGGGGCCGGCCCCGGTGTCGATCGCCTTGCGAGTCGCGTTGACGAGCTCCATGAGGCGGGCCACGAGCACGTTGAACTTCGTCTGCTCGACGAGTCCAGGCGCATCCGCGAGAAGCCGGTGGGTGACACGCCGGAGCGAGGCATCCCCCTCCGCCCATACGACGTCGGGATCGCTCGTGACGTCCTTCGCGACGCGCCATGCGCGGGCGAGGAACTTCGCGGCACCGGTCGTCGACACGTCCTCCCAGTTGATGTCGTCCTCGACGGGCCCCGCGAAAGCGATCGCGGTGCGCACGACGTCGGCACCCGGATCGAGCATGCTGGCCTCGAACTCGACGAGGTTGCCCTTGCTCTTGGACATCTTGGAGCCGTCCAGCAGCACCATGCCCTGGTTGATGAGGCTCGAGAACGGCTCCGTGAACTCCACGAGGCCCATGTCGAAGAGCACCTTCGTGATGAAGCGTGCGTAGAGCAGATGGAGGATCGCGTGCTCGACGCCGCCGATGTACGAGTCGACGGGCGCCCACTTGTCGGCCTCACGGGGGTCGAAGGCGCGCTCGGGGTCGCTCGGGTCGAGGAAGCGCAGGAAGTACCACGAGCTGTCGACGAACGTGTCCATCGTGTCGGGATCGCGCAGCGCCGGCTCGCCCGTCTCGGGATCCACCGTCTGCATCCACTCGCTCGCCCCACCGAGCGGCGATGTGCCCTTGGGCGCGAGATCGAGGCCCTGGGCGTCGGGGAGCACGAGCGGGAGCTGGTCCTCGGGAACCGGCACGATCCGGCCGTCCTCGGTGTGGATCATGGGGATGGGCGTGCCCCAGAAGCGCTGTCGCGAGATGAGCCAGTCGCGAAGGCGATAGGACTTCGCGGCGCGACCCACGCCGGCCGCCTCCAGCTGCTCCGTGACCCGTGCGATCGCATGGCGCTTGGACAGCCCGTCGAGCGAGCCGGAATTGATCATGCGGCCGTCACCGGTCAGCGCGATCCCCGTCTTGGCGGGATCGAGTTCGTCGATCGACGCCTCCTCGGCACCGGGGTCGATGGGAACACCGTGTTCGTCGAGCTCGATGACGGGGATGGCGCCCGTGATCGGCGCCGTCGTGTCCACGACGACCTTGACGGGCAGATCGAACGCTCGTGCGAAGTCGAGGTCGCGCTGATCGTGAGCGGGTACGGCCATGACCGCGCCGTGGCCGTAGTCGGCGAGCACGTAGTCGGCCGCCCATACGGGAAGGCGCTCCCCGTTGATGGGGTTGATCGCCCAGCGGCCGAGGAAGACGCCCGTCTTGGGCCGGTCCGTGCTCTGACGCTCGATCTCGCTCTGCTTCTGCACCTGGTCCAGGTAGTCCTGGAAGCGCATGCGCACGTCGGGCTCGGCTCCCGCGACGAGTTCGGCGGCCAGGTCGCTGTCGGGCGCGACGACGAAGAACGTCGCCCCATGGAGCGTGTCAGGACGGGTCGAGAAGACCGTGACGCGCTCGTCGCGTCCCTCGATCTCGAACTCGATGTCGGCGCCGACCGAGCGACCGATCCAGTTGCGCTGCATCCGGATCACCTTCTGCGGCCAGAACCCCTCGAGCTGGTTCAGGTCGTCGAGGAGGCGGTCGGCGTATTCCGTGATCTTGAAGTACCACTGCGTGAGCTTCTTCTTGACGACCTCGGCGCCGCAGCGTTCGCAGTGGCCGTCGACGACCTGCTCGTTCGCGAGCACCGTCTGGTCGTTGGGGCACCAGTTGACGGGGCTCTCCTTGCGGTACGCGAGCCCGCGCTCGTAGAGCGCCTGGAACAGCCACTGGTTCCAGCGGTAGTACTCGGGGTCGCTCGTGTGGAGGATCCGCGACCAGTCGTACGACGAGCCGTACTCGCGGAAGCTCTTCTTGTGCTGCGCGATGTTCGCGTACGTCCACTCGCGCGGATCGGCGCCACGCTGGATGGCGGCGTTCTCGGCCGGCAGACCGAACGAGTCCCAGCCGATCGGGTTGAGCACGTTGTAGCCGCGGTGACGCCAGAACCGCGCCACGATGTCGACGTACGCGTAGCTCTCGGCGTGACCCATGTGGAGGTCGCCAGACGGGTAGGGGAACATGCCCAACACGTACTTGCGCGGACGCGTGTCGCCCGCGCCTCCCGCGCGAAACGGATCGGCCTCGGCCCAGTGCGCCTGCCACTTCTGCTGGATGGCGTACGCGTCGAACGTTCCGTCGGAATGCGCGTCGGTCTCGGAGGGCAAGGTCTGACTCACGTGGAAGAACCAATCAATGGGTGCCGGGAAAGCGCCAGAGCGCCATCCTCCAGATTAGCGGACGGGGATCGTCACCAGCCGAGCGGCAGCGTCGCCCCGATCGCGGCGAGCGGGCCGCGCGCCTTGACGCCGACTTCGGCGACTTCCGCCGCGGCATCCGAGCGCCATGTGATGCCCCCGCCGGCGCCGACGTACGCGCCTCCGGGATGGACGACGATCGTGCGGATGACCATCGCGAGATCCAGCGCGCCGTTCGTTCCGACCCACCCGAACGCACCCGAGAAGACGCCACGGGGCGCGCCCTCCAGTTCGTGCAGGATCGTCATCGCGGACAGTTTCGGTGCACCGGTCATGCTCCCGGCAGGGAATGCGGCATCCAGCAGGTCGCCGACGGTCGTGCCGGGCAGCAGATCTCCCGCAACGGTCGAGACGAGCTGGTGGACGGCGGGGTAGGACTCGATCTCGAGCAGCGACTCGACCCGGATGGTTCCGGGGCGGCAGACGCGAGAGAGATCGTTCCGCATGAGGTCGACGATCATGATGTTCTCGGCGCGTTCCTTCTCGCTCGTCCGAAGCTCGTGGGCGAGCGCCGCGTCCTCTTCGCCATCTCGGCCACGGGGTCGCGTCCCCTTGATGGGGTGCGTGCGGACGGCGCCCGATCTCACCTCGAGGAAGCGCTCGGGGCTCGCGCTCGCGACGGCGACGTCACCGCTCACGATGAGACCTCCGTGGTGCGCGGGCGTCGTCGCGCGCAGCCGTCGATACGCCTCGACGGGATCGATGTCGCCGTCGACGGTGAATCGCGTCGTGAGACACAGCTGATAGGCGTCGCCCTCACGGATGGCGTCGCGGCAGCGTTCCACGAGCGCCGCGTAGTGTCGCGGGTCGTGCCGGCCGCGCGCCGAGGAGGGCGCGGAGGCCAGCGTGACCGGCGCCGGCTCCTCCGCATCGAGGTCGATGTCTTCGCCCGCATGCCCCAGATGCCACACCCGACGATGCTCGTGGTCGAAGGCGATCAGTCGCGTCACGCGCAGCCACCGGACGGAGGGGACGAGCGAATCGGATGCCGCGGCGGGTGCGCCGGCACGGGCCGCGGCATCCTCGTAGTCGAGCCACCCCACCCACCCGCCGCGGAACGGTCCGCCCTCGGCGTCAGGCGTCGCGTCCGCGCAGGCGACGGCGCGGACCCGGCCGGGATCCGTTTCGGGCACTCCGACGCCCACCCAGCTCCACCCGTCCACCGCGTCCGGCCCGGCATCCAACCAGAAGGCGTGAGGGGATCGCGCATGCAGCGAGCGGAAGACGGCCCCCGGATCCCGCCAGGCTCCGACCGGCGTCGGGGCGAGATCCTCAGTCATGGTTCCCAGGCTAGGGCGGTGCGTGAGCCTTAGGCTCATGGCGTGAACGAGATCCTGTCGTGGCTCCTCGACACGGTCCAGAGCGTGGACCCCGTCGTGCGGACCATCATCGCGGGGATTGCGATCATGCTCGAGACGAGCGTCCTGATCGGGCTTGTCGTCCCGGGCGACACGGTCGTCATCGTCGCGGGCACGGCCGTCGAGTCTCCGCTCGAAGGCGTCATCCTGGGAATCGTCGTCGTGCTCGGCGCCCTCGCCGGTGAGAGCATCGGCTTCTGGCTGGGGCGGTTCCTCGGCCCCCGAATCCGCGATTCGCGCCTCGGTCGACGGATCGGCACCGAGAACTGGGAACGCTCCGAGCGCTATCTCCGGCGCCGTGGCGGCCCGGCGATCTTCATCTCCCGCTTCCTGCCCGTCCTGCACTCGCTCGTACCCCTGACGGTGGGCATGAGCGAATACCCGTACCGGCGCTTCCTCGCCTGGACGACGCCCGCCTGCATCGTCTGGGCGACGCTGTACATCTCCGTCTCCGCCGTCGCCGCGGGGACGTACCGGGAGCTCGCCGACAGCCTCCACTACGCGGCCTACATCTTCGTCGCCATCATCGTCGTCTTCCTCGTCGGAGTGTTCGTCGCGAAGAAGCTCATCGAGCGCAGCGAACGCCGCCATCTCATGGACGACGACGACCTCTCCGACATCCGTCGTTCAACTGAGCCGATGGGCGACGTGGAAGACTGAAGGGGATGCCCGACAACACCGACGCCCCCGCTCGCACGAAGGTTCTCTGGCTCGCCCGGCTCGAGCACCGCTTCCACACCTGGCGCGAGCGCCGCGCGCGAGCCCGCGGACTGACGCCGACGGTGACGCCGTTCCCCGGGTACGGCAGTACGGAATGGGTGCGTGTTCTCGGTCGCGTCCTCATCGTCCCGCCCGTCAAGCCCCGCAACCCGGGTGAGTACGCGTCGGTTCGCGGGTGGCGCAGCTTCGCCGCCGTGCCGGTCGGCTATGCGCAGGTGAGCATCACGATCGCGGGCGTCACGCACGACGTCGTGTCGGATCGGGGTGGCGTCATCGATGCTGTCATCCCGGCCGAGCTCGAGCCTGGCTGGCAGACCTTCACGGTGACGGTGGAGGGGAGCGATCCGGTCGAGACCAGGGCGTACATCGTCGCTCCCGACATGCGATTCGGGGTCGTGTCCGACGTCGACGACACCGTCATGGTCACCGCGCTCCCCCGCCCGCTCATCGCGGCATGGAACTCGTTCGTCGTCGATGAGCACGCGCGTCAACCCGTGCCCGGTATGGCGGTCCTGATGGAGCGCCTCGTGCGAGACAACCCGGGTGCACCGGTCGTCTATCTGTCGACCGGAGCATGGAACGTCGCGCCGACGCTCATCCGCTTCCTCCGGCGTCACCTGTTCCCACCCGGCGCGATGCTGCTCACCGACTGGGGTCCGACGCACGACCGATGGTTCCGCAGCGGACGTGACCACAAAGCCGAGAACCTCCGGCGTCTCGCACGGGAGTTCCCCGATATCCGGTGGCTCCTCATCGGCGATGACGGACAGCACGATGACGACCTGTACACGACCTTCACGAGCGAGCATCCGGGAAACGTCGTAGGTGTCGCGATCCGGCAGCTCTCGCCCACCGAAGCGGTGCTCGCGGGCGGTCGGACGGCTGTCAACGACCATTCCGCTGCCGCCATTCCGTGGGTGACCGATCAAGACGGCGCGGGTCTGCTGGAGCGGCTCGAAGAAGCGGGCGTCATCTCGCGGTGATGTCGGAGCCCGCGCGTAGGCTGTCGGCATGTGCGGTCGATTCGTCGTTGCCAGTGCGGGTTCAGACCTCGTGGGCGTGCTGCGCGTCGACGTCGAGGGCGATGATCTTCCCGCCCCGTCCTACAACATCGCCCCCACGGCCCGCGCGGCGATCGTGATCGACTCCGCGAAGACCGAGCCTCCGACTCGTCGGCTCGAGTCAGCGCGATGGGGTCTCGTGCCGCCGTGGGCCAAAGACGTCAAGATCGGTGCCCGCGCCTTCAACGCGCGATCCGAGGAGCTCGAAGACAAGCCGATGTTCCGCAATGCGCTGGGCAAGAGGAGAGCGATCGTGCCCGCGTCCGGCTACTACGAGTGGAAGACCGTGGGCGACCTGAAGGTGCCGCACTACATCCACCCCGCAGATGATTCGCCGCTGTTCTTCGCGGGGCTCTATGAGTGGTGGAAAGACCCGTCGAAGAACGACGACGACCCTGAGCGATGGCTCTTGAGCTTCACCATCCTGACGCGGGATTCGATCGGCAGACTCGGGTCGATCCACGACCGGATGCCGCTCTTCCTCGACCCCGATCACGCCGATGCGTGGCTCGATCCATCGACGGAGAACGTGCGCGACGTCCTCGACGCGTCGATCGACGCGGCACCCGCGATCGCGGAGACCCTCGACGACCATGTCGTGTCGCGCGCGGTCGGAAACGTCCGGAACAACTCCCCCGAACTCCTCGAGCCCGCGCCCGACGAGGGCTGATCAGCGCACCGCGGGGCAGTCGCCGCAGGGCAGCATCCCTCTCCCCTCGGCAGCCATGTCGAGGCGCAGGCCCAGCACTCTGCGCGCGGCGTCGTCGAGCCGCTCCGCCGGAAGGACGCCGGATTCGACGGCCGCGACGAGTCCGTCGATGATCGCCCCTGCGGAGCCGGGATTCGTGAACACGACCGCGAGCACCATGTCGTTGCCTGCCGCGACGGCGCTGACGGCGTTGGCGACCGGATCCGAGTACGCGGCGATCCCCGATGCCTGCAGCATGCCGAGATCGTCCGTGATCATGACGCCATCGAAGCCGAGGTCCTCTCGTGCGATGCGATGCCACTCTGCGGAAAGCGACGCGGGAGCGGTGTCGATCGCTGTGTAGGCGAGGTGCCCGAACATGAGGAGCGGCGCGCCCGCATCGATCCCCGCCGCGAACGGAAGGGCATCAGTCGCGTGCCACTCCTCTTCCGACATGGAGGTCGACGGGATGCCGCTGTGCGAATCGCCCGGTGCCGCGCCGTGTCCGGGAAAGTGCTTGAGCGTGGAGAGGACTGCGGGCTCCTCCCCCTGTACGGCCGCCGCGACGTGCGCGGCGCCCGACTCCGGGGTCGTGCCGAGCGCCCGCCGGTAGATGAACATCGAAGAGTCGTCCGTCACGTCTGCGACGACGCCGAAGTTGACACCGACGCCCGCTCGTTGGAGCAGGGCGCCGCGGCCGGCGAAGGCGATCGTCGTCGCCTCGGGCGTCTCGTACTTGAGTGTCGTGGCCGCCGCGAAGTCATCCCACGGGAGTCGCGAGACGTCTCCGCCCTCCTGGTCGACGGCGATGAGAGGCGGAAGTCCGGGATCGACGGTGAGCGCTTCCGTCAGGGTGCGAAGCTGCGACTCGTCGGCCGGGATGTTCGCGCCCATCAGGATGAACCCCCCGACGCCCGTCGATTCGACGTAGGCGCGGAGGGCAGCCGCATCCGTCGTGGGGATGTGTCCCATGACGATCGAGGCCGCCTTCTCGCGCGGCGAGAGCTCGGCCAGCCGGCGGTCCACCAGAGCCGCGCGATCTTCGCCGGTCGCTGCGCGCACCGTGACCATCCCTGTCGAGTCCGGCACGGCTGTCGTCGCGCTCACGGGACCCGTACCGGCGAGCAGCGCCGCGCCCACGACGGCGGCGACGATCCCGGACGCTCGCTTGATCACGGAATCCACACTACGTCGGCGGGTCAGTGGCGGGTCAGGATCGCGGCGGTGTCGGCGCCGACAGGCAGCGTTCCGTACTGCGACGACCGGTCATCGCCGATGCGTGCGGCAACGAAGGCATCCGCATCCGCCGCGGGCGCGTGCCGGAGCATGAGGGATGCCTGGAACGCCAGTGCGAGCGATTCTGTCAGTCTCCGCGCCGTCGCCTGAGCCGCCAGCGAGTCGGACGCGCGCGTCCGTTCGAGCAGAGCGAGCGTGCGCTCGACGTGGGCGTCGTAGAGGCGGGACGCGCCTCGCACCTCGGTCAGTTCATCCGCGAACGCATCTGCGGACTCGCCGTCGTTCGACAGCGCGCGAAGCACGTCGAGGGCGATGACGTTCCCCGATCCTTCCCAGATGGCCATGACCGGCTGCTCTCGATATCGCCGCGCGAGGGGGAAGGCCTCGGTGTACCCGTTGCCGCCGAGGCTTTCGAGAGCTTCGTAGGCATGCTGTGGCCCGCGCTTGCAGACCCAGTACTTCGAGACGGGTGTCGCGAGCCGGCGAAGCGCGACGTCACGATCCGATGCGTCCTCGTCGAAGAGTTGTGCGAGCCGGAGGCCCGTCAGCATCGCCGCTTCCGACTCGAGTGCCAAGTCGGCCAGCACGCCGGTCATGGCGGGCTGGTCGACGAGCGGCGCGCCGAACGCCTTCCGTCCGCGCGCGTGCCAGAGCGCCTCCGCGACCGACTGTCGCATCCCGGCGGCCGTGCCGAGGACGCAGTCGAGCCTCGTGCGCTGGACCATCTCGATGATGGCCCGCACGCCGCGGCCCGGCTCACCCACGAGCACGGCGATCGTGCCGTCGAACTCGATTTCGGCTGACGCATTCGATCGGTTGCCCAGCTTGTCTTTGAGTCTCTGGATGCGGAACACGTTGCGCATGCCCCGCGTGAGCACTCGGGGCACGAAGAAGCACGTCAGACCTTCATCGGTCGCGCCGTGTCGCGCCTGCGCGAGGACGAGGAACCCGTCCGACATCGGCGCGGAGCAGAACCACTTGTGACCCGTGAGCTGATAGCTGCGGCCACCCATGTGCGTTGCGACGGTCGTGCCTGCGCGCACGTCGGAGCCGCCTTGCTTCTCCGTCATGGCCATTCCGATGAGCGCACTCGGTTTGTCGTCCTCGCCCTGCAGATGCGGGTCGTACGTGCGGGAGTAGAGGCGGGGTAGCCACTCCTCGGCGAGAGAGTCGTTCTGCTTCAGCGCCGCCACGGCTGCATGCGTCATCGAGACGGGACACGCGTGACCGGGTTCGACCTGCGCGAACAGCATGAACGTCGCTGCTCGCGCGACTCCTGCCCCAGGCCGCGGGTCGGCCCAGGCGGAGGTGTGAGCGCCGCGGGAGATCGCGGCGCTCAGCACGCGATGGTAAGACGGGTCGTACTCGACCTCATCGAGCCGGAAGCCCCAGCGATCGTGGGAGTGGGCGACCGGGGTGTGCGTGTTGGCGAGGTCGGCGTCGCGCTGGAACGATGTCGAGCCGACCAGGTCGCCGGTCCGGAGGAGATCCTCGTGGGCCCATTCGGCGCCGAATGCGGTCACGGCTGCCACGAGCGGCTGGTTGAGGGAGTACTCGTCGACCTCGGTGCGCCAGGGCGGTTGATTCTCGACATAGTGCGTCGCCGGCCCGATGACGCGCTGTCCGCGTGCATATGACGTCATCCGTGTCTTCTCCTGTCGGTCCTGACGAGTCCGCGGCAGCTCATCCGTGGCGCGGCGGCATCGATCCGTGCTGGTGTCGACACGCTTCAGTCCGCGACCAGGGGCAGACGGATCAGGATGTCGTCCTGCGACCGGGGCGCGCCACGCCCGTCGGTGTTGTTGGTGAGGACCCAGAGACTGTCGTCGGGCGCGCCGACGACATCGCGAAGGCGACCTTGCCCGGAGAAGACGGTGTCGAGAGTGCCCGATGCCCCGTCCCGTCGCCAGAGTCGCTCTCCGCGCAGCCCCGCGATGAAGACCGTCTCACCGACCGCGGCGATTCCGCTCGGGCTCGCATCCGCCGGTGACCAGACCGCGACGGGATCGAGGAACCGCGGATCCTCCGCGATTCCTTCGACGACGGGCCACCCATAGTTCGCTCCGGGCTCGATGGCATTGAGCTCATCCCACGTGTTCTGTCCGAACTCGCTCGCCCACATCGTGCCGTCCGAGGTCCAGGCGAGACCCTGCACGTTTCGATGTCCCAAAGACCAGACAGCCGACGCGAAAGGATTGCCCGGCGCCGGGTCGCCGTCGGGGGTGACCCGCAGGATCTTGCCCCCGAGTGCGTCGACGTTCTGCGCGGCATCCCGATCCTGCGCATCACCCGTCGCTATGTACAGCATGTCGTCGGGGCCGAAGGCGATGCGGCCGCCGTTGTGCGTGCTCGCGCGAGGGATCCCGTCGAACACGACCTCGACCTCTCCGAGCGATCGTGCTCCGGAGTTTCCCGTCACCGCCATGCGCACGATGCGGTTGTCGTCGGCGGCCCCGTGGTAGGCGTAGAGCCAGGTCTCCTCGTCCTCGCGCACCGCGAGGCCGTGGAGCCCCGACTCTCCTCCGGCGACGACGCCGGGCACGGTGCCGGCGGTGCGCAGCGTCCCATCCGGCGCAAGCTCGTGGATGGCGCCGGAGTCCCGCTCGGAGATGAGCGCTCCCCCGTCCGCGAGCGGCACCACCGACCAGGGCGCCGCGAGATCTCTCACGAGCGTGCTCGCCGCGCCGTCGACGGTCCATGAGCCGGACGGCGGCGCCGGCGGGGTCGTCGTGGTCTCGACCGTCGGCCGCGGAGACGCGGACGGCGGCGGGTCAGCGGATGGCGCGGCAGAGCATCCGGACGACGCGGCGACGGCGAGGAGGAAGGCCGCCGCAGTGGCGATACGCGGCGAGAGATTCGGGGTCATGCGGCATCCGCCGCCGCCTCGATGGCCCCGATGTCGATCTTGTGCATGGAGAGCATCGCCTGCACGGCACGGTGGGCGCGCGCCGGATCACTGTCTTGGATGAGCGACGCGAGCTGGGCGGGGATGATCTGCCACGAGAGACCCCAACGGTCCTTCAACCAGCCGCAGGGCTGCTCGACTCCCCCGTCGGCGATGAGCGCGTTCCAATAGCGGTCGACCTCGTCTTGATCGGAGCACGAGATGTGCAGCGAGATCGCCTCCGTGAACGGATACTGGGGGCCCGCATCCATTGCGAAGTAGTCGGCGCCGTCGAGACGGAAGTGCGCGTGCATCACCCTTCCGCCGAGCCCGGGCGTGCCGTCGGGGTACCGGATGAGGGAAACGATCTCGGAGCGGGGCACGATCGCCGTGTAGAAGGCGATCGCCGACTCGGCATCGTCGTCGAACCAGAGGAAGGGAGTGACGATGCTCATAGTCCCAGGCTCGCCCAGCATGCGGCCCGACACAACCCCGCCGACTAGGAAAGAGTTTCACAGGGCATGTCGATTCCGCTCGCGCTCGTTCGACGCGATAGTGAGAGGGGGAATGTGACCCCCGCCGAACAGGGAGCACGACATGAAGCACATGCTGATCATGAGGGCAACGCAGGAAGCCGTCGAGCGCTACGCCGACATGGACTTCGAGGCGGTCATCAACGCGATGGGCGCCTACAACGAATCGATGATGAAGGCGGGCGTCATCGTCGCGGGCGAGGGGCTGTCACCTGAACCCGGGTACGTCGTCGAGTTCGGCGATGAGGCCCCGATCGTCAGCGACGGGCCGTACGGCGAGGTGCACGAGCTCTTCAACGGCTTCTGGATCATCCAGACCGCGACCGCCGAGGAGGCGATCGAGTGGGCCAAGCGGTGTCCGCTCGGACCCGGCAACAAGCTGGAGATCCGCAGAGTCCAAGAGGACGCCGACTTCGAGCAGTTCTCGGACAATGAGTACATCCAGAAGGAGAAGGAGTGGCGGGCGGAGCTCGGGACCGAGTGATGCGCGCACTCCGACTCTGAGATGGGTGACATCAGGCGCACGGTCGAGGCCGTCTGGCGCATCGAGGGACCGCGGATCACGGCATCCGTGGCCAAGATGACGGGCGACCTCGGCCTCGCCGAGGATGTCGCGCAGGACGCCGTCGCAGAGGCACTCGTCGCATGGCCGCGTGACGGCGCACCGGTCAATCCGGGTGCATGGCTCACAGCGGTGGCGAAGCGGCGGGCGATCGACGCGTGGCGGCGGCGAGCCCGGCTGACCGAGCGGTACGACGAGATCGGGCACGTGCTCGACGAGGCATCGGACGAAGAGTGGGAGCCGATCGACGACGACGTCCTGCGGCTCGTCTTCACCGCCTGTCACCCGGCGCTGTCGCGTGAGTCCCAGGTGGCGCTGACGCTCCGGGTGGTGGCGGGCCTGTCCAGTACGGAGATCGCCCGGATGCTTCTCGTGGAGACTCCGACGATCCAGGCGCGGATCACACGTGCGAAGAAGACGCTGAGCGCGGCCCGCGTCCCTTTCGCAACTCCCGACCCCGGCGAGTGGCGATCACGGCTCGGATCGGTCTTGGGCGTCATCTACCTCGTGTTCACTGAGGGCTACGCGGCTACAGCCGGCGACCGGTGGATCCGTCCCGATCTGGCAGACGAGGCGGTGCGGCTCGGTCGTGTCGTCGTCGGACTGCTCCCCCGTGAGTCGGAAGCCCTCGCGCTTCTCGCGCTCATGGAGTTCCAGCGGTCCCGTTTCGCGGCACGCGAGTCAGCGGGGTCAGCGGTCACACTGGCCGATCAGGACCGCAGCAGGTGGGACCACGGTCAGATCGCGCGGGCGGTCGCGATCTTGCAGAGAGCGGATGCCGCCTCCGCCGCGCGCGGTCGCGGCCGTGGGCCCTACGCACTTCAGGCCGCGATCGCCCAGTGCCACGCGGTCGCCGCGAGCGTCGATGACACCGACTGGCCGGAGATCGTCGCACTCTATGACGTGTTGGTGCGCGTGTCGCCGAGTCCGATCGCGGAACTGAGCCGTGCGGTGGCCGTGTCCATGTCGTCGAGCGCCGCCGAAGCCCTGGCGCTCGTGGACGCCGTGCGCGACCGCGGTGCACTCCGCGGTTCGCACCTTCTGCCGAGTGTCCGGGCCAGCTTCTCGCGCGAGCGGGCCGAGTGGAGGAGGCCCGCGCAGAGCTTCTGGAAGCTGCGCGCTTGACGACGAATGCGACACAGCAGCGCCTGCTTCGAAGCAAGGCCGCTGCCCTCGCCTGAGCCGGGATGTATCCCCCCGCACACATTGCGCTGCGGCGCAACCACCCTGACATGAGCGTCGAGCCGCGCCTAGCGTTGCCCGGACCATCCATCGAGCAACAAGGAGACGTCATGTTCTTTCACCGTCAAGAGTTGCAGCACCGCGCAAAGCCCGACCGGCCCGACGCCGTGTATGCCCGCAAGTTGCAAGAGGTCCTCGGCGGCCAATACGGCGAGATCACGATCGCGATGCAGTACGGCTTCCAGGCGTGGAACGCGCACATCCCCGGCAAGTACCGCGATCTGCTGTACGGCATCGGCGCCGAGGAGTTCGGCCACGTCGAGATGCTGGCGACCATGATCTCGCAGCTCCTCGAGAAGGCGCCGGTCGGTGTCGCAGACAAGGCCGTGCAGGACGACCCCGTCGTTGCGGCCGTGATGGGCGGCATGGACGTTCAGCACGCGATCGTCGCGGGCGCGGGAGCCCGCCCTGTCGACAGCAACGGCAACCCCTGGTCCGGCTCGTACATCACGGCGAGCGGCAACCTGCTGGCCGACTTCACCGCGAATGCGAATGGCGAGATGCAGGGCCGACTTCAGGCCGCGCGGCTGTTCCACATGACCGAGGATTCGGGCGTGCGCGACCTGCTGTCCTTCCTCATCGCCCGCGACACGATGCACCAGAATCAGTGGATCGCCGCGGCAGCCGAACTGCGCGCGGAGGGCGTGGAGGACCTTCCGGTTCCCAGCAACTTCCCGCAGAGCAAGGAGAACCAGGACGTGAACTACACGTACATCAACTTCTCCGATGGCGCGGCGGCTGCCGACGGCAGCTGGGCCTCTGGTCCGACGCCCGACGGGAAGGCGGAGTTCAGCTACCAGGGGGCACCTGACGCCGGCGTTCCGATGCCGCCGCCGACGCACCCTGATGCGCGCTTCTACGGCACGACCGACGTGCCGAACATCGTCGAGAAGACCGCGGGAGCGGTCCAGGACGCACTCGGCAAGGAGTGATCGAGGGGATGCCGGCCGGGCGCGCACCGGCCGGCATCGCGTGCCGACTTGCCTCGGCCTGCAGGTGCGGAAGCCGTGGCAGGCTGCGCGCCTGAGTCACGACGAAAGTGTGGTGGACCTGAGGGGACTCGAACCCCTGACCCCCTGCATGCCATGCAGGTGCGCTACCAGCTGCGCCACAGGCCCAGATGCTCCCTCGATCGCTCGAGGCAACTCCCCTAGCTTACTACACAGGAAAGCGTGCCTCGAACTCGGGTCACTCCGCGGAGGAGTGTTCCGGGAGCTCGATCGGGACGAGCGGGCAGTCCTTCCAGAGCCGCTCGAGACCGTAGTAGACGCGCTCCTGCTCGTGGAAGACGTGCACGACGAGGTCTCCGAAGTCGAGGAGGATCCATCGCGCCTCCGAGCGTCCTTCGCGACGGAGTCGCTTGTGGCCGGCTTCGAGCAGCTTCTCCTCGACCTCGTCGGCGATCGCGGCGACGTTGCGCTCGTTCCGACCGGTGACGAGCAGGAAGACATCGACGAGCGGAAGCGGGCCCGAGACGTCGAGCGCGATCAGATCCTCCCCACCCTTGGCGTCTGCCGCTGCGGCAGCGATCCGCACCATCTCGTGGGACTGTTCACTTGCCGTCATTAGATGAATCCGTTCACGATTGCAACGATGAGGACCCCGGTCAGTGCGAGGAACAGGGCCCCCGCCGTGATCGCGAGCCACATCATGAGCCGGCCGCCCTTCTCGGGTGCCGGTGGTTTGATGACGTCGCCCGCGCTCTTGACGGTGCTGATGGCAGCACTCGCCGCGATCGGCGTGGGAGACGAGTGTGCGGGCAGTTCTCCGTCGATCAGGACCGCATCGACGTCCTTTCCGTCTGCCGTCCCCGGAGCGTGTCCGGTCGACCCGAGACCCTCGGGCAGATTGAAGGTGCCCGTGATGATCACTTCACCCGTCGCCGTGACGGAGGTGATCGGCAGGTCGCCGGTCGTCTGAGACAGGATCAGCGCGTTCGGGGTGCCCACAGATCCCGTCGACCCGCGCGCCAGCAGCTGATCGAACGAAGGGGGCAGATCGATCTGAACCGGCTCCCCCGCGATGAGCTCTTCGCCGAGCGCCGGGTTGACGGTCGGACGCGCCTGGTCTTCGGCGACGTCCGTCTCATCCTCGACAACGACATGCTCGTCACCCTCGTCCTCGACAACCCCTGCCGGGCCGGCGTCGGTCGAGGGGACCTCGACATCGGGTGCCTCGTGCTGCATCGTGTCGATCATCTCGGGAGCGGACCACTCCTCGATCGGATGATCCTCGGTCTTCGGCGCCGCTGCCTGCGGGACGGAGTCGATCGGTCCCGATTCGACGGGAGCGGCCGACTCGCTGATGATCGCCGAGACGGATGCCGCGTGCGCAGCCGCGAGATCAGGCGTGATGACCGGAACCGAAGCGGTCCGGATGCGCTCCTGCTGGCGCGCCTGGCGACGTGTCAGAGGGGCGACGCCGAGATCCACATCGGCGTCAGCGATCGGGGCGGGGGCGACTGCGGCCGGCTCTGCCGGGCGCGGCAACGGAGCGGGAGCGGCTTCCGGTTCGGGTTCCGGTTCGATGGTCTGGGTCGGCTCGTCTGCGGGGGGCGCTGCGGATTCGTCGAGGACGATGACGGGGGTCGCGCCGGTCTTCCGCAGCTCGCGCAGTTGCTTGCGGGTCAGCGGTGCATCCGGCTGCTCGGTTTCAGTCATTCCTTGCTCCGGTAGAGGTGGTGCTTCGCAATGTATTGGACGACCCCGTCTGGGACCAGGTACCACACGGGTTTCTCGTCCCGTACGCGGTCACGGCAGTCGGTCGACGAGATCGCCAGGGCGGGGATCTCGAGCTGACTCACATCGTCGGTCGGCAACCCCGAGATGTTCAGAACATGACCGGGTCGGGAGACGGCGACGAAGTGGGCGAGTTCCCACAGTTCATCATGGTCCCTCCAACTGAGAATCTGCGCTACGGCGTCTGCGCCCGAGATGAAGAACAAGTCGGCTCCCGGTCGCTGAGCCTTCAGATCGCGAAGTGTGTCGATCGTGTACGTCGGGCCCGAGCGGTCGATGTCGACACGACTCACGGTGAATTGGGGATTCGAAGCGGTCGCGATCACCGTCATGAGGTATCGATGCTCGCTCTCGGTGACGACCGCCTTGTGCCACGGCTCACCCGTGGGAACGAACACGACTTCGTCGAGACCGAACGACTGAGCGACCTCACTCGCCGCGACGAGGTGTCCGTGGTGGATGGGATCGAACGTCCCACCCATGACCCCGATCCGCGGAGCGCGCGTCGCCGACATGCAGTCGCGGCCTAGTGGCCGTGCCCGGACCGCTGAATCTCGTTCGCATGCGTCTTCGCGTATGCCTCGGCCTTGGCGGAGTGGCGATTGGCGACGTTGCGGTACGAGGCCGTCACGAGGCCGAGCGCAGCGAACACGACGATCGCCACAACGCCGTACCACAGGGTCTCGAGCTGCACGTTGCCGTGGTGCTCGGCTTCCTCAGCGGCAAAGGCGAGAATCGTGACGAGGGACATGCGTACTCCGTTCGGGGTTCACTCGCGGACGCGGGCGCGCGTCCAGTTTAGGCGGTCAGGCGCGCACTTGTCCTGAGCCGCGCGCGAGCCACTTGGTGCTCGTGAGCTCATTCAGTCCCATCGGGCCGCGCGCGTGCAGCTTCTGGGTCGAGATTCCCACTTCGGCACCGAAGCCGAACTCTCCGCCATCGGTGAAGCGCGTCGAGGCGTTCACCATGACCACGGCGGAATCCACCTCGGCCAGGAAGCGGGCCGCGTGATCGTCGTCCTGCGTGATGATCGACTCGGTGTGGTGCGTCGAGTACTGACGGATGTGTGCGAGGGCGTCATCGAGGTCGTCGACGACCCGCATCGCGACCTCGAGCCCCAAGTACTCCGTGGCCCAGTCCTCCTCGGTCGCCGGAACGACATCGGGCGAGAACGACGCGATCTCGTCGTCGCCGTGCACGACGACCCCCGCGGCCCGCAGCGCGTCGAGAACAGCCGGGACGAGTCGGGGTGCAGCCTCCCGGTGAACGAGAACCGTCTCCACGGCGTTGCAGACGCTGGGTCGCTGCGCCTTCGCGTTCACGATGATGTCGCGCGACCAGTCGAGCGGTGCGCTCTCATCGAGCACGATGTGCACGACCCCGGCGCCGGTCTCGATGACCGGGACGGAAGACTCGGTCACCACTGTCTCGATGAGCTGCGCGCTTCCGCGGGGTACGAGGACGTCGATGATGCCGCGTGCCTGCATGAGCTCTTTCGCTCCGTCACGGCCGAAAGCATCGACGGTCTGAATCGCCTCGGGGTCGATACCGCGGTCGGCCAGCGCCGTCCGCATGACGCGCACGAGCTCGGCATTCGTGCGCTCTGCGGCTGTGCCGCCGCGCAGGACGACCGCGTTACCCGAACGAAGCGCGAGGGCCGTGATGTCGACGGTGACGTTGGGGCGAGCTTCATAGATGGAGCCGACGACGCCGAACGGGACGGCCACCTTTGTCAGCTCCACACCGTTGTCGAGGACGCGGCGATCGAGTACGCGGCCCACAGGATCGGGAAGATCCGAGATGTCGCGCACCGCTGCTGCGAGGGCCGCGACGCGCGGCTCGTCGAGGCGGAGGCGATCCTGGAGTGCCGACGAGAGTCCCGTCGAGCGGCCGCGCTCGAGGTCTTCGGCGTTCGCGGCGACGATCGAGGGTGCGGCCGACTCGATGGCGTCGGCGATCGACAGCAGCGCATCGCGCTTGGTCGCATCGTCGAGCAGGCCGATCGAGCGCGCAGCATCCTTCGCCGAGAGCATACGGTCACGAGCCGTCGTCGCGATGGTGGTCATCAGGCCAGCCTATCGGCGGGAAGCGGGGTCGCCGCGGTCCGCACAGGCCCCGTCGCGGAGGTCGCAGGTTCGGGATTGGGAGCGAACCACGTGCCGATGTCCGAGCCTGACAGCGCCTCGGCGATCCGGTCAGCGCTCGTCACGAGGACACCGATACCGGATGCCGTCGCCACGCGCGCTGCCGAGACCTTCGTGGCCGCTCCCCCGGTTCCGACGCTGTTGACGACGACCGAGCCGAACTCGAAGCCATCGAGGTCGTCCCCGTACGCCACGCGATGGATCGGCGTCGCACCCGGCTCCCCGGGAGGGCGCGTGTAGAGGCACTCGATGTCGCTCAGGAGGATGAGTGCGTCGGCTCCGATCAGTTGTGCCACCAGGGCGGCCAGCCGGTCGTTGTCGCCGAAGCGGATCTCGTGGGTCGCGACGGTGTCGTTCTCATTCACGATCGGCAGGATGCGCAACCCCAGAAGCCGCTCCATCGCCCGGCGTGCGTTGGACCGCGGGGTGGCGTTCTCGAGATCGCCCGCCGTCAGGAGAACCTGGCCCGCGAGGATCCCGAACCTGTCGAGAGAAGTCTGGTAGCGCCACATGAGCACGTTCTGGCCGACAGCGGCAGCGGCCTGTTGCGTCGCGAGGTCGTTGGGCCGACCACCGAGATCGAGGAAGGGGATCGCCGTCGCGATCGCGCCGGACGAGACCAGGACGACCTCGGTTCCGTTGTCATGCGCGGCGGAGATCGCCTGGACGATCGTGTCGATGCGGTGAGCGGCGTCGCCCGAGATGGAGGACGATCCCACCTTGACGACGATCCGGCGTGCTGTGCGGATGTCGCCCCGCTCGAGTGCGGTCACTTGTCCTCCTCGGTGTCCCATCCGGTAGCGGCGAGACGTTCGGCTTCCAGTTCGGCGCGGGCTTCGGCCTTGGCATCCATGCGCTCGTGATACTCCTCGCGCCTTTGCGACGACGTGCGGCGATTGTTCTGGAAGAGTCGGGGATCCGTGCCGCGGGGCGCCGTCATGACCTCGGCCGCCGACGTCATCGACGGCTCCCAGTCGAAGATGATGCCGTCGCCTTCGCCGATCACGACCGTCGCGCCGGGTGTGGCGCCCGCACGGAACAGCACGTCGTCCACTCCGAGGCGATCCAGTCGATCTGCCAGGTAGCCGACCGCTTCCTCGTTCTGGAAGTCGGTCTGCTGAACCCATCGCACCGGCTTCTCGCCCAGGATGCGATAGAACGTCCCGTACGACCCGCCTTCGACGCGGACCGTGACCTCCTTGACCGCACCCTTGGGGCGGATGACGATCCGCTCGGGCGCGGGTGTCGCGGCCAGCTCGGCGCGGTGCGTCGCGATGATGTCGCCGAGCGCGAAGGTGAGCGGCCGCAGACCGTCGCGGCTGACAGTGGAGATCTCGAACACGCGGAATCCACGTGCCTCGAGGTCGGGCCGCACGAGTTCAGCCAGATCGCGTGCTTCCGGCACATCGATCTTGTTGAGCGCAACGAGCTGCGGTCGCTCCAGAAGCGGGACCTGGCCGTCGGGAACGGGATAGGCGGCGAGCTCCGCGAGGATGACCTCGAGATCGCTGAGGGGGTCGCGCCCCGGCTCGAGCGTTGCGCAGTCGAGCACGTGGACGAGTGCCGTGCATCGCTCGACGTGTCGGAGGAACTCGAGTCCGAGTCCGCGCCCTTCGCTGGCGCCCTCGATGAGGCCGGGGACGTCGGCGACGGTGAAGCGCACGTCGCCCGCCTGGACGACGCCGAGGTTCGGGTGCAGAGTCGTGAAGGGATAGTCGGCGATCTTCGGGCGAGCCGCCGAGATCGCCGCGATGAGGCTCGACTTGCCGGCCGACGGGTAGCCGACGAGCGCGACATCCGCGACGGTCTTCAGTTCGAGCTGAACATCGCCTTCCCATCCGGGGGTGCCCAGCAGCGCGAATCCCGGCGCCTTCCGCTTCGGCGACGAGAGTGCGGCGTTGCCGAGTCCACCCAGACCACCCGGGGCCACGACGAACCTCATGCCCGGCTCGATCATGTCGATGAGGACTTCGCCTGCCGCGTCCTTGACGACAGTGCCGACGGGCACAGGCAGTTCGATGTCTTCGCCGGCGGCACCGGATCGGTGATCGCCCATGCCGAAGCCGCCGTTCTCAGCGGACCGATGCGGCGAGTGGTGGTACGACAGCAGCGTCGTCACCTGAGGATCGGCGACGAGCACGATGTCGCCACCATGGCCGCCGTTCCCCCCGTCGGGTCCAGCGAGCGGCTTGAACTTCTCACGACGCACAGAGACGCAGCCGTTGCCGCCCTTGCCGGCGCGCAGGTGCAGCGTCACTCGATCGACGAACGTGACCATGCGCATCCTCCTTTAATCGGGGCAATGCGAAAGGGGCGAGCCAGAGCCCGCCCCTTCCGCTGAAGACTGTCGTCTTCGCCGTGGATCACTCCGCGGCGGCGACGATGTTGACGACCTTGCGGCCGCCCTTGTGTCCGAATTCGACGGCGCCCGCTGCGAGAGCGAACAGTGTGTCGTCACCGCCGCGACCGACGTTGGAGCCGGGGTGGAAGTGCGTGCCGCGCTGGCGGACGATGATCTCGCCGGCGAGGACCTGCTGGCCGCCGAAGCGCTTCACGCCGAGGCGCTGTGCGTTGGAGTCACGACCGTTGCGGGTGGAGCTTGCGCCCTTTTTGTGTGCCATCTCTGCGTCTCTTCCTGGACTTACTTGATGCCGGTGATCTTGACGCGGGTGAGGTCTTGGCGGTGACCCTGACGCTTCTTGTACCCGGTCTTGTTCTTGAACTTCTGGATGACGATCTTGGGTCCGCGGAGCTCACCGAGCACCTCGGCCGTGACCGTGACCTTCGAGAGCTTCTCGACGTCGGTCGTCACGGCGTCGCCGTCGACGAGGAGGACAGCCGGGAGCTCGATCGAGTCGCCGATCTTCGCGGCCTGACGGTCGAGGACGACGATCGTGCCGACCTCCACCTTCTCCTGCCGGCCACCGGCCCGCACAACTGCGTAAACCACTTCACACCTGTTTCGTCTGGGAGCGGACTGCTCCGGTTGTCTTTGTGAGACTGGGAAGTCTTCGATGCGGACGGCTCGAACGGGCTGCCGAGCTTGTCGCCGCACGCCGTAGGCCTGCGGTACGGGACGCACCAAAGGACTACATTACCCGATGCCGGTGGATCCGGCAAAAGCGCGGAGGGCCGTGTCGCGGCATCCGTGCATAGGATCACGAGGTGACGATCCTGATCGACGACCCGCGCTGGCCGGCCCATGGACGACTGTGGGCGCACCTCGTCAGCGACAGCGACCTGGACGAGCTCCATGCCTTCGCGGCGGCCAACGGCATCCCCCGCCGTGGCTTCGATCTCGACCACTACGACGTTCCCGAGGATGCTCACGCACGCCTGATCGTGGCCGGCGCCGAACACGTCGACGGCCACGAACTGGTGCGCAGGCTCATCGCCTCAGGCCTGCGCGTGACAGCGCGCGAGCGTCGCGGGCTCTGAGGGGTCAATCCTCCGACGATGGGGCGACCGGCGTGCCGGTCAATGCCGCTGTTGTCACGCGCCTCCGAGAACGCCCCTGTCCCGGTGCCTTCGGCTCGGGCAGCGCGCTCAGGACGGAGTCCAGCAGGACATCCTTCTCGGTACGCGGCTGCTTCGAAGACGACTCCGAACGCTTCTTCCGTGCCTTCTTGGGACGCTCGACGGGAGCCTGCTCGACGACGATCTCTTCGACGACCACGGCGTCCGCCTGCTCGTCGGCCTGATGGATCGTCGACGCGGCGATCTGGGCGAGCGCCGACTTGACGCCCTCCGTGATGACGTGCGTACCCGAGGTGCCGTTGGTCTGCGTGTTCTGTGCGCGCGGGCGACGTCCGCCCTGAGAGCTCGCGGGTGCAGACCGGTGCTTGACGACGGGATCGTGGTGAACGATGACGCCACGCCCGGCGCACACGTCGCACGGCTCACTGAACGTCTCGAGCAGTCCGAGCCCGAGCTTCTTGCGTGTCATCTGGACGAGTCCGAGGGAGGTGACTTCGGCGACCTGGTGCTTCGTGCGGTCGCGGCTCAGACATTCGATGAGGCGGCGCAGCACGAGGTCGCGGTTGGACTCCAGGACCATGTCGATGAAGTCGACGACGATGATTCCGCCGATGTCACGCAGACGCAGCTGGCGGACGATCTCCTCGGCGGCTTCGAGGTTGTTCTTCGTGACGGTTTCTTCGAGGTTTCCCCCGGAGCCGACGAACTTGCCCGTGTTGACATCGACGACCGTCATCGCCTCGGTGCGGTCGATGACGAGCGAACCGCCGGAGGGCAGCCACACCTTTCGGTCGAGTGCCTTCTCGATCTGCTCCGTGATCCGGTACGCGTCGAACGGGTCGACGTCGCTTTCGTAGACCTCCACGCGCTCGAGCAGATCGGGCGCGACACTTGCGAGGTACGACGTGATGGTCGCGTGCGCGTCCTCACCCTGGATCAGCATCTTCGTGAAGTCCTCATTGAAGACGTCACGCACGATCTTCACCAGAAGGTCCGGCTCCGAGTGCAGGAGCGCGGGGGCCTGGATCGTGTCCACCTGCTTCGACACGTGCTCCCACTGATTGGTGAGTCGCTGCACATCGCGCGTGAGCTGCTCTTCTGTCGCGCCCTCGGCCGCGGTCCGGACGATGACGCCGGACGACTCGGGGAGCACCTCTTTGAGGATCTTCTTCAGACGAGCACGCTCGGTGTCGGGGAGCTTCCGGGAGATGCCGTTCATGGCCCCGCCCGGAACGTACACGAGGTACCGGCCGGGGAGCGAGATCTGGCTCGTCAGGCGCGCACCCTTGTGGCCGACGGGATCCTTCGTGACCTGGACCAGGACGCGATCCCCGCTCTTGAGGGCGAGCTCGATCCGGCGCGGCTGATTGCCCGTCTCGACGGCATCCCAGTCCACTTCACCCGAGTAGAGGACGGCGTTGCGGCCGCGGCCGATGTCGACGAAGGCAGCCTCCATGCTCGGCAGCACGTTCTGGACGCGACCGAGGTACACATTGCCGATGAGCGAGGCGTCCTGGTTGCGCGCGACGTAGTGCTCGACGAGCACGTCGTCCTCGAGAACGCCGATCTGCACGCGTCCGTTCTTCGAGCGGACGACCATGACGCGATCGACCGACTCGCGCCGCGCGAGGAACTCGGCCTCGGTGACGACGGCGCGACGGCGACCCGCTTCGCGGCCGTCACGACGGCGCTGCTTCTTCGCCTCCAACCGCGTCGATCCCTTGATGCGCTGGGGCTCGGTGATGAATTCGACCGCGCGCTGCCGGTGGGCGGGTGCCTGGTCCGACGACTCGGACGCGTTGTCCTGCTGGTCTCCCCCGCGGCGCCGTCCGCGGCGACGAGGCGACGACCCCGTCGGCTGCTGCGGCTGCTCGTCGGGCGGTGACTGGCGTTGTCCGGGCCGCGGCGGAAGCGGGACGATCTCGGGAGCGTAGAAGTGCAGCGTCGTCGAGACAGCCGACACGAACGTCTCGGGAAGGAGCCCGAGCGCGACCGCCGTCAGCGGCTTCGGCTCCTCGGGGGCCGCCCCGGATTCACGAGGCTCCGACGTGACGTCGTCACCGCTCGGGGTCTTCTCCGGCTGGCCCTGCTCGGGACTCTCCGGCTCGTCCTGCTCGGGACTCTCCGGCTCGTCCTGCTCGGGACTCTCCGGCTCGCCCTGCACGGGACTCTCCGGCTCGCCTTGCTCCGCATCGACCTCGCTTGTCTCAGGCGCCGCGGCCGCGGGGATCTCGATGCCTTCGCCCGCTACCGCGGCGTCCTGTTCGGACTGCTGGTCATTGTCTGAATTCGTCTCATCAGCCATCACTGGCGCACTCCCTGCGGGCGGCTCCGCGCGTCGCCCGGCGAAATCTCGTGCGGCGCCGCACCTGCGGTGCCGCGAACTCACTCGGTCTGCAGCGGGCTCGTGGGCTCGCGCTGCGTCGGGCGATCATCGCCCTGAAGTCTTCGGTGATGCTGCTGCGGCGCGGCCGCGGAGCATCCGGTTCATTATCGCACTTCTCTCGCCACATTGCGCGCGCCGTGCCCGCGCAGGTTTTTCCCGGACGTCATGCGGCCGTCGCACGGCGGGGCGCTGAGATAATTCGACGCATGCCGCAACCGCAGACCCGTACGCGTCCCACCGCCATGGCCATCTGGCTCATCTTGGCGGGGGTCGTCGGCTGGTGGGCGGCGTTCTCGCTCACGATGGAGCGGTTCGCCCAGCTCGCCGACCCGGATGCCGCGGCCGGATGCGATTTCAGCTTCCTCGTGCAGTGCAGCGCGAACCTCGGGTCGTGGCAGGGAAGCGTCTTCGGGTTCCCCAACCCGATCCTCGGACTCACGGGATGGGTCGCGCCGATCGTCGTCGGAACCGCGATCCTCGCGGGCGCGCGATTCGCGCGCTGGTTCTGGCTGCTCTTCCTCGCGGGGGTGACGTTCGCGTTCGTCTTCGTGATCTGGCTCATCAGCCAGAGCATCTTCGACTTGCACACACTGTGCCCGTGGTGCATGGTCACGTGGGTCGTCACGATCCCGACCTACTACGCCGTGACCCTTCACGTGCTCCGCGCGGGGATCCTCCCCGCGCCTGCGGGACTCCGCCGTGCTGCCGGACGCCTCATGGGCTGGGTCCCGCTGCTCGCCGTCGTCAGTTACGCGATCGTCGCCCTCATCGCACAGTTGCGCCTGGACGTTCTCAGCACGCTCTGACGCGCGTCAGAACCAGATCTCGAGTTCGCGCGCCGCCGACTCGGGGCTGTCCGAGCCATGGACGAGATTCTGCTGGACCTTCAGGCCCCAGTCACGCCCCAGGTCCCCGCGAATCGTTCCGGGTGCGGCGGTCGTGGGGTCCGTCGTGCCGGCGAGCGAGCGGAAGCCTTCGATGACGCGATTGCCCGCGAGCCGGATGGCGACGGAGGGTCCGGACATCATGAACTCGAGGAGGGGCTCGTAGAAGGGCTTGCCCTCGTGCTCGGCGTAGTGGCGTTCCAGACGAGCGCGGTCGGGCTCGACGAGGCGGATGTCGACGAGGGCGTAGCCCTTCGCCTCGATGCGGGAGAGGATCTCGCCCGTGAGTCCGCGAGCGACGCCGTCCGGCTTGACGAGGACGAGGGTTTCTTCAGTGGTCATGAGAGCCGTTCCATTCCGTTCCGTTGTGATCGTGTCGTGCGTGCAGCGGTCAGGTGTCGTCGCGGCGCTCGTCACGCAGACGTGCGTTCCGCCGATCCAGGGCACTGCCTTTGATGGTCGCATACGCGTAGAGCGCCCCGAAAACGATGGCCACGAGACCGATCGCGGGCTCGAGGAACGCGCCGAGTCCGACCAGCACCTGCAGGACCCATCCGAGCGCGATGCCCCACGTGTAGCGGACGAAGCGGCCCGTCACGATCATCAGGACGGCGACGACCGACCCCGCCACGATGCCCCACCAGGGCTCGATCCCGCCCGGCAGCGCATCGAGGCCGTAGATGACGAGCCCGGCGAGGAAGACGATGACGGACTCGAAGGCGAGCACGATCGAGGCGAGCGATTCGGCTGCACCGCGCGCGCGGCGCGGTCGCGCCGCCGGTGCGTCGCTCACGATTCCCACCCCGACTTCCAGTCCTCCGCCGCCGCGAGCGCGAGAGCTTCGCCGGCGAGGACGACCGAACCCGCGATGACGACCGCGCGCCGATCGGACGCCGCCGCCCACTCCCGCGCCGCCTCTGCCGCCGATCCGAGGTCGTCGTGCACAGTGACCGCGAGCTCGAGAGCCTCGGCGATGTCCGCGATGCGGTCCGCGTCCGTCGCCCGATCGGAGTCAGGCCTGGTGGCGAACACGTGAGTGGCCAGTGGGGCGAGGGCAGCGAGGATGCCGGTGGCATCCTTGTCACCCAGGATTCCGATGACGAGTCCCCAGTCGTCGAAGTCGAATGAGTCTCTCAGGGCCGCCGCAAGCGCAGTGGCTCCGTGCGGGTTGTGGGCAGCATCCACGAGCACCGTGGGCTGTGTTCCGACGAGCTGCAGACGCCCCGGCGACGTCGTCTGACCGAACCCTTCCGCGAGGATGTCTCCCGCGATCGCCTGGCTCCCTCCCCCCACGAGCGACTCGACGGCGGCGATCGCGAGTGCCGCATTGAAGCCCTGGTGAGCGCCGTAGAGCGGCAGGTACTCCTCCTCGTAGACTCCGGCGAGGCCGCGGACCGTGATCGCCTGGCCGCCGACGGCGAGCGTCTGCGACGCGAGGGCGAAGTCCTCGCCCTCGAAGGCGATCGTCGCGCCCTTCGAGGCGGCTGCCGCTCGAAGGAGGGAAGCGACCTGAGGCTGCTGCCGTGCAGAGACCACGGCAGCGCCGTCCTTGATGATGCCGGACTTCACTGCGGCGATCTCGGCGAGCGTCTCCCCAAGCCGGTCGGTGTGGTCGATGTCGATGGGGCCGATGACCGCCACATCGCCGTCGGCCGTGTTCGTTGCATCCCACGTCCCACCCATGCCCACCTCGAGCACGAGCACATCGATGGGCGCATCCGCGAACGCGACGAAAGCGAGGACGGTCAGCAGCTCGAAGAACGTCAGCGCGGCGTCGTCACGAGATTCCAGCTCGGCGTCGACGATCGCCACGAAGGGCTCGATCTCGTCCCAGGCGTCCGCGATCGCGGCGTCGGCGATGGGTTCGCCGTCGACGAGGATCCGCTCGGTGAAGCGCTCGAGGTGAGGGCTCGTGAACAACCCTGTGCGAAGTCCGTGGGCGCGCACGAGACTCTCGATCATCCGTGCCGTCGACGTCTTCCCGTTGGTCCCCGTCACGTGCACGACACGGTATGTCTTCTGGGGGTCGTCGAGAAGCTCCAGCACGCGGGCTGTGCGTTCCACGCGCGGCTGCACCCACTGCTCTCCCTGCCGCTGCAGCAGCGTGGCGTACACCGCGTCCGCGCGGTCGCGATCGCTCATGCCGGGCCCTCCTGTCGTGCGACGGCGATCTGGATCGCGCCGCGATTCGCGTAGGTCTTCGCGGCGACGACGCCGACATGCTCCGGAGTGAACCCGAAGCTCGTTCCTGGCGCTGCACCGGCGGGCTCGTCCGCGCCGCGCATCGCCGTCGTGAAGCGCGTCGCGAGAGTCTCGCCGACCAGCAGCTCGGAGTTGCCGGAGGCGTTCGCACCGGTGAAGACACCGGCGTCCTCCTCGTCATCGAACAGCAGGTGCAGTGCGATGCGGTCGCTCACGTCGAAGCCCGCCGCCTTGCGCGTGTCCTGCACGGCGCGAACCATGTCGCGGGCGAAACCCTCCGCCTCGAGCGCGGGAGTCGTCGTGGTGTCGAGCAGAACGAAGCCTCCGCTGCCGAGGAGCGCGAGTGCTTCGCCCTCGGGTCGGCCGGACGTCTCGAGAACCAGGTCGTACTCCCCCGGTTCGAGGGCGAGCCCTCCGGACACCACGACGCCGTCCTGTTCGGACCAGTCGCCCGACTTCGCGCCCTGGATCGCACGCTGCACATCGCGTCCGAGACGCGGACCGGCGGCCCGGGCGTTCACCGAGAGGCGGTGCGTGATGCCGTAGGAGCCCGCCGTGTCACCAGCGAGCTCGACGAGATCGAGCGCCTTGACGTTGAGCTCGTCGCGGAGGATGTCGTCGAACTGGGCGAGGGATGCCGCATCCTCGGCGACCACGGTGAGGAGGGGCAGCGGGAGCCGGACGCGCTTGCCTTCCTTCTTGCGCAAGGCATTGGCGACGCTCGACACTTCGCGGACGGCGTCCATCGCAGAACGGATGTCGGTGGCCTCGGGGAAGGCGGATGCGTCGGGCCAGTCCTCCAGATGGACGCTGCGTCCACCTGTCAGCCCCTGCCAGACGCGCTCGGACACGAGCGGGATGAGCGGAGCCGCGACGCGCGTGAGCGTCTCGAGAACCGTGTAGAGCGTGTCGAAGGCCTCGCGGCTCTTCGGGTCGTCAGACGCGCCGACCCAGAACCGATCGCGTGAACGCCGGATGTACCAGTTCGTGAGCGCCTCGGCGAAGTCGCGGAGCTTCGCGGCGGCCGTCGTCGAGTCGAGTCCTTCGAGGTCCTCCGCCACGCCGCGTACGAGATCCCCCGTGAGCGCGAGGATGTAGCGGTCGAGGACGTCGGTGGAATCCGTGCGCCACGTCGCCTCGTAGCCCGAGCCCTCTGGGCCGTTCGCGGCATTGGCGTAGGTCGAGAAGAAATACCACGCGCTCCACAGCGGAAGGAGGAACTCGCGGACACCCGCGCGGATGCCCTCTTCGGTGACGACGAGGTTGCCGCCCCGCAGCACGGATGACGACATGAGGAACCAGCGCATGGCATCGGACCCGTCGCGGTCGAACACCTCGGAGACATCCGGGTAGTTCTTGAGCGACTTCGACATCTTGTACCCGTCGCTGCCGAGCACGATGCCGTGACACGACACCCCCGTGAAGGCGGGACGGTCGAACAGCGCCGTCGACAGCACGTGCATGACGTAGAACCAGCCGCGGGTCTGCCCGATGTACTCCACGATGAAGTCGGCGGGTGCGTGCTCGTCGAACCACTCGTGGTTCTCGAACGGGTAGTGCACCTGTGCGTAGGGCATGGACCCCGAATCGAACCACACGTCGAAGACGTCCTCGATACGGCGCATCGTCGACCGACCCGTCGGGTCGTCGGGATTCGGCCGCGTCAGTTCGTCGATGTACGGACGGTGGAGATCCACGTTGCCGTCGGGGTCGACCGGCAGCCGACCGAAGTCGCGCTCCAGCTCCTCGAGACTCCCGTACACGTCGATCCGCGGGTGCTCGGGATCATCGCTCTTCCACACGGGAATCGGCGAACCCCAGTACCTGTTGCGGCTCACACTCCAATCGCGAGCACCCTCGAGCCACTTCCCGAACTGGCCGTGCTTGACGTTCTCAGGTACCCAGGTGATCTGCTCGTTGTTCGCGAGCAGCTGGTCCTTGATCTCGGTGACGCGGATGAACCAGCTCGACACGGCGCGATAGATGAGGGGATTCCGGCAGCGCCAGCAGTGCGGGTACGAGTGCTCGTAGCTCGCGAGGCGCAGGAGGCGCCCGCGCTGGCGAAGGAGCCGCACGAGCGGCGTGTTGGCGTCCATCCACAGCTCACCGGCGACGTCCGTCACGGACGGGAGGAATCGCCCTCCGTCGTCGAGGCTCATGATGAGCGGGATGCCGGCGGCCTCGGTCACACGCTGGTCGTCCTCACCGTAGGCCGGCGCCTGGTGGACGATTCCGGTGCCGTCGGTCGTCGTGACGTAGTCGTCGACGAGGATGCGCCAGGCGTTCTCGGTGCCCCACGTCGCGGCATCCGCGTAGTAATCGAACAGTCTGTCGTAGGCGACGTCCTCGAGCTCGGATCCGAGCACTGTCCGCTCGACGGCGTCGCGCGCCGCATCGGCAGACTCGTAGCCGAGGTCCTTCGCGTAGCCGGCGAGCAGGTCTTCCGCGAGCAGGTAACGGTGGGCCGTCGCCTCGAACGGTTCGTCGCCCTCGCGGACGTCGGCAGCCCCGGCCTCTCCCCCGGGCACCACGACGTAGCGGATGGCCGGACCGACGGCGAGGGCCAGGTTGGTCGGAAGCGTCCACGGGGTCGTCGTCCACGCGAGCGCCCGCACACCCGTGAGCCCGAGGGCCTCGGCCTTCGCGCCGACGAGCGGGAACGTCACCGTGACCGACGGATCCTGACGCATCTTGTAGACGTCGTCGTCCATGCGGAGCTCGTGCGTCGACAGCGGCGTCTCATCGCGCCAGCAGTAGGGCAGCACGCGGTAGCCCTCGTAGGCCAGGCCCTTGTCGTAGAGGGTCTGGAACGCCCAGAGCACCGACTCCATGTACGAGGAATCGAGCGTCTTGTATCCGCGTTCGAAGTCGACCCATCGCGCCTGCCGCGTGACGTAGTCCTCCCACTCGCGGGTGTACTCCAGAACGGATGCTCGCGCCTTCGCGTTGAAGACGTCGATTCCCATCGCCTCGATCTCGGTCTTCTCGGTGATGCCGAGCTGCTTCATGGCCTCGAGTTCGGCAGGAAGCCCGTGCGTGTCCCATCCGAACACCCGGTCGACCCGTTTGCCGCGCATCGTCTGGAAGCGGGGGAAGACGTCCTTGGCGTAGCCGGTCAGCAGGTGACCGTAGTGCGGAAGCCCGTTCGCGAAGGGCGGGCCGTCGTAGAACACCCACTCCTCGGCGCCCTCGCGATTGGCGATGGAGGCACGGAACGTGTCGTCGTTCTTCCAGAACTCCAGCGTTTCACGCTCGATCTGGGGAAGTCGTGGACTCGGCACGACGGGGCCGAACGAAGCGCCCTGAGGGGTCTTGGGGTACGTCATGTCTCTCCAGCAGGTTGCGGATGCGTCCTGCGAGGACGACTTCCCCGACGGGAAACCGCGGTACCACCCCGCGTGCCCTTGCGGGCCACTCTCACTGCGGCTCTGACGGGCCTGCCCCGTTCGGTTCTACTGAGGGCCGGGCCCTGTTCTTCCGAAAGCTCCCCGGTGATGGCCGGATCGGTGCTGTTGACAACGATCATACGCCCGCGTCGGCGCGAGGAGCGGTCACGCGGCGTAGGGAACCGCTTCGACCGATACCGTCGTTGCGGACCGCAGGAGCCGAGACACCGGGCACCGAAGGTGGGCCGCTTCGGCGAGCTTCTGCGTCTCGCCGTCGTCCAAGCCGTCGGCCGAGATGTAGGCAGTCGCGTGGAACTCATAGCCGATGCGGCCGACCGCCTCGTGCAGCTCCACCTCGACGCTCACCGCCGTGGCCCGCTCGCCGCGCACGATCGCCTGCGCGGTCGCGTTGAGACATGTCGACCATGCCAGCGCGAGGAGCTGCTCGGGATTGCTCGCAGAGGGGTCGGCCGAAGGGTCGAGCGGATTGGAGACCGGGACCGAGAGACCCCCGTCGACGCTGCTCGTACCCGTGCCGCCGTCGCGATTCGTCGCTCTCGTCCGGTACCTCGCACTCATGAAGCCAGTATATTGGACTGCATACAATAATTGCCGCGCGCGTCTGCATCGGAAGAGGAACTCCTGTCCACGAACATCCCTTCGGAGTCCGTCGTCGAACTGATCGGGGTCTCGAAGCGCTACACGGACAGCGCCCCTCCGGCGCTGGATGCGGTCGACTTGCGCATCGATCACGGCGAGATCTTCGGCGTCATCGGAGAGAGCGGCGCCGGCAAGACGACACTCCTCGATCTGCTGACGGGCTCGCGCTCACCTAGCTCGGGAACGGTGCAGGCCCTCGGCCGATCCATCGGCGCGTTGGAGGGACGGGAGCTGCGCGACTTCCGGCGTCGCATCGGAGTCGTCTTCCAGGGCGTTCACCTCCTGAGCAATCGGACGGTCCTCGAGAACGTCCGCCTCCCGCTCGAGCTCGCGCGGGAGGGTCGCTCGGGCGCGGCCCGGCTACGTGCGGAGCGGGAGGCCGCGCGCGAGATGCTCGACTTCGTCGGGCTCGCCGACCGGGCCGATCGCTTCCCCGCGCAACTCAGCGGCGGCCAACAGCAGCGGGTCGGGATCGCTCGCGCGCTCGTCACCGGTCCCGAACTCCTCCTCTGCGACGAGCCGACGTCGTCCCTCGACGCGACCACAGCGGACGAGGTCCTCAGGGTCCTGGTCGACGTCCGGGAGCGGCTGCGGACGACTGTCGTCGTCGTGACGCACGATCTCGATGTCGTGCGCGCCATCTGCGATCGCGTTGCGCTCTTCGAGCGCGGAAGGCTGCAGGACGTCATAGCGGTACGCGCCCGCGGACTCGGCGAGGGTGGTTCCTACCTGGACCGGGCGCGGAAGGCGCTCGGCGCATGAGCGACCTCGGCGCGACGCTGGGAGAGCACGGCACCGAGCTGCTCTCCGCGCTGGCGGAGACGGGCTACATGATCGGCGTGTCCCTCTCGGCCGCCATTCTCCTCGGCCTGCCGCTGGGAACACTCGTCTTCCTCACCCGTCCTCAGGGCATCGCACGCAACAGAGTCGTGTTCACGCTCGGGAATCTCTACATCAACATCATCCGCTCGTTCCCGTTCCTCCTCCTCGTCGTCTTCCTGGTGCCGCTGACGCGGCTCGTCTACGGCACGACGTTCGGCACTCCGGCTGCGACGTTCTCTCTGTGCTTCGTCGCGGTCGCGATCTACGCGCGCCTCGTCGAGCAGATCCTTCGAGAGATCCGCCCCGGCATCCTCCGGGTCGCCGAGACGATGGGGGCAAGCCTGCCGCAGACGATGTTCCGCGTGCTCCTCCCGGAAGCTCGTCCCGGACTTGTCTACGCGCTCACGTCGGCGACGATCAGCCTCATCTCGTACTCGACCGTCCTCGGCGTCGTGGGTGGCGGCGGCATCGGTGACTTCGCGATGCGCTACGGCTATCAGGAGTACGACTACGCCCTCATGTACACGACGATCCTCGTCATCCTCGCGATCGTCCTCGCGATCCAGGCGATCGGCTACCGCCTGGCCACGCGACTCGACCACCGCTGACCCCACGATCCACCCCATACCCGACACACGGAGCACTGCCATGACTTCCCACCGTCCCCTTGCCCTCGTCGCACTCTTCGGCACCGCCGTCCTCCTCGCCGGATGCGCCGGCGGGTCGGGTGCGCCTGACAACGACGACACGGTGACGATCCGCGTCGCGGCCGTCACGTCGCCCGCCACCGACATCGTCGAGGCTGCCGCCACCCAGATCGAGGACGGCTACGCGATCGAGCCGCTCACGATCACCGACTACGTCACCGTGAACTCGATGCTCGGCGCGGGCGACATCGAAGCGAGCTTCTCTCAGCACGAGCCCTATATGCAGGAATTCAACGAGAAGAACGGCGCAGCGCTCACGGCCGTGCAACCGGTCTACAACTTCGTCATCGCCTTCTACTCCAAGACGGTTGACGACATCGCGGATCTCCCGGACGGCGCACGTGTGGCCATTCCCAACGATTCGTCCAACGCGGGCCGAGCGCTCAAGCTGCTCGCCGACAACGACCTCCTGACGCTCGATCCGTCGATCGATCCGTACGCTGCGACCGTCAACGACATCACCGACAATCCCCGTGACCTCACGTTCCTCGAGGTCGAGATCGCGCAGCTCAACACGGCCTACGAAGAGGCGGACCTCGTCTTCCAGTGGCCGTCGCACATCGCCGCGCTGGGCCTCACGCCCCAGGATGACGGCCTCCTGACGGAACTCGACGACCGCTTCGCCCTGCAGGTCGTCGTCGGCGCGGACGTCGACCCGGATGCCGTCGAAGCGCTGCGCAGGGCCTTCACGAGTGACGCCGTCCTGGAGGTCATCGACGGCAACCCCTCGATCGAGCCGGCGTTCTAGCAGACGATCGGCCGGGTAGAATCGGGAGCGCATCGCACACTCAGGCACGCTCACACAGTGCCGCACATATCGCCAGGAGACCTCGATGGCCGACGCGCAGATTCCCGACAAGCCCGTTCTCGAAGGTCTCGAGGCGAAGTGGGATGCCAGATGGCGTCACGACGGGACGTATCTCTTCGACCGCATCCGCGCCGCCGAATCGGGCCGCGCCGGGGTCTACTCCGTCGACACGCCGCCGCCGACCGCGTCAGGATCGCTCCACATCGGCCACGTCTTCAGCTACACCCACACCGACGTCAAGGTGCGGTACGAGCGCATGCGCGGCAAGACCGTCTTCTATCCGATGGGGTGGGACGACAACGGGCTCCCGACGGAGCGTCGTGTGCAGAACTACTACGGCGTCCGATGCGACCCGTCACTCCCGTACGACCCCGACTTCACTCCCCCCTACGAGGGCGGCGACAACAAGTCCTCCAAGGCTGCGGATCAGATCCCGATCAGTCGACGGAACTTCATCGACCTCTGCGAGAGCCTCACGCTCGAAGACGAGAAGCAGTTCGAGTCGCTCTTCCGCCAGCTCGGTCTGAGCGTCGACTGGACCCAGACGTACCGCACGATCTCCGACGACACGATGCGGACGAGCCAGCTCGCCTTCCTCCGCAACCTCGAGCGCGGTGAGGCGTACCAGGCGCTCGCGCCGACGCTGTGGGACATCGACTTCCGATCGGCGATCGCGCAAGCCGAACTCGAAGACCGCGATCAGCCGGCCGCCTACCACCGTGTCGCGTTCCACAAGACCGACGGCTCGGGCGACATCCACATCGAGACGACGCGCCCCGAACTCCTCGCCGCGTGCGTCGCGCTCGTCGCGCACCCCGACGATGAGCGCTATCAGCCCGTCTTCGGCACGACCGTCCGGACGCCCTTGTTCGATGTCGAAGTTCCCGTGCTCGCGCACCCGCTCGCCCAGAAGGACAAGGGCTCGGGTATCGCGATGATCTGCACCTTCGGCGACGTCACCGACGTCGTCTGGTGGCGAGAGCTCGACCTGCCCAACCGCACGATCCTCGGTAAGGACGGACGCGTCATCGCCGAAGCTCCCGACGTGATCGTGACGGATGCGGCAAAGGCGGCGTACGCCGAGATCGCGGGCAAGACCGTCTTCAGCGCGAAGAAGGCGATCGTCGACCTCCTGCGCGAGTCCGGAGAGCTCGACGGCGACCCGAAGCCGTTCACGCACGCCGTGAAGTTCTTCGAGAAGGGCGATCGTCCGCTCGAGATCGTCTCGACACGGCAGTGGTACGTGCGCAACGGCGCCCGGGACGAATCCCTCCGCGACCGGCTCATCGAGCTCGGCAAGAGCATGGCGTGGCATCCCGATTTCATGCGCGTCCGCTACGAGAACTGGGTCGGGGGCCTCACGGGCGATTGGCTGGTCTCGCGCCAACGGTTCTTCGGCGTCCCGATCCCGGTCTGGTACGCCCTCGACGAGAACGGGGAGCGCGACTACTCGCGCGTCCTGACGCCCGATGCCGCGGCGCTGCCCGTCGACCCGACGACGGATGTCCCTCCCGGCTACTCAGAGGCAGATCGCGGCGTGCCGGGTGGCTTCGAGGCAGAAAGGGACATCTTCGACACGTGGGCGACGTCGTCGCTCACGCCTCAACTCGCCGGCGGCTGGCAGCGAGACGAGGAGCTCTGGAACCTCGTGTCTCCGTTCGATCTCCGCCCGCAGGGGCAGGACATCATCCGCACATGGCTGTTCTCGACGATGCTGCGCAGTGCCCTCGAGGATGACCGGGCGCCGTGGACGGATGCCGCCATCTCGGGCTTCATCGTCGATCCCGACCGCAAGAAGATGTCGAAGTCCAAGGGCAATGTCGTGACGCCGGCCGACATCCTGGACCAGCACGGCACGGATGCCGTCCGGTACTGGGCGGCATCGAGTCGACTGGGCGCCGACGCGGCGTTCGATCCGCAGAACCCGACGCAGGTCAAGATCGGCCGGCGACTGGCGATCAAGGTGCTCAACGCCTCGAAGTTCGTCCTGTCGTTCCCCGTCCCGGAGGATGCGCGGATCACGCACGCCCTCGACGCATCGATGCTCGCGACGCTCGACGCCGTCGTGCGTGAGGCGACGAAGGCCTTCGACGCCTACGATCATGCGCGAGCGCTGGAGCTGACGGAGTCGTTCTTCTGGACGTTCTGCGATGACTACCTCGAGCTCGTCAAAGAGCGCGCCTACGACCGGAGCGATGTCGGTCAGGCATCGGCGGCGCTCGCGCTGCGCACCGCCCTGTCCACTCTCCTGCGCCTGTTCGCTCCCGTCCTCTCGTTCGCGGCGGAGGAGTCGTGGTCATGGTTCAACGAGGGATCGGTGCACGCCGCTGCCTGGCCCGAGCCCCTCGGAGTCGACGGTGACCCGCACGTGCTCGCGACGGTGAGCGAGGCGCTCATCGGTGTTCGACGGGCGAAGACCGAGGCGAAGGCCTCGCAGAAGACGCCGGTGTCACGACTTGCGATCGCGGCGCCTTCCGTCGCTCTCGCGGCGATCCGACTCGCCGAAGGCGACCTGAAGGCCGTGGGTCGTATCGCTGAGATCCGTTACAGCGAGGCTGACAACATCGTCGTGAGCGACGTCGAGCTCGCGCCTGCAGAGGAGGCATGATGCAACTCGGAACCCGATGGACCTCAGGAGACGCGCTCCCGCCCGCCGTCCCCGAAGCGCTGGGGGCCGGCATCCGTGCCGTCGACGACGCCATGCCGCTCGACGAACTCGGTCAGCCACGCCCGCGGTGGACGCTGACGTGGCTCGAGGGTCGACCGATCGCGGAACTCGATACGGGCGTCGTGGTGAGCTTGAATGCCGACGGGGCCGCGGAGGTCTCGCACGACGGCGGCGACGAGTTCGCCTGATCCGTGCATGCCGCTCAGCGCGGCAGCATCCCGATGTTGCCGAGCGCGTGGGCATCTGCCCTGGCATCACGCATCGCATCGCATGCCGCGACAGTTGCGGCCCGACGGGCGCGCCTCTCGACGTGGGCCGTCACCGCGCGTTCGACCCCCGTCGCCAGATCCAGGATGAAGCGCTCCAGACGCGTCGCTCGAGCGGTGACGCCGGGTGCGTGGACAGCGGTCATGAGTGGTCTCCGATCGGCGGGAGCGGGAACAGATCAGCACGGATGGTGACGGGGCGGACACCCTCTCCGGACTGGTGCCGATAGGTCTCGACCGCCTCATCGATGAGAGCCATGATCTTGGCGGACAGTTCTTGAGCCTGTTCCGCGGTGAGCCTCGTCGTGGCTGAGGAGATGATCGACCCGTCACGCCAGGGCTCGTCCTCTTCCTCGATGCCGCGGGTGGCGTAGTCGACGAGCTGCTGGTTGCGGTTGCGCAAGAACTCCACCATCACGAGCTGCTTCGCAGCCCGGCCGGCGGGTGTATCCATGGCCGCGGGGCTCGCGAACGAGATCCCGCCGTCGGGCCGTTCCCACCAGCGTTCACGACCCGCGCCTCGGTCGGTGACCTCACGGATGAGGTCGTGCTTCGCGAGGGCGCGGAGGTGGTAGCTCGTGGAGCCGCTCGACTCCCCCAGCCGTTCCGCGAGCGAACTCGCGGTCTGCGGACCGTATTGACTCAGAATGTCGTACATGCGGACCCGGAGTGGATGAGCGAGAGCGCGCAGTGCGCCGGTATCGAGGATCCGGTCGTCGCGACGGTGCGCCTCGAGCGCGTTCGCGGGGGCCGTTTCGTCGTCCATGGCTCCAGGTTAGCGATGCAAAGAGTACTTTGCAAACCACTCTTTGCAAACGTCCCTTTGCTCGGAGTCGAGCGAGGTTAGGCTGGTGTCATGGCGAGCGACAACCCCCTTTTGATCTCCTCGACGCTTCCGTACGGTCTGCCCGACTACGCGATGATCGAACCTGCCCACTATCTGCCGGCGTTTGACGAGGCGTTCTCGCAGCACAGGCGAGAGATCGATGCGATCACGCGCGTGCGCTCCATGCCGACGTTCGAGAACACGATGGAGCCGCTCGAAGCCAGCGGCGAACTGCTCGGCACCATCGCGCGCACGTTCTACACCGTGTCATCCGCCGACGCGACGGAGCAGATCCAGAAGGTCGAGGAAGAGCTCGCTCCCCTGATGGCGGCTCACCAGGATGCGATCCAGCTCGATGCCCAGCTCTTCTGGCGCGTCAAGACACTCCACGACCGCCTCGATGACCTCGACCTGACGGCTGAGCAGCGCTATCTCGTCGAGCGTCACTTCCGCGAGATGTCGCACGCCGGCGCCGGTCTCGATGACGCCGCGAAGGAGCGTCTCACGCAGATCAACCAGCGCCTGTCGACACTCACGACGTCGTTCGAGAAGAATCTCCTGGCCGACACCAACGAACTGGCGGTGGTGTTCGACGACGCCGCCGAGCTCGACGGACTGACGGAGGGCGAGCTTTCCGCGGCGGCCCAGGCGGCGACGGACCACGGTCTCGATGGCGCATTCGTCGTGACGTTGACGCTCTTCACAGGGCATCCCTACCTCAGTTCGCTGACGAATCGGGACTCCCGCCGGCGGATCCTCGAGGCCTCCCGGTCGCGGGGGCGCCGGGGGAACGCGAACGACAACGGCGCCGTGCTCCGCGAGATCGCGACGCTGCGTGCGCAGCGGGCGCAGCTCCTCGGATACGACTCGCACGCCCACTACGTCACGTCGGACGAGACCGCCGGCTCGCCCGAGGCCGTGCGTTCGCTGTTGCGCCGCCTGGCGATACCGGCAGCGCGGAACGCGGGCAAGGAGCGAGACGCGCTGCAGGCGATCGTCGATGCCGAGGGCGAATCGTTCACGCTCGAGGCCCACGATTGGGCGTTCTACACCGAGAAGGTGCGTCAAGCGGAGTACGACATCGACACGGCGGCATTGCGGCCGTGGTTCGAGGCCGAGCGCGTCTTGCAGCAGGGAGTCTTCCACGCGGCCACGATGCTGTACGGAATCACGTTCACAGAGCGGAGCGACCTGGCCGCGTACCACCCGGACGCACGAGTCTTCGAGGTGCACAACGAGGACGGCACGGCACTCGGGCTGTTCATCCTCGACCTCTACACCCGCGACACGAAGCGCGGCGGCGCCTGGATGAACTCGATCGTGCTGCAGTCCCGGCTGCGCGGGACATCACCCGTCGTCGTCAACAACTTGAATGTCTCGAAGCCGGTGCCCGGGCGGCCGACCCTCCTCACGCTCGATGAGGTGACGACGCTCTTCCACGAGTTCGGTCACGCCCTGCACGGACTGTTCGCCACCGTCACCTATCCCCACTTCGCGGGCACGAATGTGTTCCGCGACTTCGTCGAGTTCCCCAGCCAGGTGAACGAGATGTGGATCTACTGGCCCGAGGTGCTCGCTTCCTATGCCGTCCACGTCGACACGGGCGAACCCCTTCCCGCGGATGTGGTGGCGAAGTTGACGGCTTCGGAGGCGTTCAATCAGGGGTTCGCGACGAGTGAATACCTCGCGGCATCCTGGATCGACCTGGAGTGGCATTCGCTCTCACCGGAACGGGCCGCAGAGCAGACCGACGTCGTCGCGTTCGAACAGGCCGCTCTCGCCGACATCGGCCTCGACCTCGACGTCGTTCCGCCGCGGTACTCCTCGACGTACTTCGCGCACATCTTCTCGGGCGGCTACAGCGCCGGCTACTACTCCTACATCTGGAGCGAAGTGCTCGACGCCGACACGGTGGAGTGGTTCCGCGAGAACGGGGGCCTCACCCGGTCGAACGGCGATCGCTTCCGCGAGCGGCTGCTGGGGGTCGGAGGTTCCAAAGACCCGCTCGAGGCCTACCGCGACTTCCGCGGCCGCGACGCCACGATCGAGCCGCTGCTCGAGCGACGAGGGCTCACCGACTGAGCGGGGCAGCGCTCGCCCGGCGCCCGCGTTGGGGCGCGTTCTGCCGCCGCGGGGCGCGGAAGATCGGCCCCGAAGCCGCGAAACCCGCCCCAATCGGCGTGGGCAGCCGGGAGCGGGCAGACATGCGTACCCCGGACGGATCGCCGCGCGCCTTTTCAACTTGGACCGCGTTCTGCCGCCGCGGGGCGCGGAATCGGCCCCGAAGCCGCGAAACCCCGCCCGAACGGCGTGGGCAGCCGGGAGCCGGGAAGCCGCGTGCCCCGGACGGACACGGACACCTGCCGCAGTGCGCTGAACCTCAGGCGCTCTTGCGCTTCTCTCGCAGCACGAGCGTCGGCGCGGCGCCCTCTTCGACGGCAGCCCTCGTCACGATGACCTTCTCGACGTCATCGCTCGACGGGATGTCGAACATGATGGGGCCGAGAACGTCTTCGAGGATCGCGCGAAGTCCGCGCGCTCCCGTCTTGCGGTCTACAGCAAGGTCGGAGATGGCCTCGAGCGCTTCGACATCGAACTCGAGCCGCACATCGTCGAGCTCGAACATCCGCTGATACTGCTTGACCAGAGCGTTCTTCGGCTCCGTGAGGATCTCCATGAGTGCTTCGCGATCGAGCGGCGAAACAGATGCCACGACGGGCAGCCGGCCGATGAACTCGGGGATGAGCCCGAACTTGTGCAGATCCTCGGGCAGAACCTCGGAGAAGAGAGTCAGGTCGTCACCCTTCTCGTGAAGGGGAGCACCGAAACCGATGCCGTGCTTTCCGACTCGCGAAGAGATGATGTCTTCCAGTCCGGCGAAGGCCCCGGCGACGATGAACAGAACGTTCGTCGTGTCGATCTGGATGAACTCCTGGTGAGGATGCTTGCGACCGCCCTGCGGGGGAACGGATGCGACCGTTCCCTCGAGGATCTTCAGGAGGGCTTGCTGAACGCCTTCGCCCGAGACGTCGCGTGTGATCGACGGGTTCTCGGCCTTGCGGGCGATCTTGTCGACCTCGTCGATGTAGATGATGCCGGTCTCTGCCCGCTTCGTGTCGAAATCGGCGGCCTGCAGCAGCTTCAGAAGGATGTTCTCGACATCTTCGCCGACGTAGCCCGCCTCGGTGAGGGCTGTGGCATCCGCGACGGCGAACGGCACATTGAGCCGCTTCGCGAGCGTCTGTGCCAGATAGGTCTTGCCGCAGCCTGTCGGGCCGAGAAGGAGGATGTTGCTCTTCGCGATCTCGATCTCATCGGCGCGCTGTTCGGCAGCCTGCAGAGTGCCGTGGGCGCGCACGCGCTTGTAGTGGTTGTAGACCGCCACCGAGAGGGCTCGCTTCGCGGCATCCTGACCGACGACGTATTCCTCGAGGAAGGAGAAGATCTCGCGCGGCTTGGGGAGGTCGAAGTCGGACACGACGCCCGAGGACGACTCGGCCATCCGCTCTTCGATGATCTCGTTGCACAGCTCGACGCACTCGTCGCAGATGTAGACCCCAGGACCCGCGATCAGCTGCTGGACCTGCTTCTGGCTCTTTCCGCAGAAAGAGCACTTGAACAGGTCGGCGCTCTCACCGATGCGTGCCATCAGGCTCCTCCTCGACGCATTGCCCGCCATCCGGGCGCTTCTGAGAGCCTAACCGCTCCCACAGACATGAGGTGGGATTGCGACGGGTGACGTCTTCGAGATTCTGCCCTCGGCGGAGCGGGCAGCGCGCTGCAATGACGAACGCCCCGCTGCCCCGGGATCGGGCGGCGGGGCGTTCGTGTCAGCGCACTACGAGGTGAGTGCCGCCGGCGTACGCTTGCGTGTCGTCAGCACCTGATCCACGAGACCGTACGTGACGGCCTCCTCTGCCGAGAGGATCTTGTCGCGGTCGATGTCCTTGTTGACCTCTTCCATCGACTTGTTCGAGTGCTTCGCGAGAGTCGCCTCGAGCCACGTGCGCATGCGGAGGATCTCCTGCGCCTGGATCTCGATGTCGGACGCCTGGCCGTGACCCGCCTCGCCCATGGCGGGCTGGTGGATGAGGATGCGGGCGTTCGGCAGCGCGAGACGCTTGCCAGGTGCGCCCGCGGCAAGCAGAACAGCTGCCGCCGAGGCTGCCTGTCCGAGCACGACCGTCTGGATCTGCGGGGAGACGTACTGCATGGTGTCGTAGATCGCCGTCATGGCCGTGAACGAGCCGCCCGGCGAGTTGATGTACATGATGATGTCGCGGTCGGGGTCCTGCGACTCGAGGACGAGCAGCTGGGCCATGACATCGTCTGCCGACGCGTCGTCGACCTGCACGCCGAGGAAGATGACGCGATCCTCGAAGAGCTTGTTGTAGGGGTCCTGACGCTTGTAGCCGTACGCCGTCCGCTCCTCGAACTGCGGGAGGACGTAACGGCTGCCGGGCATCTGCAGGCCCTGGGGGGCGGTGCCGCCGAAGGTGGGGGTGTGCATTCCTGGTTCTCTCTCTTTCGCCGCAGCTAACGTCAGGCCGTGGTTCCGCCGCCGCCGACGACGTCGGCCGCCGACTCGCGGATGTGGTCGACGAAGCCGTACTCCAACGCTTCCTGCGCGGTGAACCACCGGTCGCGGTCGCCATCGGCGTTGATCTGCTCGACCGACTTGCCGGTCTGGGCAGCCGTGATCTCCGCGAGACGGTTCTTCATCGAGATGATGAGCTGAGCCTGCGTCTGGATGTCGCTCGAGGTTCCACCGAAGCCTCCGTGCGGCTGGTGCAGCAGCACGCGGGCGTTGGGGGTGATGTACCGCTTGCCCTTCGTTCCTGCGGTGAGCAGCAGCTGTCCCATCGACGCCGCCATGCCGATGCCGACCGTGACGATGTCGTTCGGCACGAACTGCATCGTGTCGTAGATCGCCATTCCCGCCGTGATCGAGCCTCCGGGCGAGTTGACGTAGAGGAAGATGTCCTTCTCCTGGTCCTCGGCGGCGAGGAGGAGGATCTTCGCGCAGATTTCGTTCGCGTTCTCGTCGCGCACCTCCGACCCCAGCCAGATGATGCGGTCCTTGAGCAGCCTGTCGAAGACGCTCGTCGCGACAAGTGGTTCGGCCATGTGACACTCCTGATTCCGTGGTCGTCGCTGACGAATCTACCGGCGCTCCGAGACCGACCCGGCCGTGTTCGCCGTGGGCAGATCGAAGCCCGGACATGAAGAGGGGGAAGGATGCTCGGCATCCCTCCCCCTCGTGTCGCTCGCGCGACTACTCCTTGTCTGCGGCCTTCTTGGCCGGAGCCTTCTTCGCGGGAGCCTTCTTGGCCGGTGCCTTCTTCTTGGGCGCCTCTTCGGCCTCGATGATCTCGTCGGCGTCGGCCGCCGCGTCCGCGATCTCCTGCGCCTCTTCCACGACCTCTTCCTCGGCAGCGGGCTCGTCTTCGACCGCGACGAAGCCGGTCAAGTCGACCGCCTTTCCGTTCGTGTCGACGACGGTCACCTTGCCGAGCGCGACGGCGAGAGCCTTGTTGCGGGCGACTTCACCCACCATCGCGGGCAGCTGGTTGCCCTGCTGCAGTGCGTCGACGAACTCCTGCGGCGCCATGCCGTACTGGGCCGCGGACTGGATGAGGTACTGCGTGAGCTCGTCCTGCGAGACCTGCACCTGGAACGACTCGGCGATCTTGTCGAGGAGCATCTGCGTCTTGAACTGACGCTCGCTCGCCTCGGTCACCTCGGCGCGGTGCGTGTCGTCCTCGAGGCGGCCTTCACCTTCGAGGTGGTTGTGCACCTCGTCCTCGATGAGCTGCGGCGGAACGGGGATCTCGACCTGCTCGATGAGCGTCTCGATGAGCTTGTCGCGAGCTGCCGAGCCCTGCTGGAAGACCGACTGCTGGCCGACCCGCTCCGACAGGCTCTCGCGGAGCTCCGCGATCGTGTCGAACTCGCTCGCCATCTGGGCGAAGTCGTCGTCGGCGTCGGGGAGCTCGCGCTCCTTGACGGCGGTGACGCTCACGGAGACCTCGGCCTCTTCGCCGGCGTGATCGCCGCCGATGAGCTTCGAACGGAACGTCGTGTCCTCACCCGCCGTGAGCGAGTCGATCGCCTCGTCGATGCCCTCGAGGAGCTCACCGGATCCGACCTCGTAGGAAACACCCTCGGCACGGTCGATCTCTGCGCCGTCGATCGTGGCGACGAGATCGAGCTCGACGAAGTCGCCCGTCGATGCGGGACGGTCGACCGTGATGAGCGTGCCGAAGCGTCCACGCAGGCGATCGAGCTCCTCGTCGATCGCGGCGTCGTCGATCTCGGCCGGCTCGATCTCGATCGTGAGGCCCTCGAGCGCCGGAAGCTCGAACTCGGGACGCACGTCGACCTCGACGGTCACCTGCAGGTCACCGGAGAAGTCCTTCTCGGCGGGCCACTCGACGACCTCGGCGTTGGGACGTCCGATGACGCGAAGCTCGTTCTGCTCGACCGCCTGTCGGTAGAAGCCGTCGAGGCCCTCGCTGACAGCGTGCTCGAGCACCGCAACCCGACCGATGCGCTGGTCGATGATGGGAGCGGGAACCTTGCCCTTGCGGAAACCGGGGATCTGCACGTCCTGCGCGATGTGCTCATACGCGTGCGCGATGCTCGGCTTGAGCTCGTCGGGGGTGACCGTGATGTTGAGCTTGACCCGCGTGGGGCTGAGCTTCTCGACGGTGCTGTTGACCATGCCTTTTCGTTCTCCTCGTGTGACCGCGCGCATGCGCGCTGGGGCTGAAGGGTCTGTGGGTCTCGGATTCCCCGAGCGGGGGTCGTGACGTCGGGGCGACAGGATTTGAACCTGCGGCCTCCCGCTCCCAAAGCGGGCGCTCTACCAAGCTGAGCTACGCCCCGGGCAGGTCGCGCGCGTACGCGGACACGAAACGGCCCTGACCAGTCTAGCCGACACGATCCTGCGCGAACCCCGCGCGTGTTCGGAGAGGCCGATTCCGTCCGTTAGACTTTCGGATGCCGCGGCTTCCCGCTGCGGAGGAACATGACAACTCAACACCCGAACATCGGCCATGATCGGCCGAATTCCGGGGCTGTAGCTTAGTGGTAAAGCCTTAGTCTTCCAAACTAATGATGCGGGTTCGATTCCCGTCAGCCCCTCCAAAGCGACCGATTCCCGTCGGTCCCTCCAGAGCTCAGACTGCGAATCGCTTGCGTCTCCGCACTCTGGGCTGCGATGTCGGCCGGGTTGAGCTGTCTCGGACGGCGCCATGTGAGCGCAGCGCAAGCCTTCGACTCGCACCCCGTCAGCGGGGAACGCTTGGCAGCTGGCGCGGGAATCTCTGCCAGTGTGTCCCATCTCTCCTTGTGAAGGTCATCAAAACGGGGCAGGGCTCGGGGGCGATGCGGTCTCGGGCGGGTCGTCTGGGTCGGGTGATCCTTCGGTGGGTCGGAAGTGGACGCCGAGGGAGGGTGGGTGGTCGAGGGTGTCCCTGCCGAGGGGTGAGGTCCAGTGCAGAATCCCGCCGGGGAGTTGTCTCACTTTCCAGGCGGTGAACTGCTTCATGCTGTGGTGTCTCTGACACAGGTGGGCGAGGTTGTCCACTCGTGTCGGACCCCCGTGGGCGGCGTCGATGGTGTGGTCGACTTCGCAGCGGATGGCGGGGAGCCGGCATCCGGGGAACCGGCAGTGCTGGTCCCGGGCCCGCAGGTACCGGTTGATCGCCGCGGTCCGCTGATACGTGTCGACATGCAGCACAGCCCCGGTGATGGGGTGGGTGAGGATCCGCTCCAGTGGTGACCGGGTCGCGCCGGCAAGTTCCCGGGCGGTGGCCGGGTCGATCGGCGCATGCCCGACAAGATCGGCGGGGGCGTCATCACGGCCGAGGAGGGTGAGGACCGGGACGACGACCTGCACTTTCGCGCGGATCGCGCCCAGGGTCCCGGGTCCGTCGTCGGTCCGGGTCGGGTCCGCACCGGGCGCTGAGGTGAGGAGCATGTCGGTGAGTAGATCCGCGCGCAACTGGTCCATCGTGCGCGTGTCAGACCCGACGACCTCGAGCCGTGCGATCGCATCCGCGTCTTCCGCACCCTCGTTCCCGCCAGCCGCGGTGAGGGCCTCGGTCGCGGCCTGTCCTCGCACATCCACGATGCTCCGTGCCTGCTGGGTGAGCCGGTCATAGATCGCATCGGCCAGCAGTGACGGGACCGTCGCGCACAGGTCAGACATCCCCTCCCCGACCGGGATCACCCGCACACCCCGGGTCTGTCGTGCCTCGAGGTGTCGCTCGGCGAGGGTGCGGGGGTGCAGCCGTTCGGCCAGCAACCGCAGCTCGCCCTGCACCCGTCCGGGGGTGTCGGTCTCGCACCGGCGCAGCGCCTCTGCCTCGAACCCGGCACGTGCCTCGGGCGGCAACGGTGCTCCCGCTTCGACGATGACCCGCACATGCCCGCGCGTGATCACCCCCGCTTCCCACGCCTGCACCGTGGCCGGGTACTCCTCGACCAGGTTCAGCGCGTCGCCGATCTGGCGTTGCACCGACCGGTCTGCGAGCCGCATCACTCCGGCGACTTCGGCCGCGATCCCCCGCAACGCCATGTCGTGATCACGCACGTTCCGGCGACTCCGCAGTGCCTGCACCCGGGCAAGGTCCCCGGCCCGGGCCAGCGCCCGGGTTTGCGCGGCCTGCGCGGCAGCGATCAGCGCCTGGGTCTTCTGCACCTCGGCGACGATCTCGGCAAGAACGGCTGCGTCACCATCGGTGAACACCACCAGCCGTTTCGAATGCATGTACTAAGGTTAGCGACCCCCACCGACACCGACCCCGAACTTTCCACACCCCCCAACTCACATGTCACAAACGGCGACCCCGCCGCATCCCACCCCACCATTCAAGACAAATGAACAAGCCGGCCATCCCCGACAACGGAGCAGCTCGACAACGCACACCATCGCGGCTCACTTGTCGCAAAGGGCGACCGCGCAGCATCCTCGCCCACCATTCAAGACAAGTGAACGTCGCCCGCACACCGGCCACCCGGCCTGCTCACTTGCCGCAAACGGCAACCCCACGGCATCCTCGCCCACCATTCAAGACAAGTGAACGCCGCCACACACACCATCGCGGCTCACTTGTCGCAAAAGGCGACCGCGCGGCATCCTCGCCCACCATTCAAGACAAGTGAACGCCGCCGCACACCGGCCACCCGGCCTGTTCACTTGTCGCGAACGGCGACCGCGCGGCATCCCCACCCACCATTCAAGACAAGTCAGCGTCGACGCACACCGCACACAGCACACGCCACCGCGGCTCACTTGCCGCAAACGGCGACCGCGCGGCATCCCCACCCACCATTCAAGACAAGTGAACGTCGCCGCATACCGGCCAACCGGCCTGCTCACTTGTCGCGAATGGCGACCTCGGGGCATCCCGGGCCACCATTCAAGACAACTGAACCGAGACAAGTCAGGCCGCAAGAAGTCCTAGTTCCCGCGCGAACGCACGGACGCGATGCGCGAGCTGAGCCGGCACCTCCGCTGCGGTGAAGTGACCACCCTCGGAGAGCCGCTCGAGCCGACGGAGATCGAGGTAGAAATCGCGCGCCACCTGCTCGGGATAGTCGGCCTCGTGCCGTTGAATGAAGACTGCTGCGGGTACGCCGACCGGCAGCATGGGTTCCGGCGTGTCGGCCCCCTCGTAGTAGGGACGGAACGACGTCTGGATCGATTGCGTGACCCAGTAGATCATGGCCTCCGTCAGCACCCGTTCGCGTGCGATCCGCGCTTCGAACGCCGGGACGTCGTTCAGGGGCACATCCGCCCACTCGACGAGCTTCTCGACGATCCACGCGAGCAATCCGGCGGGCGAGTCGTTGAGTGCGACCGCGAGTGTGTCGGGTCGGGTCGCCTGCAGGTGTCCATAGGCCCCGTGGGACTCGTGATCGCGTCGAAGTCGCTCGAAGAACGCGCGTGACTCGACATCGGTGAGTCGCTCACGCTCCGACCTGCTCGGAAAGTGGGCATGCGTGGCGATGATCCCGGCGACCGCGTCGGGATAGCGAGAAGCCAGGAGGTCGTTGACGTTCGCCGACAAGTCTTCGCCGTACGTCAGATAGCGCTGATAGCCGAGCACGTCGGTCATGAGCGCGTGCATCGTCTGCGCGAGATTGACCTCGGTCGCGGGACGATCGCCGTAGGCAGGAGAGAACCCGAAACCGGGAAGGCTCGGCACGACGACGTGGAAGTCGGGCAGGAGGTCGGCGAAGTCGAGCTGGAGTGCGAACGTGTGCGGCCAACCGTGCATGACGAGCAGCGCGGGGGCCTCGAGCCGACCAGACCTCAGGTGAGCGAAGTGGAGCGAGGTGCCGTCGACCTCGGCCATGAATTGCGGATGCTGCGCAAGCCACTGTTCGCGCGCGCGCCAATCGAGGACTCCCCACGATCGCACGAGCTCGGCGAGATAGCCGTCGGTCAGCCCCGAGGGCGGGCGCCGCGGTGAAGCCGGCAGAAGCCGGGTATTCGTCAGTCGCGCGTGCAGATCGGACAGCGTCTCGTCGGACACACGCAGCTCGAACGGTCTCGGTGCAGGCATAGGTTCACGCTAATCATCCCCTCCGACATCCACGACTACACCCCGAGCTGCTTGAGGTGCGCGATCGCCGCCGTCACGTGGGCGTCGCCGTATCCACCGCCGGTAGGGAGGACCAGGGTCTTCATCGTCTTCTCATGCCCGTCCGCCTTGGCCCACGCGGTCGCCTGGCCGATCGTCTCCGAGCGCTGGTAGGACATTCGCACCCCCGCCTTCATGGCGATGACGTTGCTCACGCCGGCCAGTCCGTGCGGCTTCTCCGACGAGAAGCGGTACGCCGTGTAGGCGTCGTAGAAGCCGTTCTGGCGCAACTGGAGGTCCGCCGTCGTCCCCCAGCCGAATGTCAGGAGGTGCACGCGGGATTCCTGCTCGGGTCTGACGGTGCCGCCCCAGCCGTACCCCGAGAACATCACGTAGTTGCGCTCGACCAGACATCGCACGAATCCCGGCCCCTCTCCCCCGTACCAGAACTCGAGCCCCTGGGAGCACCGGTAGGTCGTGTTCAGGCGGATGACGATGTCGGACAGCACCTGAGTGCGTCCGGCTTCGCCGCCCTGCAGAGTGATGGCGACGTCGTAGCAGTCGTGTACGCGGTTGTTCTCGATGAGCATGTCCCGCGAATCGACCCAGGCCTGGATACCGTTGCCGTACCGCACGTTGCCGTTGCCGTACCCGTCGAGGGCAGCGCCTCCGCAGTTGTAGATCTCACATCCGGTGATGTTCGACCGACGCGTGCCTCCCGACCCTGGCGCCGCGATCCCGTGTCCGCCGTGCCCGCGCAGCACGACGTCAGAGAGCCACACGCCGGACCGCTGGTTGCTGCCGTCTCCATCCACGGCGATGGCGACCTGCCCCGCCAGTACCGCGGGGTTCCTCGACGACTTGACGTACAGCACGCCACCGCCCGAGTAGAAGTCCCACTGCGTCGTCATACCGCTCAGGGCGGTCCGACGCACTCCGCGGACGGCGCCGTCGACGAGCAGATGTCCGACGTCGCCCTCGCCCTGGGCCGAGTCGTATCCCTGGTAGCTCACGCCTGCACTCGAACTCTTGTAGTGAACCTTCCAGACGTCGGCGGAGTGCTGGGTCCAGCTGACGACGTACTTGTACCCGTCGATGACCGGCGCAGTCCCGTCGCCGTACGCCGAGATCCGCAGCCATCCGGTGCGAGTGGGGTCGAGCATGTCGGGTTGGCGCAAACGCCCCGGAAAGACATCACCGCGCCGAAGCAGAACCCGGTCGCCGAGCTTGATCGCGCCGCTCGCGAACGCGGCGTTGAGTCTCGTGAGCGAGCGCCACGGCGCGGCCGCTGATCCGGAATTGCCGTCGGCGCCGGCGGCGGAGAGGTAGTAGTCCACCACGGGGAAGCGCTCCTTCTGTTTTGGTGACGCGTGAACCAGACATGTGTTGCCGAGCCAGCGCCGTCCTCCCCAGTCGGACGCGCGGTGTACGCCGCTACACGTCGACCGCCTCTTCGTGCGCGGCGGTGTGCGCACGGTAGGCGTCGGCGTTTCGGAGGATGCCGTCCCGTTCCTCGTCGGTGAGCGGGCGACGCACCTTGCCCGGTACTCCGGCGACCAGCGACCCCGGCGGGATCTCCGTGCCTTCGAGCACGACGGCCCCCGCGGCAACGAGCGATCCCGCGCCGATCACGGCTCCCGAGAGCACGACGCTTCCCATCCCGATGAGCGACCCGTCCTCGACCGTGCAGCCGTGGACGACGGCGTTGTGCCCGACGGAGACGTTCTCTCCGATGACGACGGGGGAACCGCGGTCGACGTGCACGGACACGTTGTCCTGCAGATTGCTTCCGGAGCCGATCGTGATCGAGTCGCCGTCGGCGCGGAGCACGGCGTTGTACCAGACGCTCGCTCCGGCGCCGAGGGTCACGGCACCGATCACGCGTGCACCGGCTGCGACGAATGCGGAAGGGTCGACATCAGGCGAGCTGGCACCGACGGACAGGATCGACGAACCCCGGGCAACGGTCATGGCACAGACCTTAGCCCGCTCGTGTTTCCAATGCCGACTCGATCGCATCCGCATACCAGGGCGCGAGCGTGTCGGCGAAGGTCACGGTGAGGTGGTCCTGATCTCGATAGATGTTCGCGCCACCGACCACGGGCCAGCACACGTCGCTGTCGCAGTACACATCGGTGAAGTCGAGCAGCGTGACGCCTTCCACCCCGGATGCCGCGGCCCGCAGAGGATCGTCGGCGACGAGGACGTCCGATCGCGGCGCGTCGCAGTCTCTCTGCGCCCGAGTGCGCAGGCACTTGTTCGGATCCGTCTCCCACACGGGATTGTCGACGACGGTGATCACGGGGATGCCGCGGTCGAGCACGTCCTGCCACGCGCCGAGGTAGCCGGCGACGGCCGCGTCGTAGGACGAGTCGAAGCCCGCCGAGGAGTACGGCGTGGATGCGATCGCCGCCGTGAAGACGGCGTCGATGTCGCGATCGGCGAGACCCGCGCGCACACCGTCACGCCACTCGGTGCAGGCGGCACCGAAGGCGCCGGGCGTCGAGAGCGGTGTCGTGCTCCAGGGGCAGGCACCCTTGAACCAGGTCGTGAGGTGCCATCCGCGCTCGTCGGCGAGTCGCTGGAACGTCGGCAGCAGCTGGTAGGCGTGGCTGTCACCGATCAGCGCGATCCGCGGTGCGTCGGGCGCATCAGATCCGAACTCGCACGATTCGGGGCGCGCGTCGTTCAGCTGGATGAAGCACTCGGCATCACCCGGCCGGTCGACTCCCGCGAATCCCGGCGCCGGAAGCACCTCCGCCCCGAAGTCGGCCCCGCTGCATGCCGCGTCGAGCACGGACGCCGCTCCGAAGCAGTCCGGGGGGTTCTCCCGCAGGTCCTCGATCGCCTGGACACCGGCGGTGTACGCGGGGGCGTTGGCGGCCCACCCGGCAGTCGTGACGCCGGCGACCAGGAGCATCGCGGCGAGAGAGGACCACAGCGTGACGCGGGCCGGGCGCGTGGTCAGCACCTTGAGACTCCGCATGGGGTCTTCCACGAACCGCTTCGTGAGCCATGCGAGCAGGAAGCACAGGACGAGGAGCGCGACGCGGTGATAGATCGTCAGGCCCCAGAACGGCACGGACGGCGCGATGATGATGAGCGGCCAGTGCCATAGGTACAGCGAGTACGAGATGTCGCCGACGAAGCGCGCGGGCCGGATGCCCAGGATGCGGGTCGGATACCACCACCGGGCGGTGTTCGAGGCGGAGATGATCGCGGCGGCCCCGAGCGTCGGGAGAAGGGCCATGTAGCCGGGGAACGGCGTCTGTCCGTCGAAGGTGAACGCGACGTACAGCAGCGTCAGGACGCCACCCCATCCGAGCACGAAGCTGCCCCACGCGTTCCGCACGCGCAGCAGGGGCACGAGCGCGACGAGCGCGCCGACCCCGAACTGCCACATCCGGCCGAACGTCACGAAATAGGCGGGGGCCGGATCGGTGATGGTGAAGACGACGCCGAAGATGAAGGATGCCACGGTGACGGCCCCGAGCGTCAGAAGCACCGCCCGACGGCGTGCCCCTCGGAAGTACTTCACACCGATCCAGGCGGCGGCGAGCATGATGAGGGGCCACAGCACGTAGAACTGCTCTTCGAGCGAGAGGGACCAGTAGTGCTGCACCGTCGTGGGATCGCCCGCGTGGTTGAGGTAATCGGCGGACGTCAGCGCGAGGAACCAGTTCTCGACGTAGAACGTCGACGCCAGGATCTCCTGCATCTCATTGGGGAGCGCAGAGGTCGGCGTCAGGTACGGCGACGCCGCGACGACCGCACAGAAGAGGAGCACGAGCAGCGACGCGGGAAGGAGCCGGCGTGCACGCCGGGCCCAGAACTGGCCGAGGCGCACGGTGCCCGTCGCCGTGAGCTCGCGCATGAGGTGCGCCGAGATGAGGAATCCGGAGATGACGAAGAAGACGTCGACGCCCACGTACCCGCCGGGCAGCCGCGCGGGCCAGAAGTGATACAGCACGACGAAGAGGACAGCAATGGCCCGGAGCCCTTGGACATGCGGGATGAACCGAGACGGCTCGGCGTGCTCGGGCGACGCGTCTCGCGGTTCGCGGTCGATGACCCGCGCGGGCTTGCCGAGATTCTGAGGTCCGAGGTCATGGTCGGCGGAGGGCACCCCTCGACGTTAGTCGTTTCCGGTCCTCAGTCCCTGCCGACCGGCCGCCATGAGACGTGTTAGAGGAGCCTTCTCTTGCTTGCGGAATGCGGACGCGTGAGTAGCGTTGCATCCCGAGGGGAAGACTGCACGACGAGTGCAGCGCCCCGGAGCATGGAGGCGACCGATATGACGAACACCAACACCACCCCCGCAACCGCCGCCGACCCCACCGTCGCCGCGGCGACCGCCCAGTTCCTCACCCCCGTGGTCCTCGGTCTGCAGGGCCTCGCCGTGAACGGCAAGCAGGCGCACTGGAACGTCCGCGGAGCCAACTTCATCGCGATCCACGAACTGCTCGACACCCTCGTCACGAACGCGCAGAACGGTGCGGACAGCGCCGCTGAGCGGATCGTCGCGCTCGGACTTCCCGTCGACGCGCGCGTCGCCACGATCGCCGAGAAGACCAAGCCCACCTCGGTGCCGGCAGGTTTCACGCAGTGGGAGACCATGATCCGCGACGTGATCGCCGACATGGACGCCGTCATCGTCGACACGCAGGCCGCGATCGACGGACTCGACGAGATCGACCTGACGAGCCAGGATGTCGCGATCGCCATCAAGGAGTCGCTCGAGAAGGATCGCTGGTTCCTCTTCGCGCACCTCGCGGAGTAATCCATCGGCGTCCCGACGGGGTCGAGATCGCGAGATCTCGACCCCGTCGTCGTGTCACCCCTAGGGTGAATCGAGGAGAGGACGCGGATGCCGGAACAGGAGCCGCTCGGTTCGCTGAGCGTCCGCACGCTGCTCGTGCTGTCGCTGCCGGCTCTGACGATCGGCGTGCTGTCGGCACTCGTCCTGTGGGGTCTCGAACGCATCGCGGAGGGACTCCAGCACCTCCTATGGGAGGCGGCGCCCCGGTCGCTGGGAATTCCCCAGGACAGCCCCTGGCTCATCATCGGGATCTTGACCCTCACCGGTGTCGCCGTCGGTCTCGTCGTGCGCTACGTGCCGGGGCACGGGGGCCAGGATTCCGCGACGACCGAGCTCGACTCACCGCCTCCCGCGCTCAGGGTCGTGCCGAGCGTCGCCCTCGCCGCCGTCCTCGGACTCGCGGGAGGAGTGAGTCTCGGGCCCGAAAACCCGATCATTGCGATCAACTGCGCGATCGCCGTCGCCATCTGCGCGCGTTTCGTGCGCGCCGTGCCGCCGAGCATCGCCGTCCTCCTCGCTTCCGCAGCGACGGTCGGCGCTCTGTTCGGCACTCCGATCGCAGCGGCTCTCGTGCTGACGGGCACCGTCGCCGCGATCCGTGGTGGCGGTTCCTTGTGGGACAAGCTCTTCCTCCCCGTCGCAGCCGCTGCCGCGGGCGCCATCACGATGCGGATGCTGGGGGCCCCGGCCCTCGCCTTCGACGTTCCGCCCTACGCGGGACCGAATGCGGTGGATCTGTTCACCGGTTTCGCGATCGCCGCGATATCCGCCGGCCTCGGCATCGCCGCGGCGTGGGCGTTGCCGCGAGTCCACAGGCTGTTCCATTCCCTGCGCAACCCGATTCTGTTCACAACCCTCGGCGGGCTCGTGCTCGGAGTCCTCGGCGCGATCGGAGGACCGCTCACGCTCTTCAAGGGGCTCGATCAGACGGGCGAGCTGATCGCTCATCCCGAAGACTATTCCGCGGGTCAGCTCGCGCTCTTCGCGGGGATCAAGGTCGTCGCTCTCGTCGTCGCCGCCTCAGCGGGATTCCGCGGCGGCAGGATCTTCCCCGCGGTGTTCATCGGAGTCGCCGTCGGCCTCTGTGCGCACGCCCTTGTCCCGTCGATTCCGATGGGCCTCGCGATCGCGTGCGGTGGCATGGGGATCGTTCTCCTCGCGACCCGCGACGGCTGGCTCGCGCTCTTCCTGGGGATCGCGCTGACGGGGGATATCGGCCTGCTCCCGATCCTGTGCGTCATCGTGCTCCCCACGTGGCTGCTCGTGACGAAGGCGCCGCTGCTCGAGGTCCGTGAACCGCGATCTCCCGGTTCCGCCGCGGACTCGTGATGTCACGCGCGGTGTGTGAGCCGCCCCTCGAGAAGCGTCGCCACGACCTCCATGCCGCGAAGACCCGCCTCATCCGCGGTCAGAGGGTCGGTCGCGCACAGCGCGAGGTCGGCGACGGCGCCCACTTCGATCCGCGCCGCGTGGGCTGAGCCGCCGTGTGTGGAGGCTGCGAGGGCGGTGTCGATGGTCACGGCTTCCTCCGGTCGCCATGGGGGTCGTCCTCCGCGTGTGCGGAACACCGCGCCGGCCATGGCCGCCCACGGATCGAGCGCTGATACGGGGGCGTCGGAGCCGAACAGCACATTGGCCCCCGCGTCGATGAGTGAGCGCAGCGGATAGGGCATCGCCGTCTGACCCGCCCAGATCGAATCGGTGAGGTCGCGGTCGTCGAGCGCGTGTTCCGGCTGGACGCTCGCGCCGACTCCCAGCCGTGCGAAGCGGGGGATGTCGGCATGCGCGACGAGCTGCGCGTGCTCGATCGTGCCCCACGCGCCTGTGCTCTGGAAGGTGTCGAGTGCGTGCGAGTTCGCGACGTCTCCGATCGCGTGTATCGCGCACGCGAGACCGCCTGCCGTCGCGCGCGTCATGAGGTCGTAGAGCGTTCCGGGGTCGATCGTCAGAACGCCGTGGTCGTGCGTGTCCCGGCCGTAGGAATGCGAGCATGCCGCCGTGCGGGTCCCGAGCGAGCCGTCGGTGATGACCTTCAGGGGGCCGACGCGCGCGAGGTCGCCATCAGTTCCGCGGGCAGGATCGCCCGTCGACAGCTGCTCATCGAGGGCGCGGTCGAGGAACATCGGGTAGATCCCGAATTCGACGCGGAGCGCGTCGAACCCCTTCGCGATCCGTCGCGCCCACGCGGCTTCGTTCCAGGCCATATCGAGGTCGACCATCCCGACGACGCCGCGGGCGGCGGCATCCTTCGCCATCCGTTCGACGAGGCGATCGCTGTCGTCCGGATCGACGGCATTGAGCCGCCGGGAGATCTCGAAGGCGGGCTCCTCTCGCAGGATTCCCGTGTCGTCGACACGGTGGCCCTCGCGCCGCAACGCGGCGCTGTTGAGCCACACGCTGTGCACATCGGCGTTGATGAGGTAGGTCGGCACATCGCCGGTGGCGGCGTCGAGAACGGCCACTGTCGGTTCGTCCGGCCAGAATGCGTCACGGAATCCCGTGCCGATGCGCCGGCCGTCGGCCAGGACGGGTGCGCTTCCCATGAGCCGCGCGGCGTGTGCGGCGCTCGTCGCCCCCTCGAGGTCGTGACGCCCGGCAGCCAGCGCCCACTGCACGACGTGCACGTGGTGATCCCAGAGGCCGGGGATCAGGTGCGTCCCCTCCCCCTCGAGGATGTCTCCTCGAGGACGCAGAGCTCCCGTCGGCGCGATGTCGACGATCCGGCCCTCTTCCATGAAGATGTCCACCGGCTCTGCGTCGGGAAGCAGTTCGCGTCCTGGGCCGGCCACCCGCACGGCTCGAATCGTCCCGATCATCGTGCGCGGTCGCCCTTCGCCGATGCCATCGCGTCGTGCGCGCGGCGCATCTCCTCCGCCAATTCGGGGTTGGCCCACCGCTCGCTTCCGGAGAGCTCCTCGATGATCGTCTCGACGACCTCGGACGATTTGTTCTGGCTCAGCTTGCGCTTGGCGACGATTCTGGTGGGCGTCAGCCGGAAACCGACCGTTCCACGTTCGAGGCGTTCGATGTGGACGGGATCATTCGGCGATGCCCACATGAGCCGAGGCTCCGGCATGCGCTCCTCGAAGTGGGCGACGAGTCGTTCGAGGACCCGCAGGTTCTCGTCGTGGCTCAGGATCTCGGGCACCCCCGACAGGTGCGCAGAGACGAAGTTCCACGTCGGGACCTGTGTACCGTCGCCGTACCAGCCGGGAGAGACATATCCATGCGGTCCCTGCACGATGACGAGCAGCTCCCTCTCACCGAGGCCGTGAAGCAGGTCGTCGGGACGGCCGACGTGGCCGAGGATCGTGAGGTCGTCACGGTTGGGGTCGAGGAGCACGGCGTAGTGCGAGGCGACGAGCCCGCCGTCGGTGCTGCTGACGAGGGTGACCCACGGATGACGCTCGATGAGCCGACGGATCTCGCCCACGTCGGTCATCGTGAAGCTGGGGTTCTGGCGCATTCGATCAGCCTCCGTGGCTCAAGCTTGACACTTCGGACACCAGTAGAGCTTCCGCCCGGCAGCCTCTTCGACGATGATCGCGGTCCCGCACACGCGGCACGGGAGGCCTGCGCGGTGGTACACCCAGTGCCGGTCGTCGCGGTGGGCCATGGCGGCGCGCCACCGCTCGGGAGTCAGGTCGTCCATCGTCATCATCTGCCCCGTCTCGACGCCGATCGACAGGAGCCGCACCCAGTCGCGCCACAGATCGCGCACGACGTCCTCCCGCACGTCGCGTCCCGGCGTGTGCGGGTTCTGGCGCGCCCGGAACAGCAGCTCGGCGCGGTACACGTTCCCGATGCCGCTCACGACCGACTGATCCATGAGAAGGAGTCCGATCGACGTCGGCTTGCGCCGCACCACTTCGACGAAGCGCTCCTCCCCCTCGGCGAGGTCATCGACGAGGGGATCGGGACCGAGCTTCGCGATCGTCTCGGCGACCTCGTCGGGCGTCTGCAGCTCGCACGCTGTCGGCCCGCGCAGGTCCGCGCACGTGACGTCGGTGAGCAGACGCAGCCGCACCTGTCCCACGACCGGCGGCGGCCACTCCTGCTCGTCGTCGGGCAATCCCGTCGTCTGCTCCGACATGCGTACTCGCACCCGCGTGCGGCGGGGGGCGCCGATCGATGTGAGAGAGTTCTCCCCCGCCGAGTCGAGAACCGGCGTGTCGTCTGTGACCGTTCCGCGCTGATTGGTCTGTCCCATGCGGCCGTTGGCGGATGCGATGGTCGGATCGGTCTCGATCTCGCCCGCGAAGTCCCAAGCGCCGTACATGCCCAGGTGCACCCGCAGCCAGACGTCGTCGTCGAACTCCAGGAACATCTGCTTGCCGACGGCGCGCACAGATGTCGCGAGCCGCCCGTCGATGACGGCAGCGCCCTCGGCGAATCGTCCCTGCGGACTTGACGCGTGAACGCGCTTGCCGACGATATTGCGGTCGAACTGCCGGGCGATGCGATGGACGGAATGCCCTTCGGGCATCAGCCCGCCTCTGGGTCGATCGCGTCAGCCGACTCCCCACCCGCCGGAGCACCCGTCGCAGCGCGCGGATCGGGCTCGAGCGAGCCGTCGATCTCGAAAGCCGCGATCTGGGCGATCCGCCGCGCGTGGCGTTCCTCGTTCGAGAAAGGCGTCTCGATGAAGCGGTCGATGAATGACGTCACCTGCTCGAATGTGTGCTGGCGCGCGCCGATGGCGATGACGTTCGCGTCATTGTGCTCGCGTGCCAGCTCGGCCGTCGCGATGCTCCAGACGAGAGCCGCCCGCACGCCGCGCACCTTGTTCGCCGCGATCTGCTCTCCGTTGCCCGACCCGCCGAACACGATGCCCAGTGTGTCGATGCCGTCCGCCTGATCGCGGACGACCGCCTGTGCGGCACGGATGCAGAACGCCGGGTAGTCGTCGAGCGGCTCGTAATCGAGGGGGCCGTGGTCGACGACCTCGTGGCCCTGCTCGGCGAGATGGTGCTGCAGCTGCGTGGAGAACTCCAGACCGGCGTGATCGGTCGCGATGTGGATGCGCATGTCGTCAATCCTAGGGATGGGTCAGGGGGCGATTCCGGCGGCGGCGGGTTTGAATCCCGCCCGGACGTTCTCGCAGCAGGCGGGGCGGCAGACGTCGAACCACGGACCAAGATCGGTGCGGTGGGGGCGGTCCGAGGCGGGGGTGCCGGACAGGCGCTCCTGCACGAGATCGACGAGGCCCGCGACGAACGCGGGGTCGATGCCCGGGGTCGGGGTGCGGACCGACCGGATGCCGGCTTCCGCGGCCGCCTCTGTCGCCTCGGTGTCGAGGTCCCAGAGAACCTCCATGTGATCGCTGACGAAGCCGAGGGGAACGATCGCGACCGCCGAGACACCCTTCGTCGGGAGCTCCGCGATGACGTCGTTGACGTCGGGCTCGAGCCACGGCTGGCTCGGAGGGCCCGAGCGCGACTGGTAGACGAGCTCCCAGCCGATCTGCGACGCCGCGGGCCGATCGGCCGCGACGGCAGCCATGACGACCTCCGCGACGGCGAGGTGCTGCGCCGCGTACGCGCCCCCTTCGCCGAGGTCGAGATCTCGGGGTCCCGAACGTTCGGCATCGGCTGTCGGGATGCTGTGCGTCGAGAACAGAACCCTGATCGCCTCGGGAGCGACGCCGTCGTCGAGGAACGTCGAGACGGCATCGCTGACGCCGTCGATGAACGGCTGCACGAACCCGGGATGGTCGAAGAACTGACGGATCTTGTCGATCGTGACCCGCTCGCCGAGTCCCGTCTCGGTGAGCACCCTCGCGTAGTCCTCGCGATACTGCCGGCAGCTCGAGAAGGACGAGTACGCGCTTGTGGCGAGCGCGAGCAACGTGGTGTGACCCGCGTCGGCGGCCTCCTTCACCGCTTCCTCGAGGTACGGCGCCCAATTGCGGTTGCCCCAGTGCACCGGCAGGTCGATGCCGCGCCGCGCCAGCTCCTCTTCGAGGGCCGCCTTCAACGCGCGGTTCTGAGCATTGATGGGGCTCACCCCGCCGAAATGCCGGTAGTGGTGCGCGACCTCTTCGAGTCGCTCGTCGGGGATCCCGCGGCCTCGCGTGACGTTGCGCAGGAAGGGGATGACATCGTCCTGACCTTCGGGCCCGCCGAAGCCGGCCAGGAGGAGGGCGTCGTAGGCGACGGGCACCTCGACGTGAGCGGGACCGGATGCCGCGGCATCCGAGGCGAACGGGACTTCGGTCGGAAGCGCATGGGAGTTCACCCGCCTATCCTCGCACCGGTTCGCCGCCCGACAGGCCACGATGCGAGCTCCCGGACTAAGCTGAGCGGGTTGCCGTCGGCGTCAGCCGCGCCGTCACGCGGCATCCCACCCTCACCCACGGGAGCAACGCAGTGCCAGGAGAGAACCTCACCCGCATCGAGGCGCAGGAGCGCCGCGACATCGTCCGGACCCACTCGTACGAGGTGGCGATCGACGTGACGAGAGGAGCCGAGGTCTTCGGCTCCCGGTCGGTGGTCCGCTTCGCTGCGACGGAGGGGGCGGCGACCTTCATCGACCTCATCGCGCGCGACGTCCGAGCGATCACGCTGAACGGTCGGTCGATCGATCCGTCGGCTTCCTACTCCGACGCGCGGATCGTCCTGACGGAGCTCGCCGCCGAGAACGAGCTCATCGTCGAGGCCGACTGCCTCTACACGAACACGGGCGAGGGCCTGCACCGCTTCGTCGACCCCGTCGACGACGAGGTCTATCTGTACTCGCAGTTCGAGGTTCCCGATTCGCGCCGCGTGTTCGCCGTCTTCGAGCAGCCCGATCTGAAGGCGACGTTCCAGTTCACGGTGACGGCTCCCGAGCCGTGGAAGGTCGTCTCCAACTCCCCCACCCCCGAGCCCCACCGGCACGGCGACGGGACGGCGACATGGACGTTCGAGCCCACACCGCGCATCTCGTCATACATCACGGCTCTCATCGCGGGCCCCTATGAGGCGACCTTCTCCGAGCTGACGAGCGCCTCCGGCCGTGTCATCCCCCTCGGCGTCTACGGGCGCAAGAGCCTGTGGAAGCACCTCGACGCCGACTACATCTTCGAGAAGACGCGTGAGGGCTTCGCCTACTACGAGTCGAAGTTCGACTACCCCTACCCGTTCGCGAAGTACGACCAGCTGTTCGTGCCGGAGTTCAACGCGGGCGCCATGGAGAACGCCGGTGCCGTCACCTTCACGGAGACCTATGTCTTCCGCTCGAAGGTGACCGACGCGGTGAAGGAACGCCGCGTCGTGACGATCCTCCACGAGCTCGCCCACATGTGGTTCGGCGATCTCGTGACGATGAAATGGTGGAACGACCTCTGGCTCAACGAGTCCTTCGCGGAGTGGGCGTCGACGATCGCCACCGCCGAGGCCACTGAGTGGACCGAGGCATGGACGACGTTCAACGCGATGGAGAAGACCTGGGCCTACCGTCAGGACCAGCTGCCGTCGACGCATCCCGTCGTCGCGCAGATCAATGATCTTGACGACGTCCAGGTCAACTTCGACGGAATCACCTACGCGAAGGGCGGCTCGGTCCTCAAGCAGCTGGCCGCGTGGGTGGGTATCGACGCCTTCTTCGGAGGGGTCGCCGCGTACTTCAAGAAGCACGAGTGGTCGAACACCGAGCTGAGCGATCTTCTCGCGGAACTCGAGGCGACGAGCGGGCGAGAACTCGCGTCGTGGTCGAAGAAGTGGCTCGAGACAGCGGGAGTCAACACGCTGGCGCCCGAGATCGCAACGGATGCCGCGGGCGCCATCACGCGCTTCGCGATCGTGCAGACGGCGCCAGCCGACTACCCCACGATCCGGCCCCACCGCCTCGCTGTCGGGTTCTACAACCTGCAGGACGACGCGCTCGTGCGCACGCACCGCATCGAGCTCGACGTCGACGGCGACCTGACGGAGGTGCCAGACCTGAAGGGTCTGGCACGCCCTGACCTGGTGCTTCTCAACGACGACGACCTCGCCTACGCGAAGATCCGTCTCGACTCGCAGTCTCTCGAGACCGCGATCGGCCACCTCGCCGGTATCAGCGACCCGCTCGCTCGTTCTCTCGTATGGGGGGCGGCGTGGGATCAGACCCGCGACGCCGAAGCTGCGGCATCCGCGTACGTCGACCTCGTTCTGGGCAACATCGGTGCGGAGACGGAATCGACGACCGTGCGCACGACGCTCGCTCAGCTCCAGTTGGCCGCGAACTCCTACGTCGACCCGGATTCGCGTGCGGCAACGCGAGAGCGTGTCGCCGATGCCCTGTGGGATCTCGCAACGAGCGCCGCGCCGGGCAGTGACAATCAGCTCCAGTTCGCGACGGCCTTCGCGTCGGCGGCATCGACACCGGCGCAGTGGGGTCGGGTTCGAAAGCTGCGTGACGGCGATGTCGCGCTGGATGGTCTCGAGATCGACACCGACCTCTCGTGGCAGTTGCTCGTGTCGCTCGCCGCGGGCGGTCTCGTCGACGAGCACGACATCGACGCAGCACTCGAGGCAGACAACACCGCGAAGGGTGGCGAGTTCGCCGCGCAGGCGAAGGCGGCGCTTCCGACGCCCGCGGCGAAGCGATCGGCGTGGGACTCGCTCGTCGAGCGCGACGACCTGCCGAACACGATCGTGCGCTCCACGACGCTCGGCTTCACTCACCCCGCAGGACGAGACCTCCTCGAGGACTTCGTCGACGTCTACTTCGAGATGCTGCTGCCGATCTGGGAATCGCGCTCCTACAAGATCGCCGAATACCTGATCTTCGGTCTGTACCCCGCGCCGCTTGCGAACCTGCGCTTGCGCGATGCGACCCGCTCGTGGCTCGCGACGCACATCGACGCGCCCGCAGCCCTGCGCCGCCTCGTCGCAGAGAACCTCGCGGGCGTCGAGCGTGCCCTGTCGGTTCAGGAGCGCGACTCGCAGTAGCACGCGGGGATCATCGATGCCCGTCCGGCGTGGCACCCTGGTACCACGCCGGACGGACGAGGATCATCCCGCAGCCGGATTCGCTTCCTCCTGGCTCTGCCTAGCGTTGAAGCATGATCGTCGCAGAGCATCTCAGTAAGGACTACGGCGCCAAGCACGCCGTGTCCGACGTCAGTTTCACCGTGCAACCCGGAAAGGTCACGGGATTCCTCGGGCCCAATGGCGCCGGCAAGTCCACCACGATGCGCATGATCGTGGGACTGGATCGTCCGTCCCACGGCCGCGTGACCGTCGACGGGAAAGACTATTCCCGGTTGCGATCGCCTCTCACCGAGGTGGGCGTGCTGCTCGACGCGAAGGCCGTGCACACCGGCAGGACCGCTCGCAACCACCTGCGCGCCATCGCCGCGACGCACGGCCTGCCGTCGTCGCGCGTCGACGAAGTCATCGGTCTGACAGGCCTCGAGTCGGTCGCGAGCAAGCGGGCCGGCGGCTTCTCCCTCGGGATGGGTCAGAGGCTCGGGATCGCAGCCGCCCTGCTCGGCGACCCGCGCACACTCATCCTGGACGAGCCCGTCAACGGTCTCGATCCCGAGGGCGTGCGGTGGGTGCGCGATTTCGTCCGGTACTACGCCGGCGAAGGTCGGACCGTTCTGCTGTCGAGCCATCTCATGAGCGAGATGTCGCTGACGGCAGACCACATCATCGTCCTCGGTCGGGGGCGCGTCCTCGCCGACGCATCCATGAGCGAGGTCGTCCGCGACTGGACGACGACGACGGTGCGGGTGCGCAGCCCACGCTTGCGCGAACTGGCGGAACTCGTGGCGCGCGACGGCGCCACGATCACGACGGGCGAGCCCGACGCCGCGACGATCAGCGGAGTGCCGATGGAGCGCATCGGCGATACCGCTGCCACACACGGCATTCCCCTGCACGAACTGGCATCGACCAGCGGATCGCTCGAGGACGCATATCTCGCGCTCACGGGCGAATCCGTCGAGTACAAGTCGAAGGAGATCTCATGACCTCGCTCACCGCCCCTGAGACGGTCGTCTCCGCGCCCCTCTCCCGATACTCGGATGGCCACCGCGTGTCGTTCATCCGGCTGTTGCGCAGCGAGTGGATAAAGCTCACGACGCTCCGTTCGCCGTGGTGGTCGATCGGCATCGTCGCTCTCATGACGGTGGGATTCGCGCTCCTGGCCGCATGGTCGCTGCAGAGCATCCCCGACGACATGGGTGGTCCCGCAGCAGGCGGAGCGAGCACCGCGATCAACATGGTGCTTCTTCCGACGTCCTTCACGGTGCTGCTCGCGACGATCCTCGGAAGCATCCAGATCACGGGAGAGTATTCGACCGGAATGATCCGCTCCACGCTGACGGCCGCGCCGGGTCGCGTCGGCTCGCTGCTGGCGAAGTGCGTCGTCGTGGGCGGCTTCGTCTTCATCGCGAGCGTCGTCATCTTCACGGGTACGGCCTTCGCGGTCGCACCCGTCCTCGCGGCATCGGACATCCACTTCGACCTCTCCGATGCGGGAACGACGATCCTCCCGATCCTCGCGGGGAGCTTCATGATGGCCGTCATCGCGCTCATCGGTCTGTCGGCGGGATATCTGCTGCGCAACGGCCCAGGTGCGATCGCGCTCGGCGTCGGCGTCGTGTTCGTGCTTCCGCTGGTACCGGCGTTCTTCCCGCAGACCGACGAGTGGCAGTGGATCCACAATGTCGCCGACTACCTCCCGACGAATGCCGGGCAGGCCCTCATGATCGCCGACAACCCGGGAGGGCTCGAGCCCGCCGTCGCACTCATCACGCTCGTTCTCTGGGGAGTCGTCGGGATCGCGGCGGCCGCCGTGGGCCTGAAGACGCGCGACGCGTAAAGTCGATGGGATGACTCCGCAACGGCAGGTCGTCGTCGGTTCCTCGCACAGGACCGACGACGACCTGCTGCTGCCGCGACCACCCGGCGTCCTCAGGCGGTTCTGGGCGGCGCATCCGCGCACCACCGATGCGATCGTCGCGGTCGCGGGACTCATCGTCTCCGCACCGGCACTCGTTCTGCGCTCGGACATCGCGAGCGAACCCACGATGACGCAGGTCTGGCTCGCCGCGGCGCTCATGATCGTCGCCTGCGTTGCCCTCCTCTTCCGGCGGTCGCACCCCCGAGCCGTGTTCGCGGTCGTGCTGCTCCCCTCGCTCGTGCTCCCCGCGAGCCTCTCGCCCATCGGCCACATGCTGCTCGGCTTCGGGGTGTACGCGCTGGCCGTCTACAGATCGACGCGCGCGTGCTGGCTCGCCGCCGGAATCGCCGCGACCCTCATCACCGCCCATGCGGCCGCCTTCGCTGTGACCGGCGCGGAAACGCTCGGCTACCTCTCGAGCGTCGTCGCCGGTGCCGTCGTGCCGCTTCTCATCGGTGCGCTCATCGGCATCAACGTCGGCAGTCGCCGCCGCTACCTCGAAGCGCTCATCGAGCGTTCCCGACAGCTCGCGAGGGAACGCGACCAGCAGGCGCAGCTCGCTGCAGCGGCCGAGCGGACCCGCATCGCGCGGGAGATGCACGACATCGTGTCTCACTCGCTGACCGTCATCGTCGCTCTTGCGGAAGGCGCCTCCGCCGCAGCGGACCAGGGACACGCCCGGCAGGCGACTCACGCCGCGGCTGAGACGGCACGGACGGCACTGCACGACATGCGTGCGATGCTCGGCGTCCTGCGCGGGTCCGGCGATGAGCTGTCTCCCCTGGAGCCGCTTCAGCCTGTGGATCCGGGAGAGGTCGTGGCCGCGGCGCAGCGCGCCGGTTATCCCGTGACTCTCGAGCTGTCCGGGGATCTCGACCGTGTGCCGCGCTCGGCCCGGTTCGCGCTCGGCCGGATCGTCCAGGAGGGCGTCACCAACGCGATGCGCCATGCCCCGCAGGCACGGGAGATCGCCGTACGCGTGGTCGTGGCTGAATCGGACGTGCGGGTCGGAGTCGAGAATGACGGGACGAGGACTGCGCCCACCGCGGCAAGGCCCGGCTTCGGCCTGAGGGGACTTCACGAACGGGTGGGACACGTGGATGGCACGCTCGATGCCGGCCCTCGCGCTGACGGAGGCTGGAGCCTCAGCGCGGAGATCCCGTTCGCCCCGGTGCCACGCGAGGATGACGCATGAGCGCACCCATCCGTGTCCTGCTCGTCGATGATCAGCACCTCATCAGGCTCGGCTTCCGGCTCGTACTCGAGGCCGAGTCCGACATCGACGTGGTGGGCGAAGCCGCCGACGGGCGCGATGCTGTCATCGAGACGGCGCGGCTGAACCCCGACGTGATCCTCATGGATGTCCGGATGCCGATCGTCGACGGCATCGCGGCGACGGAGCGCATCGTGGCGTCGCATCCCGGCGTCCGCATCATCATCCTGACGACCTTCGATCTCGACGAGTACGCGTTCGCCGCCTTGCGCGCGGGCGCCAGTGGGTTCCTCTTGAAGGACGCTCAGCGCGCCGAGCTCGTCGGAGCCGTGCGCGCCGTCCACGCGGGCGATGCCGCGCTGGCGCCGCGCGTGACCCGGCGTCTCATCGAGCTCGTCGGTCCCGAGCCGATGTCGCCCGCTCCGCTCCCCGGCTTCGACGCGCTCACTGAACGGGAGCGCGATGTGTTCCGCGCCATCGCCGCGGGGAGAACGAACACCGAGATCGCGCGCGATCTCTTCCTGAGCGAGTCCACCGTCAAAACCCACGTCGGCCGCGTTCTCATGAAGATCGGCGCGCGCGACCGGGTGCACGCCGTGATCCTCGCACATCGACACGGTGTCACGGACTCTGCGTGACACCCCCGACGCGCCCTCGCTTCAGCTGTCTCACGAGTGCGAGTCGTTAGGATCATGGCGATCATGTGGACCACCATCACGCCAGCCGACTCTTCCGATGAGCTGACGATCGCCGACCTCGAGTTCTGGCAGGGAGTCGGTGTCTTCTTCGTCGAGGCCGGCTGGAATCTCGCCAGAGTCGGCGGGATCATCGTCGGTGCGTTCGTGCTCGGCTGGATCCTCAAGCTCGTCATCCGTCGCGTCGTACGTCGCATCGTCAACGGTGCGAAATCGAAGGCGGAAGTCACCGACACGCGTGCCCTCGAGCAGTCGCCGCTCGCCTCCGTACGGCTCGTCCAGCGCACCCGCACGCTCGGTTCGATCCTGCAGAACGTCGTCAACGTGACGATCGTGATCGTCTCGCTGCTGCTCATCGTCAACGTCCTGGCACCGAACGCGCTCGCATCTCTGACACTCCTGACAGCGGCGATCGGCGCGGGTCTCGGGTTCGGAGCGCAGAACATCGTCAAGGATGTCCTCAACGGCATCTTCATCGTCGCCGAGGATCAGGTCGGCATCGGCGACGTCGTCGACCTCGGCCTCGCGACCGGGATCGTCGAATACGTGAGCGTCCGGATCACCCACGTGCGCGATGTGAACGGAACGCTGTGGTACGTCCGAAACGGTGAGATCACGCGGATCGGCAACATGTCTCAAGGGTGGTCGCGCGTCATCATCGATCTCGCTGTCCCTGTCGACGCGGACATCGACGAAGTCGAGAAGGTCATGCTGGACGCGGCGAAGGGACTCGCGAAAGACGCGAAGTGGCGCTCGCGCGTCATCGAGGCGCCGGAAGTGTGGGGACTCGAGTCGGTGTCGGGTGATGCGCTCGTCATCCGCCTCGTCATGAAGACGCGGGCCAACGCCAAGGACGACGTCGCGCGCGAACTGCGCGTCCGCCTCAAGCGCGCCGTCGACGCGATGGGCATCACCCTGCCGCAACTCAACTCGATCGTCCTCACAGGGTTCGAGGGAGCCGGCCGGATCCGCGGCGCCAATCCGCCTCGCACGAAGCCTCAGCCGATCGCTCAGGTCGACGAGGAGCATCCCGTGTGGAAGCTCAAACGGACGTCGAGGGCGAAGAAGCCGCCCGCCGGGACGGAAGACCCCGCGCCCACCGATCAACCGAAGGAGGAGTCATGACGGATGACCACGCGGCGACCGCGTCCGCATCAGCGGATGAGGCTTCCCCGAGCTTCTACGATCAGGTCGGCGGTCGCCCCACGTTCGAACGGCTCGTCCACGAGTTCTATCGCGGCGTCGCGTCCGATGACGTCCTGAAACCCATGTATCCCGAAGAGGATCTCGGTCCCGCCGAGCGCCGGCTCCTGATGTTCCTCGAGCAGTACTGGGGCGGACCCACGTCGTACAGCCAGGAGCGCGGTCACCCGCGGTTGAGGATGCGGCACGGGGCCTTTCACGTCAACCCCGATGCGCGGGACCGCTGGCTCGCCCATATGCGCGCAGCGCTCGATCGTCTCGAACTGTCACCGCTTCACGAAGCGACTCTGTGGGACTACCTCCAGCGGGCGGCCCATGCGATGGTGAACACGTTCGAGCCGACCGGAATCGGCCCCCCGAGGCCAGGCGGGTCGACCAACCCGCTCCCCGTCAGAGCGGTCCCGCCGACGCACGACTGAGACGACCGACGAAGGAGTCGCCATGTCTGCCACCCACACGTCACACGCCACCGACGTCCTGATCATCGGCTGGGGTCTCGCGGGGCTCGTCGCCGCGAGCGAGGCTCTCGCCGCCGGCAAGCGGGTCGTGATCGCCGACCAGGAGCCGCGCAGCAACCTCGGCGGTCAGGCATGGTGGTCGTTCGGCGGTCTGTTCTTCGTCGACTCCCCCGAGCAGCGACGCATGGGGATCACCGATTCGCTCGACCTCGCGCGGCAGGACTGGTTCGGCACGGCCGGATTCGATCGCGATGACGACGCCTGGCCGCGACGGTGGGCCGAGGCCTATCTCCAGTTCGCGCACCGTGAGAAGCGCGCGTGGCTGCGCGACAAGGGGATCGGCTTCTTCCCCGTCGTGGGATGGGCTGAACGTGGCGGATACAACGCGACCGGACCCGGCAACTCCGTCCCGCGATTCCATGTGACGTGGGGCACGGGACCAGCGCTCGTCGCCGCCTTCCAACGCGACGTGGAAGCGGGTGAGGCATCGGGTCGCGTGACGATCCTGCCGCGGCACCGGGTGACGTCGCTCACCTCGTCCGCAGGCACTGTCACCGGCGCGACGGGCGACGTCCTGGCGCCCTCCGGCGCCGGAAGAGGCTATGACTCCTCTCGTGAGGCCGTCGGATCCTTCGAGATCACCGCGGGCGCCACCCTCGTCTCCTCGGGTGGCATCGGAGGCAACCATGATCTCGTGCGGGAGTACTGGCCGAGTCGTCTCGGCACCGCGCCGCGCGAGATGATCGCGGGGGTACCGGCCTATGTCGACGGCTCGATGCTCGGCGTTGCGGAGAGGACCGGCGCACGCCTCATCAATCGCGACCGCATGTGGCACTACGTGGAGGGCATCCAGAACTGGGACCCCGTGTGGGCCCGTCACGGCATCAGAATTCTCCCGGGACCGTCCTCGGTATGGCTCGATGCCACGGGAAGCAGGCTTCCTGTCCCCCTCTACCCCGGGTTCGACACGCTCGGCACTCTCGCGCACCTGCGTGCGACGGGACACGACCATTCGTGGTTCGTACTGTCGAGCAAGATCATCGAGAAGGAGTTCACACTCTCGGGGAGCGAGCAGAATCCTGACTTGACGGGGAAGGATGTCGCACTCCTCGCGCGGTCGCGCTTGGGGAAGGGTGCCGCGGCCCCCGTCCAGGCCTTCATGGATCACGGCGCGGACTTCGTCGTCCGGGACACCCTCGACGATCTCATCGCCGCCATGAGAGAACTGCCCGGTGGCGACGCCCTCGATCCGTCGCGCGTCACATTCGAGATCGAGGCACGGGACCGCGAAATCGACAATGACTTCACCAAGGATGCTCAGGTGTCGATGCTCCGCTCCGCTCGGGCATATCGCGGTGACCGGCTGATCCGCACGGCCGCCCCGCACCGCATCCTCGACCCGGGGGCTGGGCCGCTCATCGCGGTGAAGCTCCACGTGCTCACGCGCAAGTCGCTCGGCGGTATCGAGACGGATCTGACGGGTCGTGCGCTGGCGCCCGGCGGCACCCCGGTGCCGGGCCTGTACGCCGCGGGTGAGGCGAGCGGCTTCGGGGGCGGTGGCGTCCACGGCTATCGCGCTCTGGAAGGCACGTTCCTCGGCGGATGCCTGTTCTCGGGGCGCCTCGCGGGGCGAGCGATGGCGTCCGCCACTTAAGCCGACGACCCGGTGCTCCGGACCTCGCCGAGGCCCGTCTTCGCCGGTCCGCGTACGAGCACGTGTCCACGCGTCAGCGTGATCCGCGTCCACACTCCGGCCGTGCGCACGGCTGCTTCCTCTTCGCCCGCGATGAATCCCAGCCCGAACGCGGCGAACGCGACCCCCAGCGGAAGATCGTCGAGCTGTTCGTCGGGCGGACCCCACACCGCGGCACGCACAGAACGCACGAGGTCCTCCCCGGCATCCCGGGGCACCGCTTCGGCTACCGCGGCGATGCCCCACTGCGCCCGGGTCGCGAGCGTCGAGGCCGCCATTCCCGGCCGCGGTGCCCACCCGCCGCGAGGCGGCGTGATGCCCGCCCACGGCGGTGCCAGGCCGGAATCAGGAAGCACGATGGCCTGCGGCATCCCCGCGTCCAGCGAAAGCTCGGATGCCACCACGACGAGGTCGCACTCGAGCTCGGGATCCGCTCGCAGCACCCTCATCCCGAGGACCGTCGGCGTCTGGTCGAAGAGGCCGCGGGGCGCGAGCGGCGCGCTCGTCATCGCCAGCACCCCGTCTGCGGCTCGGAGCCGTACGGCGCCGTCGCCCATCGCCGCAGCCCGGCCGGCGAACGTGAGCGCGTCGGCGGCCGAGTGCGGGTCTGCGAGAAGAAGGCGCTCTGGCATCCGACCTAAACTACCAAGCGACGCCACCTGTCTCGACCGAGGCCGGGGAGGGGATGAAGACGACGTGACCGACTTTCCTGCAGATGCGCCCGACGCGAGCACGGACCCCGTCGCTGCCATGTTGGCCGTGCTCGATCTCGCAGAGTCGGACGCTCGCACGACAGAGGACATCTTCACCGGCGCGTCCCAGGCGATGCCACTCGGGCGGGTCTACGGGGGTCAAGTTCTCGCGCAGTCGATCGTCGCTGCGTCTCGCACTCTTCCTCCGGATCGCATCGTCCATTCCATGCACGGGTATTTCCTGCGTCCCGGTGATGCGTCGCGCGGGATCACTTTCGCGGTGGACCGGATCCACGACGGCCGGTCCTTCTCGACGCGCCGCACCCAGGCTTTTCAGGACGGCGTTCCGATCCTGTCGATGATCTCGTCCTTCCAAGACGAGGATCCCGGGCTCGAGCATCAGGAGCCGATGCCCGAAGGGCTCCCCGGTCCTGATGAAGTGGACGACCTGGAGTCGCAGCTCGCAGGTCTTCACCCGATGTCCCAGCGGCTGTTCCGCGAGCGCCCGGCCGACCTTCGCCACATCCCCTCGCCGATCTATCGCACCGTCGAGGGTGAGCAGACCCCACGGCAGGCGGTCTGGATGCGGCTGCGACGCCGCATCGATGATCGTCCCGATGTGCATCGGGCAGCCTTGGCCTATCTCAGCGACCTGACCATCCAGGAATCGATCCTTCGCGCACACGGGGTGCCGTGGGAGTTGCCGGGGCTGAGGGTCGCGAGTCTCGATCACGCCATGTGGTGGCACCGACCGGGTCGAGCAGATGAGTGGATGCTCTACGTCCAGGAGTCGCCCAGCGCGCGCGGAGGGCGCGGGCTCGCGACCGGGAGGATCTACTCCCGCGACGGTGTGCTGCTCGCGAGCGTCGCACAGGAGGTCATGGTGCGCGTGCCGGAATCCGACTGACGTGAGCCGCGCGTCAGCGCCGGTACTCGATCGGCGCGCCGAGGAACGGCATCCAGGCGGCTCGCTCCGCCTCCGTCAGTCGAGTGGGTCGGCCGGTCGCAGTGTCGACAAGCACGACGACCGCTGAGGATCGCGCGTAGAGGATCTGCGCTTCGTCGCCGGCAGGACTGAACACCTCGTAGCAGATCTCGAGACTCGAACCACCGATCTTGCCGATCCACATCTGGACGTCGAGCGGCCGATGCCCATACGGTACGGGCCGGAGATACTCGATCTCTTGACGAGCCACGAGGGTCGCGCGCTCACCTCCGCCTTCGAGCACCGACATGTCGAAGACAGCCGTCGGCGCCGCTTCCCCGCCGTGCTCGGGCAACCAGAAGGCCCGAAGGCGCGCCTCTTCGAGCAGCTTCAGCATCGATGTGTTGTTGACATGCCCGAGTGCGTCCAGATCGCCCCAGCGGAGGTGGATCGGGATATGGACACGGACGTGACCGTGGGGATCGGGCACGTCCGTCGCCTCGTCAGTCACGGGTGAGCTTGCGGTACGCCGAGCGGTGCGGCTTCGCGGCGTCGGGACCGAGGCGCTCGATCTTGTTTTCCTCGTACGCCTCGAAGTTGCCCTCGAACCAGTACCACTTGTCGGGGTCTTCCTCGGTGCCCTCGTAGGCGAGGATGTGGGTCGCGATGCGGTCGAGGAACCACCGATCGTGGGTGATGACGACGGCGCAGCCGGGGAACTCCAGAAGAGCGTTCTCGAGGGATTGCAGCGTCTCGACGTCGAGATCGTTCGTCGGCTCGTCGAGGAGCAGGAGGTTGCCGCCCTCTTTGAGGGTGAGCGCGAGATTCAGACGGTTGCGCTCGCCGCCCGACAGGACGCCTGCCTTCTTCTGCTGGTCGGGTCCCTTGAATCCGAACTTCGAGACGTACGCTCGAGAGGGGATTTCCGTCTTGCCCACCGTGATGATGTCCAGCCCGTCGGAGACGACCTCCCACAGCGTCTTGTTGGGGTCGATGTTCGCGCGCGACTGATCGACGTAGCTGATCTTGACCGTCTCACCGATCTTCAGATTGCCGCCGTCGAGAGGCTCGAGTCCGACGATCGTCTTGAAGAGCGTCGTCTTGCCGACACCGTTGGGGCCGATCACCCCGACGATGCCGTTCGGCGGCAGCGTGAAGCTCAGGTCATCGATGAGCGAGCGACCGTCGAAGCCCTTCTGCAGCTTGCGTGCCTCGATGACGATGCTGCCGAGGCGCGGCCCCGGCGGGATCGAGATCTCCTCGAAGTCGAGCTTGCGCGTCCGATCCGCTTCCGCCGCCATCTCCTCGTAGCGCGCGAGGCGCGCCTTCGACTTCGCCTGTCGGCCCTTCGTGTTCGAGCGCACCCAGTCGAGCTCATCGGCCAATCGCTTGGCGAGCTTCGCGTCCTTCTTCCCCTGGATCGCGAGGCGCTCGGCCTTCTTCTCGAGATAGGTCGAGTAGTTTCCCTCGTATCCGATGAGGCGGCCACGGTCGACCTCGGCGATCCACTCCGCGACATTGTCGAGGAAGTACCGGTCGTGGGTGATGGCGATGACGGCACCCGAGTACTTCTGCAGGTGCTGCTCGAGCCAGAGCACGCTCTCGGCATCGAGATGGTTCGTGGGCTCGTCGAGGAGCAGCAGATCGGGCTTCTGCAGGAGCAGCTTCGCGAGCGCGACCCGTCGGCGCTCTCCACCCGAGAGGTTCGACACGGCGGCGTCACCCGGCGGCGTCCGCAGCGCATCCATCGCCTGGTCGAGCTGCGAATCGAGGTCCCACGCGTCGGCGGCGTCGATCTCTTCCTGGAGCGCTCCCATCTCTGCGAGAAGCGCGTCGAAGTCGGCGTCCGGATCGGCCATGAGGGCCGAGATCTCGTTGAACCGGTCGAGCTTCGCCTTGATCGCGAGCCCGTCCTGGACATTCTCGAGGACCGTCTTGTCTTCGTCGAGCTCAGGCTCCTGCATCAGGATCCCGACCGAGAAGCCGGGCGTGAGCTTGGCCTCGCCGTTGGAGGGTGCGTCGAGACCCGCCATGATCTTCAGGATGGTCGACTTGCCGGCGCCGTTGGGACCGACCATTCCGATCTTCGCGCCAGGCAGGAATGCCATGGTGACGTCGTCGAGGATCAGCTTCTCGCCGACCGCCTTGCGGGCTCGGACCATCGAGTAGATGTATTCAGCCATTCGTGTGCCGCTCTCCTTGCGCTCCGGACCTCAGCCCCCCAGCCTACCCGCCGGGCGCTTCTCACCAGTCGATCGGACGTGTGCTGCCGATGAGGCAACCGCCTTCGGCCAGAGCAGGCACGACCGCGGTGACCGGTTCACCCGTAGCGGGCCCCACCTGTCCCACGAGGCACTCCGCGCCCCACAAGACGGAGAACTGCAGGCTTTCGGCCGGGTTGCCGACCGTCGAGAAGTCTTCCGTCACCTGCATGGCCGTCTTGTCGAAGCCCGCTGCAGACAGTGCATCCACGTACGCGCGCCCTGAGACGCTGTCGGGGCTTGCCCAGACGGATGCCACGACCTGATCGAACAGCGGAAGGTTGTCGGTCGCGGATCCATCGGGCACGAGAGCGGGTGCGGATGGCGCCGACGGCTCGGCCGACGTGGGCTCGGACGTGGGCGGGTTCGTCGTCGGCACGGGGTCAGGACCGTCGCCGGTACATCCGGCGAGGAGTCCTGAGAGGGCGATCGCCGTTACAACGGCGACGATGCGACCCGATGCGGGAGTGCGAGCGGGCATTCGGAGAACGGGGTGTCGACGCACGTACCGAGTCTATGGGTCTGCTCCTGGCCCGATGCTGCACCGTCAGAACGGAACGTCAGCCGGCTCGGCGGAAGTCGAGCCGAGGGCTCTCGTGTCCCACTCGAGGGCGGGTGCGGGATCGGCGACGCGTGCTGTGGCCTCGCCGGCGGCCTCAGGAGCCGATTCCTGCGCCTGCGTCCATCCGTCTTCTCGACGTTGCTCCGACCCGACTCTCGCACGCGGCTCGAAGCGAGTCGCGCCCCAAAGAAGGTCGTGCCCCAGCGCATCCACCTCGATCTCGGCGTCCGTCCCCCGTTTGTCGCCCGCTTCCCAGTTGCGGATCCTGAGGCGACCCGACAACACGACACGATCGCCTTTGTTGAGAGATGCGAAGGCGTTGTCGGCCAGGCTCCGGAAGACGGAGACCGAGTACCAGGACGTCTGGCCGTCTTGCCAACGACCCGAGTCGCGATCGAAGCGGCGGGGCGAACTCGCGACCCGGAATCTCACGACGGAGTCGCCTCCCCCGCTCTGGTGCCGCTCCGGCACGGTCGCCACGTTGCCGACGAGGCAGATGTGTGTCTGGTTCATCCGACTGTTCCCTTCTCGAAGATCGACAGGGGAAGGCGGCCCTCCAGCGTGCCCATCGGGCCGCCTTCCTCCACCAACGATCAACGATCGCGTGTCGCCGCAGATCTTCTCGGCGGCATCTGTGGATGTTTCGAGTGCCGTGCCTCGCTGGGGAGGAAGGGATGGGGACGGAGATCACGATGTCGGAGGTCGTCCGTATCTTCGAATGAAGGAGGAGACAATGTCCGGGATCACCATCGACCCACGGTCCGAGCTGCCCCGTCTGGCCGGGGGGACTCCCCTGCGGCTCACTCCCGCCGGCCCCGCGCTCTGGCGGGTCAGCAATGAGCGCGGCATCATCATCGGGCACCTTGCGACGCGCGTGAGCGAACTGGGCGTCAGATACGTCGCGCGGCGGTTCCAGGTCTCGACCGCCGCCTTCAGAGAGCTCGGCGAGTTCTGGTCGCCCGACGACGCACTCCAGTGTCTTCGCTACGCCGCGTGACGGCGCGCGTCAGACGACCGCGTCGAACTCGTCGACGAGGCTCACCGGCGCTCCATCGCGGACCGTCCGCCACGACTCGGCGAGCAGGCCGATACCCCGAGTGAGGTCCTCCGGAGGCGCCGTGAACGGAATGCGGAGATGACGATCGTGCCCGCCCGCGACCGAGAAGCGCGGGCCGGCCGAGAGAAGGAGGCCACGACTGCGCACGTCCATGACCAGGGCTGAGCTGAGCGGGGCGTCGAGCTCGACCCACAGCGACACACCCCCACCCGGGGTCGGGACGCGCCACTGCGGGAGCCGATCCCCCAGCGCAGTGATCGCGGCATCGCGGCCCTCGCGCAGAAGTTGCGAACGCTGTTCGAGCACGCGGTCGAAGGCAGGCAGCAAGGCAGTCGCGACGGCCTGCTCGAACTCGGGAGTCCCAAGATCCTGCGCAGGCCGGGCCGCCACGAGCCGCCTGATGAGGTCCGCTTCCGCCCGGATCCATCCGACCCGAAGTCCGCCCCACACGGTCTTTCCGAAAGAGCCGACCCGCACGACGCTCATCGCCTCCTCATCGTCGAAGCCCATCGGCACGGGACCGCGGTCGATATCGAGGTCGGCCGTCGTCTCATCGACCACGATGAGGGTGCCCGCGCGATCCGCCGCCATCGCGATCTCGGCTCGCTCGTCCGCCGACATGCTCCGCCCCGTGGGGTTCTGGAAGTCCGGCATCAGGTAGGCCAGGACCGGCAGAGTACGTGCGAAGACCTGGCGTGCGCGATCGAGATCCCACCCTTCATCGACCGAGACGGGAAGCCCGACGAGCCGAGCGCCGGCTCGGCGGAGCGCGTCCGCGGCGTGCGGATAGGTGGGCGTCTCGATCACGACGCGGTCTCCGCGACTGACCAGCAACCCTGACAGCAGATGGATCGCGCTCTGCGCGCCCGTCGTGATCAAGATGTCGTCTTCCGTCGTCTTGAGGCCGCGTGATCGGTACCGCTCGGCGATCGCCGCCCGTAGCTCGCGCCGACCGAGAACGTCGTAGCCGGATCGAGCGATGAGGCCGGCGGATGAAGTCGCGGCCTCTGTGATCACACCCGCAAGGCCGGGCCACGCCGCGGGGCTCGCCTGTTGAAGATCGATGTGCCCCTCCGATGAGAGCACACGCCCCGGATCGCGTCTGCCCAACGGCAAGGTCGTGCTGCCCGAGCCTCGCGCGCTGGAGATGTGTCCCGACTCGCGGAGACTCCGATACGCCGCCGCCACGGTGCTGCGGCTCAAGTGGAGCGTCGCCGCCAGCTCGCGTTCCGCAGGAAGCGTCGTGCGGGGCGCGAGCCGATTGTCCAGGCACAGAAGTCGGATGCCGTCGGCCAGCGCTTCATACGCCGGTTCGCGGGTACGCCAGCCGCCGAGCGCAACACTGAGGGCGCGGGCGGAGATACGAGAGTCCACCAGGCCAGGTTAGCCGGATTGGACTGCACTTCCCAGTCCAATGGTGCGGTTGGATTGACCCATGTCCCGTCGCATCCTCCAATTGCTCGTCGGTCTGTTCCTCTACGGGTTCGGCTGCGCGCTCACGATCGAGGCCGGTCTCGGCGTCGATCCGTGGACGGTCCTTGCAGAGGGTCTCTCGATCAAGACCGGAATCGGGATCGGTTGGATCACCAACGTCATCGGATTCCTCGTGCTGCTGCTGTGGATCCCGCTGCGTCAGCGCCCGGGGTGGGGCACGATCGCCAACATCCTTCTCGTCGGCACGAGCATGCAGGTCGCGCTCACGCTCATCCCACCCGTGCACGGATTCCTCCTCCAGCTGCCGGTGCTCCTCGGCGGAATCGTGCTCGTCGCCATCGCCTCCGGCTTGTACATCGGGGCGCACTTCGGCCCGGGGCCGCGCGACGGTCTCATGACGGGGCTGCACAAGCGCCTCGGCTGGCCCATCTGGGTGTGCCGAGCGTCGGTCGAACTCTCCGTCCTCGCCGCCGGGTGGGCGCTCGGCGGAACCGTGGGGCTCGGTACCGTTCTGTTCGCGATGCTGATCGGGCCCCTGGTTCACCTCGCCCTGCCGCTCCTCGACTCCGACCGTCGCCGTCAGAGGCGTTCCGCGCCCGCAGGTGCGGGTGCGGCGCCTGTCGAGTGACAGTTCCCTGAGGAAACCTCAGTGTTCGCGGAACGAGGGCCAATCGCTGCCGGGGCGCATCCGTGAATGAAGGGCCCGCTTGGCGATCTCCATCGATGGGTACGTGCCGGCACTCGATGCGGCACCCGCCATCGTCACGACATATCCGTCGTCGGTCTTGCGGATGCTGCCGGCAACGCCCCCCGCGCCGTATGCGACCCACAGAGGATTCTTGGTTTCGGTCGTGCTCATCGTCGAACTCCTTCCGATGGCACCGACGCTACGCCCTCGCCGCATGTCGCGCCACATCTCCATCCGAACCGGTGTGAGATTCCACGCGGGAACGTCGGCCCGGTAGCCTGGTCCAGCGACCCCCAGTAGCTCAGTGGATAGAGCAGCGGCCTTCTAATCCGCCGGTCGCACGTTCGAATCGTGCCTGGGGGACGGAACTCGGCGTCGGAACCCGTCGTTAGGATGGGCCCATGGTGGGTGCTTCAGAGAACGACCGGCTCGTCTGGATCGACTGCGAGATGACGGGTCTCGACCTCGACGTCGATGAACTCGTCGAGATCGCGGTCGTGATCACCGACTTCGAGTTGCGTCCGCTCGATCCCGGCTTCCAGATCGTCATCAAGCCGGATGCCTCGGCCCTCGACCACATGAGCGACTTCGTGACGGCGATGCACAAGAAGTCGGGCCTCCTCGACGAGATCCCCGACGGTGTATCCCTCGCGGACGCCGAGTTCCAGGCTCTCGAGTACATCCAGCGCTTCGTCCCGGTCGAAGGCAAGGCACCGCTCGCCGGCAACACGATCGGCACCGACCGAATGTTCCTCGCCAAGTACATGCCGCGGATCGACCGCTGGCTCCACTACCGGAACGTCGACGTCTCCAGCGTCAAGGAGCTCGCGCGGCGCTGGTACCCGCGGGCGTACATCCACGCGCCCGCGAAGGACGGGGGCCACCGTGCCCTCGCCGACATCCTGGAGTCCATTCGAGAACTGGCCTACTACCGCCAGGCGGTCTTCGTTCCCGAGCCCGGCCCGACGAGCGATGGAGCACGCGCCGCGGCGGCGGCAGCGGTGTCGGCGTTCGCACCCGAGGTGTGAGAGAATCTTCTGGTTGCCCGCGTTGGCGGGAGGCATGGTGGGTATAGCTCAGTCGGTAGAGCACCTGGTTGTGGTCCAGGGGGTCGCGGGTTCAAGTCCCGTTACTCACCCCATGATCGCGGGGCTGTGAGGCATCGCATGGAGATGGGCGCAGAAGCGTTCGAGAAGCTCGTCGTCGACGAACTGGACGCTCTTCCCGATGACATGGTCGACGGGCTCGACAACGTCATCTTCGTCGTTGAAGACCGCGCCGAGGACGGCACCCTCGACCTGCTCGGCCTCTACGACGGCTGGGCGCTCACGGAGCGCGACCGGTACGGCGTCGGTGAACTGCCGGACCGGATCATCGTCTATCGGGAGGCGCATCTGGCGGTGTGCGACGACGAGGACGCGCTCCGAGACGAAGTCCACACGACACTCGTGCATGAGATCGCCCACTTCTACGGGATCGATGATGACCGACTTCACGAGCTGGGATGGGCGTGATGACGACCGCACTGCCGGATGCCGACGAGCGGATCCAGGTCGCCGAGCGGGATTCGGCTGCGGCGCCCTGGCAGACCGTCGTCTGGAACGATCCGGTGAACCTCATGTCGTACGTGACTCACGTCTTCCGCGAGTACTTCGGCTACTCCCCCGCGCATGCAGAGCGCCTCATGCTCGCCGTCCACCATGACGGTCACGCCGTCGTGTCAGAGGGAGCGCGCGAACTGATGGAGCTGCACGCGAGCGCGATGCACGACTACGGCCTGTGGGCGACGGTCAGAGAGGCACCACGATGACGCCCCCGACGGTGATCCTGGAAATGGTTCCGCTCGAGATCATCCACCTGCGGCAGCTGGTCTCGCAGTTCATCGAGCTGCTGGACGCACCGCGCAGCTCCAGCCCTGATCAGGCGGACCCAGCCGTCCGCCGTCTGGTGCCCGACGCGTATTCGGACCCTGAGGCAGCGCGCGAGTTCAGGGCCCTCACGGAGCGCGATCTCCTCGGCCGTCGCCACAGCGATGCCACGGCCGTCCTGGCGTCGCTCGAGGACTCTCCGCACACCACGGAGGATCTCGAAACCGTAGCCTCTGGGGCAGGCTCCGTCATCGTCCTCGATGCCGACACCGCCGGCTCGTGGCTTCGCACGCTGGCGGCGATCCGCCTCGTGCTCGCCACGCGCTTGGGCATCACCGATGAAGACGAGCACGATGACGAAGATCCTCGGTTCGGCATCTACGACTGGCTCGGATTCCGCCTGGATCGCATCGTCCGCGCGCTCGACGAGGTGTGAGGGCGCGCTGATCGTCAGGGAACCGTCACGATGATGTTCGCGAGTTCTCGCGGTGCATCGCTCGCGAGGTGCTGCTCCTCCTGGCGTGCCCACCGGTCCCAGTGCGGTCGGTAGGTTTCGCCGTCACGGGCGAGAGCACGCTGCTTGCGGGAGGCGTCGGCCGACTCGACCCATACCGTGACGTCGGCGAGCCGCGCTGTCGTGGGATTCAGACCCCCCGAGCCTTCCACGATCAGCGGCAGAGCGGGGTCCACTGCGTGCGCCTCGGCCACCGCGCTCTCCTCCCAATCCCACCGGCGCCACACGCCGATCAGCCCGCGTGCGTGGGGTCGGAGCACGTTCTCGGTCGCGAGAGCGACTCCCAGTTCCAGGCCGTCCCATCCCGGGTACAGCGAGTCCAACGCGACGAGTTGAACGCGACCCGCCATCGGCCAGTTCTGCACGAGGCCGCGCGCGAGACTGGACTTGCCCGCACCACTGCGCCCGTCGATCAGCACGACCGGGTTCGATGCGCCGACCTCGCCGAGCGCGGCGATGACCCGCGCGACTCCACGTTCGACGGCAGCAGTGACGGGATCGCTACTTCTTGAGTGCGCGGATGACACGACTCAGAGCGCGCCCGGCGATCCAGACGAAGGGAATCGCCACAGCCAGGAGCGAGACGATGTTCGGCTCGAAGCGGAGGTCGCCGCCCTTGCGGATGTACGCACCTACGGGGATCGCGTATCCGCCGCCGCCCCCTCCCCCGTTTCCGGAGTCGTCGGATCCTCCGCCGAAGCCGGACCAGGTGATCGCGACCGGAATCAGCCTCACCCCATCGACGTCCTGCTGCTCGCCGTAGGCGCTGTGGACGCCGAGTGAGGCTGACTGCTTGCCGAGCTCAAGTGCGATGTTGGACATACGGCAACGTTACCCGCCGAACCACGTGCTGCCCAGACCGGCACGGGCACCTTCGTCATGTGTCGCCCGGCGGCCGCGGATGCGAGGGAAGGGTCCCCCCGCCGCGCGTGCGGCCGAGAAGCGTCGCGCGCGTGACGACGCCTTTGCCGAACCGCACGGCGGCGCCGTCGAGGGCGCCCTCGAGTCGGCGCCACTCCGCATCGTCGTCCCACAGCGTCGGCGCCCCTGCGCCGGTCGGCCCCAGCCGCTCCGCGCGAACGCCGATGAGCCGCACGGCCATCGGTCGTTCGACGCCGGCGAAGAGCTCATGGGCGGCGTCACCGATCCGCTGACCGACCGCGGTCGGCTCGGGGAGCGTCTGAGACCGGCTGATCGTCGTGAAGTCAGCGAAGCGGACCTTGATCGCGATGCGCGAGGCCTCGACGCCCCCTGCCCGCAGCCGCGCGCCGACGCGATCGGCGAGCCGCCGCAGCTCCGACCGGAGGATCGCGTCGTCGACGATGTCTTCGTGGAAGGTCTCCTCGTGCCCGATGCTCTTCTCGACATGCTCTGTCTGGACGTCGCGAGCGTCGATCCCCCGGGCGAGACGGCGGATGCGGTCGCCCATCGCGGCTCCGAGCGCCCGGTCGAGAACATCTGCGGGAGTGTCGATGACATCGCCGATGAGCCGGATGCCGCGTGATTCCAGCGCCTCAGCGGCCTTCGGGCCGATACCCCAGAGCGCGCGGACCGACCGGGGCGCGAGGAACGCCGATGTGTCCGCCGCACGCACGATGAGCAGACCGTCGGGCTTGGAGATCGTCGATGCCATCTTCGCGACGTGCTTCGTCGCCGCGACACCGACAGAACACGTGATCCCCGTCTCATCGTGGACGCGGCGACGGATCAGTCGTGCGATCTCTCCGGGAGAGCCCCAGAGCCTGCGGGCACCGCTGACATCGAGGAACGCCTCGTCGATCGAGAGGGGCTCGACGAGTGGCGTGAAGTCACGGAAGACGGACATCACCTGACGCGACAGCTCCAGGTAGCGATCGAAGTGCGGTTGGACGACGATCGCCTGGGGACACAGGCGCAGCGCCTGCGAGACCGGCATAGCGCTGCGCACGCCGAACCGGCGCGCTTCGTACGACGCGCTCGACACGACCGACCTGCCCTCGGGCGCTCCGACGATGATCGGCCTGCCACGCAGCGAAGGGTCATCCAGTACTTCGACGGACGCGTAGAAGGCGTCCATATCGACGTGCAGGATGCCGGTTCCCTCGTCGTCTGCACCAGCGGGCGAGACGATCCGGCCCGTACCGTCTCCTCGTCCCATGAGACCGATTCTCGCAGGAACCTCTGACACCCCTGCTCAGATGAGACGTCTACTGTGCAGCGCGCTCGAGCACGAGCTCGCGCACGCGCGCGGCATCCGCTTGTCCCTTCATGGCCTTCATGACGGCTCCGATCACGGCGCCGGCCGCTTGCACCTTGCCGTCACGGATCTTCGCGAGGACATCGGGCTGAGCAGCGAGGGCTTCGTCGATGGCCGCGATCAGCGCGCCGTCGTCGGAGACGACCGCGAGTCCGCGTGCGTCGATGATCTCCTGAGGCGTACCCTCTCCGGCGATCATGCCCTCGAGGACCTGCCTCGCGAGCTTGTCGGTCAGGGTCCCCTCGTCGACGAGCTTCTGCAGTGCCGCGACAGCGGCAGGTTCCACGAGCTCGGCGGGCTCCTTGCCCTGGGAGTTCGCGATGCGCGTGAGCTCACCCGTCCACCACTTGCGAGCTGCCGGCGCCGTCGCGCCTGCCGCGACGGTCGCTTCCACTTCTGCGAGCAATCCCCCGTTGACGACGTCCTGGAACTCGAGGTCTGTGAAACCCCAATCGGACTTCAATCGACGGCGTCGCGCGGCGGGAGGCTCGGGAAGGGAGGAGCGGAGCTCATCGATCAGCTCGACCGACGGCGCAACAGGAAGCAGATCGGGCTCGGGGAAGTAGCGATAGTCGTCGGCGTCCGACTTCGGACGACCGGGCGACGTCGTGCCCGTGTCTTCATGCCAGTGGCGGGTCTCCTGGGTGATCGTGCCACCGGCATGCAGAATTGCCGCCTGACGGCGGATCTCGTAGCGAACCGCACGCTCGACCGAGCGCATCGAGTTGACGTTCTTCGTCTCGGTGCGGGTCCCGAGCTTGTCTTCACCACGACGGCGCAGCGACACGTTCGCATCGCAGCGGAGGTTGCCGCGTTCCATCCTCGCGTCGGAGATCCCCAGCGCGATGACGATGTCGCGGATCGTCGCGACGTACGCCTTCGCGATCTCCGGGGCACGGTGCTCACCGCCGAAGATCGGCTTGGTGACGATCTCGACGAGGGGAACTCCCGCCCGGTTGTAGTCGACGAGTGAGTACTCGGCCCCCTGGATGCGTCCCGTGGCGCCTCCGACGTGCGTCAGCTTGCCGGCGTCCTCTTCCATGTGGGCGCGCTCGATGGGAACCGTGACGATCGTCCCATCGGCCAGCTCGACGTCGATCTGCCCCTCGAAAGCGATCGGTTCGTCGTACTGCGAGATCTGATAGTTCTTGCCCAAGTCGGGGTAGAAGTAGTTCTTGCGGGCGAACCGGCTGGACGGTGCGATCGAGCAGCCGAGCGCGAGACCCAGACTGATCGAGTACCTCACGGCCGTCTCGTTCACGACCGGGAGGGCACCGGGGAGGCCCATGTCGACGGGCGCCACCAGTGTGTTGGGTGCAGCGCCGTGGTTCTCCGAGTTCGCCGGGTTGGCCGCCGACGAGAACATCTTGGTCTTGGTGTTGAGTTCGACGTGCACTTCGAAACCCATGACCGGCTCGAACAGTTCGAGGGCCTCGTCGAAGTCCATCAGAGCGTCTTTCGCCATCAGGCGACCCCTCCCAGAATCGGTGCACGATCGAGGAGCGGTGCCCCCCACGAATCGGTCAGCAGCGCCTCGAGCGCGGCGCCGACCCGGTAAAGCCGTGCGTCCTCACGCGCGGGCGCGAGGAACTGAATACCCACGGGCAGGCCGTCTTCGGCGGCAAGACCCGACGGGACCGATATCCCCGGCACACCCGCGAGATTGGCCGGGATGGTCGTGACGTCGTTGAGGTACATCTGCAGGGGGTCGTCGATCTTCTCGCCGAGCTTGAACGCGGTCGTGGGAGCCGAGGGGGTGGCGATGACATCGACGTCGGCGAAAGCCGAATCGAAGTCGCGCTGGATCAGCGTGCGCACCTTCTGGGCCGACCCGTAGTACGCGTCGTAGTAGCCCGCCGAGAGTGCATACGTGCCGAGGATGATCCGGCGCTTGACCTCGTCGCCAAAGCCCGCCTCGCGCGTGGCGGCCATGACCTCCTCGACCGTTGCGGACGCATGCGGGGTCACCCGCATCCCGAAGCGGACGGAATCGAACTTGGCGAGATTGCTGGAGGCCTCTGCCGGCAGGATCAGGTAGTACGCGGCAACCCCGTACTCGAAGCTCGGAGCGCTCACCTCGACGATCTCGGCACCCTGTGCCTCCATCGCCGCGAGCGCCTGCCGGAACGACTCCGCGACACCGCCCTGGAACGCGCCGTCCGAGAGCTCCCGCACGACACCGACCTTCAGGCCCTTGAGGATCTCGCCCGTCGCTCCCTCGCGTGCGGCCGCCGCGAACGAGGGCCAGCGCTCGTCGAGCGATGTCGAATCGTGGGGGTCGTGCCCGGCGATCACATCGTGGAGCAGTCCCGCGTCCAGGACGGTGCGCGTCACGGGACCGACCTGGTCGAGCGACGACGCGAGCGCGATCGCGCCGTACCGGCTGACTCCGCCGTAGGTCGGCTTCAGGCCGACGGTGCCCGTCACGTGCGCCGGCTGGCGGATCGATCCGCCCGTGTCGGAGCCGAGTGCGAGCGGCGCCTCGAAGGCGGCCACGGCAGCGGCCGAACCTCCGCCGGAGCCGCCGGGGACGCGCTCGAGATCCCAGGGGTTGTGCGTGGGACCGTAGGCGGAGTGCTCCGTCGACGACCCCATCGCGAACTCGTCCATGTTCGTCTTGCCGAGCGGCACGAGACCCGCCGCACGGGAGCGCGCGACGACGGTCGCGTCGTACGGCGACATGTAGTTCTCGAGGATCCGCGACCCGCTCGTCGACGGCATGTCCGTCGTGACGAGGACGTCCTTGATGGCGAGGGGCACGCCGGCGACAGGTCCGAGAGCCTCTCCCGAGGCGCGTCGCCGATCGATGTCGGCGGCGACGTCGAGAGCGTGGTCGCTGACGTGCAGGAAGGCGTGCACGTCGCCGTCGACGGCGGCGATGCGATCGAGATGCGCGCGCGTCACTTCGACGCTCGACACCTCCCCCGCGCTGAGCTTGCTGGCGAGATCGGCTGCGGTGAGCCGCGTGAGATCGCTCACTGCTCCTCCCCCAGGATCGCGGTGACGCGGAATCGCCCGTCCGCGGCATCCGGAGCGTTCTGCAGCACCTGCTCGAGGCTCAGTAGATCGCCCGGTTCGTCGGGGCGGAAGATGTTCTCGAGGGGAATCGGGTGGCTCGTCGCTGCGACATCGGGAGTGGCCACTTCGGACACCTTCGCGATGTTGTCGACGATGACGTCGAGCTGTCCTGTCAGACGCTCGACCTCCTCATCGCTGAGCTGGATCCGGGAGAGCGTACCGAGATGACGCACAAGATCTGGGGTGATTTCCGACACGCTCCCATCCTATGAGCGCCGGGTCAGCGCGTCGGACCGTCAGTAGGCTGTCCCCCGTGACGTCCTACGACCCGCCGCGCCCTTGGATCGCCAGCTACGCCGCCGGAGTTCCCGACGATCTCGACCCCGTGGAGGGGTCGCTCGTCGACATCATCGCGGCATCCGCGCGTGAGTACCCGGATGCCGTCGCGCTGCAGTTCTTCGGACGCGAGACCACCTATCGTCAGCTCGACGAGCAGATCCAGCGAGCCGCCGCCGGTCTCAAGGCGCACGGAGTACGCGCAGGGGACCCTGTCGCGATCGTGCTGCCCAACTGCCCGCAGCACATCGTGGCGTTCTACGCGATCCTGCGTTTGGGCGCTGTCGTCGTGGAGCACAATCCGCTCTACACGGCACGTGAACTGCGCAAGCAGTTCGAAGATCACGGCGCCCGGCATGCGGTCGTGTGGTCGAAAGCGGTCGCGACCGTGCAGGGATTCCCCGCAGATCTCGCCCTCACCACGCTCATCTCGGTCGATGTGACGAAGGCCATGCCCGTGTCCACCCGGCTGGCATTGACCCTCCCCATCGCGAAGGCACGCGAAGCGCGCCGCGCGCTGCATGAACGTGTATCGGGCACCGTTCCGTGGGAGCAGATCATCGGGAGCCAACCACTCCCTTCCACTCACCCCGCGCCGGCGACGGACGACCTCGCGCTCATCCAGTACACGAGCGGAACGACCGGGACTCCCAAGGGCGCCTCGCTGACGCACCGGAACCTGCTGTCCAACGCAGCACAGGCCCGTGCATGGGTGCCGTCGATCGTCCGCGGACCCGGCTGCGTCGTCTACGGCGTGCTTCCGATGTTCCACGCGTACGGGTTGACGCTCTGCCTCACGTTCGCGATGTCGATGGGAGCGCGCCTCGTCCTGTTCCCCCGCTTCGACCCCGACATGGTGCTCGCCGTGACGAAGAAGCACCCGGCGACCTTCCTCCCCCTCGTCCCCCCGATCGCAGAGCGGCTCCTCGCGGCGTCCAAGGAGAAGGGCGTATCGATCGAGGGGACGAACGTCGCGATCTCGGGCGCGATGGCGCTCCCCCACGAACTCGTCGTTCCCTTCGAGGCCGCGACAGGCGGCTACCTCGTCGAGGGGTACGGCCTCAGCGAAACCTCCCCTGTCCTCATGGCGAATCCCGTCGCCACAAACCGCAGACCCGGAACAGTCGGACTCCCCCTGCCCGGCACCGAGTGCCGCGTCGTCGACCCCGACAACCCGACGACCGACGTTGCCCCGGGCGAGGCGGGCGAACTGCTCGTGCGGGGACCGCAGGTCTTCGCCGGGTACTACGGCAAGCCGGAGGAGACGGACGCCGTCTTCGTCGATGGGTGGTTCCGCACGGGCGATATCGTGCGGATCGACGAGGCGGGATTCGTCAGGATCGTGGACCGCATCAAGGAGCTCATCATCACGGGGGGCTTCAACGTTTCGCCCACCGAAGTCGAGAGCGCCCTGCGGCAGCATCCCGACGTCGAGGATGCCGCGGTGGTCGGGCTTCCGAGCGATCACTCCGGCGAAGAGGTCGTCGCAGCGATCGTTCCCGTCGCGGGTAAGGACATCGATGTGGACGCGCTCCGCGACGATGTCCGTGACATCCTGACGCCCTACAAGGTGCCTCGGCGCATCTTCGTCGTAGACGAACTGCCGAAGTCGCTCATCGGGAAGGTTCTCCGCCGGCAGGTGCGCGAGCGGCTGCTCGCCCTCACCTCCGGCTCCTGAACCCGCGAGCGGAGGTCACCCCGCGTCGGGTGCGAGATCGTCGAGGGCAGCGGGACCCTGCTCCACGAGGATGCGGAACTGCTGCGCATCGATGATGCGAAGACCCAGGTCTTCGGCTTTGGTGAGCTTGGACCCGGCACCCGGCCCCGCTGCGACGAAGTCGGTCTTCTTCGAGACGCTGGATGCGGCCTTTCCACCTGCGGCGATGATCGCCTCCTGCGCTCCCTCGCGTGAGTAGCCCTCAAGGGAGCCTGTCGCCACGACCGTGATTCCGTCGAGGACTCCCCCCGCCGCAGACGCCGCGCCCGGGCCCGGGTGTCCGGGTGTCGACAACTGCGCTCCCGCCGCGCGCCACCGCTCGATGATCTCGCGGTGCCAGTCCACGTCGAACCAATCGATGACCGAGTCGGCGATGATCCCGCCGACTCCCTCGACGTCGGCGAGCTCATCGCGCGATGCGGAGCGGATCGCGTCGACGGATCCGAACCATTGCGCGAGCGCCCGGGCAGCAACCGGTCCGACGTGTCGGATGTTGAGGGCTACGAGGAAGCGCCACAGATCCTTCGTCTTCGCGCGCTCGAGCTCCTCGAGCAGGAGGATCGCCTGGCTCGAAGGCTGCGCGCCCGTCATGCCCGCCTTCTTCTCTGCACCCGTGGGGTTCCGGCGGAAGGGCGCTCGTCGAACGATCTCACCCGTCTTCTCATCGACGCGCGGTTCGCCGGTCTCGGCGTCGCGCACCATTGCTTCGATCGGCACCAGCTGATCGAGGGTCAGCTCGAACAGGCCGGCCTCGGTCTCGAGAGGCGGCGCCGACGGCGATACCGGCTGCGTCAAGGCTGCCGCCGTCACCTCGCCGAGGGCCTCGATGTCGAGCGCTCCCCGAGATCCGATGTGTTCGACGCGACCGCGAACCTGAGCGGGACACGCTCGAGTGTTCGGGCACCGAAGATCGATGTCGCCCTCCTTCGCCGGCGCGAGGGCCCACCCGCACTCGGGACAGGTCGTCGGCATGACGAACTCCCGCTCGGTTCCGTCACGCAACTCGACGACGGGACCGAGGACTTCGGGTATGACATCACCCGCCTTGCGCAGGACGACCGTGTCGCCGATGAGGACGCCCTTGGCTCGCACGACATCTTGATTGTGCAGCGTCGCTTGCCGCACGACGGACCCCGCGACGCGGACGGGAGCCATGACGGCGAACGGCGTCGCGCGCCCGGTCCGCCCGACTGAGACGACGATGTCGAGGAGCTTCGTGTTGACCTGCTCGGGCGGGTACTTGTAGGCGATCGCCCACCGTGGAGCCCGGCTGGTCGCTCCGAGTTCGTCGTGGAGCGCCAGTTCGTCGACCTTCACGACGACGCCGTCGATCTCGTGCTCGACGTCGTGCCGGTGCTCGCCGTAATGCGCGACGAATCCTGCCACGCCATCGATCGAGTCGAACGTCTGGAAGTAGGGACTCGTCGGCAGGCCCCACTGCGCCAGCAATCCGTACACCTCGCTCTGCGACTCCACGGGAGGCCGCTGCCAGGCGCCGATTCCATGCACGAAGAGTCGCAGGGAATCGAGACGGGCCTGGCCCGCTTCGCGCTCGAGTCCTTCCTTCTTGTCGAGCTGCTGCCGTAGTCCGCCGCTTGCGGCGTTGCGAGGATTGGCGAAGGACGGGAATCGACGTTCCGCGCTGATGCGCGCCTTCTCCTCGTCGAAGCGGCGCGAGCGTGCGCGCGTCTCTTCGACGGCGCGATCACGCATATCGGCCTGAAGGCGATTGAGCGTCTCGAACGCGGCGACCGGGATGAAGACCTCGCCCCGCACCTCGACGAGAGCGGGGTGCCCTTCCCCCTCGAGTTGGCGGGGAATCCCTTCGACGCGAACCGCATTGAACGTCACGTCTTCGCCGATGCGGCCGTCGCCGCGTGTCGCGGCCGATGTCAGCACGCCGTCCTCATAGCGCAGGCTGATGGCAAGGCCGTCGATCTTGAGCTCGGTGAGCCAGCGCACTCGGCGCCCCGCGCTCGCCTCGGCCTTCGCGCACCATTCGCGGAGTTCGTCGACGGAGAAGACGTTGTCGAGGCTCAGCATGCGCTCCGCGTGCTCGACCGGTGCGAACAGCGTCGCCTGCGCCGCGCCGACCGTGAGCGTCGGCGAGTCCTGCCCCTGCAGCTCGGGATACTGGCGCTCGATGGATTCCAGCCGTTGCATCCAGCTGTCGTACGTCGCATCGTCGACGAGCTCGGCATCGGCGCCGTAGTACGCATCGCGGGCCCCCACGATGCGGTCCGTCAGGGTTGCAACCTCGGCGCGAGCCTGATCGAGCGTCAGATCGAGAAGGTCGGGTGCTGTGCCGTCTACCACCCGCTCAGTCTACGAACCGGCTCGGACATCCACACCGACGAGTCACGCGTCGACCGGTACCGCCGAGACGGCATCGTCGATCGTGAACTGACCCACGACGCGTGTGCCCTCGTAGAGGACCGCCGTCTGCCCGGGAGCGACACCGTCGAAGGGTGTCTCGGGGCGTACCGTCAGGACACCTTCCGACAGCCACGCGTGGGCGGGCACGGGGTCGGCGTGCGCGCGGATCTGCACATGGCAATCGAACTCCGCCACCGCGGGTGCACGCCCGGCCCACGTGAAGCGGGCACCGGAGATCTCTGCGGTGGCGAGGGCTTCCTTCGGACCGACGACGACGGTGTTCGAGACGGGACGGACCTCGAGCACGAATCGCGGCTTGCCGTCGGATGCGGGGACACCGAGCGAGAGGCCGCGACGCTGACCGACGGTGAACGCGTGCGCGCCCGCGTGGGTACCGACGACAGCACCCGTCCGGTCCACGACGTCTCCCTGCGAAGCGCCCACCTTGTCGGCGAGCCACCCCCGCGTGTCGCCGTCGGGGATGAAGCAGATGTCGTGACTGTCGGGCTTCTGTGCGACCGTGAGGCCCCGTGTCTCGGCTTCGGCACGAACGAGCGCCTTCGAGGGCGTGTCGCCCAAGGGGAAGTAGGTGTGCGCCAACTGCTCGGCGGTCAGGACACCCAGCACATAGGACTGGTCCTTGGCGGCGTCGGACGCACGATGGAGCTCGAGGCCGTCTGCGCCGTCGACGAGTGTCGCGTAATGGCCCGTGCAGACCGCGTCGAACCCGAGTTCGATCGCACGCTCCAGGAGAGCCGCGAACTTGATCTTCTCGTTGCAGCGCATACACGGATTGGGCGTGCGACCGGCGCGGTACTCGGCGACGAAATCCTCGATGACGTCGTCACGGAAGCGCTCCGAGAAGTCCCACACGTAGAAGGGGATCCCCAGGCGATCGGCGGCGCGGCGGGCATCCATCGCGTCTTCGATCGTGCAGCATCCCCTGCTTCCGGTGCGGAGCGTACCGCCGGCTCGCGAGAGCGCGAGGTGTACGCCGACGACGTCGTGGCCCGCGTCGACGGCACGTGCGGCCGCGACAGCGGAATCCACGCCTCCGCTCATGGCCGCAAGAATACGCATCGCACCAGTCTACGAGCGCTCCCGCACAGGGGGCTGGGAGCCTCAGCGCGCGGCGCGCGCTGTCGCGACGACGCCGTCGATGACGTCGAGCAGCGCGTCGACATCGTGCTCCGTCGACGTGCGGCCGAGCGTGAAGCGGAGCACCTCGCGGGCATCCGTCGCGGATCTGCCGAGAGCCAGGACGACGTGCGACGGCTCGGGAACGCCCGCCTGGCAGGCGGAGCCCGTCGAGGCGGCGATCCCGTGCTGGTCGAGCAGGAACAGGAGCGTCTCTCCGCTCGCGCCCGGGAACAGCACGTGCGCGTTGCCGGGGAGGCGGTCGTTCGGGTCGCCCAGCAGCACAGCGCCGGGGACGGACGAGAGGATGCCGCGAACGAGCCGGTCGCGGAGCCGGGACAGGCGCCGCGCCTCATCCTCCCGCTCGCGCGCCGCCAGTTCGGCCGCCGTCGCGAACGCCGCAGCCCCCGGCACGTCCTGTGTGCCGGCTCGCAGACGCCGTTGCTGTCCCCCTCCGTGCAGGAGCGGAGTGAGCGACGCCGAGCGGGCGACGACGAGCGCGCCGACACCGACGGGGCCACCGATCTTGTGGGCGGACACGCTCAGGGCGACCAGACCTGATCCACCCGTGGATGGGCCGCGCAGGCGCCGGAACGACACCGGCACGTGGCCGAACGCGGCGATCGCGTCGAGGTGCAGGGGGACTCCCCGGCGCGCAGCGCCCTCGGCCAAGCCCTCCGCGTCATTGAGCGTTCCGGTCTCGTTGTTGGCGACCAGCGCCGTCCCGAGCGCGGCGCCGACGAGAGCTTCATCGAAATCCGCGACGGGAATCCGGCCGACACTGTCCAGTCCGACGGGGCGCACGACCGCCTGGTCCACCCCGACGAGCCAGTCGACGGCGTCGAGGGTCGCGTGGTGCTCGCCGTCGGGCAGCACGATCGCGTCCGTGCCGTCGGTACGCGACCACCACAGCCCCTTGAGGGCGAGATTCACCGACTCGGTGCCTCCCGACGTGAACACGATCTCGATGGGATCGCAGTCCAGCACGACGGCCAGCCGCTCCCGTGACTCCTCGAGAAGCCGCCGCGACGCCTGACCCGCCGTGTGGATCGACGACGCGTTGCCCAGTCGGGACGCCGCGTCCACCCACGCATCGCGAGCCTCGGCACGCAACGGAGTCGTCGCGGCGTGGTCGAGATAGACCGTCATCCGCTCTCCCGTCCGTGTCACCTGCAAGGTGTGCGGCATTACTACTGTAGATCGCATGCTCAGCCCGCACCCGCCGACCGAAGCACCACCCCTGCCGGGACTCCTGAACCCCGAGCTCGATGACCTGGGCGTCTCGTTCGGTGCCGAGGGAGGAACCCTCCGCGTGTGGTCGAGCGCGGCGGATTCCGTCGACCTCGTCATCTTCGACGAGACCGACCTGGACTGGATCACCGATGAGGTCGCCCTCTCGCCCGGCGCGGAGGGGGTGTGGTCGGTCACGACGGATCTCCTGCGACCCGGAGTGCGCTACGCCCTCAGGGTCGACGGACCCCACGGACCGGGGAATACGTTCAATCGGCGGACCCTTCTGACCGACCCGTACTCGCGAGGCCTGGTCTCGGGGGGATACGCCGACTGGAGGTCGGTCGTCGTGGACGGAACGTTCGATTGGGGAGGCGTCGGCAAACCCGCGGTCCCGCTCGATCGGACCGTCCTCTACGAAGGGCACGTCAAAGGCCTGACGAAGCGCCACCCCGGGGTTCCGCCGAAGCTGCACGGGACGTACGCCGGCCTCGGACACCCCGCGATGATCGATCACCTCACGACGCTCGGCATCACGAGCATCGAGCTCCTTCCCGTCCACGCGTTCGCGACCGAGCCACGCCTCCTCCAGCACGGACTCACGAACTACTGGGGATACAACACCGTCAACTTCTTCACGCCGCATGCCGCCTATGCGACCGAGGACGCGCGGCGCGAGGGGCCGGAAGCGATCCTCCGCGAATTCAAGGGCATGGTCCGCCTCCTGCACGAGGCGGGACTCGAGGTGATCCTCGACGTGGTCTACAACCACACGTCGGAAGAAGGGATCGGCGGTCCGCGCACGAGCTTCCGCGGCATCGACAATCGCCACTACTACCGCCAGCAGGAGGACGGCGCGTACATCGACGTCACCGGATGCGGCAACTCTGTCGACACCTCGACGGATGCCGCCGCGCGGCTGGTCCTCGATTCCCTGCGCTATTGGGCCAACGACGTCCAGATCGACGGCTTCCGGTTCGATCTCGCTGCGACGCTCGGCCGCGACGCCGCCCACACGTTCACGCCGGATCATCCCCTGCTCGCCGCCATCATGGATGACCCGCAGCTGGCAGGCGTCAAGAAGATCGCCGAGCCCTGGGACGTGGGCATGGGCGGCTGGCAGACCGGTAACTTCGCCGACGGATGGCACGAGTGGAACGACCGCTACCGGGACCGGGTGCGCAACTTCTGGCTGAGCGACGTCGACTATGCGCGACGCGCATCGGCCGCGCCCGTCGGGATCGGGGGGTTCGCGACACGCCTGGCAGGGTCGTCGAACACGTACAGCGCGGAGCGCGGCCCTCTCGCGAGTGTCAACTTCGTCACGGCGCACGACGGCTTCACCCTGCGCGACCTCGTCTCGTACGACGTCAAGCACAATCTCGGCAACGGCGAGCAGAACCGCGACGGCGCGGACACCAACCGCTCCTTCAATCACGGAGCGGAAGGTCCCACTGACGACGAGGCGATCCTCGCCACACGGCGGAAGGCGATGCGGAACCTCCTCGGCACGCTGCTTCTCTCGGCCGGCATCCCGATGCTCACTGCAGGAGACGAGTTCGGGAGAACGCAGCGCGGGAACAACAATGCGTACTGCCACGATTCGCCCCTCACCTGGCTCTCCTGGGACCACGCTCCCTGGCAGGAGGATCTCCATGCCCACGTCCGACGGCTCATCGCCCTGCGCGCCGAGAATCCTGCGCTCCGTCCGATGCGCTTCGCACGACTCGGGGCCGTGACGCCGTCGGCTTCCGTCATGGAGTGGTACGACGAGCACGGCCAGACGATGTCGATCGAGCGCTGGACGGATCCTGCGCACCGCACGTTGCAGTACGTCGCGACGTCGACGCCCGAGAACGAGGCGCTGAACCGGATCCTCCTGATGGTCCACGGCAACGAGCACCCCATCGAGGTGACGCTCCCGAGCGTGGAGGGCGTTGAGGGATACGTATCGCTGTGGTCGAGCGTCGACGAGGCTCCCGCGGACGACGCGGCCGTCTTCTCGCCCGGGGACGTCATCCGGCTGCCCGGAACGTCGATGCATCTCTTCCGCGCCGAGTGATCCGCCATATCACGTTCGAGCACTGATCTCTCGTGCTGTCGCTCCCGCGACCCGTTGGGTAGGTTCGAATTCGTGGTCACTACCTCGTCTGCTGACAGCCCTCATCCGTGGCGGAGTGCCTCTTCGCTCCCCGTCCGGCCCGTCGATCGGCCGAAGCAGCGTGACACCGCTGCTGGGCGCATCCCTCTCGCTCTCGCGCACCCCACGACGCCCGACGGTCGTTACAGACCGAAGGCGTTCGTCGGAGAGGCCGTCCCCTTCGTCACGACGGCTTTCCGTGAGGGACATGACCGGATCGGCGTGCACCTGCGGCTCTTTTCGCCGTCGGGTGACGTGTCGCTTCACCGGCTGACGGCCCTTCACGACGGCTTCGACCGCTGGCAGGCGCTCGTGGCACCTCTCGAGCAGGGTGTGTGGCGCTTCCGCTTCGAGGCGTTCGGCGATGACTTCGCGACGTGGGAGCATGCCGCCGATCTCAAGATCCCCGCGGGCGTCGACACCGCGCTCATGCGTGAGATGGGTGCTCTGCTTTTCGACCGTGCTCTCGCAGAGAAGAAGCGACCGGCGGCGGAGCGACGCATCCTGGCTTCCGCTGCCGCATCCCTTCGCGATCCCGCGGTCACCGACGCCGATGCGCTCGAGATCGTGCGCAGTCCCCAGATCGCGGGCTTCTTCGCCGAGCGTCCGCTCATGTCGATCGTCACGGTCGGTGAGGACCACGAGCTGCTGGTCGAACGTGAGCGCGCCGGGGTGGGTGCGTGGTACGAGTTCTTCCCCCGCTCCGAAGGCGCGGCGCGCCTGGACGACGGGTCGATCCGCAGCGGCACGTTCCTGACAGCCCAGGGCCGCCTTCCCGCCGTGCGCGCGATGGGATTCGACGTCCTCTACCTCCCGCCCATCCATCCGATCGGCGTCCGCAACCGCAAGGGCCGCAACAACACGCTCGATCCTCAGCCCGGCGACCCCGGTTCTCCGTGGGCCATCGGCGCCGCGGCGGGCGGTCACGACGCGATCCACCCCGACCTGGGAACACTCGACGACTTCCGGGCCTTCGTGAGCGCCGCCCGCGATCAGAACATCGAGATCGCGCTCGATCTGGCCCTTCAGGCCTCCCCCGACCATCCTTGGGTCACGGAGCATCCCGAGTGGTTCACGACTCTTCCGGATGGCTCGATCGCCTACGCCGAGAACCCGCCCAAGAAGTACCAGGACATCTACCCCGTCAACTTCGACAACGACCCCGAAGGCATCCGCGCCGAAGTCCTCCGAATCGTCCGGCACTGGATCGCGCAGGGTGTGTCGATCTTCCGCGTCGACAATCCGCACACGAAACCGCTCCAGTTCTGGGAGTGGCTCATCTCGACCGTCAACGCGGAGCATCCCGATGTCGTCTTCCTCGCGGAAGCGTTCACGCGTCCCCGCGTCATGCAGGGGCTCGCGGCCGCGGGGTTCCAGCAGAGCTATACCTATTTCACGTGGCGCAACACGAAACAGGAGCTCGAGGAGTTCTTGACGGCGATCTCGCACGAGACCGCCGACTACATGCGGCCCAATCTCTTCGTCAACACGCCTGACATCCTCACCGAGTACCTGCAGTTCGGCGGGCGGGCGGCGTACCGCGTGCGCGCCGCGATCGCGGCGACCGCTGCGCCGACATACGGCGTCTACGCGGGCTACGAGCTCTACGAGAACGTCGCGCGACCTGGCTCCGAAGAGAACATCGACAACGAGAAGTTCGAATACAAGACTCGCGATTGGGCGGATGCCGAAGCGAGGGATGCCTCGCTCGCCCCCTTCCTCACGCACCTCAACGGGATTCGCCGCGCCCATCCGGCGCTTCGTCAACTGAGGAATACGACGATCCACTGGAGCGACGACGAGGCCATCCTGGTCTACGTCAAGCACCTCGATGCGGCGCTGTCGGAGACGGGACGCGCGGACACGATCATCGTCATCGTCAACGTGGACCCGCATTCGGCCCGCCAGACCATGGTGCACCTCGACACCCGCATATGGGGTGTCGAGCCGGGCGAACCCTATGAGGTCGAGGATCTCGTCACGGGTGCGCGCTGGACCTGGTCCGATCACAACTTCGTGCGCCTGGACGCGTTCGACCAACCCGTCCACATCCTGCACGTCAAGGAGACGACATGACGCCCGACGACCGCACGCTCGACACCATCGCCACCGGTTCGTATCACGACCCGCACTCCGTTCTCGGACTGCACGAGGTCTCGCACGCCGGGGGCGAGTCCGAATGGGTCGTCCGTGCTCGTCGGCCTCTCGCACGCAGCGTGACCGCGGTGTTCGCCGACGGCACGCGCGTGCCGATGGACCACGTTCGGAACGGGATCTGGGAGGGCACGCGCTCCGGTGCGCCGGGCGCCTACGAGCTCGCCACGACGTACGACGACGGCCCTGACTTCGTCGCAGACGACCCTTATCGCCATCTCCCTTCCCTCGGAGAGCTCGACCTGCATCTGATCGCCGAGGGCCGCCACGAAGAGCTCTGGCGTGCGCTCGGGTCGCATGCGCGGACCCTCGACGGCTCCGACGGCGTCGCGTTCACCGTGTGGGCCCCCAACGCGCAGGCGGTTCGCGTCGTCGGCGACTTCAACGGGTGGGACGGTCAGGGCCACTCGATGCGCTCCATGGGGTCCAGCGGGATCTGGGAGCTCTTCATCCCCGGGCTCGGCACCGGAACGACGTACAAGTACGAACTGCTCACGCGTCACGGCGAGTGGATCATGAAGGCGGATCCGATGGCCCGGTTCGCCGAAGTGTCGCCGGGTACGGCGTCCGTCGTCACGAAGGCCGCGCACGTCTGGAAAGACGCCGACTGGATGCAGCGCCGGGCACGCTCCACGCCGGTCTCGCAGCCGATGTCGGTCTACGAGGTCCACTTCGGGTCGTGGCGCCCCGGACTGTCGTATCGCGACGCCGCCGATCCGCTGATCGAGTACGTCACGGAGCACGGCTTCACCCATATCGAGTTCCTCCCCCTCGCGGAGCATCCGTTCGGCGGATCGTGGGGCTACCAGGTGACGGGCTACTACGCGCCGACGAGCCGCTTCGGCACGCCCGACGACCTCCGGTACCTGATCGACAGACTCCATCAGGCGGACATCGGCGTCATCATGGACTGGGTGCCCGGGCACTTCCCGAAGGACGCGTTCGCACTGGCGAAGTTCGACGGCGAGGCGCTTTACGAGCATCCCGATCCGCGGCGTGGCGAGCACAAGGACTGGGGCACGCTGATCTTCGACTACGGGCGTCGCGAAGTACGCAACTTCCTCGTGGCCAACGCCCTCTATTGGTTCGAGGAGTTCCACGTCGACGGCCTTCGCGTGGACGCCGTGGCGTCGATGCTGTACCTCGACTACTCTCGCGAACCCGGCGAATGGGTTCCGAACGTCCACGGCGGCCGTGAGAACCTCGAGGCCATCTCGTTCCTCCAGGAGGTCAACGCGACCTCTTACAAGCGCTATCCCGGCATCGCGATGGTCGCCGAGGAGTCTACGAGCTTCCCCGGCGTCACTGCTCCCACGAGTCAGGCGGGGCTGGGTTTCGGCTTCAAATGGAACATGGGCTGGATGAACGACTCCCTCCAGTACATCTCGCGCGATCCCATGTACCGCTCGCACCACGAGGGCGAGCTGTCGTTCTCGTTCGTGTATGCGTTCAGCGAGAACTACGTCCTGCCCATCAGCCACGATGAGGTCGTGCACGGAAAGGGCAGTCTCTTCTCGCGGATGCCGGGAGATCACTGGCAGAAGCTGGCGAACACTCGCGCATTCCTCGCGTACATGTGGGGGCACCCGGGCAAGCAGCTGCTGTTCATGGGCCAGGAGTTCGGCCAGATGTCCGAATGGTCGGAAGGCCGCAGTCTCGACTGGTGGACGCTCGATCAGCCGTCCCACGCGCAGCTGCTGTCCTTCGTCGGCGCGCTCAACCGGACCTACCGGGCGGAATCGGCCCTGTGGTCGCGGGACTCCGACGGGGCGGCGTTCTCGCGTCTCGGCGCGCCCTCGTGGAATCCGAACGTCATCGCGTTCGCACGGCACGACTGGCACGGCAACACGGTCACGGTCATCTGCAACTTCTCGGGCGTCCCGATCACCGACTACAGGCTGGATCTGCCCGCGAGCGGTGTCTGGCACGAGGTTCTGAACTCCGACGCTCAGGAGTTCGGCGGGTCCGGCGTCGGCAATCAGGGAATCGTATATGCCGATGACGACGGTCGTGCATCACTCGTCGTGCCGCCGCTCGCCGTCATCTGGCTCCGTCACGAGACGGCGAAGCACATCCCGTCGCCGACGAGGGGCTGACGAGACCGGGCGTTTCGCCGGGACACGGGGGCACACCACCCTGTTTCGGCGAAACCGCGGGTCTCAGTGAGGGGGCACGGCACATGCGCGCCGCCTGAAATCCGCGTCCGTCAGAACAATAGCGAGGCCAGCCGACCGCGTGCGCGGAGCACGCGGGCATCGGCATCTCCGACGATCCCGAACAGGTCGAGGAGTCGCTCTCGTATCGCAGGACGATCATCCGGCTGCGCCGACGCGAACACGTCCAGCAGGCGATCGAACGCGTCGTCGACGTGACCGCCCGAGACATCGAGATCCGCGACGGCGAATTGAGCCTCGAGATCGGCGGGATCGGCCGCCGCTGCTGCGCGGACGGTCGATGAGTCGATCTCCTGCACGCGAGAGAGCAGGCGCACCTGCCCGAGTCCGGCGCGCGCATCTGCGTCGCGGGGGTTCTCGGCGAGAGCAGACTCGTAGGCGCTGACGGCACGGGCGTAGTCCCCCGCCTCGATCGCCGCATACGCTTCCGCATGGTGTGGCGGCAGCGCCTCTTCCTCGGGTCCCGCCGCATCGTCTTGATCGGTACCGTCGACCGGCACCGATCCCGTGACGCCGTTCTGCGCTGCGAGCTGCAGGAGCTGAGCGAACACTTCACGCACCTGCTGCTCGGGCACCGCGCCCGTGAACAGAGGGACCGGCTGACCGCCGAGAAGCGCCACGACCATGGGGATGGACTGTGCGCGGAACGCCTGAGAGAGCTGGGGATTGGCATCGACGTCGACCTTGGCGAGGACGAGCCGGCCGCCGAGCTCGATCACGACCTTCTCGAGGATGGGGCTCAGCTGCTTGCACGGGCCGCACCACTCGGCCCAGAGGTCGACGACGACCGGGACCGTGCGGGAGAGCTCCAGGACCTGCGGGAACGATGCGTCCGTGACGTCGAAGACGAGCGACGGGCCGCTCCCGGTCGATGCCGTCGTCGCGGGTTCCGCGGGACGATTCCGGAGCGAGGACAGGTCGACGGCGCCGCGAAGCGCGGTAGCCGGCATCGGGTCGGTCAATTGATCACCTTCGCGTCGAGGATGGCGGTGCTGAATCCGAGCAGTCGGATCTTCTCGGTCGAGCCTTGGCCCGGCACGTAGAAGAAGAGCTGGTCGCTGTAGGTCGTCGTGACTCCGGTCGCGGACTGATCCACGCCCGTGAGGGTCTTGACGGTGGGATTGTTCTCGAACTTGATCACAGCGTCGCTGTTGATCGCCTTCACCGTATCGGTCTCGTTGATGTTCACGGCGACGATCGCACCGCTCTCGAGGGTCAGGATGGCGAACGGCGGGTGCTCGCCCACGACGGCCTCGAAAGTCATCTCGCCGGTGTTCGTCGCCGTCTGATTGAACTCGTCGAGGCGCTTCTGTCGGTCAGCGGCGATAGTGGCCCGGAACTGGTCGTCCTCGGACTCGAAGAACTGGGCGAATTCGCTCTCCTCGCCCTTGTCCACGACGTCCGCGTACGCTGCGGCGAGCTGGTCCGGGGCCATGATGAGGAAGGCGGAGTCCGGTGCGACGCGCGCCGCGCCGACATAGGGAGCCGCGAGATCCGGCATCGTCGTCGAGGCTTCCAAGTTCGCCTGGTAGCTCAGCTTGTAAGGGGCCCAGGGGTCGGCCTGCGTCATGACCATGATGCTCGACGTCTTCGAGCTCTCGTCGTCGACGACCGCCATGAACGACCGCGGCCAGTCGTCGTACATCTGAGGCAGAACGATCTCGAGCGGCTTGGTGAGGATCGGTGAGGGCGCCGGGAAGTCCGCGATCGCCCCCCGGAGCCGGTAGTTCGTCTCCCGAGCGGCGAGAGTCGCGTCTTCGAGGCGAGTGGCCGCAAGCGTGGCGTCCATCGCCTCGTCGGCCTCGGCAGTGGTCTCGGCCACCCGGACGAGGATCCGCTCAGCCTGAGCCTTCGTGACAGCCGGCGACTGCTGGCCTTCGGGGACGATGATCGTCGGCGTCGGGGAAGGCGTGGCGGACTCCCCCAGTTCGGGCCAGGCATCGGCTGAGCACCCGCCGAGGAGGATGGCCGAGACGGCGAGCGCCGGTACGACGACGAATCCCCGTCGGCCTCGGCCCACTGCGCGCCGCGTCGGCGGCGTCGAGGAGATCACGCCCTTCTCGACCTGGTCGACGGAGAGATCGATCGGCTCCGTGACGGGCAGTGGCAGTCCCTTTCGTCGCGGCCCTCGGGAACGACGCGCATGGCGTATGCCGAGGATGTAGAGGAAGACGCCGACCGCCATGAGGACCCCGCCCGCGGCGATCAGGGGACCTGCCCACGGAGTTCCGTTGCCGATGGGCCAGGAGACGGCGACGTCGGCCGGTGCAGGGCCCTCGCCGTCGGTCGACACCAGGACACTCATGTCGGCGGGAAGCTGCAGCGGCGCGATCAAGACGTCGGACTGAGCGAACTCGTCGAGCCAGAGGTCGGAGCCGACAGGGCTGGGCGCCTCGGTGTCGTCCGGTGCAGGGGCCTCCTCCGCGGCGGCGGACTCAGCGGCATCCTCGGGCGAGGCGGGATCCGTCTCGGCCGGCGTCGGCGTGCCCGAGGACTCCGGGTCCGCGTCGACGAGCTCGACGACCGTCTCTCCCGCGGAGTTCAGCGTGGCGTGGTTGTACGAGGTCGTCGACAGCCAGGCCGTCATGTCGGCGGTGCGTCCGTACGCCGCGAAGATCTCGCCCTCGCCCTGCGCACGAAGGGTCTGCGTACCCGGCAGGGATCCGAGGACAGCGCCGTCGATGAGAAGGTAGGGCGCGTCCTCATCCGCCTCGATCTGAACGGTTGCCGTGTTGGGACCCTGGAAGACGGTGCGCTGAGCGATACCCGCACCGATCATGATGGCGGCGAGGACGAAAGCCGCCACAGCCCACACAAAACGCACGAAACTCCCATTTCCCGATCCGCGGAAGGACGCGGCAGACCGTCGATTCGACGTTTCAGCCTAGCGAAACACGCCTGGACATCGTCCGAGAAGGGCCAATGCCGGGCCTGACGGTCAACACTGCGTATCCTGACGTGAGCCATCAACGGCAAGAGGTCAGGGTAATCGATCATGAAGTTGCACAGCCCGTTCCGCACCGCGCTCGTCGCAACGCTGGGCGTCGGACTCGGACTCCTGCTCATCGGCAGCATCCAGAGTCTGTCGACGATCCTGCTGTACGTCGGGACGGCGCTGTTCCTCTCGCTCGGCCTGGACCCGATCGTCGCATGGCTGGAGCGGCGTGGGCTCCCGCGCTGGGCCGCCGTGATCATCACGATCCTCGCTGTGCTGGCTGCGTTCGCGGGCATTCTGCTGACCGTCGTGCCGATCATCGTCGGACAGGTGTCGCAGCTGGTCGAGACCATCCAGGTCTGGGTGGAGCAGGGTGCAGCCGATCCTCTCGAGGACCTCCGCCAGTGGCTCAAGGCGACTTTCCCGCTCCTCCTCGTCGACGATGTCTTCCAGTACGTACAGGAATGGCTCGCCACCCTCGACTACGGCGAGATCGGCGGAACCATCGGAGAGAGCCTCCTGGTCATCGGCGGCGCCGTCCTCGCGGGTCTTGCGGGCGCCTTCATCATCCTGATCCTGACGATCTACTTCACCGCCTCGACACCGAGCCTCAAGCGAGCCGTCTACCAGATCGTGCCCGCATCCAAGCGCGAGCGGTTCATCGATCTGAGCGAGCAGATCACCGCCTCTGTCGGCTTCTACGTCATCGGGCAGCTCAGCCTCGGCGTCATCAACGGCGTGCTGAGCGCGGTCTTCCTGACGATCATCCAAGCGCCCTTCGCCGCCGTTCTCGCCGTCATCGCGTTCTTCTTCTCCCTCATCCCTCTCGTGGGAACGCTCACGGGATCGACGATCATCGTGCTCATCTGCCTCATCCCGGGAGTGGGCGGCCCCCAGACGGCGCTCGTCGCGGCGATCTACTACCTCATCTATATGCAGATCGAGGCGTACGTCATCTCGCCCCGCATCATGGGCCGTGCCGTCTCGGTGCCCGGCGCTGTCATCGTCATCGCCGCTCTCGCGGGGGGTTCCCTGCTCGGGCTGCTCGGGGCGCTCGTGGCGATCCCCGTCGCCGCCAGCATCCTGATCATCTATCGCCAGGTGCTCATTCCGCGGATGAACGAGCGATAGCTCACGCGTCGGGGTCGGGGCCGTCCCATCTCGTGGGCAGGGGCAGGGCGTCGGGATTGACTGCAGCGACGATCTCGGTGAGTACACGCCGGGTCTGCGTCTCCCCGACCCACAGGTGCTTGCCGCCCTCGACGGCAATGAGCGTCGCGTGCGGCGCGCCGGCGAATCTCTCCGCCGCAGCGTCGGGGCGCAGGTAGTCATCGAACTCGGGGATCACCGCGATCAACGGCCGGGACTCGCCGGCCCATGCCGCGATGTCGTCGGCGGTCGCCCTGTGCAGCGGCGGCGAGAGCAGGATCGCACCCTCGATCGGATGATCGCGGCCGTATTTGAGCGCCAGCTCGGTTCCGAAGGACCAGCCCACGAGCCACGGATGCGGCAGTTGGCGCCGCGTGACGAAGTCCATCGCCGCCGCGACGTCGAAGGCCTCCGCTCGGCCTCCGTCGAACGCGCCGTCGCTCGTTCCGCGCGGTGATGTCGTGCCGCGCGTGTTGAAGCGCAGAACCGCGAGGTCCGCCAGCGCAGGAAGCCGAGCGGCGGCCTTGCGGAGGATGTGCGAGTCCATGAACCCGCCCGCCGTCGGGAGCGGATGCAACGTCACGAGCGTCGCGATCGGTGCACGACCGAGCGGTGTCGCAAGCTCACCGACGAGGGTGAGTCCGTCGATCGTCTCGAATTCGACATCCTCGCGGTGCGCGGGGAGGAGGACGGGGCCCCGGATCTCCATGTCAGCTGACCCTCCAACAGTGTTCATGCCAATGACGACGTGCTTCCAGATCGGCGCTGTCACCCATGACACCGTCCGCACGCCACGTGACGAGATGCGCGACGCCGGGCTCGATGGTTCGTCCGCACCCCGGGCAGCGATACGCCTTCACGGCCTGTGCGCGCGACACCGGCTGCACCGTCCACAGCGAGCCGCGACGGGTCTCCGTGCGCTTCCAGCCTGCCAGGAGACGCTCGAACGAATCGGCGGCGGCGGCGTCATCGCGTCGGCGCCGATGGGAACGTGGCATCGCGTGGAGCCCTACCACCAGTGATTGGCGGTCCAGAACGCGTACGCGCCGCCCCAGCTTCCGTATCGCCCTGTGGCGTAGCCGTTCGCCCACGTGAGGTTCACGACCGGGTCATAGGCGTTCGCGAGCTTGCCGCAGGGGTAGACCTGCACGAGCCCGCACGCACCCGAGGAACGGTTGGTCGCGTTCGGATTCCAGCCGCTCTCCTTGCTCACGATGAAGTCGACATAACCCCAGTCCGCTTCGGCGATCCCCGCCGCGGCCATCCACTCGGCGGGAGAACCGCCGCCCGTGTACCCGGGCGGTGCGGGCTGAGCAGCCTGGCCGCTCGAGGATCCGGATGCCTGCGTCGGCGTCGGAGTCGGCGTCGGGGTCGGCGTGACGTACACGGAGTATCCGCCCCGCCCGAGATCGATGAGGCCCTCAGCCTCCGCCGCGCTGGCCGTCATGACGCCTTCGTAGGACTGGACGTCATCGAGCGCCCTCGCGTACAGCGAGGTCGGCTCTTCCGCGTTCGCCGCCTCGGCGATCGCCATTCCGGTGGGGCCCGCGTACGCCGCCACGAAGCCGATCGCGGCGAACCCCGCGAACACGCTCAGTACGCCTCGTCTGCGAGACCAGCGCGGGCCGTCGGATGCACCCGCACGCCGCGGCGGTGGAGTCACATCCTGCAAGATCGCGAGATCGCGGCGATGAGCACGCCGTGTCGAAGCCATCTCGTTTCCGGGAGTCACAATGCCGACGAGTCTACTCGTCGCTCACAGGCGTCGCCATCCGCACCCGTCCTGCACTCAAGACACCGCCAGCATCACCTCGACGACCGCGTCGAGCACGGCGTCCACCTGTACCTCGCGGTAGCCCCCGCGCTGCATCCGGAACGCGACGGAGCGCACCTGCTCGATCGTGACGGGATCACCGGACTCCAAGTACCGGGCGAGCTTGTCGGCGACGATGTCGACTTCGTCGATGCGGTACCCGTAGCGAAGGGCGCCGACCCGATCGAACCGGCGGCCTTCCGGCCGCGTCAGGCGGTCGAGGACGACCTGTGCGGTCTCCCGGGCGTGTCCGACCCACGCGGACGCCCCCACGCGTGCGAGCGCCGCCTCACGCTCGCGTGTCGCGAAGGCATCCTCGATCCGCGTGAGCGCTGCGTCGACCGGCGGGATCGAATAGCCCTTGCGGACGAGTGGGAACGCGACTTGTCGGACTTCGGCGGCCGTCACGGAGTCATCGCCGTTCTCGAATGCCTCGCGAGCCCGGAGGAGGAAGGCATCGACGGCGCGCGGCTCGTACCCTTTCGAGCGACCGCGACTGCGCGGGAATGCGGAAACTGCGGGTTCTGTCGACGTCATGATCCCACCAACGGTGTGAAGAGGTAGAACAGGGCGAGTGCCGCCGCGGTCGATGGCAGCAGCGAGTCCAGCCGATCGAGGACGCCGCCGTGGCCCGGGAGCCACGAACTCATGTCCTTGATGCCGAGGTCGCGCTTGATCATCGACTCGCCCAGATCGCCCACGGTCGCCGTCACGAGGATGACCAGGCCGAAGACGATTCCCATCCACCAGTCGATCTGGATCATGAACAGGCCCAGAAGGAGACCCGCGACAGCCGCGGCGACGGCGGCACCGGCGAACCCCTCCCACGTCTTTTTGGGACTGATACGCGGGGCCATCGGATGACGCCCGAAGGCGACGCCGGCGGTGTAGGCACCGGTGTCGGCAGACACGGCGACGATGATGAAGGCGAGGACCCACCACTGCCCGCCCTCGCGAGCGAGCAGGACGAGCGCGAGACTCGTGAGGAAGGGGACGTAGAGCTGGATGAAGGCCCCGATGAGCACGTCTCCCAGGCCGTCCGCGTAGGACCGTACGTCCTCCGAGGCCATCTGGGCGACGAGCCGCCAGATGACGACGAACGCCACCGCCACGAAGACGCAGACCCACAGCAGCCAGACCTCGAAGAAGTAGCCCGCGAGAACGATGAGCGCAGCGGACAGCATCTGCGGCACGACGTCGACCCTGCGTCCTGACGTATTGAGAGCTCGACTGAATTCGAACGTCGCCAACAGCGCCGCCCCGAGCGCGAAGACGACGAAGGCTTCTTTGAAGAAGACGAGCGACGCAAGGAGCACGCCTCCGATGCCGACAGCGATGAGGATCGCGACGATCAGATCCCGACCGGTGCGCTGCTTGATGCGCTCGTTGACTTCCTCGAACTCGGTACGCGCGTGCGCCATCTGCTGTTCGAACTCTGTCTTCGCTGCGCGTACGTGCGCCTGGAAGGCCGCGGACGCCTCAGCCTCCCGGCGGACACCCGCCGCACCCGTCACACGATCCTGCGCCGCCGCTGGAGCAGACTCGTCGGGATCGGATTCATCGCTCATCGCGGATCCTCAGACCTCGAGCAGTTCAGCCTCTTTGCGCTTGAGCGCGTCGTCGATCGCGTCGACATGGGCACGCGTGAGTGCATCGAGTTCCTTCTCGGCACGGACCAGTTCGTCTTCGCCCACCTCGGACTTCAGGGCGTCGAGATCGTCCTTGGATTTGCGACGGATGCCGCGGAGGTGGACCTTGTGGTCCTCGCCCTTCGTTCGCACGAGCTTGACGTACTCCTTGCGACGCTCCTGCGTCAGCTCGGGCATCGTGATGCGCACGATGTTGCCGTCGTTCGTCGGGTTGACGCCGAGGTTGGGCAGATCACGGATCGCCTGCTCGATCGCCTTCAGCGCCGACTTGTCGTAGGGCGTGATGATGAGTGTGCGCGCCTCGGGATTGTTGATCGATGCCAGCTGCGCGAGCGGAGTCGGCGAACCGTAGTAGTCGACGAGGATCTTCTGGAAGAGCTGAGGGTTCGCGCGACCCGTGCGCACGGTCGCGAAGTCCTCCTTCGCCGCCTCGACGGCGCGATCCATGCGCGCTCCGGTTTCAGCCAGGACGTCCGCGATCACAGTGTCTCCTTCGCGTCAGGGGAATAGGGAAAGTCTACTTGCGACGGCTCGCCGTCACTCATGCCGTCACGAGCGTGCCGATGGCGTCGCCGAGCAGCGCACGCGTGACGTTGCCGGCGGGCTCCATGCCGAACACCCTCATGTCCATGCGATTGTCCATGCACAGGCTGAAGGCGGTGGAGTCGACGACTTTCAGCCCACGCTGGAGGGCGTCGAGGTAGGTGATGGTGTCGATCTTGGTGGCGGTGGCATCCTTCTTGGGATCGGCCGTGTAGACACCGTCCACGCCGTTCTTCGCGACGAGGACCTCGGTCGCACCGATCTCGAGCGCGCGCTGTGCCGCGACCGTATCGGTCGAGAAGTACGGCAGCCCGGCTCCCGCACCGAAGATGACGACGCGGCCCTTCTCCATGTGCCGTTCGGCCCGGCGCGGGATGTAGGGCTCGGCGACCTGGGTCATGGCGATGGCGGACTGCACGCGCGTCGCGGCGCCCGCCTGCTCGAGGAAGTCCTGGAGCGCGAGGGCGTTCATCACCGTGCCGAGCATGCCCATGTAGTCAGCGCGCCCGCGGTCCATGCCGCGCTGGCTGAGTTCCGCACCGCGGAAGAAGTTGCCGCCCCCGACCACGATGGCGATCTCGACGCGGTCGACCGCCTCGGCGATCTCGCGGGCGATCTGACTCACGATGTCGGGGTTGACGCCGAGCTGGCCCCCGCCGAACGCTTCGCCCGACAGCTTCAGGAGGACGCGCCGGCGTCCGGTCGCTTCATCGATCACTTGGTTCCTCTCGCCGATGTACAAACTACTCCCCCGTCATCCCAGACATGGGAAGGGCCCGCACCGACTGGCGATGCGGGCCCCTGCGCGGTGTTACGCGCCGACCTTGAATCGGGCGAAGCCCGTCAGTGTCAGTCCGGCGTCCTTGGCGACCTGGGCGACGGAGAGCTTGTTGTCCTTCGCGTAGTCCTGGTCGAGCAGGGAGACCTGCTTGAAGAAGGCGTTGACGCGGCCCTCGACGATCTTCGGGAGTGCCGCTTCGGGCTTTCCCTCGTTGCGGGAGATCTCCGTGACGATCTCACGCTCCTTGTCGACGTCGGCCTCGGGGACCTCGTCGCGCGACAGATACGTCGGGTTGGCGAAGGAGATGTGCTGGGCGAGGCTGCGCGCCGTCTCGGCGTCGTCGCCCGAGTATGCGAGCACGACACCCACCTGAGGCGGGAGATCCTTGCTCGTCTTGTGCAGGTAGATCTCGAAGTGGTCGCCCGACAGCGTGCGGACACGACGCAGTTCGACCTTCTCGCCGATGATGGCGGCCTCATCCGAGATGAGCTCGGCGATCGTCTGGGATCCCGCGGGGGCCGCGAGTGCCGCTTCCGCCGAGTCGGCCTGGGCAGCGCCGGCAGCCTCGAGCACCTTCTCCGCCAGGGCGATGAATCGCTCGTTCTTCGCGACGAAGTCGGTCTCGGTGTTCAGCTCGAGGATCGTGACCTTGTCGCCGAACTGCTTCGCGGCGACGAGGCCCTCACTGGTGGAACGGTCAGCGCGCTTGGCGTTGCCCTTCGCTCCCTTGAGGCGCAGGATCTCGACGGCCTTCTCGAGGTCGCCGTCGGCCTCCTCGAGCGCCTTCTTCGTGTCGACCATGCCGGTGCCGAGCTGCTCGCGCAGCGCCTTGATGTCGGCGATCGTGAAGTTTGCCATGGTTGGCGGCTCCTTGATTGTGGTGAGTTCTCGTGGATGTCCCGGTCGGTTCACGTCGCGGGGGGCGCAATCCGACCGGGACGATGTCCTGTGTCGAAGAGGATTACTCCGCAGCTTCCTTGACGGCCTCGGCCTCATCGGCGGCGACCTTCTCGGCGGCCTCGTCCTCGACGGGCGCGTCGCTGGCCTGGCTCGCGTCGTCAGCGGCTTCCGCGGCAGCCTCGCCCGCGACGGCATCGTGTGCCGCAGCACCCGCACGGTCGGCGTCGGATTCAGTCGCGATCGTCGCGACGGCTGCGACGTCGGTCTCGACCGGAGCGCCCTGCTCAAGGAGCTCGCGCTCCCAGTCGGCGAGCGGCTCAGCCTCGGCGGCCTCGTCGGTCGGGTTGTGGCGCTGGATGAGTCCCTCGGCCGCCGCGTCGGCGATGACCTTCGTGAGGAGGCTCACAGAGCGGATCGCGTCGTCGTTGCCGGGGATCGGGTACTGGAACTCGTCAGGATCGGCGTTCGTGTCGAGGATGCCGATGACCGGGATACCCAGCTTGGCCGCTTCGTTGACCGCGAGGTGCTCGCGCTTGGCGTCGACCACCCAGATCGCCGACGGCGTCTTCTGCAGGTTGCGGATACCGCCGAGCGACTTGTGCAGCTTGTCGAGCTCGCGCTTCTTGAGCAGGAGCTCCTTCTTCGTGAAGCCGCTCGCTGCCGGGTCGTCGAAGTTGAGCTCTTCGAGCTCCTTCATGCGGGCGAGCCGCTTGGAGACCGTCGAGAAGTTCGTGAGAAGTCCGCCGAGCCACCGCTGGTTGACGTAGGGCTGGCCGACGCGCGTGGCCTGCTCGGCGATGATCTCCTGCGCCTGCTTCTTCGTTCCGACGAAGAGCACCGTTCCACCGCGGGCGACGGTCTCCTTGACGAACTCGTACGCCTTGTCGATGTACGTCAGCGACTGCTGGAGGTCGATGATGTGGATGCCGGAGCGCTCGGTGAGGATGAACCGCTTGACTTTCGGGTTCCACCGACGGGTCTGGTGTCCGAAGTGGACACCGCTGTCGAGCAGCTGGCGAATCGTGACGACGGCCATGGCCGGTCTCCTTGTCTGACGCGTGCGCGTCTCTTTCGGTTGTTTCGCGTCGGCGATCGCCGACGTGGCCTGGTGCCCGGCACACTCCCGCCCGTCTCGGAGGAGAAGGGACCGTCAGGAGTGGGATGCCGCATCGTGTATCTCGTCGCCGAGTCCGGCGTGAGCGATGCTCTGGGCACGCGTAGTCACCTCGACATGCGAGGTGCGTCCCCCAGCATACCAGGGCACCGAGTCCTCCCCGGGCCGTCCGGCCAGGGACTTCTCCCCCATTCGCCGGGAGGAGTGCGACCGTCGATTTCTCACGTGCGAGCCTTGCCGGATGGCAGATCCGGCAAGGAACGAGATCATCCGCGGCAGAGGTGGCGCGAGGAGAGCGACCGTTGCCATGCTCGCGTGCCTCCTCGCATTCGCGCCCGTCACGTCGCCCGCGCAGGGACGGCAATCCGCGCCCACTCGTTGGTCGTGGCCCCTCGAACGGGCCGTCATCGCCGAGCCGTTCCGGGCGCCCGCCGACCGCTACGGACCCGGGCATCGTGGCGTGGACCTCGTCGGCGCCGTCGGAGCGGAGGTGCGTGCTCCGTCGGACGGCGTCGTCGCCTTCGCCGGAGTGGTCGTCGATCGGGCGATCCTCACGATCGATCACGGCGCCGGGTACGTTTCGACCCTCGAGCCGGTCGTCAGCGAGCTGGTACCGGGGGTCCGCGTGGCCCGGGGCGACGCCGTCGGCACCATCGCGACAGGAGGCCACAGCGCGGAGGGCGACCTGCATGTCGGGGTACGGCTCGACGGCGAGTACATCAATCCACTCAGCCTTGTCGGGGAGGTGCCGCGCGCCGTCCTCCTCCCTTGCTGCTGAGCGGGCCCGTCAGGCTCGCGGGTGCGCGAGCCGGTAGGTCGCTGCGAGTCGTTCGCTCGAGACGTGCGTGTAGATCTGGGTCGTCCCGAGACTCGCGTGTCCGAGGAGTTCCTGAACCGTCCGCAGGTCTGCTCCGCCATCGATCATGTGGGTCGCGGCAGAATGCCGGAGCGCGTGCGGCCCTGCCGTCGCACCGAGGAGCGGTGACACGATTCGGGACACGGTGTCGTACACCGCCCGCGGGCCGATTCGTCCGCCCCGCGCCCCGATGAAGACGGCGCCTCCCGCATCCGCACTCTGGATCAGCGCGGGGCGCGCCCGGACGAGGTATGCATCGAGGGCCCGCGCTGCCGGCATGCCGAAGGGGACGACGCGGTCTTTGGACCCCTTGCCCGTGACGCGCGCCGTCAGCCGATCACGATCGAGGTCGTCTAGGTCGAGGCGGCACAACTCCGACACCCGGATGCCCGCGCCGTAGAGCATCTCGAGGATGGCGTGATCGCGCAGTGCGAGCGGCCCCCCCACGGAGGCCGCGTCACGAGCCTCGTCGAGGATTGTCGCCATGTTGCCGGACGTCGCGATACGGGGAAGACTCCGCCCTCGCTTCGGCGCGACGAGTCTCACACTCGGGTCAAGAGACAAGAGACCTGACTCCACAGACCAGGTGAAGAACCCCCGGACGGCCGCAGTCCGACGCGCGATCGTCGACCGGGCGTCGCCTCGCTTGGTCGCCGTCCAGAGCCATTCGCGGAGCGTCTCCACGTCGACCTCGGACAGCTCGGGGTCGCCGGCCGCCGAAGCGAGGTCGCGCACATCGGACCGGTAGGCACGGACCGTCGCCGGGGAGAGACGCCGCACCTGGGCGAGGTGGGCCGCATAGCGATCGGCAGCCTCGGTGATCCTCATGCGTCAAGAATGCAGCGGCAGGGGCACCCGGGAGTCGCACCCTCCGCGGCAAGTCTCGAGATCGCGTCTCGGGCCGGCGCACATCAGGCTCTTCTCGCATCCCGCCAGCCCTGTGTGCCGCGTTCGACGAGCCCCGTCATCAAGAGCAGACCGAGGTGCGCCTCGACCGACTCTCGGCTCATGCCGCAGCGCTGCGCGATTCCGTCCGTCGACCTCCACGAACGAGCGCTGAGGGCGTCGAAGATCCGGGCGGTGTCGTCGACGATATCGAGTGCATCGCTGCCGACGGCTCCAGCGCTTCGCAATCCGAGCATCTCTCGCACATCGTCGGCGCTCGTGATGCATTGCGCACCGTACTCGCGGAAGAGTCGATGACATCCGGCCGACGCGGCGCTCGTGACGGGACCGGGTACCGCTCCGAGCTCCCGGCCGAGCGCGGCGGCGTGACCGGCCGTGTTCAAAGAGCCGCTGCGCCAGCCCGCCTCGACGACCACGGTCGCGTCGGACATCGCGGCGATGAGGCGATTGCGTTGGAGGAAGCGCCACTTGGTAGGCCGCGATCCGCATGGCGCCTCGCTCAAGAGCAGACCGCTCTGCGCGATGGAGTCGATGAGACGAGTGTGCCCGCGCGGGTACGCCTGTTCGACACCGCCCGCAAGAAACGCGATGGTCACGCCTTCTACCGCGAGGGCCGCTCGGTGCGCACTCCCGTCGATGCCGTACGCGGCGCCCGAAACGATGGTGATGCCGCCTGTCCCGAGGTCGGTCGCGAGCTCGGCTGCGATCCGATCGCCGTAAGCGGTCGATGCGCGCGCGCCCACGATGGCCACGCCCGCCGGCTGTCGACGGGGGATGCCTGTGTCGCCGCGCGCCCAGAGCGCCACGGGAGCATGATCGCCGAGATCGGAGAGCGATCGCGGCCACTCGCCGTCTTCGGGCGTCACGAGTCGCACACCGGCGCGGCTCGCCATGGCGAGAGCGTCCGACACGACAGCCGGCTTCAGCCGCGGCGTCCATCGTGCGAGTCCGCGTCGGAAGTCGTCGGAGATCCTCGACGGCGGATCGCCGCCGGTGGCTGCTGCCAGGAGACGGAGCGATTCGACGACGCCCGCACTCTCGATGAGCGCACCCGCGCTACCGTCGCCCGGCTCGACGATCGCGCTCCAGATCGCGCGCGCGTACCGGGTCGTCGCGGCGAGATCGTCGTCGGCGACAGCGAGGCCCCCGAGAGCGGCGCGCGCGGCGCGCGGGGTCAGGTCGATCGCGCTCATTCCCCCGCTCCCCTCTTGAGGAAGAGGGCGCGTCCGACGTCGTCTATCGAGAGTTGCGGGCGTTGCGCGAGGTCGGCGAGCGACCAGGCGAGCCGCAGCACGCGATCGTATCCCCGCAGCGTCAGCGCCCCCCGCTGCAGCGCGACGTCGAGGGGGCGCCGCACGGTCGGCGACGGCGCGCTCGGTCCATCACGAAGCCACGTCCCCGGCACTTCCGCGTTCAGCTTCCACGGCGTTCCCGCCAGACGGGCCGCCGAGCGGCGTCTCGCTTCCGCCACCCGCGTACGCGCCTGAGCCGTCGACGTGGGAACGGCACCGCTCGCCCGGTCGGCAACCGATACCCGGGTGAGATGGAGCTCGATGTCGATGCGATCCAGCAGCGGGCCGGACAATCGGCCGAGGTAGCGTCGGATCGCCATCGGCGTGCACACGCAAGAGCCGCCTCTCACTCCATAGTCACCGCACGGACATGGGTTCGTCGCGAGGATCAGCTGGAACCTCGCTGGGAAGAGCGCGGAGAAGCCCGTACGGTGGATCTCGATCGTGCCGTTCTCGAGCGGCTGGCGCAGGGCATCGAGGGCGGATGTCTGGAACTCGCCCGCTTCGTCGAGGAACAGGACTCCCCCGCTCGCGCGGGCGATGGCGCCCGGCCGCACCGCTCTCGACCCGCCGCCCACGAGTGCAGCGACACTCACGCTGTGGTGCGGCGCCTCGAAAGGCGGCGTTCGCGAGAGATCGGTGACGGCGTGTCCTGCGAGCGACCGGATCGACGCGCACGCGAGGGCATCGGCGTCGTCGAGGTCGGGCAGGATTCCCGGCAGTCGGCGCGCGAGCATCGTCTTGCCTGCGCCCGGAGGGCCGGACATCAGCAGGTGATGCCCGCCGACAGCGGCCACGACGAGCGCCTCGACGGCTTCGGGCTGGCCCACGACGTCGGCGAGGTCGACGAGGGGCGGAGCCGGCACGGGGTCGGCGCTCAGCTGCACGGCATCCACATCGTCGACGACGACGTCAGCACCGTGCAGGGCGGCGACAGCAGCGAGGCTCGCTGCTCCGTGAACCTCGATCGTGTCGACGAGGCGGGCTTCCTCGAGGTTCGCCAGCGGTACGACGACCCTGCGCAGACCCGCACGCGCGGCCGTCACAACAGCCGGGAGCACACCCGGCACCGGTCGCAGGCGGCCGTCGAGACCCAGTTCCCCCACATGCGCCGTCGTCACGAGCGACGACGTATCCCATGCGCCTTCGGTCGCGAGCGCCGCGACAGCGATCGCGACATCGAACCCCGACCCGTGTTTCGGCAGGTTGGCAGGAGACAGATTGACGGTCAGCTTTCGCCGCGGGAGCTCGAGCCCACTGTTGGCCGCCGCATTGTGAACGCGCTGCACCGCTTCACCGAGCGCTCTGTCGGCCAGACCGATGATCCTGAAGTCCGGTTGCTGGTTCGAGAGATCGGCCTCGACCTCGACGAGGTGCCCGTCCACGCCATTCAAGGCGACAGACCACGTGCGAGCGAGACTCATCGCAGTTCGAGGTCGGGGAGCATCTCGATGCGCGCTGTCGCGGGCTCGGGTCCGAGGACCCCGATCGCCGCGAACCGGAGGCGCTCGAAGCGCACGTCATGCCGATGCTCGGCGATCCATGCCATCGCCAACCGCCACAGACGCGCGCGCTTCACGGCATTGATGGCTGCGAGAGGGTGTCCGTAGTCCTCGCTGCGCCGCGTCTTCACCTCGACGATCACGAGATCGCTGCCCAGACTCGCCACGATGTCGATCTCGCCGGCAGGACACCGCCAATTGCGATCGAGAACTGCGTAGCCGAGGTCCTGAAGGTGGCGGGCGGCGCGGTCCTCGCCCGCGCGACCCAGTTCGTCTTTTGCTGCCATATGCCCAGCGTGGGCGACAGCTCACCCCGGATACGCCGCGATTCGGATATCCGTGGACGGGTCCACCGCGACGCGCGCTGGGGAGGAGAAGAATTCGTCAGGAGTCGAGCGAGAGTTCCTCGGGGAGATGGAAGTCACGACGTGACAGCTCCTCGACGTTGACGTCTTTGAATGTGAGCACGCGCACGCTCTTCACGAAGCGATCGGCGCGATAGATGTCCCACACCCACACGTCCGTCATCGAGATCTCGAAGTAGAAGTCGTGCTCCGTGTCGCGCCGGACGACGTTCACCTCATTGGCGAGATAGAACCTCCGCTCGGTCTCGATCACATACTGGAACTGCGACACGACGTCGCGGTACTCCTTGTACAGCGCCAGCTCGAGCTCGCGGTCATAGTCCTCGAAGACGTCGTCATCCATGGTGCATCCATCCTAGGTCGCGCACCCTCAGAAGAGGGTCGGGGCGTCGGCGATCGCCCAGGACGCGCGGTGGTGCGTGCTGAGTCCGTGCGAGCGGATCGCGTCGCGGTGAGCCACGCTCGCGTATCCCTTGTTGCGGGCCCATCCGTAAACGGGCACTTCGTCGTGCAGGCGCGTCATCAGCTCGTCGCGCGCGACCTTGGCGATGACGGATGCCGCGGCGGCACTCGCGCAGTCGCGGTCTGCCTTGATGACGGGCCGCACCCGCAGACCCTCGGCGCCGGCGGCCGTGATGTAGTCGTAGTTGCCGTCGAGGATGACGATGGCGTCCTCGGCCACGACACCGTGCGCGCGGAGGTCCGCGAGAGCGCGGATCGTCGCGAGCCCCAGTGCGCGCATGATCCCCATCTCGTCGATCTCGGCCGAGCTCGCCCATCCCACCGCACTTGCCGAGACCCACGACGCTGCACGCACGGCGACGTCGGCGCGCCGTGCCTCGGGCACGAGCTTCGAATCCCGCAAGCCCTGCGGGATCCGCTTTCGCGCCCGCGGCGCATCGATGACGGCCGCGCCGACCGCGACGGGTCCGGCCAGGGCTCCACGGCCCACCTCGTCGCAGGCGATCACGAGAGCGTGGTCCTTCAGTAGCCGGCGTTCCAGGGTGAGCCGGGGCTCCGCCACGGTCACGGCCCGTCGCTCTCCGCTTCGGCTTCGGCTTCCGCGTCCGGTACGCCGGCGAAGACCTCGTGATGGAAGTCGAGGAGCCCCCACCGATCGAAGGGCCACGTGACGACGAAGGCGCGCCCGACGACGTTGTCGATCGGGACGAAACCTCGACCGGGCTGGTCGGTGTTGTAGCGGGAGTCCTTCGACCGGTTCCGGTTGTCGCCCAGCACCCAGAGGCTCCCCTCGGGAACCGTCACATCGAACGCGTCTGCGGAAGCCGGGCTGCCCCCGGGGAGCTTCGTGTACGACGTCTCGTCGATCGCGACCCCGTTGACCGTGATCTGTCCGAGCTCGTTGCAGCACACGACGTGGTCGCCGGGCAGGCCGATGATGCGCTTCACGAGGTGGTCGTCGCTGTCGGGCGCCGTGAGACCCACGAGGGACAGCACCCAGTCGATGGCTTCGACGACGGGCGGCCGCGCGGGTCGCGTCGATGGCGGGAGCCATCCGCCGGGATCCCGGAAGACGACGATGTCGCCCCGATCGTATGCGCCGAAGCGCGGTGTGAGCTCGTCAACGAAGATGCGATCGTCGACGATCAGCGTGTCCTCCATCGATCCCGAGGGGATGTAGAAGGACCGGATGACGAAGGTCTTGACGAGGAACGACACCAGGACCGCGATGAGCACGATCACGACGACGTCGCGCAGGAAGATGAGCCAGCCCCGACGTCGGCTGGGCGTCTCCGCCATCAGTGTCGAGGTGGGCGCCGGCTCAGCGGCCGCCGACTGCTGCGTGGTCATGGGGTTCCTTTTGGAGACGGGATACGCCGTCGTTCGGAGATCCCATACTCCAAGGTTCGCACATCGCGGCGCCGAGAGCGGGCGCGACAGGGAGGTTGGGAAGACGGGTCCGAACGTGCCCGAGCGCACGAATGCCCCGGACGTTCGCCCGGGGCATTCCTGATGCGCGTCAGTTGTCGCGCTTCTCCTTGATCTTGGCCTTCTTGCCGCGAAGGTTGCGCAGGTAGTACAGCTTGGCGCGACGCACGTCACCACGCGTGACGACCTCGATGTGGTCGATGACGGGGCTGTGGACGGGGAACGTGCGCTCCACGCCGACCTGGAAGCTGATCTTGCGGACCGTGAAGGTCTCGCGCACGCCGTCGCCGGAGCGGCCGATCACGACGCCCTGGAAGACCTGGATACGCGAGCGGTTGCCCTCTGTGATGTTGACGTGCACCTTGACGGTGTCGCCGGGGGCGAAGACGGGAATGTCGGAACGCAGCGATGCTGCGTCGACGGAGTCGAGGATCTGCATGATCGTCTCTCTCTGCAGCCGCCACAGGTCGACCGCGGGAAGAAGTGAATTGGAAGTGGTGCACCCGATGTCACCGGACGGATCGCGGCGAGCGGACTCCCCTGAGGCAGAGCCGGGTCAGGGCACAAACAGCCATTCTGCCATGCTCACGCGGCCCGACAAAACCGACGCTCGTCTCCGCGACCTACGGCGTCGAACGCTCCCGGCTCTCGGTGACGATGATGATGTCGTCCGGGCTGCTGCTCGCAGCCTGCGGCGGCGGTGCCGGGATGTAGCCGAGGCCATCGCTCGTACGGAGGATGAACCGCGACGGCCGCGCCTCGCTCCAGAGTTGCCAGAACTCGAGCCAGAGCAGTCCGACACCCACGATCATCGCCGCGATGAAGACCGGCGCCCACCACGTCGGATTGAACAGGCCCAGAGCGATGACGAGCGCATGCCACAGGGCGAAACCGCCGACATCCCACCACGAGACGGCGCGTTCGGCACGGACCGTGCCCCGAGCCCGCACCAAGAGCGTGAGGATCAGCTGCCAGACGAAGATGCCCGGAATCGCGAAGAAGACCCACAGGAGCGCCCAGCCTCCGGCACCCGTCACGATCCAGCCGACCAGCATCCACAGCGGCAGAACGAAGGCGGCCGGGATCAGCCACCAGAAGAACACGCGCCGCACCACCATGCGACCGATGTTACGCCTGCCGGAACGGCTCGGCATGGGGTGCGCGGGCACCTGCGGCATCCTCTCAGGTCGCCCCGCACCCTCCGGGTCGGAGAGAATGGAGAGCTGTCAGAGAGGAAAGACCATGATCGAGCTGCGCACTCCCGCCGAGATCGAGGCCATGAGGCCCGCCGGCAGATTCGTCGCGGAGACTCTTGCGACGCTGCGCGACGAGACGAAGGTCGGCACGAACCTTCTGGAGATCGACCGGCGCGCGCACGATCTCATCCGCCGCGCCGGAGCCGAAAGCTGCTACATCGACTACCACCCGTCGTTCGGAGCGAGCCCGTTCGGCAAGGTGATCTGCACGTCGATCAACGACGCCGTGCTCCACGGACTGCCCTTCGACTACGCGCTGCGCGACGGCGATCTCGTCACCCTCGACTTCGCGGTCTCGGTCGACGGCTGGGTCGCCGACTCTGCGGTGTCCTTCGTCGTGGGGACTCCCCGGGATGAAGACCTCGCCCTCATCGACACGACGGAGCGCGCACTGGATGCCGCGATCGCGGCGTCGACCGTCGGCAACCGCATCGGCGACATCTCGCACGCGATCGCCGGGGTGGCGCACGCGGATGGCTACCGCATCAACACCGACTTCGGTGGGCATGGAGTGGGTCGCGAGATGCACGGCGATCCCCACGTGCCCAATGACGGCAAAGCCAACCGCGGCTACCCGCTGCGCGCAGGGCTGGTGCTCGCGCTCGAGCCCTGGTTCCTCCAGACCACCGACGAACTCGTCACGGATCCGGATGGCTGGACGCTGCGCTCCGTCGACGGCTCACGGGGTGCCCACTCGGAACACACGATCGCCATCACCGCAGACGGGCCCATCGTGCTGACGGATCGCTCGTTCCTCGGGGTTCGCTGACCCGGGCTACGGCAGCGTCTCGGCAGCACCCGAGCCGACGACGTGCACTCGCACGTTGTTCGTCGTGCCCGCCCGCCCGGGAGGCGCTCCCGCCGTCATGACGACGCGGTCGCCCACCGATGCCAGTCCTTGTCCCAGGAGAACCTCGTCGACCAACTCGATCAGTGCGTCGGTCGACTCGCCGCGCGGCACCAGGTACGTCTGAACGCCCCAGATCAGGGTGTTGCGCGCGCGTGCGCCCGGGAGATCGGTGAAGGACACGATGGGAACCCGATGCCGCAACCGTGACATCCGACGGGCGGAATCCCCCGACTGGCTGAAGACGCAGACGTAAGCGGCGTCCACGAACTCCGCGATGCTCGCTGCCGCGAGGGTCAGCGCGCCACCCTGCGTGCGCGGCCTCGTTCCGAGTTCGGGGATGCGATCGAGTCCGTGACGTTCGGTCGACTCGATTATCCGCGCCATCGTCTCGACGACGGCGACGGGGTGCGCGCCGATACTCGTCTCTCCGGAGAGCATGACGGCATCCGCTCCGTCCAGCACGGCGTTCGCGACGTCGGACGTCTCGGCACGGGTGGGTACAGGATTGTCGATCATCGACTCGAGCATCTGCGTCGCGACGATGACCGGTTTGGCCCAGCGGCGCGCCAGCTCGATCGCCCGCTTCTGCACGACGGGGATGCCCTCGAGCGGCAGCTCCACGCCGAGGTCTCCGCGTGCCACCATGACGCCGTCGAACGCATCGATGATCTCCTGCAGGCGCTCGACAGCTTCGGGCTTCTCGATCTTCGCGATCATCGGAAGATCTCTCCCCTCCTCGGCCATGATGACGCGCGCTCGATGCACGTCGCGCGGACTGCGCACGAACGAGAGCGCGACCATGTCGGCGCCCCGGCGCAGCGCCCACCGGAGGTCCTGTTCGTCCTTCGCGCTCAGTGCGGGGGTCGTCACCGCGACGCCGGGGAGGTTCATCCCCTTGTTGTCCGAGACCTCTCCCCCGACGACGACGTCGGTCACGACGCGCACTCCGTCGGTCGATCGCACGCGAAGTCTCACCTTCCCGTCATCGATCAGGATGGTGTCGCCCGGCGCGACGTCGCCAGCGAGGCCGGGATAGGTCGTTCCGACGATCTCCTTCGTTCCGGCGACCTCCTCGGTCGTGATCGTGAACTCATCTCCTGCTTCGAGCGTGTGCGGTCCATCGGCAAATCGGGCCAGTCGGATCTTCGGGCCTTGGAGGTCGACGAGGATGCCGACCGCGCGCCCGGTCTTCTCGCTCGCGCGCCGCACGTGCGAGAAGAGGAGATCGTGGACCTCGTCGTCACCGTGGCTGCGGTTCAGCCGCGCGACGTCGAGACCGGCCGTCACGAGAGCTTCCACGACCTCGTAGTCCTGCGTCGCGGGACCCAGGGTGGCGACGATCTTGGCTCGGCGCATGGCGACCTCCTCAGGGGGTTCCTCTCACTCTGGCGCATGACGGAGGGATGCCGGTGTCGCCGACGTGACGATGTCGTGACGGATCCGGGCCATCACGAGCGAGCCTCACTCAGTCGAGGAGATCGGGCCGGCGCAGCCTCGTGCGCTCCAGCTGCTGCTCGCGCCGCCACTGGGCAACCTTGCCGTGATGTCCGCTGAGAAGGACGTCCGGAACGTCGTAACCTCGCCAGACAGCAGGTTTCGTGTACGACGGATATTCGAGCAGGCCGTCCTCGTGAGACTCTTCGACGAGACTCTCAGGGTTGCCCACGACACCCGGAACGAGTCTCGCGATCGCTTCGATCATCGCCATCGCTGCCACCTCACCGCCGTTGAGCACGTAGTCGCCGAGGCTGATGAGGCGTACCTCCCCCAGCGTCGCGGCATAGGAGAAGACGCGTTCGTCGATGCCCTCGTACCGACCGCACCCGAAGACCAGGTGCGGAACGTCGGCGAGCTCGCGAGCCGTCGACTGGGTGAATCGCTCGCCCGCGGGCGACGGGAAGACGAAGACGGGTCTGACGTCGGCATCTGCGGCGATCTCGTCGAGCACGAGCCCCCACGGCTCCGGCTTCATGACCATGCCGGCCCCGCCCCCATAAGGGGTGTCGTCGACCGTGCGGTGCCTGTCGTGGGCGTGATCGCGAAGGTCGTGCACGCGGATGTCGAGCAGACCACGACCGCGGGCCTTGCCGAGGAGGGAGACCTCCAGAACGTCGAAGAAGGACGGGAAGATCGTGACGACGTCGATGCGCACGGTATCGCGCCTACCGGGGCTGGTGCTCGCGGTCGTCCGTCGAGGCGGGCGAAGAGTCGGAGTCCGAGTCGGTGCCGGGGACGGTTTCCGGCGCGTCGTCCTCGGCCGGGAGGTCTTCGAAGAGCCCGGCGGGCGGCGTCACGAGCACTCGACCCGCGCGGACGTCCACCTCGGGCACGATCGCCTTCACGAACGGGACAAGAGTTTCACGCTCGTCTTCGGACCGGACGACGAGGAGATCCTGGGACGGCAGGTGGTCGACGCGCACGATGCGCCCGACGACCGCGTCATCGCGAACGACGTCGAGACCGACGAGCTGATGGTCGTACCACGCGTCTTCTTCGTGCGGTGTCGCCGCGGCGTCTTCGTCGATCCAGAGGATGGCGCGAAGGAGTTCCTCCGCCGCGCTGCGATCCTCGACGCCCTCGAAGAAGACGACGGCGTGGCTGTTCATCCAGCGGAACTCCCGAACCGTGAGCGATTTGCCGTGCCACGGGGAAGAGTCAGGGACCTGGAGCGTGAACGTCGCACCCGGCACGAAACGGCCGTCGGGATCGTCGGTGTAGAGCTCGAGCTTGAAGGCGCCTTTCAGACCGTGCGCCTTCACGAGGCGCCCGACGCGCAGCTGCGCGCGTCCGGTGGGTGCCGAGGGGCGGGGTGCGCGGCCATCGCCGCCCACCGAATCGACGGCGGCCATCAGTCGTCGGCGACGTCGACGCGGACGCGGCGCCCGTCGGCGAGGGCTGAGATCAGCGTGCGAAGTGCCTTGGCCGTGCGGCCGCCGCGCCCGATGACGCGACCCCGGTCGTCGGGGTGCACGTGCACCTCGAGCACGTCGCCTCGCGGTGACGTGGACGACTGGATGCGGACGTCGGCAGGATGATCGACGATCCCCTTGACGACGTGTTCGAGCGCGGCGGCGAGCAACGGCTTACTCTGCGTCGGTCTCGGCGGCGGGCTCGCTGGACTCAGCGGGCGCGTCGGCCTTCTTCTCGGCCTTCGGCTGGACGACCGACTTCTTCGAGGAGTCGACCTCGAACGGAACCTTCTCGTCGGCGGTCTTCACCGTCGAGACGGCGTTCTCGTCGCCCTGGAAGCGACCCCAGTCGCCCGTCAGCTTGAGGAGCGCACGCACCTGCTCGGTCGGCTGAGCGCCGACTCCGAGCCAGTACTGCGCACGGTCGGAGTCGACCTCGATGAACGAGGGCTCCTCGGTGGGGTGGTACTTGCCGATCTCTTCGATGACACGACCATCGCGCTTGGTGCGCGAGTCGGCGACGACGATGCGGTAGTACGGCGCACGGATCTTGCCGAGACGCTTGAGACGGATCTTGACAGCCACGATTCTCCTGAAGTGGAAGCGGATGAACGTCGCCTGGAGCGTGGGGTGCACACCCGGCGGAAGCTCTGGAATGGATGCGGTGCTGGATTAGAGGGTCGAGCACCGGCATCCGACCCTCTATTCTGCCAGATGACACGGCATGCCGCGAAACCGCGAAACACCCCGGGTCGCGTGCGAGACTGGCCCGATGACGGAGGCCTTCGCCACATCCGCCCGCTCGTCGGTCGGTGTCGAGTGGGAATTGATGCTCGTGGATCCCGTCAGTGGTGAGCTGGTCGGACGCGCTCCCGAGATCATCGACGCTCTTGCCGACCGGCTGGAGCACGAGCGCCACACCGTCACGAGCGAGCTGCTGACGAACACCGTCGAGGTCACGAGCGGCATCGGAGACACCGTCGCCGCGGCGATCGACGACATCGCGGACGCCATCGCGGCCGTGCGCTCGGTCAGCGATCCCCTCGGAGTCGAACTCATGTGCGCGGGCAGCCATCCCTTCGCGCAGTGGTACGACCAGGAGGTCACGGACAAGACCCGCTACCACAAGCTCATCGAGCGGACCCAATGGTGGGGTCGCAACATGATGATCTGGGGCATACACGTGCATGTCGGCGTCGAGGATGTCAACAAGGTCTTCCCGATCATCAACGCCCTCACGGTCTATCTCCCGCATATGCAGGCCATCTCGGCATCGAGCCCCTTCTGGGCGGGCGACCGGACGGGGTACGCGTCGAACAGGAGTCTCGTCTTCCAACAGCTTCCGACGGCCGGCCTGCCCTGGCCCCTCATGGACTGGGCCGAGTTCGAGGGCTATCTCGAGGACATGGCGCGAACCGGCGTCATCGAAGACTCGACAGAGGTCCGCTGGGACATCCGGCCTGCGCCGAGGTGGGGAACGATCGAGGTGCGCGCGTGCGACGGCATGTCGACACTCCCTGAACTCGCCGCACTCGCGGCGCTCGTGCAGGTGCTCGTCGAGCACTTCTCCCGAGAACTCGACGAAGGCCGCGCGCTCCCCGCGCTGCAGCCATGGTTCGTTCGCGAGAACAAGTGGCGCGCCGCGCGCTACGGGCTCGAAGCCCGCCTCATCGTCGATGCCGACGGAACGCAGCGGCTCGTGACCGACCACCTGCGCGAGACGATCGACCGGTTGGCCGACGTCGCCGTCGAACTCAAGTGCGCGCGCGAATTCGCGGGCATCGAGACGATCCTCTCGCAGGGGTCGTCGTCGACCAGGCAGACCCTCGTCGCGGATGCCGCGGACGGCGACCTGCGCGAGGTCGTTCAGCACCTCATCCGCGAGTTCCGCGCGGGGCCCACGCTGCGAGAACACCTCGCCCGCCTGACGGCCTGAGCCGCCGACAAGCCTGGTCGCCGACGAGTCTGAGTCGCCGACGAGCCTGCGCAGACCTCAGCCGCGGCCGAGCATCTTCTGCAGCTCGGCGAGGTCCGCCTCGCTCGGGGTGCCTTTGGCGCCACCCAGCCCAAAGCCCGACCCCGTCGGGGCGGCGGGAGTCTGCGCCGCGATGCCGGCGTTCTCGGCCGCACGCTTGGCGGGATTGCCGGATCGTGAGCCCTTCGCCTTCTGCTGCTTGCCACGCTTCGCGGATGCACCGGGGCGCGAGCCCGGGATCGGCCCCATGCCCGGGATGTTCGGGGTGCCGCCGCGCGCGACCGTCTTCATCATCTTGGCGGCTTGATCGAAGCGCTGGACCAGTTGATTGACCTCGGTGACCGTGACACCCGATCCCCGTGCGATGCGCAGGCGCCGCGATCCGTTGAGAACCTTGGGGTTCCGGCGCTCGACGGGCGTCATCGACCGGATGATCGCCTCTGTGCGACCGATCTCGCTCTCATCGAAGTCGTCGAGCTGCTGCTTCATCTGGCCCATGCCCGGCAGCATCCCGAGCATCTTCTTCATCGAGCCCATCTTCTTGAGCTGCTGCATCTGCTCGAGGAAGTCTTCGAGAGTGAAGGTCTCAGTGGCGAGCTTCTCGGCCATCTTCATGGCTTCGGCCTCGTCGAAGGCCTCCTGCGCCTGCTCGATGAGAGTCAGGATGTCGCCGAGGTCGAGGATGCGCGAAGCCATACGGTCGGGATGGAACGCCTCGATGTCATCGAGTCCTTCACCCGTCGACGCGTAGATGATGGGGCGTCCGGTCACCGAGGCGACCGAGAGCGCTGCGCCACCACGAGCATCACCGTCGAGCTTCGACAGGACGACGCCGGTGAAGTCGACACCGTCCTGGAACGCCTTCGCCGTGTTGACGGCGTCCTGTCCGATCATGGCGTCGATGACGAAGAGCACCTCGTCGGGGTCGGTGACCTTGCGGATGTCTGCGGCCTGCTTCATGAGCTCCGCGTCGACGCCGAGACGGCCCGCGGTGTCGATGATGACCACGTCGTGCTGCTGACGACGAGCCACCTCCACGCCCTCGCGCGCGACCCGCACGGGGTCGCCCACACCGTTGCCGGGCTCGGGGGCGTAGATCGCCGCGCCCGCACGCTCGGCGACGACCTGGAGCTGGTTCACGGCATTGGGACGCTGGAGGTCGGCGGCGATGAGGAGAGGCGTGTGGCCGTCCTTCTCGAGCTGCCGCGCGAGCTTGCCGGCGAAGGTCGTCTTGCCCGACCCCTGGAGGCCCGCCAGCATGATCACCGTCGGGGGGTTCTTGGCGAACTGGAGGCGGCGTTGCTGGCCGCCGAGGATCGCGACGAGCTCCTCGTTGACGATCTGGACGACCTGCTGCGCGGGGTTCAGCGCTCGATTGACCTCATCGCCGAGCGCGCGCTCTCGGACCTTGGCGGTGAACTCCTTGACGACGGGGAGCGCGACATCGGCGTCGAGAAGTGCCCGACGGATCTCGCGGACGGTGCCGTCGACATCAGCAGGGGTGAGCTTGCCCTTGGTCCGCAGATTGCGGAACGTATCGGTGAGCCGGTCGGAGAGAGTGCCGAAAGTCGCCATGGTGACGATCAGTTTACGCGCCCGGCGCCTCGTCGTCCTCCGCCGCCAGCTCCTGGAACACGGTCAGCTGGAGATCGGCCGGCCCGCGAAGACGGGCGTTGACCGAACCCCACGGTGTAGGACGAGCGGATGCCTCGACCTCCGCGCCCTTCTCGGCGAGGTGCTCCGACGTCGAGAGAGCATCGTCGACCTCGAGAGCGACACGCAGCCGATCGCTCGTCCCACCGTCGGTTTCCACGCCGTCGATGAAGGACACCTGCGCGGTGTTCGCCAGCTCCAGCGTCGCGCGACCCGCCTCGAGGATCGCGACACGCGCCCCGCCCTCCGCTTCGTACGCGGCGGCCTGCGGCATCCCGAGCGCATCACGGTAGAACTCCAGGGCGCGGTCGAAGTCGGGCGCGTGGACGACGAGCCGCAACTGCCGCACGTCGCCCGCGGGCACCGTCGGCATCGTGCGCGCCGCGACAGCGGACGCACGGTGCACGAACGTGCGAAGCGACGTGCGTCCCGCGCCGTCCAGGGCCCACGCCTCGATCGCCGAGAGAACCGCACCACCCCACGCGGCACCGGCTACTTGTGCGGAAAGTCGATCGGCCCCGTCCTGCTGAAGACGCATGACGACCGCACGGGCGATGCGCGCGCGACGCACCGCGCCCTCGCGGGCCAGCTCATCGACGAGTCCCATCGCCCCCGCGTTGACGATCGCGAGCGCCAACGGATCCGGCGCGAATCCCACGGCCAGTTCGGTCACAGCACCTTCGACGCTGACGGCGGGTACCCCCGCGTCGGCAGGTGGCAGCACGTCCCTCTCGAAGGAGGCGAGGCGCTCGTCCAGACCGGCCCACAAGACGTCGGACTTCGACGCGAAGTAGTTGAAGAAGCTCGACCGGCTCACTCCGGCACGCGTCGCGATGTCGGCGATCGACGTGTTCTCGAAGCCGCGCTCGAGGAAGAGTTCGCACGCGGCGTCGGCAAGGGTCTCGCGCGAAGAGGCTCGTGGTCGTCCGGCGCGAGGTTCGTTCATCACGGTTCCACGGTATTGCGCAGCGACCCATCGCGTCACGCGGGTATTGTTGGACTGCGTCGTTCAATCCGCCGAAGGGGGCGTCATGCTGCACATTCGCGTCGAGGGTCTCGACCCCGATTTCGTGCCGTATCGCGAAGGCTGGGAGCTGCAGCGCCGCATCCACGCCGATGTCGTGTCGGGAATCCGCGATGACACTCTCCTGCTCCTCGAGCACGAGGCCGTCTACACCGCGGGAAAGCGCACCGAGCTGCATGAGCGCCCGACCGACGGGACCCCCGTCATCGATGTGGATCGGGGTGGGAAGATCACGTGGCACGGGCCCGGGCAGCTCGTCGGGTACCCCATCGTGCGTCTCGGCGAGCCGGTGGACGTCGTCGCGCACGTGCGACGGATCGAGCGACTTCTCATCGACGCCCTCCGCGAGCACGGTGTCGACGGCTACCAGGTCGAAGGGCGCAGCGGCGTATGGGTGCGACGACCCCTCACGGAGGACAAGGTCGCCGCGATCGGCGTGCGCGTCGAAAGGGGTGTGACGATGCATGGCTTCGCCGTGAACTGCGACAACACCCTCGCGGGATTCCGCGGCATCATTCCGTGCGGGATCACCGACGCGGGAGTGACGACGGTCAGTGAAGTGGTGGGCGCGGTCGTGACGCCGCGCGACGTCCTCGACACGATCGCGAGCGCCTTCGATGCCGAGTATTCGGGGGTGGCGGCATGAGTGCCTGCGGCACGCCCGGTTCCGCTCCGTCGACAGCCCCCGGAGGTCGCAAGCTCCTGCGACTGGAGGTGCGGAACGCCCAGACACCCATCGAGCGGAAGCCCGAGTGGATCAAGACGCGCGCCAAGATGGGGCCCGAGTACACAGCCCTCCATTCCCTCGTCAAGGACGAAGGGCTCCACACCGTCTGCCAGGAGGCCGGGTGCCCCAACATCTACGAGTGCTGGGAGGACCGCGAAGCCACCTTCCTCATCGGAGGGAGCCAGTGCACACGGCGGTGCGACTTCTGCCAGATCGACACGGGCAAGCCGGCGGCCTACGACACGGATGAGCCGCGCCGCGTCGCGGAGAGCGTGCAGCGCATGCAGCTTCGCTACGCGACCGTGACGGGTGTCGCCCGCGACGACCTCCCCGACGGCGGCGCGTGGCTGCACGCCGAAACGGTGCGCCGCATACATGCCGATAATCCCGGCACGGGCGTGGAGATCCTCGCGACCGACTTCAACGGCGATCCCGCGCTGCTCGGCGAAGTCTTCGACAGTCGGCCCGAGGTCTTCGCGCACAACGTCGAGACGGTGCCGCGCATCTTCAAGCGGATCCGGCCGGCCTTCCGCTACGACCGATCGCTCGGCGTGCTGACCGAGGCTCGCGCGGCCGGGCTGATCACGAAGTCCAATCTCATCCTGGGTATGGGCGAAGAGCCGGAGGAGGTCGTGTCGGCGTTGCAGGACCTCCACGATGCGGGTACCGACATCATCACGATCACTCAGTACCTGCGACCGTCCCCGCGTCATCTGCCGGTGGCCCGCTGGGTCAAGCCCGACGAGTTCGTCGCGTTCAAGCACGAGGCCGAGCGCATCGGGTTCCTCGGTGTGCTCGCGGGACCCCTCGTGCGGTCGTCGTATCGCGCCGGGCGTCTGTGGGCCCAGTCGATGCTCGCGAAGGGTCGAGACATCCCGGACGAGCTGTCGCATCTCGCCGCCGACATCGCGCAGGAAGGACTCGCCTTCGCGCAGGCCGTGTAGGGCTCGAGGACGCTCAGTCCGCGCTTGTGACCGACAGGACGTCTCCGTCGGAGCCGAGGTTGACGAGGAGGACCTCGTCGGCGGAATCGGGATCGAGGGCATACTCCAGGACGGCGAACGGGTCATTGCCCCCATGCTCGTCGGCGAGGATCGTCATGCTCATGAACTGGAGCGAACGGATGATGTCGATCGCGACGTCCCCCGAGATGTCCACGAGCAGATCCTGGAGTTCTTCGCCGAGTTCCTCCTGTTGCTGCAGCACGTACTCCGTCACTTCGCTCGTGCGGTCCGTGAGCTCGTTGACCATGGCGTTCCGCGCGGAGAGATCGATCGTCTCGAGCGCGCTGATGAGCCCCGCCGCCATGTCGAGCGCCGCCTCGGAGACGTCGTCCTGATCGGGCGCCGTGAGGTCGATCGTCACGCTCTGGTCTCCGAGCTCGACGTTCTCGGACCAGAAGATGGATCCGTCGGGGCCGGACTCGAGAAGTCCGAAGTAGTCGTGCTCGATCGCCATGTCCCCAATGAAACCAGCCGCGGGCGCACCGCGGAAGTCCCGGGCGGCGCGCCGCCGTGATCAGTCGACGAGGGCGGCGGCGAAGACGTGCGGAGTGAAGCCGGTCAGATCGCCGATCCCCTCGCCTTGCCCGAGCAGTTTCACCGGGATGCCGGTCTTCTCCTGCACCGCCAGAACGAAACCGCCCTTCGCCGAGCCGTCGAGCTTCGTCAGAACGAGTCCCGTGACTCCCGCGTGCTCGAGGAACGCCTGGGCCTGCATGACGCCGTTCTGTCCCGTCGTGGCATCCAGCACGAGGAGGACCTCGCTGATGGGCGCCTGCTTCTCGATGACCCGCCGGATCTTGGTGAGCTCATCCATCAGGCCGCCCTTCGTATGCAGGCGACCCGCCGTGTCGACGAGGACGATCTCCGTCCCGGTCCGCTTGGCGTAGTCGATCGTCTGGAAGGCGACGGATGCCGGATCCTGCCCCTCCTGCTGTGGACGCACGATCGTCGCTCCCCCGCGCTCCGCCCATGTCGCGAGCTGGTCGACGGCGGCCGCGCGGAATGTGTCTGCAGCACCCACGACGACCGAACGCCCGTAGCGCTGGAGGAACTTCGCGAACTTGCCGATGGTCGTCGTCTTGCCGACGCCGTTGACGCCGACGACGAGGACGACAGCCGGGCGCTCAGTGAGCTTGAGGGTCGTGTCGAACTTCGCGAAGTGCTCTTCGAGCGTCTCTTTCAGCATCCGCTGGAGATCGCGCGGATCCGTCGTGCGATAGCGCTCCACCTTGTCGCGGAGCTCATCGACGATCCGCTCCGTGATGTCGGGTCCGAAATCGGCGGTGATGAGCGCCGTCTCGAGGTCGTCCCACGTGTTCTCGTCGATCGTGGGCTTGACGAACATGCCGCGCAGTGCGCGCCCGAGTGACCATGAGCTCTCAGCCATCCTCACAGCCTAAGCCGAGGCGCGTTCACTGATTCGCTGCCCGACGACCGCCGAGACGCCGTCCTGGCGCATCGAGACGCCGTAGAGCGCGTCGGCGATCTCCATCGTGCGCTTCTGATGCGTGATGACGATGAGCTGGCTCGACGCACGCAACTGCTCGAAGACGCCGAGAAGCCGGCCGAGGTTCGCGTCGTCGAGGGCCGCCTCCACTTCGTCGAGGATGTAGAACGGGCTCGGCCGGGCTTTGAAGATGGCGGTCAGGAGCGCGACGGCCGCCAGAGAACGCTCACCGCCGGACAGCAGGGAGAGACGTTCGATCTTCTTGCCGACGGGCCTTACCGAGACCTCGATTCCGGTCGTGAGCGGATCGTCGGGGTTCGTCAGCGAAATGCTCCCGGTCCCCCCCGGGAACAGGATCGGGAAGACCTCTCCGAACGCGACGCGCGTGTCCTCGAACGCCGCGAGGAAGATCGACTGCATGCGCTCGTCGAGCTCCTCGATGATCGTGACGAGGTCCTTGCGCGTCTGAGCCAGGTCGGCCAATTGCTCGGTCAGGAACTTGTGCCGCTGCTCGAGCGCAGCGAACTCCTCGAGCGCGAGCGGGTTGACCCGGCCCAACTGGCCGAGCTTGCGCTCGGCATCCTGCAGCCGGCGTCGTTGCTGAGCGCGGTCGTAGGGCGTGCCTGGCTGATCACCGTCACCGGGGATCAATTGGTCAGGGCCATATTCCCGGAGGAGAATGTCTTCGTTCAGCCCCAGCTCCGACGCGACACGATCGACGAGTCCGGTCACGTGGAGGCGCTTCTCGTGGATCTGCAGCTCAAGCGTATGCACGCTCTCCGTCAGCCCGGCGAGGCGCTCGCGTGCCGAGGACTCCTGCCCGCGCAGCTCCGCCAGCTCGGCGGTGAGGGCGGTGCGCGCAGACTCCGCGGCGGCGAGTTCGACGCGCGCCTGCGAGACCGAGCGATCCACGGAGTCGAGTACGGCCGGAAGGCGCTCGGCGACGTCTGCCGCGATGTCCCGCTGAGCCCGGCGCACGACGGCGCGGCGAGCAGCCTCGGCCGCTGCTTCGCGCTCGCGCTCGCGCTGCCGCTCGAGTTGGACGACCCGTGCTTCGCCCGCGCGAATCCGCTCGCGCAACGTCTCGACGTCGAGCCGCGCGCGCATCTCGCCATCGCGCGCCTGTTCGAGCTCCGCGAGCATTCCGTCGCGGGCCGAGGCATCGAGGATCGGCCGCGGGGCTTCGAGGGCGGCAGTCAGCTGTGAGTCCGCCACGCGGGCGGAATCAGCTGCCTCTGCCACCGCGGCCTGTGCCTGCGCGAGGCCCGCTTCGAGACGCTCGCACTCCGCGACGGCGGCTTCGTGCCGGACAGCGGCGCGATTGACTTGTTCGGTGTGGGCAGCCAGCGCGGCGTCGTGCTCTCGCAGCGTCGCGAGCGCGGTCTTCGTGCGGTGACGTGCCACCTCGAGTTCTCGCGACGCGTCGGTGAGGGCCTCGCGGAGGGAGTCGGTCACGACCACCAGCTCATCGCGGCGCTCGGCCGCGGAATCGCGCTCCGCCGTGAGCTCCAGGCGCGAGCGCGACGCGCCGGCACCGGCGCGCAGCGCGTGGACGGAGTAGACCTCGCCCGTCCTCGTGACGATCATCCGGTACCGGGCGACGGAGTCGTCGGAAAGGGTTTCGCCGATCGAGCGCGCGGACGCGAGATCGTCCACGATGAGCACGTCCGAGAGCAGGGAGAGCACACCATCGGGTGCCGAAACGACGTCGCCGGCAGGAACCGCGTCCGCGGGTGCCGCCTCCGAGCTGCCCCGTCTCGCATTCGCGATGACGATGTCGACGACTCCGAGATCAGCGGTTCGAAGGTCCTCCGCGAGACGGAACGCCGCCGCGGGGCCGTCGACCAGGACGCCCTCGGCAACCGACCCGAGCACGGCCGCGATGGCGGCTTCGTATCCGGACTCCACCTGAATCGCATCGCCGACGAGTCCTCGTACGCCATCCGCCCCTCGGAGGAGGACATCGGATGCCGCGCTCTTCACATCGAGCGCGCGGCCGAGGGCCGTCGTCTGGGCCGTCAGCGCTTCGACTTCTCGTTCGGCCGCGTGAAGGCGCTCGCGCAGTTCGCCGACGCGCGTCTCGGCGTCGGTGGCCTCGCGTTGAGCGCGTTCATAGGCCGCCGCATACTCCGCCGATGATCCCTCGGGGGCGAGGTCGGGCTGTACTCCCGCGAGGAGCTCTTCGGCTTCCGTGCGACGGGTGCGCGCAGCATCGAGCGCGCGCTGCTGCCGTTCGACGGCTGCCTGCACCGCTGTCAAGGTCGAAGTCGCGGCATCGGCCGCTGCTCGGAGCGCCGCCAGCCGCATGTCGTGCTCCGACACGAGTGCGCTCTGAGCGGCGATATCGACGTCGAGCGCGTCGAGCTCGGCACGGGCTCTCATGACGGCGCGCGAAGCCTCCGCCGCGGTGTCCTGAGCGTCACCCAGGCCCGAGCCGATCTCATCGATCTCGGCGCGGGCGTCGTCGATCATGCCCTGCGAGACAGTCGTGAGATCCCTGCGGTCGTCCTCCTCAGCATCACCGAGCAACGCGAGCCGCTGGCCTGCGAGGGTGTAGAGCGAGCGCAGACGTTCCTGTACGCGCTCGAGCCCGTGCGCAACCCGACGGGCTTCGTCGACCGCCTCGGACCTCTGGTCGGCTTCGAGCATCTCGATGCGCGCTTTGACGTTGTCGAGCCTGTCCTGCAGAACCATGCGTTCCGAGTGGCGCTCCTGCTCGTTGCGGGTGTGGTCGGCCAACTGCGCGCGCAATGTCGCGAGGTCATCGGCGAAGATCCGCGCCTTCGCGTCGCGCACGACGGCGGCGATCGTCGCCGCTTCACGTGCGATCTCGGCCTGACGGCCGAGCGGCTTCAGCTGACGGCGGAGTTCTCCCGCGAGATCGCTGAGCCGCGTCAGATTGGCCTCCATCGCGTCGAGCTTGCGGAGCGTCTTCTCCTTCCGCCGTCGGTGCTTGAGGATTCCCGCGGCTTCCTCGATGAAGCCGCGACGGTCTTCCGGCGTTGCTTGAAGGACGCTGTCGAGTCGTCCTTGCCCGACGATGACGTGCATCTCCCGCCCGAGCCCCGAGTCGCTCAGCAGCTCCTGGACGTCCAGCAGACGGCACGTTTCGCCGTTGATCGCGTACTCGCTGGCACCGTTGCGGAAAAGCGTACGGCTGATGCTCACCTCGGCGTACTCGATCGGCAGAGCGCCGTCGGCGTTGTCGATCGTGAGTTGCACTTCGGCACGCCCGAGGGGTCCTCGAGTCGATGTGCCCGCGAAGATGACGTCTTCCATCTTGCCGCCGCGGAGCGTCTTCGCACCCTGCTCCCCCATGACCCACGCGAGCGCGTCAACGACGTTCGACTTTCCCGAGCCGTTGGGGCCGACGATGCACGTCACGCCCGTCTCGAAGGCGAATGTCGTGGGATGCGCGAAGGACTTGAAGCCCTTGAGCGTCACGCTCTTCAGGTGCATGCGGGTGCCTTCGACAGGGACATCGCCCCCACGCTAGCCGAAGGGGTCGCCGATGGCGCGACGGCGGGCCGTGGCGTCGCCGAGTCGGCGCACGCCGAACGCGACACGCCCGGGATGCTTGACGAAGGCTGATTCCGTGCGCTAGCGTCATCGATCGCGTCAGAAGTTGAAAGGAGGTCGCCATGATGATGATGCACATGAATGCAACCGGCAAGATTCCCACGCGCGCTCACCGCGCTGCTGCAGGAGGAGTCGCCCGCTCGCTGGCGACCGTCTCCTTCTGCGCGTTCTTCCGCGACGGCCGCTGAGCTGACAGGAGAACTCCGCCCATAGGCGGACTCCGACTCGCGATCTTCGCTCGCGCTGTCCCGCGGCTCATCGCCGCCCGCGTACTCGTACGCCCGGATCGCTCTCGATCCGCTCACCATCACGAACTTCGACTCGAAAGAGCTCACTCCCATGTCCACGCAACTCCTGGACTCGTCGACGACCGACGCCCGGCCACCCTCCGTCCTTGCACTGCCCGCATCAACCGCGCATCTCCCGGTGCTCGACCGGGTGGCGTTGCGCCTCGGCCTGTGGCTGCTTCTCCGCAGCGCACGCAGAGCGGAGCGCCACTCCGATCACCGCGCGCACACGCACCGCCATGCGCTCGAGAGAGCGCGGGCGGCACGTGAACTCGCCACACTGCGGGCTCATCTCCTCTCACCACGACCGTGAATCCCTCTCCGGCCACGGGGTGGCGCTGACAGCTCCTGCTTCAGCGCCACCCTCCCCGGATACTTCTGACGAAAGACGAATCATGAACACGACACTTCCGGCGGGGCTCGAACTCCGCTCCTTGACCATCCCGGCAACGATCGACGATCCGACTGCCGCGGACTTCATCGCGATGGTCGATGTCCGCAACCGGGTGTACGAGGAGGTCTCGGGCCACACAGACGAGTCGATCACCGCAGCCGAACTCCTCCCGCATTACCAGCCCGATCCCCACGAATTGAGGTTCATGTGGGTCGTCGTCCTGGACGGCGAGATCGTCGGTCGCGCCGGCGTCGACCTTCCGCAAGAAGAGGGCTCCCGAACGGCCTTCTGGCAGGTGGAACTGCTCCGTAAGGCGTGGGGGCAGGGCATCGGCTCGGCGGCATACGAGCTGGTCGAGCGCACCGCCCGCGAGCACGGTCGCACCGTCCTGCAGTCGTGGGCGACGCACCCGGCGGCCGACGGAGACCGCCTGACGCCGCCGACAGGCTACGGCTCGATCCCCGACGATCGGGCCGCGCGCTTCTACCGACGCCACGGCTACACACTCGAACAGGTCGAGCGCAACAGCGCCTTCGATCTGAGAGGCTCCTTCGCGCGTCTCGAAGAGCTGCTCGCCGATGCCACAGCGGCATCGACCGGCTACCGGGTCGTCCAGTGGTCGCCGCCGACGCCGGCCGAATTCGTCGAGGGCTATGCCTGGATGAAGTCACGGATGTCGACGGACGCTCCCGCCGCCGACATGGAGTTCGACGAAGAGACATGGGATGCCGCGCGGGTCGCACGACACGACAAGCTGTACACGGATCCGGGTCGCCTCCTCCTCGTCACGGCGGCGCAGCACATCGAGACCGGTGAGCTCTGCGCCTTCAACGAGCTCGTCGTCGGAAGAGACCGCACGGAGGCGACGAGTCAGGAGGACACCCTCGTTCTGAAGGAGGATCGCGGCCACCGCCTCGGGACACTCGTGAAGTGCGCGGGGCTCCTCTCCTGGCGCGAGCTCGCCCCCGCCTCGCCGCGCGTCCTCACGTACAACGCCGAAGAGAACCGTCCGATGCTCGACATCAACGAAGCGATCGGGTTCGAGCCGATCGCGTATGCCGGCGCGTGGAAGAAGGTCCTCGCAGGGTGAGGGTCTGAGGGAGGAGCGGACCGTGGTCCGTCCTCCCTCAGACCCTGAGCCGTTGGCAGTGGGGGCAGTAGTGGCTCGACCGGTTCATGAACGACACGCGAACGATCGGGCGACCGCAGCGGTCACATGGCTCACCCGTGCGCCCGTATGCGTGCAGCGAGTGCGCGAAGTACCCGGCCTGGCCGTTGACATTGACGTACTGCGCGTCGAAGCTCGTGCCGCCTTCGGCGAGAGCCTTCTCCAGGACGGCGCGGACTTCGGCGAGCAGCCGATTCACCGTTCGCGTCGAGAGGGCGGACGCCGGGGTCTCGGGATGCAGTCGAGTCGCCCACAGCGCTTCGTCGGCGTAGATGTTGCCGATTCCGCTCACGACGGTCTGGTCGAGGAGCACGCGCTTGATCGCCGAGGCCTTCCGGGCGAGCGTCCGTCGGAACGCCCGCGCGTCGAAGGCAGGATCCAGGGCATCCCGCGCGATGTGCGCCACCTGCGTCGGCACGAAGGCCTCATTCGTGCCCCGTCCGCCGGGAGCACCGTCGGGCGTCGGGATGAGAGCATCGATCGCGAGCGATCCGAAGGTGCGCTGATCCGCGAAGACGACGGCCACCTCGCCGTGATGCGGATGCTGAAGATCGATCCGCACTCGCTCGTGTCGTTCCGCGGGAGCACCCGCCGGACGCAACAGCATCTGGCCGCTCATGCCCAGATGACCCACAAGGGCGTGGCCCGGCAGCGAGGAGCCGCCGGTGGAGTCGAACGGCATCCACAAGAACTTGCCGCGACGGGCGACAGAACGGAACGTCCGTCCCGTCAGCTCGGCCTCGAAGTGCGCGGTTCCACCGACGTGGCGAGTGAGCGCCCTCTCGTCCCAGACCGTGACGGCAGTGATCTCGGCGCCGACAGCAGCGGGCTCGAGACCGGCGCGGACGACCTCGACCTCGGGTAGTTCAGGCACGCCCGCTCAGTTCGTGCCAGAGCAGGAGGGCCGCCGCCATCTCGGCGTGCTTCTTGCTCGTCCCCACGCCTCGTTGCGAAGTGGCCCCTACGCGGGCCACCGCTGTGAAGCGCCGATCGTGATCGGGACCTGTCGACGTCACCTCGTAGGTGGGAGGCTGCTCCCCCGTGCGGGCGGCGAGCTCCTGCAGCGCCGTCTTGGGATCGGTGGCCGCACCGAAGCGTTCGGGGTCGTCGAGCAGCGGATCGATGAGACGCCCGACGAGTGCCGTCGCGGCATCCGGTCCGGCCGAGAGGAACGTCGCTCCGATGAGCGCCTCTGTCGTGTCAGCGAGGATCGAGTCCTTATCGCGGCCGCCCGTGAGTTCTTCCCCTCGGCCGAGCTTGATGAACTCCCCGAGGCCGATACGTCGAGCGACGGCAGCAAGCGCGACGGTGGAGACGACGGCGGCACGGCGCTTGGCCAGCGCGCCCTCTTCGAGTTCGGGATGCCGCGTGAAGAGCCTCACCGTGACCGCCTGTCCGAGCACGGAATCGCCGAGGAACTCGAGCCGCTCATTGTGCGGCACCTGGCCGTGCTCGTACGCCCACGACCGATGAGTCAGGGCGAGCGACAGAAGCTCGGGGTCGATCACGACCCCGAGCTTGTCGGTGAGGCGGGTCTCGCCCGTCGTGACGTCAGTCACCGGGTCGACCGCGTTCTCAGACGTCGGCGACCTTGCGGCCCTTGTACTCGAGGAACAGCTCGGTGCCCTGCGAGTCGGTGACGACCTTGGCCTGGTGAGGACGGCTGTAAACGACCTTGCCGTTCTCGATGGTCTTGACGAGCGTGGGGGCCTCGGCCTTCCACTGCGCGCGACGCGAGCGAGTGTTGGAGCGGGAGACCTTCCGCTTCGGGGGGTTACCTGCCATGGCTAACTCTCTTCTGTGTTCTCGGCGCCCGCGCGCGTGGCGCCGGCATCGGGGTCTGTGGTGTAGTCCTGGAGCGCAGCCCATCGGGAATCGACGGGCTCACGCTGTTCTGTGCCGCCCTCGTCAGCGATCCGCTCGCCCGTAGCCGGGTCGAGGCCGGGGCAATCCGGCTGACAGACCGGCTGAAACGGAAGCGACAGGACGATCGCATCCCTGACCAGAGTTTCAAGATCCACGTGGTCGTCTTGAACCTCGAAGTCAGATGTTTCGTCCCCAGGATACGCGAAAAGCTCCTGGAACTCGACTTCGACAGGCGCGGCGATGTCGATGAGGCACCGTCCGCAGACTCCCTCGTACCTCGAGTCGACGTCGGCCGAGACCAGCATGCCCTCGTGAACCGACTCGATCCGGGCGTCGATGACGATCGGGGTCCCCTTCGCGACCGACACGAGGCCCTCCCCCCACTGCTCCGGGGCATCGAGCTCGAGCTCGACCTCGCGCATCTCGCCGGGACGGCGTACGAGGTCACGGACGTTGACGGCAAAGGGTCCGGGTCGCTGCTTTCTCACGGTTCCCCAGCGTACCCGCGCTCACCGGGGAGAGGCTCAGACCTCGCGGGATCCCGTGTCGAGGAACCGCGCGACGGCCCCGGGGACGAACGGCGAGACGTCGCCGCCGAGGGCGGCGACCTGACGCACGAGTGAACTCGATACGAGGGCATGCGAGGGATCCGGCAGCAGGAAGACGGTCTCGACATGCGCAAGGTGGCGATTGACGATGGCCATCGGGGTTTCGTAGGCGACGTCGACCTGGGAGCGGATGCCCTTCACGAGGACGCCCGCCTCGACGTCGGTCGCGTAGTCGACGAGAAGACCCATGCTCCACGAGGCGACGATGACGTCTCCTTCGACGCCCGCCTCGACGATCGACTGCTCGAGCAGCGACAGACGCTGTGCGATCGGCAGCATCGCCTCTTTATCGGGGTTGTGCACGACGAGGACGTGCAGCTGATCGTAGAGAGAGGCGGCACGACGGATGACATCGAGGTGCCCGAGGGTCGGCGGGTCGAACGAGCCGGGAACGACGGCGATCCGTGGATTCACGCTTCCAGCGTAGTGGCGTCAGGCACGGGCGAACGCCGCGCGCTCCTGTATCCCGACGCGGCGCTCGATCTCCGCTTCCAGACCGGGATGCCGGATGAGCGCAGGATCGTCCTGCAGGACCCGCTCGGCGACGACTCTTGCCTCAGCGATGAGATCCGCGTCTTTCACCACCCGCAAGAGTTTCAACGACGAACGCGCACCGGACTGTGCATCACCCAGGACGTCACCCTCTCCGCGGAGTTCGAGGTCGACTTCGGCGAGCTCGAAGCCGTCGAGAGTCGCCGCGACCGCCTCGACGCGCTGGCGAGCGGGTGTGCCGGCCGGAGACTCGGTGACGAGAAGACACAGTCCCGGAACACCGCCCCGGCCGACGCGCCCGCGGAGCTGGTGCAGCTGGGAGACGCCGAACCGATCGGCTTCGAGGATCACCATCGTCGACGCATTCGCGACGTCGACGCCGACCTCGACGACCGTCGTGGCGACGAGCACGTCGATCTCTCCCCGCGCGAAGGCCTGCATGACCGCGTCCTTCTCGTCGGAAGGCATCTTGCCGTGCAGGATCTCGACGAGGATCCCGCTGAACGCGGGATGCCGGGACAACACGTCAGCGACCTGCACGACACCCCATCGCGTGCGTTCGGCTTCGCCCTCGAGCTTCTGCTCGTCGCTCTTCTCGTCTTTCGTCAGGGCTTCGGAGTCGATCGCGGCGCACACGACGAACGCCTGATGCCCTGCTGCCACCTCTTCGGCGACGCGTTCCCATACTCGGCCGAACCAGGCCGGGCGGTCGGCGAGGGGCGCGACATAGGTCTGGATACCCGCGCGCCCGGCGGGCATCGTCCGAATCGTGGAGACATCGAGGTCGCCGAAGACCGTCATGGCGACGGTTCGCGGGATGGGCGTGGCCGTCAGCACGAGGGCGTGGGGCGACGTGCCCTTCGCGCGCAGCGCCTCGCGCTGCTCGACGCCGAACCGGTGCTGTTCGTCGACGACGACCAGTCCGAGGTCGGCGAACGTCGTGCTGTCGCTCAGAAGGGCATGCGTGCCCACCACGATCCGGGCCTGTCCCGACGCGGTCCGCAGCGCCGCCTTGCGCCGGTCGGCAGCCGATTGCTGCCCGGTCAGAAGAGTCGGCATCAGCTCGGGAGCCAGGCCCGGTCCGAGCATGCGCGCGATCGAACGCAGGTGCTGCCCGGCGAGCACCTCCGTCGGGGCGATGAGCGCGGACTGCCCGCCGCTCTCGGCCACTTGCAGCATCGCGCGGAGCGCGACGAGGGTCTTACCCGATCCCACTTCACCCTGGATGAGTCTGTTCATGGGCCAGTCGCCCTGCAGGTCGTGTTCGATCTGCGTGCCGACGGAGATCTGATCGGGCGTCCGCTCGAACGGGAGGGACGCGTCGAACCGTTCGAGGAGCGTGCCCGGCGGGCGCCCGGTCGCCGAGAGTGCGCGGACGAGGTTGCGCTGCTGGAGCAGAGCCGCCTGCAGCACGAACGCCTCTTGCATGCGCAGTGTCCTGCGGGCGAGCGAGTACTGCTCTTCGCTCCGCGGCCGATGTATCCACTCGATGGCGTCGCGCGCGGAGGCGAGCTGATGACGATCGCGCAACTCGTCGGGCAGCGGCTCGGGAACATCGCCGAGCCCGTCGAGGACGAGGTTCACGATCTTGGTGAACTGCCAGCTCGCGACGGTGCTCGTTGCCGGGTAGATGGGGATCGGGACGTTGGCCTTCATCTCGGCGGCGTGGCGCGCGAGAACCTCATCGTCGAAGAGTTCGTAGTCGGGGTTCGCGAGCTGCGTCGCGCCACGGTACTCCCCCACCTTGCCGGCGAAGATGCCACGTCTGCCGGGGGTGAGATCTTTCGCTCGCCATGCCTGATTGAAGAACGTCAGCGAGAGGGTTCCCTGGCCATCGCTGATCTGGACTTCGAGGAGGGAGCCTTTGCGGTTCTGCATCCGCCGTTCGCTCGCGCGGACGACCTCCGCCACGATCGTGACGGGCTCACCGAGCGGGAGCGAGGCTATCGGGGTCAACTCGCCTCGTCGGGCGTATCGGCGCGGATAGTGGGCGACGAGATCGCCGACGGTGCGCATCGCGAACGACTTCTCGAGGGCTGTCGCGGTCTTGCCACCGACGGCGCCGTCGAGACGCGTCTCGAGTGTCAGGGCCACCATGCCTCGAGTCTAGAGAGCGCCGCCGACACAGCGCGCCTGTGCACATGCCGTCCAGGACATGCACGGGAGCGTACGGTGGGCGGATGCTCCGACGCCTCATCGCACGCGCGTTCTGGGCGTGCAGTCGATGGCGTCTCGTCTCGACACCCGCGCCCACGACGCCGACCATCCTCATCGGTGCTCCGCACACGTCGAACTGGGACTTCGTGCTGATGCTCGCCATCGCGTGGCGTCTCAACATGCACGTGCGCTGGCTCGGGAAAGCGAGCCTCTTCCGCGGCTGGCGCGGTCCTGTCATGCGGCGCCTCGGCGGGTTGCCCGTCGACCGGGCGAACCCCGCAGACGTCGTGGACGATGTCGTCGCGCTCGTCCGGGCGGGCGATGTGTTCGGTCTCGTCGTGACGCCCGAGGGCACGAGAGGCGCGGGCACGTACTGGAAGTCGGGCTTCTACCGGATCGCCCGTGCCGCCGCGATGCCGGTGACCCTCGGGTACGTCGATCGGACGACCATGACGACGGGGCTCGGCATCACGATCGATCTGACGGGCGACGTGCGCGCCGACATGGACCGCATCCGCGCCTTCTACGCCGACAAGTCCGGGCTGCGGCCGGAACTCCGCACGATTCCGCGTCTGCGCGAAGAGGACGCCGCGTCGCCGATATCGTGAGTGTGTGACGAGGATCATCGCGGGAACGGCTGGATCGCTCCCGCTCGACGTCCCCGACGCCGGTACGCGTCCGACGAGCGACCGCGTCCGCGAATCCCTGTTCGGTGCGCTCGAATCCGCCGGCTCGCTTGCAGGGGCGCGTGTGCTCGACCTCTTCGCCGGCTCCGGCGCCCTGGGCTTGGAGGCTGTGAGCCGAGGCGCCGCTTCCGCCGATCTCGTGGAGAAGTCACCGCGCGCCGCCGCCGTCGTGCAGCGCAACGCCGCGAAGGTCGCGAAGGCCGTGGGAGCGCAGACATCGCTGCGGGTGCACCGCACCGCAGTCGACGCCTATCTTCGCGCGACTCGAGGTCCGTTCGATCTCGTCTTCATCGATCCGCCCTACGACCTCGGCGACTCGGAGCTCTCCGCGACGCTCGAACTGCTCGTTCCGCTCCTCGCGGACGGAGCCGTCGTCGTGGTCGAGCGCGCGACGCGGTCGCCAGAACCCGCACTCCCGGTCGGACTCGAGCCCGTGCGCTCCAAGAGGTACGGCGACACGACCCTCTGGTGGGTCTCTCTTTCCGGTCAGCCTCTGCCCGAGTCCCAGTCCCGGTAAGGGTCCCACCCGGTCCGACCGTCGAGCCGACGGCCGTCCACGGTGACAGCGTCGGCGCCTCGCGCGCGAACCGAGCCGATGGCCCGGAACCCCGCACGGAGGGCCGTTCCTGCGGGGAAGGTCGCGAGGAGCGCGTGGTCCTCGCCCCCCGCGAGAGCCAGGGCAGCTTCGGGACCGAGGGCAGCCGCATCGAAGTCGACCGTGACCCCGGACGCATCTGCGAGCCGCGACGCGTCCAATGCGAGACCGTCGGAGACGTCCATCATCGCCGTCGCGCCGTCGGATGCCGCGAGGACGCCGGCGTGCACCGGCGGCCGCGGGCGCAGCTGCGAGACCACCGCCTCGAACTCCTCCACGTCGAGGAGTTCGGGCCTGATCGGCATCGGTGATCCCGCGCTGTCGCGGAACCGCGAGAAGAGGATCTCGAGACCCCGCGCCGCCCGGCCGGCGTCTCCCGCGAGAGCGACGACATCGCCCTCGCGTGCCCCGCCCCGCAGGATCGGGGATCGGCCATCGAGCGATCCCAGCGCCGTCACGGCGACGGTGAGCGTATCCGACACCGTGAGATCGCCTCCTTCCACCGTGCAGCCGGGCGCGAGCTCATCGCACGCGGCACGCAAACCGTCCGCAAGCTGTTCGACGAACGACAGCCGCGTATCGTCGGGCATCGCGAGCGCAACGAGCAGCGAAAGCGGGCGAGCGCCCATCGCCGCGATATCGGCGAGGTTCACGGCAGCCGACTTCCAGCCGAGGTCGAACCCGCTCGACCATGCGAGCCGGAAATCCGGACCATGCACGAGGGTGTCGACGGTCGCCACGACGCGCCCGTCGGGAGTCGGGATCACGGCGGCATCGTCGCCGGGTCCGACATCGGCGTGCGAGGATCCGAGCCGCTGCAGGATGCCACGGAGCACCGCACCCTCGCTGACATCGCCGACACGAGGGTCGTCAGGATCGGCACGCGTCATCCCTTCACGCTATCGTCCCCGCAGGGCCGCGCTGACCCGTGCGCGGGAGATAGCCTGGGTGTGTGTCCCGCGTCTTCGCTTCCGTCTTCGCCGCTCTCGTCGTGATCGCATCGCTCACCGGCTGCGCCACGACGGTGTCGCTCGAGCCGGCACCCGACGCGAACGACCCCGCCTGCGCCGACGTCACGGTGCGTCTCCCCGACACCGTCGACGGCGAGAAGCGCCGCTGGACCGATGCACAGGCGACGGGCGCATGGGGCGACCCGTCGGCGGTCATCCTGGCGTGCGGTGTGACTCCCCCGGGTCCCACTGAGGCGCGGTGCATCACCGTGGGCGGCGTGGACTGGATCGTCGACGAGTCCGAAGCACCGCGCTACCGCGTGACGACCTACGGTCGCGTCCCCGCCGTCGAGGTCCTCGTCGACAACGAGGTCGTCTCATCCAACGCGGTGCTCGACCGACTCGCCCCGATCGTGTCAGCGGCGACCGTCGCCGACTCGGCCTGTATCGCGACGAGCGACGCCATCGTCGGCACCGACGGCTGAACCGCTAGGCAGACACCCGCGCCGTTTCGATCAGCTCGGTCACGAGTTCCGGATACGTCATCCCAGAGGCGATCCAGCAGGTCGGGAACATCGAGATCGGCGTGAAACCGGGCATCGTGTTGACCTCGTTGACGTAGAACTCGGTCCCCGTGTAGAAGAAGTCCACACGTGACAGGCCCTCGCCGCCGAGAGCCTCGAACGCGCGAGCGGCGATCCGCTGCATCTCGGCGAGCTCGCCGTCGTGAAGATCGGCGGGGCAGACGAGGTCGATCCCCGGGGCATCGAGGTACTTCGCCTCGAAGTCGTAGAAGTCCCGGCCGGTCACGACGATCTCGCCCGCGACGCTCACGCGCGGGTCGCCCCCGTCGACGCCCGGCAAGACGCCGCATTCCAACTCGCGTCCCACGACAGCCTGCTCGACGAGGACGGTCTCGTCCTCCGCGAACGCGACATCGAGGGCGGCGTCGAGTTCGTCCCAGTCCGAGACCCTAGAGACACCGACGCTGGATCCCGCCTGGTTGGGTTTGACGAAGACCGGTAGCCCGAGCGCACGGATACGTCGCTCCCACAGATCGCGATCGCGAGCGAGGTCGCTCCGCCTCACCGCGACCCACGGAACGACGGCGACGCCTGCAGCCTTCAGGACGCTCTTGGCGACGTGCTTGTTCATGCCGATCGCCGACATCAGCACTCCGGCCCCGACGTAGCGCAGGCCGAGCAGCTCGAGCATCCCCTGGATCGTCCCGTCCTCGCCGTAGCGACCGTGAAGGATCGGGAAAACGATGTCGACGTCGCCGAGCGATGTCACGGCACCGTCGGGGTGGGCGACGCGGAGTTCGCGAGTGAGCGTGGAGTCGGGCCAGAGGATCCGCGTTCCGTTGTCGACGACCTCGGGCAGATGCGAGGCTTCCAAGGCGAACTTGTCGGGGTCGTCGTCCTCCAGCACGAACGCACCGTCACGGGTGATTCCGATGGGGATCACCCGGTAGCGATCACGGTCGATCGCCCGCAGCACCCCTCCCGCCGTTGCGGAACTGATCGAGTGCTCGCTGGAGCGACCGCCAAAGAGCACCGCCACCGCCGGCCTGTCCATGCTGTGTCCTCTCACCCGTCGGGGTGTCGTCGTCGGTCGTCAAGTGGGGCGCGATGTCTCGCGGGTTCATCGTGCCGTCCAGAACCATCTTCACCTGCTCGACGATGGGCATCGCGACACCCACCTCCTTCGCGAGCTGCAGCACCGGCGCCACCGACGCCAGACCCTCCGCCGTCTGATTCATCTGCTTGACGACATCGTCGAAGCGGTATCCCTGTCCGAGCAGCCGCCCGGCGGTGTTGTTCCGGCTCAGCGGCGATTGGCACGTGGCGATGAGGTCGCCAAGACCCGCGAGGCCTTGCAGCGTCTCGGGTTGGGCGCCGAAGGCGACGGCGAAGTCGGTCATCTCCACGAGTCCGCGCGTGATGATCGACGCCTTCGTGTTCTCGCCGTACCCCACACCGTCGACGATGCCGATCGCGACGGCGATGAGGTTCTTCAGCACCCCGCCGAACTCGGTGCCGATGACGTCGGTGTTCACGAACGTGCGGAAATACGTGTTGCGGGCACGTCGCGCAACCGCGTCCGCCGTCTCCTGGCTCGTCGATGAGATGACCGCCGCGGTGGGCTGCTCGCGCGCGATCTCGAGCGCGAGGTTGGGTCCGGATGCCACGGCGATCCGTGCCTCGTCGATCTGGAGCTCCTGCTCGATGACCTGGCTCATCCGCAGGCCCGACCGACGCTCCACCCCCTTCATGAGCGAGACGACGGGCACGTCGGTGCCCTGGACGAGCGACCGCACGGCCTTGAGGTTCTCTCGGACAGCCTGGCTGGGAATCGACAGGTACACCTGTTCGGCGCCGTCCAGCGCCTCAGAGAGGTGGTGCGACGCGGTCATCCCACGCGGCAGATTGATGCCCGGGAGGTATTCGCTGTTGCGCTTCGCCTCGCGGATCTCATGCGCGAGCTCCGGGCGACGTGCCCACATCGTCACGTGCGCTCCGCCGTCGGCGAGGATCTTGCCGAACGTGGTCCCCCAGCTGCCCGCACCGACGACGGCGATGCGGGGCCTGTCGGCATCCTGTCTACGGGTCAAGACGCCCCGTCTCCTTCTGGCCGTGCACGGAAGGGTTCCAGCGCTCAGAGGGGGCCGGCTCCCCCCTCAGCTCGGAGAGGAGCGCGGAGATGTCGGCCATCAGCACGTCGGTGGCTTCCGCGAGGACAGCGGGCTGGTGCTGTCTGTCACGGAACGCGCTCAGGTCGGTCGGTTCCCCGACGATGAGCTGGACGCGGCGGCGCAGGGGCCACAAGCGGAGCTTGCCGTAACGCGGCATGATCTGCTGCACGCCCCAGTGGGCAACTGGGATCACGGGGATGCCGCCCTCGAGCGCGAGACGAACGGCACCGGTCTTTCCGCGCATGGGCCACAGCTCGGGGTCGCGCGTCAGCGAGCCCTCGGGATACACGATGACCCCCCGCCCGTGGGTCACGAGCTGCTCCGATGCGGCGAGCGTCTGACGTGCCGACGCTGCCGAGGACTGCCGCGCCACAGGGATCATGCCCGTGCTGCGGAGGATCCACCCCAGGACGGGCACCCGGAAGAGACTCTCCTTCGCCATGAAGCGCGGCGCGCGACCCATCTTCCAGACCGCAAGGGCCACGGCGAGCGGATCCACCTCTGAGTAGTGGTTCGGCGCCAGCACGTAGGCGCCCTCGCGGGGCAGGCGTTCCGCGCCCCGGATCTCGAGCTTCATGAGCAGGCTCAAGAGCGGGACGGCAACAGCGGCCAGCGGCCAGAAGAAGCTCGGCCGTGACTTCTCTTCGGAGGCCCGGAATCGTTGACGTGCCACGAGTCAGCCGATGACGTCGAAGTCGGCGCCCAGCGCCTCGAGCTTCGCGAGGAACTTCTCGTAGCCGCGCCGGATGATCCCGACGTTGCGGACGACGGACTCCCCCTCGGCGGCGAGGGCTGCGATGACGTAGCTGTACCCACCGCGCAGGTCGGGCACTTCGACGTCGGCACCATGCAGCGGTGTGGGCCCGTTGATGACGGCGGCCTGCTCGAGAGCACGCCGCGGCACACGGCGGTCGGCCGCCTCGATCCCCTGCGCGTGGACGACGATGTCAGCGCCCATCTGGTTGAGCGCCGCCGTGAACCCGAGGCGATTCTCGTACACCGTCTCGTGGACGGTCGAGGTTCCTTCGGCCTGGGTCAGCGCGACGACGAGCGGCTGCTGCCAGTCGGTCATGAAGCCCGGGTGGACGTCTGTCTCGACGACGACGGGCTTGAGCGCGCCTCCGCGACGGAAACGGATGCCGTCCTCGCGGACGTCGAACCAGCCGCCGGCCTTGCGGAAGACGTTGAGGAAGGTGAGCATCTCCTGCTGGCGGGCGCCGCCGACGAAGATGTCGCCGTCCGTCGCGAGCGCCGCGCACGCCCACGACGCCGCCTCGTTGCGATCGAAGATCGCCCGGTGATCGTAGCCCTGGAGCGTGTCGACACCCTCGATGAGGATCACCCGATTGGGCTCGTACGAGATGATCGCGCCCATCTTCTGCAGGACCGCGATGAGATCCATGATCTCGGGCTCGATCGCCGCGTTGCGGAGTTCCGTCGTGCCCTTCGCGCGTACAGCGGTGAGCAGGACCTGCTCGGTCGCCCCGACGCTCGGGTAGGGCAGCGCGATGTTGGCGCCGTGCAGGCCGTTCGGCGCCGTGATCCGGATGCCCTCGTAGCTCTTGTCGACGACGGCACCGAAGGCTCGGAGCGCGTCCATGTGGAAGTTGATCGGGCGGTCGCCGATCCGGCATCCTCCGAGGTCGGGGATCAGCGCCTCGCCGAGGAGGTGCAGCAGCGGACCGCAGAACAGGATCGGAATGCGGGAGGCACCGGCGTAGGCGTCGATCTGCTCGAAGTGGGCGGTGACGGCACCGCTCGGATCGAACCGCAGGGAGCCTTCCTCGTCGCCTTCCTCGACGGTGACGCCGTGAACCTCGAGGAGCGAGCGCACGACCTGAACGTCGCTGATGTCCGGGACGTCGCGCAGCGTGCTCGGGGTCTCACCGAGAAGGGCCGCGACCATCGCCTTCGTGACGAGGTTCTTCGCCCCCTTCACTTCGACGCGGCCGGTGAGCGGTCGTCCGCCGCGGATCGCGAGGACTTCTTCCGAAGCCTGCTTGTCTCCCGCGGGAGCGGTATCGCCGAGAAGGGCCTTCATCCAGTGAACCTCACTTGTTCTGACGAGGGGCGGAGATCGATTGCGGGCCGCCGTATCGAACGGCGGTGCTCCAGGTTATGGAACGGGGAGCGTCCGCGGCCGCCATGCCTCGCGACGGGCCTCGAACTGCGCGATCGCATCTTCGTTGCGCAGTGTGAGCCCGATGTCGTCGAGCCCTTCGAGAAGCCGCCATCTAGTGTAATCGTCGATGTCGAACGCGAGATCGAGGTCACCGACACGCGCGCGCCGCGCTTTCAGGTCGACCGTCATCTCGATGCCGGGCTGCTCTTCGAGCACGGCCCAGATCGCCTCGACCTCGGCCTCGGTGATGACACCCGTGACGAGTCCCTGCTTGCCCGCGTTCCCTCGGAAGATGTCGGCGAACTTGGGGCTCAGGACCGCCGTGAAACCGTAGTCCCGCAATGCCCAGACCGCGTGCTCGCGGCTCGAGCCGGTGCCGAAGTCGGGACCCGCGACCAGGATGGAAGCCCCCTGGTAGGCGGGACGATTGAGCACGAAGTCGGGATCCTGACGCCAATTGGCGAACAGCGCGTCCTCGAACCCCGTCTTGGTCACGCGCTTGAGGTAGACGGCCGGGATGATCTGGTCGGTGTCGACGGCGGAGCGCCGCATGGGCGCAGCGATGCCGGTGTGCGTCGTGAAAGCATCCATGTCAGGCCTCCGCTCCTGCCGTCTGACCGACCTGTTCGGCGGCCGCGAGATCCGCGGGGCTTGCGAGCCTTCCGAGGATCGCCGTCGCAGCCGCGACGAGGGGTGAGACGAGGTGAGTACGGCCGCCCTTGCCTTGACGGCCCTCGAAGTTGCGGTTGCTCGTGGATGCGCACCGTTCGCCGGGGGCGAGTTGGTCGGGGTTCATCCCGAGACACATCGAGCAGCCGGCGAACCTCCACTCCGCGCCGAACGCGGTGATGATCTTGTCCAGCCCCTCGGCCTCGGCCTCGAGTCGCACGCGAGCCGACCCCGGAACGACCATCACGCGGACTCCATCGGCCTTCCGCCGGCCCTCGATGATCGAGGCGAACGCGCGAAGGTCCTCGATGCGGCTGTTCGTGCACGACCCCATGAAGACGGCGTCGACACGGACGTCCTTGAGCGCCGTGCCGGGCGCGAGGTCCATGTACTCCAGGGCGCGCTCGGCAGCGGCGCGCTCGTTGGGGTCGGCGAACGACGACGGCTCGGGGATGACACCCGACAGCGACACGCCCTGACCGGGGTTGGTTCCCCACGTGACGAACGGCTCGAGCTCGTGGGCGTCGAGGAAGACTTCGGCGTCGTAGACGGCGCCTTCATCGGACGGCAAGGTCCGCCAGTAGGCGACGGCGTCGTCCCAGTCCTTCCCCTGCGGTGCGTGGGGCTTGTCTTTGACGTAGGCGAAGGTCGTCTCATCGGGCGCGATCATCCCCGCGCGGGCACCGGCTTCGATCGACATGTTGCACATCGTCATGCGGCCCTCCATGGAGAGGGACCGGATCGCGCTGCCCCGGAACTCCAGCACGTACCCCTGCCCGCCGTTCGCGCCGATCTTCGCGATGATCGCCAGGATGATGTCCTTCGCCGTCACGCCGGGCTTGAGCTCGCCCTCGACCGTGATCGCCATCGTCTTGAAGGGCTTCAGCGGCAGCGTCTGCGTCGCCAGGACGTGCTCGACCTCGCTCGTTCCGATCCCGAACGCCATGGCGCCGAACGCGCCGTGCGTCGACGTGTGCGAATCGCCGCACACGACGGTGATGCCCGGCATCGTGAGCCCGAGCTGCGGGCCGACGACGTGGACGATGCCCTGCTCCTTGTCGCCCAGCGAATGCAGGCGCACACCGAACTCCTCGGCGTTGCGGCGGAGCGTCTCGATCTGGGTGCGGCTCGTGAGGTCGGCGATGGGCTTGTCGATGTCGAGCGTCGGAGTGTTGTGGTCTTCCGTGGCGATCGTCAGGTCGAGCCGGCGCACGGGCCGTCCCTCCGCGCGCAGACCGTCGAATGCCTGCGGGCTCGTGACCTCGTGCACCAAGTGCAGGTCGATGTAGATCAGGTCGGGCTGTCCGTCTTCACCCTTGACGACGAGATGGTCGTCCCACACCTTCTCTGCGAGGGTGCGCGGGTGATCCGGGATGCTGCGAAGGGGTGTGTTCATTGCTCTGTCGTTCTCCTCGTGAGGTAGATCAAGCCAGCGACGAACTCCGCGACGAGGGAGGCCTGGGGTTAGGACTCGTCGCGGCCGCTAAGGAGGAGGTGAGCCATCCGCATCCGGAAAGAGTACCACCGGCTCCCGGTGACGGACTCAGCGCTCGCCCGGCGCGGGCGGCTGGTCGACCGTCGGCGGCGTCCCCTTCTCATCGGCGACGACGGCGGCAGCCGCCTCCGTCCGCGCACTCGGACCCGTGCCCGACTCGGCCTCCGGCGCGTCGCTGCCGCCCTCCGAGACGAGCGCAAGGCGCTCCCGCCGCGACGCGATGAGGCTCGCGATGGTGGCAACGCCCATGGAGGCGACGATGACTCCCAGTGAAACCCAGGTGGAGATGACCGGCGCCCACTCGATGTGCTGCCCGCCGTTGATGAACGGGAGCTCGTTCTCGTGCATCGCGTGCAGGACGAGCTTGACGCCGATGAAGGCCAGGATGAACGCGATCCCATAGTGGAGATACCGCAGACGATCGAGAAGATCGCCCAGGAGGAAGTAGAGCTGACGCAGGCCCATGAGGGCGAAGAGGTTCGCCGTGAACACGATGAAAGGACTCGTCGTGATGCCGAAGATGGCCGGGATGGAGTCGATCGCGAAGAGGAGATCGGTCACGCCGATCGCGACGAAGACGATGATCATCGGGGTGAACATCTTCTTGCCGCCGACGACGGTGCGGATCTTGGCTCCGTCGTACTCCTCGGAGATGTCGATCGTGCGCCGCAGGAGTCGCACGATGAAGTTCTCCTGCTTGACGTCCGAGTCGTGGTCGCCGCCCGGGAACGCCTGGCGCCACGCGGTCCACACGAGGAACGCACCGAAGATGTAGAACACCCAGCTGAACTGCTCGATGATGGCGGCACCCGCGAGAATGAAGAGTCCTCGGAGGACGAGCGCGATGATGATGCCGACCATCAGGACCTCCTGCTGATAGCGACGCGGCACCGAGAACTGCGTCATGATCAGCACGAAGACGAACAGGTTGTCGATCGACAGGCTGTACTCCGTCAGCCATCCTGCGACGAATTGGCCCGCGAACTCACCGCCGGCGAAGATCCACATGAGTCCCGCGAAGATCAGTGCCAGCGTCACGTAGAACACGACCCACAGCGTCGACTCCCGCGTTGACGGGATGTGCGGGCGCTTGAGGATGATCAGCAGATCGGCCACGAGGATCAGCGTCAGGACGACGAGTGATCCGATTTCGAACCAGAGCGGGAGTTCGAGGTCCATGCGGGCCTTTCAGGAAAAGGGGTCGTGGGAGGCCGAAAGTCTCTCCCCGCTCGCCTCGGCTCGCGACACGAACCCGAGGCGACTGTCGTAGGAGCCTGTGCTGACGGATGCGCGTTCTCGGGATACTCCCCTTCGCTCGCACAAGGATACATCCGAGCCGCGCCGGATTCGGGGGGTTCGTGAGACGATCCGGGCCAGGGCGACACCTACATCCTGAGAGATGATGGAACTCTGCGACGATGCTCTTGCGCGGATGTCGCGAGCCGGGAGGACGGGTATGACGGCGGATGCTGCGCGTGACGACGCGACCCTCGTGGCACAGGCCGCGAGCGGGAGCGAGATCGCGTTCCGAACGCTGTACCGCGCGTATGTGCGGCCCGTCTACTGGCTCGCGCACGGCCTCGTGGGCAACGCCGCCGACGCGGAGGACGTGACTCAGGAGACGTTCCTGGTGGCGTGGCGGAAGCTGCCAGGGATGGAGCTCGCGAGCGATTCGCTCCTGCCCTGGCTCGCTACGATCTGTCGGTTCCAGTCGGCCAACCGCATCCGCGCCCAGCGGCGCGAACGCGACCACGCGGCAGACGCTGACCAGGAGACGCTGGTATCGACGGTGAGCGTCGAGCAGCAGGTCATCGGCGACGATCTCGCCGAACGGATCCTCAGCGAGGTCAACGGGCTCACGCCCCTCGACCGGGACATCTTCCGGCTGTGCACTGCCGAGGGTTACGCCTATCAGGCAGCGGCAGACGAACTGGGTGTGCCTCACGGCGTCGTGCGCAATCGTCTCTCCCGGATCAGGACGCGCCTTCGCGCCGTCGTCAAGGAGGGCACATGAACACGACAGAGAAGTCCGCACCGCTTCCCGAACTGGATGACGCGCGGATCGACGGCATCGAAGACGCCCTCTTCGCGCGGATCGCGGAGGAGCGCGCGGCGCGACAGCGTCGCAGTGCCCGGCGTGGCCGCGCGTGGATGGCAGGTGGAGCGGCCGCAGCGATCGTCGCCGTGGCGGCCATCATCGCGCCGAGCGTCAGCGGACTCGTCGCCGGTTCCTCGGGCGCCGACTCCTCGGCCGTCCAACCGGCTTCCGATGGCGGTTTCGCCGTCCTCCCCGAGGGGACGGTCGTCGACGGGACGACGCTGGAAGGCGCCAGATCGACGAGCGGCGGAGCCGTCGAGGAATCGTCCGGTGCCGGCGACATGGCTGCGACGGATCGCGAGATCATCACGACCGCTTCGGCGAGCATCACCGTCGACGATGTCCGCGAGTCCGCGGGCGCGATCGGCGACGCCGCAGTCGCGCGCGGCGGCTATGTCGAGTCCCTGAACATCGGCACGTCTGGCGTGGTCGCTCCTGTCGATCCCCAGACGGGCCTCTCATATGACTCCCTCGTGTATCCGCCGACCGATGGCGGATGGATCTCGGTCCGGGTGCCGTCGGACGAGCTCGCCGCCCTCGTGGCCGAGCTGGGCGAGTTCGGCGAGGTGACGGCATCCTCGATCGATCGACAGGACGTCACGGAGCAGACCGTCGATCTCGACGCCCGCATCGAGGCTGCCCAGGCATCCGTCGATCGGCTGACCGACCTCATGGCGCAGGCGGGAGATCTGTCCGACCTGATCGCGGCCGAGGCGGCGCTGTCCGAAAGGCAGGCGAACCTCGAGTCACTGGAGCAGCAGCGCGAGATGATCGGCGATCAGGTGGCGATGTCCACGCTCAGTGTCTCGCTGACGCCCGTCGTGGAGACGGTTCAGGCGGACCCCGCCGGATTCACCGACGGGGTGATCGCCGGATGGAACGGCCTCGTCGCGACACTCAACGGCATCGTCATCGCTCTCGGGTTCCTCCTTCCCTGGCTCGGCGTCGCCGCGATCGCCGCGCTCATCGTGTGGACCATCGTCCGGGCGAGCCGACGGCGTCGATCGCGCCGCGCGCACGAGACGGCCGAATCCGCGCCCGTGGACTGAGCGCTCGTGGACTGGGCGCTCGTGGACTAGGCGCTCGTCAGCCGGCGAGGGCGCGATGGACCGACGCGACGGCACTGGAGCCCTCTCCGACGGCAGCTGCGACGCGCTTCATAGATCCGCGGCGCACGTCTCCCGCGGCGAAGACGCGCGGAGTCGAGGTCTCGAAGGGCAGGGGCTCTCGTCCGAGGCTCTGCCACTGCGCGAGCGACTGCACCCCGACATCCGTCCCCGTCAACAGGAAGCCATCACTGTCGCGGTCGAGCATCGGCAACCAGGACGTCGCGGGGTCTGCGCCGATGAAGCAGAACAGACCGCGGGACTCGACCTCTCCCACGCTGTCGATGCTCACGCTCTCCAACCGCGACACGCCGCCCAGCGCGGTCACGTGGGATCGCGTGTGGATCTGGACGCGTGGCTCCTCGCGCAGACGATCGACGAGGTACGACGACATGCGAACGCCGAGGTCGTCGCCCCGGACGACGAGCCTGACAGGGCACCCGTTCGCCGCGAGGTAGAGCGATGCTTGACCGGCGGAATTGGCACCGCCGACGACGACGACGGGAGAGTCGCGGACCTGACGCAGCTCGAGCTGCGTCGCAGCGTAGTAGATCCCGGCACGCTCGAAGTCGCTCCACCTGTCGAGATTCAATCGACGGTACGCGGCGCCGGCGGTCACGATCGCCGTCCGGGCGCGAATGATGCGCTGGTCGCTCAGAGTGATCGCAAGCTCGTCGCCGACGGTCTCGAGTCCTACAGCTTCGCACGGTGCGTAGACGCGCACGCCGAACTTGAGCGCCTGCAGCGAGGCTTGGCCGATGAGGTCACCACCCGCGACACCGAAGGGAAAACCGAGAAAGTTCTCGATCCGTGAGGTCGCAGCAGCCTGGCCGCCCGGGGCGACAGCGTCCAGGAGAACCGTGCTGAGCCCCTCGGAAGCCCCGTAGATGGCGGCGGCGAGTCCTGCCGGGCCTCCCCCGATCACGACGAGGTCGACGACCTCATCCGCCTGAGCCTGGTAGCTCAGCCCGAGTCGTTCGGCGACGATGCCCGGCGTGGCTCGGAGGATCGGCTCGCCACGGATGAAGGCGATCGGAAGATCCTCGACCGTGTAATCGTGTCCGGGCACCGAGTCCATCTCGGACGGGTCCAGTTCGACCGCCTTGTGGACGAGGTCGACCCGCTCGGCGAAGCGCTGGAGCGCCAGCATGTCGCTCGACGACCGCTCGCCGAGGAACTTCAAGGTCATCGCCGCCGTGCCCTTGCGCAGCGCCTCGCGGCGGGCCCACAGCGCGTGGAGAACGATGTCGGACAGTTCGTCGTCTTCCGCCATCAGGGTGCGCAGTGAAGCACGTGACACGCGCCGGATGCGGCTGGGTTCCGTCGCCCGGGCGGAGAGGAACGCGCCTTGGCCGTTGAGCAGCCCGAGCTCGCCGACGAACCGGCGCGCCCCCATCCGCGCGAGGATCTCTTCGCCCATCCAGGCCAGTGCGTCACGGACGACCTCGACGCCGCCGGACTCCACGAGGACGAGGTCGTAGTCGCGATCGCCGGAGCGGAAGACGTAGTCACCCGTGTCGATGTCTTCACTGGGGGTTCCGAAGGCGAGCAGGCGCTCCCACTGCGCGTCGGTGAGTGTCGGAGACTGCGCGGGATCGAGCTGAGTCGTTTCCATCGAGGTCAGCGTAGTCACCGCTCAGGGGGCGCGGACGGAAATCTGCGAACTATTCGGCGACCAGTTCGCGCCAGTTCGCGGGGACGCGGTCAGCGGGTCCGGGAGCGGGCTGATCCGCGGGGTGCGCGAGGGGCGGAGCAAGCGCCGGGCCGAGCACGAACTTCTCGTCGGCATAGTCCCAGAACCAGGACTCGCCGGGTTCGTAGGTGCGCATGAACCGATGCGCTGTTTCCATGAAGTGCGCCGTGGCATGCCGGCCGGGCGACTGGTCGCAGCATCCGATGTGCCCGCACGTGGCGCACCGGCGCAGATGGACCCACCATCCACCCTGCTGATCGCATTCGATGCAGCCGTCGCCTGACGGCGGTACTGCGGGATCGATCTCGATGCCGTTCATCGTGTGTCCCTGTCTCGTGGGTGCCGCGGTCACCCGAGGATATCGACGTCGCGGTCCCGTCCGACAGCGCCGAGCCGTCACGTCCACCACCGCGAGACTGCAGCTCGCGGCCGAGACGTTGTCGTCACCACGCTGCCTCGGCCGGAGGGTGCAGTTTCGCGGTGGAAGGGCGGCCGGCGCGGGCACCACGGCGGTCGCGCACGGCAGGGAAACGAAAAATGCCCGTCCGTACGGACGAGCATTTCTCTGTGGTGACCCCAGCGGGATTCGAACCCGCGTTACCGCCGTGAGAGGGCGGCGTACTAGGCCGCTATACGATGGGGCCGTTCGCGACAACCGTTCGATTATGCCACGTCTGAACGTGGTCGGCCAAATCGAGGCGGGATCGGGGGCGGCCCTTGCCGCGGTCCGAAGCGCGGGGGTTGACTCGACGCATGCGAGTCACAAAGTACGAACACGCCGCCCTCCGCATCGACACGGAAGGAAGCAGCCTTCTCATCGATCCGGGCTCCTTCACCCTCCCCCTCGCCGATCTGGCGTCGGTCGTGGCGGTCGTCCTGACCCACGAGCATCCCGATCACTGGACGCCCGAGCACCTGGACCGAATCCGCGCCTCCGTGCCCGATGTTCCGATCTACGGCCCCGAGGGTGTCGCGCACGCCGCTCCGGGATACGGCGTCACCGTCGTACACCCGGGCGATACCGTCACGGTGGCGCCTTTCACGCTGCAGTTCTTCGGCGGTACGCACAGTGTCATCCACGAGTCGATCCCCGTCATCGACAACGTGGGTGTGCTCGTCAACGACCAGCTGTACTACCCGGGTGATTCGTACGCGGTCCCGAAGGGCGTCAGCGTCGACCTGCTCGCGGCGCCGCTCGGAGCGCCCTGGCTCAAGATCGGCGACGCGATGGACTTCGTCCTGGCCGTCGCTCCACGCCGCGCTTTCGGAACGCATGACATGACGCTGTCCGTCATCGGTCGTGAAATGCACCGCGCTCGGCTCCGGTGGGCGACGGAACAGGGCGGCGGGGTCTTCCTCGACCTCGATCCGTCAGAGTCGACAGAGCTCTGAAACAGCGACGACGGATGCCGCGGCGGCTTCGTTCCGCGGCATCCGTCGTTCGTCTGTCGTGAAGGCTACTCCGCGTCGAGATCGGTCTCCAGGAGAGCGACGAGCTCGTCGAGGGCCTGCTCTGCGCCCTCCCCCTCCGCCTTCAGCGTCACGACCGTTCCGTGTGAGGCGCCGAGGCCCATGAGCGACAGGATGCTCCCCGCGTTGAGATCGGTGCCGCCTTCGACGGCGATCGTGACGGGGATCTTCTTCTCCTGCACCGCCTGGACGAAGAGCTTCGCGGGTCGGGCGTGCAGCCCCGAGCTGCTGGCGATGGTGGCTTGGCGCTCTGCCATGGTCTCCCTCTCGTCGGATCTCAGGCCGGAACCGCGGTCGCGGTCCCGGCCGAGGTCTCGGCCTGTTCGAGCTCTCGGTGGCCGACCCACTTCTTGAGCGCGACCACGAGGAGAGCACTCACGACGGTACCTGCTACCAGGGCGACCAGGAATCCCCAGATCGGGTTGATGGCGAACGCGACCCAGATGCCGCCGTGCGGAGCGAGCGACTGGACGCCGAAGAACATGCTCAGAGCGCCCGTGACGGCACCCCCGACCATCGAGGCGGGGATGACGCGCAGCGGGTCGGCGGCCGCGAACGGGATCGCACCCTCAGAGATGAACGAGGCACCGAGGAGCCAGGCGGCGACGCCGTTCTCGCGCTCGACCGGCGTGAACAGCGGACGAGCGAGGACCGTCGAGGCGAGAGCCATCGCCAGCGGAGGAACCATGCCCGCCGTCATGACCGCCGCCATGATGAGGTACGGCGTCGGGTTCTCCTGCGACCCCGCCGCGAGACCCGCGACAGCGAAGGCGTACGCGACCTTGTTGACGGGACCACCCAGGTCGAAGCACATCATGAGACCGAGGATGACGCCGACGATGATGATCCCCGCACCGCCGGCGAGGTTCGTGAGCCCGTCGTTGAGCAGTTCCATGAGGGAGGCGATCGGGCGACCGAGCAGCAGGATCATGAGACCCGATGCGACGATCGATGCCAGCAGCGGAATGATCACGACGGGCATGAGGCCGCGGAGCCAGCGGGGAGCGTCGAGTCGTCCGAGCCACCACGCGACGACACCCGCCAGCAGACCGCCGATGATGCCGCCGATGAAGCCGGCGTTCATGAGGACGGCAACAGCACCGGCAACGAAGCCGGGAGCGATTCCGGGCCGGTCGGCGATCGCGAACGCGATGTAGCCGGCAAGTGCCGAGACGAGGAAGCCCATCGAGGTGGCGCCGATCATGAAGGCGACCGCGCCGAGGTACTGACCGAGAGGGCCGAACGGCGACGTGCCGTCCTCGGCAGGGAGGTTCCACAGGGCGTTCTGCGTGATGACCGTGCCGGCGTTCTCGGTGACCTGGAATCCGCCGATCGCGAAGCCGAGCGCGATGAGCAGGCCACCACCGGCGACGAACGGGATCATGTAGCTGACACCCGTCAGCAGGATCCGCTGGATGTTCGCGCCCCACGACAGCTGAGACGTCGGCGTGGACGACGTCGAGGACGAACTTCCTGCCGGCACGCGAGGCGCGGACGGATCGGATGCCGCGGCGGCGGCCTCCGCGACGAGCGCGTCTGCGCGTTCGATGCCCGCTTTGACGCCCACCCTCACGACGGGCTTGCCTGCGAAGCGCTGGGACTCGCGCACATCGACGTCGTTGGCGAAGATGACGGCGTCGGCGTCGTCGATGACCGACTGCGGAAGTGCCTTGTACCCGCTCGACCCCTGCGGCTCGACCGTCAGTTCGACGCCCGCCTTCGTCCCCGCAGCCGAGAGCGCGTCCGCCGCCATGAAGGTGTGTGCGATCCCCGTTGCGCAGGACGTGACGGCGACGATCCGCAGCGGACGTCCGTCGATCACGAAGTCGGACGCGGGAGTGGGCGAAGCGGCGGGCGTCGAGGCGGCTGCCGCCGCTGGTGCAGGAGCGTCACCCTCGCCGATCGCGGCGCGAACGATCGCCACGACGTCGTCGTTCGTCGCGGCGGCGCGCAGTCCGGCGGTGAAGTCGTCCTGCATGAGGCTGCGAGCGAGCTTCGACAGGACGGCGAGGTGAGCCTCCGCCGCGCCGTCCGGCGCGGCGATGAGGAAGACGAGGTCGGCGGGACCGTCGGGCGCGCCGAAGTCGACGCCGGGCGAGAGCCGCGCGAACGCAAGCGACGGCGTCGTGACGGCCGCGCTCTTCGCGTGCGGGATCGCGATGCCGCCGGGGAGCCCCGTCTCGTCCTTCTCCTCGCGGGCCCACGCGTCGGCGAAGAGTGCCTCGGCATCGGTGCCGCGCCCCTGAACGACGACTCTCTGCGCGAGAGCGCGGATGACGGCCGCCTTGTCGGATCCGAGCCCGACGTCCAGGCTGACGAGCTCCGTGGTGATGGTGTCTGTCACGATGACCTCCAGTGGTCGGTGGAACGAATGTGTTGTTTCATGTGGTTTCTTGAATCAGAGGATCCGCGTGACGGGAACTTCGCCGCCGGGCAGGTCGTCGGACCGAGGGGCTTGCGTGCCCTGGAGCGAGGCTGCGGCAGCGCCATACCGGATGGCACTGCGCAGGCAGTCCTCGGGAGTTCCGCCCGCCGCCTCGGCGAGCAGGTATCCCGCAAGCGAGCTGTCGCCCGCGCCGACGGTGCTGACGACGCGGATGCGCGGTGGGCGCCCCGACCATGCCCCGTCAGATGTCACGAGAACAGCGCCGTCCGCGCCGAGTGTCACGAGCGCGGCACGAACCCTGGCGGGCACGAGCTTCTGCGCCACGGCGAGAACGGCGTGAGCGAGATCTCCCCCGCTGATCGCGACGCCGGCGAGTTCGGCGAGCTCATCGTCGTTGGGCTTGATGAGATCCGGCGCCGCGTCGTCGACGACCGCGGCGAGAGCGGGACCCGATGTGTCGACTGCCACGAGCGGAGCACGCACGCCGTGCGCTTCGCGAACCGCACGGATGACATCGACGTAGAACCCGTCGCCCGCCCCGGGGGGCAACGACCCCGCCAGCACGAGCCAGCGAGCATCTCCCGTCGCCGCGATGACCGCGCTGATGATCGCCGCGCGCTCCTCACGGCTCAGCTCGGCTCCCGGGAGGTTGAGCTTCGTCGTCGTCCCGGCCGGGTCCGTGATCGTCAGATTGGAGCGCGTGCGTCCGGCGATCGGGACGGCAACGGTCGGCAGTGCGGTCGCGCGCAAGGCGGATGCGAAGGGGTCGTCCGCGGCGAGAGGAAGGATGGCACGAGTGTCGACTCCGGCAGCCGCGATGACACGCGCGACGTTGATGCCCTTGCCGCCGGCGTCCTCGCGACCTTCCGATGCCGACTGGACCTCACCGGGTCGAAGGGCGCCCTCGAGGACGATGGTCCGATCGAGGGAAGGGTTGGCGGTGAGCGTGACGATCATGCGATCCACACCTCCACTTCGGCCGCCTCGAGGGCCTCAGAGAGGGCGGCAGGCGGCGCGGCATCCGTCACGAGGACATCGATGTCGGTCAGTCGTGCGAACGAGACGAGCAGCTCGCGATCGAGCTTCTCCGTGTCGGCCACGACGATCACCCTGCGGGCTGCGCGCACGATCGCCGCTTTGACGGCGGCTTCGTCGGGGTCGGGGGTGCTGATCCCGAACCCCGCTGAGACGCCGTTCGCGCCGATGAACGCGATATCGGGACGAAGGTTCTGGATCGCGTGAACGGTGTCGGCGCCGACCGCCGCCGATGTGAGTCCGCGCACGCGCCCACCGACGAGTGACACCGTGACGCGAGCCGACAGGTCGAGGGCGATCGGAACGGCGTGGGTGACGACGTCTATCGCGGAGCTGTTGAGCCTGGGCGCGAGTTCCGCGGCCACCGCCGCCGTCGTCGTGCCCGCATCGAAGTAGAGAGAGCCCTCGAAGCCGTCGCGAACCGCGGCGATGGCACGTCGAGCGATGGCGAGCTTGGCGGGCGCATGACGAAGCCGACGCTCGTCGAGTGCGGTCTCGCTCGTGCTCCCGCGTTCGGCCAGAACCGCCCCTCCGTGGACGCGTCGCAGTGCCCCCGTGCGCTCGAGCAGATCGAGGTCGCGCCTGACGGTCTCGGTCGTGACGTCGAAACGTCGCGACAGATCGACGACACTCACACGACCCTCGTCGAGAAGCAGCCGCTCGATCAGTTCCTGTCGCTCCGTTGCGTACACGTTCATCCTTCGTTCGTGTGGGATTACCACACAGTACAACACATACAAAGACAAAACAATAGATCTGTAGGATCACCGTGTGGGGAACCGACCGGAGGCGGAGTGGGTGATCGACGAGGAACTCGTCCGGGCCCTCGTCTCGAGTGCGCTCCCCGAGCTCGCCGGGCTGCCGCTTCGCCCCGTGCCAGGCGGCTGGGACTGCGACGTCTGGCGGATCGGACACGAGTTGGCCATGCGGATGCCGCGCCGGAGTGCCGCCGTGTCGCTCATCCTCCACGAGCAGCAGGTTCTTCCGCTCGTAGGACCGGCCATCGAAGCCATCGGCGTCCGGGTGCCCACTCCGCTCTTCCGAGGCGCACCGTCCGTGGTCTTTCCGCGACCGTGGTCGCTCGTGCCGTGGATCGAAGGGTCCAGCGGAATCGCCGTCCCGCGGGGCGAACGCCGCGAGTGGGCGCCGCGTCTCGCACATGCGCTCGTGGCCCTTCACGCTCCGGCTCCCGCGGACCATCCGCGGAACCCCTATCGCGGGGTACCTCTCGCCGAGCGCTCAGAGATCGTGGAGAAGCGCCTCGATGCGGTCACCGGCATCGATCCCCGTCTCATCGCTCGCGCCGCCGTCACGTGGAGGAAGGGAGTAGAAGCGCCGCCATGGCGTGGATCGCCGATGTGGATCCACGGCGACTTGCACCCCGGGAACCTCGTCGCGGACGAGCGCGGATTGCGCGCGATCATCGACTTCGGCGATGTGACGGCGGGCGACCCTGCCTGCGACCTGGCATCTGCATGGCTCACGTTCGATGCGCGAGACCGCACCGAGTTCGCGGCTGCGATAGGCGATCGGTACGTCGCTGCCGACTGGACGCGAGCGCGAGCCTGGGCAGTCGCGCTCTCACTCGCGCTGCTTTCGCACAGCGACGACGATCCGAACTACCGGGAACTCGGTGCGGTTGCGCTCGCCGCCGCCTCGACCGACTGACGCTCCCGCACCCACACCTCGACGGCACCATCTCGCGCGATGAAGCGGATGACGCTCCCCGCCGGCGGAGGCGCGTCGAACGCCTCGTCCATCCCGCCGTACAGCGTGACGTCGAGGATCGGATCGAATCCGCCGCCCACGCATGTGGCGTTGATCGGCCGCTCGCCGTTCTCGAGGATGATGCATCGCGAGCCTTCGTCGCTGGACGCCGTCCACACTCCGACGCCGTTGTACTGTTCGAACGCGACGGCGGAGTCGGGCGAGATCCCCCAGGCGCGCAGCTCGCGTTGCCAGGCGGCGTCTCGTCCGCCCTCGGATGCCGCCACGCGCAGTACGACGTCCGGCCGCGGAACCGTCGCGGTCATGCTCGCCGCACCGATGGTCGCGCCCACGACGAGCGCCGTTGCGGCGATGGACCACACCGGCACTCGCCGCCACCAGCGCCGACGCGGCGCGTGCTCCGTCGGGACGTCGTCCTCGGGCTCCGGCGCCGGGTTCTCGACGGATGCGGAAATGCTGTCGTGCGTCGGCTCCGCGCCCTCGTCTGCCGGAGGTGATACGGCTTCGGAGGTGGCGCGGCGTCCTTCCTCGAGTTCGTGCAGTCGCTTCGCCGCCGCGGGATCGTCGCCGATGTCGGCATCCGGTCCGTACGCGCGGCGCCGGAGTTCCGCGAGTTCCCGTGCATCGTCGACGGAGAGAGTGCGAACGTCCATCGGGATCTTCCTACCGCTGCCCTTCGAGGGCGACGCGCGTGGACTCCCGTCGGGAACGTCGCCCTCCATCGATGCTAGGCGCTGGATCGCGGCGGCGTGCTGTGAGTATCAGTCACGCGGGACGTCGCCTCGCCACGCGCCCGTCTCACGATGCGCGTCCTCGATGAACTTCTTGAACTGCTTGAGGTCGTGCGCGACGGCGTGCTTGCCGACGCCGATGGCAGAACCGACCTTCTCCAGCAGCCCCTGCGGTTCCCAATCGAGCTGTACGGTGACGCGCGTCTCGTCGTCGGAGAGCTTGTGGAACGTCACGACGCCGGCGTGCTGCAGCTCCCCCTCCGTGCTGGTCCATGCGACCCGCTCGTCGGGGTGCTGCTCCGTGATGACGGCGTCGAACGTGCGCTCGGCCCCGGCGACCTTGACCGTCCATTCCAGGTTCGTCTCGTCCCGCTGCGTGATCGACACCACCTCGTCCATGAACTGGGGGAAGGTCTCGAACTGCGTCCACTGGTTGTACGCCGTCGTGACGGGAACGTTGACGTCGATGCTCTCGATGATCTGCATTTCTGCCTCCTTGAGGATTGGTGTCGTACCAGTCCACACACGGGGTCGCTCGAGGCACACACCCTTGACGGCGCCGACCGAGACCGCTATCGCCGCCGCGATGACTCGTCGCGCGCGGCCCGTATCGCGGCAGACGGTCGTAGCATTGGTCCGTGCATTCGTTCGATTCGTCGCCCGATGGGCGTGAGGAGGTCCTCGGCGGTCTCACCGCCAGGACGAGGTAGAGCCCCTCGAGCCGACACCCTTTCGTGGGTCGCGTCGGCCCTTTCGGCATCCCTCATCTGCTCACACGAACACGAACAGGCTTTTCCATGCATGCACTTTCCGAGGCGCAGATCCGCGCATCCTTCATCAACGTCTCTCAGCGCGAACGCGCCGCCATCGAGTCCCCCGGAGATCTCGCGTCCCTTGACTGGGACCGGCTCGACGTCCTCGGCTGGCGCGGATCGAAAGCGGTGCTGGCGGGGTACGTCGTCGGCATGGTCGACGGCCAGCCCGTCGGCGTCCTCCTGCGCCAGACCGAAAGCCGTACACGCGCACGCCCCCAGTGCGCGTGGTGCGAAGACGTCACCCTGCCCAACGACGTCGTGTTCTTCGGTGCACGCCGCGCCGGTGCCGCGGGACGCCGTGGCGACTCCGTCGGAACGCTCGTCTGCGATCAATTCCAGTGCAGCAGGAACGTCCGGACCCCTCCGCCTCCCGCCTACCTCGGATTCGACATCGGTGCCGCCATCGAGCGTCGCATCTCGAATCTGCGGATGAACGTCGAGGGTTTCCTCCGGGACATCCGCGATAACACCTGACGGGCCACTTGTCGCGGCCATCCGCGTCCGAATAATGTTCGATTCGGCCGGAATGGTCGCGCAGTGCGCATTCTTGTCATCTGTGCGCGGCACATGCCTCGGTGGTCACAACTGAACCATGTATACATGGTACATTCACGAGCATGTGTCCGTATTCGCGTCGGCATGCCGTCGCCCGGAAGACCGGTAGTCACTAGTATGGGAAACCGATCCTGGCCCAAGCGCGCGCCTCGTGTCATCCGCATATACAGCGGGCGAGAGGGGTGGGAGGCACCCGCCGAAAGGCTTCATCTCACCGTCGAGACCGCCGTCAGGATGCGTTCCCTCGGAGTCACGTTGGTTCGTGTGAAATCGGGGTGGCGCACAACTCGAGAGGTCTCGGTGCACCAGTTCCTTCAACACCGTTCCGCGAGCATCCCCGCTCACACACCTCTGACCAACCCGATGGAGCGACGAAAGCGCTGAGGCCTCCTCACGCGGAGTCCGAGATCCACTTTCAGTGAGGAACCCCCCGACGTGACGTCATCCCCGAGAGACCTCGCACAGTGGTGCCCGCAATGGTGCAACAAGGATCACGACATCGGCGACGACCTTCGAGTAGCCCACCGCAGCGATCCGGTTCCCGTACCCGCCGTAGAGCGCCGCACGGACACTTCCGCAGCCCGCATCCGAACCGCCACGGTCGATCTCATCATCGGGCTGGAGAGACTGGAGGAGACGTGGGTATGGATCGGCCCCGGTGACGAAGGGGATCGCGCGCTCGTCCTGAGTCTCGAGAGCACAGAGCGCCTCGTGCGTCAGCTCAGCAAGCTGCTCGAGTCGCACCGGGCCACCGCCTGACGCACCTCAGAGATGTGCCCCGCGGGCGCGGTGCGAAGCGGTGCGTTCGGGAGGAGACGACAGAAGGTCGCAGATGTCGATCTCGAGCACGGTCGCAAGTGACGCGATGGTGTGCAGGCGCGGGTTCGCGGGAGTCCCGGGATTGGATTCGCCACTCTCGAGCTTCTGATACGTGAACGTCGAGATGCCGGATGCCGACGCCACGCGCTCCTGAGTCAGATTCAGCTGGTGGCGCGCATCCTGAAGGCGCCGCCCCAATTCAGCGGCGTATTCGGCCCAGGCGGTCGAATCAGTCGCAGGGAACATACGTCACGCCCCCGCTCCATTCGCCGCCTTGCACCATGCAGACATGGTAAGCACAGGGAGCGACGAATCGTCGGCTCATCCGGCCGTGTGCGCGTCCGTGGAGATGAGAGTTCTTTCATGCGGTCGCAAACGACGTACGATCAGCCGCCTGCGCGTGCGACCTGCTGGAGAACGACAGAAGCCCGGACCGCTGATGTCATTCAGCGTTTCCGGGCTTCTTTTGCTTGCTGGGGTACCTGGACTCGAACCAAGAACAAAGGTACCAGAAACCTCCGTGTTGCCAATTACACCATACCCCAAGGGCGGTAAGCCGAAGCTGTGCCGAAGATCAAGTTTAGTCGAAGTCCGCGGCCAGGCCAAACCGAGCATCCGTCAGCGCTCGACGAGGGCTCCCAGGCGACGGATCGTCTCGGCCTTTCCGAGGAGCTCCATCGACTCGAACAGCGGGGGCGAGATCCGGCGTCCGCTGATCGCGACGCGCGGCGGGCCGTAGGCGACGCGGGGTTTCAGCCCGAGGCCGTCGATGAGCGCTGCCGACAGAGCTTCCTGGACCGACGCCGCCGTGAACTCTTCCTCGGGAACGAGTTCGAGTGCGCCGACGGATGCCACGAGCACTTCGGCCGCATTATCGGGGAGGCCCTTCAGTGCGTCCTCGGCATAGTCGATGTCGTTCGTGAAGAGGAATCCGAGCAGTGCCGGAACTTCGCCGAGGAGCTGTACGCGCTCCTGCACGAGCGGAGCGGCAGCCGCGATGAGTTCGCGCTGTTCCGGAGTCGGTTCGGGCGAGACGATACCCGCTGCAAGCAGGTACGGCACGATGCGCTGCGCGAAGTCCTCGGGTGCGAGCATCCGGATGTGGTCGCCGTTGATCGACTCGGCCTTCTTCTGGTCGAATCGCGCCGGGTTCGGGTTGACGTCGACGATGTCGAAGGCGGCCGTGAACTCCTCGAGCGAGAAGACGTCGCGGTCGGGGCCGATCGACCAGCCGAGCAGCGCGAGATAGTTCAGCAGGCCCTCGTGGATGAACCCCTTCTCGCGCTGGAGGAAGAGGTCTGCCTGCGGGTCGCGCTTGGACAGCTTCTTCGTGCCCGTCTCGCCGAGCACGAGCGGCATATGCCCGAAGCGCGGCACGAACGTCGTGATGCCCGCGTCGATGAGCGCCGCGTACAGCGCGAGCTGGCGCGCCGTCGACGGCATGAGATCCTCACCGCGGATGACGTGCGTGATGCCCATGAGCGCGTCGTCGACGGGGTTCGTGAAGGTGTACAGCGCCTGCCCGCCCGCACGGACGACGACGAAGTCGGGGAAGGATCCCGCGGGGAAGGTCACCTGCCCGCGAATGAGGTCGATGTAGGTGAGGTCTTCGTCGGGCACGCGAACCCGCCACGCGGGGACGCGCCCCTCGGCGCGGAAGGCGGCCTTCTGCTCCTCCGTCAGATCGCGGTCGTAGTTGTCGTAGCCGAGCTGCTTCGCACGACCCGCGGCTGCGTTGCGGGCATCGATCTCCTCGGCCGTCGAAAAGCTCTCGTAGACGGCGCCCGTGTCGATGAGCTTCTGCAGGACTTCGGCGTAGATGTCACCGCGCTGGGACTGCCGGTACGGACCGTGCGGGCCACCTTTCTCGACGCCTTCGTCCCAGTCGATGCGGAGCCACGTGAGAGCGTCCACGAGCTGGCGGTAACTCTCCTCGCTGTCGCGCGCCGCGTCGGTGTCCTCGACGCGGAAGACCATCGAGCCGCCCGTATGCCGGGCGTACGCCCAGTTGTAGAGGGCGGTGCGGATCATCCCGACGTGGGGAAGACCGGTGGGTGACGGACAGAAACGGACGCGGACATCGGCGCCGGTTGCGGTCGTGGTGCGGGGATCGGGTGCAGAAGACATCGCCCCCCAGTCTAGTTGCGAGGCGCGTGCTCCTCCGGGCCCGCGAGCGCGCGCCGGATGGCACGCAGCGTCGCGCCGACGGCCGGCACGCGCGAAGCGCCGTGCGCGGTGACGACATGGATCGTCCTCGCCTCCCGTCGAGGCAGCGGTACGAACACGATCTCAGGCAGCTGCGGGAACGAGACGGTTGCGAGCCGCGGCAGAGTCGCGACGCCGATCCCCTGTGCAACGAGGCCCTCTACGGCGACGACGTTGTCGGTCTCGAAGGCGATGCGCGGCGTGAACCCGGCGCGTTCGCACACCTCGAGCAGATGACCGCGGCAGCGCGGGCAACCCGCGATCCACGGCTCCTCCGCGAGGTCCACCAGATCGACGCCGCCATCCGCCAGCGCCGCGTGTCCCCGAGGAAGCACTGCCAGGAGGTCGTCGAATCCGACATCGGTCACCGACAGGCCGTGCGCACTCGATCCGTGCGGATCGTCGCGATCGCCGGGGTAGCTGAACGTGAGGGCGATGTCGGCGCGGTGTTCCCGCACGGCCTCGACCGCCTCCGGAGGTTCCGCCTCGACGTAGGTGAGTGACAGCCCGGGATGCCGCGTGCCGAGGTCGGCGAGGATCTTCGGAACGACCGTGGGCGACGCCGAGGGGAACCCGACGAGACGGACACGGCCCGACCTCAGTCCGCGAAGCTCGGCAAGCTCGCCCGCCGCAGCGTCCAGGGCCGTCGTGACGGCCGGTGCGTGTCGCGCCAGCACCGTTCCGGCCTCGGTGAGACGCACGCCCCGCCCGACGCGTTCGATGAGTGGGAGCCCGAGTCGTGCTTCGAGTCGCTTCAGCAGCTGACTGACCGCGGGCTGGCTGTAGCCGATTGCGGCAGCGGCCGCCGTGATGGATCCTTCGTCGGCGATCGCCTTGATGGCCCGGAGCGCGTGGACATCGAGGTCGGGCGTGCTCGTCGTGTCGACCATTCGAACATGCTACGCCAGTGAATGTATTTCATCGAAAACCTGGTCTGGACGAATGGTTCCCATGGTTCGACACTGAGGGGCATGAGCACGACGCTGACCACCGAGACCGTGACGATGGCGCGGGAGGCGTTCGACGGCGGACGCGGGTACCTCGCGGCCTGCACGGTCGGACTGCCCCCGCGCGCGACCCGTCAGGCGGTGATCGACGATGTGTCGCGCGCGGCCCTCGGCGACGTCGACCCCGCGGCGTACAGCGCGATCGTCGAACAGTCCCGCGCTCTGTTCGCGCGGCTCGTCGGTGTGTCTCCTGATCGTGTCGCCGTCGGCTCGCAGGTGTCCCCCTTCACAGCGCTCGTCGCCGGCGCCGTCCCCGACGGCGGCGAGATCCTCGTGCCCGACGGCGACTTCTCCTCCATCGCGCGCCCGCTTCTGCATACCGGACGCGGCCTCCAGGTGCGCTCCGTGTCGCTCGACCACCTCGCCGATGAGATCGGACCCGACACCGCGTGCGTCGCGTTCTCCCTCGTCCAGTCGGCGACGGGAGACGTCGCCGACCTCGACGCGATCACGCGGGCGGCTCGACGCCATGGTGCCGTCACCTACTGCGACGCGACGCAGGCCGTCGGCTGGATGCCCGTGGATGCCACGCGCGTCGACGCCCTCGTGTGCCACGCCTACAAGTGGCTCTGCGCGCCGCGTGGCGTCGCCTTCCTGGCCGTATCAGCGGAGCTCCAGGCGCGGCTTCGCCCGATCCACGCCGCCTGGTACGCGGGTGAGGATCCGTGGCAGTCCTGCTACGGATCGTCGTTTCCTCTGGCATCCGACGCGAGACGCTTCGACGTCTCCCCCGCCTGGCAGGCTTTCGTCGGCGCATCCCCCGCGCTCGCTCTCTTCGCGAGCCTCGATGCGGCGACGGTCCAGAAGCACGCGACGCAGCTCGCCGACCACTTCCGTACCCGGATAGGGCTGCCCCGGCGGGACATCGACAGTGCGATCGTGACCTGGGCCGACCCCGGCGCCGTCGATCTCGCAGCGCTCACGGCGGCGGGAATCCGGGCGTCGGGTCGCTCAGGCCGGGCTCGCGTGGCATTCCACGTCTTCAACGACGAGCGTGACGTGGAAGACGCGCTGCGCGCCCTTGGTCGCTGACGTCAGGCCGCGGCCCGTGCCGTGTTCCGCAAGATGCCGAGCCCCGAGATCTCGACCTCGACGACGTCTCCCGCCGTGAACGGGCCGACCCCCGCGGGCGTCCCCGTGAGGATGACGTCGCCAGGCAGCAGCGTGAACGCGGCGGACGCGTAGGCGATGACGTCGGCGAGCGAGAAGATCATGTCGCTGATCGGACCCTGCTGCTTCACATCGCCGTTGAGGCGTGTCGTCACGACGGCGTCGCCCGTCGGGTCGAAATCGGTCTCGATCGCCGGCCCGAGCGGGCAGAAGGTGTCGAAGCCCTTGGCGCGGGCCCACTGCCCGTCGGTCTTCTGCAGATCGCGAGCCGTGACGTCGTTGGCGATCGTGTAGCCGAAGACGTTCTCGAGAGCCCGCTCCGCCGGGACGTTCTTCGTGACGCGCCCGATGACGGCGGCGAGTTCGCCCTCGAAGTCGACACGCTCGGACTGCGGCGGCAGGATGATCGCGTCGCCGGGCCCCACGACCGACGTGTTCGGCTTGAAGAACAGCAGGGGCTCGGCGGGGACGTCGTTGTCGAGTTCGGCGGCGTGATCCCGGTAGTTCCGACCGACGCACACGATCTTCGAGCGCGGAATGACGGGGGCGAGCAGCACGACGTCGGCGAGCGGCACGCGCTCCCCGGTCGTGTCGAACCCCGCGAACATCGGATCTCCGGAAAGGACGACGAGGTCGCCGTCGTCGACTATTCCGAACCTGATGGCGTCCTGGTGGCTGAAGCGTGCGATCCTCACCCGAACAGCCTACTCAGGACGACACCTCCGCTCAGGCGTCGAGGCGCAGGAGCCACCCGTGGGTGTCTTCTCGGCGCCCGTACTGGATGTCGGTGAGCTCTTCGCGCAATGAGAGGGCGAGATCGCCGGTCGGCTGCTCGTCGAAGAAGTCACGGCCCTTCAGGAGCCCGATCGGGGTGACGACAGCGGCAGTGCCGCACGCGAAGACCTCGACGATGTCGCCGGACGCCACGCCCTGGCGCCATTCGTCGATCGACACCGCGCGACCCTCGACCTTGTGACCGCGATCGCGGGCGAGCTGGAGGATCGAGTCGCGCGTGATCCCTTCCAGAATCGACGGTGATTCGGGCGTGACCAGCGTGCCGTCCCTGTACACGAAGACGATGTTCATGCCGCCCAGCTCTTCGACGTTGCGGTGATCTTCGAGGAACACGACCTGATCGCACTCGTTCTCGTACGCCTCGGACTGGGGCAGAAGGGATGCGGCGTAGTTGCCGCCCGTCTTGGCGGCACCCGTGCCGCCCTTGCCCGCGCGAGCGTAGTCTTCGCTCAGCCAGATCGACACCGGGCGCACCCCGCCCTTGAAGTACGCGCCGGCGGGCGAGGCGATGACGTAGTAGCCGACCTTCTGCGCGGGACGCACGCCCAGGAACGCCTCCTTGGCGAACATGAAGGGACGCAGGTACAAGCTCTGGTCATCGCCTGAGGGCACCCAGTCCGCGTCGACGGCGACGAGTTCGCGCAGCGACTGGATGAAGTGCGCGACGGGCAGCTCGGGCAGAGCGAGACGGCGGGCCGACCGCTGGAGCCGACGGCCGTTCTGGTCGGGGCGGAACGTGTGGATGGAGCCGTCGGCGTGTCGGTAGGCCTTGATGCCCTCGAAGATCTCCTGACCGTAGTGCAGCACGGCCGCTGCAGGATCCAGCGAGAGGGGGCCGTACGGCTGGACGCGCGGCCGATGCCACCCGCCGTTCACCGACCAGCAGATGTCGACCATGTGGTCGGTGAAGTTGGTGCCGAAGCCCGGATTGGCGAGGATCTCGGCGCGCTGCTGCGGGGTCTTGCCGTTGAGGTTCTTCGAGACCGCGAACTGCAGGGGCGCGAGGCCGGTGTCGGGGTCGGAGTCGATGAGAGTCATGTCGTGTCCTGGTTTCTCGGGCGGTGCCTACAGGCTACGCCTGGAGTCGTTCGGCGATCGCGTCGCCGATCTGAGTCGTTGTGCGGGCGGAGCCCTGAGTGGTGTTGCGGGAAGCACCGCGGTCCGCGATGTCGCCTTCGACCGCGCGGGTGACGCGGGCGGATTCGTCCTGCAGTCCGAGGTGATCGAGCAGGAGGGCGATCGAGAGGATCGCGGCCGTGGGATCGGCCTTCTGCTGTCCCGCGATGTCGGGCGCCGATCCGTGAACGGGCTCGAACATCGAGGGGAACGCGCCATCGGGGTTGATGTTGCCCGAAGCGGCGAGGCCGATGCCACCGGTGACGGCGCCTGCCAGGTCCGTGAGGATGTCGCCGAAGAGGTTGTCGGTGACGATCACATCGAAGCGGCCCGGGTTCGTGACCAGGAAGATCGTCGCCGCGTCGACGTGCAGGTAGTCTACGGCTACGTCGGGGTGCTCGGATGCCACGGCGTCGACGATCCGCTTCCACATCCCGCCCGCGTGGATGAGCACGTTCGTCTTGTGCACAAGGGTCAGCTTCTTGCGGCGGCGCGCCGCGAGAGCGAAGGCATAGCGCACGACGCGCTCGATTCCGTAGGCCGTGTTGACCGACGTCTCGTTCGCGACCTCGTGCGGCGTTCCGCGGCGGATCGATCCGCCGTTGCCGACGTATGGGCCCTCAGTACCCTCGCGCACGACGACGAAGTCGATGTCGCCGGGTGCGGCGAGCGGGCCGGGCACGCCCGGGTAGAGCTTCGACGGCCGGAGGTTGACGTAGTGGTCGAGCTCGAAGCGCAGCTTCAGCAGGAGCCCGCGCTCGATGTTCGCGTTCGCGAGGCGCGGGTCGCCCGGCACTCCCCCGACGGCTCCGAGGAGGATCGCGTCATGCGACGAGATGTCGGCCAGATCGGCGTCCGTCAGGGTGTCGCCGGTCTCGAGGAAGCGACCCGCTCCCAGCGAGAAGTGCGTCTTGTCGAATCGGATGCCGGAGTCTGCCGTCGCAGCCTCCAGAACCTTCTCGGCTTCGGCGATGACTTCGGGACCGATGCCGTCTCCGGGGATGACGGCGAGCTTCACGACGCGGGACACCCCGCCAGCCTAGCGGCGGCGCCCGAGGCTCACCGCGGCGATGACGGCGGCGAAGACGACGAGACCCGCGCCGATGAGCGCCGTGACGCCGACCCCCGCATCGAACGCGTGTGCGGCGGCGACGCGCAGACTCTCGCCGAGGGCTCCGCCGACGCCGTCCGCGGCGTGGACCGCGCCCGCGAGCGTCTCGGTCGCCGCCCGCGCTGCCGCGTCGGGGAGTCCCTCCGGGAGCACGAGATTCGTGCGGTAGAGCGCCGTGAGGATGCCGCCCAGGACGGCCGTACCCAGCACGGCTCCCAACTCGTACGCCGTCTCGGAGACGGCGCTCGCGGCTCCCGCCTTGGCCGGCGGCGCACTGGCCAGGATGAGCTCGTTCGACACCGTCTCGGCAGCGCCGATGCCGATGCCGAGCGAGACGAAGGCGACGATCAGGAGCCAGAGCGTCTCGGGGCCGGTCGAGATCGCGACGAGGGCATAGCCGAGCACCGAGAAGGCGAGGGCGGAGGGGACGACGATCCGCGGCGCGACGCGCTTGGCGATGGGCACGACGAGCAGGCCGGAGGCGATCATGGCAGCCAGTCCGGGAACGAGCGCGAATCCGGCGTTCATGGGGCTCAGCCCGACCACCAGCTGGAGGTGCTGCGCCGCGAAGAACAGGAATCCGACGAGGCCCACGACGCTGAGGAGGTTCACCAGCAGCGCGCCACTGAACGTGGGGTTCTGGAAGAGCCGCATGTCGAGCATGGGGGTGGCTGAGCGGAGCTGACGCCTCACGAAGAGCCATCCGAAGACCACACCGACGACGAAGAGCGCGGGCGCGACGCTCGCGAAGCCGTGGACCGCGAGTTCCTTGATCCCGTAGACGATCGGGATGAGCGTGGCCATCGAGAGGGAGATGCTCACGGGATCGATGCGGCCGGGCTTCGGGTCGCGGCTCTCGGGAACGAGGATCGGGGCGAGCACGAGCAGCGGCACCAGGACGGGCACCGCCATGAGGAAGACCGAGCCCCACCCGAAGTGCTCGAGCAGGATGCCGCCGACGATGGGGCCGAGCGCCGCGCCGGCCGAGAACATCGACGCCCACACCGCGATCGCGAACCGCCGCTGATCACGGTCGGTGAAGATCGTGCGCAGGAGCGACAGCGTCGACGGCATGAGCATCGCGCCGAAGACGCCCATGAGCGCTCGCGCCGCGATGAGCAACTCGGCGCTCGGTGCGAAAGCGGCGAGAGCCGAGACGGCCGCGAATCCCGTGGCACCGATGAGCAGCATGCGGCGCCGGCCGAAGCGATCGCCGAGCGTGCCCATCGTCACGAGAAGGCCCGCGAGAACCAGCGGGTAGGCGTCGATGATCCACAGCTGCTGCGCACTCGACGGCTCGAGATCCAGAGCGATCGCGGGGAGCGCGAAACTCAGAACCGTGTTGTCGACCGAGACGAGCAGCACGGGGAGCATCAGCACGACGAGCGCGGCCCAGCCGCGCCATCCGACCCGCTGCTGCTGTTCAGCGCGGATGGCCGCCGTGATGGTGCCCGTGGTCATGATTGCCTCTTTCTTTACCGTCCAGCCGGTATAGTATCAGAATGAGCGAGCACGCGTCGATACGATCGACACCATGAGTCGGCCTCCCCTCGCGCGTGAGAAGGTCCTCGACGCGTTCGAGGCGATCCTCGTCGACGAAGGCGAACGCGCCGCGACGATGGATGCCACGGCGCGTGGCGCAGGCGTGTCCAAGGGCGGTCTGCTGTACCACTTCGCATCGAAGGACGCGCTCGAGTCCGGCATCCTCGATCGTCTTCGCGCGCTCGTCGACGAGGATGTCGCCGCGATGACGGCGTCCCCGGACGGAGCCGTCGCCTACTTCCTGCGCTCTTCCGTCATGCAGAACGATCCGATCGACCGAGCGATCCTCGCGACGGCGCGCCTCGCCCAGGGCGGGAACACCGCCGCTGCGGAGGCTTTGCGCGGGGTGCGCGAGAAGTGGGCCGACGCCCTCCGCCCGTACGCCAAGGACGCGGCATCCCTCGATCTCGTCATGCTCGTGAGCGACGGGCTCTACTTCAACAACGCTCTCGACGGCGGCTCGATCCCAGGCCCCGTCCCCCGGGACGCGGCGATGGACGCGCTCGTCGCCCTCGTCGAACGCGCCATCGCCCCCTGAGAGCCGGCTCTCAGGCCTCCGTGATCTCGATCTGCCGGAACAGGTCTGCGTGGATCGACGAGCTCACCTCGGCGAGCAGATCGTCGTCGACGGGCGAGTCGACGGTCAGGACGGAGAGAGCCTGTCCACCTGCTGCACGACGGGCGATCTGCATCCCCGCGATGTTGATGCCCGCCTCGCCGAACTTCTGACCGTAGACCGCGACGATCCCGGGGCGATCGGTGTAGACCATGACGACGTGGTGCTTCTCGATCGGGAGCTCGATGGCGTAGCCGTTGATGCCGACGAGCTTCTCGATCTGCTTCGTGCCCGTCAACGTGCCCGAGACCGACAGCTGCGAGCCGTCGGAGAGGGCTCCCCGGAGCGTGATCACATTGCGGTACTCGTCGCTGACGTCGTCGACGAGGAGGCGGACGTCGACACCGCGCTGCTCGGCGAGGAGCGGAGCGTTCACGTACGAGACCGTCTCGCTGACGATGTTGGTGAACAGGCCCTTCAGCGCCGCGAGCTTGAGGACACTGACGTCGTAGGCGTTGAGCTCGCCGTGCACCTCGATGTCGAGCGACGTGAGAGGCGAGTGCGACAGCGCCGCGAAGATCTGACCGAGCTTCTCGACGAGCGGGATGCCGGGCCGGACGTAGGGGTCGATGAGCCCGCCCGCGACGTTGACGGCGTCGGGCACGAGGTCGCCCCCGAGTGCCAGGCGGACGGAGTTGGCGACCGACACGCCCGCCTTCTCCTGCGCCTCCTCGGTCGACGCGCCCAGGTGAGGAGTGACGACGACATTCGGAAGGTCGAGAAGCGCCGCGGCCGTGCTCCCCTCGGTGGGGGGCTCGGACGTGAAGACGTCGAGTCCTGCGCCGGCGATCTGACCCGTGACGAGGGCCTCGCGGAGCGCCTCTTCGTCGATGAGTCCCCCGCGGGCGACGTTGACGACGTAGGCCGTGGGCTTCATGAGCGCGAACTGCGCAGCGCTGATCATGCCGGTCGTCTCGGGCGTCTTCGGCATGTGGATCGTGACGAAGTCGCTCTGCTGGAGCAGGTCGTCGAGCGAGACGAGCTGCACACCGAGCTGCTGTGCCCGAGCGCTCGTGACGTACGGGTCGTACGCCACGACGCGCATGTCGAACGCCTGCAGGCGCGCCGCGATGAGGGCGCCGATGCGGCCGAGGCCGATGATGCCGACGGTCTTCTCGAAGAGTTCTGTTCCGGTGTACGCGCTGCGCTTCCACTGCCCGTCCGACAGCGAAGCGTGTGCAGCCGGGATGCGGCGCGCAAGCGACAGGATGTGGCCGATCGTCAGCTCCGCGGCGGAGATGATGTTGGACGTCGGGGCGTTGACGACCATGACCCCCGCGGCGGTCGCCGTCTTGATGTCGACGTTGTCGAGGCCGACTCCCGCGCGGGCGACGACCTTCAGCACGGGCGCCGCGGCGAGGGCTTCCGCGTCGATCTTCGTGGCCGACCGCACGAGCACGGCGTTCGCGTCGGCGAGAGCCGCGAAGAGGGCCGGGCGATCGGTGCCGTCGACCTGACGGACGTCGAAGTCGGGACCGAGGGCGTCGATCGTTGCGGGAGACAGTTCTTCGGCGATGAGCACGACGGGCTTCGTCACGGGATGGATCCTTCGGGGGCTGTGCGCGACGGCAGATCGGATGGATGCCACGCCGCACGCCATCGGGACGAGGCAACGGCCAGCCTATCGTCGGGTGAAGAGGCCGCTTGACCGTATGACGCGACCGGTCAGCCGAGGTACAGCGAGAAGCTCGTGGTCGCGTACGCGATGACGTTGAGCCAGAGCACCGCCGAAAGGGCGAGTCCCGTGAGGAAGATGAGGGCGCACTCCCCCGCCCGTCGGCGCCACCCGAGCGCGAAAGCGGCTGCGAAGACGATGATCGGGAAGACACATGCGAACACGAGCACGAACCAGCCGAGACCGCTGAGCCCGAACGCGCCGCCCGCCTGCTGGAGCAAGAAGGCGACCGCGTTCCAGACGGCGTAGGCGTAGAAGAGACCGAATCCGCCGGCGATCGTCGCGATGAGCCACACGGGCATCGCGGTCCGACGTTCCGACGCTGCCGCGCTCATGTTCCCACCGCCCCGACACCGATGAAGGGCCACGGAACGAGCAGGAGTGCTCCTGCGACGAGCCAGACGACGCGGAGCCAGGTGGCACGCCCGCGCGTGAGATAGAGAGTCGTGAGGAACCACACGACGGGGGCGAGCACCGCCAGCACGAGCGCCGGTTGGAACATCGCGGGAGTCACGACGAAGAGCGCTGCGTCCTGGAGCCGGAGCCCGCCGATGAGCCAGCCCACGGCGTAGAGGAGATAGACGCCCCCGAAGATGCCGAGGAACACGAGCGTCGCGTTGCTCAGCTGGGCAGGTGTCTCGGGCTCCACGTCGGGCTCGCCGGCCGCGGGCAGCAGTGGCCTCGCATCCGCCTCGACGGCCGATGTCTCGGCGTCCGCTCCCCTGCTCCCCTTGCCGACGGCGCGGTAGCCCGCGGGCAGGCCGAGCGTGGCGTCACGCGCGGTATCCGACGCACCGACATCGAGCGTCGGGTCGTCATCGCCCCACGAGAGGGCGTCGTCGTCTCGGCCGGAAGTCACCGTCTCAGCGTACCCGGCCGCCGCTCTCCCTCCGGGAGGCGACGGCCGGGTCGACGAGGGGGGGTTCAGCGCGCGGCGCTGCCCTCCACGTAGTCCTCGTCCTGCTGCTTCCACGCGAAGAGCGCACGGAGGTCCTTGCCGACCGACTCGATCGGGTGCGACGCAGCCTTCGCGCGGAGCTCCTGGAATTCCACGGCTCCGTTGTCCTGGTCGTTGATGAAGCGCTCCGCGAAGGCGCCCGAACGGATGTCGCCGAGGACGGCCTGCATGTTCTCCTTGACGTGCGGGTCGATGACACGCGGGCCCGACACGTAGTCGCCGTACTCGGCGGTGTCGGAGACCGACCAGCGCTGCTTCGCGATGCCGCCCTCCCACATGAGGTCGACGATCAGCTTGAGCTCGTGGAGCACCTCGAAGTACGCGATCTGGGGCTGGTAGCCGGCTTCGGTCAGCGTCTCGAAGCCGTACTGCACGAGCTGGGACACGCCACCGCAGAGAACAGCCTGCTCGCCGAAGAGGTCCGTCTCGGTCTCCTCGGTGAACGTGGTCTTGATGACACCGGCGCGGGTGCCGCCGATGGCCTTCGCGTACGAGAGCGCCGTCGCCCACGCCGAGCCCGATGCGTCGCGCTCGACGGCGATGATGTCGGGGATGCCGCGACCGGCGACGTACTCGCGGCGGACCGTGTGGCCGGGGGCCTTCGGCGCGACGAGGATGACGTCGACCCCCTCGGGAGCATCGATGTAGCCGAAGCGGATGTTGAAGCCGTGGGCGAACGCGAGCGTCTGCCCCGCACGGAGGTGCGGCTTGATGTGGTCGTTGAAGATGCCGCGCTGGTGCTGGTCGGGCGCGAGGATCATGATGAGGTCGGCCCACTGGGTGGCCTCGTCGACCGTCTTGACCTCGAAGCCCTCGTCCTGCGCCTTCTCGATCGAGCGCGAACCTTCCTTGAGGGCGATGACGACCTCGACGCCGGAGTCGCGCAGGTTCTGCGCGTGGGCGTGACCCTGGGAGCCGTAGCCGACGATCGCGACCTTCTTGCTCTGGATGATGCTCAGGTCGGCGTCGGCGTCGTAGAAGATCTCAGCCATGGGGGTGTTTCTCCTTGATGTGGTGGTTCGTGTCTCGCTGCGCGACTGTGCCGCGCCTCGACGATCGGTGGTTAGTTGCGCAGGACGCGCTCGGTGATGCTCTTGCCGCCTCGCCCGATGGCGAGAAGACCGGACTGCGCGAGTTCTTTGATGCCGAAGGGCTCGAGCGCGCGCAGGAGCGCGTCGACCTTCCCCTTGTCGCCGGTCACTTCGACGACGAGCGCATCGCTGGCGTAGTCCACGATCTGCGCACGGAAGAGGTTGACGACCTCGAGGACGTTCGACCGGGTCTGGTTGTCGGCTTTGACCTTCACGAGCACGTGCTCGCGCTGAACGGATGCCGCGTAGTCGAGCTCGACGATCTTGATCACGTTGACCAGCTTGTTGAGCTGCTTCGTGACCTGCTCGAGCGGCAGCGCGTCGACGTCGACGACGACGGTGATACGGGAGAGACCCGGCACCTCCGTGACACCGACGGCGAGGGAGTTGATGTTGAAGCCGCGTCGCGCGAAGAGTCCCGCGACACGGGTCAGCAGACCGGGCTTGTCCTCGACCAAGAGGCTCAGCACGTGCGTCGTCATGGCTCAGTCCTCCTGCTCGAACGCCGGCGCGTGGTCGCGCGCATACTGGACGTAGCTGTTGCTGACGCCCTGGGGAACCATCGGCCACACCATCGAGTCGGCGCTCACGACGAAGTCGATGACGACCGGGCGGTCGTTGGTCTCGAGCGCCGTCTTGATCGCGGCGTCGACGTCTTCTTCCTTCTCGACCCTGATCGCGAGGCACCCGTACGCCTCGGCGAGCTTGACGAAGTCGGGGATGCGTGCCGTGCCGTGCCCTGTGTTGAGGTTGGTGTGCGAGTAGCGGCCGTCGTAGAACAGCGTCTGCCACTGGCGCACCATGCCCAGCGAGGAGTTGTTGATGATGGCGACCTTGATCGGGATGTTGTTGATCGCGCAGGTGGCGAGCTCCTGATTGGTCATCTGGAAGCAGCCGTCGCCGTCGATCGCCCACACCTGACGGTCGGGCTCGGCGACCTTGGCACCCATCGCAGCCGGCACCGCATAGCCCATCGTGCCGGCGCCGCCGGAGTTGAGCCACGCGTTCGGACGCTCGTACTTGATGAACTGCGCGGCCCACATCTGGTGCTGTCCGACGCCCGAGGCGTAGATGCCCTCGGGGCCCGTGAGCTCGCCGATGCGCTGGATGACGTGCTGGGGGGCGAGCAGTCCGTCGGTCGTCGGAGCGTAGCCCAGGGGGAACTCGTCCTTCAGTCCGTCGAGGAACGCCCACCATTCGGAGATGTCGGGCTTCGCGCCGTCGGTCGCCGCACGGAACGCCGCAGCGAGGTCGACCAGGACGTCCTTCAAGTCACCGACGATGGGGACGTCGGCGTTGCGGATCTTGGAGATCTCGGCGGGGTCGATGTCGACGTGCACGACCTTGGCGTGGGGCGCGAAGAGCGCCGCCTTCCCCGTCACGCGGTCATCGAAGCGAGCGCCGAGCGACACGAGCAGGTCGGCTTCCTGGAGTGCGAGGACAGCGGGTACCGTTCCGTGCATTCCGGGCATGCCGAGCTGCTGCTCGTGCGAGTCGGGGAAGGCTCCGCGAGCCATCAGGGTCGTGACGACGGGCGCGCCCGTCGCCTCTGCGAGGGTCAAGAGTTCTTCCGACGCCTTCGAGCGGATGATGCCGCCGCCGACGTACAGGACGGGCTTCTTCGCCTCGGCGAGAAGCTGCGCGGCAGCCTGGATCTGCTTGCCGTGGGCCTTCGTCACGGGACGGTAGCCGGGCAGGTCGATCTTCGGGGGCCAGATGAACGGCACTTCGGCCTGCTGCGCATCCTTCGTGATGTCGACGAGGACGGGGCCGGGACGACCGGTCCCCGCGACCTCGAAAGCGGCGGCGATGGCACCCGGGATGTCAGCGGCATCCTTCACGAGGAACGAGTGCTTCGTGATCGGCATCGTGATGCCGACGATGTCGGCCTCCTGGAAGGCGTCCGTACCCATGAGGGTCGAGAACACCTGGCCGGTGATGCACACGATCGGGACGGAGTCCATGTAGGCGTCCGCGATCGCCGTGACGAGGTTCGTCGCGCCGGGACCCGACGTCGCGATCGCGACGCCGATCTTGTTCGATGCGGCTGCGTAGCCCTCAGCGGCGTGCCCCGCGCCCTGCTCGTGGCGGACGAGGATGTGCCGCAGGTCGGTCGAGTCCATCAGCGGGTCGTAGACGGGAAGGATCGCGCCGCCGGGGAGCCCGAAGACGTCGGTCACCCCCAGCAGTTCGAGAGAGCGGACGACCGCCTGCGCACCCGTGAGCACGGGCGCTGTGGCGGTGCGAGCGGGAGGCCGGGGAACGGCCGTCACGGATTCGGCGGACATGGTGGGATTCCTCGCAATGAGAGTGACGGGTCTGGGAGTGCGACTGACGTCGCGGGGCTCCCAGGGGAACGGGAGGTGCGGTTCACCCCGTCGTCGCGCCCTCCGCAGCGGAGCGCACGAGGCGGGAGTACTTGGCAAGGACGCCACGGGTATAGCGCGGGGGCAGCGGCTCCCAGCCAGAGCGGCGAGAGCTCAGCTCGGTCTCGTCGACGAGTAGGTCGAGAGTGCGAGCCGCGATATCGACCCGTATCAGATCACCATCGCGCACGAAGGCGATAGGACCTGCGTCCACCGCTTCGGGTGCTATGTGGCCGATGCACAGGCCGGTTGTGCCGCCTGAGAATCTGCCGTCCGTCAAGAGTAGTACATCTTTTCCGAGCCCAGCGCCCTTGATCGCCGCCGTGATGGCGAGCATCTCACGCATCCCCGGGCCGCCCTTGGGGCCTTCGTAGCGGATCACGATGACGTCGCCCTTGTCGATCTCGCCGGCCTCCAGCGCATCCATCGCGGCGCGCTCGCGCTCGAACACACGCGCGGGGCCTTCGAAGACCGACGCATCGAACCCGGCCGTCTTGACGACGGCACCCTCGGGGGCCATCGAGCCGTGCAGGATCGTGATGCCGCCCGTCGCGTGAATGGGGTCGTCGAACGTGTGGATGACGGTGCCGTCGATCGGATCGGGGTCGAGGTCGGCGAGGTTCTCGGCGAGCGTCTTGCCCGTCACCGTCAGCGCGTCACCGTGAAGGAGGCCCTCGTCGAGCATCGCCTTCATGATGACCGGGATGCCGCCGTGGCGGTCGACGTCGTTCATGACGTACTTCCCGAACGGCTTCATGTCGGCGACGTGCGGCACCTTGTCGCCGATGCGGTTGAAGTCGTGCAGGCTCAGCTCGATGTCGGCCTCGCGCGCGATCGCGAGGAGGTGGAGCACGACGTTGGTCGACCCGCCGAGAGCCATCGCGAGCGCGATGGCGTTCTCGAACGACTCCTTCGTGAGGATGTCGCGCGTCGTGATGCCCAGGCGCAGCAGGTTGACGACCGCCTCGCCCGAGCGGTGGGCGTAGTAGTCACGTCGGCGATCAGCCGACGGCGGCGCCGCCGAGCCGGGCAACGAGAGACCGAGAGCCTCGGCGACGGACGCCATCGTGTTGGCCGTGTACATGCCGCCGCAGGCGCCTTCGCCCGGTGCGATCGCGCACTCGATGCGCTTGAGGTCTGCTTCGCTCATCTTGCCCGCGAGGCACGCTCCGACGGCTTCGAACGAGTCGATGATCGTCACGTCCTTCTCGGTGCCGTCCGAGAGCTTCACCCACCCCGGGGCGATCGACCCGGCGTAGAGGAAGACGCTCGACAGATCGAGGCGCGCCGACGCCATCAGCATCCCGGGAATGGATTTGTCGCATCCCGCGAGCAGGACCGTGCCGTCGAGGCGCTCCGCCATGACGACGGTCTCGACGGAGTCGGCGATGACCTCGCGCGACACGAGCGAGAAGTGCATGCCCTCGTGGCCCATCGAGATGCCGTCGGAGACCGAGATGGTGCCGAACTGCAGAGGGTACCCGCCGCCGGAGTGCACACCCTCTTTCGCGCCCTGCGCGAGCCGGTCCAGGCTCAGGTTGCAGGGAGTGATCTCGTTCCAGCTCGACGCGATGCCGATCTGGGGCTTGTCCCAGTCCTCGTCGCCCATCCCGACGGCGCGGAGCATTCCGCGCGACGTCGTGGCTTCGATGCCGTCCGTGACGACTCGGCTGCGAGGTTTGATGTCGATGTCAGTGCGTGCCTCGGGCATCTTGCAAGCCTATTGCCGCGTAGCCGCCCTGAGTGTCGCGAGCTCCTCCAACAGAAGCGCGAAATCTTCGATGTCTGCCACGAACACGGAGGCCGCGCTGGGCCCGGCGCCGACCCGGACACCCAGATCTTCGGCCCCGAGCGTGCGGAGGGCGTCCTCATCGGTCACGTCGTCGCCCGCGAACAGCACGGCGGTCGCGTGGATCCGCTCTCGGAGAGCCGCGACGGCTGAGTCCTTGCCCTCGTGCCGGAATGCGTACTCCACGATGTTCTTACCCGTACGACGGCGCCAGTGCGGTGCCTCGGCGCTCACGATCGCGTCGACGGCGGCGTTCGCGGCTTCCGCGGCTTCTCTCGTCGCGACACGCGTGTGCACTCCGAGACCGAACGCCTTCGGTTCGATCCACACGCCCTCGAGGTGCGCCGTCGCTTCCTTCGCGTGGCGGAAAAGCGACTCGCGCAACTCCGCATCGACTTCGTCGGGCTCCGGCTCGAGCGCTCCTTCACCGGGGATCCAGAATTCTGCGCCGTGGCTTCCAGCCAGGAGGTACACGGAGTCGTCGTCGTGCTCGGCGATCTCGCGAAGATCCGACAGGCTGCGACCGGAGACGAACGCGACGGTCGTGTCGGGCAGCACGGCAAGGCGCTCGATCGCGGCGCGTGCTTCGTGCACCATCCGCGCCTTCATGGGTTCGTCCTCGAGGCGCGATACCGTCCCGTCGAAGTCGAGGGCGACGAGGAGGCGATCGGATGCCGCGAGGCGGCGCAACGCGGCGTCCCGGGCGTGCGCGTCGGTCATGAGTTCTCCTTGGCCGCGGCGAGTGCTGTCAGGAACGAGCGCGACCACGCCGCGACGTCGTTCTCGATGACCTTCTTGCGCATCGCCCGCATGCGGCGACCCTGCTCGGCCGCCGGCATGTCGATCGCACGCATGATGGTGTCCTTGAGGGCGCCGATGTCGTGGGGATTGACGCGGAGGGCCGTACCGAGCTCATCGGCGGCGCCGGCGAACTCACTCAGGACGAGGGCGCCGCGGTTGTCCACACGCGAGGCGACGTACTCTTTCGCGACGAGGTTCATGCCATCCCGCAGCGCCGTCACGAGCATGACATCGGCAGCCAGGTAGAGCGCGACCATCTCCTCGCGCGGGAAGCCCTGGTGCAGGTAGCGGATGGCGGAGTGACCGAGCGTGTCGTTGTCGCCGTTGACGCGCGTCACCGTGAGCTCGATCTCGTCACGGAGTTCGATGTAGGCCTGGACTCGCTCGCGGCTGGGGCTCGCGACCTGAACGAGCGTGACGTCCTCGACGCTGATCCGCCCGTCCTCGATGAGCTCCCCGAACGCCTTTATGCGGTGCCGGATGCCTTTCGTGTAGTCGAGCCGGTCGACCCCCAGCAGGATCTTGCGGGGGTTGCCGAGGCTCTCCCGGATCTCGGCCGCGCGCGCCCGGATGTCGGGACGCTCTGCCAGCTCGACATACGACGCCGTGTCGATCGAGATCGGGAAGGCCTTAGCGAGTGCCGTGCGGAACGTTCCGTCGGCTTCCGGCACGCGGATGCCGGTGGCCTTAGTCTCGTACCGCAGCTGTCGGCGGACAGCGCGGGCGAAGTTGCCGGCATCGGCGACGCGCTGGAACCCGATGACGTCTGCGCCGAGGAGTCCTTCGAGCACCTGTCGACGCCAGGGAAGCTGCGAGTACAGCCCGTATGCCGGAAACGGTATGTGGTGGAAGTATCCGATCGTGAGGTCGGGACGCGCCTCGCGGAGGAGCTTCGGAACGAGCTGCAGCTGGTAGTCCTGCACCCACACCGTGCCGCCTTCCGCCGCAGCGTCGGCGGCAGCGGCGGCGAAGCGCTCGTTGACGCGCACGTACGCGTCCCACCACACGCGGCGATACCGAGGCGCCGCGATGACGTCGTGGTAGAGCGGCCAGATCGTGTCGTTGGAGAAGCCCTCGTAGTAGAGCTCCACGTCCTCCGCCGAGAGGGTGACGGGCACGAGGCGCGTGCCGTCGAAGTCGAAGGGCTCGAGCTCGACATCTGCCTGCCCCGGCCATCCGACCCACGCGCCGTGGGTCGAGCGCATGACGGGCTCGAGCGCCGTGACGAGACCGCCGGGCGACGGCCGCCATCCGTCGGAACCGTCGGCGCTCACGACGTGGTCGACGGGGAGTCGGTTTGCAACGACGACGAATTCGGCGCGGGTCATAGAGCCTCCGGGGCTGGCGGTCGTCTCAGGCTAACAGCGCGTCCGCGGCGGCTTCGGCGCTTGACGCGAAGGCTCGCAACTGTCAAGGGGCGTTCGGCGCGGAACGCAGGACGCTACCTTAGGGACATGCGCAGCTTCCTCTTCGGCTCGGGACTCTTCAGCTCCATCTTGACCGGTCTCAGCCTGCTCAAGACCGCGCGAGACGACTCGCCGTTCACGTGGCGCACGGCCCTCGCGTGGGCGAGCTGGGGCATCACGCTGGCACTGGCGATCGGCTCGATCGTCGACACGCGCCGGGCCTCGAGGGGACGACTCGTCGACACGGACTCCCCCATCCGCGGCAAAGAGGAGAAGCTCCTGAAGAAGCGTCTGCGCCGCTGAGGCGTCAGCGGGCGCCGTCCGTCGCGATCTCTTCACGCACGACCGCCGCGACGACGTCGGCGCCGGGATCCGACATCACGATCGTGTAGTGGTTGAGGTCGTCGATGCGTTCGTGCCGGATGATCGGTGACGTTTCCAGCATCCTGCCGATGTGTTCGGGCGCGTAGAGACCCGGAATCTCGTCTCGCAGGCCGCGGGACACGGTGATCAGCCTGGTCGGGTGGCTCAGGTCGGCGATCGCGTCGGGGAGCGACGACCCGGTGTTCATGTCGACCGTGTCCTCGACCGTCGTACGGTAGCTCGTGGCCGGGCGAAGCGCGCCCTCGCCGTCGTCGACGAGGTCGTAGGCGAAGTACGCCTCGAGTTGCGGCGTCCACTCGTTCTGGAAGGCGGGGTGACCGCGCCAGAAGTCCAGATAGTCACGCGTATCGGCGAACCGCATCGACAGGCGCGCGGCGGTCGGGCCGAGGATCGCCGCGACGAGACCGTCGGCGTCGAGTCCGTCGGGGACATCGAGCGGCAGTCCCCCGTCGACGAGGACGAGTCGCGACACGCGCTCGGGGTACAGGTGCGCGAAGACCAGCCCGACGAAGGCACCCATCGAGTGCCCCACGACGAGGATCCGACCGATCCCGAGGGCGTCGAGCGTCGCGGCGATGTCGTCGGCGTGCTGGCGCATCCCCGACGCACCCTCGAGTCCGTTGCTGCCGCCGCGCCCGCGCAGGTCGGGCGCGATCGCGCGAACACCCGGCAGCCGATCGACGACGAACGACCAGGCGAGGTGCGACGACGTGACGCCGTGGATCAGCAGGACATCTGCCGACGCCTCATCCCCCACGGGCTCCCAGACTCCGACGCGAAGGTCTCCCCCCGGAACGGGCACATGGGTGAGGCGGTGCGTGTGCGAACTCATCGCGCCGTCCACCCGCCGTCCATCGTGTAGGACGCACCGGTCACCATGCCGGCCTTCTCCGACGCGAGCCACCCAGCGAGCGACGCGACCTCGTCGGGTTCGATCAGACGCTTGATAGCGGTCTCGGTCAGCATGATGCGCTCCACGACCTCTTCTTCGGGAATGCCGTGGACCGCCGCCTGGTCGGTGATCTGCTTCTCCACGAGGGGCGTCCGGACGTAGGCCGGGTTGATGCAGTTGCTCGTGACGCCGCGCGACGCACCTTCGAGAGCCGTGACCTTCGAAAGACCCTCGAGGCCGTGCTTGGCGGCGACGTAGGCGGACTTGAACGGCGAGGCACGGAGGCCGTGGGCGCTGGAGATGTTGATGATCCTCCCCCACCCGCGGTCGTACATGGCCGGGAGAGCGGCCCTGATGAGGAGGAACGGCGACTCGAGCATGAGGCGCAGCAGGAGCCGGAACGTCTCTGGGTCGAAGTCGGGGATCGAGCTGACGCGCTGGATGCCGGCGTTGTTGACGAGGATGTCGACGTCGAGCATCAGGTCGTCGAGGTCGGCCGTGCGCGACAGATCGACGACCCACGGCTCGCCACCGACCTCGCCTGCCGCTGCCGTCGCGGCATCCTCGTCGAGATCCGCGATGATGACGAAGGCGCCACGCCGGGCGAACTCGCGCGCGCAGGCGAGCCCGATGCCGCTCGCTCCCCCCGTCACGAGCGCCCTCTTGCCCACCAGATCCTGTTCGGTCATGTCGTCGCCTTCCTGGTCACCGTCGTCCCCGCCCGCGGCAGTCCCACTCCCTCTCGCCGAAAAGACCCGAACCGCTGCCTTTCGTCGCCATTCTGCGCGGTCTTCGTCTTTTCGACAGCTGGGAGGGCCTGCATTGTTGCCGTGACGCCGACGATACGCTCGGATGCATGGAATCAGGCTTCACGCGAAAGTGCGCCGCCATCGGCCTCGTCGGGATGCTGACGCTGACGGGCTGCACGGGGGGCACTGCGAACCCCGAGCCCACGGTGCCCGACGACGGAGCGCCCGGGACGTTCGAGTGCCTCGAGGTCAGCCCCTCGGTACTCGAAGCGATCGCATCCGGTGCCGGTGACCTGGCTCTCACCCCGACCGAGCAGTCCGCTGCTGTCGCCTCGCCGACGATCCCCGACGCCTATCTCGTCGCGGCCGAGTACGACGTCGCGGGGTTCAATTACGAAGTGGGCGTGTGGATGGTGCCGGCGCTTGACGGAACCCCGGCGGACATCGCCGCCGTCGACGAGGTGTCTCAGCAGTTCACGGCGTACCCCACCACATTCGCGGGTCAGACCGTTTCGCTGACCGATGGTGCCGTCGACGCGGTGATCGGCTGCCTCGGCTGACGTCATCCGCCGGACGACGCCGGCCGGCATCCCTGTCAAGGGGGTCGCTCCCACATCGAGACCACGCATATCCTGGCGGACCCGGTGGAAGGAGAAGTCCATGAGCGACTCAGACCAGAAGGCTCCCGTGAACGACCCCGACGGCGAGCAGGAGCCAGGAGGCCTCGGCCAGGACGGCACGATCCCTGCCGAGCCCGACGGCGTGGCCGCTGGGCACACCGGCGAACCCTCGACCTTCGAGCCCGAAGAGGACGAAGACGCCGACGCCTGACGAGGGCCCGCGAACTGACGCAGAACCGCCCCTCACGCGATCGTGAGGGGCGGTTCTGTCTGTGGTGCACCCCCTGGGACTTGAACCCAGAACCCACTGATTAAGAGTCAGTTGCTCTGCCGATTGAGCTAGAGGTGCGTTGATTCACACGAGGCGAACCGAGGGTCAACATTAGCATCACGATCGGGTCACTCGGAAATCGAGACGGAAGCCGACAGTTATCCTTGATCCCGTGACGTCCCTCTCCCCCGCCGCCTCCTTCGATGCGCCGTTCGACGGGGATCTCCGGGCAGATCTCGAGCTTGCGCTGCGGCTGGCCGATGCCGCGGACGCCGTCGCGATGCCGCGCTTCGACTCCCCCGATCTCGACATCCAGTCGAAGCCCGACGCGAGTTTCGTCACCGACGCCGACATCGCGACCGAGAAGGCGATCCGCGAGATCCTCACGGCGGAGCGTCCCGACGACAGCGTGCTGGGCGAAGAGTTCGGCAGCACGGGCGAATCGTCGCGGCAGTGGATCATCGACCCGATCGACGGCACGCACAACTACCTGCGCGGCATCCCGATGTGGAGCACCCTCATCGCGCTCGCGATCGACGGCGTCCCGCGCGTCGGCGTCGTGAGCCAGCCCGCCATCTCGCGCCGCTGGTGGGGCGCGACAGGACTCGGCGCGTGGACAAACACCCCGTCGGGCGAAGAGCGTCGCATCTCCGTCTCCGATGTCGACGATGTCGCGAAGGCGAGTGTGAGCTTCCAGAGCATCGAGCAGTGGCGGGATGCCGGTGAGCTCGACGCCCTCACACGGCTGACCGACGCGGTCTGGCGCGATCGCGGGTACGGCGACGCGTGGCCCTACATGCTCCTTGCCGAAGGGCGCCTCGAGCTCGTGGCCGAGTTCGGGGTCAAGGAGTACGACATCGCCGCCCTGGCGCCGATCGTCATCGAGGCCGGCGGGTCCTTCACCGCGTACTCGGGCGCACACTCCCTCACGGAACGTTCATCGCTCGCCACCAACGGACGCCTGCACGACACCTTCCTCGATCTGCTGCACACCTCCTGACTCCCGTCCCCAGCTCGGAGCCATTCGATGACTTTCCCCTCCCGCCGCATCGGCGCAACGCTCGCACTCACGGCGGCGGTGCTGCTTCTGACTGCGTGTGCGCAAGACCCCGGCACCGAGCCGGACCCGACCGACACGACGGTGCCGGCTCCGAGCAGCCCCGCGCCGGAGCCGTCCGAGACCGATCCCGCCGCGGCGGACCCCGGCGATCCGGCGTGCGAGACGATCATCCCCGAGGCGACCGTCGCCGACTTCGAAAGCGTCGGCTGGACGTACGAACAGAGCGCGTTCTACATCGGCGAGCTCGAGATCGTCGACGGCATCATGTGCGTGTGGGCCGACTTCGACGCTCCCGCCGGCGACCACCTGCAGCTGTACGGGTGGGCACCCATCACGGCCGACGATGCGCAAGCAGCGCAGTCCTCGCTCACCGGTCAGGGCTGGATCCGCGAAGAGTCCGCCGAGGGCGTCTACATCACCGAGAACCCCGAGACGACGATCGCCGTCGACGCGGAGGGATACGGAATGACGTATCTGTTCACCGAAGGTGCCGTCGAACTGGCCGACACGAAGCAGGGTCTGCTGCTCGTCGAGTGGCCGAAGGCGTAGGCCTCAGTCGCCGACCTCGACGTCCCTCGCGAAGGCGACGTAGCTCGAGAAGTCCTTGCCGACGCGCTCGATCGCACCGTCGTACAGCGACGGGTAGGCCCACGCACGGTCGTCGAACTGCGTGCCGTCGATGACGACGTGGTAGTACTGGCAGGCGCCCTTCCACGGGCAGGTGTAAGGCGTCGGGCTCTCCGTGACGAGCGAGAAGTCCACGCTCGCGGGCGGGAAGTACCAGTTGCCTTCGATCCGAACGAGGTCCTCTTCGGGGGCCTCGGCGATGACGGTTCCGTTGAGTGTCGCGCGCATGATCGCTCCTTCTGCGGCACCCGGACGGGCGCCCCAGATCAGCCTAAAGTCCTCCTGCGGGGCCCAGGGTCGGATCGCGTCAGGGCAAGGCCACTTCGCTGGCGCTCTTCGCGTACTCGCGCTGCAGCCACGCTCCGAAAAGTCGGAGATCGAGACACGATTCGAGGTCACGGCAGTTCGCCGTCACCGGGTCTTGGACGGCATAGGCCGAGAACGCCCTGACCTTGCGTTCGAGGACGTCGCCCTCGACGTTCACCGGGTAGTTCTGCGTCTGGTATCCGATCGCCATCGTGACGGTCGAGGGGTCGACGTCCATGCTGCGCCAGGCGGCGCGCGCGAAGGACGCCGTCGTCTTGTGGTCGGAGTGGTCGCCGTCGGCAAGATCCACCGCCTCGGCCGGCATTCCGGTGAGGATCTGATCGGGGGCCGAGTCCGTCAGGATCTCGACGAGTGAGTGCGTGATGTCGTCGGTCGTGAGCTGCTCGGGACCGTCGACGTCGCGCACAGTCGGGATGTCGCCGGCCGCGAGCTTCGCGAGGCTCTCGTAGCCCATGCTCGCGAACCCGCTGCCGTCGATGTTGCCGTCCACGAGACGGAAGGAGAGCAGAAGGAGTCTCGGGTCGTCCGCGGGGCGCCACTCCTCGACGGTGACACCCGTATTCAGGACATCGGTGTTCTCGCTCCACTCTCCGCTGTATCCGCGCAGTGCGTCGTAGGCGTCGCGGATCCCCTGCTCGCGGCCCTGCGAGTATTCGACTCCCCGACCGGCATCGCCGGCGGAGAGATACGCGACGGTCACGCACCAGCCCTCTTCGAGCGCATCGCTCACACGGGAATGGCCGAAGATCAGATCGTCGTCGTAATGTGCCCAGATGGCGACGAGGGTCCCGAGATCGCAGACCCCGTGCGTCGGCTCGGGTTCCGCAGTGACCTCGGGCTCGACGACGGGCACGGCTGCCGGACTCTCGGTGGCGTAGGCGGCGGGTACGCGCTCCTCCGCCGCGCGATCAGGCGCACACGCCGATACGAGCAGCATCGCCCCGGCGACCGCCGCGACGACCACGATGCGTCTGATTCCCTGCGCCATTTCTCGTCCTTTCACCAGGCCGCTTCGCCACGCTGCCCGCGGCTCCGAGTGTGGCGCAGAACATGGGGATCACGGAAGAGACCTGGGTCGTCAACCCCTTGCGTCCACGGTCGCGCCGACGGTTGGGTTGACGAATGGACGACAGTGGATTCTCTGGAGAACCAGGCCCTGAGCCCGACACGAGCGACGCGGCAGTGCCTGACGACACCGACGCACGCATCGAACCCGAAGACGCTCCGAAGATCGTGGAGGAACACGGCCAATCGGTCGACGACCTCGACCTCTGACCCACACGGTCGCACGGAGCGAGCGCCGCGAGCGGTAGCGTCAGTGAGCACACTCGACTTCGTTGTGGAGGCCGTTGATGGACAACCTGGACACGATCGTGGTGGGCGCGGGCGTCGCGGGGCTGAGCGCTGCACGTCTGCTCAGCCGCGCAGGCCGCAGGGTCGTGGTGCTCGAAGCGCGCGACCGCATCGGCGGGAGGGTGCACACCGAGCGGAGAGACGGCAACACGACCGACCTCGGTGCGTCATGGATCCACGGCGTCAACGAGAGCGCCGTCGCTGCCGCCGCCCAAGCGTTCGGGATGCGAACCGTCGAGTTCACGGTTGGTGGCTACCAGCCCGACAGCCGACCGATCGCGTACTACGGACCGGATGCCGTGAGGCTGAGCCCGGACGAGGCCCAGAGATTCGCGGACGATGTGCACGTCGTCGACGCCACGCTCCTCGAGGTGATCTCGGCTTCCGCGCCGCTCGCTTCGTACCGCGACGTCACCGAGCTCGCGCTTACTCGTCAGGGATGGGATGCCGCGCGCACGCAGCGCGTGCGCGAATACCTCGAGCATCGGAGTGAAGAACAGTACGGCGCGTGGATCGAAGACCTCGCAGCCCACGGGCTCGACGACGATGTCGTCGACGGTGACGAAGTCGTCTTTCCCGACGGTTACGACCGGCTGCCCGCTGCACTCGCGGAAGGACTCGACGTGCGGCTGGAGGAACGCGTGTCGCGTGTCGATTGGTCACCCTCAGGTGTCACCGTCACGACCGAGAGCGGCACCTGGTCAGCCGCAACCGCGATCGTCACTGCGCCTGTCGGCATCCTGAAGTCGGACGATTTCACGATCGAGCCGCCGCTTCCCGGTCCGGTGGCCGGGGCTCTCAGCCGCCTGACGATGAACGCGTTCGAGAAAGTGTTCCTCCGCTTCCCCGCAAAGTTCTGGGACGACGGCGTGTATGCGATCCGCCAGCAGGGTCCCGAGGGCAGGTGGTGGCACTCGTGGTACGACCTGACAGTGCTGGACGGCACCCCGACGCTGCTCACGTTCGCCGCGGGCCCCGCCGCCATCGAGACCCGCGAATGGTCGCAGGACGACCTGGTCGCGTCGGTGATGGCACAGCTGCGGCGACTCTACGGCGATCGCGTCATGGAGCCGACGTCGGCGAGCGTGACCGCGTGGCAGGATGATCCCTTCTCGCGCGGCTCGTACGCCTACATGATGGTCGGATCGACGACGGCCGACCACGACGATCTCGCGACGCCCGTGGGAGGTGTGCTCCACCTCGCGGGCGAAGCCACGTGGACGGATGACCCCGCCACGGTGACGGCCGCGCTTCACTCGGGCCATCGCGCGGCCGAACGCGTGCTCGCTCGTCCCCTTCCGATCGACGAGTTGTGGGCGCGCGACTGACAGGTCAGTCGCGGGTCGCGAACACGACCAGGTTGTCGAGGTAGTGACCGGTTCCGTCGTCGAAGCTGCCCGAGCACGTGATCAAGCGCAGCTCTGCTCGCGGGGTGGGCCCGTAGACGTCGCTCGTCGGGAATGCCGCCTTCGGCGTCTGCGTCGTCGCCGTGACGGAGAACGCAACGGTCTGTCCGTCCGACAGCTCGACGACGATCTCATCGCCCGGAGAAAGTTCGCCGATGCGCAGGAAGACGGCAGGCGCGGACGGCGAATCGACATGCCCGGCGATGATCGACGGACCGATGTCGCCCGGCACGGTACCCTGTGCGAACCACCCCGCGCGATCGAAGTCGACGGGTGGCAGGAGCTCGTCCTGTGCCCCGAGCCCGAGCGATTCGAGCGACGTGTCGACTCCGATCGACGGGATGCGGAGTCGCACCGGTACCGCATCGGTTACGGAAGCGAACTCGGAGGCGCGAGACGGATCCTGCAACGCGCCCGTCGACATGTCCACCTGCGCGTCGACGGCCGCGGACGCGACCGGGGGCGCGCCGACCTCACCTGCCGCGAGTCCCGCCGCGACGCCGGCGCCGGCGCCCGCGACCACCGCGAGGGCGCCGGACGCGCCGAGGATCGCGAGACGGATGCGATGGCGATGGGCCCACACGCGCAGCGCCCACGCACGACGCTGCGCGTGGGCAGGACCGCGCGTGTGGAGAGCCACGGCAGGAGAAGACATCACACGGCGTACGCGGAGCCCGCGCCGAGGCCCGCGCCGGTCCGCGTCACCGTCCCGGCGTGGGCGAGCCATCCGCCCCCGGTCTGCACGCCGCCGTCGGGAACGACGGCTGCCCCGGCGCTGTCGAGAACGGGGAGGATCGTCAGTCCGCCGTCGGCGGTGTCGAGCACGAAGAGCGTCGCGACGCTGCCCGAGGGAGCATCGACGGTTGCGGTATCGGCGACACCCTCCCCTGTGAGTTCGAACGTCCAGGGTCCGGCGGGCACCTCGGCGTAGTCGGTGACGGAGCCGGCACGAGCCCCCTGAGCGATCGAGACGCCGGTCGTCGTGCGCACGTTCACGACATCGGTGAGGGTCGATGCCTGGATGAGCCGGATTCGCGCAGCGCCTGCGGCAGGAGCTGACAGATCGTCGATGAAGGCACGCACCTGCAGGTCGCGACTCGGGCCGTACGCGGCGAGGGTAGAGGCGGATCCTGCGTCAACGGTCAGGCGGGCGGAGAGCACCGGATCGGCCCAGCTGTCGGAGCCCGCCGCGACCATGGCGACGGTGTACGACCCGGTCTCGAGCGCGGAGTACGGTGACACGTCGCCGTAGCCGACCCCCGCCAGCTCGAGTACGGTCGATCCACCGCGAAGCGCTGTGACGCGGACATCGACCTGTTTCGTGTCCGGCGAGAAGTGGCCGAGTCGCACCCATCCGGTGGTCGATTCGGCGATGGCGGCGGAGGCGACCCCGGCGGGGACGCCTGCGGGACCAGTGGCCGACGCGGGTGCGGCGACCGCGAGTGACAGCGCGACCGCACCGGCGGCGGCGATCATCGCGACACGGAGGTGACGGATCATGTGCTTCTCTTCTCTCTGGCAGGGGCGGGACGGAATTCAGGGCGCGAGCGGGTCGACGTCGTTCGGGTAGCGGAGCACCAGGGCGTCGTCTTCGGCTGAGAAGCCCGCGGGGGCGAAGATGCCCTGGAGGGCATCGACGACCCGCACGCCGAGGGCGCCCGGGCGACCGTCGCGCGCAAGCGGTTCGCCTTGCAGGCGACTCAGGCTCACCTGGCGGAGCGTGCGCCCCTCCTCGCCCTCGATGACGGGAAAGCCGTCGATCGTGACGTCGCCGTCGGCAGCGAGCGCGCCGAGGACGAAGATGATGCGCTCGTCCACGCGGCCCTCCGCGAGCACTGCACGCACGTCGTCGGCGAGCAGGAGTCGCGGGTTCTGCGCGAGCTCGGATCCGGCGCGCCGACGATCGGCGGCGGCAGCGACAGCGGCAGACGTGCGCGCTGCGATGCCCTCCGACGTCACCTGCCTGATCTCGATCGCGTCGGACCCTTCACCGAAGCGGGCGACGACGACGCTGTCGTCCAGCAGGTCGGTTCGCATGCGTGTCACGATGACGTCCGCCTCACGCCAATCGGCGGGGAGCTTCCCCGATGTCGCGCGATAGACGTCGACGTCGGGTTCGCGCCACCCGGCCGTCAGGAGATCCGCACGCATGACCTCGTCGACGATGACACGCTGAGAGGGATCGACGTTGTCGATGATCCAGCCTTGCGCCGCGATCGTGGGGTCGGACCGTGGCTCCGATGTGACGCCGGTGCTGAGGAGCCCCCACGCCGGAACAGCCAGGATGGCACCTGACGCGACCACGGCGACGATGCCGACCGTGGTAGCTCGAACCGGAGACGTCGAACGGAGCCGTGCGACCGCGATGTCGGCTGCTCCCGCGACGACGACCGCCGCGAGAGGAATCGTGATCGTGAGAAGCCCCGAGAGGATCGCGTCGCGGTCGAAGGGAGCGTCACCACTCAGGACGACGGGAAGAACGGATGCCACGACCCCGGCCGCCAGCATGAGTCCTCCCGTGATGAGCGGCCAGAGCCGCTGCCCCGCGTGGGTCGAGCGCACCATGAGCCACACGACGAGCGGCAGGATCACGACGAACACCGCGGAGGTGAGCATCGCGACCGCCAGTGCCATCCCCGCGAGCACGAAGCTCGCGATCTGCCGGCGCGAGCTGAGCGACAGCAGAAGGGCGAGAAGCGCCCACGGCAAGGCCACTGTGTCGGCGCTGACGACACTCTGCGGGTGCACGCCGATGGAGATGACGACGAAGGCGGCCGTGGCTGCGACCGACGCGGGAACCGACAGCCTGAATCGTCGCGCGGTCAGCCAGAGGAGGATGACGGACAGAAGCGTGAAGAAGACCATCGCCTCCCGGCCGGCGAAGACGGCCGATTCCCAGCGGGCATCCGCGCCCGTGAGCTGTGTATAGGCTCCGATCTGCAGACTCGCGAGGGGGGATGCGTCGGAGATACCGTCCGGCACGAAGGCCGTCATCCACGCGGGGGTCACGACCGCCGCCTCTGCAGCGGTACGGGTCGCACGAGTCAGTACAGCGACCATTCCCACTCCCGCGACGGCGAGCACGCCAGCCAGCCACAGTCCCGACCGAAGATGGGCGAGCAGCCAGGCATTCACGGGATCGACCGCGCCGATGCCGGTGTCGGCCATCGAGCGTGCAGTGACCTGTCGCGACGGGATCGCCGGGACAGAGCCCGCGGGTGCAGACGCAGCCGGTGCATTCCGGGAGCGCGCGTGCCGCTCGGCGTCCTGAGTCCGTTCCTCCTTCTCGAGCGACGCGAGGTACTGACGGGCGGAGATCGGGGGTGGCATCGGTGCCGGCACCGCCCTCGGGGCCTCGGTTCGCGCCGGGAGGATCGCCGACACGCGTTCGGCGTCGACGCGCAGGGATCGCGGCGTCCTCACGTGGATGTGCCCCGTGCGATTCTGCGCGGATGACTCGTGCGTCGCGGCCGTCCATCCGCTCACGACCTTCGCGTGAGCGACGCGGATCGGCCGGGGCCCCACGGCCGAGCGGTCCGTGTGCCCCCCGGCTACACGCATCCACATCGGCCGCGGGGTCCGTACCGCGTGCCGGCGGAGGATGCCACGGGCGACCCGTCCATCCGATACCACGTCCAATTCCCCAGTGGCCATGGCGCCTCCTCGCACACGTCCCCGCGCAGGCCAGAGCGTCGGGTGACATCTGTTCGGAGCGGCATCCAGATCGGATGGGAGAACTTTCGCGCCGTGTCAACCCGATGAAGATCTCCGGAGCGGAAGCGATGATGGATGCATGCCTGCACTCGCCATCATCCTGCTCATCATCGGCCTCGTCCTGCTCGCGCTCGGCATCTTCGTCGAAGCCGTGAAGTTCCTGCTCTGGATCGGGATCGTCGTCCTCGTCCTGGCAGTGATCGCGTGGCTCATGCGATTCATCAAGCGTCAGGTGTGACACCCCGGCGAGACCTCGTGAGCATCGAGCTTCTGCTTGATGACGAGACCGAACGCGCCGTCCGCGTTGATTGGCAGCGTCTGGCCGAGACCGGAATGTCGAGTCTCGGCGCGCATCCGTCCCCCTCGAACCGACCGCACGTGACGCTGCTTGCGCGGAACGAGTTGCCTCCGACGGACTTCCGTGCCGCGATATCGCGGTTGCCCTTCGGTATCCGCCTCGGTGAACCGATCACGTTCGATCATCGTGATCGCGTCGTGCTGGCGCGCCCTGTGGAGCTCGACGGCGCGCTCGCAGAGTTCCACCGCGAAATCCACGCGCTGGCCCCCGCGGGAGAGAATCTGCCCCACACGGCCCCGGGGTCGTGGACTCCGCACGTGACGCTTGCTCGACGGCTCCGGCGGGACGCGCTCGATGTCGCACGCGAACTCGCGGGACCCGCGCGCGACGGCTTCGCAACACGGTTGCGTCGCTGGGACTCTGCGCTGGCCGAAGTCACGATGCTCGAGTGAAGCCGGCGATTGTGCGTGCCAACGAGATCGTGCCTACTGTGGAGACATGATGTTCGGCACCGGAATCCTCGTGATGATCCTCTACTACGCCGTCGTCGTCGCCATTCTCGCGGTCGTCCTCTATTTCGTCGTTCGTCTCGCGGTGCTCCACGCTCTCAAGGCACACACGAACTGGATCGACGGCGGAAAGCAGTAGACCGGAGCCGGCGCCGATCGAACGCGGTCAGTTCTCGGAACCCTCGCGCAGACGTATGCGGATGGGTCCCCGCACGCGGTCCGGGTCGACGACTGTCCCTCCCTGCGTGATGTCGACCGCGCCGGAGTCCCGCAATCGGAGAGCAGCTCGACGCGTGTCGTCCATCAGATCGCGCCACGTGTCGCCCCCGATGGCGCGCGCCACCTCCGATGGACAGATGGTGGTGCCGATCGCGCGCTGAGCGAGCATCTCGAGGATGGATGCCTCGAGATGCTCGTCTCCTGCGCCGACGTCTGGCATCAGGGCGACGTCTGGGCCGCGCGGCTGTCGATCACGCCGATGCCCACGGCCTGATGGTCGGCGTCCGGGTCATCGGGCGTCTCCGCCTTGGGCTCCTCGCCGGGATCCTTCTCGGTGCTGGGCTCTTCGAGCTCTTCCGTGTCGGGCGTGGCAACGGCCTCTTCGTGCTCTTCCTGCGGTGAGTCAGTGGACATCGTTCCTCCTCATGCGGTGACGTGTCCGTCCAGCCTGAACAGCGACGGGGTGCCGCGCAAAGGGGTTGACGTGGTGCCCGCGAGAGGTCAACCCTGCATGTCGTCGAGTTCCGCGAGCGCTTCGCGCGCGCGAGCGAGGCGTGCGTCCTCCGGTTCGTCCCACCACGCCGGTCCGCGCTCACCCAGCCCGTGCTTGGCGAGATTCACCCGCCGCCGAGCGGTGATGACGGCGTTCTCGTCCTGCGCACGCTGAGCGGCGCGGACGCCGGAACGTCCGCGTCCGAGGTGGGACTTCAGCGCCGCTACCGTCTTCTCGTCGAGTACCGGATCGGTGCGGCGCCAGCGTCGTCCGTTGACCACGAGCCAGCGCTCGTCGTCCTGCGCCGCATCGTCCGTCACGATGGCGTCGCCGGAATGCCAGAGCCTGAGGGTTGCGCGAGGGCGGTCGGCTCCATGAGTGTTCGAGCGAGCACCGTGGAGCCCGCCACCGCAGCCGACATCGTCGCCACCGCACCCCCCGGCACGAGGAAGCACAGTTGCGTCGCGACACCGAAGCCGAGCGCAAGACCTCTCCGCCGCCGCAGCAGCTCTCGGCGGGCGTCCGGCGCGATACCGCGGGCCGTCATCGCTCGCGACGTCAGTTCGACGGCGAGCAGCCAGCCGGTCATCGACACGCCGAGGATCGTCGCGATGACTCCCCCGACCACGGGAATGAGGCCGGCGAGAGCGGCGACGAGCGCGACGGCGATCCCCCGCAGCACCAGGCGGGTCGCATCGCCGACGGAGCGCCAGAAGCCGTAGTCGGCTTCGATGTCCGCGTCGCCGAGTTCGCCCTCGACGGCGCGCCAGATCCGATCGTAGAAGGGCTCGCCGACTACGAGGGTCGTGGCCGTGAACGTCACCGCCACGAGCACGAGAGCGGCCCCGATGAGCGCAGTGCCGACGGCGATCCGAATGACGGTCGCCCACACCGCGGGCCAGGTTCCTGCGAACGGGGTGAGGGCCTCCGTGATCCCCGGCAGGAACGCGGCCAGGGCTATCAGCGCCGCGAGGAAGACCGCGGCCACGATCGCCGCCGGGACGAGCCCGAGGGCCATCAATCCGGGACGGCGGGCCCAGGAGGCGAAGCCGCGCCCGAGCATCCCCACTCCCCGCATGAACTCTCGCATCGAGTCAGCCTAAACGCAGACGGCTCATCGATTCCGGCGGCGTCGCGAGCGGATCCGGAGAATCCGGGTGAAGGGTTCGACGAGTGAGAGTGCCCCGTCTGTCACCCGCGGTCGGCGCGCAGGGGCTCCCACGGTGGAAGACCGACCTGGATCGACCCCGGCGCGGCGTTCGGCTCTGTCGTCGTGATCGCGAAAGCGGTGCTCTTCGCCGGGCAGTAGGTGACACCGACGGTGTTGCCCGCTGCCGCGAAGAGACGGAAACCCTCGGCCTCCAGCTGCTTCGCGGTCGTGCACAGTGGGCAGTCGCCCGCGCAGTCCGGGCTGCGACGCCCTGCCGAGAGATTGATGAAGGTTCCCCGGCCCTGCAGGAGCGCGGCGGCTTTGCGCATTCCGAGCGAGAGCCGACCGACGGACGCAGCGCCTCGACGATCGAGCGCCTTGACGCTGATGACCCTCGTCTGGGGCGAGCTGTAGGCGAGGAGGATGGCTGTCACCGCCGTCCCGTGCCCCGCTTCATCGCGGATGCCCTCGCCGGTGAGATCCACCTGCTCGACGATCCGTCCCTCGAGCGTCGGGTGGTCGTCGCACACGCCCGTGTCGACGACCGCCGTGATCCACTCCTCGTCGGGCCACGGCAGGTTGTCGTATTCCGGTGGGCGCACCGGCCTGATGAGCCACTTGCCGTCAGGGGAACGCAGCTGGCGCATCGTCCACCCCGCCCCGAGGACCTCGACCGGATCGTCCTCATCCAATCCGGTGCCGGGCAGATCTCCGTCAGTTCTTCGCACGTCGATCCAGCGCCGAGCCGTTGTCGGGCGCGGGTGCCGACGGAGGCGACGTACCGGCGGTCCCCCCGCCACCACCCCCTCCGCCGCCCCCGCCGGACGCTGCCGCGGTGGCCCCGACACCGAGCAGAGCGCCCAGGATCCCGATGCCGGCCTCAGCGCTGATCACGGCGGTTGCCATGAGCGCTGCGATCACGCCGACGCCGAACAGGACGATGACGAGCCGCCCCCAGTTCTTCAAGACGAACGGGATCGCGATGGGCGCCGGAGCAGAGCCTGCCGGTGTGCCGACGGTGACAGTCCTCGTGAGAGGTTGGGGCTCGCCGACGATCTGCACCTCCACGATGTACTCACCCTCAGCCGCGAACATCGTCGTGAAGGTGTGCTCTCCCCCTGCCGATGGCGACCCGCCCTCAGCAGTCCACGCCACCGTCTTGCTCGCATCCACGTCGGCGAGCCCGAAGAAGACTTCCTCCGATGGCGTCGCCGACGAGGGGCCGACGATGCGCGGACCGTTGCCCAGCGTCGTGGCGCCCCCATCCGCGGGCGACCCGACCTGCGCACCCCTCGAGACCGCCGACATGATCACTTCGAGCGCCTTGCGGTGATAGATCCAGGCGAACCCCAGTGCGATCACGATGACGACGATCGCCGCCACGATGAGAATGATCGCGAGGTAGTAGTTCGACAAAGCGACGTTGGCAGCGGTTGCTGCCGGGTCGAACGGTGTCGGCGTCGGTGTTGCCGTCGAGTCCATAGCGCACCCCCAGTGGTACACAGAGCCGTGTCGGCCGGCTCCCATCCCCACGGGGCCGGTGTGCTGAGCATGGCACTGCGGACTCGTCGCGTCAATCGACGGCGCCGACTGGGCAGACGCGCCGCGTAGCCTGAGGGAATGATGGCTACGAACGCACGCACCGCAGCGGAGGTCGTCGACTGGCGACGCCGCGTCTTCGCCCTCTACGCCGAAGTGCGGCGCGCCGACGATCCCGAAGACGCTCATGAGCTCTGGCGGATCGAGCGAGACGACCTCATGGCTCGCCATCCTGCGACGCCGCTGCTCGCCGACGACCGCCTCCTCTTCGAGGGTCTGTCGATTGCGCCCTACGACCCCGAGTGGCGGTTCGAGTTGCCCATCCTGTCCGCCGAGCCGGGCGGATTCGACTTCGAGACCGGGACCGACGGCATCGTCCCTTTCGAACGCGTGGGCGTCGTCGAGATTCCGGATGCCGGTTCACTCGACGTGTGGCGACTGAAATCGTACGGCGGTGGGCTCTTCATCCCGGTTCGAGATGTGCTCGCGGGACGCGCCGGCGGCACGTACGGTGGCGGCCGCTATCTGATCGACACGATCAAGGGTGCCGATCTCGGTTCGGATGCCGCGCGCGGCACGATCGTGCTCGACTTCAACTTCGCCTACAACCCGTCATGCGCCTACGACCCCGCGTGGGCGTGTCCTCTCGCACAGCCGGGAAACGTCCTTCCCGTGGCGGTGCCCGTGGGAGAGCTCTACACGGGTAGCTGACCGCACTCAGCGGGCGAGCAGCGTCCCATCTTTCCAGACTCGATCGGTGAGTGGCACGCCGGGCCGGTAGGCCAGATGCGAGATGCCCGGTGCGGCGAGAGTCTGCAGATCGGCGCGCGCGCCCACACGGATGACCCCCACGTCGTCTCGATCCGCCGAGCGCGCCGCCGCGGCGGTGGCGGCGAACACGGCTTCCTCGACCGTGAGGCGCATTTGAAGCACTGCGGTGGCCACGCAGAACTGCATCGATGTCGTGAAAGAGGTCCCGGGATTGCAGTTGGTGGCCAGCGCGACGGTCCCGCCGGCGTCGATGAGCTCGCGTGCGGGACCGAAGGGTTCGCGGGTCGACAGGTCGCACGCCGGCAGGAACGTCGCCACCGTGTCGGATTCGGCGAGCAGGCCGATGTCGTCCGCGCTCAAGTGGTTGCAGTGGTCGACGCTCCGCGCCCCCAACTCGACGGCCAATGCCACACCGCCCGAATGACCGAGCTGATTGCCGTGCACACGAAGGGCGAGGCCTGCGGCGCGACCTGCGAGAAGCACCTCCCGCGATTGGTCTACCGTGAAAGCGCCGTCCTCGCAGAACACGTCGATCGCACCGACATACGGACGCACCGCAGCGAGCATCGGCCCGCGAACGAGGTCGACGTAGTCGCGGGCGTCCACCCCGGAAGGCACGACGTGTGCACCGAGGAAAGTCACGGTGTCGGCGATCTCGCGGGCGACGAGCGCACTGCGGACCTCGGAGTCGATGTCGAGCCCGTAGCCGGTCTTCGTCTCGAGGAAGGTGGTTCCGCCCCGTGCCGCCTCCGCACGCAGAGATGCGGCGTTCGCCCGGAGCTCCTCGACGGTCGCCTCCCGTGTCGCGGCGACGGTGACCGCGATGCCACCGGCGACGTAACGCTCTCCCGTCATACGAGCTTCGAACTCTCGGGATCGGTCCCCCGCGAAGATGAGATGCGTGTGCGTATCGACCCACCCGGGAAGGAGCGCTGCTCCCCCGAGGCCCATCGCCTCGTCCGCGGCCGGCGCCGACGCGGCGTCGCCGATCCAGACGATTCGACCATCTTCGATCACGATCGCCGCGTCGTGACGGCGTCCGGTCTCCGGATCGTTCGTCGTGAGTTCGCCGATGTCGGTCAGCAACATACTCATGCGGTCACCTCCGCGATCGCCTCAGCGAGCAGATCCTCGGGCCGTCGACCGTTCACCAACGCCCCTCCGGCCGCGACGATGCGACCCCCCACGACGACGCGGAGGATGTCGGATGCTGTCGCGCACAGCGCCAGCTGCGCGGGCTCTGCTCCGATCGTCCGTACCGACCGGGTATCGATCTCGATGAGGTCGAGCGGTCCGCCGATCGTCAGGGGTGGACGATGCCCGAGAGACCCGTATCCGCTCCCGCTCATCGCTTGTCCGAGTTCTGTCATGATGAAACGCCCGCGTCGCAGACTGCGAAGACGCTCCTGCATCTCGAGCCCCCTGACCTCGAGGAAAGGATCGACGACGGCGTTCTGGTCCGACCCGATGGCGAGAGCCGCGCCGGCATCCAGCAAATCTCTCGCAGGGCCGATCCCGTCACCCAAATCACCTTCCGTCGTGGGACACATGACCACCGTGACGCCGGCAGCGCCGAGGACGTCGATGTCGTCGTCCGTGAGGTGCGTGGCATGAACGACGCTCGTGCGGCGACCCAGCACGCCTTCTCGCGCCAGCACGCCGGTGGGCGTGGCACCGTAGGCGGCCAGGGAATCGGCGTTCTCCTTCGGCTGCTCGGAGAGGTGCACGTGCAGGGGCACGTCTGCGGGAAGTCCCTCGACGATCGTGCGGATGTCGTCGGGTGCGACCGCCCGAACCGAGTGAATCGCGGCACCGAGCCCCGGAGCGAGCGCAGCCAGCTCGTACCACCGGTCCAGGAACGCCTCGGGGGTGCCGTCACCGAAGCGGGTCTGCGCGGCCGACAGCGGCTCGCCGATGCCGCCGTTGAGGTAGGCGGTGTCGAGCAGAGTCAGGCGGATGCCGACGTCGGCCGCTGCATCGACGATCGCGAGCTCCATCTCATGCGGATACGGAGTTCCGTCGGGCCGGTGATGGACGTAGTGGAACTCGCCGACCGCGGTGTAGCCCGCCGTGACCATCTCAGCGAACACCGCGCGTGCCAGTCGGCCGTATCGCTCGGGTGTGAGCAGCGCGGCGGTGCGGTACATCAACGTGCGCCATGTCCAGAAGTCGCCGCCACGGTCGTGGGTACGACCCCGCAGCGCCCGATGGAAGGCGTGCGAATGGGCATTCGCGGCCCCCGGCACGGCCGTGCCGATCACCAGGTCGCCGGTCTGCGGCTCAGCCTCCGCCGTGATCTCCGTGACCGCGCCTGCCTCATCGGCCACGATCCGGACATGCTCCTGAACGCCGCCGTGCACGATCAGCCGCTCACACCACACGGTCATCCGACGAGGCTCCTCACGATGTCCTCAAGCGCAGCGACTTCGCGGAACCGGACACCGAAGTCAGCGTACCCACCGGCACGGTGAAGCGAATCCCATGTTCGTGTGGAGTCCGATCGCGGGACTGGCGCGTCGAGAGAGCCCTGCACACTTCAGACCGCTTCCGCGGCGAGACTGGCGCGGCGCTCCTCCTCGCGCTTCGAGTAGGTGGCTGCTCGGATCGCCTGATCCGACTCCAGACCGGTACCGAGTGCGCCTCCGATGGTCGCCACTGACGCGACGAACCAGGTGAGGACGAAGAGATCTCCGTATCCCGAAGAGGTGCCGAGCGAACCGCCCATCACCGCGGGGTCGAGAACGAAGAGCGCCCAGGCCAGGTTCACGGCGTACAGCGCCACGTAGCAGATGACCACGCCGATGAGGAGAGTCAGCAGCGTCGACGTGTTGTAAAGGCGAGACCTCTCCCGTGCTGCCGCCGAGTCGTCTTCGGGACGATCCCAGAGTTCCCCGTCGATGACGATCCACCCGATCACGATCGCGATGGAGGCGATCGTCGCGGCGGCGAGCCGCCAGCCTGAGAGGGAGTCGGCGAGCAACCAGATGGTGGGCTCTATCGTTGCGATCGCGCCGGTGGCGAGGGCGGCCACGAGTGCGGACTTGAGCCCTGCGGCGAGAAGCCACGGCCGATTCGCGAGCACCATCCCCAGGAGCACCTTGCTGCGGCCGCTGAGCCCGGGCATGGGAAGGCGTTGCTCGTCGGGCAGGACGGATTCAGCCATGCCGTCGACAAGTCCGCGTACGGCGCGGCGAGCACGCGCCTGAACACGGAAGCCGCCGAGGGCGGGGAGCGAGAGCACGGCAGTGTGCCTCTGCGGGTCGATCGCTGCCAGCAGATACCGGCCGTCGTCGTCACGCAGGGGAAGTTCGGTCACACCGATCACGAGATCCCACCTGTGCAGCTCCGCGCGCGCACGCAGTCGGCCCAGAGCGATGTCGACGTCTTCCGATCCCAGAGTGAACGGTTCGCTCACGAGCTCGATGTCCCAGCTCCGTCGGTCGGCACCGCCCGGGGGCACAAGGTCCGTCATCCGGCGCGCAGCGGCGGTGGGTGAGGCCGGGTCGGCCACGAGTCCCACACGAAGGGGATCCATGTCCGCAACGTACACCCGATCGACGCCAGGGAGAGACCGCGGGAATCAGCCGGAGTACGCGCCGAGCGCCTCGCCCTGTCACGAGCTGCACGGCTTCGACACACATAATGGACCCATGTCCTCCTCCGCGGAACGCTCGAACCCCACTGCATGGGCCGCATTCTGGGTCGCACTCGCCGGCCTCCTCCTCATGCCCATCCCCCTGTTCATCGGGTTGATCCTGGGGGGCGGCCTCTCTGTCATCGCCGCGGTCCTCGGCGTGATCGCCCTCCTCAAGGGACTCGCCCGCAGCGGCAAGGGCATCGCGCCTGTCGTGTTCGCGGCGATCTTCATCGCGCTCACGTGGGGCGGCATCTCCATCGGCGGCGGCACCATCTGGTAGCTCACCGTGTCCGAGAGCCCAGCCGTCAGCGTCGCGCGGCCGCGAACCGGGTCTGCCGTGCGTTCGCTGCTCGTCGTCGTCGCGATCGCGGCGCTCGGGATGACCCTGATCTGGGCCGTCGCGGTTCCGATCGGACCTGACGCGTGCGCACTGTCCTATCCCGGACCGCGCAACTGTTTCGTGTACGACCGTGTCGACTCAGCGATACTGCCGACGATCCTCCTCGGCGTGATCACGGTCGTCGCATCGTCGGCGATCGCGCTCCTGCCTCGAGCTAGACGCGCGGTCACGATCCTCAGCGCGATACTCGTGGTCGCCGTGATCGCGGTGTCTTACGTCCGTGTCGCGTGGGTGCCCGTCCTGGCTTAGCTGACCGAACCCCGCCGATACAACGTGCCGGGCGAAGGTCCGGCATGTCACCGCGTGCCCCGGGATCGCCTCGCCGTAGAGTTCGGATCACTCGGGCACGCACTCGACATGCGGGTGATGTGACCCACGGTGGGATGTGCGGTGCCGCTCGGATGGAGGGATGCATGACCGTCTCAGGCTCAGATCAGTCCGTCTCGCCGTCACCATCCGCGGCGGATCGAAGCCGCCTGGATCGGGCGATCCGTGCGCTGATCGTCCTCACACTCGTCGTCAATCTCGGGTTCCTCGGCGCTCTTCTTCTGCCGGGCGACCCAGCCTCCACGTTCGTGAACGTGTGGCTGTCCAATCTCGCCCAGTGGCTTCCCGTCAGCATCTTCTGGCTCGCCGCGATGCGGACGAGATTCGCGAGGCCGGAGGTGATCCTCGCTGCGGCGGGAGTGACGTTCAACGCGGCCGCCGACACGTTCTACGCGTTGGCGATGAATCCATCAGGTGAACTTCCTTCGCCGTCGCTCGCCGACATCGGCTATCTCCTCTACTACCCGCTCACTCTGGCCGCCCTGCTGGTGCTGGTCAGGCGCCAATCCTCTGGGTCGCTCAACTCCGCGTTGTTCGACGGCGCGGTGGCGTCGCTGGGCGCGGCCGCCGTCCTCTTCGCGATTCTCGGTCCGGTCTTCACGGATGCCGCGGCTGGCAGCGACCCGCTGGGTGTGGCCATCGCCGCCATGTATCCGCTGTTCGATGTTCTCCTGGTCACGGCGGTCGTCACGATCTTCGCATCGCCGGTTCTGCGGCTCGGCCCTCGGTGGCCGTACCTCGTTCTGGGGTTCCTGCTCTTCGCGGGAGCGGATATCGCCTACGCCTTGCTCACCCGCGAAGGCACCTACACGACTGGTACTCCGCTCGACGCACTCTGGACCATCGGCCTCGCCTTCACGGCGATCTGGGTCGACGGGGTCACGCGATTCGAACGGCGTTTCACTCCGCCGCCCGCGAGTCCACGGATCCTGCCCGTTCCCGCACTCGCGGTTCTCGCCAGCCTCATCGTCCTGCTCATCGCCTCCCAGACACCCGTGCCTTTCGTCGCCTTGGTGCTGGCGGCGGCCGCCATCGTCCTGGCGGCCGTGACCGTGATGTCCCGGCATGCTGCCCTCGCACGTCTGCTCGAGGGGCAGGAAGATCTGGTTCGGCAGCTGAAGGAGCTGGACAAGTCGAAGAGCGACATCATCCACACGATGAGCCACGAGATGCGGACGCCGTTGACGTCGATCCTCGGCTATCTCGATCTGGTGCTCGACGACGACGACGCACTCTCGACGAGCACGCAGAAGCGACTGAGGGTGGTCGAGCGCAACGCACGTCGGCTCCATGACCTGGCGCGAGACATGCTTCTCCTCGCGCGACTGGAGTCCGGAGACGCGACTCAGACCACCAGGTCGTTCGAGATCGGTCACACCCTCCGCCGCGTGCAGGAATCCCTCGGTCCGCTCGCAGCCACTCACGGCGTGACCCTCACGATGAGCGATCAAGGAGACCTGTTCGTCGAAGGCGACGAGGACCAGCTCGAGCAGGCGTTTACGAACGTCATCGAGAACGCCGTGAAGTTCACACCTTCATCCGGTCGCGTCCACGTCGATCTGATGTCGAAGAGCGGCCCCGACGGGAGCACGCACGTCGTGATCAGCGTCTCCGACACGGGAATGGGCATTCCGGAGGACGACCTCACGCGCGTCTTCGACCGCTTCTTTCGCGCAGCGAACGCCCACGACGAGGCTGTGCAGGGAACCGGCCTCGGATTGGCGATCGTCCGAGAGATCGTTCACGCTCACCGGGGAGACGTTTCCGTCTCGTCCGTCCTCGGCGAGGGAACGTTTCTACAGATAACCCTCCCCACGGCAGCGGCGTGATGCGATCCACGCGCGAGCTGTTCAGCTGTTACTCGGATGACCGCCCCGTGGGCGCGCGACGGGGAACCCGCGCGCCGGTCAGCTCACCCGGGCGCTGACCAGCCATCAGGCTCTCCCTCCGTCGACATCCTCGGCCGGTGCATCGTGCGCTTCGACCTCTCCGAGCAGGTCCCCCAGCCCGAGACCGCCGATGTTCTGCGCTTCGACCTCGAGCGTCGTGCCGGTGGTCGTGTCGGTGAGACCGATGACGAGCACGGTTCCGCGACGGTGCTTCGAGACCTCGAGGTCTTTGCGTTCGATGTGGGCGACCGGGTGCAGATGCTTCCATCCTCCGACGAGGCCTGTGCTCTGGCGACCCAGGACATACAGCCGCTCTGGCGAGAGCGCCAGGACGAGGGAAGGATAGCTGCCCTTCGAGGCAGCATTCACCCGCTCTCCGATCATGCCGCCCGCGACGCCCCAGGCCATCGTGTTGTTCCCGCCACCGACAACACCGGCGGCGGCACCGAGCACGCCGGCGAACGTCGAACCGCGCGGCATGACGACCGCCACGTCGAGCACTTCGTCGTCGGGTATCACTGCCTGAGCGCCCTCGCGCGCATGTTCTTCTCTCGACATCGGCACACTTCCCATCTGATCGACCGCCGACCTGGATGGTCAGACAACTGGCCTCGGCTCGAGGCTACCTCTGGAGCAAGACACCTCCTAGCATTCTTGGTGCGCATGCCCGCACGTGCGAAGTGCCCGACAATCCCCCTGCTTGAATGGAGCGGGGAAAGGGCCGATCGAGATGGACGCGATGGCGCAGGCACACGCGATGGGGCTGCTGGGGCAGTTCAACGACGACCTGACTCGCGTCTTCGACGACACCTTCGGGACGCACTGGGCCGAGATCGAGGACATGCTGGCGATCGCCGCAATCGTCTTCGATAGCGCCGTGACGACCCGGCGACTCTCCGAGATCAGCGGCCGAGACCGACGCGCGATATCGCGCATGATCTTGCGGTTGCGCTCGGAGGGACTGGTCGCCACGCGCCAGTCGGATGCCGACAAGCGCGTCGTCGAGGTCGTCCTCACCGGCCGCGGAAAGCGGAAGGCAGATCGGCTGCGAATATCGATCGCGGAATTCTTCCGGGCCAGCACCGACATCGCCCATGAGATCAGCCATGGACTCGGATCCGACGACGCCCCGGCGGTACCCGCGATCTCGGCAGACCCGATCGAGCTGCTGATGCGGGTGTGCCAAGCGGGAGTGGCGCTCGTGAATGTCATGCCGGGGGCAGCGACTCAAGGCCGGCTCGCCGCTCGCCAGCGAGCAGCACTCGTGCAGATTGCGATGCAGGGGACGGTCCGTCCGGCCGACCTCTCCCCCTCGCTCGCCGTGTCGAGTGCCGGCGTCGCCTACATCGTCGATCAGCTGTGCGCGAAAGGGTACGTCGCGCGGCGTCGCGGCGCCGTGCCCGAGGACAGGCGCGCCGTCGTCCTGGAAGCAACCGCTGAAGGCATGAAGGCCGTCCGCGCGGTGATGGACGGAATCGACGTGCAACGAGAGTCCCTGTCGCGCCTGTTCGCAGAGATCGCCCACTGGCGTCACACTGAGCTGAACGCCGACCTCTCCCCTCTGTCGGCGAACCAGGAGAGATGATTCGGGATGACGCGAAACCTATCCGAGACGCGTGAGCAAGCCGGTCCGCCCGAGCTGGCGAGAGGGCTGAGCAATCGGCACATCCAGCTGATGGCGATCGGCGGGGCGATCGGCACGGGCCTCTTCCTCGGATCGGGGATCGGCATCCACGCTGCGGGGCCGTCGATCCTGCTCGTGTACGTCGTCGTCGGTGTGCTGCTGTTCGTCATGATGCGCGCGATGGGTGAGCTCCTGCTCTCGAACCTCGGCTACCGGACGTTCCAGGACTTCGCGGCCGACTACCTCGGCGAGTGGGCGCGCTTCTTCGTCGGCTGGACCTACTGGCTTTGTCTGCTGTCCATCGCGACCGCGGATGTCGTGGGGGTCCAGACATACGCGCGATTCTGGTGGCCGGACCTCCCCGGCTGGGTTCCTCTCGTGCTCGCCGTCGTGTTCGTTCTCGGCCTGAATCTGATCGCGGTGCGCGCGTTCGGTGAGGCGGAATTCTGGTTCGCGCTCGTGAAGGTCATCACGATCCTTGCCCTGATCGCGGTCGGCGCGGTCCTCATCGCGATCGGATTCACGTCGCCGTCTGGTGAGCAGGCGAGCGTCACGCATCTGTGGGATGACGGGGGCTTCTTCCCCAACGGGTTCACCGGCTTCCTCGCAGGGTTCCAGATCGCGATCTTCGCCTTCGCCGGGATCGAACTGGTCGGCACCACGGCGGCGGAGGCGAAGGACCCGGAGAAGAACCTGCCGAAGGCGATCAATCAGGTGCCGATCCGGATTCTGTTCTTCTACGTGCTCGCCTTGGGCGTGATCATCTGCGTCACTCCGTGGTCAGAGATCGATCCTCGAAGCAGCCCGTTCGTCGCGCTCTTCCTCTTGATCGGTTTCGCGGGGGCGGCGGGTGCGATCAACGTCGTGGTGCTGTCTTCCGCGACGTCCGCCGCCAACAGCGGCCTGTTCTCTTCGAGCCGCATGATCTTCGGGCTCGCGACGACCCGCCAGGCCCCCGCTGTCTTCTCGAAGCTGACGCGCTCAGCCGTGCCCGGCGCGGCTCTGCTCCTGTCGGCGGTCGTGGTGCTGGCCGGCGGCTCGCTCGGCATGCTCTTCGACGACGCGTTCCGCCTCGTGACGACAGTGTCGTCGATCCTCTTCATCTTCGTCTGGTCGATCATCGTGATCGCCTACTTGGTCTACCGGCGCCGTCGCCCCGATCTGCATGAGTCCTCGCGCTATCGCCTGCGCTGGGGAGTACCCCTCAGTTGGGTTGTTCTGGGCTTCTTCGCGTCGATGCTCGTCGTTCTGGCGCTGTTCGAAGACACACGGGTTCCGCTGATCTGGACGCCCCTGTGGTTCGTCGCTCTCGCCGTCGCGTGGTTCCTCTTGAAGCGGGGACGTCGGAAGTCGGTGAGCCACCTCGACCGACGCTGATCAGCGTCCTGGTCGTCGTCAGGTGCGCACGTTCCCGCGGAAGGGGGATGCGCCATCTGGCCATGCCGCGAGACACACTTTGTTGCCGGAGCGGTCGGCGAGGATCCACGACGCGGGGGCCTCCGAGTCATCGACGACGCGGCCGCCCGCGGCGACAGCCTGGTCGAGGCGTGCCTGAATGTGGTCCTTCGAGAGCGAGACGTCGAGGTGCATCGCGTGCCGGAGCGGCTTTGCTGGATCGAGCTCCTGCATCCACACGGTCGAGCTCTGCCCGAGAGGATCGATCCCGTTGTCATCCGCCATCGGGGCATACCCGAGCACTGCGTGCCAGAACGGCAGATCGATCGCGTCGGGCTGTGCCGCGATCGCCACCTGCACCTCCTGGGCGGCACTCGTGTCAGCTCTTGCCCCGTGATCGAGCGCGACAGCGGAGATCGCGCGCGCCACATCGACATGCTCCTGCTCCGTCGCCCAGAGTTCGCGCGTCAGCTTGACGGTCAGGCGATCGGACGCCAGCGTCAACACGGTTCGCGGGCTCAGGCCCGGCAGATCTGCGATCGCGGCCGCCAATCGAGCGGCATCCGTCATGGATGCCACCCGGTAGACAGCCGTCGGACCACCATGAAGGATCGACCAGTCATCCAGTCCTGCACCGGTGAGAAATCCCCGCCACCCTGATTCGCTCATGTCGGCACCCTAAACGCACGTCCGGACATCGTCGAAAGACGTGACACCCGCACTTCCTTCCACGACGGGGACGCATCGCACCACACGCGCTCGCGATACGGTGGCCTCTCGGCCCGCGATCGGACAGTTCATGAGCGAAGACGAATACGGCGAGAGGCCAGGGTCACTACCGAGCGGTGTGCATCGCGCGCGTCCAGAGCTCGCGCGTTGGGTTAGGACCCTCGCCGCGATCGGGTGCCTTCTCGGCGGCTCGTGCTGGTGGTCCGCGGGGTCACCGAGAGCGAAGGGCTCTGGACGTGGGCGGGAGCAGCGTTGGTCTTGATCGGGGCTGCGGGACTGTTCGTGGCCCGATGGATGCAACGCCGCAACCTGTGATCTGAGCTCAGGACAATCGGCTTCGCTGAGCGTCCACGCAGCCACCCGCACGGCTCACAGATCGTCCTCGCCGTGGTCTCTGGCGTCGGCGACGCGGGCGATGAGCACCGTCTCCTCGTCGAGCGACAGGTCGATCACGGCACGAAGCAATCCGCCGAGAGTGGTCGAGTTCAGCAGACGGAATCGGTCGTATTCCCCCAGCGGGGTGATGGCGGCCAGCTGCCAGGACGCCTCCAGAGGGTCATCGGACAGCGGCGTTTCGGGATCCCACCGAGACTCCCCCAGCGCCGACGCGAGACTGCCGACACGCCGGACGACTCTCTCCGCCTCACGACGCAGCGGTTCGAGTGCGTCGTCCCACACGAGCGGTGGCATCGACGACACCTGAGCGATGGGGTACGGATCGTCTTCACTCCACTCGTCCACGGTGATCCGCTCGCCGCCTACGGCGACAACGTAGAGGTCTTCAGCGCCCGCCTCGATCTGCACGATGCGCGCCCTGGTGCCTACTGCCGAACGCTGGTCTCCGCCGCCGGCCTCGAGTCCTCGCTCGATGAGCACGACGCCGAACTCCGGATCCGTCACATCCAGCAGCCGCCCGATCATCGTGAGGTAGCGCGGCTCGAACACCCTCAACGCCAGAGGTGTGTAGGGGAACAGCACACTCCCCAGCGGGAACATCGCCATGGCGTCCATGAGAACCAGTCAAACAGCTGACGGAGTCACACAGCGGCAATCCTGCTGCGAATGCCAAAAGAGCCCGCAGCCGCTCGGACCCACTTCAGACGCCGGTCTCGGCGAGGATTCGCCCCGATGACACGGCTCGACGGAGCATCTCGAAGTCCGCCTCCGCGACATCCGCGTAGGCGGCCGACCAGGTCGCCGTGGCTTCCGCGAACTCCTCGGATCGACCGAGGTAGCCCACGATGGCGGCCGACGCCGGGGACTGCCCGTGGGCCCGAGCCAGAAGCGAGGCGCACAGCGCGCCGTATGAGCGGAACTGGTCGGCGTCGAGCTCATGCAGATCGATCGACCCTTTCATGTCGCGGAACTGGCGCCAGTAGTAGTCCACCCGGTGACGGTCCGCGGCGTCACCGGCCCAGCCGCGAATCCATCCGACGAAGAGGTCGGAGTTGGCCTGGAGAATCCGCTGCGCGGCGACGACTCGATGCCCCTCGATGAAGTCGGTGACGCCGTGGCGTCCGGGGATGATCGACCGGCGGCCGCTGTACGTCGCCAAGACGGACGGCGGAGCCTCCTTCGCCTGAAGGAAGAGCATGTCGCCGGTCGGGCCCTGGACTGCGAGCAGATAGCAGCGGGTACCGACGCTGCCGACACCGACCACGCGCAAGGCGAAGTCGACGACGCGATACTGCTCGAGCAAGAACGCGATGTCCTCGCGAAGCGTCGCACGGTACTGAATGAAGAGGTCGGTGACCTCGCCCAATGTCGCGTGGTCGACGTGGCGGAGGACGGGCGGTTGATCGACGATGCGGAGGCCGCCGTCCACGGAGTGCGTCGTCAATCGCTGCACGAGACGCTCGGACGTGCGGGAGCGGGCCTTCTTCGCGGCTCTGCGCACTGTCCGCTCGCCTCTCTCGCCGAGGTGGCGTGCCACCGACGACGTGTCGACCCGGGCGTAGTAGCGCTCGCGCGTGGAGAGTTGGCAGTAGCTCCGCAACCTCTTGCGGTACGCCTCCGCCGCAGCGAATGCGGCGTCGCGGCATGCGTCTTCGCTCAAGCCGATGTCGCGTCCGCTGATGTACACGCTTGCTGTGAGTCGGCGGACGTCCCACTCCCACGGAGCCACGCCACCTTCATCGAAGTCATTGAGATCGAAGACGAGGGCTCGTTCAGGTGAGGCGAAGAACCCGAAGTTGGAGATGTGGGCGTCGCCGCACGAGACGACCTCGAGATCGGTGGTGGGCGCATCGCGCAGGTCCGCCGCCATGACGGCCGCCGTCCCGCGGTAGAACGCGAACGGCGATTGCAGCATCCGTCCTACCCGCACCGGCACGAGGTCCGCGAGTCTGGACGCGTGCTGTTCCTCGAGGATGCCGAGGGGATCCCGCCCATCGGGCAGAACCAGTTCGGCCATGCGTCTTCGCGGCAGCCGCTTGCGCACCCTGCGCCCGACGTCGTCCGCCAGTGACCGTCGTTCGCCGTTGCCCATGGGGGCAGGCTACTCCGTGGTTTCGACGAGTAGTCGGCCGAGGCGATCGTACTTTCGTCGATGCCCGACGACCGACACGCTTGACGCAGCCCGGTCCGATGAGCGGCGGAGGGACGCGTCGGGAGTGCCGACACCGCCGATATCGTCGCTCTATGCGCTTCGTTCCTCCCACGTTGGACCCGGTGGTCGTCGCCGAGATCGATCGCCGGCTCTCGGCTGTCGCAGACGACAATGACGTCCGTATACCGTGGGCGATCGAAAGCGGAAGTCGGGCATGGGGCTTCCCCTCTCCGGACAGCGACTACGACTGCCGGTTTCTGTTCGTTCGCCCTCGCGACGACTACGTGTCGCTCTGGCCCGCACGGGATGTCATCGAGACCCCGCTTGACAAGACGTTCGACGTCAACGGCTGGGACCTCGCCAAGACGATCCGGCTGATCGCGAAGGGCAATGCGACCGCGATCGAGTGGCTCCGGTCGCCGATCATCTACACCGGCGATGGGGAGTTCCGCGATGGGCTTCTCTCACTTGCGGACGCGATCGCCGAACGCAGTGCCATCGGCAGGCACTATCTTCACGTCGCGATCCAGCAGCGCGACGGGGCGGCGACCCTGAAGCGCTTCTTCTACGTGCTCCGCCCCGCCGCGGCCCTGCGATGGCTCGACGCGCACCCGACGGCCGCGGTGCCTCCGATGGACCTTCCGACACTCCTTGAGGAAGGCGAGGTGGATACGGACGTCCGCGAGGCGGCGAGCGAACTCATCGCGCTGAAGGCACGCACCAGGGAACTGGGAACGGGAACTCCCCCAGCTGTCCTCGAGCGATTCGTTGCCACCCAGCTCGAGCGAGCGGAGCAGTTCGAGTCAATGCCGCCGACTAACGACCTCGAACGCTCCCGCACCCTCGCAGATGAGTACTTCAGATCGCAGTTGCGCTGACGCCGATCCCCCGCGTCACGACTCCAGCCAAACAAGCACGCCGCCGACGACAGCGGTGGTGCCGATCAGGCCCCACACCGCGGTCGTCCGCCAGAATCTCTCCGTGGCTGCCCACGCCGCGCTGAGGTACGCGGCCAACGCGATCACCGCGAGGACGGCGATGCTGCTCCCGACCGCGACGCCATGCACGCCAGCGGGGTAGGTGAGCGCAGTGACGAAAGTGGCGACCAGCACTATCAACATGCTGGCTATCACGATGAGCCAGGCCACGGGAAGCAGTGCAGCGAGAAGGCCTTCGTCGGCCGTCGATTCGTCGAGGGCCTCTCGCGCCGCCGACGAGATCTCCGAGCCGTCGGGCAGTCTGCTCAGAGAGCGCATCCGGTCATCGTCCGCGCGCAGGCCGCGCAGCATGGCTCCGTACGCTCGCAGTTCGCGACGTGTGGCGAGTCCATCGACGGCGATCCCGTAGCGACCCGCTTGGTCAAGGTGCTGTGAAGCACGGTACATCTCGACCAATCCCCGGCGAGCGGTCTCGTCGTGTGGGTCATCTGCGAGACGTGACTTCAGCGCGGACAGACTCGGCGACCCGGCGCGCTCCCCCATCTCGGGCTGTTCGTCGCTGGTCACCGCAGTATTCTCCCGCATCGTGCGATGCGACTCCGCGCACCGAGTCGTGCGGAGCCGATCTCAGTCTCCGAGAGTTGCAGGTCGGCCGACCGGCCGGCGCGCACATGTACGCTGATCTACTTGCCTCCGGCGAGTGGAGGGAGCCCGTCATGGATCAGACCGCGGCGGTGTGGCAACTTACGGTCGCGTCGGCCGCTGCTCGTGTAGGTGGGCCATTCGTGTCTGGCGCTGTGGATGGCGCGATCAATGCGCTCGTGTTCGGGTTGGATGGTTCGTCGCTCCGCGAGCTTGCCGGCATGTCCAGATCGTCGCGAAGTGAGGATGTGAGGGAGTTGCTCCCAGGTGCCCTCGCGGACGCGGGCGTATCGCCGAGTCCGAGTGAAGATGAGGCTCTGCTGATCACTTTGCGGGCGCTGGCGATTGAGACGCTCCTCGGGTGGATCCCTGTTCGCCAGTTGACGTCGTGGGCACACGATGCGATCGGCCACCTCGGCGTCGACGCCGCGCAGTCCATCGTCATGCTCGACGACGAACTCGATCTTGCAGAACAAGGCATCAGGAGCACCGTCGAACCCCGAATTGTCATCGAAGGCTTCCTCATCGCCACGAAGCCGTTTCTCGATCGCTTCTCGTTGCCGGCGGGCGCATGACGCCGAGGTCGTCACCCAGGTAAGCGATCCGACGAGGTGGAGCACGGCCAGCGCTACCTCGAACATCAGCTTCCGCTGCGTCACGGCAGCTTGGGTTGCCTCCCGGTCCGCCGCGATAACGCTCGACCCGTACGCCGACCCGTTCGAGGACGACCTGGCCGACGTCGCCGCACGCCTCAACGAGGGCGCGGTGGCCGCCGACGTGACCCGGATCGTTCAGGGATGAAGGTGGGCAAGCCTCGAAGTGTGGGCAAATCGCAAACCGACCCCGAGCCCAAGCACACGAAAAGGGTCAGAAGGCTGCGGAATTTCGCAGCCCTCTGACCCTTTTCTGTGACAGCGGCTCGTGGAGATGGGGGGAATCGAACCCCCGTCCATCGCTGGGTCTCCACGCCTTCTCCGGGCGCAGTCTATGCATGCGTTCTACTCGGCCCCGACCTTTGTCACAGACACCTAAGTCGACAGGCCCAGCCTGGTGAAAGTCCCGCGTGACGACCAGACGACATCACGCAGCAAGATTCCTAGATGACGCCAGAAACCGTGACGGAATCACACACGGACTGACGGACTCGGGCTCGCTACTTACGCAGCGAGGGCGAAGTCAGACTGCTTCTTATCGGCAGTTATATTTTTGCAGAGGGCGTTTACGAGATAACCCTGCATCCTCGGCCCGCTTCTCGTGGATTCGCAGGCGATGTCGAAACCGATCATCCCCGTGAACCTTCTTTCGAAGAGAACCACTGTCACACTGTGGAGTTGTCATTCACCCGGATGCCGTGGCATCCGAGCACACCAGCATACAACGCCCCTGCGGAGCCCGCCATTCCTCAGGCGAACTGCAGTTCTCCCCGCACGACCGAGTCTCCGGAGTGCGTGGGGTCTCCGTCTTCGGGCTCCTGTGAGATGTCGACGAGCACGAAGTCGTGGATGTCGATCCCCTCGGGAACGGTGAAGACGCCGTCGCGCCCTTCGAGCACGCCGAGGCTCACGAGATCGGAGGCATCGGCCTTGATCAGCCACACTTCGCGATACCCGTCCTCGAAGTCCTCCGCGTCGAGCTCGACGCGGACTTCGAGCTGCCCATCGGGGTTCTCGACGACGACCGCCTCCCCCGCCGACCCCGGATGATCGGGGAAGGCATCGAGGCTCGCGGCGGCCAGCTCGACGACCTGAACCGGCCGGACGACCGACCAGACGCCCACGGCGACGAGAACCATCGCGATGCTCGCGGCGAGGGTGAGCATGAGCTTCGTGAGCGCGCTCGTCCGACGTCGTGCGTGTCGAGCTGCGGGCGGCGCATCAGCGTCGGCCTGACCCGCCTCACCCGCAGCAGGCGGCGCTTCAGCGGCAGCGGCGCGGACCTCCGCCGAGATCCGCTCCCATACCCGCTCGGGCGGTGTCTCGAGGGGTCCGAGCAGCGCTGTGGCGCGCGCGACGTCGACGGTGTGCTCCAGTTCGGCGAGCTCCAGCGCGCAGTCGTCGCAGGCGTCGATGTGCTCCTGCTCGGTTGGCGTGAGCTCCTCGCCTGCAGCTGTCAGAGCGAGGCGCTCGGGGTCAAGATGCGACATGTCCCACCTCCAATCGTGTGCGCATGCGGGAGAGACTTCGTCGGATATGGCTCTTCACGGTGCCGAGCGGCATCTGGAGCCTCTCGGAGATCTGATCGTGAGTCAGATCGTCGTAGAAAGCCAATCGCACGACTCTTTGAGCGTCGGGTTCGAGCCGGTCGATCTCGTCGGCCAGCAGAAGGCTGTCGCCGAGATCGATCTCTGCGCCGACCATCTCGTCCGGGGTCGCGAGCCGCTGCAGCTCTTCCTGCAGCGCCCTCACTTTCGCGCGTGCCTCGTGCATGTCCGCCACTCGCCGCTTCGTGATGGCGACGAGCCACGTCGAAATTCTCGACTTGGACGGATCGTACGAAGCGCGCGACGTCCACGCCGACACGAAGGCCTTCTGCGTGGCATCCTCCGCGTCACCGCGGTCACCGAGCGAGCGGAGCGCCAGCGTGAAGACGATCGGCGACCACCGCCGGTAGATCTCCTCGAGCGCACGCTCATCCCCGTCGCGAAAGCGCTGGGCAAGATCCAGCTCGTCCGGGCTTGTCACGCCGGCTCCTCTCCTCTGCTCGTCTTCGCAGCAGGTTCACGCGATGGGGGTCGCGATGGCCACCACGTTATCGGTGTACCTGCCCACTGTTGCGTCGTATCCCCCGCCGCACGTGATCAGCACGAGCGTCCGATCTCCCGTTCGGGCGAACAGGTCGTCGACGGGCAGTTCGGTCTTCGGGTAGTAGGTGACGCTCGTCACGGCGTACCTGTGCGTGGTACCCGCGGCATCCGTCATCTGCACCTCCGCTCCCGCGGAGAGATCCCGCAGCCTGCTGAACGGCCCGATGGGATGATCGGGCGAGTCCACGTGCGCCGAGATGACGACGTTCCCCTGCTCGCTCACGGCGTCCGAACCGAACCGGTACCAGCCGCCGATCGCAGGATCGGGATCCAGTTCCATGAATCCACCGGGTTCGACTCCGACAGGGACGATGGGCATGTCTACTCCGATGGAGGCGACCGCCACCCGCACGGGAGGAACAGGTTCCTGCACCGGTGCGAGGGTGGCGGCCGCGACGGGGACGTCGACCGTCGGCGTGGGGGGTGCCGGCGGCGACGACTCCACCGGGACGGTCGGGACCGGAGCGCTGGGGGTGGCTCCGCATCCCGCCGTCCCGAGGACGATCGCGACAGTGGCCAGAACCGTCGCGATCGTCCTCTTCATCGGGTGTCTCTGGCTCAGCGGCCCGACCGCGAACGGACGGCGACGACCGAACCGGCACCGATGGCGGCGATGAGCAGGATGCCGCCGCCGATCAGGAGCATCTGGTTCGTTGCGTCACGCTGGGCGAGCTGCCCTCCGGTGCCGGAGTTGACCCCGTCGGGAGCAGAGTGCAGACCGCTGATCGTCTGCACGGCGAGGGCGAGGTTCTCGTCCTCGAGGCTGCCCCACGCGTACACGATCGTGAGCGTGCCTTCCTGGATCGCGACGTCTGCCGGCCCGATCACCGGGTCGGTCGTGCCTGCTGCGGCGACGGCTGCCGAGATGGTGCCGGCGGGGAGGTTGAGCGTCGCCTCGTTCGGGTTCGTGAGGTCTTCGATGACCGGCGCACCACCCGCGAGGATGTCGACGGCGGGCGCAGCCGCGGTGTGACGCACGGTCAGGCGACCCTCACCGGCGGCGGTCGTGGCCGTGTCGTTGACGAACGGCGTGACCGTCGGGCTTCCGTCGGCGGTGAGGTGGGCAACGGCGGTGTAGTTCGTGCCGGCTGCGAGCGTCAGGGTGACGGGTCCGAGGACGGGGGCACTGTCATCGGCAGCGTCCGGCGCGGTCAGCGCGACGGAGTAGTCACCGGCGGGAAGCGCGAGGGGACCCGCGAGGTCGCCGGGCTCGAAGTCGTCGAGGGTCAGGTCTCCGTTGACATAGACATCGACCGGTGTGTCGGGGATTCCATGGAGGACGGACAGCTGGGCGTTGGCCGACGTTGCGGCCTGGGCCGGGGCGATCAAGCCCATGGCGGCGATGGCTCCAGCCACGACGCCCAGGGTGATGGTCTTGCGCACGGTGGTCTCCTTCATCGGGGGCGGTCCGATCACCGCCCGTTGATGAGTTGTTCCCGAGGCGAGGCGGATCTGGATGCACCTGCGTGAAGAAATCTTTCGGAATCCGCATCGCACGCCCGAGCGAACTAGTCTTCTCGACATGAGCGACGTCATCATCACGGTCCGCGGCGAGCACGAAGTACGAGTCGCGCCCGAAGAAGCCATCGCACACATCTCCGTCCGGACCGAGGGCCCCGACCGTGGCGGCGTCGTCGAGAAGATCGCGCAACTCACCGCGCCCCTCCGCGACGATCTCGCGGCGCGCAAGGCAGCCGGCGGAGTCGCCGACTGGTCGAGCCAGCGCGTGTCGCTCTGGGCCAGCAGGCCGTGGAACAACGAGGGCACGCAGCTCGCCCTCGTGCACTACGCGTCGGTGGAGATCACGGCGACGTTCACCGACTTCGCCGCACTGTCGTGGTGGATCAGCGAGGTCTCCGAACGCGACGGCGTGCAGATCGACGGCGTCGCGTGGCAGCTCACCCCTGACTCAGCGCGCCTGACCGAGGCCGCCGTCGCGGCCCAGGCTGTGCGGGTGGCCGTGGAGCGGGCCAACGCGTATGCGACGGCGATCGGACTCACGACCGTGACGGCACGCGAGATCGCCGATCTCGGTCTCCTGGGGCGTGGCGAGAGCGCGCCGCCGTCGCCACGCATGATGGGCATGGCGAAAGCATCGTTCGCAGCGGATGCCGCGGCATCCGGTCCTGCCGTGGAGTTCCAGCCCGACGACATCGTCGTCTCGGCCGCTGTCGAGGCCCGGTTCAGCGCGACCTGAGGCGGAGCGTCCTCAGTCGCCCAGCCGGTTGCGGGAGCGCATCGCACGCTCGGCCTCGCGCTTGTCTTCGCGCTCGCGGATCGTCTGACGCTTCTCGAACTCGCGCATACCCTTGGCCACCGCGATCTCGACCTTGGCTCGGCCGTCAGAGAAGTAGAGACGGAGCGGGATGAGCGTGTAGCCGCCCGCCGAGACGGCGTGCGACAGCTTCACGATCTCCTCCTTGTGAAGGAGCAGCTTACGCGTGCGCTTCGACGAGTGGTTCGTCCAGTGCCCTTGCGAGTACTCCGGGATGTGCACGGCGTCGAGGAAGACTTCTCCCCCGTTGATGAATGCATAGCCGTCGGAGAGGTTCGCGCGACCCTGTCGGAGTGACTTCACCTCGGTGCCGGTGAGCACGAGACCCGCCTCATACGTCTTCTCGATGGCGTAATCGTGGCGCGCGCGACGGTTGGTCGCGATGACCTTCTCGCCCCGTTCCCGTGGCATCGTGACTCCTCGATCGGCCGTCGACGGCGAATCCGTCGACGTGGCAGCCTGTCAGTCTACAACGAGACCCGGAAGGTCGGTGCGTGGGAGCCGGCTCGCGATCAGGCGCGCAGCCATCGCCGGATGGCCAACCCGGCCGAGATCGCCGCGAGCGCCACGCCGATAGCGATGAGGATCGGCACGACGAGCCACGCCTCCCCGAGACCCACCCAGGTGGTGACGAAGTTGATCCGTTCGCGGAGGTACCCGTTGACGCCGAAGTGGACTCCCGCGATGACCGCTCCGCTCGCGAGCACCGATCCGATGAGCGCCGCGAACACGCCCTCCAGAACGAAGGGTGTCTGGATGAACCGGTTCGAGGCACCCACGAGACGCATGATGCCGATCTCGCGCCTTCGCGCGTATGCCGACAGTCGGATGGTCGTCGCGATGAGCAGCACGGCCGCGACGAGCATGAGTCCCGCGATGCCGACCGCTATGTACGTGGCGACGGTGAGCGCTGAGAAGAGAGGCTCGAGATACTGCATCTCGTCGCGCACTTCTTCGATGCCCTGCGTTCCCGCGAAGGCTTCGACGATGACGTCCGACTGACGCTGATCGACGAGACTGATGATGTACGTCTCGTTGAGGCTTTCGGGAGAGATGACGCTCGCGTCCTCCTCGCCCAGCAGGTTGACGACGTTCTGATACGCCTGCTCGCGATTCTCGAACACGACCCCGCTGATGAGTCCTGACAGCGCCGGGCTTTCGAGCCGAGTCTCCACCTCGGCGAGCTGTTCGGGCGTCGCGACGCCGTCGGCGCACGTCGTCGCCGTAGAGATCTCGGTGCACATGTAGATCTTGACCTGGGCCCGATCGACCCAGAAGTCGCGCATCGTGCCGATCTGCATCTGCATGAGGATGGCGGCGCCGACGAAGGCGAGCGACACGAAGGTCACGAGCACGACGGAGATCACCATGGAGGCGTTGCGTCGGAGCCCCGTGAAGGCCTCGGACAAGATGAGTCCGAACCTCATGACGTCGGCCCCACTTCGTCGTCGTCACGTGTGCCGAGCCCGAGACGGTCAGCGAGGCCGAGCTCCTGCACGTCCATCTCGATCGCTTCGACGACCGGGATCGGATTGGTGCGCGGGCGGGCTGGTTCCTCGCCCTCGTTCGGTGCATCGACCTCGGCGGGTCCCGCATCCGGGTGCACGGGACTGGCGATGTCGGCTGCGGGGACTGGCGCCGGATGAGGGGCGGGATCGGATGCCGCGGGCTCTCGGATCTCGGCGATGGCCAGGCGGTCCGCGGCCTCCGCGATCGCGGCTTCCGTCGCCGCTACGGTCTCCGCCTCGAGGACGGGTTCGGTCGCAGCCGCGACCGCCTCGACCGCAGCATCGACGGCGAGCGGCTCCACGACGCCCGTCTCGACGATCTCGCGATGGAGCTCGAGGACGGCGGTGAGTGCGGCGACGGCCGCGGCACCCTTCTCGGGCTCAGGAGCCAGACTCGGGAGCCCGGAGGTGTCGCCATACCCGCCGTGACGCTCGTCACGGACCATCTCGCCGTCCCGCAGTTCGATGACGCGGCGCTGCATCTGGTCGACGAAACCCGCCTCGTGGGTGGCCATGACGACCGTCGTGCCTCCCGCGTTGATCCGCGCGAGCAGTTGCATGATGTCGACGGACGTGCCGGGATCGAGGTTTCCTGTCGGCTCGTCGGCCAGCAGGACCTGAGGTCGGTTGACGAGCGCGCGCGCGATGGCGACGCGCTGCTGCTCACCGCCCGACAGTTCGTTCGGGAAGCGCTTCTCCTTGCCGGCAAGGCCCACGAGGGCGAGAACCTCCGGGACGGCCTGCTGGATGAATCCGCGCGACGACCCGATCACCTGCAGCGTGAACGCCACGTTCTGGAAGACGGTCTTCGTCGGCAGCAGCCGGAAGTCCTGGAAGACGGCGCCGACGTGGCGCCGGAAGTACGGCACCTTGCGGTTGGACAGAGTACGCAGGTCGCGCCCGAGCACGACGACGCGCCCGTCCGACGGGGTCTCTTCTCGGAGGATCAATCGCAGGCACGACGACTTCCCCGACCCGGAGGCGCCGACGAGGAACACGAACTCACCGCGCAACACCTCGAAGTCGACCTCGTTGAGAGCGGGTCTGGCGGTGCCTCGGTATCGCTTCGTGACGTTTTCGAACCGGATCATGGCTCACTGAGCCTAAGCGCGCGGGCGCCAGGGAGTCCGCGCGACACCCGGACGCGGGTCATCTTCTCCTCCCCGACGAGGTCTGCGGAAGCGTTGTCCACAGGCGCCGGATTGTCCCTCTGATCGGGGGTGGGAATGTCGGTGGCACTCGTCAGAATGGACCCTATGGATCACCTGCAGAATCGGCTCGATGCGCTCAGCGCCGTCGTGTCCGATCTGCGTGGTTCGATCGATGTCGACCGCGTTTCCGATGAGCGGCTCATGACGGTTCTCGCCGACGTCGCACGTGCCCAGCGTCAGATCGAGGGGCTCCTGATCGATGCCGTGGGCGAGGTCGCCTCACGCTCGAACTCGCCCATGATGACGGAGCAGCTGACGAGCCGGCTGGGGTGCCACGATCTCAACGAGCTCGTCCAACGCACAACGCTCCTGTCTCCCCGCTCGGCGAGCCGTGTCATCCGCGCCACGGCAGCCGTGTGCGGTGAGCGCGCGCTCGTCAGTCGCGAGAAGCTCGAGCCCCTGTTCCCCGCTTTGCGCGGCGCGATGCTCGAGGGTGCCGTCGGTATCGACGGGATCGTGGCCGCTTCCAGCGACATCATCGCGTCGCGGCGTCGCGTGAGCCGTGAGCAGCGTCACCTCGCTGACGAAGCCCTCGCCGCTGCGGCGAAAGGCACCGGCTTCGACGGCGCTCCCCCCGTCTGCGCCGACCTGCTGCGCGTGCAGGCGCAGGTGTGGACGAACGCGTTCGATCAGGATGGCGCGGAGCCGCGCGAACGCATCACGGTGCATCGACGGGGATTCATCCTCGGGCCCGCTGGCATCGGGGGGATCCCCGTGCGCGGAACGCTCATGCCCGAGGTTGCGGCGCAGTTCCAGCAGCTCTGCGACGCGATGCTGAATCCCCGCGCCGGTGTCCGTTTCGACGATCCTGATGCCGAGATCGAGGTCGATGCCGGCCTCGATCCGGACTCCCGCCGTCCCGAGGCGCCGGTCGACTCGCGTACCCGAGCGCAGAAGCAGCATGACGTCCTCGCGACGGTACTGGGTGTCGCGGCAGCGAGCGGAGACCTTCCGACCGTCGGTGGCGCGGCTCCGACGCTCGTCGTGTCGGTGCGCGAAGAAGACCTCGTCGCCGACACTGGACACGCCTTCGTCGAGGGGTGCGAGCAGCCGATCTCGATGATGGCCGCGCGTCACGTGGCGTGTACAGGTGGCGTGCAGCGCGTCGTATCCGACGACTCGGGCCGCATTCGCAGCTTGGGCACGACCGATCGCGTCTTCAATCACCATCAGCGTCGCGCGATCGCCCTGAGAGACGGTGGATGCATCATCCCGGGCTGCGGCATCCGGGCCGCGTGGTGCGAGATCCACCACGTCCACGAGCATTCGCGGGGCGGACCCACGCACACCGACAATGGCGTCCTGCTCTGCTGGTTCCATCATCGGTTCCTCGATACGAGCGGCTGGCAGGTGCGCATGAACAAGGGGTCACCCGAAGTCAAGGCACCACTGTGGTGGGATCATCGCGCCCAGTGGCGCCCCGTCACCACATCACCGACACGACTTCGGCGAGCCGTTCTCGCGCGCTCGGGGTAGGGCGACAGGCAAACGGGTAGCGTTGCGGCATGACCGACAAGGCGGTGCCGAATCTGCCATCGCGCGACTTCGATCGCACGAGCGCCTTCTACGGAGGGTTCGGCTTCGAGGAGACGTATCGCGATGACGCTTGGCTGATCCTCTGTCGCGGCGACGTTCAGCTGGAGTTCTTCCTGTTCCCCGAACTCGTCCCCGGTACGAGTTCCTTCATGTGCAGCATCCGCGTCGACGACGTCGACGAGCTCTATGAGCAGATCAAGCGCACCGGACTCGTCGAAGCATCGACGGGGTTCCCGAGGCTGCATCCTGTCCGGCTCCAGCCGTGGGGACTTCGCGCGGGCTTTCTCATCGACCCCGATGAGACGCAGCTGCACCTGATCGAGAACGAGGCGTAGCCGGATCGACCGCGGCTGCCGGGTAGACGCAGACGGAGGTCACTCTTCCGGAGCGTTCGAGACCTCTACCGCCGCGCGACTGCCGACGCGAGCGCCGTAGAGGATGAACCCCAGCATCACGACGCACCCGGTGACGATTCCGATCGCGAGCACCCACGTCGACACGGGCAGAACCGCGATGAGTCCGCTCGCGATCGACACGAGGCCGGCGAGCATCGTCGGCCGCTCTGCGCGGACGTGAGCAGCGAGCCACGCCTCGTCGCTCACCATGGTGCTGGGCACACGGATACCGGCAAAGGGGTTTCGTCTGAGGCGCCCGGATGCCGCCGCGCGCGCCATCCACAGGAGGAGAACGCCGGAGCCGACCATGACGGCGAGAAGGAGGATCCTCACGGCCGCGTCGCTATCCATCCTGACGATCCCTCGCGCGTGCGCTCAGTCGTCGTCCTTGCGCTTGCGCCAGCGGATACCGGCCGCGATGAGCCCGTCGAGGTCGCCGTCGAAGACGACCGCCGGGTTGCCGACTTCGTAGCCTGTGCGAAGGTCCTTGACGAGCTGCTGGCCGTAAAGGAAGTACGACCTCATCTGGTCGCCCCAGCTGGCCGTGATGACGCCGGCGAGTTCCTTCTTCTTCGCCGCTTCCTCTTCGCGCTTGAGGAGCAGCAGGCGCGTCTGCAGCACGCGCATGGCTGCGGCGCGGTTCTGGATCTGCGACTTCTCGTTCTGCATCGAGACGACGATCCCCGTCGGGATGTGCGTGATGCGGACGGCCGAGTCGGTCGTGTTGACGGACTGACCGCCGGGACCGGACGACCGGAAGACATCGACGCGGATGTCCCCCTCGGGCACGTCGACCTCGACGGCCTCTTCCATGACCGGGATGACCTCGACCGCAGCGAACGACGTCTGGCGCTTGTCGGCTGAACCGAATGGGCTGATACGGGCGAGACGGTGAGTCCCCGCCTCGACAGAAAGGGTGCCGTATGCGTAAGGCGCGTCGACTTCGAAGGTTGCGGATTTGATGCCGGCACCTTCGGCGTACGACGTGTCCATGACCTTGACGGGGTACTTGTGACGCTCGGCCCACCGGAGGTACATGCGCATGAGCATCTCTGCGAAGTCGGTCGCGTCGTCACCGCCGGCGCCCGAGCGGATGGTGACGACCGCCGAGCGGGAGTCGTACTCTCCGTCGAGCAGTGTCTGCACTTCGAGCTGGCCGATGACGTCTTCCAGCTCGGCGAGCTCCTTGCGGGCCTCGTCGGCAGAGTCCTCGTCGTCCATCTCGATCGCGAGTTCGATGAGGACGTCGAGGTCGTCGAGCCGTTGCTCGATATCGGTGATGCGCTTGAGCTCGCTCTGACGGTGGCTGAGCGCGCTCGTCACCTTCTGCGCCTTCTCGACGTCGTCCCAGAGGTCTGGCGCGCCGGCCTCATCACTGAGGCGTGCGATTTCTGCGGTGAGCGCATCCACGTCGACGACAGAACGAATGTCGTCGAACGTGGAGCGCAGCGCCTGGATGTCGGCGGAAAGATCGAGTTCGAGCATGACACTCCAGACTAACGTGGATGGGCGTGACTGATTCTCCTGGGACCCCCCGCGCTCGCGACGTCCTGTGGCAGTTCGGTCCCATGGTGTATGCCCCGACTGTCCTCTTCGCCCTCGGCGAGGGTGCCGTCCTCCCCCTCATCCCCGTCATCGCAGCCCGATTGGGGGCGGACGTCGCCACGGCGGCGCTCGTCGCCTCGGCGCTCGTCGTCGGCCAGCTGTGCGGCAACATCCCGGCGGGATGGGCCGTCGCACGCCTCGGGGAACGCGTCACGATGGCGATCGCGGGGTTCGTCGCCTTGGCGGGTGTGGTCGGAATGGCGCTCGCGCCGTCGCTGGGCGTTTTCGCGATCGCGGTGCTCCTCATCGGCTTCTGCGCGGCCGCCTTCGGGCTCGCACGGCACTCCTTCATGACGACGCGCGTCCCCCTCCCCTTCCGCGCCCGGGCGCTCTCGCTCCTCGGTGGCACGTTCCGGCTCGGCATGTTCATCGGTCCGTTCGCTGCCGCACTCCTCCTGGCGATCTTCGGCGACGAGAACGCTGCGATCTGGTTCTTCGGCGTGTGTCTGATCGCGACCGTCGCGCTCGTTCTGTTCGGACCTGATCCCGAGAGGCAATTCGCTCCGGTGACGACTCGGAACGGCTCATCGCTCGCCGAGGACACCGGCGAAGTCGTCACGGGATCGATCCCCGCCGTCGAGCGGGTCGGCGTGTTCCGCACGATGTGGCGCTACCGCGGCGTCCTCGCACGACTCGGGCTCGCTGCGGCATCCCTCTCCGCCGTCCGATCGGCACGACAGGTCGTGCTTCCGCTGTGGGGCGTCTCGATCGGGCTCGACGCGCAGACGATCGCTCTCGTCGTGGGCGTTTCCGGTGCGATCGACTTCGCCCTGTTCTACGCGAGCGGCCAGGTGATGGACCGCTTCGGTCGGCTGTGGGCGGCTCTTCCCGCGATGGTGCTCATGGGTACGGGATTCATCGCGCTGTCCTTCACACACGACGGCGCTCAGGCGGCGATGTGGTTCGCGCTGTTCGCTGCCGTGCTCGGGGTCGGGAACGGTCTCTCGAGCGGCATCCTCCTGACTCTCGGAGCGGATGCCGCTCCGAAAGACGATCCCGCACCGTTCCTGGGGTCCTGGCGCACACTGACCGATGCGGGAGGCGCGGTCTCGCCGCTCCTCGTGTCGGGCATCGCCGCCGCGGCATCCCTCTCGGTCGCCACAGGGGTCGTGGGCGCGATCGGGTTGCTGGGCGCGCTCGCGTTCGTCCGGTGGGTGCCACGCCCGGAGGCGATGACATGAGCACGGATGCCACCGACGCCGCGGTGATGCGCTTCTGTCGGAGCCGCTCCGGCGGTCGGCGCTGTACGCGCCCGCTCGGCCACGTGGGGCTGCACCGCCACCGCGCAATCATGTGGACGGATGCCGGAGCCGACGAACCCCGGTGCCCCGGCTCGGGAACCGCGGCCGTCGCCGCGACGCCCCTTGCCGACGGCTACCCGCACGGGCGGGCGCTGTGTCCCGTGTGCGTGCGATTCGTCGCGCTGCAGAGCGGCGTGCTCGTCGCCCATGACACATCCGATCCGACGGAGACGGATGACGAAGCCGCTCGGCGCGCGGTCTGGCTGAACACCCACGGGTGGTGAGAGCCGGAGCGTTCACGGACGGTGCCGACAACGAGCTTCCCAGGTTCTCAGTCCGCGATCGGGCAGCCGGGCGTCCGGTTCGTCACCCCCTGCATGGCACAGCCGACACCGGCCACACTCAGGCGGCGCGCCAACGCAACCGTGAATCAGTGGAGCTGATCTTGCACTGCATGAGTGTGCCTCCTGACGTGTAGCCGTACCAGCCTGCGACGGCTCGCGCGCAGAACGCTCCCGCTGTGACAGACCCGCTCACCACCGGACCCGGCGGGCCAGGCGGCGGAGGCGGAGGCGGTGCTGGCGACGGCACGGAGGCGGTGGCCTCGGATCGCTTCGACACGGATACATATCCCGCCAGCGTCCCCGTCAACTGCACGCTGATCCGGGCGCCGACTCTCGCGTTGGTCACCGCGAGGGTGGCCTGTGTCGCGTTCGCGATCGGTGCGCCGTTGGCGAGCCACTGATAGCTCAGTTGGGTGCCCGCCGTCCATGCCCCCGGCCGCGCGGTCAGAGTGGAACCGACTCTCGCCGCACCGCTGATGGTGGGAGTTCCGGCGGTCAGGCACCCGAGATTGGCCGCGGCGTTCTCACTGAGGGCGACCGTGCCGCCCATGACGACACGCTTCGTCGCACCCAGTTGGCTGAGCGAGGAGCGCACATGGCTGGGCACGCACGCGGGCGTCGTGATGTACAGCGGTGCACCGAGCCGCCCCGCCAGCGCTCCGGCCGCGAGCGCATCGGGGAACGCCGTACCGGTCGCGAGAAATGATGTGTCGGTCGAATCCGGGCTGAAGTAGGCGTTGTTGATGAGCGCAGCGGTCTCGTACCGGTTCACGCCGCCGTAGCGAGTCACGGTGAAGTACGAGCTCAGCTGAGCCGCGATGCCTGCCGACACCGCGTTGGGTCCACCGGCGATCCCCACCGACGTGACGCCCAGAGTATGAAGCGCATCGAGCGTCTGTTGCGTGACGGTCGGTCGTTGCCCGTCGACGAGGATCACGGGCGCTCGACGGCTACCCGCGGCTCCGGTCGCAGCCAGCGCGTCGGGAAACGAGCGGCCCGTGGCGATGATCGCGTGTGTGGAGCTCTCGAACAGAGTCGTGACGATACCGAGTCCTGTTGCATACCTGCTGGCCCCACCGAGACGGGTGGTCGGCGCGATGCCGGCGAAGGTGTTGAGCACGCTGTCATCGACCGCAACCGGACCGCCGACGACGTAGATCTGCTCAGGAGCGAGACGTCGCACCTCGTCGAGCACGGCCGGCGCCGTAGACGTCGGGTGGGTGAGCAGCAGAGGTCCACCGAGCAGAGCGGCCGCAGCCGCAGCGGAGAGCGCATCCGGGAAGGTCGTTCCTGTAGCGATGAAGACGGCGGGAACACCGGGCCCGTACTGTGCCGATGCCGCGACTGCGGTCCGGTATCTTGACGCCCCGGCCAGGCGCGTCACCCCGTCAGGGAACGGCGCGATCACAGGCTGACCGGGTTGGCTGGGCACCTCGGGAGCGACCGTGATCATCACCGCAGGAAGAGTCACCGTCGCGGCACCGCAGTCGCCTGACAGTTCCGATTCGATCGCGGCAAGCTCAGCAGGGTCGACAGCCAGCGACCAGCGATACTTGAGCAGCGCCCACGATGTGACGTACTCGCACGTGTATGCCGTATTCGACGGCAACCATCGGGCGGGATCCTTATCCGCTTTGGACTGGTTCGCAACCGTCGAAGAGACGCTCAACGCGTATGGGACATCCAGGTCGTTCGAAAACGCGCGTCGCTGCTCGTCGCTCCACGCCGACGCTCCGGACCGCCACGCCTCTGCGAGGGCGACGACGTGGTCGATCTCGATCTCGGCAGGCGCCGTCGCGACGAACCCGTCGTACGGTGAAACCCAGGTCCCACCGCTGAGGGCACATCCGGCTTCGATCTCGACCTCGGTGGTCGACTCTTCGAGAAGCACCTCGAAGCGTGTGTTGCATCCGTCTGAGTCAGCGTCGATCCAATGCTCGAACCGGTCTCGGTCGTAGGGCGGCGCGGTGGTCTCGGGTGCTTGCCTCAGCAAGCCGGGCAACTGCGATGCGAGCACATCGCCGGCCGTTGCCGGAACCGCGACGAACACGGACGCGATCGCCGTCGCGGCTGCGAGCAGCGCGACGCCAAGTCGGTGGCGCATTCTGGTGTCTCCCCTGATAGCTCCCAGAGCGAAGTCGACTCCAGACAGTACAGCCACGCCGCTTCGAACTCCACTGCTGCGCCGAACCGATCTCCACGCTCGCGCGTGATCAGCGCAACGCCGTGCGGCTCGTCGCTGTTGCCCGCAGCTCGACACCGTCGGGTACGAAAAGCGTGAAGACGGGCGGATGCCACGTGGTCGCCACCGTGACCCGCGCCGACGTGCCGTCGGGAGACTCGGCGCGCATCAGGTCGACCGGGACGCCGGTCACCGCGAGGAGGGTCGCAGCCTGCGTACGGACGTCGTCGGAATTCAGACGTGCGATGGCGACGCCATCGACGACCTCGAGCACGAACCCGTCCGCACCCGCCAGCGCGGCGGCATCCGCCAGCGCGTCGAGTCGCTTCTGACCGAGGTAGAGGCTCGTCGCATCGACGCAGACGAGTACGGTCGCGAGGGCCAGCACCGCATAGCCGAGGGCGAGGAGCAGGACGCTGCCGTCGTCGTCCCGGTGGATCGGTTTCTGCGATCCGCGGCCGACCCGGTGCGTCGCGGTCAGTCGTCTCATTCCTGACCCCACAGCCGCGAAACTCTCTGCAGCCCCGTCGCTTCTATCGGCACGGCGGCGATCCGATCGAGCCCGAGCAGAGCAGGCACGAGAGGCAGCGTGACGGTCGTGCGCACCGTCACAACGATGGTCGAACCCGCCTGAGGACAGTGTCCCTCGGCCGGCGTGCACGTGACCGAGACGTCGACTGTGGCGGCATCCATGTCGTACTCGTCAGCGACGGCGGCCATGACGCGTCGAGCCCGCTCGTCCGCCTCCGCGCTGTCCGATGCCGTGGAGATGGCGCGAGCGACGTGACGCGCCGCGGAGACGGCTCCGAGCGAGTGCTGCTGGACGATCCCGAGAGTCACGATGAGATAGACGATCGGCACGAGCAGCACGACCCCGACGAGGATGAACTCGAGCGCCGCCGACCCCCGCTCGGGATCATCTCTCGGCACGGCACTCGCGTCAGTCGAACGACTCTGCCGGCGCATGAGCCGTGACCTCCAGCATCCGCGGCGCACCGAGCAGGCCGATGAGCGGCAGTGCGGCGTGGACCGTGACATCGATCGTCGGGTAGCCGAACACGTCACGCTCCTCGACGATGACATCGCTCACATACCCTTCGCCGACCGCGCGCGCGACGATCTCCCGCACGCGGACCTCGCCATCGGCGAGTGACGTATCGGCGAGTGCCGCGTGGTACGCGCCGTCGATCGCGGCATCGTGCACGACGTTGCGTACGTAGACGGCGAGCCCGAACTGGAGGACGCCGAGGGTCAGCAGGGTCAGGAGCGTGCCGACGAGCACGAACTCGACGGACCCCGACCCGCTCCCGTCGGCGAGCGCATCGCGGAGGCGGCGCATGTCGCTAGATGCCTGACACGCGTGAGATCGCCTGCTCGAACAGGCTCGACAGGGCCGGCCCGGCAAGCGCCCAGATGAGGATGACGAGCCCTGTCAATACCTTGATAGAGTTTTGTCAAGATGAGTGAAACCGAGGCTTCCGCGGTGATCTATACCCGCATATCTCAGGACCGCAACGGCGAGGGACTGGGAGTGGAGCGGCAACTGAAGGAGTGTCGCGCCCTCGCGAAGAAGCTCGGGATGAGTGTGGATGCCGTGTACAGCGACAACGACGTCTCTGCGACTACAGGTCGTGCGCGTCCGCAGTTCGAGGCGATGCTCGATTCCCGACCGCCCGCGATCATTGCCTGGCATCAAGACCGCCTCTTGCGGCTCACCAGCGACCTCGAGAAGGTCATAGCGCTCGACGTACCGGTGTACACGGTGACTGCTGGCACATTGGACCTCAGCAGCCCAGCGGGGCGCGCTGTCGCCCGTACAGTCGCCGCATGGTCGACGTATGAAGGTGAGCAGAAGGCAACGCGGCAGAAGGCCGCGAATGCTCAACGCGCCGAGCGTGGCGTGTGGCATTTCAGCCGACGCCCTTACGGTTACGAACGCAGCCACGGGAAAGTAGTAGTCGTTCCGGCTGAGGCAGAAGTGGTGCGCGAAGGTTTCGCCCGCTACCTCAAGGGTCACTCTTACTACGAGATCGCGAACGACTGGAACGAACGCGGCGTACCGACATTCTCAGGACCGTGGAGCATGGCACGCGTTCGCGAGATGCTTCGGAATCCCGCCTATGCGGGTGAACGTTGGTACAAGGGCGAGAAGATCGGCGACGGGGACTGGGAACCCTTGATCGATCTCGACACCTGGGAGTCATACAAACGGATGCGCGCGCGCCGCAAGCGGGCCGGCGATTGGTCGACGCAGACGAAGCATCTCCTGTCAGGGATCATCTACTGTGGCGTGTGCGGGATGCCGATGCTCGCCCGTCCGGACCGGGGCCGACAGGTCTACTCCTGCACAAAGAATTGGTGTACGTCTCGCGGTGCAGCCGACGTCGAGTCGGTCGTTGAGGGCGTAGCGATCGCGCGCCTGCAAGATCCCGAGTTCGTGAAGTCCCTCCACACCACCCCGGACCTCGAGCCGGTCGAGAAGGAGCTACGCACCCTGGCGGCGCGGCGCGACGATCTGGCACAGATGTTCGGTGAGGGCATACTGTCTCGTCAGGCTGTCACGGAACAGTCCCGCGATCTCACGAGCAAGATCAACGCCCTGTCGCAGCGGCTTGACGCCCTGCGTGAGTCGTCGCCGCTGTCGGATCTCGCGATGGCAGAGAGTATCCCTGAACGGTGGGCCGCGCTCCCGCTGCCTATCAAGCGGAGGATCTTGCAGTCGCTGATGACCGTCAGGGTGCAGAAGGTTCGCCCCGGGCGTCGACCGTTCAACCCTGAGTCAATCGACATCGAGTGGATGGAGATCTGAATGGAGATACTGGCGACCATCGTCGCGGTATGCGAGAGGCACAGGGATTCCGTCGTTGGACAGTGGGATCTCGTGCGTTCAGGCGGGCGGCTCGTTGTCAGGTCGCCTTTCAATGAAACCCGCCAACTGCTACGAGTCGGGCAGAGCGGAGATGCCACTGTGTGGGACTTCAAGACCAATAGCCATGTTGCCGCGAAGAATGGCGTCCGCGAGCCAGGCAAAGGACACTTCCGGGTTCTGCTTGAGTGCCCTCGACCATCGTGCGAGTACGCGCCTCAGATGCGCCTGCGTCCGTTCCGGGATCTTCTACGAGAACGCCTGACCGCTATGGACGCGTCTGGAGTCAAGAAGGCTGTCGTGACCGGGATCGATCGCCCTGGCGTGTCGTGGATTGTCGTTTCTTCGGAGATGTAGTAGCTTGACCCTATAAGCACCTCTGATCGGAGGGCACTACGTGCCTTCCCTTCGGAGGTTTTTCTATGTCCTCGTGGACATCGGAGCGCGCGCGTGTCGCCTCCCTCTCCCGTTCTCGCCCTGCCAACGACCCTGCTCTTGCTGAAGCTCGGCAGCGGCTTAAAGCCGAACTTGTCGCGGAATACATCAGCCGCGTAGTCTCGACCGCTCCCCCGCTCACCGCTGAGCAACGCGACCGTCTCGCGGGCCTTCTGCGCGGTGCCGCTTGAATGACGAAACCCCCGTTGGACGGGGGCTCGAGCACTCTGCTGTGGCGGCGGGGGCTACTGACAAGTCTAGCGTCGATGCGTTCCTCAATGGTGAGATCCACGCTCACGAACTGCCTTGGCTGGCATGGCGTATCTGGTCTGACGGCTTCCGGGCTGGTTGCGAGCGGATGCAAGCGAAGGTCGACCGCGTCAATCGTGACGCTGACATCTATTACGACCTCGCATTCAACGGTGACGAAGCGCGAAAGCGTCACGAAGCGACTGTGCGCCACTACGAGATGGTGCAGGCCCGCAAGAGGGCCGGCGAGAAGGCGGGTGCCGCATGAGTGTTCCGTCTGTTCCGCATGTTCCGCTTCCGGGGCAGAAGGCGGGTGCGTCCGTTCTCAACGCTGTGAGGACATATCTCGAGCGTTTCGTCGCGTACCCGACCGATTGGTCCTCTGCTGCGCACACTCTCTGGATCGCCCATGCGCACGCAGTTGACGCCTTCGAGAACACGCCCCGAATTGGGTTCATCTCGCCCGAGCCCGGTTCTGGCAAGTCGCGCGCGCTTGAGATGACAGAGGCGCTTGTTCCGCGCCCGGTACTGAGTGTGAACGCAAGTACCGCGTACATCTTTCGCAAGATCAGTGATGAGGCCGGCCTGCCGACACTTCTGCTCGATGAAGTGGACGCCATCTTCACAGGCGGGAAGAACGACGCATCAGAGGATCTGCGGGGACTGCTCAACAGTGGCTATCGGAAGGGTGCCACGGCTGGTCGTGCCGCGATCCGGGGAAAGGAGATCGTCACGGAGGAGTGGCCGTCCTACTGTGCGGTTGCACTAGCTGGACTCAACCAGCTACCGGACACGCTGATGACTCGATCCGTCGTGATCCGGATGAAGCGACGGAGGCACGATCAGCGAGTCGAGCCATACAGGCGACGAGTGAACGGTGCGGAGTCCGATCAACTGCTCATCACGATCAGCGAGTGGGTTGAGTCGATCCGCTCTGAGGTCGAGACTGCCTGGCCGAACCTGCCGGACGAGATCCAGGATCGGGACGCGGACATCTGGGAACCTCTCATCGCTATCGCGGATGCCGCGGGCGGCGAATGGCCGGTGATTGCTCGGGACGCTGCCATGTCCGCTATCGCGGAGAGCAAGTCCAAGCCCTCATCTCTCGGCGTGCAACTTCTCTCCGACGTCCGCAAGGTGCTCAGCAACGTGGACAGGATCAGCACCACAGAACTGCTTCTCGCCTTGCACGACATGGAGACGGCTCCATGGTCGTCCCTAAGGGGGGAACCCATCGATGCGAGGTTCCTCGCGCGAACGCTCGATAAGTACGAGATCAAGCCATCGAAGCTCCGCATCGGGGCACTGACTGTTCGGGGGTATCACCGTCACGACTTCGCAGATGCGTGGGAACGCTACTGTTCCTCGCCTTCTGCCCCGGAAGCGGAACATGCGGAACAGACGGAACAGGAGGCGATCTGATGGGCATTCCTGCACCAAAGCCGTTCAACTTCGACGCGCTCACCGCGGCATGGAACAACCCTGCCGAGTTTGAAGCTCAACGCCGCGCCTACCTCGCCATGCTCGGCGCGCATCGCGCACAAGCTGCGCGCGACTGGACGGAGGCGCATCGTGGCGAGGACTGATCCAGGAGAAGCGCTGTACGCCGATCTGACGGCAGCACTCGACACCTACCGCACACCATGCGCTGACGTGCCTGTCTTCACGGCAGAACGCGAAGACGTCACAACCGAAGCGCTCGCGTGGGCCATCCGGCAATGCCAGTCATGCGCGGTCGTCGAAATGTGCCGCGCGTACGCCGAGACCAGCAACCCGAAGTCCGGTATCTGGGCCGGTCGCGAGTACCCCCGTCGAGGAAAGAGCACGACATGACACCCACAGACACCCTCCAAGCCGTGAACATCGCCGTGCCCGTGTGGATGGACAACGGAACAGCTCGCATGTTCCGAAACCAGCTCGAGTACGTCTACACGCCGCACGTGCTCTCCAACGCTGCACTCGTCGTCGTATCCCACCTGATCGTGAACGGCTGGCATGTGCACATCGCACCGCACCGCTCGCAGGGCCTGGCGGTCTCGTGCCGCAAAGCGGACTCATCTACTGGGGTGAGACATGACGCGCCGGGTCGATAACGCGGTCATCCTCGACGGCCCCGCTGCGGCGATGCTCTGGACAGCGGCGCGTCTGTCGGACCTCAGAATCGCTGCCCGCGGGCGCGATGAGCGCCTCTATGGCTTGCTTCTCGACATCTACCGGACGGCACTCGCGCACTCCGATTCCCTCCGGGGAAAGCGCGCGACGGAATCGACGGAACCCAACGAACCTGAGGACATCATGCACACCACTCCGGCGAAGCTCGCGCGACAACTCGGCGTGCATCCGAGGACGGTCCGCAACGACATCGAACGTGGACTGCTACCCGCACAGAAGGTAGGCCGCGCCTGGATCATCCGGGCCGATGCAGCCGACGCATACCTAAACAGCCGCAAAGCGGCCTGACAGAAGGACACACCCATGGGAACACTCGACGACCTGAACGCCCAGATCAACGCCCTGCGAGCCGAGGCGGGACGCCTCCGAGGTGCGTACGCAACGGAACGAAAGATGACCGAAGCGTCCTCGAAGCTCACCGTGGAGGGAAAGCGCGACTACCTCACCGACCAGGCGCGCATCGTCTCGGACAACATCCGACGTCTCGCCGAAGCTGAAGCGAAGGCAATCCGGGACACGCAGGAATCGCTGCGTCGTGGCATCTTCCCCGCGACTGGCAGTAGCCCCGAAGCGCTCATCGCTCACCGCGATGCACAAGACCGCGCGGACCAGATCGCCACACCGGAAGAGGCGACACGCATCATGCGTCGTGCACTCGACGACAACGACACCTCCCTTGCCAAGGCCGTGCTGCGCCGTGCCACTAGCGAAGGCCCGTTGGGCAAGTTGCTGCCCGCAGTCGACGTGTACCTCGCTGCGTTCCCGGCTGACAGTGCACGCCTTCACGACCTCCAGAAAGTCGAACAACTGGGCAGCGACCTCAACTTCACGATGTCACAGGCCTGGACGTACGCACCCGTCAGCTGACCGCGACCCGGCCAGCACGTCTCCCTTTGCAGGGCGGGGTGTCCGACCAGCCAGAGCCGCTCGGAACTCAGGCACCCCGCCCCCAATCGAAAGGCACAGAACCATGAACCCCTGGGAAATCGTCTCCTGGATCGGCGCGGTAAGCGTCGCTCTGCTCATCGTCGTCGTCACGGTATCCGTGATCGTCGGAATCATCCGCAACGCAACCAAGCCCGACAAGCCGACTACCCCACCGAAACCCGCAGACCGGTTCGACGACATCATCGCGTCATCCGGGATGAACTCGTGAACGCTTTCGGCGTCATCTTCGCCGCATGGCCCGGACGGAAGAACATCGGGCAGCTCCTCCGCGCCCGAGGGTCAGAACAAGAGAAGCTCGCCGCCGAACTCAACGACCTCGACTCACGCATGTCGCTGCTGTTCACACTCCAACTCATCAACGCATTTACCCAGTCACCGGGGGTTCGCAAGCAATTCGACAAGATCATCCGCGACTTCGAGCGGACACAGAAGTAACAACGAAGGGGGCCACACATGGCTCAAGAAATCGGAGTCGCCTACGTGGCCCTACTCCCCACGGCAAAAGGCTTCGGTCGTGCCGTCGAAGGGGAGATTGACTCTGCGGTCGGTGCCGGGGAGAAGAAGGCCAGCGGGTTCTTCGGCAAGGTCGCGAAGGGCGCATCGCTAGCCGTAGCCGGGGCCGTGGCAGCCGTAGGCGCGATCACCCTCGGTAAAGGCATCAGCCGTGCACTGAACATTGAGGACGCGCAGGCGAAACTCAAAGGGCTCGGAAACGACGCAGCTTCGGTCGAAGCGATCATGTCGTCGGCGCTGGCGTCGGTGAAGGGTACAGCGTTCGGTCTCGACACTGCCGCCACGGTGGCGGCTACCGCTGTTGCGGCGGGGATCAAGCCGGGGCAGGAGCTTGAGAAGTACCTGTCCCTCACGGCGGATGCGGCGACTATCGCCGGTGTATCGCTCGAGGAAATGGGTTCCATCCTCAACAAGACCACCACCTCAGGGAAGGTCTACACGCAGGAACTCAACCAGCTCGCGGACCGTGGCCTGCCGGTGTTCCAGTGGTTGCAGGACGAGTACGGGGTTACCGCTGAGGAACTTCGGAAGATGGTTGAGCGGGGCGAGGTCGACGCGGCCACGTTCCGAAAGGTCATCGAAGAGAACATCGGCGGCGCGGCCCTCGCGTCGGGAGACACCACCCGGGGCGCGTTCGCGAACCTCGGATCAGCACTCGGACGACTCGGAGCGATCTTCGCCGGCCCCAGCCTCGGACTCGCCAAAACCATCTTCCAAGAGATGACCGAAGTAATCGATGCCGTCACCGCGAAACTGCAACCACTCGCGGGCGCATTCGGATCGTTCGTCGAGGGCATCGACCTCTCGCAGGTCGGCGAACAGTTCACCGCGTTCCTCGGAAACCTCGACGTCGGCGCGCTCATCGCCGCGGTCGGGAACGGGCGCGCAGCAATGGTCGACGCGGGAGTGTCGCTACTGAGCGGACTGCTCGACGGGGCGATCAACGCACTCCCCCAGATCATCAACGCGATCGTCGGAGGAATCGGTCAGATCGTCGGCATCATCGCCACCCAGGGACCAGCGCTGCTCACAGCGGCAGCAACCCTGTTCCTCGGACTCGTGAACGGCCTGGTCACAGTCCTACCGTCGCTGCTATCCACCGTCCTCGGTCTCGTGCCGCAGATCATTAGTGCACTCATCACTTTGCTACCGTCGCTGATCCAGGGGGCGGTCACGCTATTCCTTGGACTCGTGCAAGGCGTATACGAAGTGCTTCCGCAGCTCATCGTGATGATTACGGAACTCGTGCCGCAGATCGCGACAGCGCTCGTCACGATGATCCCTCAACTCATCCAGGGTGCGATCACCCTCTTCATGGGAATCATCGAGGCGTGGCCGCAAATCATCCCCCCGCTGCTCACGGCGATCGCGGATCTGCTGCCGACACTGCTCACAGCGATTGTCAGCCTCATTCCGGCGCTGCTGAACGGTGCAATTCAGTTGTTCCTGGCCATCGTCGAAGCACTGCCCATCATCATCCCGGCACTGATCGACGCCGTGATCGGTCTGCTTCCCGTGCTCATCACAACGATCATCGGTCTGATTCCGATGCTGATCGAGACGGCTATCAAACTGTTCACATCCCTCGTCGAAGCGATCCCCGTCATCATCCCGAAGCTCATCGATGCAGTGATCACAATCGGCCCGAAGCTCGTCGATGCCGTCATCAAGATGGTCCCCCTCCTGCTCAACGCCGGTAAAGATCTCATCCGGGGCCTGGGCGAAGGTATCGCGTCCATGGGGCAGTGGATCATGGATCAGATCGGGAACGTCGTGGGCGGTGCGATCGACTGGGCGAAGAGTCTGTTGGGTATCGCGTCTCCGTCGAAGGTGTTCTTCGAGATCGGTGCGTTCACTGGTGAGGGTCTCGCGGATGGCATCGCAGCTCAAGCACCTGGTGTACGTGCCGCCGTTGACCACATGATCCACATCCCTGACGCTGCAACAGTCGGCTCTTCAACGCGCGGATCTGACATCTACGTACAGAACCCGTTCACAGGCGAATACCTTCTCGCTCGAATCGAGAACGTGGCTTCGGGTCAAACCCAAACGAAGCTGTCAAACATGGCTCACGCAGTGAACGGTGGAGTCCTGTGAACGGACAGGGTGATCTGACACCCAGCCCCCACCCCCTCCCCACCCCACCCAAGGCCCACCCAGGTGCATAGGGCCGATCCCTCCCTGAACGCTCAAACGACAGGCCCTTGGATCGGTTCGATTGCGCCGCCGTGGCCCCATAATCCGCGGATCGCCTTCAGATCCGACATGAACAGAAGAGGGCCGAAAGGACGTCAAACATGACTTTACGCACACCACGCGGGCTAGAAGGCCCCGGCAAGAAGCTGTGGAAGTCGGTGTTGGATGACTTCGAGTTGGCAGAGCATGAGATGGCTCAACTAGAGCAGGCGTGCCGGGTGCGGGACACGATAGACGCGCTTCGGGCGCGTGTCGAGGTTGATGGGGTGATGATCTCGTCGTCGCAGGGTGACAGGTTGCATCCGGCGATCGTTGAGATCCGTCAGCAGCAGCTCGCGCTTGCTCGTCTGCTTGCCACGCTGAAGGTGCCGGGGCTCGAGGAGGATGGTTCGCCATCTGCTCGGGGGGTTCGTGGTGTGTATCCAGGGAGGAGCCGGTGAAGCGGCGTCCGCGGGATGGCGAGGCCGAGAGGACGTCGGTTGACGTGCTGCTTGAAGCTGTCGCGGCGCGGTACAGGGCTGCGGGTATGGCGTGGCCACCGCGCCGGCGGGATGTCCGAGAGAACGTTGGAGGTTGGGATGAGGCGCCGGAAAGCCGCTGAGTCGGAAGGTATGGGTTTGGCTGCGGTGACGTTGGAGTCTGCGCCGCGACCGTTTGTCGATGATGTGGGCATGCCGTACCCGTTGCGGAAGAAGTCTTACGAGCGTTGGGCTGCGAAGTTTGAGGCGTGGCGTGCGGCGCGCGATGAGTGGGCGGAACTCCACGGCTGGCCTGACGGTCTTCCCACGAAGATGCGTGAGGAGGCAGATCTTATGGTGGATGCGCCGTTCGATCCGAAGTGGGAAATTGCGAACGGCAATCTCTAGAGCTCGCGAGTGTGTGGTAGAAGTCGATAGTGATTCCACCGGTCGATGCCAATACCGGCCTTCTCCCCGTGGGGAAGCACGTCGGAACTCTCGACGATGTCCGCCGGCGCTTCGTGGACGACGCGCCCTTCTCAGGAGAACGTGAGCGGCCGTATCGTGCGCTGGAGTTCTATCTCAGCGAACTCACGCACCGGTTCGGCTCTGCAACTGTGTTGCTCAACGGAGGTTTCGTCACACACAAGCACTGGGCCGCACCAAAAGACATTGACCTCGCAGTGGGCCTCTCCAACAAGGCATTTCGGCTGAGCGTCGGCGTCGAGCATGCGCCACTGTGGACGCTGCAGAACGTCGTCGCGGACGAGATCGGGGTCATGAACCCCCAGTTTGGAGCGCGATTCCCAAGGGTACAGCCCGCCTTGGGTCTGATCGACGGGTTCTTCTTTCCATCAAGCATGCCGACACTCTCCCGCTACTGGGAGCTTCTGTGGTCGAAGGTCAAGGATGAGAATGGCGATGAGGTAGTCGGTGTCAGCAAGGGATTCGTGGAGGTGAGTCTGTGATGCAGGAGGTTTCGCCCGAGGAAGAAGCCCTTTTGCGTGCCGCGCTCCGTGAAACAAGCGGTGACCCCGAGATCGACGCGTTCGCTCGAGGTGCTCTGTTGTCAGCCATCGCGCACAGCCCGGCGCTGGTGAGTCTCGCGGTCTCTGAAGTCGGCCCTGAACAAGCCGAACTGGATGTCCATCTGGACGGCGCGACCGTGATGGACCACACGCTCCGCGCTGCTCCATTCGGTGTATTCGTATCGCGAACCGCCGAGGTAGTGAAGGAGATGGTGAAGTCGCGCCTCGGTCTACGCTCGCTAGCGCCGAGCCTCCTCATAAGCGGCGCGAGTCAAGGATCGGTGCGTGCGGTCTTTCGCGCCCCGGACGCTCCGCTCGTTCATGATGCGGCCCTCCGAGACACCTCCGCGAGTACTGTCGACTCCGACGCCCTGCGCACGCTTGCCATCGTTTTCGCCCAAGCAGGCGACGGTCAGGTGGAGGCGCTAGATGCGACCATAAGCGAGCTTCCCGCAGTGGCGCGGCTAAAGCTTCGGACAGCAGTGAATCAATTGGCGGCGAACGGTTGGTCGCTCGAGGGCGAGCTCCGCCAGCGGCACGTCGGCGTTTTGGCCATCCAGATGGCTCCCGATCAAGCACTCGCGCTCGGAGATCGTCTGCGCAGTTCTGAGACCACTATCGAGCGTGATGTTGTCATGAGAGGGCGAATCGACGGGACACGTCGATACACGGGGTCGATGTGGTTCGCCCCGGAAACTGCTTCGCGACCATTTGCCGCGTCGGTGACCGACGCAGAGCTGCTCGAACGGGTGAACCTCCTGAACGCGTCCGCCGATGCGGTGGTTGACGCGACCTTCGACCGAGTCCGAACCTCCCGGGAAGCGGCTGATGGAACGCGGGTGACAACCTCATATCTGCTCACGGCGATCCAAGACGTCGCGCCTCCTCCTGAGCTCGACCTCCCATAAAGGTCTCCACCCCGCCGACAACGTGACGCCAACGCAGGCGTATCGCCCTCGCGCGGGGTCAAGCTGATGTCGCACGTCCTGAGTATGCTGCTGTCCCTCTGGCCGGAGGAAGGATGCTCGGCCAGATTGACGAAGAATCGCCGCTACGAGGCTCACTACGACCGACTCAACGACGCCAGGATCGAGCAGGCCGCTGACCGCTCACCGCCCGTCACGCTCCCACCCGCCGCATGGGGACCACGTGACGTCAAGTGGGTGGATAGTCCGGTTCCCGTCTGGGCTTGGCTGCAGTATTCGCACGGGCCGGCTGAGCGGGTGGCGTGTCTAGCCCACGGTTGGAACGATCGTGTCGTGGTCGTGTCGTGGGAGACGGGTGCCCTTGGCCGGACGGTGATCGTTTGGCGACAGGCGGTCACTCACCGCGGGTGAGCGGGGCGGTGAAGTCCGCAGGAGATTGCATCGGCGGATCGGCGATCGGAGAATCCGACCAGCCCCGCTACGGTGATGATCCCAGGATGAGATCGATAGACCCGCTCCCAGAGTTCACACTTAGGGTCGTTCCCGATGTCGCCGGATGCGTCCGAATCGAAGCCGTCCGACCTGGCGGGCAAGTCGAACAGGAACTGTTCTGCACGATCGAGCAAGCCGCCGAGCTTGCACCCGCTCTAGCAGACCTGATCCCGCCGTACCTGGCTTAGACGACGAGACGGGTCATCTGGGACATGCGGAGGAAGCCATCAACAAGATCAACCGGGATGAGCTTTCCCGGCTGTGTAGTCGGGACTCGTTAGCCGTTCTTGATTACTTCTGGGATTCCCGTGGGGAGAACGACTGGGCCCCGCTCCATGAAGGCGACAATTTGAACGAGATGACTGCGCACGTAGGGGTAAACCGCCTGCGCGGCGGCGCGAGCGAGTACATCGCCATCGACGTCTTCCTGGTCGCCCGCGTTCACTACGACGATGTACTCGAAGACCCAACTTGGTTCTTCATCGTTCGCGCCCTGGCCATACAGTCCGATCTCGACCACCTGGTCGCCGAGTGTCTGATCGAACTCGCCGAGGCCAACCTTCAGTTGCACGTTGGCGGAGCGGGCGACGCCGTCTTCGACACCGTCATCGAAGTCGCGATCCTCCACGACTACTCGACGTAGAAGGATCCTCTTGACATCAAGCACGGGCGTCCTCGAAGTCGAAGGACATGCGGCGGGAAACTTGCCGTTCATCAGGCAATTCGAACGGGAAGTCCACAGGCCTTCCGGCGATCCGCCGAGGGGCGTAGCTCTCGATTTTCTGTAGCTGGCCGTCGTTCGTCTCGAAGGCCAACGAGAAGTGCGTTCCCCGAGCCTTCCTGCGCGCACTGCGCGGCGTGATGCGAAGCTCCTGATGGTCTCCGCCATATACCTTCAGTTCGGCCTCGTAGCCAAGAGCGGCGAAGACACGCGCGATCGACGCTAGGCGTAGATTGCCGTCTCCGTTGACAATCTGTGAAACTCGCGCCTCTCCTACGCCGAGGCGGTCGGCTAGCTCCCGTTGACTGAGTCCCGATGCCTTCATCGCCAAGCGGATAAGTTCGGCTACGCGTACGGCCAGACGTGCGCCGGCCATCTCGACGTGGTCACGGTCGGTCATGACTGAGGTCCTCCTCGCGAACTCGTAGAGTCCTCGCGATATCAGCGGGTTCGGTTTGTTGGGTCGTTTTGCCGAAACAGTGGCCCAGCCGGATCTGGTCGTCAAACAGGGGAACCCACCAGTAGTCATCTTCCGGGAAGTCGGAGTCTCGTATGTCCAGCACCCGCGCCTTCGGGGTGTAGTTGCCCTGGCCGTCGGTGTCGAAGAAGGAAATCCGCACTCTTCCGAGTTTGAACTCCCACACTCCATCGTCGAGAGCATTCACGTTGCACGCTGAGGCTTGCGGGTAACCGTACTGGGCGAAAAACTCGATGCCTGCCCGCATCTTGCTCGTCTGGCGAATCTGTTCATCATCGGGCGCGTTTTCGAAGTTGGGATCCTCTTCCCACCGTCCAGCGCTCATTTCGCTCCAAGCCTCGAACGACGGTGACGAGAGGTCCTCAAGCAGAGCGTGATGCACGGTGTGAGTCTGCTCCTGACAGAACAGCATACGCTCTACTTTAGCCAACTGTAAGCTTCCTCGTGGGCCGTGCCCGCCGATCGACACCGCGCCGAGCGCGAGGTGGCCGACGAAACGCCGGCAGCCCGATTCATCCCCGAATACTACTCAATGCTTCGGTTCCGATGCCGGACGACTAGTTCTCAGACGACGACACTTCTCCCAGGGTGCCAGATTTCCCTCGATGTGCGGCACCCCGCGCACACTCGGAGCTTTAGAGTCCACACATGGCAGCAGACGAGACTACTCCGAACAAGCGCGGGTTCACGGTGCCGGAAGCAGCGATCTACATCGGGCGTTCCCCGTCGTTCATCCGGGCCCTCAAGCGCAACAACCGGATACCGGCGAAGCGGGACGGGAAGGCCTTGATCTTCCTCCGTGAGGACCTCGACCGGTACCTCGACAATCTTCCGGAGGCCAAGTGATGACGGTCTGGCTGACCCCCGCTCAAGTTTCGGACCGTATCGGGTTCAAGCAATCCACCCTGGCGAACTGGCGCAGTCAGGGCAAGGGGCCGGCATACATCACGGTCGGGACGCGAGTCCGTTACGACGAGGTCGCGGTGGCGAACTGGCAGGAGAACCAATCTCATAGCGCATAGCCCCGCACCGAATCTCTGGCGGTGTACAAAAGTACAGCCGACCAGGCATTTAAGGCGCGCCGAGACCGCACGGGGGCGAGAATCGTATGCGCAATGAATGCTGCCTCCCCGGGTCAGCCCGTCGACAAGCGCTGGTACACAGTCGCCGAAGCCGCCTCCTACCTCGGACTGTCTGAGTGGGTACTGCGGGACGAGATGCGCAACAACCCCATCGCCGCGAAGAAGCGGGGAACGACCGTCCTGTTCGACCGCGACGAACTGGACCGCTACTTCGACGACCTCCCGGAACGGTAGAGACTCATCCCGTGCCGCAGAATCATCGGCGTCTTACAGTCGAGGCATGACAATCCGGGTTGAGTTCGCTCCCGCGCTCATGACACGCGACCTCGCGGCGTACTACATCTCAGGCACCCGCACAGACATTGACGTGCTCCGCAGCACCGGTGTTCTAACCGCGGTGGGCACAGGAAAGCGTCTGAAGTTCCGCAAGGCAGATCTGGACGCCTACGTCGACTCTCTGCCCGAACGGCACAAAGACGGTAGCGCATGACCTCCGATCAGCAACTATCGGCCACCGAAGCGACGCTACGCCGGATCATCCGTGAGGAAGTCGAGCGGGCGCTCAAGTTGTCGGAACCCGAGCAGGCAGTCGACGTAGATGCAATGGCTCGGCTCTTGGGAGCCTCGCGCGAGAAGGTCTATCGGATGGCACTTTCGGGTGAGATCCCATCGTTTCGAGTGGGAAGGGCGTGGAGGTTCTGGCCGTCCGAGGTCCGCGCACATCTCTCGCGACCGCGCGACCCGTGGCAGCAGTCCACTCGCTCCCTCTCACGTCGCCGCGGTCCGCGGAGCCCAGCGATCGACCCCACGTAGTCGGGCTAGAGGTTCAATCGACTCCGAGCAACCAACAGTGTGCAGTCATCGCGTCACCGACGTGCACGACATCGTTCATGGGAGAGATGAGGGTGACTTCGCGGTCGCGGACCTGGACGCGGAAGTGCTCCCTGCGCGCACGACTTCGTAGGTTGGTTGTCATCCGGCGGTGCGCCTCCTCGGACACCACTACTTCACCGGTCTTGACGAAGAGTCGATAGGAGCTACCCCACTTCTCGCCGTCCGAAACGCTGGCGATGAATCTGAAGGTGCCTATGCCAAGCCACACGTAGGAGCCGCGGGAATGGACTGGAAGTGGCTCCCCCAGGCACTTGTCAACACAGAAGGTCTCTCGCCCACTCTCACGGTCGACGCCTCGCCACCCGTATCCTTCATCGCCGGGTTCCCAGGTCTCGTGTACGCAAAGCTGTGAACACACGGTGTGGTACGGACCCGTACGAATAATCATCGGGTCATCGACCGGCAGTCGTTCGAGGAGAGCTTCCTGAAGCTCTCGGAGGGATTCCCGAGCATCCCTGATCGCATCGAGTTCGCGAGTGATGCCGACCAGGACCTCGACCGATGCAGTGGCATCGCCGACGAGCCTCGACATGGTCGCGTGAGTCACTTGGTCGCCCCATTGAAGAACGCGCCGAAGTCACCGTCGAAGCTCTTCTTGACCAGATGGAAGACCGAGTGGACGTACCAGCCGTGCGACGTCACGCGCATCCAACACACGAGTTCGAGGGGGACGTGCAGGCTCGATGCCACCTCTGAGTCAGGCCACTCGCGGATCGCGTCACGCGCACGTTCGAACCAGCCACCATCGAGAACGGCTGACGATTCCGCGGCGTCCATCTCCGCGATGATGGCCGCGCGTTCATCCGCGTTGCAGGTCAGCATCGGGCGCGGGCCTTCAGCGTCGAACTTGACCAAGTCGCTCAGAATGCTGGCATGCGGGGCCTCCACGATGAATCCCCGCTCGCCGTCGAGAAATTGGATGCGGCGCGAAGTATCAGGGCGCGGCGTGACGGCTACTGTCATGTTGGACATGGCTCCTCCTGTGAGCTGTGATCCTGCCCTCATCCGGCGGCAACCGGATGAGGGCGCTTGTATTTTGACCCCATCTTCGTCAGGACTGGCAGTCCTGCCGTCATGAGGGTGATGAGCACCCAGCCGGGCACATCACCGCGGTCATCGTCTACCGCGGCGGACACGGCGCGCAGCGCGCGACGGACGAGGTGGAGCGAGGGGGGCATGATGTCCTTTCCGGCGTCAGCCGATTCCGAGACGGAGCATGAAGATGCCCGGGAAGACGGCATAGAGCACGCTCAAGGGCAGGATCAGGAAGACGAGCGGCAGGAGCATCAGGATCTCCTTCCGCCCGGCGCTCTCGAGGAGCGCGCGCTTGGACCCTTCACGCGCGTCGAGCGCTTGTGCGTGAAGCACCTGCGCGAGCGGCGCACCACGATCGATCGCAGCCACCATCTGATCGATGCTCCGGGACACCGCGGGGATGTCGAGGTCGCGGGAGATCCGCCCGAGCGCCTCTGAGAGCGATGAGCCCGTGCCGACCGCGAGCACGACCCCGCGCAGCTCCTGCGTGAGGTCCCCGACGCCGACCTCGCCGACTCGACGCAAGGAATCGAGGATCCCTTCTCCGGCCGACAGGCACAACGCGAGGAACTCGAGCACGGTCGGCAGTTCTTCCTCGATCCGCGCGACGCGTGCACGTGCGGCCCGCGTGAGCAGCATGTCGACGATGATCGTCCCCGCGACGCCGCACAGCGGCGGGATCATCCATGCGACGACCGAGCCACGGCCGACGATCACGAGCGTGATGAGGAGCACACCTCCGCCGCCGACGCCGACGACGCTCCACGCGAGCTGGCGTCCGCGCAGGGATGTCGCGTCGATCGTCCACCCGGCCTGCCGCAGACGCCGGTCAAGGGAGGCCTCACCCCCGGCGATGCGCGTCAACCACGCGCGCGCACGGGTCCAGACCGACGTCACGTCGTGCCGTGTCCCGACCTCGAGCGTGAGGCCGCGCGGATCCGTCACATCGCGGATGTACGGCGCCACACGTTGCGCGAGCTGCGGGGCGCCCCACCGGGGCGCGAGAGACAGCACGAGACTCAACCCGATCCCGAAAGCTGCGCCGAAGACGACGGAGAACGCGAGATCCGTCACGACGCCGGTCACCCGAACCACCTTCTCGGCTCCGGCAGGCGTCCGAACCTGAGCATCATCCGGAAGGCCAGGAGCGACACGGCAGCGCCCGCGATGACGAGCGCGACGCCTTCGGGGCTTGCGTACGCACGCGCCCCTTCCGGGCGCAGCGCGAGGAGACCGAGGATCACCCAGGGGGCGGAGACGCCCAGGACGGCGGCCCCTCGGATCCACGACTGACGCGCCTCGACCTCCGACCTCACCGCGGCATCCGCACGCACCGACGCCGAGAGTGCCCGCAAGACGGGCGTCAGCTCCGTTCCGCCCACCTGACGCGCCATTCGCAGCGCCTCCACGATTCGATCGGCGACGGGATCCGCGAGCGCGGCTTTCAGTCGGAGTGCACTGGAGTCGAAGTGACCGGATGCCGCGAGGTCGACGCCGAACGCGGCGAACGCCGGCCGGAGCTGAACAGGCGCGGAATCGCCGAGGCTCGCGACGGCGTCGGGCAGCGACATCCCGGCACGCACCGAGGCGATCAGGAGATCGCAGACATCCGGCCACAGACTACGTCGAGCCCGCCGCAGACTCGCCCGGCGAGCGCGCAATCCGACGACGGGGGCGAGACAACCCGCGACACCCGCCACGAGGACGAGGACGGCGACCTCCGTGACGAGCCAGACGACGGCCGCGGCGACGACTGCTCCGAGCAGCATGATCGACACCAGCTGCCAGGGGACGAGACGCAGCGCACCGGCCTCGTCGAGAAGCCGGGCCAAGCGCCCGGGTATGGCTGCTTTCGAAGATCGCGAGGCCATCGGCCACAGCCACGGCGACAGCGCGAGCAGAAGCCCTGCCGAAAGGACGGCCCCCAGAAGGAAAGTCATCGCGCCGCCGCCCGATACAGCGTGCGCGCAACGACGAAGGATCCGTCGACACCATCGGGTTCGATGATCTCGCTCACACGGCGTCGGCCCTGCGCATCCCGGTCGCAGTGCACGACGAGATCGACCGATGCAGCGACCGCAGACAGAACGAACCCCGTGTCGATGTTCCTGCCGGCGAGAAGGGGCAGCGCCACGAGCTTCGCGAGCGCCTCTCGTGCCGAGTTGGCGTGGATGGTCGCGGCACCCGGTACGCCGGTGTTCAGCGCGAGCAGGAGGTCGAGCGCTTCGGCATCGCGCACCTCACCGACGACGAGACGGTCGGGACGCATGCGCAGCGCCTCCTTCACGAGGCGACGAAGGGTCACCTCGCCCGTGCCTTCGAGACTCGGCTGTCGCCCTTGCAGCGCCACGAGATCCGGGGCCGCGACCGCGAGCTCGAACGTCTCCTCGACCGTGACGATGCGATGGTCAGGCGGGCAGGCGGCGATCAGGGCCCCGAGGAGCGTCGTCTTGCCGGAGTGCGTCGCTCCCGAGATCACGATGCTTCCGCCCGTACGCACGCTCGTCGTGAGCAACGCGGCAGCGCCCGGCTCGAGCGATCCGGCCTCGACGAGACTGTCGAGACTCCGGTAGCCGGGAAGGAACTTCCGGATGTTGACCGACCAGTGTCGCCTCGTGACGTCGGGGATCGCGACGTGGAGGCGCGAGCCGTCGGGAAGCGACGCGTCGACGAACGGCTGCGACAAGTCGACGCGGCGTCCTGTGGATTGCAGCATCCGCTCGACCAGATCGCGGACGGCGACATCGGTGAGCGCGAGCGGGAGCCGCTCGGACACGCCGCCGCGGGCGACGAAGATGCGGTCGGGCGCATTGATCCAGAGCTCCTCGACAGACGGATCGTCGAGATAGGCCTGAAGCGGACCGTATCCGGCGACCGCCGCGAGCACCTCGCGGACGCACACTGCTTCGTCGTCGACAGGGGTGGCACCGCGCGCCAGGGCGAAGTCGTCGTAACGCCGTACCTCGGAACGCACGATCGCCGTGACACGCTCAGGTTCGCGCGTCGGGTCGAGCTGGTCAGCCCTCAGGCGCTCCCGCACGCGCTGCGCGACGACGGCGACGGGGGCGGCGGGAGAGGACACTCCAGCATCCTGGCAACTCCGGCGGGAGGCGCCCGGAGTTATCCACAGGCGATCCGCGGGTTGTCCCCCATTTCGGCTGTCGCGAGCCTCAGTAGACTGATCCCACTCGCGGGAGTGGTGAAATTGGCAGACACGCAGGATTTAGGTTCCTGTGCCTCCGGGCGTGTGGGTTCAAGTCCCACCTTCCGCACGCGTTCTGCCAACCACAGCCGGACCGCCGACCGACATACCGACGGGATTCCTCGTGCTCGAAACCGCCCTGCAGGCGCCGATGGCGCTCATCCCCTGGCTCGACCCCGCCGCGATCATCGAAGGGTCCCGTCCCTGGTCGCTTCTCGTCGTCTGCTTCATCGTGTTCGCCGAGACGGGGCTCCTCGTGGGGTTCCTGCTGCCCGGCGACACGCTGCTCATCATGGCGGGCCTCCTCGCGAACCCGCTCACGTACCCGCCCGACGGCGTGTTCGGGCTCAGCGCCTGGTGGGTCGCTCTCCTGATCGGTCTCTCCGCGTTCCTCGGTGGCGAAGTGGGCTACTACATCGGCCATAAGGGCGGGCCAGCGGTCTTCGAACGCAAGGAGTCCGGCATCTTCAGCCGCCGGAACGTCGAGCGTACGAACGCCTTCTTCGAGCGGTTCGGCGGCATCACCATCATCCTCGCCCGCTTCGTGCCGATCGTGCGCACGTTCGCCCCCGTCGCCGCCGGCGTCGGACACATGCCCTGGCGCAAGTACACGCTCTACAACTTCATCGGAGCGGTGCTCTGGGGCTTCGGGCTGACGATGATCGGATACGGGATCGGCTACATCCCCGGTGTCGGCGAGTTCGTCGCCGAGTACATCGACGTCATCCTCCTCGCCGCCGTCGCGGGCACCGTCGTGTTCATCGTGTGGCACTACTTCGCCGAGCGGAACAAGGCCAAGAAGGCCGCGCGGGCGGGCGAAGACATCGTCGTCGACCACGACGAGGCGGAGCAGCTGGTGCTCGACCCCGAGGTGTTCGAGCACGGCCCCGAGCCGCGCAAGGACGGCAACACGAAGGGCTGACGCCTCGGCGTCCCGTCAGGACGCCTTCGACGCCTTCTTCTTGGGTGCGGTCTTCTTCTTCTCGGGCTCGTCCTTCTTCGACGATCCCGACCTCGCGGCACGCGTCCGCTCGACGCTCGCGCGAAGCGCCTCCATCAGGTCGATGACCTCGCCGCCGGACTCTTCGTCTTCCTGGTCTCCGAACGTCTCGGACGTGTCGAGCGCGTCACCCTTCTCGAGCTTCGCGTCGATGAGCGTCCGCAACTCTGCCTGGTAGTCGTCGGTGAAGTCCTCGGGTTCGAAGTCGCTTGCGAAGCTGTCGACGAGGGATGCCGACAGCTCGAGCTCCTTCGCCGAGATCTTGACGGGCTCGTCGAGCGACGGGAAGGCCGCCTCACGCACTTCGTCGGCCCACAGAAGGGTCTGGAGGACCAGGACGTCGCCGCGGACCCGCAGCGCGGCCAACCGCGTCTTCTGGCGCAGGGAGAACTGCACGATCGCCGTGCGGTCGGTCTGCTCGAGCGTCTTGCGCAACAGCACGTACGCCTTCGGCGACGCCGAGTCGGGCTCGAGGTAGTACGCCTTGTCGAGCAGCAGGAGATCGACCTGCTCGCTCGGCACGAATTCGACGACGTCGATCTCGCGGCTCTTCTCCGACGGCAGCGAGGCGAGGTCCTCTTTCGTGAGGATGACGGTCTTCTCGCCGTCGTCGTACGCCTTGTCGATGTCCTGGTAGGGAACGACCTCGCCGTCGATCTCGCAGATCCGCTGGTACCGGATCCTTCCGCCGTCGGCGTTGTGCACCTGGTGCAGCGACACGTCATGATCCTCGGTCGCCGAATACACCTTGACGGGAACATTGACGAGTCCGAACGTCACGGCGCCCTTCCAGATCGCTCTCATCACACCAGTACACACCCGTCACACGCTCGGGGGCTACCCCGGCGGGCAGGCTTGACACGGCAGGATGGTGCCATGGCTCGCGCGGCACCACGGAGTACGAGAGACCAGCTCGTGCACATCGACGGACGACGCCTGCGCGTGACGAATCTCGACAAGGTCCTCTACCCCGAGACGGGAACGACCAAGGGCGAGGTGATCGACTACTACACGCGTATCGCGCACCTCCTGATCCCGCACGCCTCCGGACGCCCCGTGACCCGCAAGCGCTGGCCGGAAGGCGTGGACCACGAGCCGTTCTTCGCGAAGGATCTCGAACCGGGCGCGCCCAGCTGGGTGCCACGCCACGCGATCGAGCATTCCGGCGGCGCGAAGGAGTACCCGCTCGTCCAGGACGTCCCCACCCTCGTGTACCTCGCCCAGGTCGCAAGCCTCGAACTGCACGTGCCGCAGTGGAGGTTCGCGCCGGGAATGGATCGCGGCGACGCGGATCGCCTCGTTCTCGACCTCGACCCCGGCCCGGGCGTAGGCCTCCCCGAATGCGCCACGGTCGCGCGCTGGGCCCGCGCGATCCTGTCGGACATGGGACTCGAGCCGTTCCCCGTGACGAGCGGCAGCAAGGGAATCCACCTCTACGCGGCGCTCCCGCCGGGCCAGAGCACGGAGGCCGCCTCGGCGATCGCCCGCGAACTCGCCCGCGCCATAGAGGCCGACCACCCCGACCTCGTCGTCAGCAGCATGAAGAAGTCGGACCGCGACGGGAAGGTCTTCATCGACTGGAGCCAGAACAACGGCGCGAAGACGACGATCGCGCCGTACTCGCTTCGCGGCCGCTCCCACCCCACCGTGGCCACGCCGCGAACCTGGGACGAGCTCGAAGACCCCGACCTCGAGCAGCTGGAGTTCACCGAGGTGCTCGAACGTGCGCAGGCGATGGGTGATCCGATGAGCCCTCTCGGATTCCACGCGGGAGGTCGCGAAGCCGCAAGCGGCCCCCTCTCGGTCTACATCGCAAAACGCACGGCCGGAGCCACCCCGGAACCCGTGCCCGCGAATCCTCTCGCGGCCGCCCCCTCGACGGACAAGCCGATCTTCGTCATCCAGGAGCACCACGCGTCGCGGCTGCACTGGGACTTCCGTCTCGAGCACGACGGCGTCCTCGTCAGCTGGGCGGTGCCGCGCGGTGTCCCGCACTCCTATCGGCGGAACAACCTTGCGGTGATGACCGAGGACCACCCCATGGAGTACGCAACGTTCGAGGGAACGATCCCCGCGAACGAGTACGGCGGGGGAACTGTGACGATCTGGGACGAGGGTCGCTACGACCTCGAGAAGTGGCGCGACGACGAGGTCATCGCGACGCTCGAGGGTCGAGCGGGCGGACCGCTCGGCCGTGTCCGCCTGGCTCTCATCCGCACGAGTGGAACGGGCGAGAAGTCGAACTGGCTCCTGCACCGCATGAAGACGGATGCCGCGGGCCACCCTCAGCCCGAGGGCATCCCCGTCGAACCCTCGAGGCAGGGCGACGAAGAAGAGCCTCCCGCGATGCCCGGCGGTGCGAGCCACGGCGGCGATGAGTCGGACGACGCCGTGTCAGCCGACGACGATGCCCCCGCACGCGCTCTCGAGATGCCTGCGGCGCGCCTTCTCCGACCCATGCTCGCGACGTCTGCCACGGCCGGGATCGCCCGCGCAGCAGCAGCCCGGTGGGGCGAGTGGGCGGAGGTCAAGTGGGACGGCGTACGCGCGATCGGCTTCTGGGACGGTCAGCGCCTGCGTCTTCGCGCGCGGAGCGGCAACGACATCACAGCGAAGTATCCCGAGCTGACCTCGATCGACGCAGGCCTCGGCCCGGAGCCTGCTGTCCTGGACGGCGAGATCGTCGCACTCGACGCGCGCGGCCGTCCGAGCTTCCCGCTCCTTCAGAACCGGATGAACCTGGCCAAACCGCGCGAGATCGCACGCGAGGCGCCACGGACACCCGTGCACTGGTATCTGTTCGACGTCATGTCCCTCGGCGATGCGGATGCCGCGTCCCGCTCCCTCGCCGAGCGTCGCGACCTCCTCGAGCGGATCGCAGCGGACGCGATCCCGGCGATCGTCGTGCCGCCCGTGTTCGACGACGTCGACGCGGCCCTCGCGGCAAGCCGCAGGTTCGGGCTCGAGGGCGTCGTCGTGAAGGATCCGTCGTCGACCTACCGCCGTGGCATCCGCTCGGAATCCTGGCTGAAAGTCAAGCTCACGCGCACGCAGGAGGTCGTCATCGGCGCCATCCGGCCGGGGAAGGGACTTCGATCGGGCGGAATCGGGTCGCTCCTCCTCGGCATTCCGGGGCCGGACGGGCTGCAGTACGCGGGGCGTGTGGGCTCGGGCTTCAGCGACGCGACGCTGGCTCGCCTGGAGGAGACGCTCACGCCGCTGCGCAGCTCGGAGAACCCTTTCGTGGGCATTCCGTCGGCTGACGCCTCGGACGCCCTGTGGGTCCGACCCGAGGTGGTCGGCGAGGTCGAATACGCCGAGTTCACACCCGGGGGCATCCTCCGCCACGCCCGGTGGCGCGGCTTCCGCCCCGACAAGTCACCGTCCGACGTCGTCCGCGAGGACTGAGGTGCCGGGGATCACGCGTGGGCGTCGTGCTCCACGTGGCCGGCGGGTTCGAGCTGGAACGTCGAGTGCTCGACGTCGAAGTGCTGCGCGAGACAGTTCTGCAGCGCGCCGAGGATCTCCGATGACCGGCCGCTGCGGACGGCGTCATCGTCGACGACGACGTGCGCGCTGAACACGGGTGCACCGCGTGTCAGCTGCCACACATGGATGTCGTGCACGTCGACGACACCGTCCTTGCTGAGGATGTGTCGCCGGATCTCCGCGACCTGCATCCCCTGCGGCGTCGATTCCGACAGCACCGAAGCGACCTCCCGCAGCAGCGAGATGGCGCGCGGGATGATCATGGCGGCGATGAGGAGTGACGCGATCGCGTCAGCCGGCATCCATCCCGTCGTGAGGATGATGACGGCGGCGACGATGACGGCGACCGACCCGAGGAGATCGCCCAGGACCTCGAGGTAGGCGCCGCGCACATTGATGCTGCGCCGCTGAGCCGAGCTCAGGAGCCACATCGCGATCGCGTTGGCCGCAAGGCCGACGATCGCCACGACGAGCATGAGTCCACCGGCCACGTCGACGGCGTCGGGCTCGAACAGGCGCCGGACTCCCTCGACGGCGACCCAGACCGACAGCGCGATGAGGATGATCGCGTTGATGAGCGCTCCGAACACCTCGGCCCGCTGATAGCCGAATGTGCGCCGGTCGTTCGCGGGACGAGCCGCGACGATGCTCGCGATGAGCGCGATGACCAGCGCCGCCGCATCCGTGAACATGTGAGCCGCATCGGCGAGGAGCGCGAGCGATCCCGTCAGCGCGGCTCCGACGATCTGCACGATCATGACGGTCGCGGTGATCGACAACGAGATCGCGAGCAGACGTCGGTTGCTCGCACCTCGGATGCCGGACGGCGCGTGATCGTGCACGTCTCCAGGCTAGAACCGCGAGTGCCGTCGACGGCTCAGGATCGCGTAGTCGGGAATGAAGATGCGAGTCATTCTCACACCCGCTGCCCGCCTGATCATGGGGCTCTCCGTGGACCGACCGCTACAGGTCTGCGAGAAGAGGGACGAGCGCTGCGAAGGCGCGCGCGCGATGGGACTCGGCGTTCTTCTCGGCAGCGCTCCATTCGCCGACGCTGCGGTCGGACCCGTCCGGGATGAAGATCGGGTCGTACCCGAATCCGCCGTTCCCGCTCGCGGCCAGCGCGAGCCTACCCGGCCACACGCCTTCTACGACGTGTTCCGCGCCCCCCGGCACGACGAGCGCGATCGTCGACACGAACTGTGCGGTGCGGTGCGGATCGCGGATGTCCGAGAGCTGGTCCAGCAGCAGGGTGAGGTTCGCCGTGGCATCCTTCGCGTGACCAGCCCAGTACGCCGAGAAGACCCCCGGCGAGCCGCCCAGCACGTCGACGCGGATCCCGGAGTCGTCAGCGAGTGAGGGAAGCCCCGTTTCGGATGCCGCAGCGCGCGCCTTGATGAGGGCGTTCTCGGCGAACGTCACACCGTCCTCCACGGGTTCGGGGCCGTCGTAGCCGACGACCTCGAGATCGGGGCGGACAGCGGCGACGATCGCCCCGAACTCCTCGACCTTGTGCGGGTTGTGCGTGGCGAGAACGACCCGCGCTCTCATGCTTCGTCGGGCTCCAGCGCGGCGAGCTGATGCACGCGCAACGTCTCGCAGCCCGCGACGCCCAGCTCCAGCAGCGCGTCGAGCTCGCGTTTGTCGAACGGAGCCCCCTCCGCTGTGCCCTGCACCTCGACGAACAGCCCGCGGCCCGTGACGACGACGTTCATGTCGGTTTCGGCGCGGACGTCCTCGACGTATGCGAGGTCGAGCATGGGAGTGCCGTCGATGATGCCGACCGACACCGCAGCGACCGAGTCGATGAGCGGGGTCGACCGCTGCCCGATGAACTTCTTCGAGCGCCCCCACTCGATGGCATCCGCGAGTGCGACGTACGCGCCCGTGATCGCCGCCGTCCGCGTTCCGCCGTCCGCCTGCAGGACGTCGCAGTCGATGACGATCGTGTTCTCACCGAGCGCCTTCGTGTCGACGACGGCTCGGAGTGCGCGGCCGATGAGGCGCGAGATCTCGTGCGTGCGCCCTCCGACCTTGCCCTTGATGCTCTCGCGATCGCTCCGATCGTGTGTCGCACGCGGCAGCATGGCGTACTCGGCGGTCACCCACCCCTTGCCCTTGCCCGTCAGCCAGCGCGGCACGCCGTTCGTGAAGGACGCCGTGCAGAGCACCTTCGTGTCGCCGAACGAGATGAGCGCCGATCCCTCGGCGTGCGCACTCCACCCGCGCTCGATCGTGATGGGACGGAGGGCGTCGGGCGTGCGGCCGTCTGCGCGGACGATGTCAGTCATTCTTCTCCTCGGATGCCGCGGTCAGCGCGGCAGGTCGATGGCGCCGGTCTGGACGAGTTGCACTTCCCGCACTTCACGCCCCATGAGGCGATGCGCAAGGCTCAGGAACTCGTCTGCGGAGGCGCCGGTGGCTTCGTACACGTGGCGGGGTGCGGCATCCTGACCTGCCAAGAGGTTTCGCGACACGAGTTGACGGTAGACGTCTTTGGCCGTCTCGGTGTCGCTCGATACGAGTGAGACCTCCGGGCCCATGACGTAGCTGATCGCACCCTCGAGGAACGGGTAGTGCGTGCAGCCGAGCACGAGGGTGTCGACGCCCGCATGCCGCAGCGGCGCGAGGTACTCCTCCGCAACCGCGAGGACGTCGGCGGAGTCGGTCTCGCCGGCTTCGACGAACTCGACGAAGCGCGGGCAGGCCTGAGCGAACACCGTCAGCCGGGCATTGACCTCGAGCATGTCCTGGTAGGCACCGGAACCGATCGTCCCTTCGGTGCCGATGACGCCGATGCGGCCGTTCCGGCTCGTCGACATCGCTGTGCGGACGGCAGGCCCGATCACTTCAACGACAGGGACGTCGTAGCGTTCGCGGGCATCGCGCAGCATCGCCGCCGACGCCGTGTTGCAGGCGATGACGAGCATCTTCACGCCCTGTTCGACGAGGGTGTCGAGGATCTCCAGCGAGTAGCGGCGGACATCGGCGATGGGCTTCGGGCCGTACGGTGATCGCGCGGTGTCGCCGATGTAGAGGATCGACTCTCGCGGGAGCTGCGCCGAAATCGCGCGAGCCACGGTGAGTCCGCCGACCCCCGAATCGAAGATGCCGATGGGTGCGTCGGCGCCGTGCTGAGCTTGCCGAGAGGTCACGATCGTCCAGCCTACGCGAGCGGCTCAGTAGGCTGGCCCGCATGAGCGAGTCGCGCAGCAGCGCCCTGCACACCGACCGGTACGAGCTCACGATGCTCGACGCGGCCCTTCAAGACGGCACCGCCGAACGCCGATGTGTCTTCGAGGTGTTCGGCCGGCGACTCTCCGGCGGGCGGCGTTTCGGCGTCGTCGCCGGGACGGGACGGCTCCTGAGCCTCATCCGCGACTTCCGGTTCGGACACGATGAGCTCGCGTACCTGCGCGACCAGCGTGTCGTGGATGCCGCGACTCTGGACTACCTCGAGGACTACCGCTTCGCCGGGAAGATCACGGGATACCGCGAGGGCGAGCTCTACTTCCCCGGCTCCCCCGTCCTGACGATCGAGGGGACGTTCGCGGAGGCCGTCGTGCTGGAGACCCTTGCGCTGAGCGTCCTCAATCACGACAGCGCCGTCGCGACGGCAGCGGCGCGCATGAGCGTCGCGGCGGGAGACCGGCCGCTCGCGGAGATGGGATCGCGCCGCGCCGGTGAGCAGTCCGCTGTCGCCGCGGCACGCGCCGCCTACATCGCCGGTTTCGGCGCGACCTCCAACCTCGAAGCCGGACGCGCGTGGGGCATTCCCACGATGGGCACCGCCGCCCACTCCTGGACGCTTCTGCACGACACGGAGGAGGATGCCTTCCGCGCGCAGATCGCGGCACTCGGCACCGACACGACGCTCCTCGTCGACACCTACGACATCCGATCGGGCGTCGCGACGGCCATCCGCGTCGCGGGGACAGGACTGGGCGGTGTGCGCCTCGACTCCGGCGATCTGCCGACTGTCGCGGCCGCCGTGCGGGAGCACCTCGATCAGCTCGGCGCAACAGGCACCCGGATCACCGTCACGAGCGACCTCGACGAGTTCGCCATCGCGGCGCTCGCCGCCTCACCCGTCGACGCCTACGGCGTCGGCACCTCAGTCGTGACGGGGTCGGGTGTTCCCACTGCGGGAATGGTCTACAAGCTCGTCGCGCGACAGGGAGCCGACGGCAGTTGGGTTCCCGTTGCGAAGGCCTCGACCGACAAGGCCTCGAAGGGTGGACGCAAGACCGCCTTCCGCGCGCTCGACGACGGAACCGCGACGAGCGAGCAGATCGTCGTCTCCGACGGTTTCGACGTGTCCCCCGCCTCCGATCCCGCGCACCCCGACGCCCGGTCCCTTCAGGTCGTCCTCGCCGAGGGCGGCGACATCGACTCGTCGCACGAGGGCCACGACTCCGTCGCGGCGGCCCGGGCGCACCACGCGCGCGTCCGCGAAGAGCTTCCCGTGCGCGCTCTCGCCCTCAGCCGGTCGGACCCGGCCATCCCGACGGTGTTCGTCCAGCGCTGAGCGCTCGGCCTCGGCACGAGCCTCGCCGAAGCGTCAGAAGTTCAGCGACTCGTAGATCTCTTTGCACGTCGGGCAGACGGGGAATTTCTCCGGGTCGCGCCCCGGTGTCCACTTCTTGCCGCACAGTGCCCGCACGGGCTTGCCCGTGATCGCGGACTCGAGGATCTTGTCCTTCTTGACGTAATGCGAGAACCGCTCATGGTCGCCCGGCTCGACGCTCTCCTCGCGAATGAGCTCTTCGAGCTCGCGGTCGAGAGTCGCAAGTCCACCCTGGTCAGGGCTGTCCAGCGGAGTGCTCATGGTCAAGCAGTCTAGCGGCGGACGCGCCCGCCGGGGTGGGTGGTGGCGGATGCCGCGGCATCCCATCTCACGTCGACTCCGCGAACTCCATGAGACGTCCGCCGCGCATGCGGAACACGAGAGACCCGACCAGCAGACCGAGACCAAGCACGCCTGCGCCGATCGCGAGTCCTCCCCACAGCGCCGTCGTCGCAGCCTCCGGATCGTCCGTCAGAGCTTCCCACGACCACAAGAGCACGGGCGTCGTGACGGCGATCGCCCCGAGCATGACGCCCGCCTGCGCCAGCGCACCCGCTGAGCCGGTGCGCTGCGGCTGCTGGAACGGACTCTCGCCCGGGCGCGACACGGCGTACGGCGCGAGCACCGAGGCGACGCTGGAGAGTCCGAGGCCTGAAAGGAACAGGCACGAACTGACACCGATGAGGGCGGGGAGGATGCTCCAGTCGCCGTGCAGGGCCGCCGCGACCGGGACCGCGACGGCGAGCATCGGGATGCCGACGAGCAGAATGGGCACGAGGCGGCCGATCCGATCGGAGATGCCGTGGACGCCACTGGCGAGATGCATCCACACGGCGCTGGAGTCGTACGCGACATCGTTGTGCGGGAGCCATCCCAGGAAGAGCGCCGCGAACGGCACGGGAACGAGCACCGCGACCTCGAGCGGTACACCTGCGACCAGCAGCGGCACGATCGTGACGACAGCCGAGACGGGGATCACGACGAGGTTCACGAGGTAGCGGCGATCCCGGAACCAGTACAGAAGACTGCGCGCCGCGATCGCCCCGCCCGGCGTGCCGGGCGCGATCGCGAACCATCCGAGCCCCGCGCGCTCGCGGCTCGTCGCGGGACCCTCGGTCGTCGTCAGGAGCCGCTTCACGAGCCACCACCACGCGCCCCCGAGGGCGAGCAGGGTCGCGATCGCAACCGGGATCGCCGCCCACGCGGCGCTCCCCAGGAGCGCTGCGGGAATCGCCCACCCTGCCCCCAGCGGAGTGACGGCCAGGATCGAGACAGCACCCGTGAGTTCCGAAGGAACAGAGCCGTTCCAATCCATCGACGCCACGAAGACACCCGCGGGAACGAGGACGACGATGACGACGAGGAGGAACAGTCCACTGAGCTCCCGCGACTGACGTTCGCGGAGGAAGAGCGTCGCCAGCGCGAGGAACACCCGCGCCGCCAGGACGCAGGTCGCCGCCACGACGAGGACACTCACCGACCCCGCAACCCAGGAAGATCCTTGACGGCCCCAGACGACGGCCGAGGTGATCGCGACCGCGAGGGTCGCGACGACGGGAACACTCACGAACGCCGCGACGACGATGGCCGCGGCGAGCCTGCCGCGGTGGAGTGCGAGGAGAGCGAAGCGTCGCGGATCGAGCGGATCGTCGATGCCGAGCACGACGGGTCCGATCGCGAAGCCGAGGGTGATCGCCGAGCCGCCGAGCACCGTGACGGCGAAGAGCTCCTCACGTGGGGCGTCGCCCAGCGAGAGCAGCGCCCAGCATGCCGAGATCGTCAGGGCGAGGAGAATCACGCCGCCGATGACCAGCCGGGTCACGTGACCCACGCTCCCCCGCAGCGCGCCGACGAGCAGCGCGAACCTCAGTCGGAGAACGTGTGCAACCACTCGAGACCCTCCACGTCGCTGAGCCCGCCCGCGAGTTCGACGAAACGCTGTTCCAGCGTCAGCTCGCCGCGCACCTCGTCGATCGTGCCCTCCGCGAGGACCTGACCCGCGACGATGACGGCGACGCGCGTGCAGACGCGCTCGACGAGCTCCATGCCGTGGCTCGAGAGGATCACCGTCCCCCCGTGCGCGACGTAGGCCGAGAGGATATCGAGGATCACGGCGCTCGAGACCGGGTCGACGGACTCGAACGGCTCGTCGAGCACGAGGACGCGCGGAGAGTGGATCAACGCCCCCGCGAGCATGACCTTCTTGAGCATGCCGGCGGAATAGTCGCTGACGACCCGGCCGAGAGCCTCGGTCAGATCGAACGCTCGGGCGAGATCGGCGCTGCGAGTCTCGACGACCCGCGGCGCCAGACCGCGCAGGATCCCGTAGTAGTACAGCAGCTGCCTGCCGGTCAGACGATCGAACGTACGAAGCCTGTCGGGCAGCACGCCCATGAGCTTCTTCGCCGCGAGGGGGTCGGACGCCGCGTCCACGCCGCCGACGCGGATGACACCGCGGTCGGGAGTCAGCAGGCCCGCGATCATCGACAGCGTCGTCGTCTTTCCCGCGCCGTTGGGACCGACGAGCCCGTAGAACGTGCCCGCGGGCACCGTGAGGTCGATCGCCTCGACCGCCGTCATGTCGCCGAAGCTCTTCGAGACGCCGCGAAGCATCAGCGCAGCGGACTCCTCGTCGAAGGACGCCTCCAGCCGTGCCTGCTCGTACACGTATGCGAGCGGGTCGTCTTCCTCGTCGTCGCGCTCGATGCCGCCTTCCGCGACCGTCGCATCGGCCTCGAACTCTGTCACGACGAGCTCGGGCGCGACGTCGGCCAGCTCCGCGTACGTGGTCGAATCCTCGACGACGGGGCTCGCCGCCTCGACGACGATGTCCGCCGCGTCGACATCGACCGATTCATCGGCGACGGGATCGGCGGAGGGCGAATCGGCGAGGGGCGGATCGGCCGTCACGACGATGGTCTCCGGCGCGCTCGGCTCGACCGCCGCTTCGACATCGAGCTCGGTCGAAAACTGCGGCTCGAACTCGGGCTCTGTCGTGAGTTCCGGCTCAGCCGCGACCGCGGGGTCCGTCGTGAGTTCCGGCTCCGTCGCGACCGCGGGGTCCGTCGCGGGTTCCGGCTCCGTCGCAGCCTCAGGCTTCGATGGCTCGGTCTCGACCTCCGCGTGGACCGGCGTCTGCGCAGAGGCGGTCACCGCGGCGTCGTGCCGGGTGGTCGCTGATGCGAGTTCAGCTGCTGCCGCCGCTGCCGCGGCCGCGACATCAGCCGGCATCTCGGGCTTCGGAGGAAGCGTCCGCCGGTCGTCGGTCGCGGGCGTGCTCGGCGCGTGGGCCTTCGGTGGAAGAATGACCGATTCCCGCTCCCCGACAGGAGGAAGAGGCGGTGGCGGGCCCGGGTCGGGCGCGACCACCTGCGGCTTGCGGGTGCGAGGCGCGCGCGCCTTGGGCGTACGCTTCGCTCGATCCGACGGCGGGCGAGATCCGCTATCGGAACTGCTTCGCGGGTTCTTCACGAATTCGACGATCCTGCCGTCACCCACGGGCGCGCCGCTGTCGTCCGGATCGTCCGGAAGCGGCTCATGTGGCACCGGGAGTGAGGCAGTCACCGTTCAACGGTATCAACCCCCCGCTGAACCCGAGCATTGGGAACGCTGCGAGTGTCGAACGATGTCGACTATCACGAATCGGCAACGGCGGTCAAGGATTATGCACGTTCTCAGGCGACTTGGCTACCATGGCCGAGGCACGAAGAGGTGTCGATTCGGTGAATCACCGATGAACCACGCACTTCAGGAGCACACCTTGACCCTTCAGACCGTCATTCTCGCCGCCGGAATGGGCTCGCGCTTAGGCCGCAGCCTGCCGAAGCCCCTCACCGAGCTGAGCGACGGCCGCAGCATCATGCAGCAGCAGCACGACAACATCCGCGCCGCATTCGGCGATGACGCGGAAGTCACCGCCGTCGTGGGGTACCGCGCGGAATCGATCGTCGAGGCCTTCCCCGAGACGAACTACGTGTACAACGACCGTTACGACCAGACCAACACGTCGAAGAGCCTTCTGCGCGCCCTCACGAAGACCGGCCGCAGCAGTGTGCTCTGGATGAACGGCGACGTCGTGTTCGACCCGCGCGTCCTCGGGCGCGCCATCGAGCTCATCGAACTCGACCAGTCGTTCGTGACCGTCAACACCTCGAAGGTGAGCGACGAAGAGGTCAAGTACACCGTCGACGCCGACGGTCGCATCGCCGAACTGTCGAAGACCGTCGTAAACGGAATCGGCGAGGCCGTCGGAATCAACTACATCTCTCGCGCCGACAAGAAGGCCTTCATCCGCCAGCTCACACGGGTGGGCGACCAGGACTACTTCGAGCGAGGGCTCGAACTGGCCATCGCCGAAGACGGACTGAAGCTCCTTCCCCTCGACATCTCGGATCTCTACGCCGTCGAGGTCGATTTCGCCGAAGACCTCGAGCGCGCGAACCTCTTCGTCTGAGGACGATTCCCCAGCCGACCCCCAGCGGCCTGATCATAGGATCGCCCTGATGGCTGAGAAGGTGCACCGCATCCACTCCCTCCCCGCAGACGCGCCGTGGGCGGGAGGGCTGCCTCCCGTCGGCTCCGACGAGCATCCCCGGGTGATCCGGCTTCTCGATCGCGTCCTCGCGGTCCAGCGGCCCGTCGTCGTGGCTCATCTGCGCAGCATCCGGCTTCGTCATCGGGATGCTTCGACGGAACAGATCGTCCGCATGCTCGAGCGCCGCTACCTCGCCGCCGTCACGACGGGCGGCGCCGCCGTCGGCGCGACGGCCGTCGTCCCCGGGATCGGAACCGGAGTCACTCTTGCGCTCAGCGGCGTCGAGACAGTGGGCTTCCTCGAAGCCACTGCGCTGTACGCACAGTCGCTCGCGGAGGTCCACGGCATCCCCGTCTCCGACCCCGACCGCGCCCGTGCCCTCGTGCTGACGCTCATGCTCGGGAAGGAAGGCGTGGATCTCGTCGCGCAGCTTGCGGGGCAGGCTGCCGGGCGCGGGGTGACTCGGGACCGCTACTGGGGCGAGGTCATCACCAAGACGCTGCCGCGCGCGGCGATGGGCCCGCTCGTCGATCGATTGAAGAGCGCCTTCATCCACCAGTTCGCTGCGCGCGGCGGGGCCTCGTGGCTCGGCAAGGCCCTCCCTTTCGGGGTCGGCGCTGTCATCGGCGGCACAGGAAACCACATCCTCGGCCGCCGCGTCCTGGTCGGATCGCGCCGTGCCTTCGGTCTCCCTCCCCTGCAGCTGCCACATGATCTCGAGCCGAGACCCGGCGCATCACGGCTGGAGTCCACCGCCGGACGCGTCATCCGCCGCGCGGGCGATGCCGTCGCAGGCGGCGTCGTGACGGCTGCGGGCGCCGTAGGCGGAACAGCGCGCAAAGTGGGCGGCGCGATGACACCCCGCCGCAGGAAGTCCGATCCTGCTGCGGAGATCGAAGCGTCCCACGACCACGACGAGCTCGGGGAGGACTGACATGGGACTGTTCCAGCACCGACCAGAGGATCCCACCGAGTGGGCCGGGCTCCCCGCGGAACCGCTCGACGAGGAGTCGCTCGCGGAGCGGCTGCCCGAATCGCCGCCTGTCGACACGGCGCTGTCGAGCCTCACGGGACTGTTCGGCGGAGGCGCCGCGACCTCTGTCGTGGTCCCCGTGACGGGGACGGAAGACACCACGGCGTCGCTTCCTCCCCAGTCTCGCGCCTGACCCGCGATCCACAGACGCAGTTGTCACCGGGCGAGCGACGCTCGCTGCCGTCGGTGGGCGCGGATACCGTCGCAGGATGCTGCGCGTCCTCACTCCCTCCGACACCCCGCCGTCCGCGTCCTATCCCGTTCCCTGGCGCGTCATCCGCGCGCGTCCGGGTCGTCCCTGCGTCGTCAACGCGAGCAACGATCGCCTCGAATTCGTGCGTGTCTTCATCGACGAGTCGTCCGGCCGCCGCACCGAGCACTGGGGGCCGGTCCTGCCCGGAGAGGCGATCGACGTGTGCCTTCGAGGCAGCGATCCCGATGACGCCGTGATCACCCTGGCGTGGTTCCCACCCGGATCGGACCTCGAGTACTGCTGGAGGTTCGTGACCTGACTCACGCGGAGCGCGTCTGCTCTCCGTCCCGGCGGCGCAGCTCGCGGAGGATCTCGGCCTCGGAATACGGGCGGACTCCGTCGGGCAGGTCGTCGGCGGTCAATCCCCGTACGAAGACCTCCGGTTCGACGTCGAGGGCCGTCGCCAGTTGAAGGATCGTGTGAATGGTCGGATTGCCTTGGCCCGATTCGATGCGCGCCAGATGCGAAACATCCATGTCGGCGCGATCAGCGAGCTTCTTGCGGCTGATCGTGGCCTGGTGGCGCAGGTCGCGCACGAGATCACCGATTCTCGCGGATGCTCGTGAGCGGGGTTCTTTCATGCCTCCAGCGTGGCGACCGTCGGCCTGGAAACGGTGCGCATTGATGCCTGTGCTTTCATGTGATTGAATGCCGCGCACGGGGGTCCCACGCCGATCACGGGCGAAACGACACGCCGATAGAGTCGTGGAATGACCCCCGTGCTGATCGGCCTCCTCGTCGCGAACGCCGTCTTCAACGCGCTCGTCTGGCCGAGCTTCTACCGCAGAGTGGCGAAGGACGCCCGTGCGCGCGACGAGTCCGGCCGACCGACCGCCTTCCTGCGTGTCCACGCCGCGCTCATCGCCGTCGCGCTGATCCTCGCCGCAGCATCCGTCGTCGCTGCGATCACAGCTGTCGTCCTATGACCCGGCACTGGCGCCGATCCCGGACTCAGTCCCGGAACCGCCTCGACACGGCTGCCGCTGCGGCCTAGCCTCACACCGTGGACAGCACATTGGCGTGCCTCGCCGCCTGGATGCCGCGACAGCGGTGGTACGCAGCGAAGGGCAGGCCACCGAGCCTCCGACTCGTCGCGTGGTGGGAGCTGCCTCCACCGGAAGCCGACGGTGTTCGCCTTCGCACCTACCTCGTCGCCGACGAAGGCGCCCTGCCCGTCGTGCTGTACCAGATCCCCGTCGTGGCCCGTGCGACCGAGACCGTCGCGGCGCATCCCGATCACGTGATCGGAAGTCCAGAGCCGGGCACGACGTTCATCGACGGGCCCTTCGACCCGGCCTTCGCCGAAGCTCTCGTTCGACTGCTGCTCACGGGTGGCATCGCCGTGGGCCCGCGTGCAAAGGCGAAGGGCGTCGCGGCGCTCCCGCTCGATGGTGATTCGCGGCGCACCGCCGCCGTCCTGGCGGGCGAGCAGTCGAACACCTCACTGATCTACCGCTCCGAGGTCGAGGACGAGATGCCCATCATCGTCAAGCTGTATCGACAGGTGCATCCCGGACTCAACCCCGACATCGAACTGGCATCAGCGCTGGCTGCGGCAGGTTCCGTCCACGTTCCCCGCGCAGTCGGTGCCATCGAGGGATCCTGGCCGGACTCGGAAACAGCGCGGGGCGGTGTGACAGGATCCTTCGCCTTCGCTCAGGAGTTCCTCCCCGGTGTCGAGGATGCGTGGAGGGTCGCCCTTCAGGCGGCTGCTGCGGGCGAGGACTTCGGCGAACGGGCCGGCGCGCTCGGGGCCGCGACCGCCGACGTGCACATGTCGCTCGCAACGCTTTTCCCGACCATGAGGACGGACGCGCGCGAGCGCGAATCGACACAGGCCTCATGGCGGAGAAGGCTCGCGATCGCCGTCGCCGAAGTGCCCGGTATCGCCGAGCGTCGCGAGCAGATCGAGAACGTCTACCGGAGCGCCGATGCGCGGCACTGGCCGTCGGCGCAGCGGATCCACGGTGACTACCACCTCGGGCAGGTGCTTCATGTGCCGGGGCGGGGGTGGGTGCTGCTCGACTTCGAGGGCGAACCGCTGCGTCCCATGAACGAACGCACGCGACCCGACCTCGCCCTCCGTGACGTCGCCGGCATGCTGAGGTCGTTCGACTACGTCGCCGGCTCCATCCGGCTCGACGACCCGCGACGCGACGCCGATGCCGTCCGGGACTGGGCTCGGGCCGCCCGCAGCGCATTCATCGAGGGCTATGCAGCGGCATCCCGCACCGAGCTCGACGAGGACGATCCGCTCCTGGCGGCCCTGGAGCTCGACAAGGCCGTCTACGAATCGATCTACGAATCACGCAACCGCCCCACGTGGGTCTCCATCCCCCTGCGCGCGATCGAACGCCTCGTCGGCCGCTGAATCCTTCGGCCCTCGCGTGCGCGTCAGACGATGGCGTCGTCGTCGAACTCGGCTTCTTCGGGTTCCTGCTCGTCCTCGCCCGGTGCACGGGCGTGCCACTCGTCCCATCGGACCATGAGTCCGCCGATGGCATCGTGGAAGCGGCGGGTCGACGCACCCGGCGTCGTGTCGCCGAAGTAGCGCGTCGCCCAGTACTCGAGACGTTCTGTCGCGTCCGGGTCCGCCAGCAGTCGATCGGCGACGTCGGCGATGCGGGTGGCGTCGTCGGCATCGAGCCATTCGCAGGCGGACAGATACCCGTGTGTGTCGATGACGGCGTCGGGGTCGACCGGGCGGGTGATGAGGAGCGGCTTGTCGGCCGCGAGGCGGTCGTACACCATCGCGGAGATGTCGACGACGGCGACATCGGCGGCAGACAGCTGCCATCCGAGTTCGGGACCGTCGTCGTAGACGTGGTGAGCCGACGCGTCTGCCGCGTTCGCCGACGCGATCGCCGCGATGATCCGCCGATTCGCTGCGCCGTAGGCGTCATCCACGACGCCCGACCGCGGATGCGGACGGTAGATGAGGCGGTGGCGTCCCGACGCGAGAATCGCCCGCACGAGCCACACACCGTGGGAGGAGATCGATCCGTAGTGGGCCGACGGCCGGTCACCCTCCCACGTGGGCGCATAGAGCACCACGAGACGGTCGTCGGGAGTGTACGGGAGCGTCCCCGCGTAGTGGTCTGCCTGCGGACGGCCGATCTCGATCGTGCGTGCCTCGAGGTCGTAATCCCACAGCACCCGGTCCAGGCGCTCCCGTGCGGCGTCGCCTGCCACGAGCGCGAAGTCGTACGCCTTGAACTGGTTGGTCGTCATATACATCTTGTCCGACTCACCGTGGTTGATGAAGACGTGCCACCGGCGGCCGTAGCGGAACATCTGGAAGTTCCGCGTGTTCTGGTTGACATACAGCACGACGCGGATGTCCTGCGTCGCGAGGTAGGTCTCGAGATCTCGGACGGTGGGGACGAAAGCGACCGGGAGGGCCCCGTCGCGCACGAGCGCTTGCGCGCCGGTGGCAGCGCGGCTCAGCACCACGACGGGCCACGTCGCGGCGAGTTCCGCCAGCGGCTTGTACCACTGGCGCATCTGATACATGTTGACTGCGCCGTCGGCGAAGTAGACGGCAACCTGGAAGCGTCCGCGTGCATGCGGTGCGGAACGCGCGACGCTTCGGCGGACGTCAGCGGCCGCCGCCCGGTTGACGAGCGCCTTGCGCACAAGGGCCGCAGCCTTCTTCGCATCGGAGATCAGCGCCACCCCTCAAGGGTACTCACCGTCGTGCGTGGCATGATCGACGCGTGCAGGTCTCCGACGGACGCAAAGACGCACCGGTCGTACCGACCGGTGCGGGTGTCACGTACGTCATGCCCGTGCTCAACGAACGGCCCTACCTCGAACGCGCCGTGGAGACGGTCCTCGCACAGGACATCGACGGCCCGCTGGAGCTCGTCATCGCGCTCGCGCCCTCGACCGACGGCACGACCGAGCTCGCCGAGCGCCTGGCTTCCGGAGATGACCGGATCATCCTCGTGAGCAATCCCGCCGCCGACATCCCGGTGGGTCTCAACCTGGCGATCGCCGCGGGATCGCACCCCACGATCGTCCGGGTCGATGCGCATTCCGAACTCGAGCCCGGCTACACACGTCATGCTCTGGCGACCCTCGAGCGTGTTCGAGCCGCCAACGTCGGCGGCGTCATGCGGGCCGACGGCAGGGCGCCGTTCCAGCGAGCGGTCGCGCGGGCCTACAACTCCCCCTTCGGTCTCGGAGGCGGCGCGTACCACGGAGGCGACCGCGAAGGTCCCGCCGAATCGGCTTACCTCGGGGTCATGCGGCGCGCGGTCATCGATGAAGTCGGCGGATTCGACGAGTCGATCAGACGCGGCGAGGATTGGGAGCTCAACCTGCGGATCAGACGGGCCGGATACCGCGTGTGGTTCGATCCCGCTCTCGCAGTCACCTATTGGCCCCGCGAGAGCTGGTCGCGGCTCGTACGACAGTTCTCGGCGACAGGACGCTGGCGCGGAGAGCTCGTCCGTCGGTTCGGCCGCGGCAACTCTCTCCGGTTCTTCGCGCCCCCGCTCCTCGTGATGGCGATCGGCCTCGCCGTCGTCGTCGGCATACTGCAGCTGGCGGGGGTCATCTCGGGCTGGTGGTCCGTCGCGGCATCCGTCGTCTACCTTCCGGTGGTCGCCTACGCCCTTCTCGTCATCGCCGTCGCGGCGGGGGCCGGAGGGGGCCGCGGATGGCGGGACAAGGTCTGGACGCTCGCGGTGCTCCCGTCGATGCACCTCGCATGGGGCGCGGGGTTCCTCTCCGGTGTACTCCGCGGCGCGCATGACACGGTCGACACCTCGCGGCTCGGAAGCCGCAACACGCCGCTCCCCTGACGTCAGCTCGCGTCGACGAAGCCCTGATCGAGGATCCGCGCCACGACGCGCTCGGCCGCCCGCCCGTCGTCTCGGCCGTTGAACTGTTCTCGCCAGCGCGAATACTTCTCGGCGTACGCCGACGGATCGTGGTCTCGGACCGCATCGACGAGCTCCTCGTGCGTGCCCACGAGCGGTCCGGGTGCGTACGTGGCGAGGTCGAAGTAGAAGCCCCGGAGTTCGCCTCGATAGTGCTCCATGTCGGGAACGAGGAAGAAGAGCGGCTTGCCCGTCGCCGAGTAGTCGAACATCACCGACGAGTAGTCCGTGACGAGCGCGTCGGCGAGAACGAGGAGCTGGGAGGTGTCGGGGAATCCGGTGACGTCGATGACTCGCGGCCCTTCGGCGTCGTGTCCGGGCTGCAGAGTGCGCGAATGCCCGCGGACGAGCACGACAGCATCCAGTTCGCGAGCCAGTCGTGACGGATCGATGAAGTCGACCATCTCGTCGCGATCGTCGCGCCACGTCGGCGCGTAGAGGACGACCTTCTCCCCCGGACCGATTCCCAGCGCCGCGCGTGTCGCGTCGGAGTCGCCCGTCACGAGCACGTCGTTCCGCGGATACCCCTCGACCCAGACGGGACGCGTCAGGAACGCATAGGCCTTCGTGAGGATGCGGGAGGCGTACGGATTCTGTGCGAGGAGCACGTTCCACCGGCGGGATTCGCGCACGACGGCCACCATGCGGCGCGGGTCGAAGCCCGGCCGGTGGAGTGCGAGCCGTTTGAGCGGGGTGCCATGCCATGTCTGCAGGACCACTTGGCCGGTGCGGCGCGAGAACCGGCGACGGAGCCAGTCATTGATCACCAGCAGCCGGGAAGCGCCGCGGGCACGCCACCATTCGGGGCTGCCGTCGACGACGGGGATCGCGCCGTCCGGGACGCGGACCGAGAGGTCCACGACACTCCAGTACCTCGTGACGCCGGGCGCGCGGCGCGCGAGCTCGCGATCGATGGCGAGCGGATTGCAGCTGGCGTTGCGACCGTAGAAGCTCTCGAAGAAGACGGCGTTCTCCAGCCCGCCAGGGCGCGTCGCGTATCGCCGCTCGAGCGCGTCCTGTCCCTCACCGGAGTCGTACGCGGGGTCCACCGGCGGACCGATGCTGACGTCGAGACCGTCGATGCTCGCACGGAGCGTCCCGAGCTGCGTGACCGGGACAGGCTTCGGCGGATCGGCATCGATCCCCTCGATGGCGATGCGATAGGCGCCCGTCGGCAGCGGAAGCGATGGACCACCCCAGCGCGCCGCAGCGAGCGGGATGACCGCGCGCCACGTCTTGCCGCGACCCGTGACGCGGGCCTCGACGCGGGCACGTGGGCCCGTCATCGTGACTGTCGTCGGCCGGGGTCCCGTTCCTGCCAGTACGAGAGCCGGCTCATCGCCGTCGGTCGTGAAACTCGAGGTGGTCATCGTCGTCCCTTCGCCTCATCGCGGGTCAGGCCCGCCAGAATCGTGCGGTACACCCGCGTCGTGTTCCCACCGTCGCGGAAGGCGTGCACGCGCTCGCTCAGCGCGCGCGACCTCTCGAGGCGACGGCCGGCCTCCTCCGCATCGCCCAGCACCGCATCGAGCTGTGAGATCGCCGTCGCCCACTCGGTCGCGACATCCTCGCCGGCGACGTCGCGGTAGTGCCCGTAGAACCCGCGCCGGCGCATGTACGCCTCGACATCCGGTGCGAGGAAGACGAGCGGAAGCGGCACGAGCGTCGCGTCGAACGCGAGCGACGAATAGTCGGTGATGAGCGCGGCGAATGCCGGGAGCAGAGGAGTGACATCGGCCACGAGGTCGCTGCCCAGGGCGCGCACGCGCTCCGTCGGCGACGGCGGCCGGTACTCCCCCGCGCCCAGGGGGTGGGAGCGCACGAGCAGGATCGCGTCGTGCCGCTCGAGCGCCGCGACGATCGTCCGCCACTCGCTGCCCGTCGGAATGGCCGGATCAGGGTCTCCGTCTCGCCATGTCGGCGCGTAGAGCACGAGGCGCGATGCGCTCAGCGGCCCGAGGAGCTCCGACACCGCCGCCCGCGCATGAGTGCGCCGCTGCGTCGCCGTGCCTCGCGACAGGACGTCGACCCGCGGTTCTCCCGTGACGGGAACCTGCGGGTCTGAGAGCGAGAACGCGGATTCCAGGCGGCCGCGCACGAGGTGCGAGGCCGCCGGCAGGATACGGATCTGTCGGGCGGTGCGCGCGTAGAGCACTCCCAGCGCACGTCTCGCGATCGGGGCGAGTCTCCCCCACTCAAGGGGAACCCGCAGCGTCTCCGGGGAGTCGAGACCGATCCGTTTGAGGGGGATCCCGTGCCACAGCTGCACGACGAAGCCACCCGAGACAGCGTACCGGTTGACGTCGCCGAATCCGTGGGTCACGACGATCACCCGCGCCCGAGCGGTGCGCCAGAATCCCGCGAGGGACATCTTCGCGATGGTGCGGATGCCGCGGCGTTCCGCGTCCGCGCGCTCCCGTGCCGAACCGACGAGCCAGACCGCCGTGCGGCCGTCGCGGGCGGCCTCGTCCCACAGCGCGAGTGCGCCGTCGCCGATACCGGCGCCGCATCCGAAGACCCACTCGTCGCGCGAACGCGGGATCAGGAGCGTGGCGAGTCGACCGGCGACGTAGAGCGGGAGTGCGGCCAGCTTTCGCGCGTTTCCCACGCCGAACGAGAAGGACGCCACCCCGCGAGCCTATCGCGGGGTGGCGTCGTTCAGACCGGATCGGGCGTCAGGGAAGCTCGCCCAGCGTCACGTCGACGGTCTGCGAGCGGCCGTCCCGCACGAATGTCAGCGTCGCTTCGCTTCCTGCGGCGGCGGCCCGTACCTGGGCCGTCAGGTCGACCGAGTCGGAGATCGGCGCCCCGTTGAACTCGGTGACGATGTCGCCGACCTCGAGGCCGGCCGCCGCCGCGGCTCCTCCGCTGGTCACTTCGGCGATGTACGCGCCGGTGATGGACGCGTCGTCGACGAACTCCGCCGACTGCACGCTCGCGCCGAGAAGGCCGTGCGTCGCGACACCGTTCTCGATGAGCTCCGACGTGATGCGCTCGACGACGTTGGAGGGGATCGCGAACCCGACGCCGATCGAGCCGGCCGATCCGGACGAGCCGCCTGCCGATGCGATCGCGACATTGATGCCGATGAGGGCACCGTCGGCGTCGACGAGAGCGCCGCCCGAGTTTCCGGGGTTGATCGCGGCATCCGTCTGGATGACGGCGATCTTGATGCTCTCGGCGGCAGAGCCGGAGCCCTGCTGTCCCTGTCCGAAGTCGAAGAAGAACGGTGCCTCACCCTGTTCGCTCTCGCCACCGTCCTCGTCGGCATCGCCCTCGGGCGCGGCCGACGAGGCGATCTCGATCGAGCGGTTGAGCGCGCTGACGATCCCTGTCGTCACCGTGTTGGCCAGTCCCAGCGGAGCTCCCACCGCGACCGTCTGGTCGCCGACGTTCAGATCGGACGAGTCGGCGAACTCGATAGGGGTCAGGTCTTCAGCGCCTTCGAGCTTGATGACGGCGAGGTCGTAGGTGGGATCGGTGCCGACGACCGTCGCGTTGAAGACACGACCGTCCGAGGTCGTCACGCGGATCGCGGCATCACCCGTCGCGCCGTCGAGCGTGACGACGTGCGTGTTCGTCACGACGTAGCCGTCCTCGGTGAGGACGACACCCGACCCTGTGCCCGAGCCGTTGCTCGACGCAGCGGAGATCGTCACGACACTCGGGAGCGTCTTCGTCGCGATCGCCGTCGTCTGATTGACGGACTCCGTGTCATTGACCGTGACCGTCGACGGCCCCGCCGCTGCGGAGGTCGGCGCCGGAGCGAAGAGATTGACGCCCGCGTACGCACCGCCGAGTCCTGCGGCGCCTCCCACGAGAGCTGCCGCCACCATGAGCCCGACGATCTTTCCGGCGCTCCCGGACTTCTCGCGCTTCGGCGGGGCCGTGGCCGCTGTCATGGGAGCATCACCGAGCGGCAGCGTGGCCTGGGCATCCGCGTTCCGGACGGAACCGAAGGCGGCTCCCTGCGGCGGCTGACTCGCGTACGACGGGCTCTGGCCGGGCTGCTGTCCCGCGTAGGTCTGAGGACGCGCATAGGCGGCTCCCGGACCCGCGTACCCCGGCGGCACCGCGCCCTGCGCGGCAGTCGGATGCGGAGGCTGCCACGCGGGAGCCTGCGGAGCGCGGGCTGCCGTGTCGCTCGGCCCGGCGGGAGCGCGCGTCTGAGCGTCGCTCGAGGGAGCTGCAGGCGCCTGGGCGCTGGGCGTCGTCGGCACGGGCGGTGCGGGAGGCTGGGGCGGGACCACCTGGGCGGGGGCGCTCGCGGGTGCACTCGCCACGGGGGTCTCGGGGGTCGGCGTCTCCGCGGCGGATGCCTGCGTCGCGTCGGCCGCGGGGGTGTCGGGAATTTCGTCGGCGGGGCGTTCGCCCTGGTTCTCGCTCATCGGTGCTCCTTCTGCCAGGCTCTGACCACTGCTGCCAAGCTGTGACCACTGTGCAGCGCGAGTCTGTGGATTTCTTATGCTGCCGATGGGATGCGTCTATGCGATCGTTCTGCAAAGGGCGAGTAGCGTGATCCGGATGCAGCAGATTCCTGGTGCCTGGCATCGCGCGGCTCGCGGTGCAGGACTCGTCGCCGATGACGGAAGCATCCGCCCCACGATCTTCGCAGAGATGTCGGCACTCGCGGCCCGAACCGGTGCGATCAATCTCGGTCAGGGATTCCCCGATGAGGATGGTCCGACGGAGGTGCTGGAGACGGCGCGCGCCGCGATCGCCCACGGCGTCAACCAGTACCCGCCCGGCCGCGGCATGCCCGATCTGCTGCACGCGATCGCAGAACACCAGGAGCGCTTCTACGGGATGGTCCTGGATCCGCACCGCGACGTGCTCGTCACAGCGGGTGCGACGGAAGCCCTGGCTGCCACCCTGCTGGGTCTCATCGGCGAACCCGACGACGAGATCGTCGTCTTCGAGCCGTACTACGACTCGTACGCTGCGATCGCGGCACTCTCGGGCGCTCGACTCGTCACCGTGCCGCTGCGCTGGCCTACGTTCCAGCCCGACATCGAAGAGCTCGAGCGAGCCGTGACGGACCGCACGCGCGTCATCCTCGTGAACGATCCGCACAACCCCACGGGTGCCGTCTTCTCGACCGAGGTGAAGAACGCGATCGTCCGTCTCGCCGAGGTCCACGGCGCGGTCATCGTGACCGACGAGGTCTACGAGCACCTCGTCTTCGATGGCCCGCACATCCCCATCGCGACGCTTCCGGGGGCGTGGGATCGAACGCTCACGATCTCGTCCGCCGGCAAGACGTTCTCGACGACGGGATGGAAGATCGGGTGGGTCACGGGACCGGCGCCGCTCATCGACGCCGTTCTGGCCGTCAAGCAGTTCCTCACCTACGTCAACGGCGCGCCCTTCCAGCCGGCGATCGCGACGGGTCTCCGACTTCCCGACACGTTCTTCCGGGGCATCGCCGACACGATGCGCGCGAAGCGTGACATCCTCGGCGCGGGGCTCGAGGCGGCGGGATTCGACGTGTCGGTCGCGGCAGGATCCTACTTCACGGTGGCGGACGCCTCTGGACTGCGCGTGACGGATGCCGCGGAGTTCTGCCGGAGTCTCCCCGAACGAGCGGGCGTCGTCGCGATTCCGCTCACGGCCTTCACGACTCCGGGGCGCCGCGATGAGTACGCGACGCTCGTCCGCTTCGCTGCGTGCAAGCGCATCGAGGTGCTGGAAGACGCCGCCGCCCGACTGGCGGCCCTGGACGCCTGAGGCGGCGCCTAGGTGTCGTCGCGCGGACCGACGACGAACCGGCGGAGTGTGAGCGCGGGGTTGACGCGACGCACGCGCGCGATGGCATCCCTATCCAGATGCGCGACGGCGATGTCGGTCGTCGTGCCGACCGACGCGAGCTCTACTCCCGCCGGGTCGACGATCATCGACAACCCGATCCCCAGGGGTGGAGGGTGATCGGCCGCCACGACGAAGAGCGTGTTCTCGATGGCCCGCGCGTGCACGAGCGTCCGCCAGTGGTGCTCCTTGAGCGGTCCACGCACCCATTCCGACGGAACGAGCACGACATCGCACCCCGCATCGGCCAGGACGCGCGAAACCTCGGGGAAGCGGAGGTCGTAGCACGTCATGAGGCCGAACCGGAGGCCGTCGAGATCGAAGGTCTCGGCGGACGAGATGTCGCCGGGCTGCACCCAGTCCGACTCCCGCTGGCCGAAGGCGTCGTAGAGGTGCAGCTTGCGGTACGACGCGACGACGCCGCTCGGCCCCACGGCGACCACGGTGTTGCGCACGCGCGGATCGGCATGACCGGTTTCGAGGAGCCCTGCGACGATGTGGACGCCATGCTGCGCCGCGAGCGTCGTGAGAGCGGACGTGAACGGTCCGTCGAGATCCTGTGCGTGCTCCGCCAGCGATGCGTCGAACGGGTCGACGAAGTAGCTCGAGTACTCCGGGAAGACGACGAGCTTCGCTCCCCGCGTGGCCGCGGTCACGATGAGCTTCTCGATGAGCTGGAGGTTGGCTGATTCGTCCGCTGTGGGCGCGAACTGGGCGACGGCGATCGGCGTCGTACCCGAAACGGTCATGAGTCCTCCTCTTCCGAATGCCGGACCCTGATGACGATCGGAGTGACGACCCAGAGCACGATCAGGACACCCGAGAGGGCCGCCACGACTGCCCAGGAGGCCGCGCCGTCGAGCACGACGTCGAACACGAACGCCACGACACCGACGAGCAGCACCGCGATCGTCGCGAGGCTCATGATGAGCGCGACGTGACCGAAGGAGACGACACGTGCCTTCGCGCGACGCCGGAAGAGCACGCGGTGGAGCGCCACGGGAGACAGTGCGACGATCGCGCTCAAGGCGGACAGGACGATGAGACACAGATAGAGCGTCCGCTGACCCGCACTCAGGTCCGCGAACGCCGGCTGGAACGCGAGGGCCAGCAGGAATCCTGTCAGGATCTGGGTGCCCGTCTGCATGACGCGCAGCTCCTGGAGGACGTCGATCCAGTTGCGATCGGCACGCTCGTCGGCCGTCTCGTGGCGACCGTCGTCGAGGTCGTCGAGCGGATCGACATCTCGGGGCGATGGCATGGCCTCATCCTCCCGTCGGGGCGTCGACGGGGCAAGTCCGTGCGCGCGGTTCACGTCGCTCGGAACCCGTGCTAAGCTTTTCTCTTGTGCCGCGGGGTGGAGCAGTTCGGTAGCTCGCTGGGCTCATAACCCAGAGGTCGCAGGTTCAAATCCTGTCCCCGCAACAAGAGAAGGCCCCAGATTCGCTGAATCTGGGGCCTTCGCCATGTGCCGACCCGCCGCCCTGCCCTCCTGCCGCCGCAGCCTCCCCGACCGCGAGACTGCATCCTCCAGCCGAGACTGCGGCTGAGGGCCGCAGTCTCGGCCGGGAGATGCAGTCTCGCGGCGGATCGGGGAGCTGTGCGCGTCAGTTCGCGGCGGGGTAGGTCGCGCGCTTCTGCACCATGACCGGCTCACCGTCGACCTGGCCCGTCACGTCGACGGTGACCTCCCCCGCAGGGATCGTCTGCAGACGCGAGCTGATCGACGTGCTCGCCGACTTGCCGGGCTTGACGTCGGTGAACGACTTGGCACCGTAGGGCGTCGTGATCGCGACGTCGACCGGTGCGTCCTCATTGTTCGTCACGACGACCGAAACGTACTGCTTTCCGGCGAGCACTCGCGTCGAGGCCGACACCGTGACATCGAGGTCGGCAACCGGATCCGGCTCACTCAGGGCATCGAGCGCCGAGGCGAGACCGGCGACCGCTGCAGCCGTCTGCTCGTACGTCGCATCCGAGGGAACGGCGCGCGCGGCAGCGAGTGCCTCGTTCAGCGCGGCGATCCGGTCGGGCGCATACGCGGACGGATCGACCGCCTCGGCCCGCGCGATGAGAGCGGGCAGCTGACGGACGACGGCATACTCGAGCTGCGAGGTCGCGAGCGCGAGGACGCGCTGCGCCTCGTCGACAGCATCCTGCGTCACATCGGCGGCCGCCGCGACCCGCTTCCCCTCATCGAGAGCGCGACGGAAGACAGCGAAGTCGATCGCGATGTACCGCTCCTCGGCAGCCAGGATCGCGTCGCCCGCCGCGATCGCTGCCGAGAGGGCCGTCACGTCGACCACCGGTCCCTCCTGTGGCGGGGTGCCGAACTCGAACCACTGCAGGTTGGCGACGTAGTTGAACTCCTGGCCGGCAACGGCGTCGGTGCGCATCACGACGACGAGCGTGTGGGTGCCGGATACCGCGGTGTCGAGCTTCGCCGTCGTCGAGACGTAGTTCCCCCATCCCCCGGTCTTCGGCAGCTGGACGGTTCCGACCTTCGTCGCCGGGCTCACCTCGTCGAGGTAGAACTCGAGGCGGCTGTTGTTCCCCACCCGCTCGTCTCGCGTCGACGCGTTCACCGTGACGTGCGTGAGGGCGTCCGGTCCGAGGTCGCGCGCGTTGTACGTGAGCTGACCGCCGTCCCAGGTGCCTCCGACGTTCCCTGCGGGCGGTTCGCCGCCCTCCTTCTTGAGACCATTGCCGTTGTCGGCGTCGTACGTCTCGGCCTCCACACGCACGGACTCGACGGGACCGGGAGCATCCTCTGCTGTCTTGAGGAACTGGAACCAGTCGAAGTTCACGACCCAGGAGTTGGACTGCGCGGGATCAGGCGTTCCGCCGAACACGACGTACAGACGGTTCGAGCCCGTCAGCACGCTCGGGTCGTCGATCGTCGCTTCCACCGTGGCGAAGGTGCTCCAGTTACCCGTGGGCGGGACGTCCACCTTCGCCGCGACGGGACCATCGACGGCTCCGACGCGCACCTCGATGAACTCGTTCGTCGCGCTGTCGCTGGGGTGGTTGGAGTAGCGCATCTTGACCCGGAGCGGCTCGGCCCCGGCGAAGTCCACGGCGTCGAAGGCGATCCACGCGCCCACCTGCGTGCCGTTGACGGCTCCGAACGGCACACCGTTGGAGTCGTTGCCGGACTCCGTGCCGAGACGCCCGCCCGAGGATGCCTCGAAGCTCTCGGCCTGGAAGACGCGATACGCCGTCTCGACGATGCCGAGTCCTTCGATCGCACGAGTGAGCCCGGCGAGCGCAGCCTGCAGGCTGTCATCGGCCGTCGTGGCGTCCGCGAGGGCCTCGCGCGCGACCGTGCGCGCGCTGTCGAAGGCCTGGAACGACGTGGCGGAGTACGCACCGCGAACGACGAGGTCCGCCTCGGCGACGAGCACCGCAAGCTTCTCCCGCCATTGCTGGTCCCGCTCGATGACGAGCGTTCCGAGCCCCGACACTCCGTCGCCGCGCACGCTCGTCGCGGGGACACCCGAGAACGCCGTGTCCGCGAAGTCGAGCGCGAACGATGCACGCTGCGCCTCGCCGATCGAACCCGTCAGTCGCAGCGTCGCCGCGCCGGGGCCGCTCAGCACGACGGAGGCGGACACACCCGCGGGAAGGCCCGTGATCACCAGCGCGCCGTCGGCGACGAGATCGCGTCCCGTGACACCCGCGAAGGCTGCGCCGGTGAGCGTCAGCTTCGCCGTGGCATCCACCGCTCCGTCGGCACCCGCCTTCATCCGCGGCGTGTCGATCGTGAGCGTGGCTCCCTCGAACGACACCTTGAGTGCGAACTCCCGAGTGCCGTTCGACGGCTGACGCGAGAATGCTCCGTCGGCGATCTTCAGCACGAGGTCATCGATGCTGTCCATCGGTCCCGAGGACTCCGCCCTGCCGGTGAGCGACAGCGCGACGCTGCGGGTTCCGGCGCGCTCGGCCTTCAGGCGAAGTCCCGCGGGGACGTTCTCGGCTGTGATGAAGGCCGACAGGTCGGCGCCGTTGGCACCGGCGAACGTGCCGTTGGCGATCGTGAGGTCGATCGTGTTGCCGATCGATCCGTCGCCGGCTGCCGCCTCGCTGAACATGCGGGACGACACCGCGATGGCGCTGATCGGGTCGTAGCGCGAGCTCGAGAGCTCGTCACTCAGCGACGACGATGCGATCGAGTCGGCCGCCCACTCGGATGCCTCGTCGCCCATCCGGAACGACACTCCTCCGCCGGCGGTGAGCTGGTCGTACGTGATCCACGTCCGATCGAAGTCCTCGCCGTTGAGCGTCGCCGACTGGATGAAGTAGTCATCGGGCGACACCCCCTGGGCGGCGATGTCGAAGGCCCGGCCCGACTCGTAGTTGATGCGGACATTCTCGAAGAACGGCGTCCCGATCTGGTACTCGTCCGAGCCGGCGAGAACGGGGAAGAGTCCGAGCGCCGCCGAGACGAACATCGACGACATGGTTCCCGTGTCGTTGTCCATCGTCGGGAGGAAGCCCTGCGGACTGTTCTGGTACACCTTCATCTTGACGGGCGGTGTGAATTCCCCACCACTCGTGGGGTATTCGTGGGTGCTGCCGGTCGCGATGTAGCGGTTCCAGGTCTCCTTCGTGTAGACGCTGCGCACCCACTCCTGCGTACGCGACGGCGCACCGACGTAGTTGAACAGATACGGCGCCTGCAGATCGATCTCGTTCGCATTCGCGTGCAGCATCCGTCGACCGTCATCGGGCGCGTGCTCGCCGAACATGAACCTGAGCGCTTCGAGCGTGACCTCCTCGCCGCCCATCTTCTCGATCAGTCCGCCCATGTCGTTCGCGGCGTACCAGTGGTACTGCCAGAGCGTCCCCTGGTACACGTTGCCGGCTTCGAACCGCTCAGGGTCGGCGTCGTTCCACGCACCGTTCGCGTTCTTGGGGAAGATGAGGCCGGTTTTGGTGCCGTCCGCGAGGGTGACGGCGTTCGGCTTGAAGATGTTGGTCCAGTTCGAGGCGCGCAGGCGGTAGTCGTTCGCCTCCTGCGTCTCGCCGAGCTCGTCGGCGATCGTCGCCATGGCCCAGTCGTCGTACGCGGTTCCGAGGGTGTCGTCGACCTCGTTCGCGATGTATCCGCGACGCACGTTGTCGGCGTTGCTGTAGCCACCTGCCGACTGCGAGACGAGCGCGGGCCATGCCTGCGACAGGCCACGCAGCTGGGCCCCCTTTGCGATGGCGTCCGCGACGACGACCGCCGCACGCTCGAAACGCACCGTGGGAACCGAGTGGGTCACGTTCGAGAGGGATCCGCGTCCCGTCGAGGCGAACGACGCGTACAGGTCGACGATCGACTGCGCCTGGTCGTGGAACACCTCGGGGTAGCCGATCGCAAGCACCTCGTACTTGCGGAAGTCGTCCCAGAAGCCCCACCCGTCGTAGTGCGTGTAGCCCTCTGCAACATGGATCTGCCCGTCCAGCCCACGGTAGGTTCCGCTCGTGCTCGTGGCGTTCACGGGGGAACCGAACATGCGGTACAGATGCGTGTAGAAGAGCGTCTTGAGGTCGCCGGTCGGGTCGCTCGTCTCGGACGACGTCACGTCGAGACGGCTGAGGACGGCGTTCCAGTCGGCCTTCGTGTCGGCGCGGACCTGGTCGAACGAACGGTCGCCCATCTCGGCGGCCATGTCGATCTTCGCCTGCTCGACGCTGATCGGCGACACGGCGACCTTGAGCCCGACCTGCTGTCCCGCGGCGACGTCGAACGCGACGACCGCACCGATGTCCGTGCCTTCCTGGCGTACGGCGTTCGTGAGTGCCCCGCTGGCGCCCCACGTGCGCGTGCTCTTGGCAGCGACGGTCGACTCGACGTAGTAGTACATCTTGTAGTCGTAGCCGTTGAAGTGACCGGTGAAGTCGCCGGAGACGGCGACGCGGCCGTCCGGGAGCGTGGAGGAGTCGAGCGTGGCACCGCGTCTGCTCGTGAAGTTGTTGCGCAGGTCGAGGACGAGCGAAGCCGTCCCCGCCGTCGGGAACGTGAAGCGATCCTGCCCTGTCCGCACGTCGGTCGTCGCCTCCGCGTGGATCGCACCGCCGGCCACTGCGAGGTCGACTCCGTAGTAGCCCGGCTCGGCGTCCTCCGCGTCGTGGCTGAAGTTCTTCGCGTAGGAGCCCGTGCCGGGGCGGCTCGTGTAGTTCTCGTAGGTCGGCACGACCAGCAGGTCACCGCCCGCGCCGGAGCCGCCCACGCCGTTGAGGTTCGTGTGCGTGAAGCCGGCGATCTGGTCCTCGGCGTAGTCATAGCCGCTGTGCGAGCGACCGGAGACCGTCATGGGGTTGATCTTGACGAGCGAGTTCGGGGCCTCGGCGCCCACGAGGTCCTGCCCGAAGTCATCCTCCGTCGAGACGAACGGGTTGACGAAAGAGGTGTAGTCGATGGCGGCGGATGCTGCGGCCGGCGCGAGCACGACCGGCTCAGCGGCGGCCGCGCTCAAGGGGACGCCGGCACCGAGGAGCGCGACGGCAGCACCCACGGCGAGGAACCGAAGGGAGGGGGACGGGAGCGACATGTGAGGGGATCTCCAGGTGAGGACGGCGCGATCAGGGGCGCAGAGCGAGGCAGGGATGAGCGCGGAGCCCATCCCTGCCTCGGAGCAGGTGTTACTCGAAGAGCGACAGCGTGAGTGTCGAGGTGTAGTTGCCGGCCGCGACGTCGGCCGGAACAACCAGCTGCAGGTCGGCGGTGGCCGAGAAGACCCCACCTCCGGCGTTGCCCTCTGCGCTGTCCGCGAGGTAGAGGAGCTCCTGGTCGACGAGACCGGGCTCCGACGGGAGGACGTCGCCACCGACCTCGACGAAGGGCTCGCCTTCACCCTCGCCCTCAACGAGCTTGGGCACCCAGCCGAGGTGCTTCGCCGGGATCGTGTTGTTGGTCGTGGCATCCACGAAGTCGCTCGTCGAGCCCAGCACGTACCATGCCGATCCCTCCGGCACATCCTCCGACGCGCGGGTGTCGGTGACCGTGACCTTGGGCAGGGCACCGGCGAACGTGCGCTCGAGCATCGTCGACTCGCCCTCGACGAGGGTCGTGTTGGTGCTGTCCACCGTCAGCGCGAGGCCGCCGGGGCCGGCGACTTCCTCGATCGCGACGTTGACGTCGACACCCTGGGTGTCGTACTCCTCATCGGCGGCGACGGCGGCCGAACCGGCGGATGCCAGGAGAGCGGCGCCGAACGCGATGACGCTGCCACGCAGCAGGACGGACTTGTTCATGTGTGATCTCTTTCGTGTGAAGGGGTGGTTCCTGCGGCGCAGAGAATGGTCCCTGCGCCGCAGGAGGCCGCTGGCATCGGGTCAGCCGGCAGCCGAGTAGGAAGCGGACTTGATGACGGTGATCTCCTGGTCGCCGACGACGCCGGTCACCTCCGCGGTGATCTCGCCGGCGGGGATGGACTGCAGACGCGAGTTGATCGACACGCTCGCCGACTTGCCCGGCTTGACCGCCTCGAACGTCTTGGCGCCGTAGGGGGTCGTGATCACGACATCCACCGGCACCTCCTCGTTGTTGGTGACCGAGGCCGTGACGTACTGCTTGCCCGCGAGGACGCGCGTCGATGCGGATGCCGAGACGTCCAGGTCGGGTGCCGTGTCGGCCTTCGAGAGAACGACCTCGTCGACGACGCTGTTCACCGGGTTGGCGGCACCATTGGCCTGGCTGCGGAGCGTCCGGATCGTGATCGACTCGTCGGTCACCTCGAGTGCCGAGTAGTTGCGGACCCGCTCCTGGTTCCATACCGACGCCCACCACGAGTCGATGCCCGTGTTGTAGTTGTAGTACTTCGAACCGCTCGCAGAGTTCGCGGTGACGTAGAGCACCTCGCCGGGGCCGGCGACGACTTCATCGGCCGCCTCCTGCTCGTCGGGGTTGGCCAGCACGCCGTCCTTGATGAGGTAGCTGCGCGTGTACTGGTGGTCGTGGCCCATGAGGACAAGGTCGATCCCGAGCTTCGAGATCTGCTGCGGCATGACGTTGCGACGGTCGATGATGTCGCCATCGGTCGCGTGGATGGCCGTCGAGTAGATCGAGTGGTGGAAAGCGAGGACCTTCCACTTCACCTTGTCGCCCTGCTCAGCCACGACCTTGTCGAGCCACGCGTTGTGCGACGCGTAGTTCCGGCTGTTCGAGTTGAGGTTGAGGAAGAGCACGTCCTTGTAGATGAACCAGTAGTTGCCACCCGACGACGAGCTGCCCGCGGCACCGCCCGCGGTGAGGTCCTCGTTCGGGAGGTTGTAGTGCTGCTCGTACGCCTTCGACCCGACGTCGTGGTTTCCGTTAGTGGCGACGAACGGGATGCTGCGCATCTGCTCGGGCTTGATGAGAGTCGTGTACTCGTTCTCGTTCCCGGCGCTCTCGACCTGGTCACCAGCGGAGAAGAGCATCTCGGCGTTCGGGTACGTCTGCGACGCCACGTTGAGCGTGTCGATCCAGCCCGCCTCGTCGTTCGCGAGGTTGCCCGAGGCACCGACCTGCGGGTCTCCGAAGAACAGGAAGTCGAAGTCGCCCTCGAAGCTCTGCGTCCGGAAGGTGTAGACGGGCGACCAGCCGGTCTCGTCGTCTCCGACGCGGTAGGCGTACTCGGTGTTCTCCTCGAGACCCGAGAGCGTCGCGTCGCGGAAGTACTCTCCGCTCGACGTGAGCCCGCCCGCCGTGACGGGGAACGTCTGCGCCGTGGCCGGGAAGACGCCGTCGACGATCGCGGAGGCCTCCGTCAGCTGCGCCGCCTGCGGCACGTCGATGTTCGAGTACCAGACGAGGTTGCGCTCTTCGGCCGTGCCCCCGACCCCCAGGATGAGGTCGGTGATCTTCGCGGTCGTGATGACCTCCTTGCCGATGGGCGCGAGGCTCTTGACGTCGAGGAAGATGTCGCTGCTCGTCTCGCGGTCCTGGTAGAGCGCCACAGCGATCTGGTTCTCACCGGCGACAAGCTTGTCAGCGGGGATCCGGACGGTGCTCGTGACGGGGTTGCCCGCGCTCACACCCGCGTACGTGAGGTTCTGGTTCGCAGCACCGTTAACCCGGTCGTCGGCGAATCCGGCGACCTTCTCGCCGTTGACGTAGACGCGCACGGCGTCGTCGTAGGTGATCTCTGCCTGCAGGGAGTCGATCTGCTCGAGCTCCTCGGCCGTGACAGTCACGTCCGTGCGGAAGTGGTAGGTCGGCACGGTGTTGGCCGAGCCCGTCTGGGCGTACTGCAGCAGCGTCTTGGCGACGAATCCGCCACCGAGGTCGGCCGCCCCCCGCTTCGAGCCGAAGGGACCGGCTGCTTCCTTCCACGCCGCGTCGTCGAACGCCGCAGTCGTCCAGGAGAGCGAGCCGTCGCCCGCAGGGTCGGTGCCGTTGTCAGAGTACTTCCACGGCGAGTCGCTCGTGAGGTAGCTGTCGGGGAGATCGACCGGCGCGGCGGGACCGAACTCGAAGTAGTCGAAGTTCGCGACGTAGTTGCGGCGGCCGGGGATGTCGTCGACGTGCATGACGATGACGACATCGTGGATGCCGGTGACGGCCGCGCTCAGGTCGACCGTCGTGTTGAGCCAGTTGCCCCAGCCGCCCGTCGTCGGGATCGCGACGTCGGCGATCTTGTTGGCGGCGGTCGCTTCGTCGAGGAAGAACTCCAGTCGAGGGTTCGCTCCGATGGCGTCGTCACGCGTGGAAGCGCGGACCGTCAGGGTGCCCATGCGACTCGCGAAGTTCACGTCGTCGAATCGGACGACGGTGCCGTTGAAGGTGTTGCCGAGGTTGATCGACTCGCGCTTGAGCGCTTCACCGTTCGGGTTCGATCCGCTGGTGTACTGCTCACCTTCGAGGCGCAGCGGCTCGGCCGCGGCGGTGACCGCTGCGGCGTTCGGCGCAGCTGCCGCGGCGGGCAGTGCGGTCGCGGCGAAGGAGCCCGCGATCATCGAGACCAGCACGGCGCCGGCGACGGCGCGACGTACGGTCCTGTTCGCGTGAGCAGCGCGGACGGGGTCCGCGCTCACGTCGGAAATAGGCAAAGGATTGCTCCGATCTGCGTGACAAGGGGGTGTGCGCGAGAGCGCTTCTGCACACTCCCGAACCCGCATGGACTCCTCTTGGCGTTCAGGTGAACGCCCGCTGTCGTGTCGCTTGAATCGACACAACGCCAACTTCTCAGCCGGGCAGATGCAGCACGATGCCCGGCACACCCGACATCACGGTCGACAGGCCGACACTCGTCGCATCCGTCGCGCGGGCAGCGGTGATGGTCGCGTCATCCAGGTCGCCGTCGGCGGGTGCCCCCGAGCCGCGAGATGTGGCCCCCTGCCAGACCACGGCTGTGACGTTCGACGTGGGCTCGGCGAGTTGCGCGCCGATCAGCAGGAAGTCCTGGTCGAGGAACTGCGACGACATGTAGCCGAAGACGTCCACGGCGCCTGCGCCGAGCCCGACCACGACGTGCGGTTGCGTGGCAACGGCCTCGTCGAAGGCCTCGTCGAGGGATGCCCGATCGTCTGCTGCGACGAACTCGTCCACGACCATACCGTTCTCCTTCGCGAACCCGAGCACGGCCTCCCGCAGTGCACGCGTGGCCGCGCCGCCGTCGGAGGGGACGACGGCGGCGATCCGCACACCCCGGAGTCCGTCGACGTCGGCGGGCGGCGTCGCCTCGACCGTCCGCCCCGGTGCCGGAGACGTACCGTCGCCTTGGGCGGCGGAGGGCGAGGACGACAGGGCGACGTCGGCAGGCGAGACGGTGGCGTCCGAGCCGACGCACGCCGAGAGAGTCACGGCGAGCGAACCTGCGAGAACGAGCGCCGCCAGCCGTCGCGGTACGAGGGTGCGGAAGATCACGGCGTCAGTGAACACGTCGGGGTGCCGTGGCAAGTGACCCTCCGGTGTCGCGCAGGTGAACCCGCGGCCGCTACGGCGTGGAGGTACCGGCGTCGGCGCCTCGCCGACGATGCATCCTGAGCGCCGGCTCGTTTTCCCGGGCCGACTCGGCGAGGGCATCCTGTCGCGCCTGAGCGACGAGCTCGGCGACCTTGTCGTCGCGGCGCCGACGATCGCGCCAGATGAGCCAGAGGAGCACGATGGCGATGGCGATCGTGACGAGTTGGGGCCAGGGGATGGCCACGACGACCGTTTGCGCGGACGCCGGATCGACCTCGCCCGCGGCGACGTCGTCGCCCACGGGCACGAGGGTCGCAGTGACATCGGCCGTGTAGGCGAACAGGGGCCACACCGACGCGAGCGAGACCTCGGCAGCTCGCGACTCGCCGGGGGCGATCTCGACGATCTCCTCCCCCTCGACGGCGAAGGACACGAGTCCGAAGAGAGCGCTCACGCTGACCCGAGGAAGGATCGACAAGCGGGTGTTGCCCGTGTTCTCGACGGTGTAGCCGACGTCGATCCGTCCCGCGTCGAACGGGTTGATCGATCCGCTGTAGACGCCGGAGACCGTTACGGCAGCGCTCGGCGCCAGTTCCCCCGTCACTCGCGTCATGACGCGGAACCCGACGCGCGACTCGACACCGACTTGCTCACCCTCACCCGAACGGATGGATGCCGCGACACCCGCGGGATGATCCCCGGGAGTCGCGTTTTCGGGAACCGTGATCGTGAACGGGACGATGACGTCGGCACCCGGTGCGACGTCTACCTGCCCCTGAATCTCGATCCACGTTCCCGCGTCGACGGACTCCTTGTCGGAGGTCAGCATGTTGAAACGTCCGGTCTCGGTGAAGTAGCCGTCGGCAGCCGTGAGGCGGAAAGTCACGGCGGACGTGCTGAGGTTCCTCACGAGAAGGTGCTCTCGAGCTGTCTCCCCCGGGTCGAGGTCGAGCTCGACCCATGCGCGGCCGTCTTCGCCGATGCCGTCGCTCGGGCGCACCATCCAGGTGACCGAGCCATCCCCGTCGTCGTCGGGCGCGGGCGACGAGGCGGCCGCGGCCGGTGCGGCGAACGCCGACGCCACGAGGAACGCGAGCACGGCGCTGAGGAGGGCACGGAGGAAGCGGGACATGTTCGCCTTAGAGGAGGTCGGCCGGCGGCGATCGGGGTCGCCGTCCTCGAGTCAGGAGGGTGCACTGTCGAGGAAGGAGCGCGTCAATGATGGCAGGGCTCGGCTCCGCCAGATCGCGATCGCGCCCGGACGCGTACTTCGTTCACCGTCCGGACAACGACCGTTCTCCGTTGCGTCCTTCATTCCGCTGGATGCCGCCGTCGGCCGTCACGGCGGGCCGGGTCGGCGTTCAGCAACCCGCCGCGTGCAGACGCTCCCCGCAGGCGTACTCGACGAGCGCCGTCCGGGCCTCGACGACCTCCACGACGTCGCCCACGGTCGTCGCGGTGACGACTCCCGCGACGGGGCGCCATCCCGTTCCGAAGTCGACGGATGCCGCATACCTCACCGTCGCTCGCGGCGTCACGGTCCCCCGGTCGCGGTACACGTGACTCGTCGGCGTCGGCGCGAACTGCACCGCTCCGGCCGCGGCCCAAGAGGAGCCGCCCGACGTCGTGCTCCGCGTCGTACCGTCTCCGTGCTCGAACACGTAGCCGACGGGCGTGAAGCGCACCGTGACCTGCCACCCGAGAAGTTCTCCCGACAGCTCCTGCTCCCCCGCGCTCGCCGTGAAGTTCGCGGGAAGACCGACGATGGCGAAGCCCTCCGGCTCCGTGTCGAACGACGGCGGGGCGGGCCGGAAGGACACGAGATCATCTGCCGTGACCTCGGGGATCGAGGACATCGTATAGATCTCGCGGCATCCGATGACGGGCGAGCACGCGTAGGGGGTGCGAGTGGGCTCGGGCCGCGTATCTGTCGTCTCGCCGGTGGAGTCGCCGGTCCCGTGCCGACCGGCGTCGGAGGCGCCGATGTCGACCCGCGTGCCTGTATTGGAGACGGAGCTACACCCGCCAGTGAGGTTCCCGGTGGATGTGCACGACCCGACGGCGATGGGAGCGAAACTTCCCACTGCAACAAGCGCAGTAATCAAGATCCTGAGCATGTGCGTGCTTCGTTCGCTGGCAGAATCCGGCTGATCAGGAGCCCATCGGCGGCGAGTGGGTCCTCAACGAAATGAACATCGATCACGAGAACATCCGGTCGATCCTCCTCCACGAGGGACAGCCCGTCGCGAGTGACAACATCTACAGATGACACGTCGTAGCAAGCCTCGATCGTCCACGTGCCAGCGCGCGCATCGACCTCACCTCGCGAGAGTTCGGAAATGTGAGACTTGCCACTGAGTCGCACACCCTCCTGGTGCCACTCAGCGAAGCTACGACGGTCGTCTCTGTTGAGCTCTCCTGTGGTGAGGGCGAAGACCGGCTCGAACGTCTTGGGGTCACTCAGATCCACCTGGTTCAGCGCGTCGACGTACGCGCGATACGTGTTCTCGGCGGCGGCGAACGCCTCGGCTTCGCTCGAAAAGGTCGGCCGCGGCGAAGGTGGTGCGGATGGTGTCGCCTGCGGCTCCGGTGCGCATCCACCGAGCACGGTGATGAGCGCGAGGACGGCGATGATACGGGCGATTCGAGGTGGCACGGCGACCAACGTAGCCGGATCGCTCGCGGCGTCCGCGGGTTATCCACAGCGCAGGCGTGCGATGTGCCGGCGGGCGGTGATCACGCGGGGTCGAGGGCGGCGCCGAGCTCGCCGAGGAAGCGCGCCACGATGGCGAGCTCCGATTCGTCGTACCGGCCCGCGACCGCACGCATCGCCGTCAACCGCTCACCGAAGTGTCGATAGAACGACGCGCGCGACCCCTCCGTGAGCACGACGACCCTCGCTCGCCGGTCGTGGGGGTGAGGATGCCGCTCGAGGTGCCCCGCAGCCGACAGCCGATCGAGCAGCTTCGTCGTCGAGGCCGTCGAGATCCGCAGATGCTTCGAGAGGTCGTGCGGGCTGACGACCTCACCGCGCTGCTCACGTACGATCAACATGCGCAGAGCTGCGAGATCGGTGGAGTTCATGTCCATGTCGCCCTTCATGTGACCGTGCATGCGGTCCAACGCGTCGCCGAAGGCACGAACGGCCTTGAGCACGTCGAGGACGGCGTGCTCCTGCGACGTCTGCGGGACCCAGCGTTCGGACATGTGGACACTCCCCTGGTCCCCTTGTATCATCGAAATCACGTAGATTGCTAGATAAACTAGCGAGTTAGCAGGAGGAATCGATGATCGACCCGGAGCATGTTGTCCTCCTCGACGATGACGGTCACGCGATCGGCACGGCCCCGAAGAGCAGCGTGCACGGCACCGACACAGCCTTGCATCTGGCATTCTCCTGCCACGTGCTGAACGAACGCGGCGAAGTGCTCGTGACACGCCGTGCGCTCGGCAAGAAGACCTGGCCGGGCGTCTGGAGCAATTCCTTCTGCGGTCACCCACGGCCCGCCGAGCCTGTCGTCGCCGCCGTCCACCGCCGTGCCGAGTTCGAACTCGGGCTCACATTGACGCAGCTGGAGCTCGCGCTTCCCCTGTTCCGCTACCGCGCCACCGATGCGACCGGGATCGTCGAGCACGAGGTGTGCCCTGTCTACACCGCGATCGCCTACGACGAGCCCGTGCTCAACCCGCTCGAAGTGGTCGACGCCATGTGGGTGGACCCCGCCGACCTCCGCGCTTCCCTCGATGCGACGCCGTGGGCGTTCAGCCCCTGGCTCGTGCTGCAGGCTCAGCAGCTCCACCTCTTCGACGGTGCTCTCGCCCGGCGCCGCGCATCATGATCGACCCCGCCACACGTGCGGAGATCGATGACACGATCGACCGCATCATCTCGCGGCTCACCGACCGTGCAGCTGTACTCGGACCGGCCTTCGTCGCGCTCCTCGACGCGTCGCGGCGTGCGGCCTCCGGCGGCAAGCGTCTTCGGCCGATGCTCGTCGTCGCATCCTTCACTGCCTTCGGTGGTCGACCCGACGACGCAGCGGGGACCTACGACATCGCTGCGGCGTTCGAGCTGCTCCACACGGCCTTCGTCATCCACGACGACGTCATCGACCACGACATCGAGCGGCGCGGGGTGCCCAATGTCGCGGGCGAGTTCCGTGCGCGTGCGCGAGAGAAGGGCGCGGATGCCACAGGCTCGGCGCTGCTCGGAGACGCTGCCGCCATCCTGGCGGGCGACGTCCTGCTCCACGAGGCCTCGCGCCTCATCGCCCTGGCGGAGATCGGAGCCGAGAACCGTCGGCGCCTGTTCGAGCTGTACGACGACGCCGTCCTGATCTCGGCCGCGGGCGAGCTCGCCGATGTCGAGCACAGCGTCTCGACGTCTTCGCCGGAAGCGTCTGCGATCTTCGACGCGACTTTTAACAAGACGGCCGTCTACACCTTCCGCGCTCCGCTCGCCGCGGGAGCCGTCCTCGCCGGCGCGGACGACGATGCACTGGCGTCTCTCGCGGCGGCCGGCGATCGTCTGGGGCTGGCCTTCCAGCTCGCCGACGACCTCATCGGCGCCTTCGGGTCGGCCGCGCAAGCCGGCCGCGCGTCGGGCGGCGACCTGCGCGAGGCGAAGAAGACTCCGCTCGTCGCCCTCGCGCGCGACACGGCGCACTGGTCCGATGTGAACGATGCCCTGGCCGTCGCCCACACGGGCCCCATCGCGGTCCGCCACGCGCAGCGTCTCCTCGAGCGCAGCGGCGCGCGACGCGAGCTTCGCGATCTCATCGACCGGACGCTCTCCGATGTCCGGTTCTCGGCCGACGACCCGTCCCTTCCTCCCGCGGCGCGCACCCTCCTGCGCGAGCTGGCCGACCTCGTGGAGAGGCGCGTGCCGTGACCGATCGCGCCGTCAAACACGGCGACCCGACGAGTCTGCGCCTCTACGACCAGACGGCTCAGGATGCCGCGGCCGCCGTCATCTCCGCCTACTCGACGTCGTTCGGGATGGCGGCGAGACTCCTCGGTCCACGGCCTCGCCCGCACGTACGGAACATCTACGCCCTCGTGCGCGTCGCCGACGAAGTCGTCGACGGCCCCGCCGTCGCGGCCGGCCTCTCCCCCGACGAAGCCCGTGCGATCCTCGACGACCTCGAGAAGGAGACCTACGAGGCCATCCAGCGCGGGTTCAGCACCAATCTCATCGTCCATGCTTTCGCCGCGACGGCACGCGAGTGCGGAATCGGTCCCGATCTCATCTCGCCCTTCTTCGCATCGATGCGAGAAGACCTCTCCACGACGCATCACGACGCCGCCTCTCATGACGCCTACGTGTACGGCTCCGCGGAGGTCGTCGGCCTCATGTGCCTCCAGGTCTTCGTGAACGCGGGCCTCGGGCGACCCGTCACCCCCTCAGCGGATCTCGTCGACGGTGCACGGCGCCTCGGTGCCGCATTCCAGGACGTCAACTTCCTGCGCGACCGCTCGCACGACGAGTCGGCACTCGGTCGCGACTACCTCGCCGCGACCACGAGCCGCGCCGAGGTCCTCGACCGTATCGACGGAGACCTGGCAGCTGCAGCCGCGGTCATCCCGTTCCTTCCCACCGATTGCCGGCGTGCCGTGACCGTCGCCCATGATCTCTTCGCGGAGCTCGCCGTTCGCCTTCGGCGCTCGGCCGGCGAGGCGGGACGCGTGCGCGTGCCCGACCCCGTGAAGATCGCCATCGCCGCACGCGCCGTCGTCGGCGGCACACCCCGAGGAGGCCGCGGATGACCGGGCGAACGATCATCATCGGAGGCGGCATCGCGGGGCTCGCCACCGCCGCGCTCCTCGCCGCGGAGGGCCGCGACGTCACGGTCGTCGAGGCGCGCGACGACCTCGGGGGGCGCGTGGGCTCATGGGAGCGGGACGGATTCCGCTTCGACACGGGACCCAGCTGGTATCTCATGCCCGAAGTCTTCGACCACTTCTTCGAGCTCCTCGGAACGTCGGCTGCAGAGCAACTCGACCTGGTTCCCCTCGACCCCGCCTATCGCGTCTTCACGGAAGGGTATCCGCAGCCCGTCGACGTGCGTTCGGGCCGCGAAGAGACCACGGCGCTCTTCGAGAGCATCGAGCCCGGTGCCGGCACCCAGTTGGAGGCGTACCTGGACTCCGCTCGCGACGCCTACGAGCTCGCGGTCAACCGGTTCCTCTACGACACCTACGAGACGACGGCCGGACTCCGCGATCCCGAGATCGTCAAGCGACTCCCCACACTCGCTCCACTCCTCACTCGTCCGCTGGCATCGCACATCGATCGTCGCTTCAGCGATCCGCGTCTGCAGCGCATCCTCGGATACCCCGCGGTCTTCCTCGGGGGCTCGCCGTACGGCGTGCCGAGCCTGTACCACCTGATGAGCCACCTCGACCTCGCCGACGGCGTGCTCTACCCGCGCGGAGGGTTCACGGAGGTGATCGCGGCCGTCGAGCGCGTCGCCCGCGCCCAGGGCGTCGAAATCCTGACGGGAACTCCCGTCGAACAGATCGTGACGACTGCCGGGGCCGTATCGGGGGTGCGGCTCGCGAGCGGCCGTACGTTGTCCGCCGATCTGGTGGTGTCTACCGCTGACCTCCACCACACCGAGACCGCCCTGCTTCCCCCGCAGCAGCAGACCTACCCCGAACGCTGGTGGGAAAAGAAGACGCCCAGTCCCGGGGCCCTCCTCGTCCTGCTCGGTGTCCGCGGCGAGCTGCCCGAGCTGGCGCACCACACGCTCCTGTTCACGAAGGACTGGAAGGCGAACTTCGACGACATCTTCGGCCGCGAGACCCGCATCCCCGATCCGGCGTCGCTCTACATCTGCCGCCCCAGCGCGACTGATGAGACCGTCGCGCCCGAGGGTCACGAGAATCTCTTCGTGCTCGTGCCGATGCCGGCCGACCCGTCGCTCGGCCATGGTGGCGCCGACGGTGCGGGAGATCCGCGCATCGAGAGCGCCGCCGACCGGGTGATCGCCCAGATCGCCGAATGGTGCGGTATCCCCGACCTGGCAGACAGAATCGTGGTGCGTCGCACGATCGCGCCGGCCGACTTCGAAAGCGACCTGCACTCGTGGCGCGGAAACGCCCTGGGTCTCGCCCACACCCTCGGCCAGAGCGCCGTCTTCCGCCCGCGCAACGTGTCGAAGAAGGTGTCGAGTCTCCTCTACGCCGGCGGATCCGCGCTTCCCGGGATCGGACTGCCGATGTGCCTCATCTCAGCCGAACTCGTCGTCAAGCGTCTGCGTGGTGACACCACCCCCGGCCCGCTGCCCGTTCCCCAGCGGGCGGGCGTGTGATGCCGGGACTGTACCTCGCAGCCATCCTTCTCAGTGCCGCGGGCGTCGCCCTGCTCGACGCCCGATTCCGCCTCGCCGCGTGGCGGCGCCCTGTCTCCACGCTCCTCGCCGTCGCGATCGGGACGCTGTTCTTCTTGGCGTGGGATGCCGCCGGCATCGCTGCGGGGGTCTTCGTGAAGGGTGACAGCCCGGCGCTCCTCGGACTCGATCTGGCTCCCCACCTTCCCCTCGAGGAGCCCTTCTTCCTCGCTTTCCTCTGCTATCTGGCGCTCGTGGTGTTCGGTGGTTTCGACCGGGTACGCCGTCGCGGAGACGAGGCGCAGTGACCTATCCGCTCATCGTGCTGCCCTTCGTCGTACTGACGGCGATCGTCGTGCTCGCGACGGCCCGGCGCCCTCGTTTCGGCCGCAGAATGGCGCTCTCCGCCGCCACAGCCGCCGTGCTCGTGATCCTCACCGCAGTGTTCGACAACGTCATGATCGCCGCGGGACTCTTCACCTACCCGGAGGAGCACATCAGCGGCATCCGCATCGGCCTGGCACCCATCGAAGACTTCTCCTACGCCGTGTGCGCCGCCTTTCTCGTGCCCGCGGTCGCTACGCTTCTCGAGCGTCGACAGCGCCCGAAGGAGACCTCACAGTGACGACACCGCTCGGCGCCGGCACCGTGGTGTCGCAGCTCTTCCTCTCGTCGCGCCCCGTGAGCTGGATCAACACCGCGTATCCGTTCGCGGCGGCATATCTGCTCACGACGCGGGAGATCGACCTCACCCTCGTCATCGGCACCCTGTTCTTCCTGATCCCGTACAACCTTGCGATGTACGGGATCAACGACGTCTTCGACTATGAATCCGACTTGCGGAACCCTCGCAAGGGGGGCGCGCATGGCGCCATCCTCGATCCGCGACTGCATCGACCGATCCTGTGGGCCGCAGGCCTCTCGTGCCTTCCGTTCGTCGTCTACCTCGCGGTCGTCGGTCCGCCCGCGTCCTGGCTCGTACTGACCGTCAGCCTGTTCTTCGTCGTCTTCTACAGCGCTCCGCCCCTGCGGTTCAAGGAGGTGCCGTTCGCCGACTCCGTGACCAGCAGCATCCACTTCTTCTCCCCCGCCGTGTACGGTCTCGTGCTCGCCGGTGCGCAATGGACGTGGCAGCTCGTCGCGATCGTCGTGGCGTTCGGACTGTGGGGCGTCGCTTCGCACGCCTTCGGGGCGGTCCAGGACGTCGTCGCCGACCGCGAGGCGGGAATCTCCTCGATCGCGACGGCGCGTGGTGCGCGCTGGACCGTGCGCTTCGCTCTCGCGGGCTACGCGGCGGCGGGAGTCGCCGTCCTCGCGACGCAGTGGCCCGGTCCTCTCGCGGCGATCGCAGCAGTGCCCTACCTCGTGGCCGTCTGGCCGTATCGCAACGTGACGGATGCCGCAGCAGCAGCCGCGACGCGCGGCTGGGCCCGATTCCTCTGGCTCAATCAATTCGCCGGCTTCGCGGTGACGCTCCTGCTCATCTGGTACTGGCTCCTCACATCCTGAGCATCAGGACGACGAAGAAGGCTCCCGCAGTCGTGCGGGAGCCTTCTTCGTGAGCGGGATACGCCCGCCTGTCGTCTTACTCGCTCAGGGCCAAGAGCCGCTCGACCGCGTCGGTCAGCCGCTCGTCCGCCTCGGCGAACGCGGTGAGATCGCCCGCCTCGAGAGCCGCCTGGCGGTCCGTCATGGCCTGACGCGCGTCTTCGAGAGCCGTCGCGTAGTCACCGGCGGGCGGCGTGGGCGCGGGCGTCTCCGAACCGGGATCCGTCGGCTCAGGAGTGGGCTGCGGAGTTCCTTCGCCCTCATCGGGGACGACCTCGCCGTCTCCCGTGCTCGCTCCCGAGTCTCCTCCGAAGAGGACGTCGAGCGCTTCGCCGAGCGTGTCCTCGAACGCGATGTCGTCACCGAACGCGACGAGCACCTTTCGGAGCTGGGGCAGCTGCGTGCCCTCCGCGGCCTGCACGAACACCGGCTGAACGTAGAGCAGACCGCCACCGACGGGGAGCGTCAGCAGGTTGCCGTTGAGGACTTCGGACTGACCGATCGTCAGGACGTTGATCTGCTGCGACACCGTCGGATCGGAGTCGAAGCGGTTCTGCACCTGACCGGGGCCGGGAACCGTCGTCTCGGCCGCGATCTCGAGCATCCGCAGCTTGCCGTAGTCCTCGCCCTTCTTGCCTGCCTCTCGGCCGGCGTTCGAGTCGGCAGCGAGGTAGCCCATGAGCACGTTCCGGCTCGCGGCACCCTGCGATGACGGGATGAACGTCGTGAACATCGAGAAGGCGGGATTGTCTTGGCCCGGCATCTGCATCGTCAGGTAGTACGGCGGCTGCAGCTGGTTGGGGTTCTGCGGGTCTTCCGGCGTCGCCCAAGCGTTGTCGCGCTCGTAGAACGACTGCGCGTCGTCGACGTGGTACGTCTGGAGCATCGCGCGCTGGACCTTGAACAGGTCGGTCGGGTAGCGGACGTGGCTGATGAGGTCGGCCGACATGTCGGAGATCGGCTTGATCTGCGTCGGGTAGACGTTCTGCCAGGTCTGCAGCACGGGATCTTCCGGGTCCCACGCGTAGAGCGTGACGGAGCCGTCATACGCGTCGACCGTCGCCTTGACCGAGTTGCGGATGTAGTTGATGTCGTCGAGCGAGAAGCGCGGCTGCGTGTTGTTGGAGTCGGCGATCGCCTGCGACAGCGGGACCGTCGACGAGTACGGGTAGTTGGCGCTCAGCGTGTAGCCGTCGACGATCCACTTGATCCGGCCGTCGACGACGGTCGGGTACGGGTCGCTGTCGAGCGTGAGGTACGGAGCGACCTTGCTGACGCGCTGACGCGGGTCGCGGTCGTAGAGGATCTGGGATTCCTCGTTGACATCGTCGGAGAAGAGGATCTGCTCGGACTGGAACTTCAGCGCGTAGATGAGGCGGTTGAAGATGTTGCCGACGGAGGGACCGCCGTCGCCGTCGAACGTCGTGCGCATTCCGGACGCCGAGTCGCCGCTGCCCGACGGGTAGTCCAGCTCGATGGGAGTGGTCCCCTCGGGTGCGCCGACGATCGAGTACTCGGGAGAGAACTCTCCGAAGTAGACGCGGGGCTGGAAGTCGGGGTTGTCGGAGAGGAAGCCCGTGGCAGGAATGCCGCGCTCGAGGAAGACGGGGTTGCCGTCGGCGGTGCGCTCGTTGCCTGCTGCGGCGACCATCCCGTAGCCGTGCGTGTACACGAGCGTCTCGTTGAGCCAGGACGATCCCGAGCCCAGCTGGTTCATGTTGAGCTCGCGGACGGACACGATCGTGTCCTGCATCTCGCCGTCGATCTCGTAGCGGTCGACGTCGAGCGGGTTCTGGAACTGGTAGTACGCGCGGTACTGCTCGAGCTGGCGCACGGTCGGACCGATGATCGCGGGATCCATGATGCGGATCTGGGTCGTCGTTCCGGCGTCCTCGCGCAGCTGACCGGCCTCGGCGGTCGTCTCCGCGCTGAACTCGGTCTTCTCGAGACCGTCGATGCCGTACGCCGTCTTCGTGCCGTCGAGGTTGCGCTGATAGAACTCGCGCTCGAGGCTCAGCTGGTTCGGCTGGACCTGGAAGGTGTTGACGACCCACGGATAGCCGACGCCGAGCACGAGCGCGACGACGAGCAGCAGGCCCGTGCCGATGAGGGGGAAGCGCCAGCGGCCGATGACGGCCGTGACGAAGAAGAGGAGCGACACGACGACGGCCGCGATCGCGAGGATCTCCTGCCCGATGATGACGGCGTTGACCTCGGTGTAGCCGGGGCCCGTGATGCGTCCCATGCCGCCGGGCTCGACGAGCGTCTGGTAGCGGTCGAGCCACAGGCTCGCGCCCTGGACGAGGAGGTAGATGCCGGCGAGGACCGCGAGCTGGATGCGCGCCGACTTGGAGATGCGCAGTTCGCGCTGTCCGATGCGCACCGATCCGTAGAGATAGGACACGAGCGCCGTGACGAGGAGGCAGATCAGGAGGACCGCGGAGACATAGCCGACGACCGACGCGTAGAACGGCATCGCGAACATGTAGAAGCCCGTGTCGAGCCCGAACTGCGGATCCGTCTCGGTCGTGGCGACGCCGTTGAGCCACGTCCACGTCGTCTGCCACTGCGCCGAGGCTGCGAAGCCCGCGAAGAATCCGAAGAAGATCGGGATGCCCCACATCGCAAGGCGACGGAGCGGCTCGACGACCTCTTGGTACCTGTCGAGCTGGGAGCTCAGACGCGCGTACACGGGCCGCAGGCGGTAGGCGAGCTGGATCGCCAGCCATACCGGGATCGCCATGCCGAGGAACCCGATGGCGAACATGATCACCCTCGCGGTCCACTCCGTGAGGAGGACGCCGTCGTATCCGAGTTGCCCGTACCAGAGCCATTCGGCATACAGGTTCGCGAAGACGAAGAACGCCACCACGATCGCGGCGATGATCGCCAGGCTGATCGCGATGATGCGGCGGGAGCGAGGAGGCGTGGCCTGGGTCGGCGCTGAGGTCGTGGTCACCCCTTCATCCTAGGCGCGAGCAGTCTGGGGGTTCTCCGAATCCGCGGCGGGCGAACGCCTCATCCTGCCGTGCACGTGGGGACGTCGTCGAGGTCGCCGCCCTCGCGCAGCGCGTCGAGAGCTCCCAGTGCGTCGTCGAGGGTCGCGACGGAGAAGACGCGGAGTCCATCGGGGACGTGTCCGACGACCTCGTCGCAGTTCGCCTCGGGTGCGAGGAACCACTCCGCGCCGTCGCCGACCGCCCCCCACATCTTCTGTCGGATGCCGCCGATGGGACCGACGTCGCCTTCGGCATTGATCGTCCCGGTTCCCGCGACGTTCTCGCCGCCGTTGAGTTCGCCGGGCGTCAGGACGTCCATGATCCCGAGCGCGAACATCATGCCCGCCGACGGGCCTCCGACGTTGTTCAGCTGAATCGTGACGTCGATCGGGAACTCGTAGTCCGACATGAGGGTCACGCCGATGATCCACGCTGTCTCGCCGTTGCTCTCGCCTTCTTTCGGCGTCACCGTCACGGTCTGTGCCACATCGTCGCGCACGATGTCGATCGAGACAGGCGCCCCCGCGCCCTCGGCGATGATCGCGCGGAGGGACGCGGTATCCGTGACGGGCACCCCGTCGGCGCCGACGATGACGTCGCCCTCTTCCAGGATCCCCGCCGACGCGGAATCGTCGCCGGTCAGAGAGTGGACCGTGAGACGGGACTCCACGTCGTAGCCGAGCTCGATCAAGGCCGCCGCCGTGGCCTCCTTCTGCGAGTCGACCATGAGCGCCGCGCTCTCCTCGCTGCGCTCGTCGGTCGTCTGACCGACGGGGAAGACGGCGTCGATCGGCAGAACGGCCTGCGTCGGGTTGAACCACGCGGTCGCGAGCTCGAGCCAGGACGGCGTGCGCTCGCGGTTGCCGCGCACCTGCACGGTGAGCAGATCCAGCGCCCCCGCGGTCTCGAACGTCTCCGCTCCCTCCACCGAGATCAGCGGGACCTCCTCGCCGTCGGCGGAGGTCGCGCTCCCCAGCGTGTTGTAGACGGGGCCGGGCTGTTGGATGACGTACGACGTCGGCAGGAACGTGAGCGCGAGCAGCACGACCATCGCGAGCGCGAGCGCCCAGAGTCCTGCCACCATGCCACGGGTGAGCCGCCGGCGCGGGGGACGGATCGTGACGTCCTCGTCGAACAGGGCCACGTGGACTCCTCTGCCTGGTCGTTCGCGACCGGCGTAAGGCGTTCGGGTCCGTGCCGGGGGGTGCGATGAATGCTGCGACTAGCGTAGAACGCGACGTCAGGTACCGGCTGAAAGGCGGCTGAAGTGGCAGAGGACGATCGCTCCCCCGAGGATGACTTCCAAGAGCTCCTGAGACAGCTCTTCGGGGCTGGAGGCTCGCAGTTCGATCCCGAGCAGCTCTCGCGGCTCACGGGGATGAACATCGACCCCGCGATGATGCAGACGGTCTTCCGTCAGTTGCAGGGCGCGTTCTCGGGTCCTGAAGAGGGAATCTCGTGGGATGCCGCGAAGCGGCAGGCCCTCCACATCGCGAATCAGGACGGACACGGCGTCACGGCGGGGGAACGCACCGACTTCGACCAGGCGTTCTCGCTGGCGACGCTGTGGCTGAGTGAAGCGACCTCGATCTCCGACCTCGCCGCCCCGCCTGCCGCGATCACGCGCGGCGCGTGGGTCGAGGCGACCCTTCCCGTGTGGCAGGAGCTCGCCGCCCCCGTCGCGACGAGCATCGCCGACGCGATGACGTCGGCGCTCAGCGAGCAGGCTCCCGACGACATGCAGTCGATGATCCAGGGCGCCGGCAAACTCATGCGGATGGTGGGCGGGACGCTGTTCGCCTCGCAGCTCGGCCAGGTCGTCGGCAATCTCTCCAAAGAGGTCGTCTCCGGCGGCGACGTCGGGATCCCGCTCATGCCTGACGGCGAGGCCGTCATCCTCCCCCAGAACTTCGCCGACTTCGGACGCGACCTCGAGATCCCGGAGGATCAGCTCGCGCTCTTCGTCGCGACACGGGAACTGGCTCATGCGCGCCTGTTCCGTCACGCCCGCTGGTTGCGACTTCACGTCATCTCGCAGGTCACCGACTTCGCTCGCGGAGTCCACGTCGACACGGATGCTCTCGAGGAGCTCGCCGCACGGTTCGACCCGTCGGAGCCCGAGGAGCTCCGACGCGCGATCGAGAGCGGGGCGCTCCTCCCCCAGCGCTCGGAGGCCCAGACCGCCGCGCTCACGAGATTGGAGAACCTCCTCGCGACGATCGAGGGGTGGGTGGATGTCGTGACGGAGGACGCGCTCTCACGCCTTCCTTCGGCCGCTCGCATCTCGGAGGTCGTCCGCCGCCGCCGCGCCGTCGGCGGCCCCGCCGAACGCGGGCTCGGGTCGCTCGTCGGTCTTGAGCTGCGACCCCGGCGGATGCGCGAAGCCGCGTCGATGTGGCGTGCCGTGACGGATGCCGTGGGTGTCGCTGCGCGCGACGCCCTGTGGGACTACCCCGATCTCATGCCGACGTCGGACGACATCGACGACCCATCGGCGCTCGTCGCCCGGCTGGAAGCACGGGCCCGCGGCGACGAACCCGTGCGCGACGAGCTCGACGACGCCCTCGAGCGTCTGCTTTCTGGCGAAGACGATCGGTCATCCGGGGATGACGGTGACCTCGGCGAGGGGACCGACGGCGACGAGCCGCACGACGAGCGCCCCGTCTGAACGCATCGTCTCCTCCCCACGCCGACGGACCTGTGGACAGCCCTGGCAGGTGACGCGGGAGCGGGCATGATCCTGAGATGCTCAGGATCGACCCCGCGTACCCGCTGCTGTGGCGATCCACCGCGACGGTGCAGCTCGGCCCCGACGCCGCGGTGATCATCGAGATCGATCATCCGTGGCAATTGGCCCTCCTTCGCGAGCTCGTGCGCGGCATCCCCGAATCGGCGGTCGAACCCGTCGCCGAGGTGATCGGCGTGCCCCACGGCGGCGCGGACGCGCTCATCGCCCGCCTCGATCCGGTGCTCACCCGCACGCCCGTCGTGGTCCCTCCCGAGGTCGCGCTGCTCCGTCCGACCCGCGGCGCACCCGCAGCGGACGACGTCGTCACGGGCATCGAACTCGCGGGGCTGCCGGTGCGGCTCGTGACCGACGACGCGGTCCGCGACGGGTGGCGCGGACCCGTCGTCGTCATCGCGCACCACGTTCTCGATCTCCGACGTGTCGCGCCGCTCATGTCGCACGACCTGCCCCACGTGCCGATCGTGTTCACGGGCACGGGCTCCGTCGTCGGGCCCGTCGTCGTCCCTGGCGCGACGGCCTGCGCGTCGTGCATCGCGCTCGCTCGGCGCGACGCCGACCCGGCGTGGCCGGCGATCGCCGCTCAGCTCCTCGCGTTCCCGCCCGCGCCGGCAGCGCGGGCCGACGCCGTCGAGGCGGGAATCGCAGCCGTCCGGCTCATGAGCGGCGAGGCGACCGATCGCCGGTGGGAGCCGACCGTCTCTGTGGAGCTCTCCGCCCACCGGGCGCACCGGACGACGACGGCGCATCGCGTGCACGCAGAGTGCGGGTGCCGATCTCTCGCAGGAAGCGGGAAGGCTGGCGTTCTCGCGACCCTCGAGCCCACGAGACCGACAGCGTACGCGCGGCCCGCGTGATCCCGACATACGCCAGTCGTCGCTCTTCGTCGATCTGCTCGAACGTCGTCGCATAGCCGATCGGCAGTTGCCCCTCGGCGAACCCGATGAGGTGGACGTGGTCCCACTCGAGTCCCTTCGCGGCATGCAGGGTCGCGAGAGTCACCGTGCGCAGCGACGGCTCATCCTGTGTCCGGGCGCGGCGGAGGAGGTCATCCGTGAACTCACGGAGGCTCATCCCGTCGGGCGCTTCCTCGGCGAGACGCAGCACAGCCGCGCGCGCCTCCCACGCGTCGCGAAGCGCCCCTCCCGCGGCGGGCGGTTTGTCGGTCAGTCCGCGCGAGCGGAGGATGTCGCGGACCGTGTCGACGAAACCCGTCGCGATCGGCGCGACAGTGGCCGCCCTCAGCTCCATGAGAGCCTGACGCACTTCCGGCAGTTCGAAGAACCGCTTCCCACCCAAGACCGTGGCGGCGATGCCGAGGTCGGCGAGGGCGCGCACGATCTCCGCCGACTGGGCGTGGGCACGATAGAGGACGGCGATGCGCCGAGGATCGATGCCGGCGGCCAGCTGCTCCGCGATCCGACGCGCCACCCCCCTCGCCTCGCTCTCGTCGTCGGCGTAGGCGGTGACGCTCGGCGGACTCTGCTCGTCTCCCGTCCGATTCGACGCGGCCAGGTGCAGAGCACCGGGCCGCCCGCGCATGAGCTCGTTCGCAACGGCGAGGATCGCGGCATCCGATCGGTAGTTCGTCTCGAGCCTCACGACACGCGCGTCATCGTGACGTGACGAGAAGTCGAGGAGGAAGGACGCGTCGGCGCCGGCGAACGAGTAGATGGTCTGGCTGGCATCGCCGACGACGCAGATGTCTTTGCGGTCTCCCACCCACAGTTCGAGCAGCCGATGCTGCAGCGGCGAGACGTCCTGGAACTCGTCGACGGTGAAGTGCCGGTACTGCTCGTGCACGGCGCGCGCGACGTGCGGCTCTGCCTCGAGCATGCCTGCGCACGCCAGGAGGACGTCTTCGAAATCGACCTGCCGACGTTCGTCCTTGAGCTTCTCGTAGGCCCGCTGGAGATCTGCCAGGCGGCCGATGCTCAGTCGACCGATGCCGTTCGGCCGCTCGGCGACGTACTGATCGACGGACCGCATGGTCACTTTGCGCCACTCGATCTCGGATGCGACATCGCGAAGCGTGGGCGTATCGGGCTGGATCCCGATGAGGTCGGCGGCATGAGCGAGGAGACGCACCTTGTTGTCGACGATGGCCGGCATCGTGTCACCCGCAAGCGACGGCCAGAAGTAGTTCAGCTGCGCGAGGGCGGCGGCGTGGAACGTGCGCGCCGCGACGCCGTCGACACCGAGAGACCGCAGGCGCGAGCGCATCTCCCCCGCTGCCTTCGACGTGAACGTCACCGCCATGACGCGGCCGGGCGAGTAGGCACCCGTGTCGACCCCGTACGCGATCCGGTGCGTGATGACGCGGGTCTTGCCCGTGCCGGCGCCGGCGAGCACCGCAACGGGTCCGCGCAGGCTCGTGACGGCTTCCCGCTGCCGGTCGTCGAGCCCCTCGAGAGCGCGATCGGTCATGCGTCCCCCGCGTGCCAATCCGAGATGAGTCGATGCGAGATGGAGGCCGGTCCCGGCAGCCGCAGTGCCGACGTTCCCGCGAGTCCCGCCCCGATCTCTGCACGGGAGAACCAGCGGAGTGACGCGATCTCCTCGCCGTCGGCGCGAGCCGCCGCATCGTCGACCGCCGTCGCGAGGAAGCCCACCATGAGTGAGCGCGGGAACGGCCAGGCTTGCGAGCCCCGATAGCGGACATTCATGACGGCGACACCGGATTCCTCGAGCACCTCTCGGTGCACGGCGCCCTCGAGCGATTCCCCCGCTTCGGCGAAGCCTGCGAAGCACGAGAAGCGGTCCGGTCCCCACAGGACGTTGGATCCGAGGAGGAGCGCGTCGGGGTCGGCCGCACTCGTGATCGCCACGATGACGGCCGGGTCGGTGCGCGGGAAGTGCTGCCGTCCGCAGTGCGGACAGCGGCGGGACCACCCGGCGTCGCGTACGTCGCATCGCGTGCCGCACGCCGGGCAGAACGGAGCATCGAGCAGCCAGCGCGACAGACTGAGCCCCGTGACGAAGGCGTCAGCCTCGGCCGGCGAGAGCATCGGCGCCGCGACGCGCAGCGAAGCCCATCCCGCCGGCGCCGGGAAGATGTCGGACTCGCGTGCGGGAAGCGCAGCGACGAGAAGCCGCTCCCCCACCTCGGAGCGCCCGAGGAAGGCCCAGACCGCGTCGTCGGGGACGTCTTCCGGCGACACCCACAGGATGCGATCGGGGGCCGCGAGCGGCGCCGCGTCGCCTGCCACGACGAGCACACGGACCGAGGCGTCTGCGCGCGCCTCTGTCAGATCCGTCGCGGCACGTTCCTCGGCGGAACGGTCGAAGCGCGCAGGATTCCCGTGCGCGGTGCCGGACAACGTCATGAAACACCCTTCTGCCGCGATCAGCTCGATCAGCTGTGCGCATCGCCGTGACCTTCGCCGGGCGTGGCGTCGGGTCGCGCTCGCGCACCAGACCTACCCTGGGCACATGGCACGCTCACCCCTCACTTTAGCCGCGTCCGTGACGTCGGCTCTGCCCAGGGTCGGCGTCGTGGGGGTCGGTGCGCTGACGGAACGCGCGACAGGTCGCTACGACTCGGCCGTGGCCCATCTCGACGACGGCCGGCGTGTCGTGGTCCGCGTGCCCGTCGATGCGGATGCCGCGCCAGAACTCGCCGCCGAAGTCCGCGCACTCCGTGCGTTGACGCCCGGAGTGCGCGTCCTCCTGCCCTTCCGCGCCCCGGAGCTGCTCGGTGAGACGGGCATCGACGGGTCGCACGCCGTCGTCGTCGACTTCCTGCCGGGGTACCGCGTCGACCCTGCGCATCTGCCCGCCGGTCGCGGGGCTGCGACATCACTCGGCGCGGCGCTCGCGGCTCTCCACGGCCTTCCGCTCTCCGTCGTTCGCACGGAAGGGCTGCCCGTCCGCACGCCGGGCCAGGTCCGCGACGACGTCGTCCGTCTCGTCGATCGCGCGTCGGCGACCGGCGTACTGCCCGAACCGCTCATCGACAGGTGGCACCGAGCGCTTTCCACGCCCGATCTGTGGCGCTTCGAGTCCGCCGTCGTCCTCGGCGGTGCGGGCGCAGCATCCTTCCTCTTCGAGGACATCGACGAGGTGCCACAGGTGACCGGGCTGCTCGAGTGGCACGGCCTGTCGGTGGGCGATCCCGCGAGCGATCTCCAGTGGCTCGCGTCGGCACCTGACGCCGCCGACGACGTGTACACGGCCTACGTCGGGCACAGCGACCGGGCACCCGATCCTCACGCACGCGAGCGGGCCCGCATGTACGCGGAGCTGGAGTTCGCGAAGTGGTTGATCCACGGACATGAGTCCGGCCGACAGGATGTCGTCGACGATGCCGTCGCGCTGCTGACGTCGCTCGCATCGAGCGTCGGAGGACAGGACATCGTCGCCGAGGCGGCGCTCGACGTCGAGGATGCACTGGCCCTCCTCGACCGGATTCCGGAATCCTCCCCTTCGACTGTCGACACCTCGATGCAGACGGATGCCTACGACCCCGAGGAGCTCTCGCTCTGGCTCGCGGATCAGGACGAGGCGGCAGACGCGGCCCTGTCGGCCGCGGAGGCGCCGGACGACCTGTCGACAGCGCCGATCGACCTGCCCGCGGGGCGACAGCAGACCACCCGACGCGAACAGCGGGACGGGACGCGAGCCGCGAGGTCGGCGGATGATGCGGATGCCGATCCGGACGATCCCACCGAGGATGCGGAGCGCGCCTCGGACGCTGCGCTTCGGCGGTGGCTGACGGACTGAGCCACCGCGCCGCGCTCCGCGAAGAGCGCTGCCCGGGTCACCCGCGAAGGACGACGTCTTCGGCGACGTAGAACAACGCGACGTCGATCTCCTCGACCGGGATGCCGTGCTTCGCGTGATAGGCCTTCCGGTAGAGCTCGAGTTGGAGCATCCTGTCGGTCTTCTCCTGGGGCGTCCGCGGCGCGGCTCCCGTCTTCCAGTCGACGATCTCGATCCGTCCCCCGCGATCCTCGCGGCGGTACACGGCGTCGAGCTTGCAGATGACGACGTGCAGGCGTCCGTCGAACCCCGTCTCGGTGAAGTCGATCTCCGTCTCGACCTCGAGCGGCTGCAGAGTCGCCCACTCCGACGCGAGGAACTTCGCCTGCAGTCCCGCCAGCGCGGCGGCGTCACCCGCCCCCGGAGGGATCTCGCTCGATTCGTCGTCGATCTCCCAGAGCGCATCGTCGATCGATCCGCCGAGGCCGGAACGGCCTGAACGGCTCTCGACCCACGCGTGGAAGAGCGTCCCCAGTCGGGTCTCGCGGAACGGTCGCTCGGGCAGCGGCCGTGCGATGCGCGCCATCGTCCGCTCGTGATCGGCGACGAAGTCCTTGTACCGGGATGCCGCGATCCGAGTAGGTGCTTCGAGTGCCGCGGGTGCTCGACGAGCCTCCCTCTCGGCCAGAAGGAGCGCCACATCGTGATCGGGCTCGGGCAGCGGGGACGCCATCGCCGCCGTGACGAGCCGTGCCGCATCTTCGACGCGAACGCGACGCGCACCCAGCGGGTCGAGCGGCCAATGCAGGAGCCGCCTCTCGCCGTCGTAGGGGTTCTCGCCCACCTCGACGACGGGCCGGTCGACACCGAGCGCATCGGCGATCTCGGTGAAGAAGGCACTGCATTCCCGAGGCCGCTTCGCGCCGGACCACGGTGCCCCCGTCAGGAGGAGGTGATCGCGGGCACGCGTCACGGCGACGTACGCGAGGCGGCGGTCCTCTTCGAGTTGACGTGCGCGATTCGCGGCGACGAATCCGTCGAGAGCGACCTTGAGATCCTGCTGGGTCCGCGCTCCACGCCACGCGAACTCCGGGAGCCAGGCGGCGTCGCCCCGGAACGAGTACGGCAGGATGCCGAAGCCGAGCCATCCTTTCGTGTCGCGCGGCGCACTCGGCAATTCGTCCTTCACGAGGCGCACGACGGCCACCGCATCCCATTCGAGCCCTTTCGAGCCGTGGATCGTGAGCAGTTGCACGACGTCGTCCTCGGGCGGCTCCGTCCGCGGCGCGAACTCGTCGAGCTGTTCGGCACGGTCGAGCCATGCCAGCAGACCCGACAGCGAACCGGTCTCATCTGCGGCGAGGAAGGCATGCAGTTCGTCGACGAAGGCGCGCAGCTGGGCTGAAGCGATCCGAGCGGGGCCCCGCGTCTCGTTCGCCGCGAGCTCGACGTCGAGGCGCAGCTCGAGTTCGATGAGCCGCACGAGATCGGGGACGGGCATGCCGACGGCCTGCCGGAGACCCGCGAAGACGGACGCCGCGTCGCGCAGCCGTTCGCGAGCGGACTCCGTGAAGCCGGTCAGCCAGCCGTGGTCGGAGCGGTGGCGAAGGACGAAGTCGAGGGCATCGACGAGTGAACCGTCGTCTGATGTCGCGCTCGAGCGCAGCCGCTCCAGGACGTCCGGCGCGAGCGGCTGCAGGGCGGCGTCGTGTCGCGCGAGGCGTCTCGCGAGCGAGGCGAGCTCGCGCAGATCGGGGAGCCCGATCTGCCACCGCGGCCCGGCGAGGAGCCGGATGAGAGCAGAGCCGGCGCTGGGGTCGCTGATGACGCGGAGCGCGCTGACGACGTCGACGACCTCGGGGGTGGACAGGAGTCCGCCGAGCCCGAGGATCCTGTGCGGGATTCCGCGGATGGCCAGGGCGTCACCGAAACGCACCATGTGCTTCTTGCTGCGGAAGAGGATCGCGCCGGTCGTCGCGCGACCGGCGGCACGACGCTCCGAACGCACCGTGGCGAACCACTCGGCGACGCGTGCCGCTTCGGCGTCGATGTCGGTCTCGAACGCGAGCCGGACGTCCCCGGCCGGCGCACCCGGGCGAGGCTGGAGCTCGTCGACGACGACGGCGGCTCCCGCGGCCAGCGGCTGCAGCACGGCGTTGGCCGCCGCGAGCACGCGCGCGCTGTTGCGCCAGCTCGTCATGAGCGAGAATCGTGCGCACGGCGCATCGCCCGAGAACGCACGGGCGAATCCCCCGAGGTTGCCGGCACTCGCGCCACGCCACCCGTAGATCGCCTGGTGCGGATCTCCCACCGCCATGACCGCCGTGCCGGCGAAGAGCGACGCGAGCAGATCCGTCTGCACGACGGACGTGTCCTGATACTCGTCCAAGAGCACGACGCGATACCGGTCCCGGATCTCGGCGGCCACGGCGTCGTGGCTGCCGACGACATCGAGCGCACCGGCGACCTGGTCGGAGAAGTCGATCACGCCGAGGCGCTTCTTCTCGGCCGCATACGCGCGCGCGAGATCCGCGAGCATCGACAGGGCTCCGACCTTGTACTCGGCCTCGACGACGTCGGCGTAGACGACAGTGCCCTTCCGTTCCGATGGCCGGTCGAGGACCGTCCGGAAGTGCTCCGGGAACTCCGCGAGCTCGTCGAGCGCCACGAGGTTGTCGACGGCGTCACGCGCGATCCGCAGCGCCGCATCGACGATCGACCTCACGGCTTCGGTGCGGGTCTCGAGAAGGGGGTCGTCGGACGCGAAGACGACGCGTCGCATGAGGAGCCATGCCGCCGACTCCGACATGACGGCCGCCTCGGCGTCGCGTCCGACACGGACGGCGTGCTCGCGGACGATCTGGTCGGCGAAGCTGTTGTACGTCGCGACGGTGGGGCGGTCGAGCAGGGCATCGCCAGCCGCATCACGGGCGACGGCCCCGCATGCGCGAGCGAGCGCGTCCATCGCAGACGCACGCGCCCGCGCGGCACCGGCCGCGTCCGCGTCGCGCTCGATGTCGGCGAAGACCGACAGCCGCCCTTCCTCGAAGAGGCGCGGCAGGTGAGGGAGCAGACCACTCCGCTCGAATTCGGCGAGTCTGCCGAGCCTGCGCTGGATCCGCTCTGCGAGCTCGCCGGCCGCCTTGCGCGTGAAGGTCAGGCCCAGGACCTCATCACGCTCCACCAGACGGTTGGCGACGAGCCACACGACACGGCCCGCCATCGTCTCGGTCTTGCCGCTTCCGGCTCCCGCGATGACGAGTGCCGGCGCCAGGGGTGCTTCGATGACGGCGGCCTGCTCGTCTGTCGGGGGGAACTGGCCGAGTGCCGCCGAGATGACCCGCGCCGACAGCACGGGTGTCTGCGGGTCGCTCACGACGCGCTCACCGCCCCGATCGTGTGGATGCGGCAGAGCCCGTAGGAGAATTCGTCGCGGCAGTGCTCCTCGTAGGGCGCAGCGAAAGACGTGCCGCGCATGGCCTCGACGGCCGCGCGGACACGGGTGAGGAACGCGGCGCGCGTCTCGTCGTCGAAGGGTGCCTGCGTCGGCGTGACATAGTCCTTGCCGGCTGCAGTCGGCCTCAGGACCAGGAGCTTCGCTCCGCCCGGGTCGACGCCCTCGACCTCGGGGATGGCCCCAGCCTCGAAGGCGAGCTGGTAGGCCGCGAGTTGTGGATTGTCGGCGACTTTCGCGTCGGTCTGCGGTTCGCGCTTGCCGGTCTTGAGATCGACGATGACGACGGTTCCCTCGGGCGTCAGCTCCACGCGGTCGATGTAGCCCGAGAGGATCGCGCCGTGCTCATGCTCCTCGGCGTCCTCGAGCGGGATCGCGACTTCGAAGTGCGGCTCGGCCCCGATCAGCGCACCGCCGGCGTCCTCGAAGCGCCGCAGGTACAGGTGAAGGCGCCGCACCAGGTCGCGTGCCCGCGCGAGCTCGGCTCGGGCGCGCCACTCGGCCTCGAATGTCAGATCACCCCAGCGCGACTCGACCTCGGCCCACAGGCTCGCTTCGTCCGTTCCCGAGGCGTGCTCGAGCGCCGCGTGGATGATCGTGCCGAGCCCGGCTGTCGCACCGCCGGGGTCGCCGCCGAGGTCGCCGATGACCCAGTCGAGCTGGCATTCCTCGAGGGCGTGCAGGCGCGACGGCGACACGCGCACGTCTTCGCGAGAGAGGTCTCGGAGCGGGCCGGTCGAGGTCGGTGGCGGTACGCCGAACCATTCGCGTGGATGTGCGCCCGGCACGTCCGCACCGGCGAGCACGGCGAGCTGGCCCGCCGCATGCGCGACCGCTGCGGCGGAGGCAGTCGAAGTGAGCGTCCGTCGGTGGCGGGCCACGGTTCCGCGGAGCGACAGCGGATGCTCGGACGTGTAGGCCTCGGGTGGCGGGAGGAATTCGAACAGGACGCTCGGACCCGAATCGTCGTCGTCCACGGCGGTCACGACGACGAGCGCGTGCGCTCGCGACAGCGCCCGGGCGAAGAGCCTCAGCTCGTCGTGCATCGCGCTGCGGCGGCGATCGAGTGCGGGAGGCGGCGCCGCGCCGCCACCTGCCACGGCGTCCGCGAGCCGCCACGTGTCGAGCAGGCTGCCGCGAAGACGGGTGTTGGGCCAGACGCCGTCCTGAACACCCGCGATCACGACCGTGTCGAATTCGAGTCCGAGTGCCGCAGCGGGCGTCAGGACGCGGACGCTCTCGTCGTGCGCGGGTGCATCGAGTCGGTCCTCCGCGACGGAGCTGTCGAGCACACTGCGCACGAACGCCCGCGGATCCGTCTCGACCGACCGCTCGACGAACCGCTTCGCCGCCTGGAAGACGCCGACGACCGCGTCGAGATCGCGGTTCGCCTGATCGGCCAGGGGCCCGTGTCCGCGCGCGAGCTCGGCCCACCCCCGTTCGAGCCCGGCCCGGTCCCACGCCGTCCACAGGAGGTCATGAGCCGTCGCCCCGCGGTCGAACTCCTCGCGCAGGGTCGCGACGATCTGGGCGACGCGCGACGCGCGGCGGGCTTCACGCGTGTCGACGAGGTCGAACTCGAGCGGCGTCCGGAACGCCGAGAGCAGAAGGTCCTGCCCCGGGGTCGCGCGTCCGAGGGCGAGGTCGGCGTGGCGAAGCGTCGAGACGAGTCGCCTCAGTTCGATCGCATCGAGCCGCCCGTAGACGCCCAGGAGCACGGTCGACACGTCGTCGTACGACCAGTCCTCGCGCAGCGCGACATCGATGAGCCGCACGAGATCGCGGACGGCGCGATGCGCGCCCCACGCGCGCCCCGGCCCCGCCGATCGCGCAGGCACTTCACGCGCAGAGAGCTCGGACTCCAAGGCGGTCAGCTGACGCGTGTCGTGGGCGATGACGGCGCATCGACCCCACGCGACCCCCTCGTGCACGTGCCGCTCGCGGAGCAGGCGCGCGATCGCGTCGTACTCCTCGGCGGCGGAGCGGAGCATCCACGTGCGCACCGAGCCATCGGGCTCCGCGCCGACGGGCGCCGCGCGGTGCGCGACGATGCCCGACGACCCGATGCGCTCGGCGACGCGCCGCACGACGTCGATCTGCCACGGCGTGCCCCGGTGAGAGGGTCCGAGCGTCGTGGTCCTGCCGAGCGAGCCGCACAGACGCGCGAAGTTCTCGGGCGTCGCTCCGCGGAAGGCACCGGAGCCGACATCCGGGTCGCCGAAGGCGATCACGGGGATGCCGCGGGCATGCGCCGCCTCGAGGAGCTCGACGCCGCCGAGCGTGAGTTCCTGCGCGTCGTCGACGACGATCGCCGCGAGGCGGTCGATCGCCTCGATCCCGGGTGGCGCCGTGCGCAGGATCATCCCCGCTTCGCGGACGAGTCCTGCGGCATCGCGATGGGAACCGCGCATCGCGGCGCGGACGGCGTGGTACTCGCGCAGGAAGGAGGCGAGCGACACCCACGCGGGAAGTTCCGCCTGCTCACCGAGGGCTCGGAGCCGAGTCGGGTCGATCCCCAGGGCCGTGCACTCCGCGATGAACGCGCGCACTTCCGTGCGGAACCCGGCGCTGGCGCGGACATCGGCCCCGAGCCATTCCGGCCATCGAGAGGGGCCGGACCGCTCGTCTTCGGCGTCACCGTCGAGGAGGTCGTGGACGAGCTGATCCTCGTCTCCGCCCGTCAGGAGCTGGGGAGGATCCTCGCCGCGAGCCACCGTCGCGGCGCGGACGATCTGGAAGGCGAACGACGCCACCGAACGGGCGAGGGGCCCCGAGGTCGCTCGCCCGACCGCCAGGGCGAGGCGGTCGCGCAGCGCCGTCGCCGTCTGACGCGACGGTGTCAGCACGAGCACGCCGTCGGGTTCGATCCCCTGCTCGACGAGAGAGCGGACGCGCGCCGCGAGCGTCGTCGTCTTGCCGCTGCCCGGAGCACCCACGACGACGGCGGACCACTGCGGGTCGGCGGCGACGACAGCGTGCTGGGACGCGTCGAGCGTCGCTTCCTCCCCGGAGACCATGCCATCGACGCTAGCGCGCGTCACGGACACCGTGGCGTTCGCCGAGAGCGTGCGGGCGACGAGGAGGACCGCCCGACGCGTGTCGTAGAGTTGCCATGCGCCCGGGGACCGGCTCCGGCACGCAGGAGGTCATACACGTGGAGATCCGCATCGGCATCGCGAACACCGGCCGCGAGCTCACCTTCGAGACGAACGAGCCTGCCGCAGACGTCAAGAAGTCCGTCGCCGCGGCGCTGGACGCGGCTGCGACGCACGTCACGTTCACCGACGCCAAGGGCAACGCCTACATCGTGCCCACGTCAGGGCTCGCCTACGTCGAGGTCGGAACCGAAGAGTCCCGCCGCGTCGGCTTCGTCGCCTGATCCCGATGCAGATCCTTCTCGGCTTCATCGTCGGCGCCGCCGTCGGCACGGCGCTGCATTTCCTCGTCGCGGGCAGGGCGACCCGCGGTGTCGCCCTCGGACCGATCGTCGGAGCCGCCGCCGCAGGACTCGCCTGGACGATCCTGACGTGGGCCGGAATCGGCATCGATACGCCGTGGCCGTGGCTCGCTGCCCTCGTCGCACCCGTCGTCGTGACCTGGCCGCTGCTCGTCGTCCTCACCCGCACGCGCGTCGCTCACGACGAGAGCGAGCGCGCACGGCTCAAGCTGAGCTGACTCCCGCGCAGGCCGTCCTGCTGCGGGCTGTCCGCGATCAGGCAGCGAGCCCCATCGCGTCCATACGACGCGAATGCGCAGCCATGAGCTCCGTGAACACCGGCTCGACCTTGGCTTCGTCGGCGACGCCGAGTTCACCGGGCCGGAGCGCGGCACGCGCGATGAGCAGCGTGTCGCCGACGAGGCGCCGACCCCACATCGCCAGGAGCGAGCGCCACTCCTCGTCGCTCGTGATCCGCGCGCCGATGATCTCGACGATCGCCTGCCGATCGTCATCGGCGCGCAGGATGCGCGCGACGCGGCGGCCGGTGTCGCCATAGCTCGCCGCGAGCGCAAGGTAGAAGTCGTCGAGCATTCCCGCCGTGATGTGCACCGACAGCATCGTCTCCTGCGGGCGCACGCCGTGGGTCTTCCGGCGGAATGCGTCGAGGGGCTCACGGAACGGGAGCATGAGGGACGTCGGGTCGTCACCGCGTTCGCGGATGACCGCGACGAGCTCCTCGTGCTTTCGCAGCGCCGCCCCCGCCGCGCGGGAGAGCGACTCCTTCTGCGCGAGTTCCGGAGTCAGTGCGATCAGCTCGGAGAGCGTCTCGAAGAAGCCGAGCTGCAGATACGCCGCCTGGCCGAGGAACGTGTCGATGTCGGGGGCGAGCTCCTCGAAGTCGACACGCGTCGCTCCGCCGAAATCTCCGCGTGCACGCAGCGAGAGCCCTCCGGAGGCGGGACGCGATCGCTGCCAGAACCACTTGACCACGCTCCAAGACTACGGCCCGCACGCATCCGGCTATCCTGGAGATGTCCCGGCGTCGGATCGGGGCCACCGCGCCTGTGGCTGAGTGAAGGGCGTGGACCATTCACCCCGGCGGCCTCTCACCGCCAGACAGGCTCATATCGTGACGACCTTCGCCGAGCTCGGCGTCGACCAGGACATCGTCGAGGTGCTCGCAGCGCGCGGCATCGTCGACGCCTTCCCCATCCAGGAGCAGACGATCCCGCTCGGATTGCCCGGACAGGACATCATCGGGCAGGCCAAGACCGGAACGGGCAAGACCTTCGGCTTCGGCATCCCGGTCGTCCAGCGCCTCGGGCCCGATCCCGCGCCGGGCGTCAAGGCGCTCATCGTCGTTCCGACCCGCGAGCTCGCGGTCCAGGTCTACGAAGACATGGACATGCTCACGCGCGGCCGCCCCACGAGCGTCGTCGCGATCTACGGCGGCAAGGCCTACGAGGGCCAGATCGATCAGCTGAAGGCCGGCGCCCAGATCGTCGTCGGCACGCCCGGGCGACTCATCGACCTGAACAACCAGCGGCTCCTCGACCTGTCGGGAGCGACCGAGGTCGTTCTGGACGAAGCCGACAAGATGCTGGATCTCGGATTCCTTCCCGACATCGAGAAGATCTTCTCGAAGGTGCCGCCCGTGCGCCACACGCAGCTCTTCTCCGCCACGATGCCGGGGCCGATCGTCGCGCTTGCGCGTCGCTTCATGTCGAACCCCATCCACATCCGCGCCAACGACCCCGACGAGGGGCTCACGCAGGCGAACATCCGCCACCTCGTCTACCGTGCGCACTCGCTCGACAAGGACGAGGTCATCGCCCGCATCCTGCAGGCGGAGGGACGCGGCAAGACCGTCATCTTCACGCGCACCAAGCGCGCCGCGCAGAAGCTCGTCGACGAGCTGAACGACCGCGGCTTCAACGCGGGAGCCGTGCACGGAGACATGAGCCAGGAGGCGCGCGAGCGCTCCATGGCGGGGTTCAAGGCAGGCAAGAAGGATGTGCTGATCGCGACCGACGTCGCCGCCCGCGGCATCGACGTCGACGACGTCACGCACGTCATCAACCACACGATCCCCGACGACGAGAAGACCTACCTGCACCGCGCAGGCCGGACCGGGCGCGCGGGCAAGACCGGTATCGCGGTGACCTTCGTGGACTGGGACGACCTCCACAAATGGGCGCTCATCAATCGGGCGCTCGACTTCGGCCAGCCCGAGCCCATCGAGACCTATTCGTCCAGCCCGCACCTGTTCAGCGACCTCGACATCCCCGCAGGGACGAAGGGGAGGATCCGCACCGCGCCGAAGACGCAGTCGGTGCGCACACAGCCAGAGCGGGCCGCGGATGCCGCGTCCGACGCGGGCGCCTCGGCGCCGGGTACGACACGGCGTCGCCGCCGCCGCGGGGCGTCCGAGCCCGTCGGCGCCACCTTCGCAGACGGTGCGCCGAGCGCGGCATCCTCAGAGGGATCCGCGCGCACGGCGGAGTCGGCGGATCGCGCGACGGAAGGCGCCGGAACGCACGATGGAGGCGGCTCGGAGCATCACGACGGCAACGCGGCACCCCGCCGGCGTCGTCGGCGTCGCGGACCCCGGACGGGCGGCGCTCCGGCACAAGGCGCGTGACGCGCACCCGCGTTCGTCGCGCCACGGCGGAACGGATGCCGGAGGGTCTGACGCGCGCGCAGGCCAGACGCTATCGTGAGCGCTGACGAGGCATCCGGTCTCGTCGCCCCCCTTACGAAAGGCACAGCCGTGCGATTCTTCGAAACCGTCGAGTACCAGGGATTCTGGGGTTCGTTCTGGGACCTCATCTGGTGGTTCCTGTGGGCGTTCGTCTTCGTCGCCTACCTGTTCGCACTGTTCGCGATCATCTCCGACCTGTTCCGCGACCACAAGCTGAGCGGATGGTGGAAAGCGGTCTGGATCTTCTTCCTCATCTTCTTCCCGTTCATCACGGCGCTCATCTACCTCATCGCCCGGGGCGGCGGCATGGCCGAACGCGGTGCAGCCCAGGCGCGCGAGCTGCAGCGGGCGCAGAACGACTACATCAAGCATGTGGCCGGCACGAGCCCTGCCGACGAGATCGCCAAAGCGAAGTCGCTTCTCGACGCGGGCACGATCACGCAGGCCGAGTACGACAGCCTGAAGGCCAAGGCCCTCAGCTGACGACGCTCGTCCGAGCGCCCTCGTCCGCCCGTCAGGGGTAGACGGGGGCGCTTCCCGTCGCCCGCTCGATGATGCGCCCGACCATGTCGTCGTCGGTCGTGTTCTCGCCGGGCAGGTTGGGCTTGCCGAGCCCGTGGTAATCACTGGATCCCGTGACGATGAGATCCCGCTCGGCGACGAGGCGGCGCAGCATCCGGATGCCGGGCTCGACGTTCTCGCGGTGCCCGAGCTCGAAGCCGCCCAGACCTGCATCGAGCATGTCGTTGAGAAGCGCTCGCGTCAGGACACCGGCGCGCCCTGCGGGGTGAGCCACGATGGCGACACCACCGGCGGCCGTCACGACCTCCACCGCGGTCACGGGGTCGGGTGCGAACAGCGCGACGTAGTATTCGCCGCGGGGACTGAGTATGTCGGCGAAGGCCTCCGTCCGGTCGCGGACGAAGCCGCGCGCCACGAGGGCGTCGGCGATGTGCGGCCGACCGACGGTGGCGCCATCGGTCGTCTGAGCGACGATGTCGTCCCAGTGCAGGTCGTAATCGCGCGCGATCCGTTCGGCCATGAGCCGTGCCCTGTCCAGGCGCGACGAGCGGATCCGATCCGTCATCGCGCGCAGAGCCGTCTCGTCCGGGTCGATGAGGTACGCCAGCACGTGGACGCTGCGCCACTCATGTCGCGCCGAGAGCTCCATCCCGGGGATGAAGGTCATCCCGAGCGATCCGGCTGCCTCCGCGGCCTCGGCCCAGCCCGAGGTCGTGTCGTGATCGGTCAGCGCCGCCGTCCGCAGCCCATACCTGTGAGCGGCCTGCATCACCTGCGCCGGAGACTCCGTACCGTCGGAATGCGTCGAGTGCAGGTGCAGGTCGCTCGGCCCCTGGAATCGGCGCGTCGGCTGCACGCATTCGACAGTAGCGGCAGCCGCAAGACGGTGTCGGCTTACGGAACTCCCAGACTGCCGTCATAGAGTCGCACGCGTGCTTCGCGTGCTCGGGATCCTCGTGGCGGTCCTCTGCACGGCGGCCGCCGCGATCCTGACGTTCCCCGGAGTCTTCCGGGTCGATCGCTTCTTCCCCGTCGCCCAGATCGTGTCGTTCCGCGGTCTCATCGCGATCGCGTTCTTCGTCGCGGCCCTCGTCGCGCTCCTCCTCACGATCGCACGACCCCTTCGCGCGCTCGGGCTCGCGCTCGCCGTCATCGCGGGGGCGGCGGGAGTGGCGAACGTCGTCATCCTCACGTCGCGCGGCCTCGGGACGCAGGAGCTGCCCGCCCAGACCGACACCTCGATCCGGGTCATGACGTGGAACACCGCCGGTGACGCGACCCCGCCCGATGCGATCGCGCAGATGGCGGTCGCGATGAGCGCCGACGTCGTGACGCTTCCCGAGACGACCATCGAGACCGGAGAGCAGGTCGCGATCCTCATGCGCGACCTCGGACGGCCCATGTGGGCGCACCACGTCAACAATCCGTCGACGGTGTGGGATGCCGGGTCCACGACGATCCTCATCGCCCCCGAACTCGGCGACTACTCCGTCATCGAATCGTCGCGCGACGGCTCGAGCAACACGTCGACGGTTCCGAGCGCTGTCGCGATGCCGACGTCCGGCGAGGGTCCGATCATCGTGGCGGCGCACGCCGTCGCGCCACGGCCGTCAGCCATGCAGTCCTGGCGAGACGATCTGCAATGGCTCGCCGATCAGTGCGCGGACGCGAACGTCATCATGGCCGGCGACTTCAACGCGACCCTCGACCACATGACGGGGCTCGGTGTCGACGGCGGAACGATGGGACTCTGCCACGATGCGGCGGCCGAGACCGGCAACGGGGCCGTCGGAACGTGGACGACCGAACTGCCGCCTCTCGCCGGCGCGCCCATCGACCACGTCATGGTGTCGCCTCATTGGCGCGCAACGGGCTCGCTCGTCGTCCGCTCCCTCGACGGGTCCGGCAGCGACCACCGACCTCTCGTCGTGCAACTGGAGCCCTCGCCCGGTCGATGACGTCAGACGCACCCCGTGCGAGACTGGGGTGCATGAGCAGCGCAGGAGACACCGTGACGGACGCCGAGACGCAGCCGTCCGAGACCCCGGCCACCACCAACACGAACCGGCGGCAGCCGTTCGGGCGCGGGTTCCTCGACACCATCTCGTCAGGCTGGGCGGAACGCCCCGAATCGCACCCTCCGCGGCGCGAGCAGGCCGACTTCGCGGCAGCTCGCCGCTCCGCCGTCTCGGCCGCGTTCCCGGGCCAGCGTCTCGTCATCCCGGCCGGCGGCCTCGCTCAGCGCAGCAACGACACCGACTACCCTTTCCGCGCGCATTCGGCTTTCGCGCATCTGACCGGATGGGCCTCCGACTCCGAGCCCGACGCCGTCCTCGTCATGGAGCCGAACGACGAGGGGCACGAATCGACCCTCTACTTCCGCGAGCGTGCCGACCGCACGACGAGCGAGTTCTACTCCGACGCGGCCATCGGAGAGTTCTGGATCGGTCCGCGTCCCTCCCTCGCGGGCATCGCAGCCGAGCTCGGGCTCGCGACGGCACACCTCGACGACCTGCACCTGGACGACGACGATCTCACCGTCGGAGAAGACCCGCGCCTCACCGGTTTCGTGTCGGAACTGCGACTCGTGAAGGACGCCTACGAGATCGCCCAGATGCGCCTCGCCGTCGAGGTGACCGCCCGTGGTTTCGACGACATCGTCGCGAACCTGCCGAGCGTCATCGCTCACCCCCGCGGTGAGCGGATCGTCGAAGGCGTCTTCCACCAGCGTGCCCGCAGCGACGGAAATGCTGTCGGGTACGACACGATCGCCGCGTCCGGCCCCCACGCCTGCTACTTGCACTGGACGCGCAACGACGGCGCCGTCGTCCCCGGCGATCTCATCCTCATCGACGCGGGAGTCGAGGTCGACAGCCTCTACACCGCCGACATCACCCGCACGCTCCCCGTGAGCGGTCGCTTCACGGAAGTTCAGCGGCGCGTCTACGAGACGGTGCGCGAAGCCGCGGACGCCGCGTTCGCCGCCGCGCGGCCAGGCGTGCCGTTCCGCTCCGTGCATGCCGCCGCGATGGAGGTCATCGCCGCACGCGTTGCCGAGTGGGGTCTCCTGCCCGTCACGGCCGAAGAGGCGCTCGACGCCGATGCGGGCGGACAGCACCGTCGCTACATGGTCCACGGCACGAGCCACCACCTGGGAATCGACGTCCACGACTGCGCGCAGGCGCGCCGCGAGATGTACTACGACGGTGCGCTCGAACCCGGCATGGTGTTCACGATCGAACCGGGGCTCTACTTCCAGATCGACGATCTCACGGTGCCGGAGGAGCTTCGGGGAATCGGCGTGCGCATCGAGGACGACATCCTGATGACGGAGAACGGACCGGTCAATCTCTCCGCCGGCATCCCGCGGACGGCCGACGAGGTCGAGGAGTGGATCGCCCGGCTCTCCTGAGCCGGTTCACGCCTCGGGAGACATGCGGCGGGCGATGATCGGCGCGAGCCCCGCCCCGATCTCGTCGGCGGGGCGCTTCCATCCCTTGACGTCGAACGAGTGTCCCGCCCCCTCGATCCAGACGAGCTCCGCGTCCTGGCACGCCGCGACGACCGCCGTCAGCTGCTCGTGGGGCACGATGAACGGATCGTTCGTCCCCTCGATGAACAGCTGAGGCACGACGATGGAGGGCAGGTGCTCGGCGCGGAGCTTCGCCGGCTCCCCCGGCGGATGCAGCGGATAACCGAGATAGACGAGTCCACGAGGTGAGATCGCGCCCTCCGCCGCCGCCATCGATGCCATCCGCCCGCCGTACGACTTTCCCGCCGCCCAGACCTCGACGCCCGGCCGCTCGCTCGCGAGCCACGCGTCGATCGCCCTCCATGCCGAAACGGCGTGTGCCGCGGGCCCCGGCAGACGGCGGCCCGCCTCCGAGTACGGGAAGTTGAACCTCAGCGTTGCGACCCCGAGATCGCGAAGGGCCGCGGTGAGGCCTGCGAGGAAAGGCTGCGCGAACGTCCCGCCCGCGCCGTGCGCGACGGCGAAGACGGAGCGAGCGTCCGCCATGTCCCCCCACGCCGCCGAGACCTCCACGACACCCGACGGCAGGCCGACCGGTATCCGCGCCGGGGACTCCGTCATGTCACCGATGGGCCGTCGCGGCGTTCACCCGGATCCGGAGTCGTGCGTTGCTCGTCATCCTCGCCGGCATCCGGCGCGGGGGTGTGGCGCGCGCCCGAGTCTTCGGCGGTCGACCCCGACGCAGCCTGACCCTCGCCGGGCACGACGCGTTCGCCGTAGCGGGGCGGTTCGTACGCCGGCGTCGTCTCGGCACGCGGTGCCGCGGCCGCCCCCGAACCGATGATCTGACGCGCTCGCGCCGCGCTCGCAGGCGCAACCGTCACTTCGTAGTGGTCCGCGATGACCTGCGTCACGGAGGCGTAGTCCCGACGACGACGGACGAGCGAGTAGGTGATGATGCTGAGCAGCATCCCGACCGCGATACCGACGAAGAGCACCCCGACGAAGGCCTGGATGGGCACCGAGGGCGAGCCGATGACGAGGATCGCCGAGAAGAGGAGACCCAGCAGCACGCCGTTGATCGCGCCGGAGCGCGCAGCGGTGGCATAGCCGAGCCGCCCCGTGATGCGTTCCACGGAGCGGAGCCCCTGCCCGACGATCGCGATGTCCCGTGCGGGCACGTCACCCGCGATGAGCGACGAGACCGCCTTCTGAGCTCGGTCGTAGCTGGGAAAGCTGGCGATGGTCTGCCCGACCTCGTCGGGGCCTTGCGAGAAGCGACCGCCCATCATGCTCATCTCTCCATCCTCCCACGCGGGTCTACGCTGGGAGGTGTGAGCACGCAGAGGGTTTTCGTCGCGCGCCTGGCGGGGTGCTCCGTCTTCGATCCCGCAGGCGACCGGCTGGGCAAGGTCCGAGACGTCGTCGTGATCTATCGGAAAGACGATCCTCCCCGCGTCATCGGTCTCATCATCGAGATCCCCGGACGACGGCACGTCTTCGTCTCGATCGGTCGTGTCACGTCGATCGCGACGGGTCAGGTCATCACGACGGGACTCATCAACGTGCGTCGCTTCCAGCAGCGGGGCGGCGAGGTGCGCGTCATGGCGGAGCTGCTGGGTCGCCGGGTCGCCCTCGTCGACGGCTCCGGCGACGCCGTCATCGAGGACGTCGCGATCGAACGCAGCCGGCTCGGCGATTGGGATGTCGGACAGCTCTTCCTCCGCCGGCCGCGCACGAGCGCTTCTCCTTTCGCCAAGGGCACGACGACCTTCGCGGCGTGGAACGAGGTGCGCGAGCGCCTTGCGCCGGGACAGGCCCAGTCCGCCGAGCAGCTCGTGGCCACCTACTCGGACCTCAAGCCCGCGGATCTCGCCAACACATTGCTCGATCTTCCCGACGACCGGCTCATCGAGGTCGCCGAAGAGCTTCCCGACCACCGCCTCGCGGACGCCCTTGAAGAGATGCCGGAAGACGACCAGGTGCACATCCTCGAGGCTCTCGGCGATGAGCGCGCCGCAGACATCCTCGACGCGATGGAGCCGGACGACGCCGCCGACCTGCTCGGGCAGCTTCCCGAGCAGCGCTCCGAGGAGCTGCTGGAGCTCATGGAACCCGAAGAGGCGGAGGATGTCCGCGCGCTTCTTCAGTACGGACCGGACACGGCCGGCGGGCTCATGACGAGCGAGCCGATCGTCCTGTCGGCGGACGCCACTGTCGCCGAGGCGCTCGCCCTCATCCGCCGGCACGAACTGCACCCCGCGCTCGCGGCGGCCGTCTTCATCACGCTCCCGCCGTACGAGACGCCGACGGGGCGCTACCTCGGGACCGTGCACTTCCAGCGGATGCTGCGCTATCCCCCGCACGAACGTCTCGGTGCCATCATCGACGACTCGCTCGAGCCCGTCGCAGCGACGGTGTCGGCGGCCGAGGTGGCACGCCTCCTCGCGAGCTACGACCTCGTCTCCGTACCGGTCGTCGACCAGGCGCGGCGGCTCGTCGGCGCCATCAGCATCGACGACGTGCTCGACTACATGCTCCCCGAGGACTGGCGCTCGCATGACGACAGCGCCCCCGCGCCGACGGGGAGTGTCGCGTGATGGCCCGCGCATCGCGCCGCGTACCGGCGCTCGACGCGCCGCGTGGCCGTTCCGGGATGCTCGCTCCTCGGACTCCGCAGCCGTCGCGCGACCGCTTCGGGCGCGCGACGGAGTGGATCGCGCGGAACATGGGCACGCCGTTCTTCCTCGTCGCACTGACCCTCTTCTGCGTCGCGTGGATCGCCTGGAACACGCTGGCCCCCGTGGACGCTCGGTTCGACTCCGCTGCGAACGGCTTCACGGCCCTCACGCTCATGCTCTCGCTCCAGGCGTCCTACGCCGCTCCCCTGATCCTTCTCGCCCAGAACCGGCAAGACGACAGGGACCGCGTCCAGATCGAGCAGGACAGACAGCGGGCCGAGCGCAACCTCGCCGACACCGAGTACCTCGCCCGTGAGATCGTCGCGCTGCGCATGGCGGTCTCGGACTTCCAGAACGAGGTCGTGACGCGGGACTCGCTGCGCGCCGAGCTGAAGAACCTCATCGAACGACTCGACGGCGAAGAACCACGTCGATGACGTCAGACGTTTCTGCCTCCGTGCGCAGGGCCGTCGGTGCCGTCATCGACCCCGAGCTGCGGCGTTCGCTCGCCGACCTCGAGATGGTGCGCGACATCGATGTCGACGGCGGCATCGCGCACGTCGGTGTCGCGCTGACGATCGTCGGCTGCCCCGCGTCGGACCGGATCGAGCGGGAAGTGCGCGAAGCCGCAGCATCCGTTCCCGGAGTCGTCGACGTCGACGTGCGACTCGGCGTCATGACGCCCGACGAGCGCGCGGCCCTCACGGAGCGCCTGCGCAGAGGTCGCGCCGCTCGCACGATGCCGTTCGGACCGGGAAGCCTCACGCGGGTCATCGCGGTCACGAGCGGCAAGGGGGGCGTCGGCAAGTCGACCGTGACAGCCAACCTCGCCGTCGCCCTCGCCGCACGAGGCGCGACGGTGGGGCTCGTCGATGCCGACGTCCACGGCTTCTCGATCCCGGGGCTCCTGGGGCTCGTCGGACCGGACGGATCCGTGCCGTCGCCGACCCGCATCGACGATCTCATGCTCCCTCCCGTCGCCCACGGCGTGAAGGTCATCTCGATCGGGATGTTCCTTCGCCGCGGGCGCGACGACGAACCGCTCGGCGCCGTCGCGTGGCGCGGGCCGATGCTCCATCGGACGGTGCAGCAGTTCCTCACCGATGTCTACTTCGGCGACCTCGACATCCTCCTTCTCGACATGCCGCCCGGGACGGGCGACATCGCGATCTCGGTGGGCCAGCTTCTACCCAACGCCGAAGTCGTCGTCGTCACGACACCCCAGTCCGCCGCGTCGGACGTCGCGGTCCGCAGCGGTCTCGTCGCACGCCAGACAGGACAGCGGGTCGTCGGCGTCGTGGAGAACATGGCCGCTCTCACGCTCCCCGACGGATCCCGCCTCGCGCTCTTCGGCGAAGGCGGCGGTGCAGACGTGGCATCCGCCTTGACGACGGAAGACGAGACCGTTCCCCTGCTCGCGTCGATCCCCCTCAGCGCATCGCTGCGGGAGCGATCGGATGCCGGAATCCCGATCGTCGCCTCCGACCCGGACGATCCCGCCGCCGCCGCCGTCTCACAGCTCGCCGCTGCGCTCATGGCCATGCCCCGTGGCCTGCAAGGCCGCGGCCTGCCGTTCCGCAAATCCTGAGGACCTTGACGGGACACTTGCATTTTGCAAGCATCTCGTCATGAGCCTCTTCATCACCTGCCCCGTCGAGAACGTGGAACGCGCGACCGACTTCTACACGGCTCTCGGCTGGACCCTCAACGCCGAGATGTCCGATCACAATGTGTCGTGCTTCGCCATCGCGCCGGACCAGTACGTCATGCTCGGCAGCCGCGAGATGTACGCGTCGGTCGGCGGATCCGAGGATCTCGTCGGCGGACCGGACACGCCGTCCAAGGTGACGGTCTCCTTCGACCTCGGCAGCCGCGAAGCCGTGGATGAGCTGATCGAGCGCGCGGGCGCAGCCGGAGGCAGGATCGGCGACGTCGACGACTATCCCTTCATGTACCAGCGCCAGTTCGACGACCTCGACGGCTATCACTACTCGCCGTTCTGGATGAAGCCCGACGCCGATCCGACCACGTGAGTCGTCTCGCCGCAGCCCTCGACACCGTCGGAGCGCGGTGGGCTCTGCTGATCGTCGAAAGACTGCTCGACGGACCGCAGCGCTACGGTGACCTGCAGCGCGAACTCGGCGTCCCCACCAACATGCTCGCGACGCGCCTGCGCGAGCTGGAAGCAGCCGGGGTGCTCTCGCGCCTGCCCCTCCGGCACAACACCCGCGCCTACGCACTCACCGATCGCGGGCTCGCCTTGCGCGACGCGATCGTCGCTCTGGGCGACTGGGGCGCCGACGCAGCCGACGGGCACGCAGCGGAAGGGCCCACGTCATCCCCGGACTCCCCCACCGAGAAGACCTGAACCGTCCGATCCCGGGCCGAGAACCGACCGTTCGAGTCTTCTCGCGGGAGAGGCGGCGCCCTCGGCTAGGTGGCTTCGCTGTCGTAGGGCGGCACGTCGCCTGCGCGGAACGACGGTGGAGTCGGCGTCAGGGGAGGCGGAGCGACCTTCTGGCTCGCGGGAGCGATGGCCGCAACGGGAGCATCGTCGAGGAGAGCCTCGCGAATGATGCGGCGCGGGTCGTACTGGCGCGGATCGAGCGTCTTCCAGTCGACATCGCTGAAGTCGTCGCCCATCTCATCCTTCACCCGCGTGCGAGCGTTGGACACCCAGTCGCGGGCGCGCTTCGTGAAGGTCGCGAGGTTCTCGGCATACCGTGGCAGCCGCTCGGGTCCGATGACGAAGGCCGCGATGAGACCGATCAGCAGGAGCTTCTCGATCGTGAGGCCGAAGAACATGACATCAGGTTACCGCCGCGCCTGGCGGTCGTGTGCGATCCGTCGCCGTAGGCTGTGGACGGAGGCACCACGATGGGCGAATACGACGCGAATCAACGATTCGCCGCAGAGGCGACGATCGAGCCGGAGCACATCGCGCGCGCTCGTCAGCACGCGCTCGAGATCGGGGCTGCGCCGGTCAGTTCCCCCGTCGGAGCGCAGTGCGCCGTCATCGCTGCGGCATCCCGCGCACTCAACATCGTCGAGATCGGAACCGGCGCCGGCGTCTCGGGCCTGTGGTTGCTCCACGGCTCGCCGCGCGCGACCCTCACGACGATCGATAACGAGCCCGAGCACCTCGGCGTCGCGCGCCGTGCGTTCGGCGACGCGAAGATCCCGCCTGCCCGCGCACGATTCATCACGGGTCGGGCATCCGATGTCCTGCCCCGCATGAACGAGGCCTCGTACGACATCGTTCTGGTCGACGCAGACCCCGAAGGCGTCATCGAATACGTCGAGCACGGGCTGCGACTCGTGCGCGCAGGCGGCACCGTGCTCGTCCCGCGCGTCCTGGGCGGCGGCGCTGTCGCCGATCCCGTCCGCCGTGACCCCGTCACGAGCGCCTACCGCTCGCTCATCCAGGAGACCCAGTCGTCTCCCGCCGTCATCGGAGCGCTGTCGATCGTCGGTGAAGGCCTGCTCCAGCTGACGACGGTCGCGACCGACTGACGTAACGCCTCACGCAGAACGACCGGTCCGAAGACCGGTCGTTCTGCGTGTGACGTTACGCTGCGCCGACGACACCGCCCAGGACGTCGTAGAGTTCCTTGGCCTCAGCGTCGTTCACCGAGACGACGAGGCGTCCTCCTCCTTCGAGCGGCACGCGCACGATGATGAGGCGACCCTCCTTAACGGCCTCCATCGGCCCGTCTCCGGTTCTCGGCTTCATGGCTGCCATAACGGCTCCTTTTCGTGAGGTCTGCCCGTCGAGTTTACCGAACGCGCCGTGCACCGGCTGCTCGGACGCCGCAGTCGAGGCTCACGGGATCTGCCAGTAGGTGTTTGCGAGCGCATACATGTTGTAGATCCACCACCACTGCCCGAGCAGACACAGTGCCAGGAACCCGCCTCGCCACCAGCGCGAACGCGGCACCGCCGCGGCTCCGAAGAGCGGGCTCAGGGGCACGAGGAGCCGGAAGATGCTCGATTGCGGGAAGAAGACGAGCAGCAGGTAGACGAGGTAGCTCGCCGACCACAGCCGGATGTCGACGCCGAGTCGGCGGATGTGAGGCTCGAAGACGAGGAGCGCGGCGACACCGACGACGAGCGCGCCGAGGGCCACGTACCCGACGACGGGTCCGAACCCCCACGTCGTGAACCAGAAGGCCGCCGCGTGGACGAAGCCGTCGAAGGGGATGAACGTCGACTCGGCGTCCCCGATCCAGTTGCGCCGCCACGCGAGTTCCGTCGCGAGGTAGGCTCCGGCGTCGCCCGTGACGAGCGCGGCGAAGACCTGCCAGGAGAACCCGATCACGACGGCGAGGAGACCGAGCACGACGATGTGCGCGATGTGCGACAGGGGAAGCGGCTCGCGGCGCCGCGTCACCCAGCGATGGATGCCGTGGAGCGCGAGGAAGAGAGCGAACGCGAGAATGCCGGGCCTCGTGTATCCCATGAGCGGAATGAGCAGGTACAGCCACACGTAACGTCGTCGCTCCACCGCCCACAGCGCGAGGAAGAGCCACAGGAGGAAGAGTGTCTCCGCGTACGCCACCTGGAACAGCGCGGCGAGGGGACCGGAGGCGAAGAAGAGAGTCGCCCACAGAGCGGCGCCGTCACCGATCCTCCGTTTCAGGAGGGCGTGGAGCGCGAGGCACGCGAGATATCCCGAGACGAGCGAGATCAGCAACGCGCCGACCGCCCAGGATCCGAACGGCAGCCCGACCGTCTGCGCGAGGAAGGGGTAGACCGGCATGAACGCCCACTGGTTCTCGGCGACCTGTCCCGATTCGGTCAGTGGAAGCGCGCTCGGGTAGCCGTTGACGGCCACCATCCAGTACCACTGCGCATCCCACCCCATGGCGAACGTTCCGACGGTGGCATCGGGACCGTAGCGCGAGGCGGGTCCTGACAGTTCCGCCGCGATGAAGAAGAAGCCCGTCGTGACGAGGCGCGAGAGGACGTACAGCACGCCGATGCGGACCGCGAGGGGTGCTCTCCCCCACGCACCGCCCTCCGTCTCAGGCTCGGCGTGGTCGTGGGAAGGCGTCAGCTGAGCCACGCGCGGAGTCCGCGTTCGACCTCGATGATCTGCGCGAGCGGCACACGCTCTTCGTCATGGTGGGCGAGATGCGGGTCGCCCGGACCGTAGTTCACGGCGGGGACCCCCATCGCCGAGAAGCGCGCGACGTCCGTCCATCCGTACTTCGGGCGTGGCTCGGCCCCCACGGCCGAGACGAACTCCTGCGCGAGGGGCGCGTCGAGTCCCGGCCGAGCACCGACGGCGAGATCGACGACCTCGACGTCGAATCCTGCGAAGACGTCGCGCACGTGGCGCTCGGCCTCCTCGGCATCGCGACTCGGCGCGAACCGGTAGTTCACCTCGATCTCGCACAGATCGGGGATGACGTTGCCGGCGATGCCTCCTCCGACTCGCACCGCGTTGAGCCCTTCGCGGTAGAGAAGGCCCTCGACCTCGATCTCGCGGGGTCGATACTCCGACAGGCGCATGAGCACGGGGGCGGCCTTGTGGATCGCATTCTCGCCGATCCACGACCGCGCGCTGTGCGCCCGCACGCCGCGTGTGCGGACGATCGCGCGGAGGTTGCCGTTGCATCCCCCTTCGACCTGACCGTTGGAGGGCTCTCCCAGAATCGCGAAGTCCGCCTCGAAGAGATCGGGACGGGATGCCGCGAGCCGCGTGAGCCCGTTGAGGTCGGCGTCGACCTCCTCGTGGTCGTACCACATCCAGGTGATGTCCGCGCGCGGAGTCACGAGGTCGTGGGCGAGCTTGAGCTGGACGGCGACCCCCGCCTTCATGTCGACCGTTCCACGGCCCCACAGGTACGGCTCGCCGTCGACCTCGATGTCACGCGTCGGGAGATTCGCGTTGAGGGGAACGGTGTCGATGTGTCCGGCGATCGCGACGCGCTGGTCCCGGCCGAGATTCGTCCGCGCGACGATCGTGTCGCCGTCGCGGTAGACGTCGAGGTGCGGAAGGGCGAGGACCGCATCGTGGATGGCGTCTGCGAGAACCGTCTCGTCGTCGGAGACGCTCGGGATGTCGCAGATCGTGCGCGTGAGATCGATCGAGGTCGCGGTGAGGTCGAGCGCCGGCATCCTCCGAGTCTACCGACGCCGGGAATCCCGCTAGCGTGGAGGCCATGAGCGACGACGGGTGGATCTGGGGCGCAGGGCTTGCGACGACGGCGGACAACGGGACGGTGCTGGACACGTGGTATCCGTCTCCCGAGCGTGGACGAGTGCCGCTCGGCTTCGACCCCGCGATACCGCCCGCAGACCTCGACCGCCTCGCCGTCCGCGACGAGCGCCGCGGAGTGTCCGTCGACGTCGTCGCGATCGACATCGAGCTCGAAGCGCCCCCGGTCTCGACGAGCGATGCCTATCTGCGGCTGCACGCACTGTCCCACCGCCTCGTCGAGCCCAACGGCGTCAACGTCGAGGGGATCTTCGCGCATCTGCCCACGGTCGCGTGGACGAACGCGGGCCCCGTCCACCCGGACGACCTCACGAGGCTCCGTCCGCTCCTCCAACGCGACGGCATCCAGGTCCAGGGACTCGACAAATTCCCGCGCCTGCTGGACTACGTCACGCCTCCGGGTGTGCGTATCGCCGATGCGTCGCGCGTGCGACTGGGCGCGTACCTCTCGCCGGGCACGACCGTCATGCACGAGGGGTTCGTCAACTTCAACGCGGGAACGCTCGGCGCATCCATGGTCGAGGGCCGGGTCTCGCAGGGCGTCGTCGTCGGTGACGGGAGCGACATCGGTGGCGGTGCATCGATCATGGGCACACTCTCCGGCGGCGGGACGCACAGGGTGTCGATCGGTGCACGGACGCTCCTCGGCGCCAACGCGGGCATCGGCATCTCGCTCGGCGACGACTGCATCGTCGAGGCCGGCCTGTACGTGACCGCCGGCACGAAGGTCGTCCTCGTGGACGAAGCGCCTCGCCCCGACGGCTCGCGCCCGACCGTCAAGGGCGCAGACCTCTCGGGTCGTGACGGCATCCTCTTCCGACGCAATTCGCTGACCGGAGCCGTCGAGGCGACGCGACGCGCGGGCGTCGGCGTCACCCTGAACGAGGCCCTCCACGCGTAGGCTCTGCACATGACGCACCGGCTCGCGAAGAAGACCTACGAGACCGAGCTGCGGCGCCTTCAGGCGCGGCTGGTCGACATGCAGGCCTGGGTGCAGGCAAGCGGTGCGCGCATCGTCGTCCTCTTCGAGGGACGGGATGCCGCGGGCAAAGGCTCGACGATCAAGCGGGTGTCGGAGTACCTCAATCCGCGTGTGACGCGCGTCGTCGCGCTCCCCACGCCGACCGAGCGCGAACGATCCGAGTGGTACTTCCAGCGGTACATCGCCCATCTTCCCGCCGCCGGCGAGATCGTCCTGATGGACCGATCCTGGTACAACCGCGCGGGCGTCGAACACGTCATGGGGTACTGCACGAATGCGCAGTACCATCGGTTCCTGCACCAGGCGCCGATCTTCGAGCGCATGCTCGTCGAAGAGGGCATCCTGCTGCTGAAGTACTGGTTCAGCGTTTCGGACGTCGAGCAGGAGAACCGCTTCCGCTCACGGAACCAAGATCCCATGCGCCGGTGGAAGCTCAGCCCGAACGACGTGCTCTCCATCACCAAGTGGGAGGACTACTCCCGCGCGAAGGACACGATGTTCGTCCACACGGACATCCCGGAAGCACCCTGGTTCGAGGTCGACAACGAGGACAAGCGGCGGGGACGCATCAACATGATCGCGCACCTGCTGTCGAAGATCCCCTACGAGGTCATCCAACGGCCGGAGATCGAGATCCCGCCACGACCGGAGTCCCATGGGTACGAGCGTCCGCCGCGTGACGACAGCAAGGTCGTGCCCGACTACGCAGCGACGCTCTAGCGTCCGGTTCAGCCCAGACCGGGGTACTGCCGCTCCGGTGCGCCGACGTAGAGCTGCTGCGGACGGCCGATCTTCGTCTGCGGGTCGTTGATCGCCTCGCGCCACTGCGCGAGCCATCCCGGCAGCCGGCCGATCGCGAAGAGCACCGTGAACATGCGCGTCGGGAAGCCCATCGCCTTGTAGATGACGCCCGTGTAGAAGTCGACGTTCGGGTAGAGGCGACGCTCCTTGAAGTAGTCGTCGTTGAGCGCGATGTCCTCGAGCTCCTTCGCGAGATCGAGGAGCGGATCGTGTACTCCGAGCTCGCGCAACACCTCGTCGGCCGACTCCTTCACGAGCTTCGCGCGCGGGTCGTAGTTCTTGTACACCCGGTGCCCGAAGCCCATGAGCTTGACGCCGTCTTCCTTGTTCTTCACCCGCTCCACGAAGCGCTGAACGCTCTCGCCCGAGTCGCGGATGCGAGCGAGCATGTCGAGCACCGCTTCGTTCGCACCGCCGTGCAGCGGGCCGTAGAGCGCGTTGATTCCCGCCGAGATGGACGAGAACTGGTTGGCACCCGTCGAACCGACGAGGCGCACGGTCGAGGTCGATGCGTTCTGCTCGTGGTCTTCGTGCAGGATGAGCAGGCGCTCGAGGGCGCGCGACATGACGGGGTTGACCTCGTAGATCTCGCTCAGCACGCCGAAGTTCAGCTTGAGGAAGTTGTCGACGAAGCTCAGGGAGTTGTCGGGATAGAGGAAGGCCTGCCCGATGCTCTTCTTGTGCGCGTACGCGGCGATGACGGGCATCTTCGCCAGCATCCGGATCGTGTTCAGCTCGACGTGCTCGGGGTTGTGCGGGTCGGACTGGTGCTCGTAGTAGGTCGAGAGGGCCGACACGGCCGACGACAGCACCGACATGGGGTGCGCCGTGTGAGGCAGCGCCGAGAAGAACCGCTTGAGGTCTTCGTGGAGGAGGGTGTGGTGACGGATCCGGTCGTCGAAGGCCGCCAATTCGTCGGCGGTGGGCAGTTCGCCGTAGATGAGCAGCCACGCGACCTCGAGGTAGGTGCTGTTCTGGGCCAGCTGCTCGATCGGGTACCCGCGGTAACGCAGGATGCCCTGGTCACCGTCGATGTACGTGACCTCGGACTTCGTGGCCGCCGTGTTCACGAAGCCGTAGTCGAGCGCCGTGTGGCCCGTCTGACGCGTGAGGGTGGAGACATCGATGCTCGGGAGGCCGTCGGTGCCGCGGAGAACAGGCAGTTCGGCCGTCCGGTCTCCGACCGTGAGGGTGGCCTTCTCCTGCTGGGGGTTTGCGTCGCTCACGCCGCCTCCTCGCGATTCTGTGGTCGTGCGGGGGTGTCGTCCGGATATCCGCCGCAGACGTCGCGGGGGCCGGCGCGGGGCTCCGGGATGCAGAGCGACCGCCTGACTACAGCCTAACGGCCCGGGACCACACCGTCGGACACCGCCAAAGCTCCCGAGGATCCGATGGAGGGAACCTCACACGGTCGCGGAGAGTTCCGCGGAGCGCAGGGCGAGCGGCGAGCCCGCAGAACGCTCAGACCGCCGAGAGGCGCTGCGCGGCCGCCTCGATCCTCTCGTCGGTCGCCGTCAGCGACAGGCGGACGTGCTGCGGGTAGTGCTCGCCGTAGAAGTGACCGGGACCGGCGAGGATGCCGAGATCGGCGAGACGCCCGAGGCTGTCCCACGCGTCGCGGCCTTCTGTCGCCCACAGGTAGAGGCCCGCTTCGCTCCTGTCGATACGGAACCCCGCCGCCTCGAGAGCCGGCTTCAGGAGCCCGCGTCGGACCCGATAGAGCTCTTTCTGGGCCCGGACGTGCAGGTCATCACCGAGAGCAGCCGTCATCGCCCGCTGAACCGGTGCGGGAAGCATGAGCCCCAGGTGCTTGCGGGCCGTCAGGAGCCGCGCCACGATGTCGCGATCGCCGGCGAGGAAGGCCGCCCGGTAGCCCGCCAGATTCGACTGCTTGCTGAGCGAGTAGACCGAGAGCACGCCACGCAGGTCACCGCCGGTCGCGCGCGGATCGAGGGCCGACGGAATCGGCTCGTCGTCCCACGGGGCCTCCCAGCCGAGCTCGGCATAGCACTCGTCGGACGCGAGGACGGCCCCGAGCTCCCGCGCTCGCTCGACGCCGTGGCGCAGCGCTTCGGCGTCGAGGACGCGCCCGTCGGGATTGCCGGGCGAATTGATCCAGATGAGGCGCGTGTCCTCGGGCCACTCGGAAGGGTCGTCGGATGCCACGGCGGTCGCGCCGACCAGTCGAGCGCCGACCTCGTACGTGGGGTATGCGGCCTCGGGGTGCACGACGATGTCACCGGCCCCTAGCCCCAGGAGAAGCGGAAGGAGGGCGACGAGCTCCTTCGATCCCACGGTGGGGAGCACGTTCTCGGAGGTCAGGCCGGGTACTCCGCGCCGCCGGGCGTACCAGTCGGCGATCGCCGAGCGCAGTTCCGGCGTTCCCATCGTCTGCGGGTACGCGTGCGCGTCGGTGGCTTCGGCGAGGGCCGCGGCCACGACTGCGGGAGTCGCGTCGACGGGCGAGCCGATCGACAGGTCGACGACGCCGTCGGGGTGCCCCGCCGCGCGCTTCGCATACGGCGCGACGGCATCCCAGGGGTAGTCGGCGAGGTCGGAGACCCCCACGATCAGTGTTCCTGGGGCGGAAGCACGGCGATCACCGGGTGGTCCTTGTGGATGACGCCGACCTTCGCCGCGCCGCCGGGAGACCCGATGTCGTCGAAGAACTCGACGTTCGCCTTGTAGTAGTCCTGCCACTCTTCCGGCAGGTCGTCTTCGTAGTAGATCGCCTCGACGGGGCAGACCGGCTCGCAGGCGCCGCAGTCCACGCACTCGTCGGGATGGATGTAGAGGCTGCGTTCGCCTTCGTAGATGCAGTCGACCGGGCACTCATCGATGCAGGCGCGGTCTTTGACATCCACGCAGGGGAGGGCGATCACGTACGTCACGTCGACAAGTCTAGTTCGCCCGCGCGGCATCCTCTCCGCCGGGCGCACCGTCTGCGGACTCGGCGGCACGCTTCAGCGACGGCCAGGCGACGACGAGCCCCACGAGGAGAGGGATCGCGAGCGTCCAGACGATTCCCAGCCCCGTGTCGGGGACGACGACGGAGCCGCCAGGACCGCGGCCCGAGAACACGAGGGTCGCGAGCACCATCCCGAGCCCCGTGGCAAGGGCCGCCCAGCGGTCCGAGGTCAGAAGGCGGACGGCGACGACGAGCGCGCCGCATCCGATGATGCCGAGGGCGAGACCGACAGGAAGCCCCGCGAGCGTGAAGCCGTGCGCGATCGTTCCCGCGACCCCGTAGACGAGACCGACGAGGAAGGCGACGACCCACGTGCCGACACGCGTCCAGGAGAGAGCCACCGCGCCAGCCTACGTCAGGCCGCCCACCCCCACAGGCGCAGGAGAGCTGCCACGACGGCAGCTGCGGCGACGACGAGGAGGAAGGGCGCCCGAAGCAGCAGCAGGCCCGCCGCGACCAGCACGGCGGGGACTCGCGCGTCCACGACGATGCTCTGTCCGGCACCGAGCGCCTGCACGGCGACGAGAGCAGCGAGGAGCGCGACCGTCAAGAGATCGGCGATGCGCGACGGACGCGGTGCGTCGAGCCAGTGCCCGGGGATGAGATAGCCGAAGGTCTTGAGAGCGACGCAGATGATCGAGGCGACGAGGATCGCGTTCCACAGGGTCACGGCAGCCCCTCCCGCTCGGGCACGTCATCGGGTTCGCCTGCCTGCGCGGCAGGTGGTCCCCCGAGCCAGTTGAACCACCCGACGACGACGGCGACCAGGGCTGCGACGAGCACGGGGATGCCGGGCATGAGAACAGGAGTCAGGAGCGTCGCGACGAGCGCCGCTGCGATGCCGACGACGATCGGCTGCCGCCGCCGCAAGCGGGGCCACAGGAGGGCGAGGAAGGCGGCCGCCGCCGCGGCATCCAGCCCATACGCCTTGGGATCGCCCAGGACGTCTCCCGCAAGCGCACCCGCGAGCGTCGAGAGGTTCCACCCGACGTAGATGCCGATGCCCGTGATCCAGAAGCCGAGTGTCCGCGCTCGCGGTGTGCGCTGCGCGAGGGCGACGGCCGTCGACTCGTCGATCGTGAAATGCGCGGCCGCCGCTCGCTTCAGCGCGCCCTTCCCGATGATGGGCGACATGCTCATGCCGTACGCGATGTTGCGCACGCCGAGGAGGGATGCCGACGCGATCGCCGCCGGCGCCGCGGCCACTCCCCCGGCGCCGATGACGCCGATGAAGGCGAACTGCGATCCGCCCGTGAACATCAGGAGGCTGAGGACGCACGTCTGCCACACGTCGAACCCGGAGACGACCGCGAGGGCTCCGAACGACACACCGTACGCGCTCGTCGCAAGAGCCACCCCGAGCGCTTCCCGCACGGCCCTGCGCGACTCCCCCGGCGCGTGCGCATCGTCGAAGATCGGTTCCGGACTCACTCCATCGAGCCTAGCGATCGCGGCGGAGCGGGCGCCCGGTCCACTCCGCCGTCGGCGGACCGAATCCTGCCTTACGCGTTGGCGTCCTGGCGCTTGAGGCGTGCCGTCGCGCGCGCGCGCTCGGTCGCGTCGAGGTTCACCTTGCGGATGCGCACGATCTCGGGCGTGACCTCGACGCATTCGTCGTCGCGCGCGAACTCGAGGCTCTCCTCGAGCGAGAGCTGGCGAGGGGGCGTCATCGACTCGAACGAGTCCGACGTCGAAGAGCGCATGTTGGTGAGCTTCTTCTCTTTCGTGATGTTGACGTCCATGTCGTCGGCGCGTGAGTTCTCGCCGATGACCATGCCCTCGTAGACCTCTTGCGTCGGCTGCACGAAGAACGACATGCGCTCCTGCAGCGCGATGATCGCGAAGGGTGTCACGACACCCGAGCGGTCGGCGACGATCGAGCCGTTCTGACGCGTGACGATCTGCCCCGCCCACGGCTCGTAGCCGTGCGAGATCGCGTTGGCGATGCCTGTACCGCGAGTCGTCGTGAGGAACTCCGTGCGGAAGCCGATGAGGCCGCGCGACGGGACGATGAACTCCATGCGAACCCAGCCCGTGCCGTGGTTCGTCATGTTGTCCATGCGGCCCTTACGGGCGGCGAGGAGCTGAGTGATGGCTCCGAGGTACTCCTCAGGAGCATCGATCGTGAGGTGCTCGAAGGGCTCCTCGACCTTGCCGTCGGGCCCCTTGCGCGTCACGACCTGGGGCTTCCCGACCGTGAGCTCGAAGCCTTCGCGGCGCATGTTCTCGACGAGGATCGCCAGAGCGAGCTCCCCACGACCCTGGACCTCCCACGCGTCGGGCCGACCGATGTCGACGACCTTGAGCGAGACATTGCCGATGAGCTCGCGATCGAGACGGTCCTTGACCATGCGCGCCGTGAGCTTGTGACCCTTGACCTTGCCCGCGAGCGGGCTCGTGTTCGTGCCGATCGTCATCGAGATCGCCGGGTCGTCGACCGTGATGGCTGGAAGCGGACGCACGTCCTCGGGGTCGGCGATCGTCTCGCCGATCGTGATCTCCTCGAAGCCCGCGATCGCGACGATGTCGCCAGGGCCGGCGCTCTCGGCCGGGTAGCGGTCGAGAGCGCGCGTCTTGAGCAGCTCCGTGATGCGGGCGTTGCTCGTCGTGCCGTCGGAGCGCACCCACGCGACCGTCTGCCCCTTCTTGAGTGTGCCGTTGAAGACGCGCAGAAGCGCGAGGCGGCCGAGGAAGGGGCTCGAGTCGAGGTTCGTGACCCAGGCCTGGAGCGGCGCCTCGTCGTCGTACGACGGTGCCGGAACGTGTTGGAGAATCGCCTCGAAGAGCGGCTCGAGGTCGGCGTTGTCGGGAAGCTCGCCATTGCCCGGACGCGTGCGGGATGCCGCGCCGGCGCGACCCGAGGCGTAGACGACCGGGACGTCGAGAAGCGCGTCGACGTCGAGATCGGGCACGTCGTCCTGCAGGTCGGACGCGAGGCCGAGGAGCAGGTCGTGTGCTTCCTCCTCGACTTCGGCGATGCGCGCATCGGGTCGGTCGGTCTTGTTGACGAGCAGGATGACGGGGAGCTTCGCCTCGAGCGCCTTGCGGAGCACGAAGCGCGTCTGGGGCAGCGGGCCCTCGCTGGCATCCACCAGCAGGACGACGCCGTCGACCATCGACAGCCCTCGCTCGACCTCGCCACCGAAGTCGGCGTGACCGGGGGTGTCGATGACGTTGATCGTCACGGGAACATCGGAGTGGATGCCGCTGTAGGTGATCGCCGTGTTCTTGGCGAGGATCGTGATGCCCTTTTCGCGCTCGAGATCGTTCGAGTCCATCGCGCGCTCTTCCATGTGCTCGTGCGAGCCGAACGAGCCGGTCTGACGGAGCATGGCGTCGACGAGCGTGGTCTTGCCGTGGTCGACGTGGGCGACGATCGCCACGTTGCGGAGGTCCGGACGGAGGGCGCGCGCCATAAAAGGGTCCTTGCGAGTGTGATGAGAAGAGAGAGGCGGTCCCTGAACGGAATCGAAGGGCCCGACGCTCCAGCCTATCGCAGGCACCCGGGAGCAGCCTGAACCGCCGGGTCGCGGCATCCGGACGGAAGCGCGGCCCGGCGGCCGGGCGATGTGGAGACGGCCCTGGGACTACTTCTGCGACGCCAGCAGCGCAGCGCGCGCCTCACGACGCTGACGCTGCTCCGCCGGATCGGGGACGGGCACGGCGGCGATGAGTCGCTGCGTATACGGATCCTGGGGGTTGCGCAGGATCTGGTCCTTCGTCCCCTGCTCGACGATCCGCCCGTGCTGCATGACGGCGATCCGGTCGGCGAGGAGGTCGACCACGGCGAGGTCGTGCGTCACGAACAGCGTCGCGAACTGCTTCTCCTTCTGGATCTGCTGCAGAAGCTCGAGCACGCGGGCCTGCACAGAGACATCCAGTGCGCTCGTCGGCTCGTCGGCGACGAGCACGGTCGGATCGAGCGCGAGGGCACGCGCGATGCCGATGCGCTGACGCTGACCGCCCGACAGCTCGTGCGGGTAGCGGTTGCGGAAGTCGCGGGGAAGCTCGACCATGTCGAGGAGCTCCTCGACGCGTCCGGAGATGTTCTTCTTGTCGCGACCCGCCAACACGAGCGGCTCGCCGATCGACTCGCCGACCGGCCAGCGAGGATTGAGCGATGACCCCGGATCCTGGAAGACGATCCCGAGCTTGCGCCTGACCGCTCGAAGCTGCTTCGTGTCGACGCCGACCATCTCCTGCCCCGCGACTCGGAGCTGCCCTTCCGCGATGGGCAGGAGCCCGACGACGGCGCGCGCGATCGTCGTCTTGCCCGAGCCCGACTCGCCGACGAGACCGAGGACTTCGCCGGGCTGAATCGTGAGCGATGCGTCCGAGACGGCGCGGAACGCGGGGACGCGACCCCGTTTGGGATAGTCGATGCAGAGTCCGTCGAGCACGAGCGCGGCGGTCGTGTCGTCGCGGACGCTCACGACCTCTTCGCCGGCGGAACCGAGACCGAGGTGCGGCACGGAGGCCATGAGTGCCCGTGTGTAGGGATGCTCGGCGTTGGCGAAGATCTTCTCGGCGGCGCCGTACTCGACGACATCGCCGTCCTTCATGACCATGACGTCGTCGGCCATGTCGGCCACGACGCCCATGTCGTGCGTGATGAGGATGATCGCCGAGTCGAGCTTCTGGTGGAGGTTCCGCAGCAGATCGAGGATCTCGGCCTGAACAGTCACATCGAGAGCCGTCGTCGGCTCGTCGGCGATCAGAACACGCGGATCGAGCGCGATCGACTGCGCGATCATGGCGCGCTGACGCTGTCCGCCCGACAGCTGGTGGGGGTACGAGTTGTACGCCTTCGGCGGGTCGGGCATCTCGACGAGCCGAAGCATCTCGAGAGCCCTCTCCTTGGCCTGGCTCCGGGTCATGCCGGGCCGGTGCGTGAGCAGCACCTCGGAGATCTGGAAGCCGATCGTGTAGACGGGGTTGAGCGCCGTCATCGGCTCCTGGAAGATCGCCGCGATCCCCTCGCCGCGCACCTGTCGCTGAACGCTCTCGGGGGCCCCGATGAGTTCGCGACCTGCAAGGGTGGCGCTCCCCTGCACGCGCGCATTCTTCGGAAGGAGTCCCATGATCGCCATAGAGCTCGTGCTCTTTCCCGAGCCGGACTCCCCGACGATCGCGAGGACCTTTCCAGCCTCGAGGTCGTAGGTGACGTGCTTGGCCGCTGCGGCCCACGTCCCACCGACCCAGAACTCGACGCCGAGGTTCTTGACGGACAGGACAGGACCGCCCTCGGGCTGGGGTGCTGCGTGGCGGCGCGAGCGGCCGCTCTCGTGAGTGCTCATCGGTCAGTCTCCCGTGTCAGGATGGGCGCATGCCCGAACCGGTCGTCTTTCGTCCCCGCGGCGGGCAGATCCTCGCGTGGATCGCGATCGCCTCGTGCGGGGCGGGTCTTGTCTTCATGGCCGTCACCGACGGGGTGGAGAGCCTCGTCGCGTGGGCATGGCCTCTCATCCTCGTCGCGTGGCTCGCGTGGGTGCTCTACGTCCGTCCCTACGTGTCCGTGACGGAGGGCTTCGCCGAGATCGGCAACCCGTTCCGCACGCACCGCGTTCCGTGGGGCGACATCGATCGCGTCGACACCCGCTACGCGCTCACGATCGAGACGCGCGACGGCCGACGCATCCGCGCGTGGGCGGCGCCGGCTCCGGGTGCACGCCGCGCCCTGTCCACGCGTCGCGAGGAAGTCGCGGGCACTCCCGGCGACGGCGACACGCGTCGCCCGTCGGACGCGGCGGGAACGGAGTCGGGCGACTCGGCCACGCTCGTCATCAGGCATCTCGAGGAGTACCGCCGCACGGGCGGCCCCGCGCTCGCGGGCGGAACCGCGACGACGCTCGGCGTGCTCCACATCGGCGTGACGGCGGTTCTGCTGGCGGCCGCCGTCGTGAGCGTTGCGCTGCTGCCTCACGGCTGACCGTCCTTCGGACCCGGGCCGCCGGCATCCGACGGGCCCTCGGATCCAGGACCGCCCCGATCGGCCGGGTCGACCCGCTGATCCGGCTCGGGGAATCTGCTGAATCCGTCCATGTAGACGTCGTCGTCGTCGGTCGACGTCGGGCCCTCCACCATCTGCACGGCCTGCACCGACGGGATGGCGGCGATCGCACGCGCCGCCTTGCGCCGGCTGACCTTCGCCTGCTGACGCGGATCGAAGGCATCGCGCAGGCCGTCTCCGATGAAGTTGATGCACAGCGCGAGGATGACGATGAACAGACCCGGCCACCAGAACAGCCACGGTCGTGTGCGGAACGCTTCGCGGTACTCGCTGATGATCTGGCCGAGAGACACGTCCGGATAGGTGATGCCGAAGCCGAGGAAGCTCAGCGCCGCCTCGATGAGCACAGCGGCGCTCATGAGAAGCGTCGTGTTGACGATGATGACGCCGACGGCGTTGGGAAGGATGTGCCGGAAGATGATCCGGGCATTGCTCGCGCCGGCGACGCGGGCGGCATCGACGAACTCACGTTCGCGAAGCGCAAGGAAGTCTCCTCGCACGAGTCTCGCCAGACCCGTCCAGCTCAAGATGCCGAGGAAGAGTCCGAAAACGATCGCATTGCCCCCGAAGAGCTTTCCGAGGATCGACCCGATGACGATGATCGGGATGATGATGATGACGTCCGTGAACCGCATGATGAGCGAGTCGACCCACCCGCGGTAGAAGCCCGAGAGCGATCCGAGGAGCACGCCGATCATGAGCGAGACGATGCCGACGAGGAACATGACCGTCAGCGACTGCTGCGTGCCGCGCATGACCTGGGCGAAGATGTCCTTGCCCAGCGTGTCCTGACCGAAGGGGTGCTCGCCGAGGCTGAAGGGCCAGAGCGTGAGGGTCGGCGCTCCGCCGTTGACGACGGGGTACTGCGTGAACCAGTCCAGCGGCCACCATCCGGGAATGCGGAAGCCGTTGATCTGCAGCGCGCCACCCGCGCCCGCCTCGAGTCTGCCCGTTCCGCCGATGACGGTGCCGACGGACGTGAAGGCGAGCAGGATGACGAGGATCAGCACGACGAGCGCAGCCATCGCACCGCCGTGACGGAAGAAGCGCCGACGCACGAGCGCACCCTGGCTGAGGCCGGCGACGGCCTTCTGCTCGATGGACTGTTCGCTCCCGCGGTCCTGCGGGGCTCCGGTGGGAATCGTGGTCGACATGTCAGCTCACCCGGATCCGTGGGTCGAGTGCGGAGTACAAGAGATCCGCGATGAGGTTGAAGATGACGGCGAGGACGCCGGTGACGACGAAGAAGCCCATGACGAGGTTGACGTCGCCCGCTTCGAGACCGTCCACGAAGAGTGCGCCCATCCCCTTCCAGGCGAAGATCGTCTCCGTGATGACGGCGCCGCCGATGAGGGCGCCGATGTCGAACGCGATGATCGTGGCGATCGGGATGAGCGCGTTGCGCATCGCGTGACGGACGACGACGGTCCGCTCCGTGAGCCCCTTCGCGCGCGCCGTACGCACGTAGTCCTGGTTCATCACCTCGAGAAGGCTCGACCGCGCGTAGCGCGTATAGGCGGCGATGGACACGACCGCCAGCGCGATCGTCGGCAGCACGAGGTGGGCGAAGCCGTCGAGGATCTGGAACCACATGTCGCCACGGAGGCCCGGTGTGCTCGAGCCGATGGTCGCGATGACGCCCGACTGCGGGATGCGGTCGACGTAGTCGGGATAGATCAGCAGGACGCGGTCGATCACGATGACGAAGAACGTGATGAAGCTGACGATCGCCGCCGTGCGTGCCGCCTCCCGTTTTCCGTCGCCACCGACGAGCCAGCCGACGAGGATTCCCAGTCCGATCGCGGCGATGCCCAGGAGGAAGAGCATCCAGCCTGTCGGGACGTAGAGGAAGAGGAACTGGAGGGGATACCAGAGCGCCGCCCAGACACCGACGACGATGAGCGACGAGTACAGGGCGCGCCGGTTCGCGAGGCCCGTCGACAGCGCCGTCATGCCGATGGCGGCGCCGATGCCCGTGATGATGATGCCGGCGATGCCGACCTGCGGTCGTGCGAACCATCCCGTGATGCCGAGGAACCAGAGAAGTCCGCCGGCCGCGACGAATGCCCCGCCGAATGTGATGAGGCGGCGCTTCCATCCGCCGCCGAGGACGCTCATGAAGATGATCCCGGAGATGAGTCCCGTGAGCAGGATCGCCCAGACGGTGACTTCCGGATCGGAGAGGAAGGCGTTGAGCCGGATGGCACCGAACTCCTTGAGGAGCACGGCGACCCAGAAGATCGGGAGGGAGTAGACGACGAAGGTGAGGAAGGTGACCGTGTAGTCGAAGCCGCTGTACTGGCGAAGAGCGGTCAGGATGCCGATCGTGAGCCCGAAGATGATGGCGATGATCGTCGCGGCCGTCACGAGCTGGATCGTCGAGCCGGCGGCGTTGCTCAGCGCGGCCGTGACCTCCTGATTGCTTCGTGAGAAGGCGATGCCCAAGTCGCACTGGAGGATGACGCATTTCGCCGCCCCGCCGAGCCACGTGAAGTAGCGGACGATCGGCGGCAGGTCGAGGTTGAGCAGCTCGATCCGGTTGGCGATCTGCTCCTCGCGGTTGGGCGAGTTGCTCGAGCGGAGCTCCCTCAGCGGATCGGCGGTGATCGCGGTGAGGGTGTAGACGATGAAGGATGCCACGAGGAGGACGAGGATCGTCGCACCCAGTCGTCGCAGGATGAAGGTCAGCACGTGAGCCCTCTCGAATATGGGGCCGAAGTCAGTCCGGGATGTTCCTGTGGGAAGTCGATCGGACTGCGCCCAAAACTACTACGTGGTCGGCGGGATTGTGCGTGCGCGGCACCGCCGGACACGACTGTGGGTGCCGAGGGTTCGCCTCGGCACCCACAGTCATCGTTCGTGTCGGTCCGGGTGAGCGGGAGCCCGCTCACCCGGACGACGGGATCACTCGCCGGCGTCGGCGGGGGTCCACTCCCAGAAGTTCCAGAAGTAGTCCGGGCTGAGCGGCATGATCTCCACACCGGTCACCTTGTCGCTCGACACGAGCAGACCCGGGAACTGGAAGATCGGGAGCGTGACCGCGTCCGACCAGATTCCGCTCTCGGCCGTGACGAGCAGCTCGGTCTGCGTCGCCTCGTCAGCCGTCACGTTCAGCGTCGCGAGAGCGTCGGACACCTCTTCGTTGCAGTAGCCGTTGTAGTTTCCGCCCTTGGCCATCGGGTCGTCGTAGCACGCGTAGATCTGGTCGGATCCACCGATGGCGGTCGAGGTCTGCGACCACGCGAAGAGGGTCGCGTCGTGCGGGTTGATGGGCTCGGCCGACGGGTCGGTGAAGACCCAGTCGGGCTCGGCCTCGTCGACGAGCTGGAAGCCCGCGAGGGCAGCGGACGACGCGATGAGCTCGTACTGCTGACCGCGACGGACGTTGCCCTCGGGGTACCAGAAGCCGACCTCGATGGGCGTCGTGACTCCGGCCTCGGCGAGCAGCGCCTTGGCACCCTCGATGTCGACCTCGGCGTAGGCGTCCGATCCGTTCGCGGCGACGAGCTCGTCGTAGCGGGCGGTGTCGGCCTGCGACACGAGGTTCGTGTTGCGCACGGTCGCCTCGGGGTTGAGCGGCTTGATGATCTTGTCGACGATCTCCTGACGCGGAACCGTCATCAGGAACGCCTGACGGACCTTGAACGCCTTCTCTTCGTCTCCGCCGTAGGTCGCGGGGTCGAAGGGACCGCCGTTGTTGACCGTCAGGTCGACGTGCTCGTGCGACGCCTGGACGCCCGTCTGCACGTCGGCCGTGTCGATCCCGTTGGCGACATCGAGGATGTCCGATGTCGGCTGGCCCGTCCAGATGTCGAGCTCGCCCGACTGGAGCGCCTGAAGCGCCGTCGTCGAGTCGGCGATCGTGCGGACCGTGATCTTCTCGAACTTGGGCGACGGTCCCCACGTGTAGAGGGGGTTGGTCGCGATGGTGATGTACTGGTCCTCGACGATGTCGTCGACGATGTACGGGCCGCTCGTCAGCGCCGCTGCGGGGCTGTCGGGGAGCGTCGTGTAGCCGTAGGCGTTGCTCCACGCGTCACCGAGTGCTGCGAGCACTTCGGCGTCGCCGTCGGTGATGGCGTCGACGACGGCCTGCTTCGCATCCTCGGCGAAGGCCTTCGCGGCGTCGCTGTAGGCGGTGAAGTCGCCCTCGTCGCCGGAGTCCTTCCACGTGTCGTAGGCGGCCTGGACGTCGCTGTACTCGTCCGGGAAGGCGAGGGCGTACGTGCCGTGGGCCGAGACGCCGAGGAGTCCGCCGCTCGTGCCGCCGATGAGCTCCCAGTCGACGTAGGGCTCGTCGTAGACGAGGGTGATCTTCTTGTCGTCGATCGCGGGGGTCTCGGTGATGAGGTTGAATCCGGTGGTCGCGGCGGGCGAGAACGCCTCGTTCACGTTGCCCGACATGGCGGCCCACTGGAGGAGCAGGTCGGCCTCATCGATCGGAACACCGTCGGACCACACGGCGTCGGCCGTGATGTCGTACTCGACGGTCAGCGGGTCGTCGCTGGTCTTTTCGAACGTGCCGAAGTCGGTGCGGTGGACGAACTCGGGTGTGTTGTTGTAGTACCCGAAGCTGGTGTCCGTCATGTACTTGACGTTGCCGTTGGCCGTGTTGTTTCCGGCCGAGCTGTCGTCGTTGAAGTGGAAGAATCCCGAGTTGTACGCAACCGTGATCTCCGTGCCTTCGACGACTTCGGACTGGTATGGGTTGCCGCAGCCGGCGAGCACGAGTGCTCCCGCCGCAACGATGCCCACGCCCGCCGCAAGACGCGCGATCTTCACATTTCCTCCTGTGCAAGGGTGATGTGCCCGGTCTGAGACAGCACCGGACACGGATAGGGGAAACCATAAGCATGCTCGGGGAACTGGGCAAAACGTGTAGGGCAAACCGTTACAGATCCTTAACTCAGCGCGACGAGCTTGTGACATTCTGACAAGATGCGCGTGAATCCAGCCCTGGATGTGCCCCTCCTCGAGCGAGGCAGCGGATACGCACGGTCCCGCACGCGCTGGGAGATCGCGCTCGTCCTGGCCGTGACCGTGGGACAGTCCGCGCTCTACTCCGTCCTCTCCCTCGTGCGCGCTCTCCTTCGTCCCACTCCCATCGGCGATCAGCAGACGCAGTTGAACCCGTCGCGAGATGCCGCGGCGTTCTGGGATGTCCTCTACCAGCTCCTGTCGATCTTCTTCGGACTCGCCCTCGTCGCCCTCGTCGTGTTCCTGCTCTGGGAGCCCGGTGTGAGCGCCCTGCGCCGGATCGGTTTGGATTTCCGCCGCCTCGGTGGCGACCTGGGACGCGGCATCCTGCTGGCTGCCCTCATCGGCGTGCCCGGGCTGGCTCTGTACGCCGCCGGCCGCGCGCTGGGGATCACGGTCCAGGTGCAGGCATCGCCGCTCGGAGCCGCCTGGTGGACCGTGCCGCTCCTCGTGCTGGCCGCTCTTCGCGCGGGCCTCACGGAAGAGGTCATCTTCGTCGGCTATCTCTTCGATCGCCTGCGCCGCCTCGGGTGGGGGTGGTGGACGATCATCCTCTCCACGGCTGCGCTGCGCGCGGCGTATCACGCGTATCAGGGGTTCGGTGCGATCGTCGGCAACTTCGCGATGGGCGTCGTCTTCGGATGGTGTTATCGGAGGTGGGGGCGCGTCATGCCCCTCGTGATCGCCCATACCCTCATCGACATCGTCGCCTTCGTGGGCTACCCCCTCGCTGTGGCACTGTGGCCCGGACTCTTCGGCCCGATCCCCGCCCCGAGCGTCTCCCCCACCCCGGTAGTCTCCCCCAGCGTGTCTCCGACGCCCTGACCCCTCGCGCCTTCCCCCCCTTCCCGCCCCGGGACCCGCCGTAGCGGCCCCTGACCGCGAGACTGCACCTTCCCGCCGAGACTGCACCTCGGAGCCGCAGTCTCGGCCGCGTCGTGCAGTCTCGCCAGGGAGCGTGGCTCAGCGACATCGACTCCTCCACAAGAAGGGGCGGCGGAGCAGTCATCCCCGGAATGCGACGCACACGATCGCAGACGCGGGGCGAGCGACAGTATCTGCGCATGGAGACCCTTCCCATGCTGGCGCGCGCGCCGCTCCCCCTTCACCATGCGGCTGAGCTGAGTCATCCGGTGCGCGGGATCGCGAGAGGGGAACTGGTCCGAGTGCGCGAGGGCATCTATGCGGATGCCGCGGAGTGGCGGGCGCTGCGCGGATGGGAACGTTACCTCGCGAGGGTCCACGCTGTCGCGATGCAGAGACCCGACGCCGTCTTCTGCCTGGAGTCGGCGTGCGCGCTTCTCGGGCTGCCGGTCTTCCACGACCCGACCATCGTGCATGTGCTGGGTGGCTCGTCGACGACGGGCCGGGAGGTCGCCGGGGTACGAACGCACTCCGGATCCGGCGATCGCCGACTGCTGCAGATCGGTGCCATCGGCGTGACTTCGCCCGCCGACACCTCGGTGGACGTGGCGCGCCACCGGCATCCGGCTGTCGCCGTCGCCGTCGCTGACGCCGCGCTGCGCAGCGACCCGGGTCTCGCAGCGGGTCTCTTGGCGGAGGCCAACGAGAGGCGAGCGAGCTCTCGCGGACGCAACCTCGCGCGTGAACCCCTGCGGTCGGCCGACGGCTCGTCCGAGTCTCCCCTCGAATCGGTGAGCCGCATGACGATCCGGTGGCTCGGCTTTCCCGATCCCGAACTGCAGAAGGTGTTCGCACGAAGTTCGGCCCCGCACGATCGCGGCGACTTCTGGTGGCCCGACTGGTCGCTGCTCGGCGAGGCCGACGGCGACGTCAAGTACGACGGCTCGTTCGGCGATCCTGTCGACGCGCTCCGCGCACGCCGGGAGCGCGACATCCGGCTCGGTGCCTACGCGCGCGCCGTGACCCACTGGGGCTGGCTCGAAGCGACGACATTCGAGCCCCTTCGCCACCTCCTGCTGGCCAATGGGCTTCCGCTCGTGTCGCGCGAGGACACCGCCGCTCTCTTCTCGATGCGGCGCGCCCTCGGGCCGCGCTGACCCCCTCTCGGTGAGCACGCCATCCCCGCGTCCCGCGCGCGAAACTGCAGTGTCCGTCCGAAACAGCGCCATAGGACCGCAGACTCGGCCGCGAGATGCAGTCTCGCGGCCGGATGCCGCGAAGCGGGCTCACGCGGCGCACGGCCAGCGCACCGGCCGCGTGCGGTGCGCGTGACCGGCGAGACTGCACCTCCCCGCCGAGACGGCACCTCGGGACCGCAGTCTCGGCCGCGAGATGCAGTCTCGCGGCCGAGAGCTCGGTGTCAGGCGAATGCCTCGATGGGCGGGCAGGCGCACACGAGGTTGCGGTCGCCGTAGGCCTGGTCGATGCGTCGCACGGGCGGCCAGTACTTCGTGCGTACGAGCGCGTGCACGGGGTACACGGCCGTCGATCGCGAGTACGGGTGCTGCCACTCCCCCTCGATGACCGACGAGGCCGTGTGCGGTGCGTTGACGAGCGGGTTGTCGTCGACGGGCCATTCCCCCACCGCGACGGCATCAGCCTCGGCTTTGATCGCGATCATCGCCTCGATGAAGCGCTCGATCTCGCCGAGGTCCTCGGACTCGGTCGGCTCGACCATCAGAGTCCCCGCGACGGGGAACGACATCGTGGGCGCGTGGAATCCGTAGTCGATGAGACGCTTCGCGACGTCGTCGACGGTCACACCCGTCGCTTCGCGCAGGGGCCTGAGGTCGAGGATGCACTCGTGCGCGACGAGTCCGCCGTCGCCCGTGTACAGCACGGGGTAGTGCTCGCGGAGTCGCGCGGCGATGTAGTTCGCCGAGAGGACGGCGGCTGCCGTGGCATCCCGAAGCCCCCGCGTACCCATCATCCGCACGTACGCCCACGAGATGGGGAGGATCGATGCCGAGCCGTAGGGCGCGGCCGAGATGGGCCCTCCGTCGAAGACGTGGCCGCCCGCATGATCCGCCCGCTGAGCGAGCGGATGCGACGGCAGGTACGGCGCGAGGTGAGCCTTCGCGGCGACGGGTCCGACGCCGGGTCCGCCCCCGCCGTGCGGGATCGCGAACGTCTTGTGCAGGTTCAAGTGCGACACGTCGCCGCCGAGATCGCCGAACCGCGCGTATCCGAGCAGCGCGTTCAGGTTGGCTCCGTCGACGTAGACCTGTCCTCCCGCGTCGTGGACGGCTTGCGTGATCTCCAGCACGTCGTGCTCGTAGACGCCGTGGGTCGAAGGGTACGTGATCATGAGCGCCGAGAGCTGATCGGCGTGCGCCGCGATCTTGGCACGGAGATCGGCCAGGTCGACGTTGCCCGCTTCGTCGCACGCGACGACGACGACCTTCATGCCGGCGAGCACCGCCGACGCCGCATTGGTCCCGTGCGCCGACGACGGGATGAGGCACACCGTCCGCTCGGTGTCGCCGTTGGCACGGTGGTACCCACGGATCGCCATGAGCCCCGCGAGCTCGCCCTGAGAGCCCGCGTTCGGCTGGAGCGAGACGGCGTCGTACCCCGTCACCTCTGCGAGCCAGGCCTCGAGCTGCTCCACCATCGCGAGGTAGCCGCGCACGTCGGCCTCCGGGGCGAAGGGATGCACGCGCGAGAACTCCGGCCACGACACGGCGGCCATCTCGGTCGCGGCGTTGAGCTTCATGGTGCAGGAACCGAGCGGGATCATGCCGCGGTCGAGCGCGTAGTCCCGATCGGCCAGCTGCTTGAGATAGCGCATCATCGCCGTCTCGGAATGGTGGGACGTGAAGACGGGATGCGTCAGGAACTCGTCGTCCCGCGCGAGACCCCCCGGTACGCCCGCGAGCGGTTCCGCGCCGTCGAAGGGCAGTGCGCGCTCACCCTGTTCACCCGCACCGACGAACTCGTCTTCGGGAAGCCCGAAGGCCCACGCGACGGCCGCGAGGTCGTCGGCCGTCGTCGTCTCGTCGACCGACACGCCCACCGACGCGTCGTCGGCCCAGAACAGCTGGTATCCGCGTTCGCGCGCACGCTCGACGATGCGGCGAGACGTCCCGGGCACGAAGACGCGCAGCGTATCGAAGAACGAATCGGATGCCAGGGAGAGTCCGTACGAACGGAGTCGCTCGGCGAGCGCCTCGGCCTTCTTCGAGACATCCGTCGCGATGGCGCGCAGTCCGTCGGGACCGTGGTAGACGGCGTACATCGCCGCCATGACCGCCAGGAGGACCTGCGCCGTGCAGATGTTGGAGGTCGCCTTCTCGCGCCGGATGTGCTGTTCACGCGTCTGCAGCGACAACCGGTACGCGGGGTGCCCTTCGGCATCGACCGAAACGCCCACGAGCCGCCCGGGGAGCTGTCGCTCGAGGCCCGACCTCACCGCCATGTAGCCGGCGTGCGGACCGCCGAAGCCGAGAGGAACGCCGAATCGCTGCGTCGTTCCCACGGCGACGTCCGCCCCGAGCGACCCGGGTGAGCGCAGGAGCGTCAGGGCGAGCAGATCGGCGGCCGCGACGGCGAGGCCGCCCGCGACGTGCGCCGCGTCGAACACGGCGGACGGGTCCCAGACGCTCCCCGAGGCCCCCGGGTACTGGACGAAGACGCCGAAGAGAGCATCGGGAAGCACGTCACCGCGGGCGAAGTCGCGTTCGAGGAGCTCGATGCCGAGCGCCCCTGCCCGAGCGTGCAGGAGCGCCTTCGTCTGAGGAAGCGCGTCGGCGTCGACGACGAAGACGTTGGACGCCGACTTGGACGCCCGACGGGCCACCAGCATCCCTTCGACGACGGCAGTGGACTCGTCGAGCATCGACGCGTTGGCGGTCGTGAGCCCCGTCAGATCGGTGACCATCGTCTGGAAGTTGATGAGGGCCTCGAGTCGGCCCTGCGAGATCTCAGGCTGATACGGCGTGTAGGCGGTGTACCACGAGGGGTTCTCGAGCACGTTCCTGGCGATGACGGACGGCGTGAAGGTGTCGTAGTAGCCGAGGCCGATCATGGGCCGTGCCGTGCGGTTCTGGGACGCGAGGGCGCGAAGTTCGGCGAGCGCCTCCGCCTCCGTCGCGGCGGGTGGGATGTCGCTCGTCTCGCGCGGCGTGGCGTGGATCGACGAAGGTACGGCACGGTCGAGCAGCGCGTCGATGGTGTCGTAGCCGAGCGCATCGAGCATCGTGCGCTGGGCTGCGGCATCCGTTCCGATGTGCCGTCGTGCGAACGCCCCGGTCACTCGTCGCCGCCCGTGAGGGCGAGGTAGGCCTCGCGGTCGAGCAGATCTGCGACAGCCGCCGTGTCGACCGTGATCTTCACGAGCCAGCCGGCGCCGTACGGATCCGAGTTGACGAGGGACGGATCGTCGACGACGGCGTCGTTGACCTCGACGACATCCCCCGTGAGAGGTGCGTAGAGCTCGCCGACGGACTTCGTGGACTCGATCTCGCCGACGATGCTGTTCGCGTCGATCGTCGCGCCGACCTCGGGGAGTTCGACGAAGACGACATCCCCGAGCTTGTCTGCCGCGTAGTCGGTGATGCCGACGGTCGCGATGTCGCCGTCGAGGGCGACCCACTCGTGCTCGGCGGTGTACTTGAGGCTGGTGAGATCGGTCATTTCGCGTTCCTCTTGTAGAAGGGCAGGGTCGAGACGGTCGCGGGGATGCGAGTGCCGCGCACGTCGATGGTCAGATCGGTGCCCGGCTCGGAGACGGATGCCGCGACGTACGCCATCGCGATGGGGTGGCCGAGCGTGGGACTCAGGGCGCCGGAGGTGATCTCGCCGACCCGTGTGTCACCGGCGTAGACGGCGTAGCCCGCGCGGCCCGCGCGCTTGCCGTCGGCGACGAGGCCGACGAGGACGGGCGCGCCCTCATCGGTTCCGCGCTCGAGGGCGGCACGACCGACGAAGTCGGCCTCCTTCGTCTTGAGCGGGATCACGCGACCGAGGCCGGCTTGAGCGGGAACGACGTCGAGCGACAGCTCATGGCCGTAGAGCGGCATGCCCGCTTCGAGGCGCAAGGTGTCGCGCGACGCGAGGCCCGCGGGAACGAGACCCAGGGGCCCTCCGGCGTCGCGCAGCGCGTCCCACAGCGCACCCGCGCCGGCGGGATCGACGCTCAGTTCGAATCCGTCCTCCCCGGTGTAGCCCGTGCGGCTCACGAGCACCGCGCCGTCGCCGAATCGCATCCCCATCGCCGTGTAGTACGGCAGCGAGTCGAGCGTGTGCCCCAGGGAGATTGCGTCGTCGTGGACGAGTCCCGCGGTCGCCTGGAGGATCTCCTGCGCTCTGGGCCCCTGCACCGCGATGAGGGATGCGTCGAGCTCTTCGACCTCGACGTCGAAGCCGTCCCCGCGTTCGCGCAGCGCCGTCCGAACGGCGTCCCGGTTTGCCGCGTTGGCCACGACGAGGAGTTCGTCGGGGGCGTTTCGCGTCACGATGAGGTCGTCGATGATGCCGCCCGTCGGTGCCAGGATCATCGTGTACTTGGCTTTCGACAGGGCGACCTTGGCGGGATCGAACGCGAGAGCGTAGGCGAGGAACGCGTCTCGGTCGGGCCCGGCGATGCGGAATTGGGCCATGTGCGAGATGTCGAAGATCCCGGCCGTCGTCCGGACGGCGTGGTGTTCCGCCAGATCCGACGTGTAGCGCACGGGCATGGACCAGCCGCCGAAGTCGGTGAACGATGCTCCGAGCGCTTCGTGGCGCTCGCGCAGAGGGGTGAAGCGCAGGTCGGTCATGAGTTCTCCCGTGGTCAGGCGGGTGGCTGCCGGGGCAGCCGCGGAACTCCCCCTCTGTCATTGGCCTGAGAGTTTCACCCGCGGGGGCTTTCACCTTCGGCAGGACTCGCGTCGGAGTCCTTTTCCAGAGCGGCCGGGCGGGTGCGGTACGAGGACCTGAGAGATTGGCGGGGAGGCTTGCTCCTTCGGTGCCCGCTCCGATGCGGAGTCGGGGCTCTCCCGCACACGTCATGCGGCCTGTCTTCAGTTACCCGGCCAGCATAGCGGCCTCATCCGGCGATGCAGGGACCCGACGACACGGGTTGGGACAGACCGGGTGCCGCGTCGGCGACGGGGCGGAGCTCGGCCATCGTCACGGCGTATCCGCGCGACGCGTCGCTCTCGGCTCGGGCGAAGACGACGCCCGCGACGGCACCCTCGTCGGTCAGCAGCGGGCCGCCCGAGTTTCCGGGGCGGACTGCCGCTTCGAGGGAGTAGATCTCGCGCGGATTCCACGTGTCGTCGTAGATGTCCGGGACGGGCACCGAGCCCACCGACAGGACGGCCGCCGAGATCATGTCGAAGGGCCCTCCGTAGGGGTAGCCCTGGACGGCGCCGGAGGCCCCGGCGGGAAGACTGCCGGCGAGGGGGATCGGGGCGGACGCGAGGTCGTCGACGGCGATCACCGCGAGGTCGTCGATCGGGTCGAAGTAGACGATCCGCCCCTCGCGCGCGTCGGCACCGGGAAGCTCGACGATGGGGGTGTCGACGCCCGCGACGACGTGCGCGTTGGTCACGACGCGGTCCGGGGCGACGACGAACCCCGTACCCGTCGAGCTGCGACCGCAGGAGTAGGCCGTGCCCGACACGCGCGCGACGGAGGCCGCGGCTCGCTGCAATTCGGGATCGTCGAGCGCGATGGGTGGCGCTGCCGGCTCCGTCCCCGGTGCGAGGAGGTTGCCGAGCTGCGGGATTCCATCGTCGAGCACGGTCGACCGCAGCTCGGCGAGCGCGCCGTCGAGCGGGGCAGGTGTCACGAGATCGATCGTCTGGATGACGCGCGAGGAGGCGACGGCCGTCGAGACGACGGGGATCCCCGTGGCGGAGATGGCGGGCGCGACGAGGACGATCGCCAAGGCCGCGACCGCGAGGCTCGCCAGGCCGCCGAGGAAGCGTTCGATCCCGCGCAGCTTGAGCTTGTCGGCCCCTGAACGGAACACCGAGCCGATGGCCGAGCCGAGCGCCGTGCCACCGATGAGGAGGAGGAGAGTCGCGCCGAGGACCGCGAGTCCGCGCCACGACGGCGATGGCACCCACGCCGTCACGAGAGGCGTCAGCCAGAAGGCGGCGGCTCCTCCGGCAGCAAGGCCCGCGAGGGTCCCGATGCTCGCGAAGAACCCGCGCCGCACCCCGACGACGAGGGCGGCGATGAGCGCCACGATGAGGATCACATCCACGACCAGCACGCGGCGTCTCCCTGTTTCGTCGGACGGCGATCACTGCGGGCGTCAGCACGAGCGGCCGCGGAACCAGCCTAGGCAGTGCTCCTGTGAGGACTCCCGACACGAACGGTTTGCCTTCTGGTCGAGATGACTCTAAGATCGTCTCGAGAGTTAGAGTCACTATGACAAGAACAGCATCGGACTTCGTCCCAGATGTCGGGACCGCCGCCGACGTCACGCGCGTCGCGGTGTCGACCGTCATCTTCTCGCTGCGGCGCACACCGGGAGCCGACCGCGCCTCGGTCGTCCTTCCTCTCGTGCGGCGCACACGCGACCCGTTCGAGGGTCGGTGGGCCCTCCCCGGGGGCTGGCTCGACGTCGCGGAGAGCCTCGATGCCGCGGCATCCCGCACCCTCGCCGAGACGACGGGCCTCGCCCCCAGCTATCTCGAGCAGCTCTACGCCTTCGGAGCAGTCGACCGCTCCCCCACGCGCGTCGTCTCGATCGTCTACTGGGCCCTCCTGCGAGAGGACGAATCGGGCATCGAGCCCCAGGAGAACGTCGCCTGGTTCGACACCACCGACCTGCCGACGCTCGCCTTCGACCACGACGAGATCGTGGAGTACGCCCTGTGGCGTCTGCGCAACAAGGTCGGCTACAGCCGGATCGCTCATGGTCTGCTCCCCGACGAGTTCAGTCTCGCCGAGCTCCGCGAGGTGTACGAGTCGATCCTCGGGCGAAGGCTCGACCCGGCGAACTTCCGCCGCCAGGTCGAGAACTCGGGCACCCTCATCCCGACCGACGCCTTCCGCACGGGCAGCCATCGACCCGCCCGCCTCTATCGCTACAACAGCGATGTCGAGCTCGCCGACCGCGGCCCGCTCACGTCGCGCCGCTGACGTCACCCGAAGGAAACCGCCATGTCCACCGCACCACTGAGTCTCCGGCCTCGACCCGCCACCCCCGCCGACCCGTCGGTCGACCATGCGATCCAGGCCATCGTCTCGGGTTCGTCGACGACCGAGACCTGCACGACGGACCTCGCCGTCGGCCCTTGGGACTTCGACACGCGACCCGGCTACGGCCCCGGATCGTCGATGGGTGACGTCATACCCACGGGCTCGCCGAGACAAGGCGAACTGCCGCGGGAGTATCGCGAAGCGACCGCCGACGAACTCGATGCGCGGATCATCGCAGCCAAGACCGCGCTCGGTGATCGCGTCGTCGTGCTGGGCCACTTCTACCAGCGCGAAGAGGTCGTCCGGCACGCCGACTACGTGGGCGACTCGTTCCAGCTCGCCAATGCCGCGCTCGAGCACCCCGACGCCGAGGCGATCGTGTTCTGCGGCGTGCATTTCATGGCCGAGACGGCCGATCTCTTGTCCCGGCCCGAGCAGGCCGTCATCCTCCCCAACCTCGCGGCCGGGTGCTCGATGGCGGACATGGCCGACATCGACCAGGTCGAGGAGTGCTGGGAGCAGCTCTCCGACGTCTACGGAGACATGGACGCCGTGGGTCCCGATGGTCGCGTTCCCGTCATCCCGGTCACCTACATGAACTCGTCCGCCGCGATCAAGGGCTTCGTCGGCCGGCACGGTGGGATCGTCTGCACGTCCTCCAATGCGCGCACCGTCTTGGAGTGGGCTTTCGAACGCGGCCGCCGGGTGCTGTTCTTCCCCGACCAGCACCTCGGGCGGAACACCGCGAAGGCGATGGGCGTCCCGCTCGAGCAGATGCCGATGTGGAATCCGCGCAAGCCTCTCGGAGGCGCATCGGCCGAAGACCTCGACGACGCCCGCGTGATCCTCTGGCACGGCTTCTGCTCCGTCCACCGGCGATTCACCGTCGAGCAGATCGAGAAGGCGCGGACGGAGCACCCGGGCGTTCGCGTCATCGTGCACCCCGAGTGCCCCATGGCCGTCGTCGATGCGGCCGACGAGGCGGGGTCTACGGACTACATCCGGAAGGCGATCGCGGCGGCGACCGAGCCGACCACCTTCGCCATCGGCACCGAGGTCAACCTCGTCCAGCGCCTTGCCGCGCAGTATCCGCAGCACGAGATCTTCTGCCTGGACCCCGTCGTCTGCCCGTGCTCGACGATGTACCGCATCCACCCCGGTTATCTCGCGTGGGTGCTCGAGTCGCTCGTCGCCGGCGCGACGCCCAATCGCATCACCGTGCCCGCCGACGTCGCCGATCCCGCCCGCGTCGCGCTCGAGCGCATGCTCGCCGCGAAGCCTCCCGCAGCGAAGCCGGCTGAGGAGACCCCTGCATCATGACGCACGCGATCATCGTGGGAAGTGGCATCGCGGGAGTCACGGTCGCCCTGCATGCCGCGGCGAGCGGATGCCGCGTGACACTCGTGACGAAGGACGTCCTCGACCACGCGAACACCCGCTACGCGCAGGGCGGGATCGCCGGCGTCATGTTCGACGACGACTCCGTCGAGGCGCACGTGCGCGACACGCTCGTCGCAGGGGCGGGACTCGCCGACCCCGAGGCCGTTCGCGTCCTCGTGGAGGAGGGTCCCGCGCGCATCCGGGATCTCATCGGACTCGGCGTCGCCTTCGACCGCGGCGCCGACGGCACGTACGTCAAGGGGCTCGAGGCGGCGCACTCGTATCCGCGCATCCTCCACTCCGGTGGAGATGCCACGGGGACGGCCATCGAACACGCACTCGTCGAGCGACTCCGCGCGAGCGGAGTGGAGGTGCTCGAGCACGCCTTCCTCATCGACCTCGTGTCGTGGTCCGGTCGCGTGCAGGGCGTTGAGCTGCTGATCGGCGCCCCCGGCTCGACGGCGCGCCGCCTCGTCGTGGAAGCCGATGCGGTCGTGCTCGCGACGGGCGGGGCGGGAGAGCTCTACTCCCACACCACGAACCCCGCTGTCGCGACGGGCGACGGCATCGCCGCCGCGATCCGCGTCGGGGCCGACGTGCGAGACCTGGAGTTCGTCCAATTCCACCCGACGATCCTCGCCGTCGGCGATGCGTTCCTCGTCTCGGAGGCCGTGCGCGGCGAGGGTGCCGTGCTGCGTGACGAATCGGGACGCCGGTTCGCCCTCGATTCGCATCCCGACGGAGAACTCGCGCCGCGCGACATCGTCGCACGCGCGATCGCTCGTCAGATGGACGCACAAGACGGTCGTCCCGTGCTCCTGGATGCCACGGGGCTCCGCGACACCGTCGAGGAGCGCCGCGACTTTCTCGCAGCGCGATTCCCGACGATCGACGCTGCCGTACGCGCGCGCGGACTCGACTGGGCGATCGAACCGATCCCCGTCGTTCCGGCGGCGCACTATCTGATGGGCGGAGTCCGCACGGATCTTCACGGGCGCACGACTGTGCCGGGGTTGTACGCCGTGGGCGAGGTGGCGCGAACGGGAGTCCACGGAGCGAACCGCCTCGCATCGAACTCGCTCCTCGAGGGTGCTGTCTTCGGCGCTCGCGCGGGCGACGTCATCGGCGCCGACGCGGCTTCGGGCGCCTGGCCGGTCGCGGCAGCGCCTCGCGCCGTCGCGGCAGCGCGGGAGCGGGACGACGGTGACGGAGGCGCACCTGCGGCCCAGGGGCTCCCCGAGTTCAGCCGTGAGGCGCTGCAGGATCTCATGTGGCGGCACGCGGGTCTCGTTCGCGACGAGGCAGGGCTCGCGTTCGCGGCATCCGTTCTGTCGCACTGGTCGTCGTCTCGCGGCCGGGCACCCCGCGCCGAATCCGAGTTCGAGGACGACAACCTGCTCGTCGTCGCGACGGCCGTCGTGGATGCCGCGCTCGCGAGGCGGGGCTCCGTCGGCGCGCACTTCCGATCGGACGCCGCGCCCGATGCCGGCTCTCCCGATCTCTCCGATCGCCAGGAGGCTTTCGCATGAACCGCACGACCATGGATCGGGCCGTCGCGGCAGCGCTCGAAGAGGATGCGCCGTGGGGCGATCTCACGAGCCAGACACTGCTCCCGGCGACCGCCCGAGCCGAAGCGGCCCTCGTCGCCCGGGAGGCCGGCGTCCTCTCGGGCGGCGACGTGTTCGCGGCGGCCTTCCGGCTGACCGACCCTCTCGTCGAGGTCGACCTCCTCGTCGAGGACGGCACGTCGTTCGGCGAGGGCGAGGTTCTCGCCGTCGTCCGGGGCGCGGCTCGCTCCGTCCTCACGGCGGAGCGGATCGGGTTGAACTTCGTGCAGCGCATGTCGGGTGTCGCAACACTCACTCGCCGATACGTCGATGAAGTCTCCGACACGCGGGCGCGCATCGTCGACACGCGAAAGACGACGCCCGGCCTGCGGGCCTTCGAGCGCAAGGCGGTTCGCGATGGCGGCGGCCGCAATCACCGTTACTCCCTGTCCGACGCCGTCATGGCCAAGGACAACCACCTCGCCGTCATCGGGCACCTCGGCACGTCGGTGACGGCCGCGCTCCTCGCGGCGAAGGACGCGCTTCCCCACACGACGCACATCGAGGTCGAGGTGGATCGACTGGACCAGATCGAGCCCGTGCTCGCGGCAGGGATCGGCACCATCATGCTCGACAACTTCTCGCTGGATGATCTGCGGGCAGGCGTCGCCCTCGTCGCGGGGCGGGCGATCGTGGAGGCGTCGGGCGGCGTGTCGTTGGACACCGTGCGTTCCATCGCCGAGACCGGCGTCGATGTCATCTCCGTCGGAGCGCTGACGCACTCCGCCCCGGCCCTCGACCTCGGCCTGGACGTGCATGTCGACCAGGACTGACGACGTGTCGATCCGCGCCGTCCCGTCGTCGCCCGAGCCGAGGTCATCCCCATGATGCTCTACCTCGACAACGCCGCGACGACGGCCGTCCGCCCCGAAGTCCTCGAGGCGATGATGCCGTACCTCACGCGGTGGTTCGGCAACCCGTCCAGTCATCACACCGTCGGAGAGGCAGCCGCCGACGCGCTCTCAGACGCCCGTGCGCGCGTCGCGCGGGTCGTCGGCATGCGCGCCTCGGACGTCGTCTTCACGTCCGGCGGGACGGAGGCGAACAACCTCGCCGTCAAGGGCATCGCCCTCGCTTCCCGACGACACCACATCGTGACGAGCGGCATCGAGCACGAGTCCATCCTGGAATCCACCGACTTCCTCGCGCGCTTCCACCGCATCCAGGTCTCCCACGTTCCCGTCGATGAGGACGGGCGAATCCACCCCGACCAACTCGCCGCGACCCTCCGGGATGACACCGCGCTCGTCTCGCTCGGCTACGCCAACAACGAGGTGGGTACCGTCCAAGACGTTCGGGCTCTGGCTGCCGTCGCGTACGCGCGCGGCATCCCGGTGCATCTCGACGCCGTGCAGGCGGCGGGGTGGCTTCCCCTCTCCGACACCGGTGCGGACGCCATCTCGATCGCGGGTCACAAGCTCGGCGCACCCAAAGGCACGGGTGCGCTCATCGTCCGCGGACGCGTGCCCCTCGAGCCGCTCCTTCACGGAGGCGGGCAGGAGCGCGGACGCCGGAGCGGCACGGAAGACGTCGCAGGGGCCGTCGGACTCGCGACGGCACTCGACCTCGCGGAGTCGGAGCGCGCGGAATCCTCCGCGCGCGTTGCCGCGCTGCGAGACGCATTCATCGCGGGGGTGCTGTCGCGAGTGCAGTCTGCCGTCCTCACGGGCCATGCGACCGAGAGGCTTCCCGGCACGGCGAGCTTCACGTTCGCGGGGACGAGCGGAGAGGCGATCCTCCTCGAGCTCGAGAGGCGCGGAATCGTCTCGTCGAGCGGGTCGGCCTGCGCCGCCGGAAGCGATGAGCCCTCGCACGTCCTCCTCGCGATGGGGGTCACGCCGGAAGTGGCGCAGACCGCCGTGCGAGTCACTTTCCCCCACGATGCGATGCTCGATCCGGATGCGCTCGCGGCGTCGGTCGCGGCATCCGTGACAGCAGTAGCATCGGGCGCGTGACGTCTTCGCCCACCCTCACCGTCATCGTGCCGGGCTTCGATGTCGAGCCGTACGCGCGGGAGGCGATCGATTCGCTCCGCGCCCAGACGCGCAAGGATTGGACGGCCGTCCTCGTCGATGACGGGTCGACGGATGCCACGGGGTCGATCTTCGAGGCCGCAGCGGAAGCCGACCCGCGCTTCCACGTCGTGCACCACGATCTCCAGCGTGGGCTCAGTGCTGCGCGCAATACGGGACTCGATCTCGCGGCGACCCCGTACGTCGGATTCCTCGACGCCGACGATGTCATGATGCCGCGAGCCGTCGAGCGCCTCGTCGGCACGATCGAACGCACGGGAAGCGACCTCGTCGCGGGCGCGTACGTGCGCCTCCGGCCGGACGCCCGCGGCGGCTACTCCCCCGGTGACGTGCAGCCGTGGGTCGCCGCGGCGACGTCACCCGCGCGCGACGCGACGACGTTGGCCGAGCATCCCGACGCGTCGGGGAACATCGTGGCCTGGTCGAAGGTGAGCCGTCGCGAGCTCTGGCGGAACATGCGATTCCCCCTGGGCAGGACCTACGAGGATCAGCTCGCGGCGCAGCTGCTGTATACGACGGCGAGGGCATTCGATGTGATCCCCGACGTCGTCGTGCAGTGGCGCGAACGCGCCGACGGGACATCGATCACGCAGCGGAAGGACGCCCTTCCCGTGTTGCGCGACTACCTCGACGCGCTCGCGGGAGGGATCGCGGTGCTGGATGCCGCGGGTTACGCGGCCGCGGCGGCATCGAGGGTACGGCTCATCCTGGCCATGGACGTCCCGCCGCTCGTCGAGATCGCCCGCTCCCATCCCGACCCGGACTACCGGCGCGAGCTCGGAGCCTTCGTGCGAACACTGCAATCCCGCGCTGCCGAGCCCGCCACGGACGCCGTGAAGTCCGCCCTCTCGTGGTGACCTCGACGTCGACGGACCGTCGGCCCCGGCGTCAGGGTGCCGTCGGCGGTGCGGGGAGCCATGGAGCCGGCGCCACCCCCGGAACGATCGGCACCTCGATTCCGCCCGGCACCTCGGGGAGCCGCGCGCCCGCTGCGTCGGACGGTGCTCCATCGGGGGCGCGATCGGCCCGGCGATCGGGCAGCGGCGGTGGCGGCTCGGACTCCTCGGCCTCGAGGATCCGCGAGGACGCGAGCTGCTGGGCGGCGAGTTCTGCGTACAGCCCGCCGCGGGCGATGAGCTCGCCGTGCGTGCCGGACTCCACGATCCTTCCCGCCTCGATCACGTGGATGACGTCGGCGTCGATGACCGTCGACAGGCGGTGGGCGATGGAAAGCGTCGTGCGGCCTCGTGCCGCAGCATCGAGCGCTTCCTGCACGACGCGCTCGGAGACGGTATCGAGGGCCGACGTCGCCTCGTCGAGAAGCAGGACGGGTGGATCCTTCAGGAGGACGCGTGCGATCGCGATGCGCTGTTTCTCGCCCCCGGACAGTCGGTAGCCGCGTTCGCCGACGAGCGTGTCATAGCCCTTCTCGAAGCCCTCGATGACGTGATGGATGTTCGCGGCTCGACACGCCGCCTCGAGCTGGGCATCGGTCGCGTCGGGCTTCGCGTACCTCAGGTTGTCGGCGATCGTCGCGTGGAAGAGATACGTCTCCTGCGACACGATGCCGACGTGGTCGATGATCGACTCCTGCCTGAGACGGCGGACGTCTTCTCCCGCGAAGAGCACCGCTCCACCGGATGCCTCGTACATCCTCGGAGTGAGGTAGAGGATCGTCGTCTTGCCGGCGCCGGAGGGTCCGACGAACGCGACGTGCTGTCCTGGATCGGCGCGGAAGGACACACCGCGCAAGGTGGGGCGACCGGATGCGGCGGCGTCGGGATAGCGGAACACGACGTCGCGGAACTCGATCCCGCCGATGGGTCCGGGTGCGTCGGAGACGTCGGTCGCGTCGACAGCGTCGCTGATCGCCGGGACGAGGTCGAGGTACTCGAAGATGCGCGCGAAGAGGGCTCCCGACGTCTGCACGTCGAGGGCGACGCGCATGAGTCCCATGAGCGGCTGGAGCAGACGAGCCTGCACCGTCGTGAACGCGACGATCGTCCCCGCCGTGATGGCATCGGTGCCGCCGGTGATGAGGTATCCGGCCACGAGGTAGATGACGGCCGGCACGCTGGCCATGAGCACCTGGACGACCGCGAAGAAGCCTTGCCCGCTCATCGCCCTGCGCACCTGCAGTCGCACCTGATTCCGGTTCTCGTCGGCGTAGCGCGCCGACTCGGTGCGCTGGCGATTGAACGACTTCGACAACAGGATGCCGGAGACGCTCAGGGTCTCCTGCGTGATCGCCGACAGCTCGGAGAGGGACTCCTGCGTCTCTCCGGCGATCCGGGCGCGCACCTGCCCGACCCTGCGCTGGACGACGACGAGGAAGGGCATCAGGACGACGGCGATGATCGTGAGCCGCCAGTCGATGATGATCATCGCGACGAGCGAGGCGATGACGGTCACGACGTTTCCGAGGATGCTCGTGACCGTGTTGGTCAGCACGCCGGCGACGCCGCCGACGTCGTTCTGGAGTCGCGACTGTATGACACCGGTCTTCGTACGCGTGAAGAAGCCGAGTTCCATCGACTGCAGGTGCTCGAAGAGTCGGACGCGCAAGTCTCCCGTCACGGCGTTGCCGACGGTCGCGGTGAGCCAGGTCTGGACGACACCGAGACCCGCCGACAGCAGGAACAGCGCGATCATGACGAGCACGAGACGCCACAGCAGCGTGACGTCGGGCCCTCCCCCCGCGACGGGGAAGAGCGCGTCGTCGAAGATGCGCTGCACGATGAGCGGCGGGATGACGGCGACGGCCGCGCCGACGACGACGAGGATGCCCGTGACGATGATCCGTCCGAGATACGGACGGAAGAGTGCCACGACGCGACGCCCCAGGTTCTCGACTCGGGGGGCCTCCGCGTTCAGGCGACGCTGCGCCTCGATGTCGACGGGGCGGAACCCCCCGCCGCCGCCTCGTCCGCCCATGCTCATGCCGGTCAGCCTAACGAGCGCCGACGACACCGGGACTAGTCTGGTGTCATGACCTCGACCCCCGAGAACCCGACTCCGGACGGATCCGACCTCGATGCTCTCCGCGAGGAGATCGACGAGCTGAAGGCGATTCCCGAAGACGAGCTGGTCAGCCCGACCCCGAAGACCGTCGAGGAGGAGGAGCCCATTCCTCACCCCACCGATGCGATCGGCGGCGAAGAGTGGGACGAGCCCGTCGAAGACGAATCGCTCGATCAGGAGTGAGTCGGCGGCTCAGCCGAGATCGAGCACGAGGTTGACGACCGTGCCGATGATGACGGCGCCGAACAGGTAGGCGAGCAGCGCCTGACCGATCACGATGCGACGGATCTCGTTGGTCCGCACGCTCGTATCGCCGACCTGATAGCCCATCCCGACGCCGATCGCGAAATAGACGAAGTCGGTGTAGGTCGGGTCGTCGGCCTGGTTGAAGTCGATGCCGCCCTCCGGTGGGGAGTAGTAGATGCGCGCGACGCGCAGCGTGTAGTCGATCTGGATGAGGAACCAGGATGCCGCGACGCTGATGACGGCGATCGCCGCCAGTACGTAGGACTCCAGCTCCGGACGATCCCCCGTCTCGATGAGGACGATCCCCACCGCGCCGAGACTCGCGACACTGCCGATGACGGCGACGACGCGCGCGCCCGAGCGTCCCGGGTCCTCCGCGACGGCGTGCTCTCTCGTGCGCGCGGCATCCATCGGCCAGATGAGGACCGCCACCCAGATCGATGCCGTCGCGGCGAGCGCGGCCCAGCCGGCGACGAGTCCTGCTGCCAGGCCGAGCCACGCGCTGACGGCGATGCACGCTCCCGCCCCGACGACGATGGCGACCGAGGCGCGGACGATGAGCATCGAGCGGCGAGGGGTGGCCATAGCCGAGAGTTTTCCACGCGGATCGGGAATGCGATGTCCGCGCGCGCCGTTACCCTGGAAGCTTGCCATCCTCGGGTGGCACTTTGTCCTGCCGCCTGAGCCCGCGCTCCCGCGGATTCACGTCGAGATCTGAGCCCGAGGAGACGCCCTATGGCCGCCACCGACCTGAGCCCTCGCACCGGCGCGGTGCCCGTTCCCGCGTCGTCCACGACCGCGCCCGTCCGGACCGGTCCCGTCATCGCGCTCCTCGTCGTCGCCGCGTTCGTGGTGATCCTCAACGAGACGACGATGGGCGTCGCGCTGACGCCGATCATGCAAGACCTCGGCGTGACGGCGTCGACGGGGCAGTGGCTCACGACCGGCTTCCTCCTCACGATGGCGATCGTCATCCCGCTCACGGGTTTCATCCTGAGCCGCTTCACGATCCGCCAGGTCTTCTTCACCGCCATGAGCCTCTTCGCCCTCGGCACGCTCATCGCAGCCCTCGCGCCGAGCTTCGAGTTCCTTCTGGCGGGCCGCGTCGTCCAGGCGAGCGGTACGGGCGTGATGATGCCGCTGCTCTTCACGACGGTTCTCAACATCGTGCCCGCCTCCCACCGCGGACGCATGATGGGCGTCATCACGATCGTCATCGCTGTCGCGCCCGCTGTCGGTCCTACCGTGTCGGGGCTGATCCTCTCGACCCTCACGTGGCACGCCATCTTCTGGATCGTCCTGCCCATCGCTCTTCTGGCGATCGCGCTGGGGGCGGTGTGGGTTCGCAACGTCACCGAGACCAACCGCAACGCACGCTTCGACGTGCTGTCGGTGCTGCTGTCGGCAGTCGGCTTCGGTGGTCTCATCTACGGTTTGAGCAGCATCGGCGAGTCCGCCTCCGGGCACGCAGCCGTTCCGGTGTGGATCCCCCTCGCCATCGGCGCCGTCTCCCTCACCGCCTTCGTCCTCCGCCAGCTCCAGCTGCAGAAGACCGACGGCGCACTCCTCGACCTCCGTACTTTCCAGAGCAAGACGTTCAGCCTCGCCGTCGTGCTCGTCAGCGTCGTGTTCGCGGCCCTGTTCGGCTCGCTCATCCTTCTCCCGATCTACCTGCAGCAGGTGCTCGGGCTCGGCACCCTGACGGTCGGGCTCATGCTCTTGCCCGGAGGAATCCTGATGGGTGTCATGGCTCCCGTCGTCGGCAACCTGTTCGACCGGTTCGGCCCGACGCCGCTCGTCATCCCCGGACTCGTGATCGCTGCCGGCTCGCTGTGGGGCATGGCGACGTTCGACGAAGGCACGCCCGTCGCATGGATCGTCGTGGTGTACCTCGGACTGAATCTCGGCCTCGGGCTGACGTTCACGCCGCTGATGACGTCTGCGCTCGGTTCGCTTCCTCGCCGGCTCTACCCGCACGGGAGCGCCATCGTCGGAACGGTCCAGCAGGTCGCGGGTGCTGCGGGAACCGCCCTTTTCGTCACCCTGCTGTCCATCACCTCGGCGGCCGCCCTGCGCAACGGCGCGGAGGGCGTCCTCGCGCAGGCGCAGGGTGTTCACGTGGCGTTCTTCGTCGGCGCGTGCATCGCTTCCGGCGCCGTCATCCTGGCGCTCTTCGTGCGGAAGCCCGCCGAGGTCGTCGAAGACGAACAAGTCGCCGACGCGCACTGATCTCCGAGATCCCGCTTCTTCTCGGGATCAGTGGTGGATGAATGCCTTCAACGCGACGAGCACCGCGCCGAAGGCGGCCGTGATGAGGGCGCTGACGACGCGCGGCCAGATGCGCACGGTCCAGCGGGACACCGCGAACCATCCGAGCAGCGCAAGCAGGACGATATCGAGGAGGAGCGCCGCCCAGATCGCGGTGTCGTCGGGGAAGACCTTCGTCACGCCGAGCAGCAGGATGACAAGGGGCGGGACCGCTGCGATCAGCATCCCGACCGAGTGCTTCGCCGAGGCCGCAAGGCTCGGTCCGAACCCGGCAGCGCCGTCCGTCGCCGCGAGGCGAGCGAGCGTCCCGGCGTAGACGTGAGCGCAGAAGAACACGAAGACGGTCACGACGACGGTGAGCAGGGCGTTGATCGATGTGCCGACGAGGCTGTTGCTGACGACGATCATGCCGGAGACGAGGATGAGCCCGTAGACGGCCTCCTCCGACTGCAGTACCCCCGCGACGCCGGGCCGGATCAGCCTCGCATCGGTGGGTTGTGGGGACGGGGAGTTCGCCACGAGCGGGTGTGGCGTCAGTCTGCGCCGTTGTTGCGCTCTGCGGGCCGAGCGGACTCGTCAGCAGCCGTGCTGTCCGTGCTGCCGGCGGCATCGATGCCCGTCCCGCAGCGTCCGCCCCCGCAGCACGACGCCTCCGCGCCGGTGTCGATGAGGAGCAGGTTCTTCTCCGCCTCGAAAGACGGAACGGTCGCGGACGCGGAGGACGGAGATGCCGACATGCGCACCATGCTACCCGCGCTCCACGCGCGCGGCGCGGTGCGCGATCGCGCTCCCTCGTGACGGCTGGCCGGATACGTCATCCCTGTGCGACACGCAAGCCCCTCACCTCTCGCCCCGGTCCTTCGTAGCGTGGTCTCGTCCCCCGAAGACCATTTGACACCCTCGACGAAGGAGACATCATGGCCCGCATCGACGGCAAGAAGATCGCGTTCCTGCTCACGGACGGCTTCGAAGACAGCGAGGTGACGTCGCCCTGGGGCGCCGTGGTCGACGAAGGCGCGACGGCGACCCTGGTCTCCCCTGCCGATGGGTCCGTGACGGGAAAGAACGGTCACGAGCAGCGGATCGACCTCTCCGTCGCCGACGCGGCAGCATCCGACTTCGATGCCCTCGTGCTCCCCGGCGGCGTCGTCAACGCGGACCATCTGCGCATGGACGAGGCCTCCGTTGCGTTCTCGCGTGACTTCTTCGCCCAGCACAAGCCTGTCGCGGTGATCTGTCACGGTGCGTGGATCCTCATCGAGGCGGGTGTCGTGGACGGCCGAACGATGACGAGCTACCCGAGCCTCAAGACGGATCTGCGCAACGCCGGAGCGGACTGGGTCGACGAAGAGGTCGTCGTCGACGCGGGGTTCGTGTCGAGCCGCACACCCAACGACCTGCCGGCCTTCAACGCGAAGCTCATCGAAGAGGTCGAAGAGGGTCCCCACAGCGCTCAGACCGCCTGACGGGAGGCCGCGAGTCAGCCGAGGATCGCTCCCCCCGTCTGGCAGGTGGGACAGTAGTCCGCGGTCGACGAGCCGAACCGGACCTCGCGAACCGTGTCCGAGCACACCGGGCACGGTTCGCCGACCCGACCGTGGACCCGCATCGAGGCCACTTTCGCCGCCTTGAGCTGATCGATCGGGATCCCCCGACGTGCATCGATCGCCTCACGGATGGTGCCCACTGTCGCATCGAACAGGGCTTGCCGGTCCTCGTCGTCCAGCGTGGAGGCATGGCGGATCGGCGAGAGTCTCGCCCGGTGAAGGATCTCGTCGGAGTAGGCGTTTCCGACTCCAGCGATCGACTCCTGCTCTTGAAGGAGCGCCTTCAGCTGCTTGCGGCGTCCCTTCACGACGGCGTCGACATGCGCGAGGGAGAAGTCGGCGTCGGCGGGATCGGGGCCGAGCTTGGCCACCGCCGCGACGTCGGTCGGGCGGCCGGTCACCGAGAGACCGAGCGACACCCACGTGCCAGCGTCGGTGAGATCGAGCACAGCCCCGTCGTCGAAGACGATCGAGGCGAGGGAGTGAGGCGCTTCGTCGCCGGTGGCCGGGTCTTCGCCCGGATCGGTCCAGCGGGCCCATCCGTGGCGACCGAGCGAAATGCCCAGATGGCGGTCGCCGACGCGGACATCCAGATGCTTGCCGAATCGGCGGACGGCGCTCACGGACTCACCGACCAGGTCGTCGGGTGGCGTCGCACGCGTCTTGACGACCCGGAACTCCAGAATGTCGACGGAGGCTATCGTCTTCCCTGCGATCTGTTCGGCGAGGAAGTCGGCGAGGGCCTGCACTTCGGGAGACTCGGGCATGCCGTCATCCTGTCAGGCAGCACCGACATCCGCGATCGCTCATAGTTCCTTGCGGAGGTAGATCTCGGCGATTCCCCCACCTTGCTCCACTCGCTCGGACTCGCGGTAGCCGAGCTTGGTGTAGAGGCGGAGGTTCGCTTCGCTGAGTGAACCTGTGAAGAGTTCCGCGACGCGGCAGCCGTTGGCTCTGCCCCGCCCCTCCACGGCCTCCAGGAGAGCGCTCCCGAGTCCTTCACCCTGCATGTCCGGCGCGATCGCGACACGGCCCACGAGAAGAACGTCGGCGGAGGCGCGCGCTCGTGCAGCGCCCACGACTCTCTCCCCGACCAGCGCGACGCACCCGAGATTGTCTGCGAGCTCGCTCTCCAGCTCCTTGAGGGATTGTGTGAGGGCTGGCATGTCGGGGTCGCGGTAGATCAGGGCCTCCTGCACGAAGGCGGCGCGCTGGAGCGTCAGCACCTGTCCCGAATCGCGAACCTCGATGGGACGGATGTCGAACTCGATGGTCATGTGTCCGATGCTACGGATCCGATGGTCCGGGCGGTGCCGCTTGACAAGGACATCGCGGCATGTCGGCCCCGTCACCACTCCTGGAGCGACCCAGCGGGAGTGCGCCCGACAGCGACAGGTCGCCCCGGCGACCGCGACCACTGACTCCATGCACCCGGATAGACACGCGTCTCGATCCCCGCGAGCGCGAAAGCGAGGGCGGAGTGGGTCGATGCGATTCCGACTCCGCAATAGAGGACGACAGGACGATGAGGGTCGACACCGGCGGCGAGGATGCTCGCTCGGACGTCGGAGGGATCGCGGAACGTCCCCTCGCCCGTCGTGTGCGTGATCGTCGGAAGGTTGACGGCCCCGGGGATGTGGCCGGCAGCGGGATCCAGACCGACGATGTTGCCACGGTAGTGCTCGGGGGCACGCACATCCACGAGCGCGCCCACGGTGGGGGCAGTTCCTGCTTCCTGGATCGACGCGATGCCCGGGTCGTTGTCGAGAAGAGTGACGTTCCCCCGGGTGACGACGTGATCCCCGCTCTCCAACGGGAGCCCACGGGCGAACCATGATCGGATGCCGCCGTCGAGGACGCGAACATCGACTCCACGCCGTCGGAGGAGCCACCACGCGCGCGACGCTGCCACGGCATCGTTGTCGTCGTAGGCCACCACGAGGTCGCCCTGATCGATACCCCAGCGGCGTGCAGCCAGCTCGAGACTCGCGAGGGAGGGCAGCGGATAGCGGCCCTCCTCGGGGTGCCCGGGTCGTGCGAGTTCGCGTTCGAGATCGACGTACACCGCACCCGGGATGTGAGCGCCCAGGTACGACGGGCGCCCCTCGGGAGCATCGAGCCGCCAGCGTACGTCGAGCAGACGAACGCTGCGGCCGGCGGCCAGTTCCGCGTTCAAGGCGCTCGCGTCGATGACGTGGGGCATATCCCGAGTGTCGCGATCCGAGCCAGGAACGAGCACCCCGATCCGAAATATGCCGCAACGAAGGGAAAGGACGCGACACAATCCGCGGGAGAGCGACCCGCCTCAGGCGGCGACGCGGCGCGAGACCAGGAGTCCGTCCATCGCCGCGCGGTAGTCGCGCAGCATCCGCTCTCGACCGAGACGCGGACGCGCGGCGATCGCGGCATCGCGGAAGGCGCTCCTACGTGTGAGAACGTGTTCCCACGCGGCAGCGATCTCGTCGGGATCATGCGGGGTGACGAGGCCGATGCCGTCCACCTCCCGCGCAGAATCGCCGACGTTGGTCGTGACGGGGGTCGCGCCGCTTGCCGCTCCCTCGATGAGACACAGAGGGGACGCCTCGCCGAAAGCGCTCGTCAGCGCGACGATGTCGGCTGTGCGGTAGATGAGGGGCATATCGTCGCGGATGCCGAGCAGGTGCACGTTGGCGTGCGTCGGCACTCCGGACTCGTCGAGCATCGCGCGCAACGCGCCGTTGCCCCACACCATCCCCGCGCCGCACACGAGGTAGTGCGTGTCGGGGCGACGATCGGCGTGCGCCGCGATGGCTCGGAAGAACAGTCCGGGATTCTTCATGGCATCGCACCGTGCGGCGAAGACGATGACCGCGGATCCCGCCGAGGCACCGAACCGGGCCCGCGCAGCACGGACCTCTCGCGGCGTCCCGGGGCGGAACCGCGTCGTGTCGATGCCGTTCGGGATGACATACCGTGCTGCCACTCCCGGAGTCGCTCGCTCGTAGGCGGCGCTCGTCGTCCACGCGCACGAGATCGTCGCGGTCACGAGACCCGTCGCGGTCGCCTCGGACAGCCAGCCGAGCGCCGGACCCGAGTGCGTCGGGTCGGAGCGGTGCAGGCAGGCCGCCACGGGAATGTCGGGCATGAGTCCACGCTCGCGGAGCGCGAGGAGCAGGCCCAAGGGCTGTTCCTTGAGCGACAGGACGATGTCGGCTCTGTCGATCGCATCAGCGGCGATTCGGAGCTCGTGTTCGGTGAAGGACGACGCCTCGAGTGGCAGATCGCCGGCCGTACGACCGAGCGTCGAGACGGAGACGCCCTCGCGAAGGAGTCGGAGGTAGCGCGGGTCCTGCTCCATGGACTGCACCGTCGATTCGCGTCGGGCGGACGAGGCGATCGACAGGACACTGTGCTGCTGTCCTCCGAGTTCGCCATGCGCCGTGTGGAGCCCTGCAGCGACGTCGGTATGCAGGATCCGCGCTCCCCCGGCGAAGAACCCCTCGTACAGCGACAGCACTCTCATCGGACCGGACATCGCTCACCTCTCGGGCTCGGGGCGGCGACCCTGGCGCCGGTGGATCAATCGTCGGACCTCGACCGTCGTGAGTCGATGAACACACGATGTTCATCGGATGAACGACAGTCACGGCCTGAAAGAGATGCGTCGTGCAGCGGCGGGAGGCGAGGAGCGGAAAGGATCCGGCATCGGCATCAGAACGGCGGGCGCGACTCCGGACCGCCCGGCGGCCGGAAGACGGGAACGCGCCGCTCGGAGTGAACGACGTATCGACGCCCCGTGGGCGAGATCCATTCGATGTCGCCGCCTTCGAGTTGGCGGATCTGCCACCGGCCGTGATGTTTGACGGTGTGATGACCCTGGCAGAGGGGGCCCAGATTCCACACGGAGGTGGTTCCTCCGTCTTTCCACGCGAGCGAATGATCGATCTGGCACCGAGACGCAGGTATCCCGCAACCCGGCGCCATGCATCGGTCTGCCCGCCAGGTCACCAGTCTGGCAAGCTCGGCAGGCGGCTGATACCTGTCCCGCCCGACGGAGAGGACCATGCCGGTCTCGGGGTGGGTCAGAACGCGAGTCCACCCTCCCGACGACCCGCAGAGCCGGCGCGCCACTGAGAGAGGAACGGGTCCGATGCCCTCGACGGTCGCAGGATCGGAGCCCGCCGGGACCGCGTCACCTCCCGCGAGCAGCGCTAGTGCGGGAACAGTCACGACGACCGTCGCCCTGATCCCTCGCGCAACCTCTCCGTGGTCTGGCGACCACCCGTCGATCAGAACGTCGCACAGCGCATCAGCGCGCACCTGATCAAGCGTGCGGACGTCGTCGCTGTCGGCGATGACCTTCGCGACCCGCGTGAGCCGGTCGTATGCGGCGTACAACTCCACGGCGGGTCCGTACGCATGCAGCCACGCCATCCCATCCTCGGCGGTTTCGAGAACCACGCGGCGGTCAGCGATGGCCCGGGAGTGACGCTCACTCAGCGAGCTCTCGCCCAGGGTCTCGACAAGGCGATCGAGCCTGCGACGAAAAGACCCCACGGGGAGTTCGCGCGCGAGCTCGAGTCCGCGATCGAGGAGAGATTCTCGATGCTCGGGCCTCATCGTGCCGAGGCGATCGACGAGGATTCGCGCGTGCGCCTCGGTGACCTCTGCGCGCGACAGTGCCTCGAGTATCGCGGGATAGCGCTGCACGACAGACGTCGACAGTGCGATCATCTCGCCGGCGGCATACTCCGTGATCCGCAGGACGGATGCGAGCTCGAGTCGCACCGAACGCTCGATGATCTCGTTCGATGCGGCAGGGACCTCCGAATCACGATCCCTATCCCGCGCCTCGGCGAGAACCATCGCCACGCCGATCAGCCGCTGTGCGGTGAGAGAGCCGATGGCATCCGAAACCTCGAGCACCCGGTCGATCGTGTCAGGATGTCGGTCGTCGCCATCGACCCCGGCATCAGGCCGAATGCGCGGTTCGTCGTCTCCTGAGGACTGTGCTGCCATCCTCCGAGTTTAGAACGTGCGTTCGAAGGGAATCGGCTTATCCACAGGCGCTGGCGACGCCGCTCTCACCCCCGTTCCGGGCGGAGTGTGACCGGCGACTGCGCAGGATAGATGAGGTCCGCACTGCCGTCCTCTCGCACCGTGAGTGTGAATCCGCCGACGCGGACGACCCCGTGATCGATGTCCTCGGGTGTCGGGGCGAGCAGGACGTCGCTCCCCCACAGATCGCGCAGCTCGATGGTCGTCTGCGGATTCCGGCGCGGTCGGACCTGAGAGGGCTGCCCCGCCAGGAAGTGCAGCCGAGGATCGTCATGCGCAGTGAAGGTCGCCCGATTGACCCGCCGAGATTTGCCCTTCGGCTCGGTGAGGACACTTGTCGTGCCCGACACGCTCCACGCGCCGATCATGGTGCTCCCGACCACCGAGATGAGGACACGCACACGCTCTGCCTTGTTGTTGCCCATGGCCCAGGGGGTGGAGGCGGCTTCGCGGCGCGCGTCATCCCCCGATACAGGCGGCTGCCCCGGTTCCCGGTGCGGCCAGACGAAGAGGACGAGGTCGGTGGGCTGGAAGTCGACGGTCGTCGAGAGGTCGGGACTGAGAAGAAGGGAGGTCATGGCGTCCTCGCTGTGGAGATCGAGAGTGGGGAAGGATGCGCACCCTGATTGTGCAGAGCGGCACGAGGATCCGAACGGGACCGTCAGGGAACAACGTGAAAGAACGACGATGCGTTACCAGGCAACGCGAGGCCGCTGTGGGGACACGGCGCCGACGGGCGGGCCACGGCGCGCCACGGCGAGCGGATCCCAGCCGAGCGGCCGGAGGCGGTCCGCGGTCATCGCGGCGGGAAGACGTAGGCGTACGGCGTCCGTGCGATGGCCGAAACCGTTGCGGACGAACCGGGTCGTGAACACGACCGCGAGCTCGGCCCCCGCGCTCACCAGTGCGCGAACCGCGAGTTCGCCGCGGTGGAGGAGAGCGATCGTGGCGACTCCGGCGATCACGTGGGCGATCCACATTCCGATGTCCCCATGTGCCACACCGGAGGACTCGAGCGCCATCCCTCGCGTGCCGTGCACGTGGCCGACGGTCGCAGAGCCGTCAACGGGTCCGGCACCGAGGACGAACAGGACGTGGAAGAGCCCCTGACTTGCGACGACGGAGAATCCGAGCCGCCAGACCGAGAGTCGTCGACCCGCGAGTGCGATGCAGATGAGCACGGCGAGGAGCCACGGCAGAAGGATGCCGATCGGGCCGGGGAGTCCTCCGCCTGCCGCGACGTGCGACAGCAGGGCGACGAAGGTCGCGATCGACGCGGCAGCGAGTCCGCGCAGGACGCGGGGACCTCTCGACCGTGTCATGCGGACATTGTCGCAGAGAGATGTGGCGAGATCGCATCACCTGTGGATATCCGACAGACGTGTATCACCCTCGCGGAGGCCGACTCTTCACCCCCGAGCGACCGATTCATCATGTCGCGGCGTTCGGGTCGCCGCGACCCGTCGTTCGGGCGGCCCGCGAGCGACTCGGCAGCGGGCCGCCCTTCTCATCGAGAGGTCGTCCTCGAAGAGGGATCGCCGGGGCCAAGCACACGTCGATCGGATCGTGCACCCCGTTGACTCGGCAGGGCAGCAGTGGTGGTGTGGAGCTATCTACCGGCCGCAAGACTCGGTCGACCACTACCGCGGAGGAACACCATGCCCGAGCTGCCCGTGCCGAACGACGGCGACTCCATCAAGACCGCCCCCTCTGCAGAAGCGGACCTGGGCTCCACGACGGATACCGGCGCACCCGCGCCGAGCGACCGGAACAGCCTTTCCATCGGAGCCGACGGACCGATCGTGCTGCACGACGTGCACTTCCTGAACCAGATGGCCCACTTCAATCGTGAGCGCGTGCCGGAGCGCAACGTCCACGCCAAAGGTTCAGGTGCGTTCGGCGTGTTCGAGACGACCAACAACGTCAGCGCGTACACGAAGGCGGGACTCTTCCAGCCCGGGGTCCGGACCGAGATGCTGGCGCGGTTCTCGACCGTCGCCGGCGAGCAGGGCTCCCCCGACACATGGCGCGATCCTCGAGGATTCGCGCTCAAGTTCTACACGAGCGAGGGCAACTACGATCTCGTCGGCAACAACACGCCCGTGTTCTTCATCCGCGACACCATGAAGTTCCCGCACTTCATCCGTTCCCAGAAGCGGCGCGGCGGAAGCGGTCTGCGTGACAACAACATGCAGTGGGACTTCTGGAGCCTCAACCCCGAGTCCGCCCACCAGGTCACGTATCTGATGGGCGATCGCGGCATCCCGTCGTCCTATCGCAAGATGAACGGCTACGGGTCGCACACCTACATGTGGGTCAACGAAGCCGGCGAGAAGTTCTGGGTGAAGTACCACTTCCACAGCGACCAGGGGGTCGAAGGCCTCACGGATGCCGATGCGACGCGGATCGCCGGCGAGGACGCTGATTTCCACCGCCGTGACCTCTTCGAAGCGATCGAACGCGGAGAGTTCCCCTCGTGGACGCTGTCGGTGCAGGTCATGCCGTACGAGCAGGCGAAGGACTATCACCTCAATCCGTTCGACTTGACGAAAGTCTGGCCGCACGCCGACGTCCCGCTCATCGAGGTCGGCACGATGACGCTGAACCGCAATCCCGAGAACTTCTTCGCACAGATCGAGCAGGCGGCGTTCGAGCCGTCGGCTCTCGTCCCCGGTATCGGGTTCTCGCCCGACAAGATGCTCCTCGGACGGGCATTCGCGTACGCCGACACCCACCGGCACCGCATCGGGGCGAACTATCTGCAGTTGCCGGTCAACCGCCCGCACGTCGACGTCAACACCTACACGCAGGACGGTCCGATGGCGTACGAGCACCGCGGAGACGACCCCGTCTACGCCCCGAACTCGTTCGGGCGCGGCTACGCGGACAACGTCGGTGAGGTCGATCCCGGGTGGGAGGCCGACGGCTCCATGGTGCGGGAGGCGTACACGCTCCGCCCCGACGACGACGACTTCTCGCAAGCGGGCGCACTCGTGCGCGACGTATGGAACGACGAGCAGCGGGCGGCTTTCGTCAAGACCGTCGCCGGTCACCTCCTCGGCGGGGTGAAGGGGGATGTGCTTCAGCGCGCCTTCGCGTATTGGAAGAGCGTGGATGCCACGACCGGCGCGCAGATCGAGCTGCTCGTTCTTGCGGACGCCGATCTGGGGGCACCCGGTGCGCAGGATGACGTCGCGAAGAAGGATGCGTCGGATCCCATCGTCGAGGACCGGACGCACGCCGCGAACTGAGCCTTCCGACGCGCGGAAGCGGCGACCGGACCTCCGTCAGGAGGGGGCGGGTCGCCGCTCCACGCGCCCGAGCGCTGAGCCGTTGCCGAGCCTGGAGTCGGTGACGACGCTCAGTTGACCGTTGCTCTCGAGGCACACGGCGGCTACCGATGAGAGATCGCCTTCGCCTGACTGACGAACGGCCTGCTCCACCTCGTCGCGTGAAACACGCACACGCCGCATGGCGGCCTCATCCATCTCTCCATCCCAGACGAGGAGCGTCGGCCGGGCGGTCACGAGCCGGCGAATCCTCGTCGACCGCGACGTCGCGAAAGCGACCATCACCTGCAACACGAGGAGGAGCGCAAGCGCGGCAGCGCCCTCGATGAATGCCACGTCCCCGGACAGCAGGATCGTCGCGAGCGTGGAGCCGAGCGCCACGGTGACGACGAAGTCGAAAGCGTTCAGCTGCGAGAGCGCACGTTTTCCCGACAGTCGAATCGACGCGACGACGAATACGTACGACGCGACTCCGACGAGCAGCACTCTCCAGATGTCGGACCAGCTATCGAACCACATCCCGGCACGCTATCCCCGCATGGCAGCGCGGCCACACCCGCTTGCTCCATCGCGCTGCCGCGGCTATGCGCGCCTGAAGGTGCGGGCGGGCGTCGGTCAGCCTCCGAGCTTCTTGGCGGCCTTCTTCGCGGCACGGTCGACCATCTTGCGCGTCCGCGATCGGACCTTGCGCAGCGAGGGGTCGTCCCACAGGTGCTTCGCGGCATCGCTGATCTCGCGATAGCGGGCCCGACCTGCCCGTGCCCCGAGAACGTAACCGGCCGCACCGACCACGATCACTATCGACCAGAACTTCAACTTGGACATACGTGGATCCCCGATTCGTTGGTGTCGCGCAACGCTACGCGCGAGCGCGACGAACGCAGAGGGGGTTGACACGACGTCCGCCTCAGGGTGTCAAGCCCCTGACGTGGTCGTGCGCAAAAGGCGAGGGTGGGAGATGACGTCAAGGAGGCGAGACATGACAGAAGCGAATCCGAACGATCCGCACGGGCCGATGAAGCTGCCCGACGAGCAGCCCGTTCCCGATCCCACCGACCTCACGAATCAGCCCGCGCTGCAGAGCGGCGCGAGTTCACGATGGCTCGTTCCGTCGGCTGTCCTCGCCGGCGTGGCGATCGTGCTCTACGGCTTCGCGTTCCAGCTCCAGGTGGTTCTGCCGATCGTCGGAATCGTGTACGTCGTCGCCATGTGCGTCGCGATGTTGGTGGTCGCACGGGCGCACCGCACGCGGACCACGAACAACCGGAACCTGGCGTGGCTGATGGGCGCACTGGCCGCCGGAGCACTGGCAGTCGCTATCGGCATCTACATCGTCGAGTCGGGCAGAGCCCCCTGAGCGCCAGACCGCTGGGCGTCGCTCAGTCCCAGTCCAGGTAGTCCTCGATCGCCCACGAGGTCGCTCCCATGTGGGTTGCGGGGAACAGGTGTCCCGCACCGTCGATCGTCACGACGCTGACGAGTCCGGGAGCGGCCTCGCGAAGCGCCTCTCCGTTCTCGGGCGGCGTGATCCGGTCTTCCGCTCCCTGGATGACCAGGACCGGAACCGTCGGCGCCAGTTCACCCGGACCCTCCCACGCCGAACGCTGGAGGGCGAGGACGTCGGCGTCGTGGAATGCCGCGGCCACCTCCGACAGATCGACGGCGTCGGTCGCGGCGGTCGCGACGCCCATGAGGAGCACCCCGTTGACCCGATCGTGGTGATCGAGCGCCACGACGCGGGCGACGGCCCCGCCGAAGCCGTGTCCGCCGACCCACGCGTGGTCGACGGAGAGACTGTCCATCACATCGACGACGTCCCGGGCGAGGTCGTTCATCGTCACGGTCGTATCGGCGTCACTCGACGGTCGGCGCGAACCGATCCGGACGACGCGGAAGTCCTCCTCCGCGACCGAGTGCGCAAGGGTTCCGAGGTACGCGATCGTGAGGCCCTGGCCCGCGATCAGCACGACCGCGGGGCCTTCGCCTTCGACGGCGTACGGGATCGCGCGTCCCTCGGGCTCGAAGATCTGAATGTCCGTCACGTGTCGTCTGTCCTCTCGCGGGGGTTCGTCCTCGACGACGGTAGCAAAGCTCGGAAGGCACTCCGATCGCTTCCCGGGTCGCCACCGCACCTGGGAAGCCCTCGACGAGCGCGAGGCTAGACGACGCCGAGGAACGAGTCGCGGCGCAGTTGGTCGTGGGTCGCGTGGAACTTCCCGTCCGGCGTCCACCACGCTTCATGGCCCTGGGCGTTCGGATCGTTCTCGACCACGACAGGCCAGTGCTTCTTGATGTCCTTCACGTAGTAGCGGAGCTCATCGCCGACCGTCCGCTTCTCGAGGTGAGGTGAGTTCTCGAGCTGTTCCTGAGTGGGGTCATCCATCTTCCGAGCGTAGCGACGTATACGGACGGGGTCAGTTGTTGAAGCGGAACTCCACGACATCGCCGTCCTGCATGACGTAGTCCTTGCCTTCGAGGCGGGCTTTGCCCTTCGCGCGGGCCTCCGCGACCGAGCCCGTGGCGACGAGGTCGTCGAACGAGATGACTTCGGCCTTGATGAAGCCCTTCTCGAAGTCGGTGTGGATGACGCCCGCGGCCTGCGGCGCTTTCCAGCCCTTGCCGATCGTCCAGGCGCGGGCCTCCTTCGGTCCCGCGGTCAGGTAGGTCTGCAGGCCGAGGGTGTCGAATCCGATGCGCGCGAGCTGGTCGAGACCCGACTCGTCCTGACCCGTGGATGCCAGCAGCTCGGCCGCATCCCCGGGGTCGAGGTCGATGAGCTCCGACTCGATCTTCGCGTCGAGGAAGACGGCCTGCACGGGAGCGACGAGCTCCGCGAGGGCGGCCTTCGCCGCGGCATCCGTCAAGACGGCCTCGTCGACGTTGAAGACGAAGATGAAGGGCTTGGCGGTGAGGAGACCCAGTTCGCGGATGGGCGTGAGGTCGATCCCCGACGCCGACAGGAGTTCGCCCCGCTGCAGCGCGTCACGGGCAGCGACAGCGGCTTCGAGCACCGACGGGTCGAGCTTCTTGCCGCGGACTTCCTTCTCGTAGCGCGTGATCGCCCGCTCGAGCGTCTCGAGGTCGGCGAGCTGCAGCTCGGCGTTGATCGTCTCCATGTCGTTGCGGGGGTTGACGGCACCGTCGACGTGGACGACGTCGTCATCGGAGAAGCCGCGCACGACCTGAGCGATCGCGTCGGCCTCGCGGATGTTCGCGAGGAACTTGTTGCCGAGCCCCTCTCCCTCGGATGCCCCACGGACGATACCCGCGATGTCGACGAACGACACGGCGGCAGGGAGAATCCTCTCCGAGTGGAAGATCTCAGCGAGAGTGTCCAGCCGCGGGTCGGGAAGGTTCACGACGCCGATGTTGGGCTCGATCGTCGCGAACGGGTAGTTCGCCGCGAGCACCTGATTCTTGGTCAGCGCATTGAACAGAGTGGACTTGCCGACGTTGGGCAGGCCGACGATGCCGATAGTAAGAGCCACGGGCATCCAGTCTACGTGTGACGGCTCCGCGCCCCACGCGCCGCCGTCAGGAGAGGATGCTGCGGAACGCCTCGGTCCGGTAGGGCAGGTCGATCACGTCGGTGCCGTCCTGGATACGTCGCTCGCGATCGAAGATCGCTTCCACCGACGCCAGGATCTCGGCGCGCTCCGCGGGATCGGCGGTGATGACGTAGCTGCGGGAAGCGACCATGTCCGCGAGCGCCTGCCGACCCATCGTGCGCACCCACCGCCACGTCTTCCGCTCGGGAGCCGGGAACGGCGCGCCGATGCGCACGCCGTCGGCGGCGAGCATCTGCTCGGCGTGACTCCCCCGCATCGCTCGCGTCAGCTCGGCGACCCAGGGCACATCATCGCCGCGGATGTTCCAGACGAGCCCGAGAAGTCCACCTGGTCGAAGGACGCGTGCCGCCTCGCGGGCGCCGAGGTCGGGATCGACCCAGTGCCACGCCTGGCCCAGCAGGACAGCGTCGACGGACGCGTCCGGAAGCGGCAGTTCCTCGGCCGTACCGGCGAAGGCGGGCACCCCGATGACACGAGAGCGCAGCACCGCGAGCATCTGCGGGTCCGGATCGACCGCGACGACCTCGGCCCCCGCTTCGACGATGGCTCGAGTGAGCTTGCCCGTCCCCGCCCCCGCGTCGGCGACGCGGATGCGACGGTCCGAGAGGCGCGCCGGTTCGAGCAGCCACTCGACCGCCTCGAGAGGGTAGTCCGGTCTTCCCGCCTCGTATGATCCCGCTGCAGCGCCGAACGACCGCGAGAGCTGCTCGTGATCCGTCATGTGTCGAGCCTACGAGGCGCCTCGACCGGCGCGCCTCCCTCTCACGGCGGACGCGACGGGTGAAGGTGGGTTCGTGCCCCTGGACTTCACCGCGATCGACTTCGAGACGGCGAACTCCAGCAATGCATCGGCCTGCGCGGTCGGCATGGTGCGCGTGCGCGGGGGCGAGGTCGTCGCCACGACGGGATGGCTCATCCGCCCGCCTGCGGGGCACGACGCGTTCTTCGACCTCAACACCCGCATCCACGGGATCCGCGCGGAAGACGTCGTCGATGCCAAGTCATGGACCGACCAACTCAACGACCTCGCGGCATTCGCGGGAGCCGACGTGCTCGTCGCGCACAATGCAGGGTTCGACATGGCCGTCCTCAAGCGCGCGTGCGAGGCGACCGGCGACGACTGCCCGCCGTATCGCTACGCGTGCACGCTGCAGGTCGCCCGGAGTGTGTACCAGCTCCCGTCCTACCGCCTGCCGTTCGTCGCCGCCGAAGCCGGCTTCGCCGAATTCGCGCATCACAACGCCACCGCCGACGCGCTCGCGTGCGCCCACGTCATGATCGATGCCGCACGTCGCCTCGGCGTGGACGACATCGACGATGTCGCTGCGGGAGCGGGCGTTCGCGTGTCTCAGATCGTCATCGCCGCCCAGCCCGAGCTGGCGCGGACGTTCGCTGCGTGATCCGCCCCTTCGGCGCGATGTCGGACCCCTCCGTCATGATCTCCCCATGGACGCACTCACGGTCTCACTGATCGTCGTCGGCAGCCTGGCCCTCGGCGCTCTCGCCGGCTGGATCGCCGGCGTCGCGCGTGGGGGTGCGCGTTCCGCCGGTCATCTCGCCGAGGCACGTGCCGCGCTCGCGGGCGCCGAGGCGAGCCGACTCGGCGTGCAGGCGCAGCTCGACCACCAGCACCTCCTCTATCGCGACCTCGTCTCGCAGACCCGCGCCGACCATGCGGCGCGCGAAGAGCGCGAGCGGCGCGAACAACTGGTCCTGCGCGCGCTCGCGCCGGTGCAGGAGACCCTCCACACGATGCAGTCCAAGGTCGACGGCCTCGAGCGCGACCGCCACACCCAGTTCGGTGCCCTCGCCGAGCAGCTTCGGCGCGCTCACGAGACCGACGAGGTCCTCCGCACGACGACGGAGTCGCTCGCGGGAGCCCTCCGCTCCGGCAGCACGAGGGGCGTGTGGGGAGAGACGCAGCTCAAGCGGGTCGTCGAGGCCGCGGGGCTCACACGCCATGTCGACTTCGACCTCCAGACGACGATCTCCAGCGATGCGGGCGACGGTCGCCCCGACATGATCATCAGACTTCCCGGCGACAAGGCGATCGCCGTGGACGCCAAGGTTCCGCTCGACGCCTATCTCGAGGCGAGTGCGATTCCCCTGACCGCGAGCGGCGCCGACGCCGCGCGCCGCTCCGCGCTGCTCGCGAAGCACGTCAAGGCCGTGCGCGCACACGTCGATGCCCTCGCCAAGAAGGAGTACTGGGCGGGTCTTTCGTCGAGCCCGGAGTTCGTCGTGTGCTTCGTCCCCAGCGAGTCGCTTCTCGCGGCGGCACTGGAAGAAGACCCCGCGCTGCTCGATCATGCCTTCTCGAGACGGGTCGCGCTCGCTTCGCCCGTCAACCTGTGGGCGGTCCTCAAGACGGTCGCCTACACCTGGACGCAGCAGGACGTGTCGAGAGAAGCGCGGACGCTGTTCGAGCTCGGCACACAGCTCTACGACCGACTCGGAGGGCTCGCGGGGCATGCCGACGACCTGCGTCGCGCGCTCGAGCGCACGGTCGACAGCTACAACCGGTTCGTCGGCTCGCTCGAGTCGCGCGTCCTCGTCAGCGCGCGTCGCTTTCCCGGAATCGACGAGACGAAGCTCGAGTCCATCACTTCCCCCTCGACGATCGAGTCGTCACCGCGTCGCATGACCGCACCGGAACTGCTCGAAGGACTCGATCTCCCCGACGACGCCGACGTGCGGTCATCGGAGCTCGACGAGCTTCGCGCACGACTCGAAAGGGGGTGACCCGGCGCCGAGGTCACGCTCCGCCGGGAACGAAGCTCAGAAGCGTGATGACGGCGGTCGAGACGAGGACGAATGCGCCGATCATCCACCACACGCTGACCTCGTGGCCTTCGTCGCGACGAACGCGAAGGAGGACGTCAGGGCGGCGCGCCGGATCGATCGCGTTGGCGACGACGGCGTGCGCCCCTGTCTGAGGGCCGGTGGTGCCTGAATGTGTGGACATCGAGAGCCTCCTCGAGGGTGGACGGTGACGTGTCGTCACTGACACCGCTGCCGATTCTGCCAGAGGCAACTGTGAATCCGGGTGATTGACGTTCACATTCGCAACACGAGTCCCTCGGGTCTCACGGGCCTCAGGATCGATGTCAGGGTTGACACCGCGACCCCATCAGTGCGTCGCTACAGCCACTTGGAGACGAGGTGCTCCGATGAGATGCGGCGGAGCGTGCCCGACTTCCCGCGGAGCACGACGCTCTCGGTGTAGACGTATCCGCCCTCTCGACGCACTCCCGCCACGAGCTGCCCCTCTGTCACGCCGGTCGCCACGAAGATCGTGTTATCGCCGCGCACGAGGTCATCGGCTTCGTACACGTGGCCGTCGAGCTTGAGGCCCGCGTCGATCCCCTTCTGCTTCTCGTCGTCGTCGCGCGCCCACAGACGCCCCTGGATGTGCCCACCGAGTGCCTTGATCGCGCAGGCCGTCACGATGCCTTCCGGGCTCCCGCCGATGCCGACGCACATATCGGTGCGAGCGTTGTGTCGCGCGGCGTTGATGCCACCCGCGACATCGCCATCGCTCATGAGGCGCGTGCCCGCTCCCGCCTCGCGGATCTCCTCGATCAGCGCATCGTGGCGAGGCCGGTGGAGGACCGACACGACGAGCTCATCAACCGGCTTGCCGAGAGCCTCGGCGAGGCGACGGATGTTCTCGCCGATCGGAAGCCGGATATCGACGACGCCCACGCCTGCGGGGCCGGTCACGAGCTTGTCCATGTAGAAGACCGCCGACGCGTCGAGCATTGTTCCGTGATCTGACACGGCGATCACCGACAGGGCGTTGTTGCGCCCCGCCGCCGTGAGCGAGGTGCCATCGATCGGATCGACGGCGACATCGGCTCTCGGTCCTCGACCGTTGCCGACCCGTTCCCCGTTGTAGAGCATCGGGGCCTCGTCCTTCTCCCCCTCGCCGATGACGATCGTGCCGTCGAAGTTCACGGTCGTGAAGAAGGCGCGCATCGCGTCGACGGCGGCGCCGTCGGCATCCTCCTTCCGCCCTCGCCCGATGAAGGGAACGGCGCGGATCGCGGCGGCCTCCGTCGCGCGGACGAGCTCGAGTGCGAGGTTTCGATCAGGATGCAGCGGACTCATGTCGGCGGAAAGGCTCACCATGCGGTCAGCCTAGCCAGCATGGCCGCACGGGGAGGAGGATCAGGGTCATTCAGCAGTGAAGGAATCGCAGTTCTTTCCGTAGCGGTATGCGCATCGCTCGACTTCGGCGCCTGGGCCGCATCGGTAGACTCGTCCGAGTTCGCCCATCTCCTCGAAGGAGCACTCATGCCCGTCGCAACCCCCGAGCAGTACGCCGAGATGCTGGACCGCGCGAAGGCGGGCGGATTCGCGTATCCGGCCATCAACGCCGCCAGCTCGCAGTCCGTCAATGCTGTCCTCCAGGGCCTCACCGAAGCCGGCTCCGACGGCATCCTCCAGGTCACGACCGGTGGGGCCGACTACTTCGCCGGCCACACGGTGAAGGGCCGCGCGACCGGCGCCCTCGCCTTCGCGGCCTTCGTCCACGAGGTAGCCAAGAACTACCCGATCACGGTCGCGCTCCACACCGACCACTGCCCCAAGCCTGCACTCGACGACTTCGTCCTGCCGCTCATCGCTGCATCCGAAGCCGTCGTCGCCGACGGCGGCAACCCGATCTTCCAGTCCCACATGTGGGATGGCTCCGCCGTCCCGCTGGCGGAGAACATCGAGATCGCCAAGGAACTCCTCCCGCGCCTCAAGGCGATCAACGCGATCCTCGAGGTCGAGATCGGCGTCGTCGGCGGCGAAGAAGACGGTGTCGCGCACGAGGGCACCAACGACGCGCTGTACACGACGACGGGCGACGTCGCCCAGGTGGTCGAGGCTCTCGGCCTGGGCGACCACGGCCGCTGGATCGCGGCCCTCACGTTCGGCAACGTGCACGGCGTCTACAAGCCCGGCAACGTCAAGCTCAAGCCCGAACTGCTCGGCGAGATCCAGGAAGGCATCGCCGCCAAGTTCGGCACCGGACCCAAGCCGCTCGACCTCGTGTTCCACGGCGGGAGCGGGTCGACCGACGCCGAGATCGCAGAGGCCGTCGCCAACGGCGTCGTGAAGATGAACATCGACACAGACACGCAGTACGCCTTCACGCGATCGGTCGCGGGATTCATGTTCACCAACTACGACGGCGTCCTCAAGATCGACGGCGAAGTCGGCAACAAGAAGGCGTACGATCCCCGCGCATGGGGAAAGATCGCGGAGTCGGCGATGGCGGCGCGCGTCGTCGAAGCGACGAGGCAGTTGGGCTCGTACGGCAAGAGCACGTCCTGACCCTCGGCTTACAGATGCCCCGACCCGTCAGCGGGTCGGGGCATCCGTAGTCCCGGCGCAATCCGGAAGCGGCTCAGGGCCCCCGGTAGACGTCGAGGATCGTCGGAGCGCCATCGGGACGATGGATGACGGTGATCTCATCGCCCGCGCGCACCCTCCCCTTCACGACGACGCGAAGGTAAGGACCGAGACGCCGCTCGTCGGAGAAGCGGCGCACCCAGCCTCGTTCGTCGGCGCCGCCGACCCACCGGGCGAACGTCTGGCACGGCGTGCGCGGCATCGTCACCTCGACCTCGACGCGGTCACCGATCCTCCACCGCTCCCCGATACGTGCGGCGTTGACGTCGATGCCCTCCGTGCGCAGGTTCTCGCCGAAGAATCCGGGCAGGAGTTCGCGGCCGAGCTCCCGCTCCCAGAACGCCGCGTCCTCCGCGGCGTAGGCGTAGAGCGCCTTGTCGAGACCGCCGTGATGCTGACGGTCGGCCTGCACATCCGCGCGGACGCCGAACGCGCCGATCTTGACCTCACCGTCGATCGGCCCCTTGTCGATGGCCGTGACGCCGACGGGGCCCGCGTCGGGCCTCAGTTGACGGACGGAGCAGACGGCGAGCAGGCGCGGCATCCCGTCATCCTACGAGGGGTCAGGCGCCGGACGACACGAAGTCGATGAACGCGGGATCCCCCATGAGAGGAACGGCGATGCACAGACTCACGATGATGAATGTCACGACGGCACCGACGAGCGGGATCCACCACGAGATGCGGCCGGCTTTCAGCACGCGCCACGTGATGACGGCCGTCACGAGGTAGCCGACCACCATCACGATCGCTGCGACGATCCCCCACGTGCGCGCGGCGTCGAAGCTCGTGAACTCACCGGGAACGCCGAGGACGCCCATCGATCGCTCGATCGCCGGGGCGAGGTTCAGGTAGCTGAAGAGCGAGAACAGCACGTTCACCGCTCCGAAGGCCAGGAGCACGATCGTCACGAGCCGATTGACCGGAGATACCGGTCGGGGCGTCGCAGAGGCCGCGACCGGGGCGGATGTCGCGGCTGCCGCGCCTGCCGTGTCGACGGACGGTTCGACGGGAGCGACCCCCGTGGACAGCGCTTCAGTCACATCCGGCTGCTGGATCCGCGAACGCTGTTCCTCGGGCGTCGCGTACTCGCCGAATCGCGGACGCTCGCGACCATCGGGCCCGATCTCGGGCGAGTAGTCTCCGCTCATACGCGGCCGCGCCCGCCCATTGCGCGATCGTCGCGGTTGCCTGCGGCGTCGTGCCGGAGTTCCTTGGGCAGCGAGAACAGCAGATCCTCTTCGGCGGTGCGAACTTCCTCGATGTCGCGGTAGCCGGCGCCGGCGAGCTCCTCGAGCACTTCCTGCACGAGCACCTCGGGCACCGACGCGCCGCTCGTGACCCCGACGGTCTCGACACCGTCGAGCCACGCCTGTTCGACTTCGTCGGCGTAGTCGACGCGATACGCCGCCTTGGCCCCGTACTCGAGCGCGACCTCGACGAGCCGCACGCTGTTCGACGAGTTGGCCGAGCCGACGACGATCACGAGGTCTGCCCCCTTGGCGACCTTCTTGATCGCGACCTGGCGGTTCTGCGTCGCGTAGCAGATGTCGTCCGACGGCGGATCCTGGAGCTGCGGGAATCGCTCACGCAGCCGCCGCACCGTCTCCATCGTCTCGTCGACCGACAGCGTCGTCTGCGACAGCCACACGACCTTCGAGGGATCCTTCACCTCGACGCGGTCGGCGTCGTCGGGAGAATTGACGACCGTGACGTGATCGGGTGCTTCTCCCGCAGTCCCTTCGACCTCTTCATGGCCCTCGTGGCCGATCAGCAGGATCTCATAGTCGCTCTTGGCGAAACGCACGGCTTCGCGGTGGACCTTGGTCACGAGTGGACACGTCGCGTCGATCGCGAGGAGCCCTCGGTCGGATGCCGCGCTGACGACGGCGGGCGAGACACCATGCGCGCTGAAGACGACGTGCGCGCCCTCGGGGACCTCGTCGACCTCCTCGACGAAGATCGCGCCCTTCTGCTCGAGCTCGCTGACGACGTGGATGTTGTGGACGATCTGCTTGCGCACGTAGACGGGAGCGCCGAAGCGCTCGAGTGCCTTCTCCACGGCGATGACGGCGCGGTCCACGCCCGCGCAGTACCCGCGGGGGGCGGCCAGGAGCACGCGCTTGTGTCCCTGCACCGGGATATCCTGGAGTCGCTCACGCCGGCGCGGTACGCGGGGCATGGGCATGCGGACAGCAGGGGTTGCAGACGCGAGGCTCACATCCCCGATTCTATGGGCGCGGGCCTGAGCGAAGGCCGAGCCGGACACGCCTTGCCACCCGCCGCACCGAGAGGACTGCATGACGACGTTCCAGCCGGCCCCGGTTCCGGGAGAGGCCCCGCCGCCGGATTCCGTTCACCCACGGGATTCGCGCTCCGACTCCCCCACATCCGTGGCCAGGCTCAACGACACGATCCGCGGCTTCGTCCAGAACTGGGGATCTGTGTGGGTCGAGGGCGAGATCACGTCGTGGAATCTCCGCGGCGGGAACGTCTTCGGTCGCGTCAAGGATCTCTCGACAGACTCGGCCATCTCCTTCCGGCTGTGGTCGTCGACGCGCGAGCGGCTCCCCGACGACCTCCGCGTAGGAGACCACGTCGTGGCGTGCGTCAAGGCCGACTACTTCGTCAAGACGGGCGACTTCAGCTTCTCCGTCTCGGCGATGCGGCACGTCGGTCTCGGCGACCAGCTCGAGAAGCTCGAGCGGCTGCGGGCGCAGCTGCGCGCCGAAGGCCTCTTCGATCCGCGCCGCAAGAAGCCGATCCCCTTCCTCCCGCATCTCGTCGGCCTCATCACGGGAGAGAACTCGGACGCCGAGAAGGACGTGCATCGCAACGCCGAGCTCCGCTGGCCGCACGTCCGGTTCCGCACGAAGCACGCCGCCGTCCAGGGCGACCGGTGCGTGCCTGAGACGATCGCGGCGCTCAAAGCGCTCGATGCCGATCCTGACGTCGACGTCATCGTCATCGCGCGCGGAGGCGGTGACCCGCAGACCCTCCTCGGGTTCAGCGACGAACGGCTCCTGCGGGCGGTGGCCACAGCATCGACTCCCGTCGTATCGGCGATCGGACACGAGAACGACCACCCCTTGCTCGACGACGTCGCCGATCTCCGCGCGTCGACTCCGACGGATGCGGCCAAGCGCATCGTGCCCGATGTCGCCGAGCAGCGCGCGTTCGTCCGTCAGCTGCGGGCGCGTCTGACGTCGCGCCTGACGCAACGCGTCACGCACGACGTTGCGCAGCTCGAGCAGCTGCGCTCCCGGCCGGCTCTTCGCGCTCCCGAGACGATGCTGACGAGCCGATCGCACGACGTGTTCTTGAGCGTCGCGCGAGGTCGCGAGCGCATCGACCGCCTGATCGAGGCCCAGACGAGGCGCACGTCCGAACTTCGCGCGTCGCTCCGCGCGCTCTCGCCCGCCTCGACCCTCGCGCGCGGGTATGCGATCGCCCACCTCGCGGATGGGGTCATCGTGAGGGATGCCGCGCAGGCGGCGCCCGGCGTCGACGTCGTCGTCACGGTGGGTCGCGGCTCGTTCGCGGCGCGATCGCAGGGTGAGGTGACGGAGGATTCTCCGGCCGCAGACTGACCGCGGCCACTGGCCCCCGCGGGCGGTGCGATGACCGACTCGACTCTAGAATGGACACCATGACCGACCCGGCCGCCCCTGCCGTCGAAGAGCTCTCGTTCGAACAGGCGCGAGACGAGCTCGTGCGCGTCGTCGCCGAACTCGAGCAAGGAGCTCCGACGCTCGAACAGTCGTTGGCCCTGTGGGAGCGCGGCGAGGCGCTCGCGGCACGGTGCGAAGAGTGGCTGCTCGGAGCCAAGCGGCGTCTCGAAGCCGTCCGTCAGTCTCCCGACACGGACAGCTGATGGCGGAGCGTCCTCCTCGCGTCGTCGCCGAACTCGGTCGTCCCGAGACGGCGAACGAGACGGCAGCGCGCAAGGCCGAGTCCTCACGCGTCTACCGGTCGAGCCAGACGGCACGGAACCTCGTCGCCGCCCTCATCGTGACCGTCGCGATCGTCGCGGTCATCATCTTCATCGTCCCGCGAGGCACGCCTGGACCTCAGGACCCGATCGACGTGGCCGCGGCCGCCGAGCGCGTCGCGGCCAGCGAGGGCCGGCCCGCGATCGCACCCGACGTTTCCGACTACTGGACGGTGAACCGGGCCGTGATCCAGTCCGAGGGCTCCGTACGCTCGTGGACGATCGTGTATGCGCCCGCAGATCAGGACGAGCGCGGATTCCTCCGGGTGGCACAGGGATTCGATGCGGATGCCGCGTGGCCCGCGCGCGTGCTCTCGGGCGCTGCGCCGAGCGAGACCATCGCGATCGACGGCGTCGTCTGGGACCGCTACGAACTCGATCCGGCGCGGACGGGCAACATCTCGGTCGCTCTGTCGACCGTCGCCGGTCCCGACACCGTCCTCATCTACGGCATCGCGGACGACGAAGCGCTCCGCGACCTCGCCGCGTCCGTCTCAGCCGAGACACCCGCACTGCAAGACGTATCGACAGAGGAGTCCGAGTGACCACAGACGCCGCCCCTCAGCTGGTGTGGGACGAAATGCGCCACGGCAACAGCCGATTCGTCGCGGGTGAGCCGCGCCATCCGCGACAGGACGTCGAGCGCCGACATGAGCTCGCCGCGGGTCAGCGGCCACGTGCGGCGCTGTTCGGATGCTCCGACTCCCGTCTGGCTGCCGAGATCATCTTCGACGAAGGCCTCGGTGACCTGTTCGTCGTGCGCAATGCGGGTCAGGTGATCTCCGACTCGGTCATCGGAAGCCTCGAGTACGCGGTCGCCGTCCTGGAGGTGCCTCTCATCGTCGTGCTGGGTCACGACGCCTGCGGTGCCGTCAACGCCGCGATCGAAAGCACGCAGCTCGACGCACCCCCACTTCCCACGCACATCTGGCGGCAGATCGCTCCGATCGTTCCCGCGGCGCGCCGGGTGATCCGTGCGACGACGGTCGACGGCATCCCGCCTGCGCAGGTCGACGCCGAAGCGGTGGGCCGCGAACACCTGCGCGACACCGTCGCGGCGCTCCTGCAGTCCTCCGAGCTCATCAGCGCCGCCGTCGCGGAAGGACGCCTCGGCATCGTCGGGGCGAACTACCGCCTCAGTGAGGGCACCGCCGTCCCCTCCATCGCCATCGGCGTCACGACCGAAGACTGACCATCCCCACGACACACCGAGAAGGAACGACGACGTGACCGACATCGAATACCGCATCGAACACGACACGATGGGCGAGGTGCGCGTCCCGAAAGACGCGCTCTACGCCGCTCAGACGCAGCGTGCGGTGGAGAACTTCCCGATCTCGGGCGACCCGCTCGAGCCGGCGCAGATCGCGGCTCTCGCTCGCATCAAGAAGGCCGCCGCCCTGGCCAACAAGGAGCTCGGCACCCTCGACGGTGCGATCGCCGATGCCATCGCGCGCGCCGCGGATCGTGTCATCGCCGGCGAGTTCCCGCAGCACTTCCCGATCGACGTGTACCAGACAGGCAGCGGGACGTCGTCGAACATGAACATGAACGAGGTCCTCGCGACACTCGCGACGAACGACCTCGGTTCTCCTGTCCACCCGAACGACCACGTCAACGCGTCCCAGTCCTCCAATGACGTCTTCCCCACCTCGGTGCACATCGCCGTGACCCAGGAGCTCATCGACGACCTCATCCCTGCGCTCGACCATCTCGCGGTGGCGTTCGAGACGAAGGCCGAGGCGTGGAAGAGCATCGTCAAGTCCGGGCGCACGCACCTCATGGACGCGACACCGGTCACGCTCGGTCAGGAGTTCGGGGGCTACGCGCGTCAGATGCGGCTCGGGATCGAGCGCGTCCAGTCGGTCCTCCCCCGCGTGGCGGAGGTCCCTCTCGGCGGCACGGCCGTCGGAACAGGCATCAACACACCGGCGGGCTTCCCGCAGAAGGTCCTCGAGCTCATCGTCGCCGACACGGAGCTGCCGATCACCGAGGCGAAGGATCACTTCGAGGCTCAGGCCAACCGTGACGCCCTCGTCGAAGCATCCGGGGCCCTTCGCACGATCGCCGTCTCGCTCACGAAGATCAACAACGACATCCGCTGGATGGGCTCAGGACCCAACACGGGTCTGGGCGAGATCCACATTCCCGACCTGCAGCCCGGATCCTCGATCATGCCGGGAAAGGTCAACCCCGTCATTCCGGAAGCCGTGCTCATGGTGTGCGCGCGGGTCATCGGAAACGACGCGACGATCGCCTGGTCGGGGGCATCGGGCGCTTTCGAGCTCAACGTCGCGATCCCCGTGATGGGCTCGGCACTTCTCGAGTCGATCGAACTGCTCGCCAACGCAACGCGGCTCCTCGCCGACAAGACGATCGACGGCCTCGAGGCGAACGTCGAGCGCGCGGCCGCTTTCGCCGGGATGTCACCCTCGATCGTGACGCCCCTCAACAAGCTGATCGGTTACGAGGCCGCGGCCAAGATCGCCAAGCACGCCGTCGCCGAGGGCATCACGGTGCGCGAGGCCGTCCTCGACCTCGGCTACGTCGATCGGGGTGAACTGACTCTCGAACAGCTCGACGAGCGTCTCGATCTGCTCTCGATGACGCATCCGGGCTGATCCGGCACGCGAGAAATGCGCGGGAGGGCCCTCGGGGGGCCATAATCGGGGAGTGGCACGTACACCACGCCCGATCTCGGCACGCGTCCGCATCCTGGGGGCAGTTCTTGCGGTAGCCTGCGTCGGCCTCGCCGTCGTGGGCAGTGTGACGTTCCTTGTACAGCGTGAGTGGGTGCTCAACGAGATCGACGAACGCCTCGAGAACCAGGTCTCTCGTCTGCAGTCCGTCGCCGACATCGCGGGTGAGGTGGGCGACGCCGGCGAGAGTGCCGAACCGGGCGATCTCATCGATGTGGGCGACCATTCGACGGTCGAGTCGTTCCTCAACGACGCCGTGCGACGCCTCGTTCCGGCACGCAACGAGGCGTCGGTCGCGATCATCGAGGGGAAGCCCCGATTCGTCCCCGCGACGCTGTCCGGCTTCGACATCTCGGGCGATCAGGACTTCATCGACCGCGTTGTCACAGAGACCGCGGCGACGGGGTCGACGGTCGTCGGAACGGCGGTCACGGATGCCGGATCTCTGCGCTACATCGCCATCCCGATCGCCGTCGACGGCGACCCCGAAACAGGTGTCTACGTCCGCGCCGTGGATCTGGAGTCAGAACTCGCGCCCGTCACAGCCGCCATGACGACGTACACCGTCGCCGCGGTCATCATGCTGGCGGCGATGGGGATCGTCGGCTGGTTCGTCACGGGACGCCTGCTCTCTCCCATCCGGCACTTGCGCGACACCGCCAGCGCTATCACCCTCACGGATCTGTCTCATCGCCTGCCCGCAGAGGGCAACGACGAGATCGCTGATCTCTCGCGGACCGTCAACTCGATGCTCGACCGGCTCGAGGGCAGCATCGACGTCCAGCGGCAGCTGCTCGACGACGTGCGCCACGAGTTGAAGACGCCCATCACGATCGTGCGAGGTCACCTCGAGCTCATGGATGCGACGGATGCCGCCGACGTCGCCTTCGCGCGCGACCTCGGCATCGCCGAACTCGACCGCATGACGAGGCTCGTCGAGGACATCGATCTCCTCGCGACCGTCGAGGGCGGCTCCTTCGCGATCGATCGCATCGACCTCGCAGCTCTGACAGAGCGCGTCGGAGAACTCGTGGCCGTCATCCCCGGCCACACGTGGAGCGTCGAACAGGTCGCCGAAGGACGGATGCTGGGAGACCAGGATCGCCTCGTGCAAGCGTGGCTGCAGCTCGCCGACAACGCCGCGAAGTACACCCCGGATGGATCGCCCGTGGAGCTCGGGAGCGAGAAGGACGCCACCGGCATCCGCCTGTGGGTGCGCGATCACGGCAGCGGCATCCCGCCCGCTCTGCGCCACCGGATCTTCCGCCGTTTCGACCGCGCACACGGCAAGCGCTCCGTCGGGGGCTCGGGCCTCGGCCTCGCGATCGTCGATGCCATCGCGAAAGCCCATGGCGGTCATTGCATCGTGACCGACTCCCCCGGTGGCGGCGCCACTTTCACGATCCATCTCCCACTCCCGGTGTCCACGGCGGAGTTCCCGGCTCCCGTCCGTGCGGGAGATGTCGTGCTTCAGCGAGAGGCCTCAGGATGACCCGCATCCTCATCATCGAAGATGAACCCCACATCGCCGCGTTCATCTCCCGCGGACTCCGCGGTGCCGGCTATGACACGGCGACGGCCGACGACGGTCTCGAAGGACTCGAGGCCGCGCTGGCGGGCGACATAGACCTCGTGCTGCTCGATGTCGGGCTGCCGTCGATGGACGGATTCGAAGTTCTGCGCGAACTGCGGGCCAAAGACGCATCCCTCCCCGTCATCATGCTGACCGCCCGCTCGAGCACGCGTGACACGGTCGAAGGACTCGATACGGGCGCGAGCGACTACATGGCAAAGCCCTTCACCTTCGACGAACTTCTCGCGCGCGTGCGTTCGCGACTGCGCGACTCCGGCACGGGGACGAGCGTCGTCGTGACGCAGGGCGATGTCACGCTCGACGTGCTCGCGCGGCGCGCGAGTGTCGCGGGCACCGATGTCGAGCTGTCGGCCCGCGAGTTCGCCCTCGCGGAGCAGTTCCTGCGCAATCCCGGAACAGTGCTCAGCAGGGAAGTGCTCCTGAGCCGCGTGTGGGGATTGGACTTCGACCCCGGGTCCAACGTCGTCGACGTCTACGTGCGGTATCTGCGCGGGAAGCTCGGCTCGCACCACATCGCGACGGTGCGTGGCGCCGGGTATCGCTGGGAGTGACACGAAGAAGCCCCCGACGCTGGAACGTCGGGGGCTGAAGACCGGGCTGGGGAAGCGCGGTCACATCAATCGCGGTGGTCTGGGGAACCGGGCGATCGATCTCTCTTCGATCCGTCACCTCGTTGGGGAGACTCGGTGACGGCTGGGGAACCCGTCTGCACGGGTGAGTCGGGCGAATCGAAGCGCGGGTGGTCGCCTCCATCGCGACGCTCGCCACGCTCGTCGTGGCGCATTCCGCGGTCGTGTTCGTCGCTTTCGCGAGGGCCGGGCCTCGTGGCCAGGAAGCGGTCTACGCGTTCGCGTGACCAGCCGTGCGCGGCGGCCCAGGCGTAGATGGCCTCAGGATCGTCCGATGCGAGGGCATCACGCAGGGAAACCGCGGAGTCAGGGCTCTCGACAGGCTCTGGGGAGGCGGCCGGCGGCGCTGTCGCGACGACGACGACAGGAGCGGGCGCGGGGAGCGTCTCGGCCTGTGATGGATCCGGCGACGGGGTTGCAGCCGGCGCGGGCGGAGCGGCATCGGTGAGATCCGTGACGATCTCTGACGGCACCGCCGTGGCGGGCTCGGCGCTCGCTTTCACGTCGACGACAGCAGCGTCGATCGCCGTGCCGGGGGCATCGGCGAAGGCAGCGGCGTTCGTCGTGACGACGGTCGCCACGACAGTCGCGGTGACCGCGAACGCGGCAAGACCGCTGAACGCGATTCGCGCTCGTCCGTCCACGTGTGCCTCCGCCGCCCTGACGATGCGGTCCGACGTTCGGACTGCATCCTTATCGTGACACGCGGTGGCGTACGCCGACCCCCGTGGCGGATGAGACTCTTCTCATGCCGCGCCGAATGAGAAGAGTCTCATCCGGGACCGCCGGAGCGGGAGGTGAGGATCCCGCTCCGGCGCACTCTCCTCAGGCGAGCTCGCCCGCTTCGAGCAGCTCCGTCACGAGGGCCGCGATGGCCGACCGCTCGGAGCGCATCAGCGTCACGTGCGCGAACAGCGAGTGCCCCTTGAGTGTCTCGATCACCGAGGCGACACCGTCGTGGCGACCGACGCGGAGATTGTCACGCTGACCGACGTCGTGTGTGAGCACGACCCGCGAGTTCTGTCCGATGCGGCTGAGCACGGTCAGCAGGACGTTCCTCTCGAGGGACTGGGCCTCATCGACGATGACGAACGCATCATGGAGGGAGCGTCCGCGGATGTGCGTCAAGGGGAGGACCTCGAGAAGGCCGCGCTCCAGCACCTCTTCGAGGACGTTTCCGGAGACGACGGAACCGAGTGTGTCGAAGACCGCCTGACCCCAGGGGTTCATCTTCTCGCCCTGGTCGCCGGGGAGGAATCCGAGTTCCTGACCTCCGACGGCGAAGAGCGGGCGGAAGACGATGATCCGCTTCTGCTGCTGACGCTCGAGGACGGCTTCGAGTCCCGCGCACAGCGCGAGAGCGGATTTCCCCGTCCCTGCTCGCCCGCCGAGCGAGACGATGCCCACCTCGGGGTCCAGGAGCACGTCCACGGCGATGCGCTGCTCTGCCGAACGTCCGTGCAATCCGAATACCTCGCGGTCGCCGCGCACGAGACGGAACGAGTCCTCCCCGGTCACGCGGCCGAGGGCCGACCCGCGCTCCGAGTGGATGATGAGGCCCGTGTTCACGGGGAACCCGCGAACACTCTCGCTCGATCCGACTTCGCTCTCGTACAGGTCGCTCATGTCGTCGCCCGAGACGTCGATGTCGGCGATGCCGGTCCAGCCCGAGTCCACCGCCTGCTCGGCGAGATACTCCTCGGCGGTGATCCCGAGCGAGGCCGCCTTCACACGCATCGGAAGGTCCTTCGAGACGACAGTGACGGCCTGACCGTCCTGGGCGAGGTTCATCGCGATCGCGAGGATGCGCGAGTCGTTGTCGCCGAGGCGCATCCCAGGGGGCAAGACCGTGGCATCCGTGTTGGAGAGCTCCACGCGCAGCGTGCCACCGGCGCCCACGGGCACAGGGAAGTCGAGACGGCCGTGCTCGACACGGAGTTCGTCGAGGTGGCGAAGCGCCTGGCGGGCGAAGTAGCCGATCTCGGGATCGTGCCGCTTCGCCTCGAGTTCCGTGATCACGACGACCGGGATCACGACGTTGTGCTCGGCGAACCGGAAGAATGCCCGGGGATCGCTCAGCAGCACGGAGGTATCGAGGACGAACGTGTGCAGGTCCTGCTCGACCCCGTCGATTTGATCGACGACTCGACTGCTCTGCTGCTGTGGTGCTCGTGTGGTCACAACCCACTCCCGCCCCGGGTGTGTCTCACCCGGCAGTCACGAGTCGACCAGGGGTCACGAGTCGCGATCCGTGAGGCCGACTCGAACGGGCGCCTTGCCCGATGCCTCACGGTACGTCCGACGACGACGACCGTGCGCACCCGACACGCGGAGGTCAGGTTACGGACGCGTGAATTCCGCGCTCACCACGCTCGTGAGGCGGCGAAGGCCGCGAGCGCATCGCCGAAGAGCCGCAGCGTGTCGGCGCCGGTGCCGACATGGGGCGAGACCCGCACGAGCCCCGATCGCACGGTCACGGTCAGTCCGTGGTTCGCGAGCGAGGCCGCGAGCGGAGCAGCCTCGTGGGGCGCGGGGGCGAGCGTGACGATGCCGGCGCGCCGTTCGGGCTCCCGCGGCGTCACGACCGGCAGCTCGTAGCGATCGGCGAAATACATGACGTCAGCCGTCCGCTGCGCGAGCTCGTCGCTGATCGCCGCGACGCCGCAGTCGCGGACATCCCGCAGAGCCGTCGCGAGGCGCGCCGCCGCGAGCGTGTCGATCGGACTCACGGTGAACGCGCGCGCGGAGGCTGCGGGGAGCGGCACGACGTCGACGGGAAGATCGCCGTCGACACCCGCATGCCCGGAGAGGACGGGCGAGAGTCGCTCGAGCGCCCGCTCGCCGAACCACGCGAATCCTGTGCCGCGGCCCGCGCGGAGCCACTTGTATCCGTGCGAGCTGACGACGTCGGCCGCCGCGTAATCGGCATCCACGACGCCGAATCCCTGGATCGCGTCGACGATGAGAAGGCGGTCCCCGATGACGTCGCGCAACGCCGTCAGGTCGGCGCGGTAGCCCGTGCGGAAGTCGACGAGGCTCACGGCGACGGCGCGGATCTCCTCGGTCAGCGCATCGCGCACGACCTCCGGGGTCATGCGCCCGTCGTGGGGCTCGACCCACTGCAGGTCGATCCGCCCGAGGGCATCCCGCGCGCGGGTGGCCGTCACCGTGAGCGCGGGGAACTCCCCCCGCGAAAGCAGGAGCCCGCCCGAGAGCCCGTAGATCGCCTGCATGAGCCCGTGGGTCGTCGACGGCTGCAGCGTGACCTGGTCGGCATCCGCGCCCAGCAGCTCCGCGACGAGTCCGCGGGCCTCGAGAGCGTGATCTGCGACCAGGTCGATGCTCGTGCGCCGCCCTGACCCGAGAAGCTCGGTGTCGGCCTGGGCCTCGGCCCGCACGGACGGCGAGAGCGGACCGAACGCGGCCCAGTCGAGATACCCGGGTTCGCCGTCGAAGGACTCGCGGAATGTCTCGAGGTCGATCACCGACCTATTCTGGCATCACTGGCCGAAACGGCGGTCTCGTCGCGTGAAATCGCGGATCGCGCGGAGGAAGTCGACTTCGCGCAGATCGGGGCCGAGGGCCTCGACGAAGTAGAACTCGGAGTGCGCCGACTGCCACAGCAGGAAGTCGCTGAGCCTCTGCTCACCGGAGGTGCGGATGACGAGATCCGGATCGGGCTGGCCTCCTGTGTAGAGATGCTCGCCGATCTGCTCGGGTGTGAGGCTCGCGGCGAGCTCTTCCAGCGACCCTCCTGACCGGTCGTGCGCGACGATGACGCTGCGGACGGCGTCGACGATCTCACCGCGCCCGCCGTAGCCGACGGCGAGGTTGACGTGCAGGCCCGTATTGCCCTTCGTCCTCTCCTGAGCCTCGGTGAGGACGCGGGCGAGCTCTGGCGGAAGGAGATCTCGGCGCCCGACGTGCTGCACCCTCCAGTCACGCTCGCGCGACAGCTCTTCGGCCAGCTCCGCGATGATCTCGAGCAGATCGGACAGTTCTCTCGAGTCGCGCTTGACGAGATTGTCGTTGGACAGGAGGTAGAGCGAGACGACCGTGATCCCGAGGTCGTCGCACCACTCGAGGAACTCCCTCATCTTCGCGGCACCCGCTCGGTGGCCGTGTGCGGCCGAGTCGTAGCCCAGCTGACGCGCCCACCGGCGATTGCCGTCGATCATCATGGCGACATGTCGCGGCACCGCGGACGGGTCGAGTCGACGACGGAGCCGGTTGATGTACAGCCGATAGAGGGGCCCTCTCCCCTCGTTCGACGAAGAATGCGCCACACGGCTACGCTACCGCTCGACGCCGCCGCATGTCGCGATGAGACCGGGTGCCGCATCCGCCGAGACCCGGTATGTTCCCTGAGCGGTATGCGCCGAGGCATACTCTGAGGGAGTGAGCCGTCGCCGCCGTATTCCCTCAGCCCCGGATGTTCCCGAGCTGCCGCTGATGGAGGCCGCCGCAGTCGACGCCGCGACCCCGGAACTCAAACCGACCTGGCGGGGGTGGATCCACGCCGCGACCTTCCCCGTCGCGATCGTCGCGGGTGTCGTCCTGATCGTCCTGGCGCAGGGCGCTCCCGCCAAATGGGCTTCGGCCGTCTTCGTGGCGACCTCGCTCCTGCTCTTCGGTAATTCCGCTCTGTACCACCGGTTCAACTGGAGTCCGCGAACGCGCGTCGTCCTCAAGCGGATCGATCACGCCAACATCGTGCTGCTCATCGCCGGGACGTACACTCCGCTCGCCGTCCTCGCTCTTCCGACGGATCAGGCGGTCATCCTCCTGTCCCTCGTGTGGGGCGGCGCGATCGCCGGCATCCTGTTCCGTGTCTTCTGGCTCGACGCGCCGCGCTGGCTGTACGTCGCGCTGTACCTCCTGCTCGGCTGGGCGGCGGTCATGTACATGGTGCCGCTCTTCCAGGCGAGTGCCCCGATGATGATCCTCGTCATCGTGGGAGGACTGCTCTACACGGTGGGAGCGATCGTGTATGCGCTCAAGCGGCCGAATCCGTGGCCCGGCCACTTCGGCTTCCACGAGATCTTCCACGTCTGCACGGTGCTGGCGTTCCTCTGCCACTGGACGGCCTGCCTCATCATCGCCCTCCAGCCCGCGTATCACGGCGGGTAGGGGTCAGGAGCGGGTGTCGCTCGTCGTATCGTCGCCGCCCGCGTCGACGTCTTCGTCGTCGGTCTCGGTCGCCGCCTCGGCCGCCTCGGCCTGACGCTGCGCTTCGGCTTCGAGCTCCTCGGCGATATCCGCGCGGACGCGTCCTCGGCGGATGCGTCGGAGCATGTCGAAGACGAGAAGGATGACGGCGAGCGCCACGAAGACGATGATCGCGAAACCCCACGGACCCGGCGTGACGAGCGTCGGATCGACGGTCATCGACGGAGTCGGCATCGGTTCGGCGGCCGCACGCACAAGGCCGTCGAGCGCGTCGTTCATGTGTGTCCTCGATTCGCGCCGCAGCGCATAGCCTGGAACCACCAGCCTAATCTTCCCGACGGACGACGATGACGATACAAGACAAGCTCGACACCCGATACGGGCGCGGACGCCGTTCGACGACGCGGTGGGCGATCGGTGCGGCGGCCGCCGTCGGTGCCGTTGCGGTGGGACTGCTGGCCTGGTCGACGATCTCGTCCTCCGTCGAAGCGGTCGACGCCGACACGACGGGCTTCGAGGTGGTCAACGAACGCACCGTCGTGGTCGCCTTCCAGTTCACCGCGCCAACGGGTCGGTCGGTCGCGTGCGCGCTCGAGGCGCAGGACGAGGAGCACGGCGTCGTGGGCTGGAAGGTCGTGGAATACCCGGCGTCCGAGAGGCACGCGCAGGCATTCGAAGAGGTCATTCCGACGACCGCCCTCGGTACGACAGGTTTTGTCAACTCCTGCTGGGTGACGTAGTCTCTTCGGAACGACGCCCTGGCCAGTGCCGGGGCGTTCGACGTACCTCCCCCGACAGCAAGGAGTCCGACGTGTCCAGCGATGCCCCGGCGACCTTCCTCACTCAGGATGCTTACGACCGTCTCGCCTCTGAACTCGAACATCTCTCGACGGTGGGTCGCGAAGAGATCGCCAAGCGCATCGAGGCGGCCCGCGAAGAGGGCGACCTGAAGGAGAACGGCGGCTATCACGCGGCGAAGGATGAGCAGGGCAAGCAGGAGGCGCGCATCCGCACGCTCCAGCACCTGCTGAAGTCGGCGACGGTCAGCGAAGCGCCCGAGAGCACGGGAGTCGTACAGTCGGGGACGGTCGTGACGGCAGTGGTCGCCGGCGGCGAAGAGGTCTTCCTTCTCGGCAACCGCGAGATCGCCTCCGGCTCCGAGCTCGACGTCTACAGCGAGGCATCTCCCCTCGGCGAAGCGATCCTCGGCCTCAAGGAAGGCGAGAAGACGACCTATACGGCCCCCAATGGGCGCGAGATCTCTGTCGAGATCGTCAAGGTCGAGACCTACAACGGTCAGTGACCGCCGTCGTCAATCCGGCATGAGCCGCGGGGCGAACCCCGCGCCCTCGAGCACCGAGATGACGTGCGCGCGATGGTCTTCCCCGCGCGTCTCGACGCTCAGCTGAAGAATGACCTCGCTGATCTGCAGCCCCTGGCCGTGACGCGTGTGGAGCACTTCGATCACATTGGCACCAGCGTGCGAGACGAGTTCGGAGACGCGAGCGAGCTGACCCGGACGATCCGGAAGCGGGATCTGCAGCGTCATATAGCGACCGGATGCCGCGAGCCCGTGCGAGACGACCCTCTGGAGGAGGAGGGGGTCGATGTTGCCTCCTGAGAGCACCGTCACGGTCGGACCGGACGCCTGGACCTTGCCCGCGAGGATGGCCGCGACGCCGACCGCGCCCGCGGGTTCGACGACCTGCTTGGCGCGTTCCAGGAGCACGAGAAGAGCCCGGGCGATGTCGTCGTCGGATACCGTGACGACGTCGTCGACGAGCTGGCGGATGATCTCGAACGGAAGAGCGCCGGGCTTCGCGACCGCGATGCCGTCGGCGATCGTGGGGGTCGTGGCGACCTCGAGCGGGTGCCCCGCCGCGAGCGATGCGGGGTAGGCCGCCGAGTTCGCCGCCTGGACGCCGATGATCCGGATGCTGCGCCCTTCGGCTGCCGCGCGCGCCTTGAGGGCCCCCGCGACACCCGCCATGAGGCCGCCGCCGCCGATCCCGATCACGACCGTCTCGAGACCCGGGACCTCGTTCCACAGTTCGAGGCCGAGAGTTCCCTGGCCGGCGATGATGTCGGGGTGGTCGAACGGATGGATGAAGACGGCGCCCGTCCGCTCGGCGAATTCGGCCGCGAGGCGCAACGGCGTCTCGACCGTCGCGCCCTCCAGGATCACGTCGGCGCCGTAACCACGCGTCGCGAGGAGCTTGGGGACCGGGACTCCGAGCGGCATGAAGATCGTGGCCGGGATCCCGAGCGTCTGCGCTGCGAGCGCGACGCCCTGCGCGTGGTTGCCGGCGGAAGCCGCGACGACGCCGCGGGCGCGCTCTTCGGCCGTGAGCCGCGACAGGCGGTACGTCGCTCCCCGCACCTTGAACGATCCGGTGCGCTGCAGATTCTCGAGCTTGAGGTGGACCGGGACGCCGAGGACGTCGGACAGGTGCTGCGACTCGTCGAGCGGAGTGCGCACGATGACACCCGCGAGGGACGCCGCTGCGTCCTCGAACGCCGCGAGGGTCGGTACCGCTGATCGGGTCTGCGCTGATCGGGTGTGGGAAGAGGTCACGCGGTCGTTCTCCTCGGTCGAGGGACAGTGCTCCAGATGTAGTCGCCTGTCGGCGGAGCCGCCGACTCCCATCCGCGTTTGCTGATGTAGACGGCGACGACGTTGACGAAGGCCGCGAGCGGGACGGCGAAGAGAGCCCCCGGGATTCCCGCGATCATGGCGCCGCCCGCGACGACGAGGACGACGGCGAGCGGGTGCACCTTGACGGCGGAACCCATGAGGAGCGGCTGAAGGACGTGCCCCTCCAGCTGCTGCACGCCCAGGACCACCACGAGCATCCACAGGGCGATCCAGGGACCGTTGTAGACGAGCGCGAGGAACACCGCGAGGGCACCGGTCACGACGGCGCCGACGAAGGGGATGAACGCGCCGAGGAAGACGAGGACGGCGACGGGGATCGCGAGGGGCACACCGAGGAAGAAGGCGCCCAGACCGATGCCGATGGCATCGATCGTCGCGACGAGCAGCTGCGTGCGGGCGTAGTTGACGACGGTGCGCCATCCCGCTTTCGCCGCTCCATCGACTGCCGGCCGGGCGTTGCGCGGGAAGAGGCGCGTCGTCCATCGCCAGATGCCCGCGCCGTCGGCGAGGAGGCATAGCAGGATGAACAGGGCCAGGAGCGCCCCCGTCGCGACGTGGCCGACGGTCGTCCCGATCGCGAGGGCGCCTGACCACAGGAGTGACGCCTGCTGCTCGAGGAACGACCACCCCTGCTGGAGCAGGTCGTCGATCTGGGCCCCCGTCAGATGGAGAGGACCATCGATCAGGTACTGCCGGAAATCCTCGACCGCCTCGACAGACCGCGCCTGCACCGACGACCACTGTCGCGTGATCTGCCAGACGGCGAGCCACATGAGCCCCGTCACGACGGCGATCGTCGCGAGCACCGAGATGACGATCGCGAGCCACTTCGGAACTCGTCGTCGCAGCATCCACGTGAATCCCGGCCACAGCAGCGCCGTGAGGAGGATGGAGATGAGAAGCGGGATGACGAGGAGCTTCAGCTGGATGACGAGCCAGATGATGACAGCCGCCGCGGCTGCGACGACGAGGAGACGCCATGAGTAGGCCGTCGCGATGCGCAGTGCCCGGGGCACAGACGACGACGTGTCGATCGTCACGACCCTCGAACGATCCCGCAGGGCGTCGAACAGCGAACCGCGCGGCTTGTGCTCCCCGCCTGCGTGCTGCGAACCGCTCATCCGGCAAGTCTAGGCGCGGGGCATTCCCCGTGGTTCATGTACGAGGGATCATGTCGGAGGTCGTCAATAGGCTGGCTGCGATGCGCTCCTCACCTCGACGATCCACGCTCAGCCGTGCCGAAGCCCGCCGCATGGCACTCGCGGCACAGGGTTTCGCGCGGCCCCGCCCCGCGTCTGCGGGCACGCGCCAGCTCAACCTCGAGCTCGCGCGAATGGCGACGCTGCAGATCGACTCCGTCAATGTCTTCGCTCGTTCCCACTACATGCCGCTCTTCTCGCGACTCGGCTCGTACGATCCCGCCGCCCTCGACCGCCTTCTGTTCGCCCGGCGCGCGCCGTATCTCGAGTACTGGGCGCACGTCGCCGCTTTCATCCCCTTGAACGACTGGCCGCTCTTCCGCTTCCGTATGGACGACATGCGCGCGAAGTACGCGACGAACGCCGACGGATGGTTCCAGACCAACCGCGACATCGTCGAGTGGGTGCGCGCCGAACTCGCCGACCGCGGCCCCCTCCGACCCGCGCAGATCGACTACGACATCCAGCGGAGCACGCGCGGGCAGTGGTGGGACTGGGATGCCGTGAAGCACGCCCTCGAATACCTGTGGCTCTTCGGCGAGGTCGCGATCGCAGGACGACGCGGCTTCGAGCGCACGTACGGCCTCGTCGAGCAGGTCGTCCCTCGGGAGACTCTCGATCGGCACGTTGAGCGCGCCGACGCCGTGCGGGAGCTCGTTCGTCGCTCAGCGCGGGCATACGGCGTCGCGACGGCGGCCGACATCGCCGACTATTGGCGCCTGCGTGACCGCCCCGCCGTCCTTTCGGCGATCGGCGAGCTCGTCGATGCGGGCGAGCTCGAGCCGGTGAGCGTCGAGGGGTGGACCTCTGCTGGTCGTCCTGCCAAGGCGTGGGTGCACTCCGAGGCCCGCCTCCCCCGCCGCGTCGATGCGGCGGCCATCCTCACGCCGTTCGATCCCGTCGTGTGGTTCCGCGACCGGGCGGAGCGCCTCTTCGACTTCGAGTACCGCATCGAGATCTACACCCCCGCAGCGCAGCGACGCTTCGGGTACTACTCGCTGCCGGTCCTCGTCGGCGACGACATCGTCGGGCGCGTCGACCTCAAGGCCGACCGCGCAGAATCGCGGCTCCTCGTGCAGTCGGCATGGTGGGAAGACCCGCATCCGCACGACGCGGCGGAGCGGCTCGCCGGCGAGCTCCGCACCGCCGCCGCCTGGCAGCAGCTCGACACGATCTCCGTCTCCCGATGGGGAAACGCGGCAGACGATGTCGCCGCCACGATCCCCGAAGCGCGACGACATGAGAGCATCCCGGCAGAGCCCGCCGATCCCGCTCCCGGTAACGTGGGAGCGTGAATCGGCGCACAGCGGTGGCTGTCGCGGCCGGCGCTGTCGCGATCATCCTCACGGCGGGGGCCGTGGCCGCGTGGGTCCTCACGAGGCCCGAATCGGCCGCGGACGCCGCCGGCAGATACCTCGCCGCGCTATCCGACGGTGACTTCGCCGCGGTCGAGAGCTTTCTTCCCGACGCCGACGAGATCATGACGGACCAGCTCAGCGCGGCCTTCGCCGGGGCGACGGGGTACATCGAGGATGTCGACTACACCGTCGACGAAGAGGGCGACGGTCGCGGCAGAGTCGATGCCGACGTCGAGCTCGGGGGCGAGAGACGCACGGTCGTCTTCGACCTCGTTCAGGACGGAAGCGGCTGGAAGCTCGATTCCGACGCACTCGGTCGCCTCGAGGTGTCGACGTCGCTCGGCGACGCAGTGCGGGTGGGCGACGCGCTCACAGGACTCTCAGTGCGGCTCCTCCCCGCGCTGTACCACGTCGAGCCCGCGCCGGCGGGCATCCTCACGGGCGGGTCCGACGTCGCCGTCACCACCCCCGGGCCGACGACCATCTCGCTCGAACCCGACCTCGCGCCCGAGGCCAGGTCTCTCGCGCAGGAACAGATCGACGCGTACGCCGCACGGTGTGCGGCAGCCACCGACGCCGTGCCCGACGCCTGCGGACTACGCGTCCCGTGGGCGGCGGATCTCGTGCGACTGGACACGATAGGTTTCCGCGTCGAGTCTCCACCAACTGTCGAACTGGCCCCCGACGCGCGGTCGTTCGCCGCGACGGGCGGCGTCATCGTCGCGACAGCATCGGGCATCGACCGCGATGGCGCGACGGCCTCATTCACGTACCGCACAGACGAATGGGCGCTCCGCGGGACGATCGAGTTCTCACGTGACGAGATGGCTCTCCTGGTCGACTGAGCGCCCGTGCGACTGACGCTGAGTATCACTATCGAAAAGCGCAGTCTGGCGGTCACAGATGACGCGCGTGTGACACATCGCACCCCGCGCGTAAACGTCCTGTGACAGATCGGCGGCCGCGTAACTTTCTGGTGACATTGCACTCTATGGTAGCGGTCACCCCCCGAGTGCCGCTAAGCAGGAAACATGATGCACTCTCCATCCGAACCCGCCCCGCGCGGCGTCGCGCGCCGAAAGCGCTCGATCGCCGCCCTCGTGACGGTTGCAGCCCTCGCTGTCACCGTCCTCTCCCCCAACGCCGCTGTCGCAGCACCCGACCCCGCGATCCCGGTCGTCGACGGGAAGACCCAGCCGTTCTCCGACTACGCGAGCGCGATCCGCGAGCGCGTCTACATCCCGGTCGAGGGCGTCGATCAGGATCTCGACGGTGTCACCGACGTCACCGCCATCGACATCATCCGTCCCGCCGAGACGGCGGCGTCGCTCAAGGTCCCCGCGATCATCGACCCGAGCCCGTACTACACGACGCTCGGCCGGGGCAACGAGTCGCAGCGCCTGCAGGATCTCGACGGAGACGGTGTCACCGATCTCTTCCCGCTCTACTACGACAACTACTTCGTCCCGCGCGGATACGCCGTCATCCACGCGCAGATGAACGGCACAGGCTTCTCGACCGGCTGCCCCCTCCACGGCGGTGCGGGCGACATCCAGAGCATGAAGGTCGTCGTCGACTGGCTCAACGGCCGAGTCCCGGGCCACAACGCCGCGGGCGACCCCGTCCTGGCGACGTGGCACACCGGAAAGTCGGCCATGATCGGCAAGTCCTATGACGGGACGCTCGCCAACGGCGTTGCAGCCACGGGCGTCGAGGGCCTCACGACGATCGTTCCGATCGACGCCATCAGCGACTGGTACCGCTACTCGCGCACGAACGGCATCCGCCACAACACCAATTACCCGGCGAGCCTCTCCAACACCGTCACCAACCCCGAGCGTCGCGCACTCTGCGCGCCCGTGCGGGAGAACCTCAACGCGATCGACGGCGACGAGACGGGCGACTACAACCCGTTCTGGGATGAGCGGAACTACCTGCTCGACGTCGACAACGTGAAGGCCTCCGTCTTTGCGATCCACGGCCTCAACGACGACAACGTGCGGATGAGCCAGTTCGCCGACTACTGGGAGGCCCTGTCCGAGCGTGACATCCCGCGCAAGGTGTGGCTCCCCCGCCTCGGGCACATCGATCCGTTCGAGTTCCGCCGCGACGTGTGGGTCGACACGCTCCACCGCTGGTACGACTACTGGCTGCAGGGCATCGACAACGGCATCATGAACGAGCCGCAGTCGACGGTCGAGTTCGGTCCGTCCGAGTACGTCGACGAGGCGTCATGGCCGGCTCCGGGCACCGAATACGTCGACCTGAGCCTTAGCGGCACGACGTCCGGCACGGCCGGAAGTCTCGGCTTCCGTCCCGTCGAAGGCGCCTCGACGCTGCAGATCGTCGGTGGCTCGAACTCGCCCTCGGAGGCAGCTCTCGCCAACAACCCGGAGGCTCCGCAGGCCAACCGTCTCGTTCTGCTGTCGCAGCCGCTGACACAGGACCTCCGCATCTCGGGCACGCCGATCGTCAAGCTCGACGCGTCGCTGAGCCAGGAGCAGTCGAACCTGTCGGCGCTGCTCGTCGACTACAGCACGGCGTTCCGTACACCGCGTTCGCCCGGTGACGGGGTCCAGAACACGACGAACCGCACCTGCTGGGGCGCGGAGTCGCAGTTCGACAACGCGTGCTACCTCGAAGTCGAGCGTCGCTCGACCGAGTCGTCGTACTGGCGCCTGTCACGTGGTGTGCTCGACTCCTCGAACCGCGAGTCCCTCGCCGACGGCGCGGCCACGAACGTGGTCCCCGGCCAGAAGTACGACTTCGACTGGAAGATGGAGCCGTACGACTACGTCTTCAAGGCGGGATCGCGCATCGGCGTCGTCGTCTCGACGAACCTCTCGGGCTTCGTCGCCGGCTCGCCGAACGCGACGGTCACGCTGGACGCACTGACGTCGGCGATCTCGCTTCCGATCGTGGGCGGCGCTCGCGCGGCCTACGCATCGGGCGGACTCGGCATCCCCGCCGAGACCGTGAAGCCCGAGACGACGCTCGTGTCGCCGACGTCGGCCGGCCCGTTGAAGTCGCTCGACATCCAGGTGGATGCGACCGACAACATCGGTCTCGAACGCGTCGTGGCGAACGTCTACCGCAACGGCACCCTGGTGAAGTCGACGCAGACCGCCGGCAACGGCGCGACCGCTGTCAGCCACACGGCGTCGGTCTCCCTGCCGGACGGCACGTACCAGATCCGCTACAACGCGCAGGACGTCGCGGGCAACATCTCGGTCACGCGTGAGTTCACGGTCACACTCGACGCCACGGCTCCCACCGTGACGATCAAGACCGGAGCGACCGAGACCAAGGGCGCTGACGGGACCTACTCGCTCGTGAGCTTCAAGCTCTACGACGCGCAGAAGATCGACAAGGTGACGCTCAACGGCGTCGTCAAGGACCTCAGCAACAACCAGTGGTCCGACGTCAACTTCGTCAAGCCCGGCACCTTCGGCGGAACCCTCGGCGCGAACACGCTCGTCGTGTACGACGTCGCGGGCAACACCACGACGGTGCAGTTCACCCTGGTGGCGCCTGCCGCCTAGGCACTCCTCATCCCCTCACCCATCGGGGGCCCCGCATCAGCGGGGCCCCCGATCTCGTTGGGCCTGCACGAAACCCCCCACCGCTCAACAAACAGCACGAAACCCCCACCGCTCAGCGAACAGCACGAAGCCCCCCACCGCTCATCGAGTAGCGCGAAGCCCCCCACCGCTCATCGAGTAGCACGAAGCCCCCCACCGCTCATCGAGTAGCGCGAAGCGCGTATCGAGATGCGACGGTCCATCGCAGCCGGATGCTGCCCAGGGACTCCGCTCAGAACTGCACGCGTGGCGGTTCGGAGATCGCAGCGCCGTCGACCACCTCGAAGAACTCGCGCTCGCGGAAGCCCAGATTGCGGGCGAAGAGATTGTTGGGGAAGACCTTGATCTTGGTGTTCAGCTCGCGGACGCCGCCGTTGTAGAACCGGCGCGACGCCTGGATCTTGTCTTCCGTGTCGACGATCGACTGCTGCAGCTGCAGGAAGTTCTGGCTTGCTTGCAGCTGCGGATAGGCCTCCGCCACCGCGAAGAGCGACTTCAGCGCCTGCTGCATGTGTCCCTCGGCGACCCCGGCCTCGGCGGGAGTGGTCGCCGTGAGCGACTCGGCGCGAGCACGAGTGACGTTCTCGAAGACCGCCTTCTCATGCGCCGCATACCCCTTCACCGACTCGATGAGGTTCGGTAGAAGGTCGGCGCGACGCTTCAGCTGCACCGTGATATCGCTCCAGGCCTCGTCGACGCGCACGTTGAGTTGAACGAGCGAGTTGTAAGTCGCCCACAGGTAGATCCCTGCGATGATGACGACCGCCACGACGATGAGGACCGGAATGAGCCATTCCCACATAGCTACATACTCCGTTCGAACGTTCCCCTCATCCTAGCCATGGGCATCGCCGGCACGAGAGTGCGTGCGCACTCTCACAGGCGCTACTCACCGAGGACGCGTTCGAGGTAGGCGTTGGAGAACGTCCGATCAGGGTCGAGGCGGGCACGGAGAGCTGTGAAGTCATCGAACCGCGGGTAGCGCTCGCGGAGGGATTCCGCGTCCTGCGTGTGCAGCTTGCCCCAGTGCGGTCGGCCGCCATGAGCCGACATGATCTGCTCGACCGCGCCGAAGTACCCCGTCGGGTCCTCGCGGAAGTAGCGGTGCACCGCGATGTACCCCGACTCTCGACCGTACGCCGTCGACATCCACAATCCATCCGCGGCAGTGAAGCGCACTTCGATCGGGAAGGAGATGCGCCATCCGCGGTCGGCGATGAGATCCCGCACTTCGCGGAAGGCGGGCGCGACCTCCGCAGCGGGCAGGGCGTACTCCATCTCGCGGAAACGCACGGTGCGACGCTGGGTGAGGACGGTCGCCGACCGGTCGGTGTACTCGCGATCGCCCGTCAGACGTACGGCGAGACGCGAGAAGGGCGGCGTGATGGCGGGGACGGCCATGCCCGCGGCGCAGGCGATGCGATAGACGCCGTTCGCGAGCAGGGTCTCATCGATCCACCTTCCGGCCGGACTGAGCGGCCGCCGCATCGCGCTCCCGGGAAGGCGCGTGTCGGTCTTCGTCAGTGCGACGTCGGTGTGCGGGAACCAGTAGAACTCGAAGTGATCAGCGGCGGCTCGCGCCTCGAGCCCTTCCACCACGTCGGCCAGAGGCTCGGGTCGCTCGACCGCGTGCAGGAGGAACGCCGGCACGCACTGGAGCGTCACTTCGACGATGATGCCGAGGGCGCCGAGCGACACTGCGGCGGCTGGGAGAAGCTCGGAGTTGTTCTCGTCGTCGATGTCGAGGAGGTCACCCGTCGCCGTCACGAGGCGCAGGCCCACGATCTGTGTCGCGATACCGCCGAATCCGGCGCCCGTCCCGTGCGTCCCCGTCGACACGGCTCCCGAGATCGACTGTCGATCGATGTCGCCGAGGTTCGCCATCGCGAGACCGTACGGTGCCAGGAGACGCGGGATCTGGTGCAGGCGCGTGCCCGCGCGCAGAGTCACACGTGCGCGATCGCGGTCGACGTGCACGACGCCGGTGAGGTCCTTCAACTCGAGGAGGACGTCCGGAGCCGCGGCGATGTCGGTGAAGCTATGCCCCGACCCGACCGCCTTGACACGCATGCCGCGTCGTGCGGCGGCGACCACGGCACGCTGAACGGCCGACGTCGTCGGCGGGTACTCGACGCGCTGGGGCCGGATCCGCGTCGTACGCGCCCAGTTCTCCCAGGCGCCGCCGGGCCTCGTCACAGGAACGTCATTCCTTCCCCACGGTAGGTCGGCGCATCGCCGACGCGCTGCCCGTTGTCGACCAGCACGTAGCGATCGACGCGCTCCGCGAGCTCGCCGCTCTTGGCATGCCGGAACCAGACACGATCGCCGATCCCGAGGGTGCGTGCAGCGTCACCCTGCAGCGGGGTCTGCACCTCACCGGCGCCTTCCCTTGCCAGCGTCCGAAGCCCCTGCGGCCAGACGGGCAGGGGCTGACGCGAGGCGAGAGCCGGACCAGATGCAATCCATCCGCCGCCCAGAACCGTCGCGATGTCCCGCACAGGTTTGCGGACCACCTCGAGTGAGAAGGCCGCCGCGGGAGCCGGGGTGAACGCCCGATAGCCGTCGAAGAGATGACCCGCGAGCAGTCCGCTTCCCGCCGTCAGTTCCGTGACCGCCTGATCGGATGCCGTGAGCTCGAGCGAACCTGTCCCGCCCCCGTTCACGAACTCGAGCATCGCGACATCGCGGAGCGCCGCGACGATCGCCGCGCGCCTCTCGAGAAGCTCGGAGCCTGACCGCCGCTGCATCCATCGCACGACGGCGTCGCCGGATCCCGTCGCGTCCCCCTGCCCGGCGATCTGGGCTTCGTACATCATGAGACCCACGAGGTCGAAGCCGGGGCGCCCGACGACGGCGCGAGCCAGATCGACCACGTCGGAAGGCTCGTGCACGGGCGAGCGACGGACGCCGATGTGGCCGAGACCGGGAGCACGCCACGATGCATCCGCATCGATGGCCACACGGATGCGCGGCCGGCTCGGTGCCGGAATGACAGTGTCGATGACATCGAGCTGCCTGACGTCGTCGATCATGAGGGTGATGCGCTCCGCGGCCCGCTCGTCGGCGGCCAGCTGCGCGATCGCCGCGCGATCCACGGTCGGGTAGCCGAGGACGATGTCATCGTGATCCCGCGCGAGCCAGAGCGCCTCGGGAAGCGTGAAGGCGAGGATGCCCCTGTAGCCGGGCAACGCCAGAACCGCATCGAGCACCTCTCGCACACGGACCGACTTGCTCGCGACGCGGATGGGAACTCCCGCGGCACGCACCACCATGTCCAGCGCATTGTGCCGCAGCGCGGGAACGTCGATCGCGGCGACGGGACCGGACGCGCCGTGCACGGCGTTCGTCATCGAACCCCAGTAGTCGCGGGGCCGGCTCCAGGTCTGAGCTGTCGGCGCACTCCCGAGCAACCGGAGGCTCATGAGGACCTGTCCATGGGAGCGTGCATGCGCACCAGCCTATGTGGCGCGCTGTCGCCGGCACCCGTTGCGCCGACGCGCGTCGTGCGGTTCCATGAACGCATGGCCGGAGAAGTCCACTACACCGCTGCCGGTACCACGCGGCCCGCGTGCGGCGTTGCCGTCGCCGGGGCCTCTACGACGGCGACGATCGGACTCGTGACGTGCGAGGCCTGTCGTCGTACGACGTCGACGCTCAACGTCCCGACACCTCACGGGCGCACGAACAAGTAGCGGGAGATCGCGCCGCCGACGTCGCGCATCGCGGCGAGGATCGCGTCTCGCGGAGCGTCCGTGCCGTCCCACTCGGCCAACACGGCGTACGCGACCGCCCCGATCTGCGTTTCGACGACTCCGACATCGGCACGGACGGTCCGATCGGTGCCGGTCTTGTTCCACAGACGCGCTCCCCGATCCGGCTCCGTGTGCGCGAGAGGATCGAGGCCGAACGCTCCCGCCACCATCGAGAGGTCCGTGCCGAGACGAAGCCAACCCCTCACGAGGCTGCTTGCGTCGGGACCGATGGCCTCCCCGCGGTGGATCGACGCCGCCAATCCGGCAAGTTCATGTGCGGAGCCCTGGGACAGCCTGGCAGGATCCTGGCGAGTCCGCTCGTCCCGGACACGATCGCACAGCATCGTGTCCCGCAGGCCCAGCGACGCCGCGACCTCCGCGACGGCGGCGAGGCCGACGGCGTCGATCAGGACATTCGTGGCGAGGTTGTCACTGACGGCGCCGACGAGCCGACAGGCATCGGCGACGGTGAGCGTCGGAGCATCGAGGTACTGCCAGAGGCCCGAGTCGGCGACCCGCTCATCGCCGCGCCTCAGTCGCGTGTGCGGCGCCAACGTGCCCTCGTCGAAGCGCTGCGCGACCGCGAGGAGCAGGAGCACCTTTCCGATACTCGCCGTCGAGAGCACGCGCTGCGCGTTCATACTGCCGAGCGACTCACCGGAGGCCGCGTCGATGACCTCGGCCGACCACCTCAAACCGCACGAAGCATCGTCGAGGAGAGTGTCTTCCAGCACGTACCCCCGGTCAGACTCGAACTGACACTGGAGCGAGTTTAAGTCGCCTGCCTCTGCCATTGGGCTACGGGGGCGCGTCCGCGTGATCGGGACGCGTTCCCACGCTACCGGTCAGCGCGAGGCGGACGCCTTCTCGGCCTCGACGGTCTCCTTTTCGTCGGCGCGCTTGCCGGCGTCGCGCGGCTCCGCCGGCGGAGTCACGGCCGGCTGAGGCGGACGCGGGCGCGCCGCGAACTCTTCGAAGACGTACCGCGGGTTCTGGACGGTCTCGAGGTTGACGAGATCGCGGCCGAGCCAGAAGTTGTTCCACCAGCCGCCGACGACGCGGAACTTGCGCTCCCATGAAGGCATGGCCAGTCCGTGGTATCCGCGGTGAGCGAGCCACGCGAGGGGTCCCTTGATGGCGAGCTTGCCGGACTGGAAGACACCCACTCCGATGCCGAGTCCTGCGACCGCGCCGAGGTTCTTGTGGTTGTACTCGCGCGGAAGCTCTCCGCGCAGGACCGCGACGAGGTTCTTGGCGAGCAGCTTCGCCTGACGGACGGCATGCTGCGCGTTGGGCACGCAGTAGCCCCCGACGCCGCCTCCGGAGAGATCGGGGACGGCAGAGACGTCACCGGCCGCCCACGCGCCCTCGACGAACTCCTCTTCCGTGCCGACGCGCAGGTCGGCGCGCGTGCGGATGCGTCCACGCTCTTCGACCGGAAGGTCTCCGCCGCGCACGACCGTGGGGTTGGCCATGACGCCTGCTGTCCAGATGATCAGATCGGACGGGATCGTCTCGCCTGTCGAGAGCTCGATGTTGCCGTCGATGGCGCCCGTCACCTGCGTGTCGAGGTGCACGAACGCGCCTCGCTTGGCGAGGTTGGAGAGCACCCATTCGCTGGTCTTGAGCGACACTTCGGGCATGATGCGCCCCATGGCCTCGACCAGGTGGAAGTGGGTGTCTTCGAACGTCACCTGCGGATAGCTCTTGATGAGCGAGGATGCCAGCGATCGCAGTTCGGCGAAGACCTCGATGCCGGCGAACCCGCCACCCACCACGACGACGGTCAGAAGTCGATCGCGCTCGGGTCCGGGGGGCAGCACGGATGCCTTGTCGAAGTTGGACATCAAGCGGTCGCGGATGGCGACGGCCTCTTCGATGGTCTTGAGGCCGATCGCGTTGTCGGCGATGCCCGGGATCGGGAACGTGCGCGAGACGGCGCCGGCCGTGACGACGATCTGGTCGTACTCGAACTCGTAGGGCTCGCCGGCGATCGGCGTGATCGTCGCGACCTTGCCTGCGTGGTTGATACCCGTCACCTTGGCCGCGACGACGGTCGTCTTGTGCAGGTGTCGACGGAGGGCGACCACGGAGTGGCGCGCTTCGATCGACCCCGCAGCGACCTCCGGCAGGAAGGGCTGGTAGGTCATGTAGGGCAGCGGATCGACGATCGTCACTTCTGCCTCGCCCTTGCGGAGAAGCTTCTCGAGCTTCCAGGCGGTGTAGAAGCCTGCGTATCCGCCACCGACGATGAGGATCTTGGGCACGGTGTTGGTCACGGCGGGGAGTTCTCCTGTGTCAGCGGCTCGGCGCGCGGGACGCCGATCGGATGCGTCGGACAGCTGCAGTGACGCCGAGCGCCCCCAGTATAGCGGTGCCCGTCACCAGGAGGAGCGGAAGCGACCCGTACATGAGGGTCTCCTGCGTGGGCAGCAGCGGACTGGCGGCGCGCGGTGGCGTCTCGGCCTGGGGCAGCGGGGCGATCTCGACGGGGTTCGTCGTCTGTTCGGGAGCGGGAGCCGCGTCGGCGCGCCGGTAGAGGCGTATCCACTCCGTGAGGCTCCCCATCGGGTTCTGCGAGACGAGGGGCACGTCTGCCGCGACGGCGCGCGCGGCATCCACGAGGCCGTATCCGTAGATGGGGTCACGCTCCTGCATCGAACCGGCAGGACGCGCTGTCTGGACGATGCGATTGATGACGTTGTTCGCATCGAGGTCCGGATGCGCCGCCCGTACGAGAGCCGCGATCCCCGCGACGATCGGTGCCGCGCCGCTCGTGCCGTCCCACTGGACGAGCCGTCCGTCTGCCGAGACGCCGAGGAGGTCCTCGCTCGGCGCGGAGACGCCGATCGTGATGCCCTGCGTCGATGCGTTGACGCTCGCGCGGCCCTGCGGATCCACGCCACCGACGGTCAGGACGCCCGGGATGGTGGCGGGAGCCCCCACCTTCGTGGTTCCGCTGGCCCTGTTCCCCGCCGCGACGACGACGACGACATCGTTGTCGAACGCGTACTGGAAGGCTTCGTCCCAGCTCTCGTCCCAGTCGGGGATGTTGGTCGTCAGGGAGAGGTTGATGACATCGGCGCCGTGATCCACGGCCCAGTGCATCGCCTCGGCGATCTGCTCGACGAACGAGACGGATGCCGCGGAGCCGAACCCGACGGAGATGGAGAGCAGCTCCGCTTCGGGCGCGACGCCGATCATTCCCGTCTCGGGCCCGGTGCCGCGCGCCGCGGCGAGGGATCCGACCCAGCTGCCGTGGTTGGCATCCACGGCGCCCACCGGCATCCGTCCATCGGACGCGCCCGTTCCCGAGACGTCGATGCCGTCGACGACGGCGCCATCGAACTCTGCCGGGCCGCGGCCGATGCCCGTGTCGATGATCGCGATGCGCACTCCCGCGCCGCGCGTCGTCGCCCACGCATCGCGGATGCCGTAGTCGTCGAGCCAGTACTGCGCCGCGCGCACGGCGTCGGGCTGCGGCGACGCCGTCGCCTGTGGCACGGTCGCGAGAGACGCCGCCGATGCCGCGGGCGCTGTAGCGAGAGCGAGGAGGACGGCAGCCGCCGTCGAGACGAGGGCGCGTCTCATCCGCCACCGCCGGGGTGAGCGCAGACGCAGCGGTCGGGACTCCAGGTCGACATGGCCAGCGCGCGGTCGCCGATGGGGTTCACACCGGGGCCGGCGGCGAGCGTGTGGGCGAGGACGGCGTGGAGGCACTTGACGCGCGTCGGCATCCCTCCCGCGGAGATGCCGTCGATCTCCTCGACGTCGCCGAACGCCGACCGATCGGCGAGGTAGGCCTCGTGGGCGCGCGCATACGCCGCGCGGAGGTCGTCGTCGGCGGCGAGCTCGGCGTTGAGGTCGCGCATGACCTGCCCGGCTTCGAGCGCCGACATCGCCGCGGTCGCTCCGGGGTGGGTGAGGTAGTAGAAGGTCGGGAACGGTGTTCCGTCAGGCAGCCGCGGCGCCGTTGCCGCCACCGTCGGATTGCCGCAGACGCAGCGCGCCGCGATTCCGACGACTCCCCTCGCGGGCCGTCCGAGCTGCTCGCGCATGACGGCGAGATCGGCGTCGCTCACGGGCGCGTAGGGAGGTGTCGGCACGCACTCCAGGCTACCCGGGAGTACAGGGACGATGCTGGACGCGGGCCGGCCCCGTCACGGCGCAGGCGAGCCGCTGGGGGTGGGATCGGGCACGCCGATCGTGGGGGCCGTGACGGTTTCGGACAGGCCAGCCTCCGTGAGCGAGCGCACGAACTGCGCCATCCAGTCGGTGCGCGTCTGTGCCACCTCATCGCTCACGGCGTCCTGCTCCTGCGGGATCTGCTCGGGCGGGAGATCGTTGTCGACGAGGTAGACCACTTCGCCGGGATTGACGTAGTACAGCCGCTCACGGGCCTGCGTCGTGATGTAGGCGGGGTCCTTCCACCGCTCGCGCTGGGCCTCGAGCAGCTCGACCTCTTCACGGCCGAGCTGCACGGAACGCTCCAGAGCGGCGACCTGCTGCCGCTGCGCGAGGTAGGTGCCCACCGTCGGAACCAGCACGAAGGCGGCCAGGACAACCAGGCCCAGCATGATGACCATGAAGCCCGAGAGGCGGATGCCGCCCAGCCACTCCCGCACGTCGAGCGCGGGGCGCTCCCGCGGGGGACGGCGGGAACGCGAAGGGGGAGCCGTCGTCTTTGCCACGGCTCCCCCTTCGTTTCGTTCTTTCTAGCCCTTGTAGCGCGGGAACGCTCCGCGACCCGCGAAGACAGCGGCGTCGCCGAGCTCCTCCTCGATGCGCAGAAGCTGATTGTATTTCGCGACGCGCTCGCTGCGGGCGGGCGCGCCGGTCTTGATCTGACCCGCGTTCACCGCGACCGCGAGGTCGGCGATCGTGGTGTCCTCGGTTTCGCCGGAGCGGTGCGAGAGCATCGAGCGGTAGCCGTTCTGCGTGGCCAGGGCGATCGCGTCGAGCGTCTCGGACAGCGTGCCGATCTGGTTGACCTTGACGAGCAGCGCGTTGGCGACCCCCAGGTCGATGCCGCGCTGCAGGCGCTCGGGATTCGTGACGAACAGATCGTCGCCGACGAGCTGCACCTTGGTGCCGATCGCGTCGGTCAGCGACTTCCATGCGTCCCAGTCGTCTTCCGCGAGTGCGTCCTCGATCGTGACGATCGGGTAGTTGGCGACGAGGTCGGCGAAGTACTCCGTCAGCTTGTCGGCCGACCACGCGTTGCCTTCGACCGTATAGACGCCGTCCGCGAAGAACTCCGTGGCCGCCACGTCGAGTCCGACCGCGATCTGCTCGCCGGGCGTGAAGCCCGCCTTCTCGATCGCCTTCATGAGGAAGTCGAGGCCCTCGCGGTTGCTCGGCAGGTCGGGGGCGAAGCCACCCTCGTCACCGAGCGCCGTGTTGAAGCCCGCAGCCTTGAGTTCGCCCTTGAGCACGTGGTAGATCTCCGTGCCCCAGCGCAGCGACTCGGCGTAGGTGTCGGCGCCGATCGGCGCGAGGAAGTACTCCTGGAAGTCGATCCCGTTGTCGGCGTGCTCGCCGCCGTTGATGACGTTGAACAGCGGTACGGGCAGGACGTGGGCGTTGGGACCGCCGAGGTAGCGGAACAACGGCAGGTCGGCGGAGTCGGCCGCGGCCTTCGCGACCGCGAGCGAAACGCCCAGGATCGCGTTCGCACCCGTGCGCGACTTGTTCTCGGTGCCGTCGGTCTCGATCAGGATCTCGTCGATGATGCGCTGTTCGCTCGCGTCGACGCCTTCGATGGCGGGGCCCAGCTCGTCGATGACGGCGCCGACGGCCTTCAGGACGCCTTTGCCGCTGTAACGGCTCTTGTCGCCGTCGCGCAGTTCGTACGCCTCGAAGGCGCCCGTCGATGCGCCCGAAGGGACGGCCGCGCGCTGGACGATGCCGTCATCCAGCAGCACCTCCACTTCGACGGTCGGGTTGCCGCGCGAGTCGAGGATCTCGCGTGCGCCTACAGCCTCGATCAATGCCACTGGGACTCCTTAGTTCGTGGAGGTGGATCTGGGGAGCGTCGTCGGTCCGTGTCGAGTCTAGTGATGCGGATGCCGCCGCCACAGGCGCACCATCCGCAGCGATGGCCTACGGCGACGACTCAGACGACCAGCGCGATGGCGACGCCGTCCCATCCCTTCGCGTCGAGGGTCTGGAGGGCGGTCGCCTCGAATCGCGGGTCTCGGCCGAGGAGTTCGAGCCCGCGCTGGGACCCGATCACATCGGTGCGTTCGGTGGCGGGATTGGCGACCTCTCCCCCGCGGCCGATGTTGTCGACGACGACGACGGTTCCCGGACGCCCGAGCCGCGCCGCCCAGTCGAGGTAGATCGTGTTGGACTCCTTGTCGGCGTCGATGAACACGAGGTCGAAGGGGGGCTGTCCCTCGAGGGTGGGCAGGACCTCCGCGGCACGACCCAGGCGGATCTCGACACGGTCGCCGACACCCGCCCTGTCGAGATTGGCACGGGCGACCTCGGCGTTGCGGGGCTCGGCTTCGATGGTGACGACGAGGCCGTCCGCGGGAAGAGCACGCGCCATCCAGATCGTGGAGTACGCCCCGAGCGTGCCGATCTCGAGGACGCGGCGGGCACCCGACATGCGCGCGAGGAGATGGAGGAGCTTGCCGTTGACGGGGGCGACCTCGATCGCGGGGAGCCCCGCTGCGTTCTGGTCGGCGACCGCCTCGGCGAGCGCCTCGTCGCGACCGACGAGAGTGGACGTCAGGTACGCGTCGACGCGTCGCCACGCGTCGGGGGTGGGGTCTGTCATGAGGCCAGCCAACAAGCCCGCTCAGCCGGCGTCAAGCGCGAAGCCGACGGCGCGGGCGGTGTCACGTGTCGTGCTCGATGGGTGCGTCGTCTTCGCGGTGGTCGTCGCCGTCGCCCTCGGGGACGTCGTCGGGCTCGGGGCGCCTGCGGAGGAACACGGCGCTCGCGACGAGACCTCCCCATACGATCAGGATCGACAGGACGAGGAACGTGATGGCGATCGGGGTCACGACCGAACTCCCCTCTGCGACGTCTCCGCTCGGTCTTTCGAAAGCGGCGGGTACGGGGGCCACGGCGTGAAGTCGTCGGGCGACCGGCGCCACGGCATGACAGAGATCAGGACCGCCCCGACGACGAGGAGCGCGACGGTGCCCCAGCCGAACACGCCGAGGTACCACACCGGGAGACCGCCGTAGCCCTCGACGATGAGGGAGACGATCTTCGAGATGAGCATGTATCCGAGGACGACGGGTCCGAGGACGCCGATGAGGACCACCCAGATGCCCCCCACCCGGAAGGTCGAGAGGGTGTTGAGGTGGTACCGCAGCTCGGGTCCCTTGCGTGCGACCCAGACGACGAGCACCGTCGTGAGGACCGCCGAGGCGACGATTCCGACGTTGTTGGCCCACTGGTCGACGACGTCGAGAGCGAGAAGTCCGGTCGTCGTCGAGAAGATCAGGACGGAGAGGACGGCCGAGACACCCCCGACGCCGATCGCCGCAGCGCGCCGGGTGATCCCGAACTTCTCCTGGACGGCGGCCGAGACCACCTGCAGGACCGACACGAGCGACGTGAAGCCCGCCAGGGCGAGGGAGCCGAAGAAGAGGCATCCGAAGATCGGTCCTCCTGGCATCTGCGAGACGATCGCCGGGAAGGTCATGAACGACAGCCCGACGCCCGTGAGACCCTCCAGCTCACCCACGGCGACGCCCTGCTGGAAGGCGAAGAAGCCGAGAGTCGCGAAGACGCCGATGCCCGCCAGGATCTCGAACGACGAGTTGGAGAACGCCACGACGAGCCCGGGCGTCGTGAGGTTCGAGCGGCGGCGTCGGTACGACGCGTACGTGATCATGATGCCGAACGCGATCGACAGCGAGAAGAAGATCTGCCCGTACGCCGCGATCCAGACGTTGGGATCGGCCAAAGCCGACCACTCGGGAGTGAAGAGCGCATTGAGCCCTTCCCCTGCACCGTCGAGGAAGAGGGCACGGACGACCAGGACCACGAACGCGACGAGGAGCACGGGCAGCGCGATGACGTTCGTGCGCTGCAGTCCCTTCGCGACGCCCGCCGCGAGCACGACGATGGCGAGGACCCATACGAGTGCGAGCGGGATGAGCACTCCGGGCACGAAGTCGAGGGAGAACCCGGGTTCTCCCACCTGCAGGTAGTCGCCCGTGAAGAACGCGGCGGGGTCGTCGCCCCATCGCAGGTCGAAGGAGAAGACGAAGAAGCTCAGCGCCCACGCGATGACGACCGTGTAGTAGAGCCCGATGACGAAGGCGATCATCACCTGGAACCACCCGAGCGATTCCATCCAGCGACCCACGCGGCCGCCGAGGCGACGGAAGGCGGTGGGAGCCGCGCCGCGGAAGCGGTGGCCGATCGCGTAGTCGAGGAACAGGATCGGGATCCCGGCCGTCAGCAGCGCGACGAGATACGGGATCAGGAAGGCGCCGCCGCCGTTCTCGTACGCGACGCCGGGGAATCTCCAGATGTTGCCGAGACCCACGGCCGAACCGATCGCCGAGAGGATGAACCCGATCTGCCCGGTCCATTCCTCTCGCGGCGCGGCGTGTGGTTTCACAGCGGGAGCACGGTCAGTCCGGGCCATGCAGTCCTCCTCGTCAAGGTGCGCGACGATCGTCCGCGATTCCCCGGAACGCTACCAGTCGCCCGCGACGGGCGCGTCCTGGAACACGGTCCTGTTCACGCACCGACCTTCGCCGACCTCGCGCTCGGGGGATCGATGACAGGCGGGGGGTCGGTGACAGACAGGGCGTCGATCACGGCGGGAAGGAGCGCGTCCGCCGTCCGCCGATAGCCCAGGGCGCTCGGATGGAAGCGATCGAGACTGAACATCTCGTCGGGCTGGGAGACGAAGAAGGGTCCGACGGCGCGCCGCAGCGAGACTGCTCGTGCGCCCGTCTCGCGCGCCGTGGCGGCTTGCGCGGCAGCGAGCTGACGGGAGAGCCGTGAGCCGAGCGCTCGCAGCGGCTGGGGGACGGGACGAAGAGCGCCGAGATCGGGGCATGTCCCCACGACGACCTCGGTCCCCCGCTCCCGGAGCCGTTCGATCGCGCGACGCAGGTGCCCGATCGAGGTGGCGACGGGGATGCGGTGGGTGACGTCGTTGCCCCCGACGATGATGACCGCGACGTCGTGGCGGGCGTCGTCGGGGATCGCGTCGAGCTGGGCCGCGAGCGCCGAGGACTCCGATCCGACGACGGCGGCTGTCGTCAGACGCACGGGCCGGCCGACGGCGCGGGCGACGCCTTTCGCGAGTCTCGCGCCCAGGGTGTCCTTGCGCCGCTCGGCGCCGAGGCCCGCCGCGATCGAATCGCCCAGCAGGAGCAGCGAGACGGGGTGCCCGCCGAGCTGCTTTCGCCACACGCGGTCGGCGTCCACGGCGATCTCGCCGAGCGGTTTGCCGATCCGCCGCCGCGCGATCGCCGCTTGCCGGACGAGCACGGCGCGGGATGCCACGACGCCCGCCGCCGCGATGAGCGCGGTGCTGGCGAAGACGACGGTCGCCCGGCCGGTCGGACTCATGCGTTCAGCCGAGCACGGCGAGGTTAACGAAGGCTGACGCGTGGATGCCGCTACCGCGCTCAGCCGAGGGGCTTGATCTCGATGCTTTCCCGCGTGGCTCCGGTGGACACCGTCGCGAACGACGTGTAGCCGTCGGATGCCGCGCGCTCGAGGAGCGCCTTGAGGTTCTTCGTCCGCAGTTCGAGCCGCACGCGAGACCCTTCGCCAACCAGCGCGGCCTTGAGCGCGAGGAGGTCGCCCGTCGGCATGTCCCGGTCGTGGACCAGCACGACGGCGGGCTGAGCGGCATCCGCGGCATCGTCGACGAGATCGACGATGCGTTCGAATCCGATCGAGAATCCGACGGCGGGCACGTCCTGGCCGAGGAATCGGCCGATCATCCCGTCGTAGCGACCGCCGCCGCCCAGCGAGTAGTCGACGGAGGGGTGTGCGAGCTCCATGATCGTGCCCGTGTAGTAGCCCATGCCGCGGACGAGGAAAGGATCGAAGACGAGGGGGATGTCGACGTCGGAGCCGCGCGCGGCGGCGACCGCCGTCCCGATGCCGACGAGATGCTCCACGATGTCGTCCGCGACACCCTCGGGGAGGGCCTTGCGGATCTGCTTCTCTCCGTAGGGAAGGTACTCGAGCGTCTGCGGCCGCGTGAGGAACGCGTGGAACGCCGCCACCGCTGCCTCGTCGGCACCGCGCGACGTCAGTTCGGCGACGACGCCGTCAGGACCGACCTTGTCGAGCTTGTCGATCGTGATGAGGACGCCCGGACGCTCATCGGGTGCGAAACCGAAGGCTTCCAGCATGGCGTCCAGAATGCGCCGGTCGTTGATCCGGATGGTTCCGCCCGCGAGCCCGAGGGCGTCGAGCGTGTCGATCGTCGCGACAGCGAGCTCGGCTTCGGCTCGCGACGACGGGTCGCCGATGATGTCGATGTCGCACTGCACGAACTGGCGGTAGCGCCCCTTCTGCGGGCGCTCGGCGCGCCACACCGGCGCGATCTGGATCGACCGGAACACCGTCGGCAGCTGTCCCCTGTTCGAGGCGTAGAACCGGGCGAGCGGGACCGTCAGGTCGTACCGGAGCCCGAGATCCGTCAGGCTCGCGGGATCGTCCGCCGCGGCGCGGATCGCGTCGGCGTCGAGGCCGCGCTTGAGGATGTTGTAGGCGAGCTTCTCGTTGTCGCCGCCCATGCCGGAGTGCAGGCGCGCGTACTCCTCGACGACGGGAGTCTCGATCTCGTCGAAGCCGTGGGAACGGTAGCGCTCCCGGATGACGGCGAGCACGCGCTCGCGACGAGCCTTGTCTGCGGGAAGGAAGTCGCGCATGCCGCGCGGCGGATTGACGGAAGCCACGCCTCTATCCTTCCGCACCGCCGACCGCGCCTGCGGCACCCTTCCCGGAGCCCGCCGTCTTCTCGACCGAGCGGACGTCGGCCTGGAGGGCGCGGAGGCGCTCTCGGAGGGCCCGTTCGGCATCCCAGCCGCGCTCGCGCGCGGTTTCGACGAGCGCGAGCAGGGCCTCCCCGAGCTCTACCTCGCTGTCGAGCGCGTCGCGCGGGGGTGGCACCGATACCGCGGTCGAGTCGATGCGCGACACTCTGCCGAGCAGCTTCTGGGCCAATGCGAGCGACGGCATGCGCTGACTCACACCGTCCAGCACGCTGCGGCGATCGCGCTTCTCCGCCGCTTTCGCGGCGTTCCAGTGCACGAGCACCTCTTCCGGCGTCGTCGCGACGGCATCCGCGAACACGTGCGGATGCCGCCGGACCATCTTGTCGGTGAGACCTCGCGCGACATCGTCGATGTCGAAGGGATCGTCGGCGTCGCGTGAAGCGATCTCGGCGTGGAACAGCACCTGCCACAGGAGGTCGCCGAGCTCTTCGCGAAGGTCTGCCCTGTCGCCGTCCTCGACGGCGTCGATGAGCTCGGCGCTCTCCTCCACGAGATACGGCACGAGCGCGGCATGATCGATCTGCTGCGACCATACGCATCGATCGCGGACGGCACGCATCGTCTCGGCTGCCGCGCGCAGCGGATCGTCCGGGTGCGCGTCGCGCGGATCGAGGCTCATGTGATCCTGGGCTCTTCGGGCGTCTCGTGGACCGGGTCGTGCTCGGCCGCGACGGCCCCGTGGCGCCGATAGCTGCGAGCGCGCTGCGCAACGAAGAGGGCCGCGAGGATGAGCGAGATCGCCGAGCCCGCGAGGACACCGAGAGTCGCTTCATCACGGACGAGCGGCTGACCGGCGAACGCCAGCTCCGACAGGAGCAGCGACACGGTGAATCCGATGCCGCCGAGACTGCCAGCCGCGAGCAGATCCATGAGCGACAGGTGCGGCGTCGCGCCCTTGTTGCCCACGCGCAGGGAGATCCACCCGAAGACCCCGATGCCGATGATCTTGCCGACGGGAAGCGCCACGAGCACGCCCCAGAACGCGGGCGAGAGCTCGGCCGGCGACACCTGCGGGATCACGACGAGCGCCGCTGAGAAGGCGAACAGGGGAAGCACGACGGCGTTGACCCACGGCTCCATCGCGTGCCGCGTCCGCAACGCCGGCTGCTGCGCCATCGCCAGACCCAGCGCGACACCCGCGATCGTCGCGTGGACGCCCGAGAGGTAGACGAGCACCCACGTCACGATGCCGATGACGACCAGGAGCACGAAGACGGCGACGCGCCCGCGTCCGCCCGTCATGCGGCTCAGGATGCCGAAGGCGACGACGGCGACGGCAGCGAACGCGAGGAGCGCGACGTTGACTCCGTCGGTGAAGAGCACCGCGATGAAGATGATCCCGACGATGTCATCGAGGATCGCGAGGGCGAGGAGGAAGATCCGGATGCCGCTGGGCAGGCCCTTGCCGAAGACCGCGAGCACTCCCAGCGCGAAGGCGATGTCCGTGGCCGTGGGAATGGGCCAGCCCGACGCCGCATCCGATCCTCCCGCGAAGAGGAGGAAGACGGCGATGGGGACGATGACCCCACCTGCCGCGGCGATGGCCGGCTGCAACGCCTTCCGGGCCGAGTTGAGCTCGCCGCTCGTGAGCTCGAACTGGAGCTCGACCGCGACGACGAAGAAGAACACCGCGAGAAGGCCGTCCTGGATCCAGTGCCCGATCGACATCTCGAAGACGCCCGGGATGCCGAGATACGTCTCTTTCAGTGCGACGACCGCGGGACCGGCGGGCGAATTCGCGAGGATGAGAGCGAGGATCGCCGCCGTCAAGAGGATGATGGCGGGGAAGCGTGCGGAGCGCAGCAAAGACATAGGCGTCCTTTCGGAGGGGATTCTGGGTGCGTCAGATGACCTGCCGACCAGACTTCCCGGCTCTCCGCCCTCCAGCTTACCGGGCCATCCTGATGTCACACGTGACGTCGGGGAAACACAGCGCCGATAGCGTGGAGGGATGCGTGAACCCACCCCCACCGAGGCGATCGATCTCGTCGGACGCTACGAAGCCGAGCAGTCCATCCCCGAGCAGATGCGAGCCGACGTCCGGCTCCTCGGGGCCCTGCTCGGACGAGTCCTGCGCGAGAGCGGGTCGCCGGGGCTGTACGACGATGTCGAGCGCCTCCGCGTCGCGACCATTCAGGCGTACACCGACGAGTCGGACGAGGCCTTCGCCCGCGCCGCGGCCATCGCCGATGGCTTCTCCGTCGCTCGCGCCGACGAGGTGGCCCGCGCCTTCACGGCGTACTTCCACCTCGTGAACCTGTGCGAAGAGCACCAGCGCGTGCGGATCCTCCGCGAGCGCGACGGGCGGCCCGACAAGGAGCGCGCCGGCGACTCGGTCGCGGCCGCGTTCTTCCGCCTCGCAGAAGAGGTCGGCGACGACACGGCGCTCGCCCGACTGCAGTCGTTGCGCTTCCACCCCGTCTTCACGGCGCACCCGACCGAAGCCCGTCGCCGGGCGGTCTCGGCGAGCATCCGAAGACTCGCGACACTTCTCGAGGAGCGCGACACGGCCCGGCGCAACGGCGCCGACGAGCGACGCGCCGAGAGACGCATGCTCGAGGAGATCGACACGCTGTGGCGCACCGCTCCCCTGCGACCCGAGAAGCCGTCTCCTACAGACGAGGTGCGCGCCGTCATGGCCGTCTTCGACGAGACGCTCTACACCGCCGTCCCTCACGTCTACCGGCGCGTCGACGACGCCCTTCAGGGCCCCGCCGCGGGCAGCCGGGCGCCCATCGTGAAGCCCTTCGTCCGCGTCGGGTCCTGGGTGGGCGGCGACCGCGACGGAAATCCCTTCGTGACGGCATCCGTGACGCGGAAGGCTGCCGCGATCGCGAGCGAGCACGTGCTCCTGGGACTCGAGCGGACGGCGCTGCGGATCGGGCGGACCTTGACCCTGGATGCCGCGACGACGCCGCCGAGCGCGGCGCTCGAGTCTCTGTGGCAGCGGCTCCGGGCCGCCGACGAGGACGAGGCCGTCGAGATCGCGAAGCGGTCCCCCGCAGAGCCGCACCGGCGCATCCTGCTCCTCGTCGCCCGCAAGATCGCCGCGACGCGGACGCGCAACGCCGATCTTGCCTACCGCGAGCCCGAGCAGCTCCTCGCGGATCTGCGCGTCGTGCAGGAGTCGCTCGTCGCCGCGCGGGCGCCGCGCCAGGCGTTCGGGCACCTGCAGCAGCTGATCTGGCAGGTCGAGACGTTCGGGTTCCACCTGACCGAGCTCGAGGTGAGGCAGCACTCGGCTGTGCATGCCAAGGTGCTCGCCGAGCTCGACGCGGGGGGCGAACGTTCCGAGCTGACGGACGAAGTGCTCGACGTCTTCCGCTCGATCGCGTTCCTGCAGGAACGGTACGGTTCGCGGGCCGCGGGCCGCTACATCGTGTCGTTCACGCAATCGGCGCAGGACCTCGCCAATGTGCACCGCTTGGCCCGCTACGCGATGGGCCCGGGCGAATCCGCCCCCGTGCTCGACGTCATCCCGCTGTTCGAGACCTTCGCCGATCTGCAGGCTGCCCCGGGGATCCTCGCCGAGATCGTCGAGCATCCCGAGTTCGCGGCGCGGCTGGAGGCCACGGGCAGACGTCTCGAGGTCATGCTCGGCTACTCGGACTCCTCGAAGGACGTCGGACCCGTCGCCGCCAATCTCGCCCTGTACGAGGCGCAGGCGACGATCGGCGCGTGGGCTGCCGAGAACGCCATCGAGCTGACGCTCTTCCACGGTCGCGGTGGAGCTCTCGGCCGCGGTGGCGGTCCGGCGAACTCCGCGATCCTCGCGCAGCCCCCGCACTCCGTCGACGGGCGCTTCAAGCTGACAGAGCAGGGCGAGGTCATCTTCGCGCGATACGGAGACCCCGCCATCGCGATGCGGCACATCGACCAGGTGGCAGCGGCCGTGCTCCTGGCATCCGCTCCGTCCAACGAACAGCACAACCGCGAGACCGCCGAGCGCTACGCCGACATCGCCGCGACGATGGACACCGCGTCGCGCGAGCGGTTCTTCTCGCTCGTGAAGGCTCCGGGCTTCGCGCCGTGGTTCGCCCAGGTGACGCCGATGGAGGAACTCGGTCTCCTCGCGCTCGGATCGCGCCCCGCGCGCCGCGGACTCTCCGTGGAGTCGCTCGCCGACCTCCGGGCGATCCCGTGGGTGTTCGCGTGGACGCAGGCCCGCATCAACCTCGCGGGCTGGTTCGGCCTCGGCACGGCGCTCGAGGCCGTCGGCGATGCGGATCGCCTCATCGACGCCTACGAGCAGTGGCCGCTCTTCCACACGATGATCGACAACGTCGCGATGAGCCTCGCGAAGGCCGACGACCGCATCGCGCGGCACTACCTCGCCCTCGGGGACCGCGACGATCTGGCCGCGCTCGTGACCGACGAGATGGCGCTGACACGCGTCTGGGTCGTGCGCCTCACGGGCGGTTCGGAGCTGCTCGGCAACAAGCCCGTCCTCCAGCGCGCCGTCAAGATGCGGAGCCCGTACGTCGACGCGCTCTCGCTCCTGCAGCTGCGGGCCCTCCGGGCGCTCAGAACGGGAGCGGCGGATGCCGATCAGCAGCGCCTGCTCCTGCTGTCGGTGTCGGGCGTCGCTGCCGGACTCCAGAACACGGGGTGACTCCGCCGGCGCTTCATCGCGCGAGGGCGCCGCGCCGCGTCAGTCGACGCGGCGGTCGTCCGCGTGCCGTGCGAGGCTCCGTCCGTAGCGCTCGGTGAGCTGCACCATGAGGTCGGGCGTCTCGCGGTCGAGCCCGAAGACGTAGCCGGGGAAGTCCAGCTCCCGCTGCGCTTCCCAGATCTCTTCGTGGCGGTCGGGCGAGAGCACGTGGAGGGGATCGCCGACGGCGATCCACCCGATGGGGACGACGGTCTCGGCGGGCAGGGTCGTGCGCAGGTGCACGACCGCGTTGATGCGCACTTCGCTTCGAGGGCCGATCCTCGCGCCGTTGAAGATGCGCGTTCCGGTCGCGAGGAACACCTCGTCGGCGACTGTCGCTCCCGACACGCTCGCCATCGGCCCCACGAGCACGTGGTCGCCGATGTGCACGGGGTTGGTCGAGGTCGCGCGGATGAGCGCGTTCTCCATGACGATGACATGAGAGCCGAGTGTGACCGGTCCGCCCTCCGACGTGATGACGGCGCCGTGCAGCACGTGACAGTCCGGGCCGATCTCGACGTCGCCGCTGATGACGGCGGTCGGCGCGATGACGGCGTCGCGGTGGATCCGTGGGCTCACTCCGAGATGCTCGAACTGCATAGGTGCCTCCTCGGTCGGAGCCAGCCTACGCCGGTGCGGGCAACCGGCTCATGATCGGCCGAACCTCTGCACAGGGGCGAAGCGGATGCCGTACGTCTGTTCTAAAGTGGATCATGTGGGAACAGTACTTCTGTTCGACTAGATCCAGGACCCGAAGGAGTTCCGTGACGTCCGATCCCCAGTACGACGAGTGGACAGTGTCGCTGAGCGCGCTCGTCGACGACGTCGCTGCGGTGCACCGGCAGATCGCGACGCTCCAAGCGCAACAGGCCGCTCTTCTTTCGGATGCCGTGGCGCTGGCAGTCGAGCGCGACACGACGCGGTCGGAGTCGTCCCGGCGTCGCAATGCTGATCTGGGGATGCGCGAAGTCTGCGCCGAGTTGGCCGCCGCTCTGCGCGTGAGCGACCGGAGTGTGCAGATGCGCATGAGCGACGCATCGACCGTGACGTCGCGCTATCCCCTCACCCTCGCAGCGTGGCGTGAGGGGCGCGTCGACGCGGCGCACGCCGGCGTCGTCGTCGATGCAGGGGTCGTCGTGCCAGACGAGCTCGTCGCGCGATACGAGACGATCATCGTCCCGATCGCCGAGTCCGAGACCGCGGGCCGCCTCCGGTCGATCGCGCGAACGGTCGCGGCGCAGCTCGCACCCGAAGTGGTCGCAGAGCGGCGGCAGCGGGCGGTCGATGCGCGGGCAGTGCGCCTCGTGAACCTCGAAGACGGCGTCGCGCGGATCATCGCCGATCAGCCCGCCGTCATCGCGCACGGGATCTACGATCGCCTCACTCAGATGGCGCGAGAAGCCGCTCGCCTGGAGGCTGAGGACGACGAGGACGCTCGGGATGACGAAGCCGGAGTCGACAGCGGATCCGGTGCGGAAGGCGGGAGCGGCGCCGAGGCTCGGGGAGATACGACCGACGACGTCGAGGGCGATCCGGCCTTCGTCAGCGGCCCCGGTCAGGCAAGCGAGCGCCGGACGATCGATCAGCTTCGCGCGGACATCTTCGCCGACCTGCTGCTCGCCGGTGCGCCCGGTGCACACGACGGCGGGCTGGGATCCCTCACGGCCGACGTGCACGTGACGGTGCCCGTGCTCACCGCGACCGGTGTCGGCGACGAACCGTGCGTCCTCGTCGGGCACGGGCCCATCGATCCCGCGACGGCTCTCCGTCTCGCCGGCAGCACCCCGAGCTGGACGCGCGTGCTGACCGACCCGGTATCCGGCGCCGTCCTCGCCGTCGATCGCTATCGCCCGAACAAGGATCTGATCCGTCATCTGCGTGCACGCGACGAGCACTGCCGCTTTCCCGGGTGTCGAACCTCTGCTCGACGATGCGATGTCGACCACACGATCGACGCGGCAGCCGGCGGCGCGACGACGGCGGGGAACCTCAGCCACTTGTGCCGACGCCACCACACGCTGAAGCACCACACCGACTGGACCGTCCGGCAACGCCCGGGCGGGGTGCTGGAATGGTCGAGCCCCGCCGGTCGGAGCTATGTCGACCGGTCCGCGAGAACCGTGCGATTCGTGCCAACGGACTGGCTCGCGGTCGCGACGGCGCCGCGACCTCCGGATACTCCCCGCGCACCGTTCTGACACATTGCCGAGCGGGCAGTGTGTGCTCCCGTGACGGCATCTTTCCCGCTTCCCGTGAGCGATGAGCTGATCGACGACCTCTGGCGACGTCTCGACGCGACACGGTGGGGCACGGAATGGCCGACGAACCCGTTGGACGCCGGTACGGATTCGGCGACGTTGCGCCGCCTCACCGAGCGATGGATGTCGGGCTTCGACTGGCGCGCTGTGGAGGCAGAGATCCTCGCCCTCCCATCCGTCATCACGCAGGTCCGCGGCACACCGATTCACGCCTTCGTGTTCAAAGGCGAAGCGACCTACGCGCAGACCTTGATCCTCACGAACGGCTGGCCGAGCACGAGCTACGAAATGGTCGACGTCGCCCGGCGACTCTCGTCCCCCTCCACCTTCGGAGACGCCGCTCGCACGTCCTTCACCGTGGTTGTGCCGTCGTTGCCAGGGTTTCCCTTCTCACCCCAGCGACCAGGCGTGCGCACGGAGACGCACGAGCTGTGGCACGAGTTGATGATCTCGCTGGGGTTCTCGCGGTACGGAGCGCACGGAGGCGACCTGGGATCGGGCATCACGTCGCGTCTCGCACAAGCCCACCCGGAGGCGGTGACGGGCATCCACGTGATGTCGGTCGTTCCGCCGCAGGAACTCGACGAGAGCACCCTGACGGATGCCGAACGGCAATACCTGACGGATGCGGCGGAGTGGACGGAGCTCGCCGGCAGCTACGAGCACCAGCAGCAACGTCAACCGTTGACGCTGTCCCCCGCACTGTCCGACTCACCGGTCGGCCTCCTGGCATGGATCGTCGAGAAGTACCGCGCGTGGAGCGATTGCGACGGAGACATCGGGCGCCGGTTCACCGACGACTTCCTCCTGACCCAGGCGTCGCTCTACTGGTTCACGAACTCGATCTCGACATCCTTCCGGCCCTACTACGAGCACGCCCACGGTTTGACGCCGACGGTCCGCAGAGTCGACACTCCCACCGCCGTAGCGGTCTTCCCTCACGACATCGCGCGTCCGCCCCGCGAATGGATCGAGCGGAGCTACAACCTGGCGAGATACACGATGATGCCGCGCGGCGGGCATTTCGCGCCGCACGAAGAGCCAGAGCTCCTCACCGACGACATCCGTGAGTTTTTCGACGGGGTCGACGGCAGCTGACGGTGGCGTCCGATACACGCATCGTCGCTGCGCGGCGATGCTACTGCGCGGCGACGGGCTCCTCGACGGTCTTGGCGGGCCACAGCTGGTCGAGCAGCTGGCCCACCCATGCGATGAGCTGCGCATCGGTGAGCGGCTCTCCCCCAGCGGACGGGAGCGGCACGACGAGAGCCTCGCCGCTCGCGACGAGCTTCGCCTTGGGGTGGAGTCGCTGGAGGCGGACCTTCATCGAGTCGGGGAGGTTCGCCGGCGCGATGCGCAGGTTCGGCCCCATCGCCACGACATCGGCGAGCCCCGCTTGCGCGGCACGTCTGCGCAAACGCGCGATCGCGATGAGTCCCTCGACATCTTCCGGCATCTCGCCGTAGCGGTCGGTCAGCTCGTCGATGACGAGGCCGATCGCCTCGTCCTTCGCCGTGACGGATGCCGCTGCCGAGAGCTTCTGATAGGCCTCGAGGCGGAGACGCTCGCTGTCGATGTACGACTCCGGGATGCGTGCCTGAACGGGAAGCTCGAGCCGCAACTCCGTCGGGCCCTCGACATCGTCACCGCGGAAGGCGGCGACCGCTTCGCCGATCATCCGGAGGTACAGGTCGAACCCGACCCCGGCGATGTGGCCCGCCTGCTCTGCTCCGAGAAGATTCCCGGCGCCGCGGATCTCGAGGTCCTTCAAGGCGACCTGCATCCCCGAACCGAGATCGTTGTTGACGGCGATCGTCTCGAGTCGATCGGCGGCTGTCTCGGAGAGCGGCTTGTTCTCGTCGTAGAGGAAGTAGGCGTAGGCGCGCTCACGCGCACGGCCGACGCGGCCGCGCAGCTGGTGGAGCTGTGACAGCCCGTACTTGTCCGCGCGGTCGATGATGATCGTGTTCGCGTTGGAGATGTCCAGCCCCGTCTCGACGATCGTCGTCGACACGAGGACGTCGAATCTCCGCTCCCAGAAGGCATCCACGACCTCTTCGAGGGCGTGCTCCCCCATCTGCCCGTGGGCGACGGCGATGCGGGCTTCCGGAACGAGCTCGGCGAGTTCGGCCGCGACCCGCTGGATCGACTGCACACGGTTGTGGACGAAGAACACCTGGCCTTCGCGGAGCAGCTCCCGCCGGATCGCGGCGCCGATCTGCTTGTCGTTGCGAGGTCCGACGAACGACAGGATCGGATGCCGGTCCTCGGGCGGCGTCTGCAGCGTCGACATCTCGCGGATGCCCGTCACCGCCATCTCGAGCGTCCTCGGGATCGGCGTGGCACTCATCGCGAGGATGTCGACGTTCGTCTTGAGCTTCTTCAGGGCATCCTTGTGCTCGACGCCGAACCGCTGCTCCTCGTCGATGATCATGAGACCGAGATCCTTGAACACGACCTTCTCAGTGAGGATGCGGTGCGTTCCGATCACCATGTCGATCGTGCCGTCGGTGAGTCCTGCCAGCACCTCACGCGCCTGCTTGTCGGTCTGGAACCGCGACAGCGCGCGAACCTGCACGGGGAATCCCGCGAATCGCTCGGCGAACGTCTCCAGATGCTGCTTCACGAGGAGAGTCGTCGGAACGAGCATGGCGACCTGCTTGCCGTCCTGGATCGCCTTGAACGCCGCGCGCACCGCGACCTCCGTCTTGCCGAACCCGACGTCTCCCGACAGGAGCCGGTCCATGGGGACGGGCTTCTCCATGTCCGCTTTGATCTCATCGATCGTCTGCAGCTGGTCGGGTGTCTCCGCGAACGGGAACGCCTCTTCGAGCTCGCGCTGCCACGGTGTGTCGGGGCCGAAGGCGTGTCCCTTCGCGGCCATCCGCGCCGAGTACAGCTTGACGAGCTCAACCGCGATGTCGCGGACGGCCTTGCGTGCTTTGCCCTTCGCCTGAGCCCAGTCACTGCCGCCCATCTTCGAGAGCGTCGGCGCTTCGCCCCCGACGTAGCGCGACAGCAGATCGAGCTGATCCGTCGGAACGAACAGCTTGTCACCGGGGTATCCCCGCTTCGAGGGCGCGTATTCGAGCACGAGGTACTCGCGCACGCTCTTGACGGCGTTCCGCCCGCCGCTCGAGACCTCGCGCTGAGTCATCTCGACGAACTTCCCGATCCCGTGGGTCGCGTGGACGACGTAGTCGCCGGTCTTCAGCTGCAGCGGATCGACGACGTTCTTGCGTCGGGAAGCGAGCTTCTTGACGACGCGCTGGTCACCGCCGATCGTGCGGCCGTAGAACTCCGTCTCGGTCAACACGGCGAGCTGGGCATCGGCCGCCTCGAAGCCACGCTCGAGCGGGGCCATGACGACGTGCGCGACACCCGGCTCGGGCACGCTGTCGATTGCGTCGACTCTGCGTGCGGCGATGCCGCGTTCGGCGAGGACGTCTCGTGCGCGCTCGACGAGCCCCGGACCGGTCGCAGTGACGATGACACGCCAGCCGTCGGCGAGGAGCTGGGCGACATGCGCCGTCGCGCCGTCGACGTTGCCCTGGAAGGACGGGACCGGCGATCCCGGCACCCGGATGGCGGCCGCCGCTTCGAGGGCGACATCGATGTCGTCGGCGAGCAGGCCTTCGGCTGCGGCATCCGAAGCACCGGAGTCGAACCCGCTGAACGTCCACCACACATCACCGCGAGCGTGAGCGGCCGCGCGGAGATCGGGAAGCGAGACGAAGTCGCCGGCGCCGAGGTCGATGGGGGTCTGGGCCCCCGCCGTCGCCGCACTCCACGCGGCTTCGAGGAACTCGCGGTTGGTCTCGCCGAGCGTGACGGCCCGGGCGACGGACCGCTCCGGGTCGACCAGCGCGACCGCCGACCGCTCGGGCAGGTAGTCGACGAGCGTGACGAGGCGATCGACCACCGCCGGCAGGAGTGACTCCATGCCCTCGACGGGAATGCCTTCGGACATCTTCTCGAGCATGCCGCGGAGTCCGGGGAAGTCCGACGCGAGGTCGCGCGCGCGTTCGCGGACGGACTCGGTGAGCAGGAGCTCTCGGCTTGCGACGAGCTCGACCCGCGGGACATCGCCGGGGAGCGAGCGCTGATCGGCGACCGAGAACGCGCGGATCTGGTCGACCTCATCGCCGAACAGCTCGACGCGATACGGATGCGGCGCGGTCGGCGGGAAGACATCCAGGATGCCGCCGCGCACCGCGAATTCGCCGCGTCGGGAGACCATGTCGACCCGGTGATAAGCGAGTTCGATGAGGCGGCCGGCGATGTCGGAGAGGTCATGCCCGCGTCCGCCGACGTCGAGGGCGAGCGGCTCGATGGTTGTCAGGCCCGCCGCGAGCGGCTGTATCGCGCCTCGGACCGATGCCGTCACGACGAGCGGGGTCTCGCCGTTCCATCGCGCGATCCGGCCCAGCACCTCCAGCCGCTGGCCGACGATCTCGGCCGAGGGGCTCAACCGCTCGTGCGGCAGCGTCTCCCACGCGGGGAAGTGGACGACTTCCGCACCGGGCAGGAGTGCCTCCAGCGCAGGACCGAGGGCATCCGATCGCCGGCCCGTCGGCGTGATCACGAGGAGGCTGCCGGGCTTGCCGCCGGCGCGTCTTCTCTCGAGCAGAGCAGCGAGCGTCGGGGCATCGAGGCCGTCGACGAGCGAGAAGTCCGCGTCGACGGACGCTGCGACGACGGCCTCCTGGAAGGAATCAGCCCGTTCGAGGGCGCGTACGATCCCGGGAACTGTCACCCGAAGAGTCTAGGTGGGTTGGGGGGTCGTGGACGCCGGCCGCTGTGGAGAACTGCTCCCCCGGACCCCGCCCTCGTAGGATGGGCGCGTGAGCGATCCCTCCACTCCCCGGCCCGCGTATGCCCCGCCCGTGGGGTACGTCGCGCCGTCGGGGTTCCCGGCGCCGTACGCTTCGCCCGGTGCGCCGTCTCCCGCTCCGTTCCCCGTGGCCGGTCCCGTGCAGCAGCGCTCATCGACGCTCGGCGTCATCGCTCTTGTCGCATCGCTCGCGGCGACGGTCCTCACGCCGATCGTCGCCATCATCGCCGCGGTCAGCATCGGCGCCGGCCTGGGTGGTCAGACCCTTCTCTCCGACGAGTGGACCAGCGGTGACCTGAGCATCCTGTCTCCTGTCCGGGAGTGGGTCCTCGTGGGTGAGCTCGCCTTCTGGGCCGGCACGCTCCTCGGCATCTGGGCGATCGTGCAGGGAATCGTGGCGATCGTCCGCCGTGCGGGCCGTGCTCAGGGCATCGTCGCCGTCGTGCTCGCCGCCGTCGGCCCCGTCGTCTTCGCGGTGGCCGTGCAGCTGTCGCTCACGTTCGGTTACAGCCTCTGACTCCCCCAGCCGCTGACGCGTCTCACGCGCGCGGCGCGTGGTGCTTCTGCTGCGCCGCGAGGAGCCCTTCGTCGACGAGCTGCTCGACGGCGTCCGCGGCATCTCCCACCAGGATCCCCAGCGTCTTCCGCTCCGTCGCGCCGAACGGCTCGAGCACCCAGTCCGCGGGATCCTGTCGCCCGACGGGGCGACCGATGCCGACGCGCACGCGGGGGAAGTCGGGAGTCGCGAGGGCTTTCGCGACGTCGCGAACGCCGTTGTGGCCGCCGTGCCCGCCCCCCGTCTTGAGCTTGATGGTGTCGAACGGGATGTCCAGCTCGTCGTGGACGACGACGATCCGATCGGGATCGACTCCGTAGAACCTCGCGAGGCCCGCGACGGGGCCTCCGGAGACGTTCATGAACGAGTTCGGCTTGGCCAGGACGAGCTTCGCGCCACCCGGGCGCAGCCACGTCTCCACGACGCGCGCGTTCGCCTTGTGCGCCTTGAACGTCTCGCCTCGCCGCGCGGCGAGCTCGTCGACGACGAGCTGGCCGACGTTGTGCCGCGTCGCCTCATACCGTGGTCCGGGATTGCCCAACCCCACGACGAGCCATACGTCTGCCATGATCTCCATCCTGCCCGACGACCCATCCTGCCGACGACGAAGGGCGCGCGGGAATCCGCGCGCCCTTCGTGCCGGTCGCCTTCCGGCGAAGTCCTCCCGGCGAAGTCCTACTCGGACTCCTCCGACGCCTCGGACTGCTCAGCGGCCACTTCGGCGTCAGCCTCCGCGATCTCGTCTTCGGCCGCGAGGGTCGCAGCGGGGACGGACACGCCGACGATGAGCGTCTCGGGGTCGGAGACCAGCGACGCGCCGCGCGGGAGCGTGAGGTCTGCGGCCGTGATGTGGGCACCGTCCTCGAGGCCTTCGACGTCGACCTCGACGTTCTCGGGAATGTGCGTCGCCTCGACGGAGAGGGTGACCGTCGCCGTGTCGAGGTTCGCGATCGTCCCGGGGAACGGCTCGCCGACGACCGTGATCGGGATGTCGACCTCGACCTTCTCGCCCTTCTTCACGACGAGCAGATCGATGTGCTCGATGATCTGGTGCACGGGGTCCTTCTGCACGTCCTTGACGAGCGTCAGCTGGTCGGTGCCGTTGACGTCGAGCTCGAGGACGGCGTTGGCGCGACGCACGAGGAGCGACATCTGGTGTCCCGGAAGGGCGACGTGCACGGGAGCCGTGCCGTGTCCGTAGATGACGGCGGGGATCTTGCCTGCGGCGCGGAGACGGCGGGCGAAGCCCTTGCCGAAGTTCTCTCGCAGTTCGGCGTGGACCTTGTGGTCGGGTTCGTTGGTCATGGTCTTCTCCTTGCGGGCGGAACGCCCGTCAGATTCCGGGCCCGCGCATGCCGCGGTCCCACGTGTGGGGGTCTCGACTCGAACGCGAGCGCGTGAGGAAACCAAGAGGCCTGCACACCCTCGTCGATAACGGATGCCGCTCCCGGTTCACACCGGATGCGACTCCCTCGCCGAAGTCCTGACCGAGTCTACCAGCGACCCCGCTACCATGAGGAACACCGCTCTTCGTCGCCGACCCGGAGGAACCATGACGATCGACAGCCAGCTCGCCAGCGACATCCTCCTGGGCGTCATCGCGCTCATCAGCGGCGTCGGCCTCGTCGGCGTCGTCCTGGCGATCTGGTCGCTCGGGCGACAGGCGTACTACAAGGACTGACGGTTACGGCGACCGAGCGGGGCCGCGCGCCGACGCTCTAGGCTGTTCCCGAGCCCGTCACCGATACCTCAGGAGCACGCGTGTCACAGAGCGACCCCTCGACGCAGAACGACATCTCGACGGATCGCGAGGATCATCCCGCCTCCGCGCCCGAGCACGAGGGCGCACCGCAGCCCGAAGAGGTCGATCGGCCCGTACCGGAGCCAGAGGGTCCCGCGACCGACAGCGCCGCACGGGCCAACATCGGCGTCGTGGGCCTTGCGGTCATGGGTTCGAATCTCGCTCGCAACCTCGCCTCCCGAGAGGGCAACACCGTCGCGGTCTTCAACCGCACCTACAGCAAGACCGACGAGCTCGTGACGGAACACCCCGAAGCGGGCTTCGTCGCGACAGGTTCGTACGAGGAGTTCGCCGCCTCGCTCGTCCGTCCGCGCACGGCTCTCATCATGGTCAAGGCGGGCGGTCCCACCGACGCCGTCATCGATGAGCTCGTCAAGGTCTTCGAGCCGGGCGACATCATCGTCGACGGCGGCAACAGCCTCTTCACCGACACGATCCGCCGCGAGAAGGCTGTCCGCGATACGGGCATCAACTTCGTGGGAATGGGTGTCTCGGGCGGCGAAGAGGGCGCTCTGCTCGGCCCTTCGCTCATGCCGGGAGGGTCCGACGAGTCCTGGGTGACGCTCGGCCCCATCCTCCGCTCGATCGCCGCGATCGCGGAGGGCGAGCCGTGCGTGACCCACGTCGGGCACGACGGCGCGGGGCACTTCGTCAAGATGGTCCACAACGGCATCGAGTACGCCGACATGCAGCTCATCGCCGAGGCGTACGACCTGATCCGCCGCGGAACGGGGAAGACCCCCGCCGAGATCGCCGACGTCTTCGCCGAATGGAACCGCGGCGAGCTCGAGTCGTATCTCATCGAGATCACGGCCGAGGTCCTGAGGCAGGTCGATGCCGAGACGGGCGCTCCCCTCGTCGATGTCATCCTCGATCAGGCCGGCGCGAAGGGGACGGGAGCCTGGACGGTGCAGACCGCCCTTTCGCTCGGCGTGCCCGTCTCGGGCATCGCCGAGGCGACCTTCGCGCGGTCGCTGTCGAGCCACCCCGAGCAGCGCAGCGTGTCACGCGATCTTCCCGGCCCCGCCGAAGGGTTCCACGTGGAGGACGCCGACGCGTTCATCGAACAGGTCCGGCTCGCGCTCTACGCCTCGAAGATCGTCGCCTACTCGCAGGGCTTCGACGAGATCCGCGCGGGCGCGGCAGAGTACGACTGGTCGATCGATCTCGGCGCCATCGCCTCGATCTGGCGCGGCGGATGCATCATCCGCGCGCAGTTCCTGAACCGCATCACCGAGGCGTACGCCGTCACTCCCGACCTTCCCGTGCTCCTGACGGCACCGTACTTCGTCGATGCGCTCGGCCGAGCGCAGGACGCGTGGCGCCACATCGTGGGCGTCTCGGCTGCGGCGGGGATCCCCTCGCCCGCCTTCTCGTCTTCGCTCGCCTACTACGACGGCCTGCGTGCGGAACGGCTCCCCGCCGCCCTGATCCAGGGTCAGCGCGACTTCTTCGGGGCGCACACGTACAAGCGGATCGACAAGCCGGGAACCTTCCACACGCTGTGGTCGGGCGACCGCAGCGAAATCGAGGCAGAGGACACGCACTGACAGCGGATGCGACGGTGATGCGCCCGCGGATCTGGGCGCTCGCCGTCGCATCGGCGGCCTATGCCGTCGTGCTCTGGTACCTCACCCTCCGCCCCGTCCCCTACGAACCCGAAGTGCAGGGGATCGTGGATCTCGTCGTCGCGTGGTTCGCGCGCCACGATGCGACAGCCTGGCTGACACTCGATCGCGTCGAGTTCCTGTCGAACATCGCCCTCTTCGTGCCGTTCGGCGTACTCACCGTGCTGTGGGGCGCACGCTGGTGGCTCGCCGTCGTGAGCGGCCTGGCCGTGAGCGGCACCATCGAACTCGTGCAGCTGTCATTCCTCGCCGAACGGGTACCCGACGTGCGAGACCTCGTCGCGAACACGACGGGCGCAGCTGCGGGCGCGGTTCTCGCGATTCTCATCGTGCGCGCCGCGCGCCGGCGGTCAGGCGGGCGCGACGTTGTGGGTGCGTGAGAAGACGTTCCCCGGATCCCAGGCCCGCTTGACGGCCGACAGGCGCGCGAGCGTTGCGGAAGGATACATGCGGGGAACCCAATCCGGCGTCGTCGACGTCGTGAAGTTGCCGTAGACACCGGCGCCCCGCGATTCGATCGCCGCCCACTCCGCCATGACGGCATCGCGCTCGTGGTCGCCCAGGAGGCCCGGCAGGTCGAACGCCCCCGCCATCGCGAACCAGGTGGCGTCGCGTGCCGCGAAGGCCGTCGCGGAGGGCGGCACGTCGCCGAACGCACCGCCGAGCGAACGCAGGAACACGACAGACGCGGGGTGGGCTTCGCGAAACGCGACGAGCGCGTCGATGGCAGCGTCGTCGAGTTCACGCAGAAGCGTGTTGCCTCCGACGAACCCCGGCAGGGGCGCTGCGGGATCGTAGCCCGGCATCTCGAGAAGGATGTCGGGGTACGCCGTGACCTCGAGATCGAACGAGCCCACGCCCGGCGCCGCGGCGACCGGCGCGAGTGCTGCACGTGCCGCTGCCGCGTCGTCGCCTGCCCAGCATGCCGTGATCGTCGCGCCGGCGGGCGCGCTGGGATCCATCGGCGGAACGTCCATATAGGTGACGGTCAGCTCGCGGGGCGCATCCACGAGGGCCGCAGCGAGCGCCCGGAGCGCCGTCCGCGGGTCGCCGTCGATCGTCATGGTCGCGAACACGACGGCCGGCAGCGCGTGCGCGCGGAAGTCGAACCTCGTGACGACGCCGAAGTTGCCTCCCCCGCCGCGGAGGGCCCAGAAGAGGTCGGACTCGGCGTGAGAGGACACTTCGACCAGCTCTCCCGCCGCCGTGACGACCTCGGCACCGACGAGCTGATCGATCGCGAGTCCCCACGCTCGCGTCATCCATCCGATGCCTCCGCCGAGCGTGAGTCCCCCGACCCCGACCGAGGCCGTGTCGCCCGAGCTGATGCCGAGGCCGTGAGGCGCGAGCGCACGGGCGACGGCGCCCCACGTGGCTCCACCGCCGACGCGCACGAGGGTGCCGTCGACATCGACCGACGTGAAGGCGCCGAGATCGAGGGTGAGCCCGCCGGGCACACTCCCCCACGGTCCGTGCCCGCCGCCGCGCACGAAGACCGGCGTTGCGGACGCAGCAGCCCACGTGACCGCGGCCTGCACATCCGCGAGCGACGACGGACGGACGATGGCTTCGGGCAGACCGATGCCCGAGTGGAACAGGCGTGCGGCATCCCACCCGCTGTCGTCTGCGGTGATGATCGTGCCGCTCACGGCGGCGCGGAGCTCTGAGAGTGTCACGGCGGACAGGCTAACGCTCCCTCGGGACACGCGACAGGCCTAGGCTCGGTACGTGGCCAGCATTCTCTACATCGGTGGAACCGGCACGATCAGCACCGCGTGCGTACGACGCTCCCTCGAGCGGGGTGACGAGGTATCGATCCTGCATCGCGGGACGACGGGTCGCGCCGTGCCCGGGGCCGTGCGCGAGTATTTCGCGGATGTCCGCGACGCCGCTGCCGTGCGGGAAGCCCTCGGCGACGCCGAGTTCGACGCCGTCGCCGACTTCCTCTCGTTCGTGCCCGATCATCTCGCGCCCCACCTGGACCTCCTGGGCGGCCGCACGGGTCAGTACCTCTTCGTGAGCTCGGCGTCGGCCTACCAGAAGCCGCCGGCGCACGTTCCCGTCACGGAGCAGACACCCCTGGACAACCCGTTCTGGCAGTACTCCCGTGACAAGATCGCGTGCGAGGAGTTCCTCACCGCGTCGGGCGTTCCCTTCACGATCGTGCGACCGTCGCACACGTACGACGAGCGCATGATCCCGACTCTCGGACGGTGGACGGATATCGTCCGCATGCGCGACGGCCGCCCCGTCATCGTGCACGGTGACGGCACGAGCCTGTGGACCATCACGCATTCCGACGATGTCGCGGTCGCCATCGCCGGGCTCCTCGGGAACGAGCGCGCCATCGGAGAGGACTTCACGGTGACGGGTGATCACGCCCCGACCTGGAATCAGATCTACGGCTGGCTCGCCGCCGCGGCGGGAGTCGACGACCCCGAGTTCGTGCACGTCGCCTCCGAGACCATCGCGGCGTTCTCACCGCCGCTCGGTCCCACCCTCATCGGGGACAAGGCGCACTCGATGCTCTTCGACAACGCGAAGGTGACAGCTCTCGTCCCCGAGTTCACGACGACCGTCACCTTCGACGAGGGAGCGCGCCGCATCGTCGAGCACTACGACGCGCACCCCGACGAGCAGAGTACGGACGCGGACCTCGACGCGCTGTTCGATCGCATCGCGGCCCACGCCCGTACAGCCGGGTGACCGTCAGCGCGTGATGTCGCGCACCTTCCCGCGCTCGAGCCGCAGGCGCCGGTGTGCGCGCGTGGCGACAGCCGAGTCGTGGGTCACGACGACGAGGGTCAGTCCCTCGGCGCACAGTGCTTCGAGGACGGTCAGGATCTCATCGCGCATCGCTTCGTCGAGGTTGCCGGTCGGCTCGTCGGCGAGGAGCACGCGCGGCCGCTTGACGATGGCGCGCGCGATCGCGACCCGCTGCTGCTGACCTCCGGAGAGCTCGCCGGGCCGATGCGACCCGCGATCCGCGAGGCCGACGTGGGCGAGAGCCTCCGTCGCGCGCGTCGCGCGCTCGTCCTTCGACAGTCCGAGCGGCTCGAGTGCCATGTCGACGTTCTCGGCGGCCGTGAGCGTCGGAATGAGGTTGAATCCCTGGAACACGAAGCCGATCTCTCGAGCCCGCACCCGGCCGAGTTCCGCGTTGGAAGCTCGCGCCAGATCGGATCCGCCGAGCTCGACGGAACCCGTCGTCGGCCGGTCGAGTGCTCCGAGAAGCTGGAGAAGCGTCGACTTTCCGCCGCCCGTCGGACCCTGGATCGTGACGAAGTCGCCGGCGCTGATCTCGAGGTCGACGCCCACGAGCGCCTTCACGATGCGGCCCTTCTGCTGATAGCTGCGAGTGACTCCGTCGAGTCGATAGAGAGTGGATGCCGCGGCCTCCGGTGCCGCCGATGTGTCATAGCCGGTCATGGTCATGAGCGGGGTTCCTTCCTGTGCGGGTGCGGGTCTCTGTTCGGGTGATGCGGTCGCGTCGGACATGTCGTCATGCCACCGATCGAAGTGCTTCGGCAGGACTGAGGCGTGCGGCGCGCCAGCCGCCGAAGGCACCCGCGACGAGTCCTCCCAGGACCGCGAGCCCGATCGCGGCGACGACGACCCAGACGGTGACGGGTGCGCTCAGCACGATGTCGGTGGCGTCCTGCGAAGCGAGCATGTCGGCGAAGCCTCCGCCCGGCATACCGCCGCCACCGGGGCCGCCGCCGGGCGTGAGCGTGTCCGCGGCCGGCGCCGAGGAGATCGTCGGCGAGATCAGATTGATGACGGCGATCCCGGCGAGCCCGATGACGAGACCGAAGGCACCGCCGATGAGTCCCTGGACGACGGATTCGCCCGCGACCTGGCCGACGACGCGACCGTTGGACCAGCCGATCGCCTTGAGCGTGCCGAACTCTCGTGTGCGACGCGACACCCCCGAGATCGTGAACAGCACGGCGAGCGCGAGCGCGACGACGAGCACGATGACGGACAGCCAGGTTCCGAGGTTGGTGATGAGGGAGGATGCGCTGGAGAGCGATCCCGATACGGTCGCGGCGAGGTCGGACTGCGAGCTCACCGTCGCGTCGGGAAGCTCCTCCTGGAGCGCCGTCTGAACCGTCGAGATCGCATCGGACGAGGTCGCCTGGACATAGACGGTCGACACGACGTCGCCGGCGCCGGAGAGCTCCTGCGCCACGTCGAGGGGGATGTACACGTTCGCTGCCGTATCGGCATCGCTCGACGTGGATGCCACGACGCCGACGACGTCGAACGACGTGCCGCCCACGTCGATCGTGTCGCCGACCGCGAGACCTGCCGACGCGGCATAGGCGGAGTCCAGAACGGCGACGTGCTCACCGGCATCCGCGTCGTCCAGCACGCGTCCGTCATCGACCGAGGCCGCCGAGAGCGGCCCGACATCGGAGACCCCGGGATCGATGCCGAGCACAGAGAACGCGTCGACGTCGAACGATCCGCCGCCGAACCCTCCCGCTTCTCCGCTCGGGGGCTCCCCCGGCCCGGCGCCGTCGGCCTCGCCGTCCGTCGGACGCTGAGGGAGCTCGCCCGAGAAGGTCGTGTTGGTGAGACTCAACGCACCGGATGCCGCGGCGACGCCATCGACCCCGGAGACCGTGTCGACCGTCGACGCCTCGAGCGTCGAGCGCATGGGCTCTGTCATGAGCCGTGACTGGGCGAGTTCGGTCGTCCCGTCCTCCGTCGTCGATCCGCCCTCCTCGTCGAACTCGAACATCTGCCCGCGGCCTTGGCCCGGCTCGGCCGCGGCGCCCGTGACCGTCAGGTCCGTTCCGACGCCGTAGACCGACTCGAGTGCCTGAGCCTGCGCGTCGCGGACGCCCGCTGCGAGCGAATTGACGATCATGACGAGCGCGATCGCGATCGCAAGGCCGGCCGCGACGATGATCGTCTGCTTCTTACGGCCGGCCAGTTCCCGCCGTAGGTACGTGCTGTACATGTGTTCTCCTCCTGAGGGGCCGGGGTGGCCACGTCGTGGACGAAGGTAGGGACCCGCGTCATGCGCGGCTTCAGGAGCGCCTATGCGGGAGTTATGGACACGACTCACAGCGCGCCCATAGCTGGGTCCATAGGAATCGCATAGCAACGGAGTCACAATGTCCTCATGACGACGCCTGCCTCATCGCTCCTGCGCCCCGACGGAACCGCCCTCCGAGTCCTCGTCGTCGACGACGAGCAGATGCTCACCGATCTCCTGTCGATGGCACTGCGCATGGAGGGATGGGAGGTGAAGACGGCGGCCTCCGGGTTCCAGGCCCTGCAGGCCGCGCGCGAGTTCGAACCCGACGCCATGGTGCTCGACATCATGATGCCCGACCTCGACGGCATGGCCGTCCTGCAGCGACTGCGGCAATCGGGCGACAACGTGCCCGTCCTGTTCCTCACGGCGAAGGACGGGGTCTCCGACCGCGTCGCAGGTCTCACGGCGGGTGGTGACGACTACGTGACGAAGCCGTTCAGCCTCGAAGAGGTCGTCGCGCGCCTTCGCGGACTCATGCGGCGCGCGGGCACCGCGCATGCCAGCGGCGCCGAGCCGATCCTGCGCGTGGCGGACCTCACGCTCAACGAAGACAGCCATGAGGTCGACCGCGCGGGTGTCGAGATCGAGCTGACGGCGACGGAGTTCGAACTCCTCCGCTATCTCATGCGCAACCAGCGCCGTGTCGTCTCGAAGGCGCAGATCCTCGACCGGGTCTGGAACTACGACTTCGGCGGACGCTCGTCCGTCGTCGAGCTGTACATCTCCTACCTTCGGAAGAAGATCGACGCGGGCCGTGAGCCGCTCATCCACACGGTGCGCGGCGTCGGCTACATGATCAAGGCTCCGCAGTGACGACGACCGCGGACGCGGAACCCGCCAGGCTCTCCCGACACCCCTGGACGCTGCAGCGTCGACTCATCGTGACGGTCATCTCGATCGTCTCGCTCATCCTCGTGCTCGTCGCCGTCGCGATGAGCACGATCCTCGGGAGCGTCCTGGAGCAGAGCCTCAACAGCCAGTTGAGCGCGACGGTGGAACGGACGGCGACGCGGATCATCCCGAGCCTCAACGCGGGTCGGACAGCTGCGCAGATCCTCGAGGAGCAGCCGCAGCCGGCGGGGTCGCTGCTCGTCGTCGAGACGATCTCGGGAGGCATCACGGCGGCTGTCACCGCCGAAGACTTCGACGTCGTCGAGCTCGACGAGGATCAGATCTCGCAGATCGTCGATGCGATCGGCGCGGAAGGCCCTCTCGTCGTCTCGATCGAGGACGTGGGCACCTATCGCCTGGAGGGACAGCGCCTCGGTCCTTCCGCGGCTTTCGTCGTCGGGCTCTCACGCGGCGACGTCGCGCAGACGATCGGCCAGATGCTCACGACCATCGCCCTGCTGACCCTCGGCGGGCTCCTGCTGCTGGGCGTCGGCACGGCGTGGTCCATCCGAGCGGGTCTCGCGCCGCTGCGCGCGGTCGCCGACACCGCCGAACGCGTCGCACGGCTCCCGCTCGATCAGGGCCAGGTCACGATCGCCGATCGTGTTCCCGCCGGCGAAGCGGATCCGCGCACGGAGGTCGGCCGCGTCGGCGAGGCGCTCAACGAGCTCCTCGACCACGTCTCGACGTCGCTCGAAGTGCGCCAGCGCAACGAGGAGCGGATGCGAGCCTTCGTCGCCGATGCGAGTCACGAGCTGCGCACGCCCTTGGCATCCATCCGCGGATACTCCGAACTGTCGCTGCGCGACCCCACGCTGAGCGAGACGACGCACTCCTCGCTCGATCGGATCCAGGCGCAGTCGCTCCGCATGACGACGCTCGTGGAGGACCTCCTCCTGCTCGCGCGTCTCGACGAAGGGCAGGAGCTCGTCTACGGCTCCGTCGACCTGACACGGCTCGCGATCGACGCCGTCGGCGACGCGCAGGCCGCCGGGCGGGATCACGTGTGGAAGCTCGACCTCGACGAGGAGCCCGTCGTCGTGGCGGGTGATGCCGGTCGCCTCAACCAGGTCATCGGCAACCTCCTCGCGAACGCCCGCGTGCACACGCCGGCCGGGACGACGGTCTCCGTCTCGGTCGAGCGCGCCGTCGAGCACTCGACAGGCGACACGGGCGAGATCGCCGTGGTCCGCGTCCACGACGACGGTCCCGGCATCGACCCCGCCCTCTCGGACGAGCTCTTCGAGCGCTTCTCGCGCGCGGATCGATCCCGCGCGCGCAAGACCGGCGGCACGGGGCTCGGACTGTCGATCGCCCGAGCCATCGCTCAGGCGCACGGCGGCACGCTCACGGTTCGGAGCGCTGCGGGCGACACGACGTTCGAGCTGCGGCTCCCCGCCGCCCGTCCGGCCGACCCCGCCGATGGCGTCGCGACCGATGCCCGCTCCGGCGACGACGCTCAGTAGCCGCTGAAGGCGTCCGTCGTCAGGGAGCGCGCCTTCTCGAGGGCGGGGGCGAGATCCGCGATGAGTCCGGGAGGGCCGGAGATGTACGCGTGACGAGATGCGATGTCGGGGACGACGCGCAAGAGCCCCTCGGCATCCAGGCGAACGCCGCGCGCCCAGAACCAGTGGGACGCCATCCGCTCGGGCTGATCACGCGTGAACACGACGACCGGCACGCGCGTCTCTTCGAGCACGTCGCGGTACGCCAGCTCGGACGCGTCGGATGCGACATAGACGAGAACGACATCGCGCTCCTCGCCCGCGAGCTGCGCATGCCGCAATTGGGAGACGAAGGGCGTCACGCCGATCCCGGCGGCGACCAGGAGGAGCGGCGCCGTCGTGCGCTTGGGCAGGACGAAGTCGCCCCACACGCCCGTCACGGGAAGCGCATCGCCGGGGTTCACGTCGGCGAGCGCCCGCTTGAACGAGCTATGCGGCTTCGCCCCGGCGGATTGCGCTTCCTTGAAGGCGACCCGCACGGTCGGCAGGTCTTCCGGCGCCGACGCGATGCTGAACTCCCGGCGTGTGCCTCGCGCATCCGGATGCCGGTGCGGCACCTCGAGCTCGAGGTACTGTCCCGGCACGAATCGAAGCGGTCGCTTCGCGCGGAAGGTGAGCTCCCGCACCGTCGGGGTGATCTGGGCTCGGCGCTCGAGCACGAGTCCCATCGCCGAACGGGCGGCGAAGGCGAACGCCACGAGATTGCCGATGATGAGGGCGCGTTCCTGACCGAGGGTCACCGACCCGAGGTCGATGGGCCATCCCGCGAGGACGCCGACGACCCCGGCCACGGTGAACTGCTGCCAACGGCGAGGAGGGAGCGTGAGCGGCTCCGACAGCATGAAGGCGCCGAGGAAGAGGAACGGCGACGACCAGAGGATGGGCCACAGGATGGCATCGAGCTCGACGTCGAGACCCGCCGCCTGGTACTGCGACGACGTGCGGATGATGGCGACGGCGATCGCGGTGACGAGGAACACCGCGACCACTCGGATCTTCTCGGTGCGCCAGAGGACCGCGAGCCCGAGGAGGATGACGGGGGCCGCCATCGCCGGCGTGCCGACCCACCAGGCCGACGATCCCAGCGTGGGGACGGCGATGCTCAGGAGGGTCAGGACGCTCGCGCCGACAGCGGCGGGGTTGAGGATATGGCGTCCCTGCCAGGCGATGACGTACTTCGAGAGGGATGCCACGGCGGCGGCGACCGCGAGGCCCGCGATCCCCGCGAGCTCGAGCGTGGGGCGCAGCACGAACAGCAGGATGTGCGCCGTGATGAGGGACGACTCGATGCGCCAGGGAAGCCGGAGGACGCGCCGAGCTGCGGCATCCACTCCCGACGACACGAGCGACAGCACGACGAGCGCGACGATCAGCTCGAGAGGTGTGGGGCCGACGAGACCGAAGAACGACAGGCCCAGGGCGACGACGGCGAGCACGGCGAGGGCGACGAGCACGAGTCGGTACATCGAGATGCGGCCGAGCACCGCGAAGACGCGATTCCACGTGGCGGTCAGAGTTCCCAGCACATCACACCGGTCCTAAGGGGTCGTGGACGCCGCTCGGGAGGACGACGTCGATGGGATCGCCGGGACGCACGATTCCGCCGACGAGGACGACGGACATGACGCCCGCCAACCGCTCGATCGTGCCGTCGTCTGCGACGCGGACGAGCTGCTTCATGAGACCTCGCGCGCGGCCCTCGATCTGCACGCAGGGATTGCGGAGTCCCGTGACCTCGACGACGGCATCGGGTCCGAGGCGCAGGCGAGCGCCACGGGGAAGCGCGAGCAGATCGATGCCCACCGTCGTGATGTTCTCCCCGAGGTCGCCGGGGGCGACGTCGTAACCCGAGACGGCCACGTCGTCGAAGAGCTCGGCGTGGATGAGGTGGACCTGCCGGAGGTTGGGCGCCATCGCGTCGCGCGCGACGCGGGACCGATGCTGCACCGTGGCCCCCGCGTGGGCGTCGCCGTCGACTCCGTAGCCGGCGACGAGGGTGATACTCTCCCGCGTCGGCTTGGCGAACCGGTGGGCGTCGTCGCGGGCGACCGCGATGACGGAGGGGGCGGAGGTCACGATCCCACGCTACCCGCGACGAAAAGCTCCGCCGCGCACCCGGGCGACCACTCGAGTCTTCCTGCCGTCGTCATGCGGACCCACGAGGCGCCCCATGAGTGGGCGAGGCGGGGTCCTCCTTCGAAGAACAGCGCGGTGGCGATCGCATCGGCGCGCATCGCCGTCGGCGCGACGGCCCAGGTCGCCGCGATCGTGCGAACCGGCTCGCCCGTGCGGGCATCGAGGACATGGTGGAGTCCATCTCCCCACGCGCGTCTGTTGATCGCGGACGCGCACAGCGCGGCATCCGTCACCTCCCAGACACCGACAGCGCGGGAGGGATCGTAGGGGTGCTCGAGCCCGATGCGCTGGGGGGCACCGCGCACGGCGAGATCGCCGCTCGCGTCCACGACGATCGTCCCGGCCGCGTGCGGGGCGACGGCGTCCAGCACGAGGTCGACGAGGCGTCCCTTCCCGAGAGCGCCGACATCGATGAGCGCGGGCCGGCGAACCGTGAGCCGCGCGTCGCGGATCTCGACGATCGCCTCCCAGCCGGCCGGTGCGCCCACGGCACCGCGATCGACGAGCGACAGTGTCGCGTCGTAACCGCGGCGGGCGAGCGACTCCCCCACGAGCGGATTCACGGCTCCGTCGGTGGCCGTCGAGAGCTCCGTGTAGAGATCGAGCATCGCCGCCGCGTCGCGGGGCGCGGGCACCGTGCCGGCCTGATGCGCGAGCGCGGAGACGACCGAGTCGTCACGGAAGCGCGACCAGCTCGCATCGAAGTCCTCGATGACGGATGCCACGGCACGACGCGCGGCGTCGGCGAGAGGCTCGGTCGTCTCGATCTCCCAGCTGGTGCCGATCGCATCGAAGCGCCAGCGCGCCCGATCCGTCATGGCGGTCAGGCCGCAGCCTCGGCCTTGATGACCTCGATGGCGTCGTTGAATCCGCCGCTCGTGAGCGACGATCCCGCGACGCGGCTCACCGAGATCTCGTCGATCGACTGACCCACGACTTCATCGGAGATCCCGCCGATGAAGGCGCCCTGGTAGCGCTCGGACTCGGCACGCTGCGGCTCTCCCGTCACCTCGACGGCGGTGATGACGCTGTCTTCGAGCGTCACGGTCACGCTGATGGTCTCCACGGTCTCCGGAGTGGCATACGACCCCTCGGCCGTGTACGTTCCGTCGGCGTACGTGCCCGAACCCGACGAGCTGCCGCCGTCCGTCGTCGTACCGCCATCCGTCGTCGTGTCGGAACCGCCCGTGGCTCCGTCGGAGTCGGCCGACGTATCCGCCTGTGCGCAGCCGGCGAGCGCGAAAGCGCCGACGACGGTGAGTGCGGCGGCAGCCGACAGGCGGGCGGTGGTGCGCGGAGCGGTGGGGATCATGGCGGTCCTCTTTCTTCGTCGCCTCGCATCGAGGTCATGGCCACGGTAGGCGTATGCCATCGGCATCCTCTCGGACGCGACTATGAGACTCCTTTGAGCCGGGAGACGTCGAGCCTCGAGACTTCGGCTCAGGCTGCGCCGTCGAACATGCTTGTCACCGAGCCGTCTTCGAAGACCTCGTGGATCGCGCGTGCGAGAAGCGGGGCGATCGGGAGAACCGTGAGGCTCGGGAAGCGCTTGTCTTCGGGGAGCGGAATCGTGTCGGTCACGACGACCTCATCGATCGCGACGCTCTGCAGTCGGTCCACGGCGGGGTCGCTGAAGATCGGGTGGGTCGCGGCGACGATGACGCGCTCGGCGCCGTTCTTCTTGAGCGCCTCGGCGGCCTTCACGATGGTTCCGCCCGTGTCGATCATGTCGTCGACGAGGAGGCACACCCGCCCCGAGACGTCACCGACGATCTCGTTCACCGTCACCTGGTTGGCGACGTTCGGGTCGCGCCGCTTGTGGATGATCGCAAGCGGGGCGCCGAGGCTGTCCGACCAGGTGTCGGCGACACGGACCCGGCCTGTGTCGGGCGAGACGACGGTCAGCTTCGCGCGGTCTTCGGGGGTGAGCGTGCGCTGGAAGTAGTCCAACAGGACGGGCTTGGCGAAGAGGTGATCGACGGGGCCGTCGAAGAATCCCTGGATCTGCGCCGCGTGCAGGTCGACGCTCATGACGCGATCGGCCCCGGCCGTGCGGAGAAGATCCGCGACGAGGCGGGCGCTGATCGGCTCGCGGCCACGGCCCTTCTTGTCCTGGCGCGAGTAGGGGTAGTACGGCGCGACGACCGTGATGCGCTTCGCGGACGCGCGCTTCGCGGCATCCAGCATGATGAGCGTCTCCATGAGCCACTCGTTGACCGGAGGACCGAACGTCTGGATGAGGAAGAAGTCGCACCCGCGGATCGACACCTCGAATCGGGTCAGGATCTCTCCCGACGCGAAGGTGCGGTACTCGGTGGGGACCAGCTGCGTGCCGAGAGCCTCGGCGACGTCGTCGGCCAGTCCGGGATGCGAGCGTCCGGATGCCACGACCAGCCGCTTCTTCGTCTTGGCGACCAAGCCCGGCGCGATGTCGTGCTCCCTGTCGAGCTCAACCGTCTTCTTCTTGCGACCCATCGTCCGCCTTCTGTGCTGCCCGGGACCGAGCGACCGCTTCTGCGGCACCCGTTCCCGGTCGGTTCTTCTCGACCCATCCCTCGACGTTGCGCTGAGGGGCGACGCTCAAGGCCAGGGCGCCCGCGGGAACATCCTTGCGGACGACGGCGCCGGCGCCGGTTTTCGCGCCGTCTCCGATCCTAACGGGCGCCACGAACACGTTGTGCGACCCTGTGTGGACCTCGTCGCCGATCTCGGTGCGGTGCTTGGTGAGATCGTCGTAGTTGGCGGTGATCGCGCCGGCTCCGAGATTGACGCGCGCGCCGATCGTCGTGTCGCCGATGTACGAGAGATGGGGAACCTTGCTCCCCTCTCCGATCGTCGAGTTCTTCGTCTCGACGAACGTTCCGATCTTGCCGCCGACACCGAGCGTGGTCCCCGCGCGCAGGTACGAGAAGGGACCGACCGTCGCGCGCGCGCCGATGACGGCGAGTGTCGCGTCGGTGCGCGTGACAGTGGCGTCCTCCCCCACTTCGCAGTCGCGAAGGGTCGTGTCGGGTCCGATGACGGCACCCGTCGCGATCGTCGTCGCCCCCAGGATGTACGAGTTCGGAAGGATCGTGACGTCGGGGGCGATCGTCGCGTCGACGTCGATCCACGTCGTCGCGGGATCCAGGATGCTGGCGCCCTCGAGCTGCCAGCGGCGGACGGTGCGTGCGTTGAGGAGGCGCGCGGCCTCGGCCAGCTGGACGCGGTCGTTGACGCCGAGTGCGGCTGCGGCGTCGGGGGCGGTCTCGGCCATGACGGGTTCCGCGGCTTCGCGCAGGAGACCGACGACGTCGGTGAGGTACTTCTCGCCCTGCGCGTTCGTCGTGCCCACGCGGCCGATCTGCGTTCGCAGAGACGAGGCCCGGAAGACGTACACACCCGCGTTGATCTCGGTGACGCGCGCCTCGTCGGGTGAGGCGTCCTTCTGCTCGACGATCTTCACGACCGTGCCGTCGGCGTCGCGGATGATGCGGCCGTACCCCGTGGCGTCGTCGAGGACGGCGCTGAGGACCGTGGCAGCCGCCGTTCGCGCACGATGTGCCTCGACGAGTCGCGCGAGGGTCGACGCTTCCAGGAGCGGGACGTCACCGCTCAGCACGAGGACGTCGCCGTCGAACTCCGGCATCGCCGCGAGCGCGATCTCGACGGCGCGCCCCGTGCCGGGCACGTCGTCCTGGTCGACGACGATGGCATCGGCATCGACGGCAGCGACCGCCTCGGCGACGCGGTCGCGCTCGTGGCGGACGACGACGAGCACCGACTGCGGCGCGAGCCGTCGTGCGTGATGCAGGACGTGTCCGACGAGCGGCAACCCGCCGATGGGGTGCAGCACCTTCGGCAGCGAGGACTTCATCCGCGTCCCCTGTCCCGCGGCGAGAACGACGACGGCGAGGGGTGCAGTGCTGTTCGACATGCTCCGCCGCCAGGATTCGAACCTGGACCTAACAGCTCCAAAGGCTGTCGTGCTGCCGTTACACTACGGCGGACCGGCCGCGCCAGCGGCCCCGTCAAGTCTGCCATGCACGAGGCCGATGGGATGATGGTCGCGTGGCACATGAGACGGACGAGGTCGACCGGATCGTCGAAGCGTGGATCGCGCAGCGACCCGACCTCGACTTCTCCCCTCTCGAAGTCCTCTCCCGCGTCGACCGTCTGTCGCGCCATCTCGACCGCGCCCGCCGCGATGCCTTCCGCCGCAGTGAGCTCGAGCCGTGGGAGTGGGACGTGCTGTCGGCGCTCCGCCGCGCCGGCGAACCGTTCCAGCTGAGCCCCAAGCAGCTGCTGCAGCAGACGCTCGTCTCGAGCGGAACCATGACGAACCGGATCGATCGCCTCGTCGCACGCCGACTCGTGCGCCGCGAAGCCGACCCGGGTGATGGACGGAGCATCCTCGTGACGCTGACCGACGACGGACGGATCCGCGTGGATGCCGCGATCACGCGGCTCGTCGACGCCGAGTCCGTGCTCCTCGGCTCGCTCTCGCGTGGCGACCGCGAGCGGCTCGCGGGACTTCTGAGAAAGCTGAGTCTCAGCTTCGACGCCTGAGGGATCTTCGGTCCGCACGCAGGGAGTCCGCCTACGCTGGCGGGATACGCGACGACGACGGAGGAGCCATGCGACGACCGACACCGGATCCCGTCCAGCCGGGCCAGGAGTCCGTCTGGGACTACCCTCGCCCGCCCCGCGTCGAGCGTGTCGATCGGCGTGTGCGCGTCGTGCTCGGCGGACAGACGATCGTCGACACGGACGACGTCGTGAGAGTGCTCGAGACGAGCCACCCGCCGGTCTACTACGTGCCGCTCGCCGCCTTCGCGAGCGGGGCTCTGACGCCCGGAGAAGGCTCGTCGTTCTGCGAGTTCAAAGGGGGCGCACGCTACCTCGACGTTCACGGCGGCGATCAGGTCCGGCCGAGGGCGGCGTGGAACTATCCGAATCCCGCGCCCGGATACGACGTGCTGGCCGACCGTGTCGCGCTCTATCCCGCGTCGATGGACCTCTGCACCGTCGACGGGGTCGAAGTGACGCCGCAGGCCGGCGGATTCTACGGAGGCTGGGTGACGCCCGACGTCGTCGGCCCTTTCAAAGGCGAGCCGGGCTCGATGGGCTGGTGACGTCGATGTCGGCGGCCGCCGATACTGTCGCGCCATGACCTTCGCGAACGTCGGAACCCTCGGCACCCTCCCCGGAAAGCGCGACGAACTCGTCGCTCACCTCATTCGCCGGACGCCGGCGCTCGGCGACATCGGATGCCTCGCTTATGAGGTGGGTACCGATCCCGACGAGCCCGACACGGTGTTCGTCGTCGAGCTGTGGACGAGCGCTGAAGCGCACCGGGCGTCGCTCGACCTGCCCGAGGTGCAGGAGTCGATCGCCGCGGCGCGGCCGCTGCTGTCGGGTGAGTTCGGCGGCTTCCACTTCGACGTCGCGGGCTCACCGCTGCGCGACTGAGTCGCGCGCGAAGGGAACGCGTCGTGCGAGCACGAAGCCCTGGGCGTGACGTTCGTGAGGGCGCGCAGCGCGTTCGACACGCATCTCGATGGTGAATCCGGCCCTCGTGAGTTGAGCAGCGGCACGGGCGACGTCGTGGAGGAAGGCGTGGAGCTGCACTCGGTGGCCGTACGCGTTCTTGACTGTGCGCTCACCCGCACCGGCTTGGAAGCCGATGAGCAGCATCCCTCCGTCGCGCAGGAGACGACCAAACTCTGCAAACACGTCCGGGACGTCGGAGGGTGCGGTGTGAATGAGGGAGTACCAGGCGAGGATGCCGTCCGCTTCGCCCGCGCCGAAGGGAACGGAGTCCAAGCGACCCTCCAGAAATGTCGTGTCGGGGTGGGCGGAGCGCGCGTGCGCGAGCATTGCGGGTGACAGGTCGATACCGATCGGTCTGAGAGTGTCGTCGAGAGACCGCAAGTGAGCGATCATGCGGCCCGTTCCGCAGCCGATGTCGAGGACGGTCGGGCGTTCGCCGAGCCGATCGACGAATTCGCGGATCAGCGCGAGGTCGATCACCGCCTCGCTCGATGCGTCGGGAAGGACGTGCGCATACGTCGCGGCGACAGTGTCATAGAGCTCACGCGTTCTCGTAAGCGATGCTTCATCCACCAGTGAGACGGTACCGGGCGAGCCCGATCCGGGTGATCGGGTGCGGTTCCCATGGCCGCCAAGCGAATCATTTTCTTCATCTCGACCTGGGGAAAACTCGCCCTGGAATGTCGGTGGCGGTCGTCAGAATAGGGGGATGGATGCACTGCTCGAGGCGCTGCGGACGGCGATCACGCCGACCCGCGATCGCGTGCGCGACGTGTTCGCCGAGGGTGGCATCCGATGGGCGAGCGACGACCAGATCATCGATGCGCTGAGCGTCGCGGCGGAACTGCAGCGCCTCACCGACGCCGTCATGATCGAGGCGGTCGGAGAGATCTCCCGTCGGTCGCAGGAGCGCGATCGGGATCAGCGATTGACGTCGCGGCGAGGATGCCACGACGTCGGGGAGCTCGTCCAGCGTGCCACGCGGCTCGGGGCGTCGTCGGCGGCACGGATACACCGCGCAGCGAAAGCCACGATGGTGCGACAAGCGCTGAACGGCGACGCCATGCCCGGACTCCTCCCCGCGATGCGAGAGGCCCTCTCCGACGGAGAAGTGGGCATCGACGGCCTCATCGCGGTCGCGGGCCCCCTCCAGGCGATGAGCCCTCGGGTCGGCGTCGACGACCTTCGGACTGCTGATGCGCTCCTCGCGGCCGAGGCGCGCGGAGAAGGCCCCGACGGCGCACCGGCCGCGTGTGCCGAGCTGCTCCGTGTGCAGGCGCGAGCGTGGGCGGCCTACCTCGACCAGGACGGGGCCGAACCTCGTGAAGAGAAGGCGCTCCGCCTTCGCGGCATCACGCTCGGGCGCGCGCGTGACGGCGTCGTCCCGATTACCGGCACGCTGCTCGTCGAGGTCGCCGCCCAGTTCGAGCGGATCTGCCACGCCGTCGGATCCCCGCGCGTGAGCGCCGAGGGTCCCGTCGTGTTCCGTCCGTCAGACGAGATCCGCGACGAGGAGGCCGCCACCGACGGCCGCACGTCGGCGCAGAAGCGGCATGACGCGTTCGCGACAGCGCTGTTCACGGCGGCATCCAGTGAGCTTCTGCCCACCATCGGAGGCGCGGCGCCCACGCTCGTCGTCTCGGTGCGCGAGCAGGATCTCGTCGAAGGGCACGGGTGGGCGCACCTCGACAACGGGGAGCCCGTGTCGCTCGCGGCTGCCACCCACGTCGGCTGCAGCGGAGTCGTCCAGCGCATCGTCCAGAGCGATGATGGGCGGATCCTCCGCATCGGCACGGAAGAGCGGGTCTTCAACCGCCACCAGCGCCGCGCCATCGCCCCTCCGCGACGGCGGCTGCCTCATCCCCGGATGCGGAGTCCCCGCGGGCTGGTGCGAGATCCACCACGTCGTCGAGCACGCGAAGGGCGGCGCGACCCACACCGACAACGGGGTGCTCCTCTGCTGGTTCCATCATCGTTATCTCGACCAGCACGGATGGCAGGTGAGGATGAACCACGGGGGTGCCAGAAGTCCTCGCGCCCCCATGGATCGAAGCCCGACCGCGCTGGCGGCCTGCGACGACGTCGCCGACGAGGCTTCTCGACGTCGTCAGCTCCCGTCGAGCTGCTCCGTGAGCTCGAACCAGCGCTCCTCCACGCCATCGCGCTCGGACTCGAGGTCGCCGATCCGCGCCATCTCCGCACCGAGTCCGACGTAGTCCGCCTGGTCGTGGTCGGCGAGTGCCGTGCGCGCCTTCGTGATCTGCGACTCCAGCTTCTCCAGACGGCGCTCGAGTGACGAGACCTCCTTCTGCGCGGCCCGCAGATCGGCTCCCGACAGTACGGACGAAGAACCCGCCGTCGGCGAACTCGATACCGCAGAGGGCGCCTCGCGCTCGCGCGTGCGCAGACGCAGGTACTCGTCGACACCTCCCGGGAGATGCCGGAGATGCCCGCCCAGGATCGCGTACTGCTGATCGGTCACGCGCTCGAGGAAGTATCGGTCGTGCGAGACGACGAGGAGCGTTCCCGGCCATGTGTCGAGAAGGTCCTCGATCGCGGCGAGCATATCGGTGTCGAGATCGTTCGTCGGCTCGTCGAGGATCAGCACGTTGGGCTGTTCGAGCAGGATGAGCAGCAGTTGCAGACGCCGCTTCTGACCACCCGAGAGATCCTTCACAGGTGTGGACAGCTGCGCGCTCGAGAAGCCCATCCGCTCCAGGAGCTGCCCCGGCGTGAGCTCTTGCGCCTTCGACCCCATGCCGAACGTGTACGTCGTCCGCAGTCCCGCGATGACGACGCGAACGGGATCGTTCAGGTGCTCCTCGAGTTCGTCCAGCCGCTGCGTGAGCGTCGCGACCTTGACGGTCTTGCCCCGCTTGACTCGCCCGGACGTCGGCTCGAGCGTGCCGGCGACGAGGCTCAGGAGCGTCGACTTGCCCGCGCCGTTGACCCCGAGGATCCCCGTCCGCTCCCCCGGCGCGATCCGCCACTCGACGGGATGCAGCACGACGGTGTCGTCGAACGACACAGCGGCATCCAGGAGATCTACGACGTCCTTGCCCAGGCGCGACACCGCGAGCGAAGTCAGCTCGGTGGCGTTGCGGATCTCCGGCACGTCCGAGATGAGCGCCGTCGCCGCGTCGATGCGGAACTTGGGCTTCGATGTGCGCGCCGGCGCGCCGCGGCGGAGCCACGCGAGTTCTTTGCGAGCGAGGTTCTGCCGCCTCGCCTCGATCGCCGCCGACTGCCGGTCGCGCTCGACGCGCTGCAGGATGTAGGCCGCGTAGCCGCCGTCGAACGGCTCGACGATGCGGTCGTGCACCTCCCACGTCGTCGTGCACACCTCATCGAGGAACCACCGGTCGTGCGTCACGACGAGGAGTCCGCCCTGGTTCGCCGGCCACCGTCGCTTCAGGTGCTCGGCGAGCCACGCGATCGCCTCGACGTCGAGGTGGTTCGTCGGCTCGTCGAGGAAGACGACATCCCAGTCCTCGACGAGCAGATGCGCGAGCGCGACACGACGGCGCTGCCCTCCCGACAGCGCATCGATGGGCGCGTCCCACGGGATGTCACCGAGGAGACCCGCGACGATCTCGCGCACGCGCGCAGATCCCGCCCACTCGTGCTCGGGGGTGTCGCCGACGACCGCCTCGCCGACGGTCCCCTGATCGCCGATCGTGTCGGCCTGATCGAGCACGCCGACCCGCACACCACCGCGCACCGTGACGCGTCCGCCATCCGGTTCGAGCCGACCGGCGAGCATCGCGAGAAGGCTCGATTTGCCGTCGCCGTTGCGACCGACGACGCCGATCCGGTCGCCCTCGTCGATACCGAGCGACACGGCGTCGAAGACGACCTTGGTGGGGAACTCGAGGTGAAGGGCCTCGGCCCCGAGAAGATGCGCCACGTCAGTACCAGATGCTCAGTCGCGGAGCGCGGGTGCCCGCGAAGATCCTGGTGGCGAGCGCGGCATCCGTCGTCGTGATCCTCCCGGCCGCCGCGAGCGTCGTCACGGAGACGCCCCCGAGCGAGATCGCGGACAGTTCCTGAACGCCGAGTTCGACGACGACACCCTCTGCCGTGGCATCCCCCTCGATCCGTTCGACGCGTGCGGTCAGGTCGTCGCCGACGTCGAGGCGGAACCGCCCGCCGGCGAGGTCGAGCGGGTCGCTGACCTGGAGGACGAGCGACCCGGGCGCGCCGTAGGTCCGCGCCTCGAGGGTCGCGGCGACATCGAGGACGCGCACGTACTGGTGGTCGCGGATGGTCACGACGGCAGCCCGCTGGTCGGACAGCATCCACAGGAGCGGCTCGTCGACCGAGAGCTCGCTCGCCCGCAATTCGCCGATGAGATCCATCTCGATGAAGAACCGCCACAGGGCGGCATACGCGTCATCGGTCTCGGCGAGGAGGTACGTGAGCGTCACCGTCGACTTGGTGTAGTCGACGTCGTTCTCGGTCACCGTGTACACCGCGACACCGCGCACGTCGCCCGACTCGTCCGTGTACTGCACGGCGCGCTTGGCCTCGGGCTTGACGGCGTCGGGACGCGTGCCCGCGATGGTGTCCCAGTGACCCGGCGGAATGTCGATCTCGCCGGGGATGCGGAGCCGGACACGCTCGTGGACGGAAGCGAGGAGTTCTCGAGCCCGCTCTTTCGCGATGAAGTCGACGCGCCCCGCCGGCGTCGGGCCCGTCCAAGCCGCGCGCTTGATGTCGATGACCCAGTCGGCGCCGGCCGCCGCCGGAGCGAAGCCGTAGCGACCGTAGAGGGTCGATTCGCTCACCGTGAGCATCGCGATCGGCACATGCGCCGCGTGAGCGACACGAAGCTCACCCTCGAGCAGGGCGCGCGCGATGCCGCGCCGGCGGTGCGTGGGCGCCACCGTGACGGCGGAGATGGCGCAGGCTGCGATGTCACGGTCGCCCGGCACGCTCAGTCTGCCCATCCACGATGCGATCGTTCCGACCGGCCGGTCGCGCATCGGCGACTGCGGATCGTAGACACCCGTCGCCCGGCGGTAGCCGCTGCGCTCACGCGTCGCCGCGGTCTGCACGTCGGAATGCTCGGAACCCAGGAAGCCGCGGACGACTGCCTGAAGAAAGCCCTCGAACCCGTCGCCGTCGGCGGCGATCGTTCGGATGTCGAGGCCCTGTGCCGCGAGTCTCTCGGCCGACACCGGGTCTGGGGAACCTTCGCGGAAGGCGGTGACGTCGACGGAAAGCTCGCTACTCATGCCTACGAGCCTATTCGGGACCTCTCCCATCGTCCTCACGCGGGCAGTATGCGCGCACCCGAGACGGGACCATGGACGTGGAGGGCCGCGTATCCGGCCGCCGACAGCGTGACCTGCAGCTCGAGTGCCGCTTCGGGGCCCTCCGCGAGGAAGGCGACCGTGGGGCCGGAGCCGGACACGATCCCGCCCAGCGACGAGTCGATCGACTCCCCCAGCTCGAGCAGGTCGCGAAGACCCGGTCGCAGCGACAGCGCCGCCGTCTGCAGGTCGTTGCGCAGGGCAGCCGCGAGCGCGACTGCATCGCCCGCACGGAGCGCCTGCAGAACGGCGGGATCGACGTCGGGTGACGAGGACGGACGGATGTCGCTCTCCCCGCGCATGCGGTCGAGATGCGAGTACACCTCGGGTGTCGACAGTCCCTCACCCGAAGGCACGATGACCCAATCGAATCGCCCCTTCGCGAGCGCCGGGCTCAGTTGATCGCCGCGACCAGTGCCGATCGCCGTGCCCCCGAGCATCGCGAACGGCACGTCGGCGCCCAGGCGCGCGGCGAGCCGCTGCAGGCGATGCCCACCCAGATCCGTGCCCCACAGGGCGTCGCACGCGACGAGAGCCGCCGCGGCATCCGCTGATCCGCCCCCCATGCCGCCGGCGACCGGGACCCCCTTGACGATGTCGAGATGGACGCCGCCTTCGTAGCCCGCCGTGCGCGCGACGAGCCGAGCGGCACGAACCGCGAGGTTCCGATCATCGAGGGGGACGCCGGCCGAGTCGACCGAGCCCGACACGGCGACCGTGAAGTCGTCGGAGTGGGAGGCCCACACCTCTTCGTAGAGGGAGACGGCCTGATAGGCGGACGCGACATCGTGATAGCCGTCGTCCTGCACCCCACCGACCTCGAAGAAGACGTTGAGCTTTCCCGGCGCCCTCACCCGGACGCGATCGGCGACGAAGGCCTGGCTCACGCGTCGGCCGGGTCCATCCAGAGGCCATCCTCGCCGCCGTCGGCGAGAGCGTCGATCTGCTCGAGCTCCTCGGTCGTGAACGCAGGCCCGTCGAGGGCCGCGACATTCTCGTCGATCTGGGCAGGACGCGAGGCGCCGATGAGGGCCGAAGAGACGACGGAGTCGCGCAGGACCCACTGGAGCGCCAGTTGAGCGAGGGACTGCCCTCGTTCTTTCGCGATGACGTCCAGGCCTCGGAGTCTCGCGCGTCCGTCTTCCGACAGCGGACGATCCGGAATCGACGACCGCTTCTGCGCGCGATCCGCCGGGCCATCGCCGAGGTACTTGTCGGTCAGGAGACCCTGGGCGAGCGGTACGAAGGCGATGGCGCCCATCCCCTCCTGACGCAGCACGTCGGTGAGGCCGTCCTCGATCCAGCGGTTGAGGATCGAGTACGCGGGCTGGTGGATGACGAGGGGCGTGCCGAGCGAGCGAGCGATGGCGGCCGCCTCAGCAGTCTGACGCTCGCTGTACGACGAGATCCCGACGTAGAGCGCCTTGCCCTGGCGGACGAGGGTGTCGAGGGCACCGATCGTCTCCTCGAGGGGGACATCGGGATCGAAGCGGTGCGAGTAGAAGACGTCGACGTAGTCCAGTCCCATCCGCCGCAGGGATTGTTCCGCGCTGGCGATCACGTACTTGCGCGAGCCGCCGTTCGCGTACGGGCCGTCCCACATGTCGTAACCGGCCTTCGACGAGATGATGAGCTCGTCGCGGTACGGCGCGAAGTCCTCCCGCATCATCCGCCCGAAGTTCGTCTCGGCCGAACCGTACGGCGGTCCGTAGTTGTTCGCGAGATCGAAGTGCGTGATCCCCGCGTCGAACGCGTGGCGCAGGAGCGCGCGCTGGTTGTCGAACGGGATGTTGTCGCCGAAGTTCCACCACAGCCCGAGCGAGATGGGCGGAAGCGTCAGGCCGGACGCCCCGACCCGCCGATACTCGAGGCGCTCGTAGCGGTCGTCGGCCGCGGTGTAGGGACGGTGCAGGTCTCCCCCGCGGGAGCGGTAGCGTTGCTCTTCGGTCACCGCTCCAGGCTAGCGACGTCGGCGGATGCGCGCAGGCCCCTTGCATTCGAAGCGCGAAGGCACAAGCCGAGGTGTCGTGTCAAGGGTGGGCGAGGAAACGTCTTCGTAACGGACAGTGCGTAGGGTGGCCATCCCGTCAGTCCGCGAGCCCCATGCGGAACCAACTGCCGGTAGAGGAGGACAATGTGATCGCAAGCCCCGCGGCATCGCCGCTTTCCGCGCTGCCGAACCGCTCTCAGCGGTGGACCGGACTCCTCACACGAGACGATGTCTCCCTCGAGGACGGCGTCGTCCATCTCGTCCATGACTCGGTCAGTCCTGACGCCGCGCGCGTCGCCGACCTCCTTCTCGTCGCTGACGCGCTCGAGCGAACGGGTGTGGATTTCTTCCTCGTGCGGATGGACCGCATGGTCGACGCGATCGTCGTGGACGTCACTGCCCGCTCGGCGGCCCTCGCGACACTGGCCTCGCTGTGCGACACGGAGCCGCTGTACATCAAATCCAAGCGCCGGCCCGCTGTCCCGGCATCCGAATGGACCGACCCCGGCTCGGATCCGTCGGCTCTCCGTGTCTTCCGGCCGCGCATCACCCCCGGCCGCACGCTCCGCTACGGTGCGTCCCTCGGCGCACGATTGGAGTTCTGGCGCTTCGGCGACGCGACCGTCGAGGCTCCCAACGACAACGCCTACCTTCGCCGTGAGACCGCGACGGAAGATGTCCAGTGGGACACCGTCGAGCGCCACGGCCGCGTGTGGCGCACGATCGCCGGCATGTTCGACCCTCAGCCGCAGGAGTTCACGGAGGACGTCGACCTCGTCTTCTCGTGGGTGGACGGCTCTTCGAGCGACTTCCAGCGCCAGCGCGCCGCGCAGCTCGCGCAGTACGTCGTCGGCGAGGGCGACGACGGCCCCGCGCGCTACCGCCACGTCGATGAACTGCGCTACGCGCTGCGCAGCGTCCACATGTACGCCCCGTGGGTGCGCAGGATCTTCATCGCGACCGACTCCCCCGCTCCCGCCTGGCTCGCGGACCACCCGAAGGTGACGATCGTGCGCAGCGAGGAGTTCTTCGCCGACACATCGACCCTTCCCACGCACAACTCCCACGCCGTCGAGGCGCAGCTGCACCGGATCCCGGGACTCGCGGAGCACTTCCTCTACTCCAACGACGACATGTTCTTCGGGCGCACAGTGCGGCCGGAGATGTTCTTCACTCCCGCCGGGATAACGAAGTTCGTCGAGTGCGGCGTGCGCATCGGCGCAGGAGACCCCGCGCCCGCGCGCAGCGGACACGACAACGGCCTGCGCGTCAACCGCGCACTCCTTCGTGAGCGGTTCGGCCGCACGATCGTGCGTGACCTGGAGCATTGCGCGACACCGCTGCGGAAGAGCATCATGAGCGAGCTCGAGGAGACCTTCGCGGAAGACTTCGCGCGGACGGCGGCCTCGCGCTTCCGGGCGGCGACCGACATCTCGGTCACCAACAGCCTGTACCACTACTACGCGCTCATGACGGGCCGCGCGGTCTCGACGCGGGAGCCGCGCGTGCGTTACGTGCAGACGACCATGGTGGCGGGGCTGCGACGGATGGCGCGGATCGCCGCGCGCAGCACCGACGTCGACATGTTCTGCCTCAACGATGGCGGGAACGCCGAGATCCCCGAGGACGTGCGCGTCAGCACGCTCCGCGCGACGCTCGAGCGCATGTTCCCCGTACGCGCTCCGTGGGAGAAGGCCGAGATCAGCGCATCGCAGGAAGCGGCACGATCCTCGCATCCTGCCGCGCGTCGCTGACCGCGGCGAGGGCGACGGGCGCGATGCCCGCAAGGCGCAGGCGGCGCTGCGCCTCGTCGGGATCGATGTACTCGAGGATCTTCGGCGCATCGACGGGCACGACCGAGTGGACCACCGTATCCGCGTACAGGTGCACGAGGTTGAACGACTGTGCTCCGTCCTGTGGGCGCGTACCGCCCGTGGGCACCGTGAGGTCCTGCGCGTAGCACGTCGACGACGCCACCGAGACGGGGATGCCCGCGAACGACGCGAACGTCGAGTAATGGAGGTGGCCCGCGATGATGCCGCGCACGTCGCTGCCGGCGAGGATCGGCGCGAGACGGCGCTGGTCGCGCAGCTCGACGCTCGACGCGAGGGGAAGGACGCTCGGGACCGGGGGGTGGTGCATCGCGAGGATCGTGCCGAGCGGCGCCGGAACGGCCAGCACCTCGGCGAGCCACTGCAACTGGGCGTCGTCGAGTTCGCCGTGATGCGCGCCGGGGACACTCGTGTCGAGCGTCACGATGCGAAGACCGTCGATCTCGTCGACGCGATCGACGGGTCGCATGTCGGCCGACTCATCGTCGTGGAGCCCCGCGCGGAAGGCGGAGCGATCGTCGTGATTGCCCATGACCCAGAACACGCGGGTCTCCAGGTGCGCGGCGAAAGGCTCGACGAGGGCCCGCAGCTCGGCGTACGCGCCAGGCTCACCGAGATCGGCGAGGTCGCCCGTGATCACGATCCCGTGGGGACGGATGCCGGATGACTCGATGACGCCGAGAGTGCGCTCGAGGCGCGCGGAGGCGTCGACGCTCTCGAAGAGCCGCACGCCGCCGGCCCGGAGGTGCGTGTCACTGAGGTGGATCAGAATCCGCTCGGGTGCGGGGTGTTCGGCGATGCGCATGACGTCTCTCCCCTTGTCGTCGTGCTGCAGTGCCGGAAATGTTACAGGCATGTTTCCTGCAATCCGCTGAAGGCGCGGTGAACGGCACCCGAACGTGTCAAAGAGTTCGGGTGATCCGCAGGAAGTCCTCGACGGAGAGCTCTTCGCCCCGCGCGGTGGGCGCGACGCCCGCGGCTTCCAGCACGGAGGACGCCGAGGCGGAATCGCCCAGCGACGCGGACAGCGCCTGCCGGAGCATCTTGCGCCGCTGCTGGAAGGCGGCGTCGACGATCCGGAAGGTCGTGCGCCGCTCCTCCTCGGTTCCGCGAAGCTGCTCGTCGCGCTCGAACGCCACGAGGACGCTGTCGACGTTCGGGACGGGCCAGAACACCTGACGCGAGACGGTTCCCGCGAGGCGCCAGCGCCCGTACCAGGCCGCCTTGACACTCGGCGACCCGTACACCTTCGAACCGGGCGCTGCTGCGAGCCTCTCGCCCACCTCGGCCTGCACCATGACGACGCCGCGTCTCAGCTGCGGGAAGCTCTCGAGGAAGTGCAGCAGGACGGGAACGCTGACGTTGTACGGAAGGTTCGCGACGAGGACGGTCGGATCGCCCGGGAGCTCCGTCACGCGCAGCGCGTCAGCGGCGACGATGGTCAGCGCGTCGTCGGGCACCCCGTGTGCGCGGGCCGTCGTCGGGAGCCTCTCGGCGAGGCGGTGGTCGATCTCGACCGCCGTGACGGATGCTCCGCGCTCGAGGATCGCGAGGGTGAGCGACCCGAGGCCCGGACCGACCTCGACGACCCGGTCGCCCTCGGCGACCCGGGCCACCTGGACGATCTTCCGCACCGTGTTCGCGTCGACGACGAAGTTCTGACCGAGCTTCTTCGTCGGTGTCACGTCGAGTTCCGCGGCGAGTGAGCGGATCTCGGCGGCTCCGAGGAGAGTCACGGGCATGCCTCAACTGTAGTCAGACACCACCGTGTCGCCTCTCGCTGTGGATGACCGCGGGCGCTAGGTTTGCGTCCATGAGCTCGTCCGACTCGATCCCCGCCGACGCTTTCACGCTCAAGAGCCCTTACGGGCGGCGTGCGATCGGTCTCTCCGTCGCCGCCGCTGTCGGCGGCTTCCTCTTCGGTTTCGACTCCTCCGTCATCAACGGAGCCGTCGACTCCATCGATCAGAACTTCGAGCTCGGGAGCGTGCTGACCGGATTCGTCGTCGCCGTCGCGCTGCTCGGCTGCGCGGTCGGCGCGATCCTGGCGGGGAACCTGTCCGACCGCTGGGGTCGCCTGCGCGTCATGATGCTGGGCGGCGCGCTCTTCCTCGTGAGCTCGATCGGGGCGGGCCTCACCTTCAGCGTGCCCGACCTCATCCTGTGGCGCGTCCTGGGCGGGCTCGGGATCGGCATCGCCTCGGTCGTCGCGCCCGCCTACATCGCCGAGATCGCCCCGAAGCAGGTGCGTGGTGCGCTTGCGTCACTGCAGCAGCTGGCGATCACGCTCGGCATCTTCGCGGCGCTCCTGAGCGACGCCGTGCTCGCGTGGGGCGCGGGCGGAGCGTCCGAGCCGCTGTGGTTCGGCCTCGAGGCGTGGCGCTGGATGTTCCTCGTCGGCGTCATCCCCGCCGCCGTCTACGGCATCCTGGCCTTCACGCTTCCCGAATCCCCGCGCTACCTCATCGCGAAGGGCCGCGATGACGAGGCACGGAAGATCTTCGCGCAGCTCGTGCCGCCCGTCGACCTCGAGAAGCACATCAACGAGCTGTCGACGGCGATCCTCGAAGACCGCAAGAACGCCGGAGTGTCCTTGCGCGGACCTGCGCTGGGACTCCAGCCGATCGTGTGGGCCGGCATCATCCTGTCGGTGTTCCAGCAGTTCGTCGGGATCAACGTGATCTTCTACTACTCGACGAGCCTCTGGCAGTCGGTGGGCTTCCCCGAATCGGCGTCGCTCGGCATCAGCGTCGTGACGAGCGTCACGAACGTCCTCGTGACCCTCGTCGCGATCTTCCTCGTCGACCGCGTGGGCCGTAAACCGATCCTCCTCACCGGCTCGGTCATCATGACGCTGTCGCTCGCGACGATGGCCGTCTGCTTCCTGTTCGCGGAAGGATCGGGACAGGACGTGTCGCTCCCCGCTCCGTGGGGACCCATCGCCCTCGTCGCGGCGAACCTCTTCGTCATCGGATTCGGTGCGTCGTGGGGACCTCTCGTCTGGGTCCTCCTCGGCGAGATCTTCCCGAGCCGCATCCGCGGCAAGGCCCTCGGAGTCGCGGCCGGTGCCCAGTGGATCGCGAACTTCCTCATCACGGTCTCGTTCCCCGCGATGTCGTCGTGGTCGCTGCCCCTCACGTATGGCATGTACGCGGCCTTCGCCGCCCTGTCGTTCCTCTACGTCGCCTGGAAGATCCCCGAGACGAAGGGCATGGACATCGAGCAGACCGAGACGCTGTTCGTTCAGAAGCCCCGCGGCGCAGCCCGCACCTAGCGACACGGAGCCGCCGTCCTAGGATGGCGGGATGCCCTCCCTCGGCGAGCTGATCGCGCCCCGCCGCCTGGGACGCGATTTCCGCTGGCTGCTGAGCTCGTCATGGACGAGCAACCTCGGCGACGGCATCGCCCTGTCCGCCGCGCCCCTGCTCCTGGCTTCGCTGACATCGTCACCGCTTCTCGTGGCCGCCGGCGCGATGATGCAGTTCCTCCCGTGGCTGCTCTTCGGTCTGTTCGCGGGTTCCGTCGCCGACCATCACGACCGCCGCAGGCTCGTCATGATCGCGAACGGATCGCGTGCCGTGCTCGTCCTCGCGCTCGTCGCGTTTCTCGTGACGGGTCAGGTCACCGTATGGATCGTCCTCGCAGCGGCATTCCTCTACGGCACCGCGGAGGTCTTCGCGGACACGGCCGGAAGCACACTGCTCCCCATGCTCGTGCGGCCTGCCGATCTGGGAGTGGGCAACGCACGGCTGCAGGCGGGTTTCCTCGTCGGCAATCAGCTGGCGGGTCCTCCTCTGGGCGCATTCCTCTTCGCGGCGGGCTCGTTCTGGCCGTTCCTCGTGCAGATCCTCTGCGTGAGCCTCGCGGTCATTCTGATCTCGCGCATCGCACGGACGCCCGTTCCCGAGAAGGAGCCGGCGCCGGACGGGAGAACGTCGCGCCCCATCCGCGAGGGACTCGCCTGGCTCGCGGGCAATCCGCCCGTCCGCACGCTCGTCCTCATCATCCTCGTCTTCAACGTCACATGGGCGGCGCCGTGGGGCATCCTCGTCCTCTACGCGACCGATCACCTCGACATGGGTCCGGTGGGCTACGGCGCGCTCACGACGGCGTCGGCACTGGGCGGAATCCTCGCCACCCTGTGCTTCGGATGGCTCGAGCGGCATGTGTCGTTCGCGACCCTCATGCGCGTGTGCCTGACCCTCGAAGTGCTCATGCATCTCGCGTTCGCGCTGACGACATCTCCCGTCGTCGCGTTCGCGCTCATGATCGGTTTCGGCGCCTACGCCTTCGTGTGGGGCACGATCTCAACGACGGTGCGTCAGAGGCTCGTCCCACTCTCGTTGCAGGGACGCATCGCCTCGGTGAACATGGTCGGCGTCTTCGGCGGTCTCGTCATCGGGCAGCTCATCGGCGGCCTGCTCGCCCAGACATGGGGGCTGACGGCGCCGTGGTGGTTCGCCTTCGTCGGGTCGGCCATCACGCTCGTGTTCGTGTGGCCCTCGATCTCGCACATCGCTGCGGCGCGGCCCGTGCTGAGCGACGAGGATCAGGAGTCGCCGGATCAGGAGTCGAAGGAGCCGTAGACCTCGAGGGTGTTGGCCGCCAGCTGCGCGCACAGCTCGTCGAGGTCGACACCCAGTTCTTCTGCCATGAAGCGGACCGTGACGGGGATGAGGTACGGCGCGTTCGGCCGCCCGCGATGCGGCGTCGGCGTGAGGAAGGGCGCATCCGTCTCGACGAGGATCCTCTCGCGCGCAGTGACCGCCAGCGCGTCGCGGAGGTTCTGCGCGTTCTTGAAGGTGACGTTGCCCGCGAACGACAGGTAGTAGCCGGCGTCGGCGCAGACGCGGGTCATGTCGGCATCTCCCGAGAAGCAGTGGAAAACCGTAGACGCGGGCGCCCCGACACGCGACAGCGTCTCGAGGACGGCGTCGTGGGCGTCGCGATCGTGGATCTGCATCGCGATGCCGTGCTTCTTCGCGAGCGCGATGTGCGCCTCGAAGCTGTCGAACTGAGCGGGCAGGCCGCCCTCATCGGTGCGGAAGAAGTCCAGGCCCGTCTCGCCGATCGCCCGCACGCGCGGCTGCGCCGCGAGCTCGTCGATGACGCCGAGCGCCTCGTCGAGGCGACCCGCTGCGCGGTACGCGGGCGCTTCGTTGGGATGGATCGCGACGGCCGCGAGAACGCGCGGATCGGAGGCCGCGGCCCACGCCGACCAGCGACTGGAGTCGATGTCTCCCCCGGCCTGGACGACGCCGACGACGCCCACGTCGGCGGCGCGATCGAGCTGCTCCGTGAGGCTCAGCGGGGAATCGCCGTCCTCGATCTCGAGGTGCGCGTGGTTGTCGTAGACCGCGATGCCCAGCGGCTCTGGAGCCTGCGGCCAGCGCACATCGCCGCGGCCCTCGGAAGAGCGCGTGCGGACGTAGCCGGACGGGTCGTCGGTCATACGCTCTGCTCGACGCGCGGGAAGAGCGGCGCGAGCGCGTTGACCGACGTGCCGGGGGCGAGGAGCCCCCACCGACCGGCCTCACGCAGCGGCTGTTCGACGAGTCTTCCGAGCGCGACGTCGGCACCGAGGGCGACCCAGAGCTTCTCGGTCGCGATCGGCATGACGGGCGACAGCAGGACGGCGAGGGCGCGCAGGCCCTCCGCCGCCGTGTAGAGCACCGTGCCGAGTCGTTCGCGCTGCGCGTCGTCCTTCGCGAGCGCCCACGGCTCGTTCTCGGTGATGTACAGGTTCAGGTCGTCGACGATCGTCCAGACGGCGGCGATGGCCTCGTCGATGCGGAACCGTTCGATCGCGTCGTCGGCGGCGGACGCGGCATCCGCCACGATCTTCTGTACGCGGAGGTCACGGTCGGTGTACTCGGCGGGAGGCGGCACGATGCCCTCGTAGTAGCGATCGATCATCGCGGTCGTGCGGGACGCGAGGTTGCCGAAGCCGTTGGCGAGCTCGGCCTGGTAGCGCGCCGAGAGGTCCTCCCACGAAAACGAACCGTCCTGCCCGAACGCGATTGCCGAGAGGAAGTAGTAGCGGTAGGCGTCCGACCCGAAGACGTCGGTGATCTCGGTCGGGGCGATACCTGTGAGCTTGGATTTCGACATCTTCTCGCCACCGACGAGCAGCCAGCCGTGCGCGAACACGCCCTTCGGCACGTCGACCCCGGCGGCCATGAGCATGGCGGGCCAGATGACGGCGTGGAAGCGCAGGATGTCCTTGCCCACGACGTGGTACGCGGGCCAGCGGCGCGCGAACTCCTCGGGGTCGCTGCCGTAGCCGACGGCGGTCGCGTAGTTGAGGAGCGCGTCGACCCACACGTAGATGACGTGCGACTCGTCCCACGGCACCGTGATGCCCCAGTCGAACGTCGAACGCGAGATCGAGAGGTCTTTCAACCCCTGCGACACGAACGACACGACTTCGTTGCGCGCCGACTCGGGGCGCACGAAGTCGGGCGTCGAGCGGTAGAGCTCGAGGAGCTGCTCCTGGAACTCGCTCAGCTTGAAGAAGTAGTTCTTCTCCTGCAGCAGTTCAAGGGGCTTCGAGTGGATGGCGCAGACCTTGAGCCCTTCGAAGGCGCCCGTGCCGTCGACGATCTCGGACTCGGTCTTGAACTCCTCGCAGCCGACGCAGTAGAGCGCCTCGAACTCACCGGCGTAGATGTACCCGCGGTCGCGGATCGCCTGCACGAACTGCTTGACGCGCTCTTCGTGGCGGGGCTGCGTCGTGCGGATGAAGTCGTCGTTGGCGACATCGAGGGTCTCCAGCAGCGGGAACCACTCCTCGCTCACGAGGCGGTCCACCCACTCCTGCGGGGTCGCGCCGTTCGCCGCCGCCGCGCGCATCATCTTCTGGCCGTGCTCGTCGGTGCCCGTCAGCATCCAGGTGTCATCCCCCGCCTGGCGGTGCCAGCGCGCGAGGGTGTCGACCGCCACGGTCGTGTAGCCGTGGCCGATGTGGGGCACGTCGCTCGGATAGTAGATCGGCGTCGTGATGTAGAAGCTGCGGCCGGAAGTCACTCGACGATTCTAGTTCGGCAGGATGCCACGGCTCCGCGTGTGACGGCGGCGGCCGTTCGCCGTGCTCAGCCCTTCACCGCCTCAGCCCTTGACGGCGAGCGCCGCCTGGTAGAGCTCGCGCGACGAATGGCCCGTGTGGGCGGACACGTCGGCGGCGGCATCCTTGAGTCGGATGCCGGAGCGCACCTGTTCGAGGACGTGCGTCACGGCATCCGGGAAGGTGACCTGGCGCTCCGGTGTTCCCGCCACGACGACGACGACCTCACCGCGGACGCCGGAGGATGCCCACTCGACGAGCTCGCTGAGCGACCCGCGCGCGACTTCCTCGTGGAGCTTCGTGAGCTCACGGCAGACGGCGGCGCGGCGATCGGCGCCGAAGGCCGTCGCCATGTCGGACAGTGTCGCGGCCACCCGCGAGGGGGCTTCGAAGAACACCATCGTGCGCAGCTCGGCGGACAGCTCACGGAAGACGCGCACCCGGTCACCCGCCTTGCGAGGCACGAACCCCTCGAACGTGAAGCGGTCGGTCGGGAGCCCCGCGACGGCGAGCGCCGTGACGACGGCACTCGGACCGGGGATCGCGGTCACCTCGACGCCGGCGGCCGCCGCCGCCGCGACGACCCCGTATCCGGGATCCGAGACGGTCGGCATGCCGGCATCCGAGAGGACGAGCACGTCCTGATCGCGCGCGAGCTCGACGATCTCGGGGGCGCGGTCCTTCTCGTTGTGGTCGTGCAGCGCGATGAGCCGGGGCCGGTTGCCGATCCCGAGGCCCGCGAGGAGCCGCTGCGTCGTGCGCGTGTCCTCCGCGGCGATGACGGTCGCGCCCTCGAGCACCTCGATGAGGCGGCGGGACGCGTCGCCGAGGTTGCCGATCGGCGTCGCGGCGAGGATGATCACGCGCCCCAGCATAGGCTGGACGCCGTGACGTCGACCCCTGCGCCGGAGAGCTCTGCGCCGGAATCCCCCGCGCCCGAATCCTCTGCGCCGGATTCCTCTGCGCCACTTGTGCCGCCCGCCAAGACGAGCCTCTACGACCGGTGGGCTGCCCGCACGCGGACCGATCCGCGCGTCGCCCGGCTGTGGCGATGGCTCGCGCCGACCCTCGTGACCCTCGTGGCGGGCGTGCTGCGCCTGTGGAACCTGGGACACCCGCACGCGCTCATCTTCGACGAGACGTACTACGTCAAGGACGCCTGGACGCAGTGGGTCCTCGGATACTCCGCGAGCTGGCCCGACGGCGCCGACGAGAGCTTCGTCGCCGGCGACACGGGCATCTTCGAGACGTCGGGGAGCTTCGTCGTCCATCCGCCGCTGGCGAAGCTCTTCATCGGTATGGGGATGGCGCTCTTCGGCGCGGACTCCTCCGTCGGCTGGCGCATCGCGGTCGCCCTCTTCGGCACGGCCCTCGTGCTCCTGCTCTATCTCGTCGCGAAGTCCCTCACGGGATCGATCCCGTTCGCGACCGTCGCCGCGGGACTCCTCGCGATCGACGGGCTCGGGATCGTCATGAGCAGGGTCGCGCTCCTGGACGTCTTCCTGTCGTTCTTCGTGCTGCTGACGTTCTGGTTCGTCATCCTCGATCGCCGCCGAACGTCGCGGCTCTTCGAAGCGGCGATCGCGGCGCGTACCGACGAGACACCGCCCGCATGGGGACCCGTCCTGTGGAACCGTCCGTGGCTCATCGCGGCGGGCGCCGCGGTCGGCGCTGCGACGGCCGTGAAGTGGTCGGGCCTGTACGCAGCAGCCGGTCTCGGGATCTACCTCGTCGTGTCGGATGCTCTCGCCCGGCGCCGCGCGGGAGTCGCCCTGTGGCCGGGCGACGCGGCGTTCCGCCAGGGCCCCGTGACCTTCCTGCTCTTCATCCCCGTGGCCTTCGTCGTCTACCTCGCGTCGTGGGCGAGCTGGCTCGTGACCGACAACGGCTACGGCCGCCACACCCTCACGGAGCCCGTCGCGGGATTCTGGTCGTGGGTTCCGCTCCCCCTTCAGAACCTGTGGGGGTACCACGAGCAGATCTATGGCTTCCACGTCGGGCTGACGAGCGCCCACGGATACGCGAGCCCGGCCGTTCAGTGGCCACTGCTCCTTCGCCCCACGTCGATGTACTACCAGACGACGGATGCCGGCATCCAGAACATCTACAGCATGCCCAATCCGCTCATCTGGTACGCGGCAGTCGCGGCCGCGCTGTGGCTCGTCTGGCGCTTCGTCATGACGCGCGACTGGCGCCTCGCGCTCGTCCTCGTCGGCATCGGCGTGACGTACGTCCCCTGGCTGCTGTACCCGGAGCGGACGATCTTCCAGTTCTACACGATCGCGATCCTGCCGTTCCTGATCCTCGGTCTCACCTTCGGTCTGCAGAGCGTCGCGGGAGCCGCGAGCACCGACGGCTATCGACGGCTGTCGGGTCAGCGGCTCGTCTGGATCTTCCTCATCGCGGCCCTCGTGCTGTCGGCCTTCTGGTACCCGATCCTCACGGCGACGAGCGTCCCCTACGAGTTCTGGCAGCTCCACAACTGGCTGCCCACCTGGATCTGAACGGTGGTTGGATCTGATCAGCGGGATCTGATCAGCGCCGTGCCGAGGCGGCCGCCCTCGCCGCAGCCGGAAGGGCCGTGACGATCCGCTCGACGATGTCGTCGTCGTGGGCCGCCGTAAGGAACCATGCTTCGAAGACGCTCGGTGGCAGCGAGATCCCGGCATCCAGCATCGCGTGGAAGAACGGCGGATAGCGCCACGAATCCTGCGCGCGCGCGTCGTCGTAGTCGCGGACGGGAGCATCACGGAACGCGACCGAGAAGAGGCTTCCCGCGTGCGAGATCGTGTGCGCGACGCCCTCGGCGTCAAGAGCGCCGTGCAGCGCGGAGGAGACGGCAGCCGACGCGCGATCGATACGCGCGTACACGTCGGCGTCGGCGAGGCGCAGGGTCGCGTGCCCGGCTGCGACGGCGAGCGGATTGCCGCTCAGCGTTCCGGCCTGGTAGACCGGCCCGAGCGGCGCGAGAAGCTCCATGAGCTCCCTCCGACCACCGATCGCGGCGAGGGGCATACCGCCGCCGATGACCTTGCCGAAGGTCACGAGGTCGGGCGTCCACGTCTCCCCTGCGGCGCGCTCGAGCCCCCACCAGCCGGCGGGTCCGACGCGGAAGCCCGTGAGCACCTCGTCGACGATCACGAGGGCGCCGTTCGCGTGCGCCGTCTCGACGAGGAAGCGGTTGAAGCCGTCTTCGGGCGCCAGCACCCCGGCGTTCGCGCCGGCGGCCTCCGTGATGATCGCGGCGATGCGCCCGGGGTGCGCGGCGAACGCCGTGAGTACGGCATCACGGTCGTTGTAGGGCAGGACGAGCGTCAGCGCGGCGATGTCGGCGGGCACGCCCGCAGAGCCGGGCAGCCCGAGGGTCGCGACACCCGACCCCGACTCGGCGAGCAGGCCGTCGGAGTGCCCGTGATAGTGGCCCGCGAACTTGATGATGACGTCGCGGCTCGTCGCGCCGCGCGCGATGCGGATGGCCGTCATGGTGGCCTCGGTCCCCGTCGAGACGAGCCGGAGACGGTCGATTCCGCGGGTGCCGTCGACATCGAGCCGGTCGATGACGAGCTCCGCGAGCTCCGTCTCGGCGAGTGTCGAGGCACCGAACGAGAGGCCGCGGGTCGCGGCATCCTGCACGGTCGCCACGACCTCGGGGTGCGCGTGGCCGAGGAGGGCCGGCCCCCACGATGCGACGAGGTCGATGTACTCGCGCCCCGCGATGTCCTGCACGGTCGCGCCGCGGGCGGACACGATCGACCGCGGCGTACCCCCGACCGACCCGAAGGCGCGAACGGGTGAGTTGACCCCGCCGGGGATGACGGCCCGTGCGCGGGCGGCGGCTTCGTCGTTCGTCGTCATGCGCTGGCCCTCTCGGCGGCCTCGATGGCCCAGTACGTCAGGATGGCGTCGGCTCCCGCCCGCAGGATGCTCGTGAGGGACTCGTCGATCGCGCGCTCGCGATCGATCCAGCCGTGCGCCGCGGCGGCCTCGATCATGGCGTACTCACCGCTCACTTGGTACGCCCACACGGGGACGGGCGAGACGGCCGCAGTGTCGGCGAGGACGTCGAGGTAGCTCATGGCGGGCTTCACCATGACGATGTCAGCACCCTCGGCGAGGTCGAGCTCGACCTCGCGCGCTCCCTCGCGACGGTTCGCGGGGTCGAGCTGATAGGTGCGACGGTCTCCCTGGAGCGACGACTGCACCGCCTCGCGGAACGGTCCGTAGAACGCCGAGGCGTACTTCGCCGCGTAGGCCAGGAGCGCGACGTCCGAGCGGTCGTCGGCGTCGAGGGCGTCACGGAGGACCGCCACCTGGCCGTCCATCATCCCGGAAAGCCCGAGGAGGTGGGAGCCGGCGGCCGCCTGTGCGAGAGCCATGTCGCGGTAGCGCTCGAGGGTCGCGTCGTTGTCGACACGGCCGCGGGCGTCGAGCACGCCGCAGTGACCGTGATCGGTGAACTCGTCGAGGCACAGGTCCGTCTGGACGACGAGCGCATCCCCGACCTCGGCGACGGCGACGCGCGTCGCGACGTTGAGGATGCCGTCGGTGTCGGTCGCACCGGTTCCCGTCGCATCCTTGTGCTCAGGTACGCCGAAGAGCATGACGCCACCGATCCCGGCATCCGCGGCACGCTGCAGCTCCCGCTTGAGCGAGTCGAGCGAGTGCTGCACGACTCCCGGCATCGAGCCGATGGGAAGAGCCTCGGCGGCACCCTCGCGGACGAAGAGCGGCAGCACGAGCTGAGCGGGGCTCAGTCGCGTCTCACTGACGAGACGGCGCCAGGCCGGCGTCGCGCGGAGTCGCCGTGCGCGGACGGCGGGGAAGCCCGTCATGAGAGGTCCTCCTTCGAGGCTCCGCCGAGCGGCGCGAGGTCGGCGGCGCCGGATGCCAGGAGCTCGCCGGCGACGCGATCGGACAGCTCCGACGCCGTGACGTCGCCGACGTAGCCCGCGTGGGAGCTCGTGAGCATCTCACTGCCGTCGGGGCGATAGATCCGCGCGGAGAGGAAGATCATGCCGTCGTCGACGAACGCGTGCGCACCGATCGGCGCGGCACATCCCGCCTCGAGTCGCGCCAGAACGCCGCGCTCGGCTTCCGCTGCGACGCGCGAGGACGTGTGGTCGATGCGTGCGGCGAGCTTCTCGTCGCCCGCGCGGGTCTCGACGGCGAGCGCACCCTGCGCGGGGGCCGTCGGCCAGGGCCCGAGCTCGAAGTACTCCGTGACGGCGTCGAGGCGTCCGAGACGCCCGAGACCGGCGGCGGCGAGCACGACGGCGTCGAGCGCCCGCTCGGGATCGTCCGAACCGACGCGCGAGAGGCGCGTGTCGACGTTGCCCCGGATGTCCGCCAGGACGAGGTCGGGTCGGCGACGCGCGAGCTGCGCACGCCGGCGCGGCGACCCCGTACCCACCCGCGCTCCCTCGGGGAGCGTTTCGAGCGTGAGACCGTCGCGCGCGCACAGCGCATCGCGCGCGTCCTCGCGCTTGGGCACAGCGGCGATGACGAGCCCGTCCAGGGGCGCGGTCGGAAGGTCCTTGTATGAATGCACGACGGCGTCGACCTCACCGGCCAGGAGCGCTTCGCGCAGCGCCGCGGCGAAGACCCCCGTTCCGCCGAGCGACGACAGCGACTCGGTCGATCGATCCCCCTCGGAGACGATCGGAACGAGCTCCCCGCCGAGCGCATCGGCGACCTTCGACGACTGCGCCATCGCGAGGGCGCTCGCGCGCGTACCGATCCGCAGGGCGCTCACTGGACGACCTCGGCGACCTCGTCCAGTCCGATCAGGCGTCCCGTGAAGAACGGAACCTCCTCGCGGACGTGACGCCGGGCCTCGGTCGCGCGGAGGTGCCGCATGAGGTCGACGAGATCGATGGGGTCGTCGGCTTCGAGCGCGAGGAGCCATTCGTAGTCTCCGAGCGCGAAACTCGCGACCGTGTTCGACTGCACCTGCGGGTACTCGCGGCCCTTGAGCCCGTGCTCGGCGAGCATCTGTCCGCGTTCGGCGGCGGGGAGCACGTACCACTCGTAGCTCCGCACGAACGGGTAGACCGTCACCCAGCCGAGCGGCGGCAGACCGCGGGCATAGGCGGGCGAGTGATCACGGCTGAACTCTGCGTCGCGGTGGACACCGAGGGCGTTCCACGTCGGGAGGAGCGGCGCGAGCTCCGCCGAGCGCCGGAGCGTGCGGAGGTCGGCTTGAAGGCCCTCTGCCGTCGTGCCCGTCAGCCACAGCAGGATGTCGGCGTCGGCACGCAACCCCGACACGTCGTAGGCGCCCCGCAGACTCGAGATGCCCGCTGCCGCGTCGGCGAGCGACGGAGCGGAGGGATCGGCCGTCACCGCGTGGGGATCGCGGCGGAAGACGGCCCAGAGCGCGTAGTGCGTGGTGTCGGCTGCGGACGGAGTGGGGGTGTCGATCGCGGAACTCACTCCTCTATCCTCCCCCGAATCCGTTCGGGCAGGCGACCTCAGGGGACCGTGAGGAGCTCGTCGGCCACGCGCTCGGCGTGCGCGACGACGGCTGCGAGTCCCGTCCCTGCTGCTCCCTCGCCGACGGCGGGGACCGGTCCGTCCGAGGGAGCGACGCCGCGCTGCCACGTCGTCACAGCGGCATCCGTGAGCTCGGAGAATTCGGCGCCGAGCAGGATCGGCGCATCGCGGGTCGCCAGCGCGATCGGGTCGACGGGGTCGCCGTCGTACGACAGGCGGACGACGTGCTTGTCCGGAAGGGCGCCGCGCACCCAGGCCCACTTCGCCGTGATGTGCGTCAGCGCGCGTGCCGTCACCCCCGGAGCCGCCGCATCGACGAGGAGACCCGTCCCGCGCGGCGCGGCGTCCCACGCGGGAGCCTCGACGACGAGTGTCACGAGGGTCAGGCGGCGGGGCGATGCCGCGGATTCGGAGTACGCCCGGACGACGCGGCCGTCAACGCGAGTGCCGTCGGCGGTGACCCCGGTCGCGTCGAGCTGCGTGACCTCGACGCGCGTGCGCAGATCGACCCCGAGCCGCTCGTTCTCCGCGACGAGTGCGGCGACGAGGCGGTGCATCCCGCCCCGGATGCTCGCGACCTGGGACCCCGCGGGCGACTGGGCGCGAAGCGCGCCGACGGCTGCCGCGAGCGACCCCCGCACGACGATCTCCGCCCGGAGGCGCGGAGACGCGGCGTCGACGGAGAGCGCCGACGGCTCGATCGAATGCACGCCGCGGACGACGGGGGCCACGAGCGCGTCGGCGACGGCGGATCCCATGCGCACGCGGACGAGCTCGTCGATGGATGCCGCGTGGCGACCGACGCGGGCGGGGAGGAGACGATCGAGCGCCGCCCGCCACGCCCCCCACCGACCCACGGCCCGCACGACGTCGGGGGCGAGCGGGTCGCCGGGGATGCCGAGAACCCCTGCTGCCGGCAGCGGCACGGCCGTCCCGTCGGCGCGATGCAGCCACGCGGGCGTCGGCGCGGGGAGGACGATGTCTCCCGCGAGACCCAGTTCGTCGGCGAGAGCCGCGACGATGCCGCCCCTCGTCGCGAACGATTCCGCCGCGGCATCCAGGACGATCCCCCCGACCGGGAGCGGGGCCACCTGTCCTCCGAAGACCTCGCCACGCTCGAGGAGCGTGACACGGGCTCCGCGGAGCGCGAGGCGCCGGGAGACGACGAGACCGCCGACGCCGCCCCCGACGACGATGACATCAGAGTTCATGCACGAGTTCGACGATGCGCGTGAGCACCGTCGGGTCCGTCTCGGGCGGGACGCCGTGTCCGAGGTTCACGATGTGGGCGGGTGCTGCGGCCCCGCGCTCGACGACGTCGCGCACGTGCCGCTCGAGGAGACTCCAGGGCGCCGACAGGAGAGCCGGATCGATGTTGCCCTGGAGGGGGAAGGCTCCGCCCAGTCGGCGATTGGCCTCGTCGAGCGGCAGACGCCAGTCGACCCCGATGACGTCGGCTCCGACGGCGGGCGTCGCGTCGAGCGACTCCGAGAGTCCGAGCCCGAAGTGGATGCGCGGCACCTCGAGGCCACGCAGCGCATCGAGGGCGCGCTTCGAATGCGGAAGAGCGCGCTTGACGTAGTCGTCGCGCGAGAGGGATCCGGCCCACGAGTCGAAGAGCTGCACGACGCTCGCACCCGCGCGCACCTGGGACTGAAGGAACGCACCGGTCACGTCGGCGCACCAGTTGAGCAGCGTCGCCCACGTACGTGGATCGCTCCGCATGAGGGCGCGCGTGCGGAGCTGCTCCTTCGACGGCCCGCCTTCGACGAGGTAGCTCGCCAGCGTGTAGGGCGCGCCGCCGAATCCGACGAGGGGCGTGTCCCCGAGCTCCGCCACGACGAGCCGCACGGCCTCCGAGATCGGCTCGAGGGCGTCGGGCTCGATGGGACGGAGGGCCAGCACATCGGATGCGGAACGGACGGGGGTCTCCAGGACGGGTCCTCGCCCCGGGACGATCGACACGGCCACTCCGGCGAGCAGCACGGGGATGACGATGTCGCTGAAGAAGACAGCGGCATCCACGCCGTGGCGACGGACGGGCTGCAGGGTGATCTCGGCCGCGAGTTCCGGCGTCAGGCACGCGTCGAGCATCTCGGTGCCCGCGCGCGTCTCCCGGTACTCGGGGAGCGAGCGCCCCGCCTGGCGCATGAACCACACCGGGAGGATCTCGGGGCGATCGCCGCGGGCGGCACGGACGAGGCGCGACTGCGACGTGCGTCCATCGCGCAGGGGATGGGTCTCGGGCAGGGCGATCACGGTGGAGGACACGACGTCAAGGCTACGTGGCCGCTCGACGCCTTCGGACGAGGGGCGGGCTAGAATCGGCTGGTGCTGTTCTGTCTGACGGCGAATCATCGCAACACCGACTTCGACGTCCTCGATCGCATCTCTCGCGTCGCGGACTCGCTCGCCGACGACCTCACGCAGACGCACTCGTTCGTCCGCGGGGCGATCGTCCTGGCCACGTGCAACCGATTCGAGGCCTACCTCGAACTCGATGAGCCGCTCACGGGCGGTGCCGTCGTGGCGCGCGAGGCGGTCCTCGACATGTTGGAGGGTCCCGCGGGCGCCGACGCCGAGGCCCTCCGCGCCTCCGCCGTCAGCATCGCGGGGAGCGATGTCGTGCATCACCTCTTCGCGGTGAGCTCGGGACTCGAGTCGATGGTCGTGGGCGAAGAGGAGATCAGCGGTCAGGTGCAGCGCGCGCTCGGCGCGGCACGCCGGGCCGGCACGACGAGCGCAGCGCTCGAGCGCGCCTTCCAGCGCGCGACGCACGCCACGCGCGAAATGCGCGCGACGGCCGACGTCGCCGCCGCGGGCCGCTCTCTCGCGCGGATCGCCCTCGACATGGCCGACACGCGCGTCACCGACTGGGCCACCGTCCCCGTGCTGCTGGTCGGCACGGGTCAGTATGCGGCCACGACGATCGCGGCGTTGCGTGCGCGCGGCGCTGAGGACATCAGGGTCTACTCCGCGACAGGACGCGCCGAGCAGTTCGCCGCCAAGTACGGGATCCGCGCAGAGAACGACCTCCGCGACGCGATCGGCGAGGCCGAGATCGTCCTCACCTGCACGGCCCGGTACGTCGTGACAGAGGAGCACATCCCCGCCGGCAAGCGGCGTCTCATCATCGATCTGGGCCTTCCCCGCAACGTCGACCCGTCCGTGGCATCCGTCGAAGGGGTCGAGCTGCTCGACCTCGAGCTCATCGGCCGCCACGCGGCGCTTCCCGAACTCGGCCCAGGAGCCTTCGAGATCGTCGGCACGGCGGCGAGCGTCTTCAACGCCGAGCAAGCCGCGGCGCCGGCGATCGTCGCCCTCCGCGGCCACATCCAAACGGCGCTCGACGCCGAGATCCAGCGCGTGCGCGATCGCGGCGGCGATGCGACGACCGAGGCGGCGCTCCGCCACCTCGCGGGCGTCATCTCGCACGCGCCCACCGTCCGCGCACGCGAGTTCGCTGCCGAGGGACGCCTGCACGAGTTCGAAGACGCCCTCGAGACGCTCTTCGGCATCGAGGTCCCGCGCGTCCAGGGCCAGAACCTCCGCGGCCTCTCCGCCGGCTGAGTCGCGTCAGCGCGCGCCGGCCCCTTCGAGGTCGGCCGGTTCCGTCACGGGAAGTCGGCAGGTGAAGTCGCGGCAGTCGTATGCCGTCGCCCGTCCGTCGATCGACGCCTTGCCGACGAGGAGGTCGAATCCGGATGCCGCCCACGCGGCCGCTTGCTCCGGCCTCACGGCGATGACGACGTCGGCTTCCACCGCGCGGGCCGTCCGGACGAGCGGGTCGTCGGCGGCGTCTGCCACGACGACGACCTGACGGGGAGCGACGGCCAGACTCGCGGCAACGCGCAGGAGGGTTCCGTGCGCGAGCGGCTGAGTCAGCGCCGCGTCACGGTGTCGCGCGACGGACCCTTCCGCGAAGACCCGGTACGCCTCACCGGCGCCGAGCTGCCACAGGACGAGTGCCGTCTCGGCGAGCGCGGCGAGCCCCGACGGTTCGTCGGCGTCGGACGCCACGTCGGGCGCTCCCATCCCCTGCGCCGAAAGGACGCCGTCGCCGCCACCCGGTACGGCTGGCTCACCGCTCGGCCTCATGCACGCGTCGAGGAGCGCTCGCGCGCGCTCGATATACGCGTGCTCCCCCGTCGCGATCGCGAGCGCCGCGAGTCCGGAGGCGAGCTGCCCGTAGTCGGCGAGGGCCGCCGTCGCCCGCGACGGGATCTCGTCGAGCGATGCGCGGACGAGCACTCCGTCGGCCGTCGTGTTGACGGTGAGGACGGCATCGGCCGCCCACCGCGCCGACTCGATCCACTCGGCGACGTCGAGGCGTGCGCCGGCGCGTGCGAGCGCTCCGATCGCGAGCCCGTTCCATCCCGTCACGACCTTGCCGTCGACGGCAGGCGGCTGGAGGCCCGCTCGGTCGGACAGGAGGTAGTAGCCGCCCTCGCTCCGCCGACCGTCGATCCAGGATTCGGAGTCCTGCGCCGCCCCGAAGCCTCCCCCGGGCTGCTGCAGCACGCGAGTGAGGAACGTCGCGACGCCGCGCGCCGTCTCGTGATCGCGCTCCGCGACGGCGACATCGAGCAGGACGGCGTTGTCGGTCAGCATGCGCTCGTAGTGCGGCACGGACCAGTCCCGGCGCGTCGCGTAGCGGAAGAACCCGCCCTCGACGGGGTCGCGGAGGGTCGACGCGGACATCGCGGCGAGTGAGCGCTCCGCAACGGCGGCGGCGTCGGGCGCGGCCTCGCGGATGACGCGATGCTGCAAGAAGCGCAGCGCCGTCGCGACGGGGAACTTCGGGGCCGCGGGGTCGCCTCCCCACAGCCCGCCGTATTCGGGGTCCTCGCGCGCCGCGAGGTCTCGCGCAGCTGTCACGAGCGCGGCGACGTCGGGGAGGCCGGCGCCGGTGTGCGTCCCGTGCGCACGCGCGGATGCCAGCGCCTGGACGAGGGCGTCCGCCGTCTCCGCGACCTGGTCGCGACGTTCCGTCCATGCCTCCCTGACCGCGCCCAGAACGTCTCGGAAGGCGGGCACCCCGCCCCGCGCGGTCGGCGGGAAGTAGGTCCCGGCGAAGAACGGGTGCCCGTCGGGCGTCACGAACACCGAGAGCGGCCACCCGAGATGCGGAGTGAACGCCGCGGCGGCCGCCATGTACGACGCATCGACCTCGGGATGCTCCTCGCGGTCGACCTTGATCGAGACGAACCCCGCGTCGAGGTCGGCGGCGGTCTCGGGGTCGGCGAACGACTCCCGCGCCATGACGTGGCACCAGTGGCAGGTCGAGTACCCGATCGACACGAAAACGGGCACATCCCGGCGCCGCGCCTCGTCGAACGCCTCCCTCCCCCACGGGTACCACGCGACGGGGTTGTCGGCGTGCGCCCTCAGATACGGGCTCGCAGAGGAGGAGAGGCGCTCGTTCACGACGTGGCCGCGACCTTCTCGATCAGTGGAGCTCGCTCGGGTGCGCGCCGACGCGGCCCGACCCGTCGCCGGGATCGATCGCGTCGATGGCCGACATCTCGGCATCCGACAGCATGAAGTCGAAGATGCGGAAGTTCTCCCGCAGGCGCTCGGGGTTCACCGACTTCGGGAAGACGATGTTGCCCTTCTGGATGTGCCAGCGCAGGACGACCTGGGCGGGTGTGCGCTCGTGCACCGTCGCGGCGTCGTGGACGGCGGGCATCCCGAACAGGTCGTACTTGCCCTGGCCGAGGGGACCCCACGCCTCGATGTGCACGCCGTGGTCGGCGCACCACGCGACGACGTCGCGCTGCTGGTAGGCGGGGTGGAGCTCGATCTGATTGACGGCGGGCAGGACGCCCGTCTCGCCGTGGATCGCCTCGAGGTGCTCGACGAGGAAGTTCGAGACGCCGATCGATCGGATCGCGTCGCCCTCGCTGAGCGCCGTCAGGTGCTTCCACGCGTTGACGTACGTGCCGTTGTCGGGTGCCGGCCAGTGGATGAGGTAGAGGTCGACGTAATCGACGCCGAGCTTCGTGAGGCTCTCCTCGAGTGCGGCACGCGGCTCGTCGCCGCCCTGCCGGTCGTTCCACAGCTTCGTCGTGAGGAAGATCTCGTCGCGCGGGATGCCGCTCTTGGCGATCGCGGCGCCGACGCCCGCTTCATTGCCGTAGATCGCTGCGGTGTCGATGTGCCGGTAGCCGAGCTCGAGGGCCTCGAGCACGACCTTTTCGGTCTCGGCCGGCGGCACCTTGAAGACGCCGTAGCCGAGCTGGGGGATGTCGTAGCCGGAGTTGAGGGCGATACGGGGAACGTCGTGCAGGTCTGCCATGATCCGAGCCTACGACCACGCGAACTCACGCGCGCCGTACATCCAGGCGGGCGATACGATCGAAGGCTGTGTCTGCGAACGAACCGACCATCGCCTATCCGCCGGAGCTGCCCGTCAGCGCCGCGCGGGAGGACATCCTGCGCGCGCTGCGCGACCACCAGGTCGTGATCGTCGCCGGTGCCACCGGTTCGGGCAAGACGACGCAGCTGCCCAAGATGGCGCTCGAGCTCGGGCGGACGCGCATCGCCCACACGCAGCCCCGGCGGATCGCGGCGCGCACGATCGCGGAGCGGATCGCCGAGGAGATGCAGGTGCCTCTCGGCTCGACCGTCGGCTACAAGGTGCGCTTCACCGACAAGGTGTCGGACGACACGCGCATCGCGCTCATGACCGACGGCATCCTCCTCAACGAGATCCATCGCGACAGGCTCCTGCGACGCTACGACACGATCATCATCGACGAGGCCCACGAGCGCTCCCTCAACGTCGACTTCCTCCTCGGGTACCTCACCCGCATCCTTCCGAAGCGCCCCGACCTCAAAGTCGTCATCACGAGCGCGACGATCGATCCCGAGAGCTTCGCGAAACACTTCGCGGATGCCGCAGGCCGCCCCGCCCCCGTCATCGAGGTCTCCGGACGGACGTATCCCGTCGAGGTGCGCTACCGCCCCGCCGTCGAAGAGCGCGGCGACGCCGCCAGGCGGCCCGAGCAGGCGACGGACGACGTCGACGGCATCACGGCAGCGCTCCGAGAGCTCGACCGCGAGCCCGCGGGCGACGTGCTGGTGTTCCTCCCCGGCGAAGCGGAGATCCGCGACGCGATGGATGCCGTTCGAGGAATGTATGCCAAGGATGCCGCGCCGACCGAGGTCCTCCCCCTCTACGGGCGTCTCTCCGCTGCCGAGCAGCACCGCGTCTTCGAGCGCTCGTCCGTCGCGGGCGTGCGCCGCCGCGTCGTCCTGGCGACCAACGTCGCCGAGACGAGCCTCACGGTCCCGGGGATCCGATACGTCATCGACACCGGCACAGCGCGCATCTCGCGATACAGCACCCGCACGAAGATCCAGCAGCTCCCGATCGAGCCCGTGTCGCAGGCGTCCGCCCAGCAGCGGTCGGGGCGCGCAGGGCGCACGAGCCCGGGCGTCGCGATCCGGCTCTACAGCGAAGAGGACTTCGCGGGTCGCGATGAGTTCACCGAACCCGAGATCCTCCGCACGAGCCTCGCGTCGGTCATCCTCCAGATGCTGTCCCTCGGCTTCGGCGACATCGAGGACTTCCCGTTCCTCACGAAGCCCGATTCGCGCGGGGTCCGCGCGGCACTCGACCTCCTGACGGAGCTCGGCGCCGTCGATCGGGGGCGCCTGACCGACCTCGGGCGCGAGATCTCGCGGATGCCCACCGATCCTCGGTTCGCACGGATGCTCGTCGAGGCGCGCCGCACCGGCGTCGTCCGGGATGTCCTCGCGATCGTCGCGGGCCTGTCGATCCCCGACGTGCGGGAGCGCCCCGAGGAGCGTCGCGAAGAGGCCGACCGCCTGCACGCGCGCTTCGCCGACCCCACGAGCGACTTCCTCACGCTCTTGAACCTCTGGAACCACCTGCAGGAGAAGCAGCGCGAACTCGGATCGAGCGCGTTCCGCCGGCTCTGCCGCGCGGAGCACCTCAACTACGTGCGCGTGCGGGAATGGTCCGACGTCCACCGGCAGCTCTCGACGCTCGTCGGCCGCCCGCGATCGGGTGGGGAGACGTCGGATCCCGACCTCGTCCACAAGGCGATCCTGTCGGGACTCCTCTCCCACATCGGGATCCTCGACGAGCGAACGCGGTCCTCGAGCGGCGGACGCGCCGACAAACGGCCGCCCGCGGCGGAGTATCTCGGTGCGCGGGGCACCCGTTTCGCGATCTTCCCCGGTTCGGGTCTCCGCAAGAAGCGGCCCTCGGCCGTCATGGCCGCCGAGCTCGTCGAGACGAGCAGGCTTTTCGCGCGAGTCGTCGCCGAGATCGACCCCGAGTGGGCCGAGCCGCTCGCGGGAGACCTCGCGAAGCGCCGCGTGAGCGAACCGCACTGGTCGAAGACGATGGGGGCGGCCTCCGCGTACGAGCGCGTCACGCTGTTCGGCGTCGACATCGTGCCGCGGCGACGCGTGCAGCTCGCGCGCTTCGACCGGCCGCTCGCGCGCGAGATGTTCCTGCGGCACGCCCTCGTCGAGGGCGACTGGGACTCGACCCACCTCGACAAGAGGCTCACGGCTTTCGAACGCCGCAATCTGGAGCTCCGGCGACGCCTCGAGAAGGTCGAAGAGCGCGAACGGCGCCGCGACATCCTCGTGGGCGATGAGGCGGTCTACCGCTTCTACGACGCGCGTCTCCCGTCCGACGTGCTCGACGTGCGCTCTTTCGAGGCGTGGTGGAAGGATGCCGCGTCCCGCACGCCGCGCCTGCTCGACATGAGCGAAGCCGACCTCGTCGACGAGGCGACGCGCGGCGACGAACGCGACTTCCCCGCACGCTGGCAGCAAGGCGATCAGGTGCTGTCGCTCGCCTACCGGTTCGAGCCGGGAGCCGCCGACGACGGTGTCACGGTCGTCGTCCCCCTCGCCCTTCTCGCCCAGCTCCGGCCCGACGGATTCGACTGGCAGGTTCCCGGCATGCGCGACGAACTCGTGACGGCACTGCTCCGGGCCCTTCCCAAGCCGATCCGACGTCACGTCGTGCCCGCCGCCGACTGGGCGGCGACGTTCGCGGGAGACCTGAGCGGTCATGGCCCCGAATCGCACGACGGACTGCCGCCCGTCTCGCTGCTCGACGCCCTTGCCGCCCGCATCCAGCGCGTCGCGAACCAGCCGGTGACCGCCGCGGACTTCGACATGGACCGCGTGCCGGGACACCTCCGGATCACGTTCCGTGCGGTCGACGAGCGCGGTCGACCGGTCGGCTCCGACCTCGATCTCTCCGCCCTTCAGGCTGCACTCGCCGACCGCACGAGAGCGGCGGTGTCGCGCTCGCTCGAGTCACCGAAGCGACCGGGCGCCCGACCCGCCGCGACGCCGGCCGTCCCCGGCGCGGCCGTGCGATTCCCGGCTCGGTCGGGCCTGACGGACTGGTCGTTCGACGACCTCCCCGAGATCGTCGACACGGCGGTCGCGGGCGGCATCGTGCGCGGATACCCCGCGATCGTCGACGAAGGGACGAGCGTCGCACTGCGGATCGAGGCGACCCCCGAGGCGGCCGCCCGCGAGACCACGGCGGGCGTCCGGCGCCTCGCTCTGCTCGGAGTCCCGTCGCCCGCCGCGTACGTGCTCGACCACCTCACTTCGGCCGAGAAGCTCGCCCTCGCCGCATCGCCGTACCCGTCGGCGAAGGCGCTCATCGAGGACGCGCGCGTCGCCGTCGCCGATGCCGTCATCGCCCGGACGATGGGCGGATCGCCCGTACGGACGAAGGCGGCGTTCGAGACGGTGCGGGCAGCTCTGTCGGCGGTCGTCGTCGACGAGCTCTTCACGACGGTCTCGCTGGCGGCGAAGATCCTCACGGCCGCGAGGGACGTCGAGCGGACGCTGCGGAGCCAGAACTCGCTGACACTCCTGGGGGCGCTGAATGACATCAAGGGCCAGCTCGCAGGGCTCGTCTTCCCCGGCTTCCTCTCCCAGACGGGAATGGCGCGCATCGTCCACTACCCCCGCTATCTGCGCGCGGCGCTCGATCGGGCGACGGGTCTGAGCGACAATCCCGGCCGCGATCGGCAGCGCATGACGGAGTTCGAGCGCGCGGTCGCGGCGTATACCGATGCGGATGGCACGATCCCCCCGGACCCCGACGCGAGGCCGTCGCTCGTGCACGCACGATGGCTGCTCGAGGAGTACCGAGTGAGTCTCTTCGCGCAGTCGCTGGGGACCTCCGAGCCCGTCTCCCTGCAGCGCATCCTGAAGACGCTCCGCGACTAGCGTTGACGACATGGCATACGCGATCGTCTACACCGAGCTCGGCGGGCCCGAGGTCCTGCACCGTATCGAGATCCCGGATCCCGTGCCCGCGGAAGGGCAGCTGGCGCTGCGGGTCGAGGCGGTCGGCGTCAACCCGATCGACGCGAAGCTCCGGGCCGGCATCCGCCCGTCGCCCCCGATCGATGAACCCCGCCGTGTCGGCTCGGATGGAGCAGGCATCGTGACGGCCGTCGGCGACGGAGTCGATGGGTTTCGTGTCGGAGACGCCGTCGGGTTCTGGGGCGCGTCGGGGGCCTACGCGAGCGACGTGACCGTTTCGGCGCGTCGTGCCGTCCCTCGCGCCGCGCGTGTGAGCGCACTCGACGCGGCAGCCCTCGGCATCCCAATCGGCACGGCCTACCAGACGCTCCGATCGCTCGCCGTCGGACACGGCGACACCCTTCTCGTCCACGGCGGGTCGGGCTCCGTCGGCCAGGCGATCGTGCAGTTCGCCGTCTTGTGGGGCGCGCGCGTCATCGCGACCTCGTCCGAGCGGCGTTCCGCGCGAGTGCGAGAGCTCGGCGGGGAGCCCGTCGTCTACGGCGAGGGGCTCGCCGACCGCGTCCGTGCCGTTGCACCCGACGGCATCACCGTCGCGATCGATGCCGCGGGAACCGACGAAGCACTCTCGACCTCCCTCGAGCTCGTCGCCGACGCGTCCCGCATCGCGACGCTCGTGCGAGGAGCGGACGCCGAGCGTCTGGGCATCCGCGCGTTCAGCGGCGGCGCGCCGTGGCCGCTGACGGCGCAGCAGAACGCGTGGCGGGACGAAGCGATCCCCGTCGCGATGAGTCTCCTCGCCGCCGGACGCCTCTCGCTGGAGCTCGGGCCCTCGTTCGCACTGGACGATGCCGCCGCGGCGCATCGCGCCGTCGAGGACGGCACGGACGGCAAGATCACGCTCGTCCCCTGAGACGCGGTGCCCGCGCCGCAACAGTTCGACACGGGCGCGCCGTGAAGCGGAGTCCGCTCCCACAATGGACGACATGTCCTTCTCTCCTCGCGCCTTCGCCACGGCCCAGGTCCACGCCGGCCACCTGCACGGCGTCGTCGAGAACACCGCCGTCCCGCCCATCCATCAGTCCAACGCGTTCGAGTTCGCGTCGCTCGACGATGCGCGCGATCTGTTCGCGCTCCGGCGTGAGGGGAACATCTACAGTCGCGCGGCCAACCCGACGGTGCTCGTGCTCGAGAAGCGCGTCGCCGAGCTCGAAGGCGGGATCGCGGCGGCGGCCGTCGCGTCGGGACAGGCGGCCGTCGCGCTCGCGCTGCTGGCACTCGTGAAGCAGGGCGAGCACATCGTCGCGGCGCGCCAGCTCTACGGGGGCACGGTCGACCTGCTCGACGACACGTTCCCCGACTGGGGAATCGATGTCACCTTCGTCGATCAGGACGACGTCGCAGGGTGGAAAGCGGCGATCCGACCGAACACGCGCGCCGTCTTCGCCGAATCGATCTCGAATCCGATCGCGCAGGTGCTGGACCTCGACGCCGTATCGACGATCGCGCGCGAAGCCGGAATCCCGCTCGTCATAGACAACACGATCGCAACCCCCTACCTCCAGCGCGCGAGAGACTTCGGCGCCGCGATCGTCGTGCACTCGGCCACGAAGTACCTCGGCGGGCACGGCACGTCGCTCGGCGGCGTCATCGTCGACCTCGGGACGTTCGACTGGACGGCGTCGCCGGACAGATGGCCGCAGCTGACGGAGACGTATCGACGGGTGGGCGATGGCAGTCTCGTCGAGCGCTTCGGGGCGACCGGCTCCCCCTACATCGCCCTCGTGAAGACGAAGTACGTCCACGACCTCGGCCCCTCGCTGTCGGCCTTCAACGCCTTCCAGCTGCTGCAGGGACTGGAGACCCTCGATCTGCGCGTCCAGCGGCACACCGACAGCGCGCTCGAGGTCGCGCGCTTCCTCGCGTCGCATCCCGCTGTGACACGCGTGCACCACCCCGGGCTCCCCGACAGCCCCTGGCACGACAATGCCCGTCGCTACCTGCCGCGGGGCACGAACTCGGTCTTCGCCTTCGACGTCGTGGGAACGGGTCGCCCCGACACCGACTTCCGCCGCGTCGCCGACGTCATCGCGCGCTTGCAGACCGTGCGGCTCGTCGCCAACATCGGCGACGCCCGGAGCCTCGTCAACCATCCGGCATCCATGACGCACAGTCATCTGTCGCCGGCGCAGCTCGCGCAGGCACGGATCTCCCCCACGACGCTGCGTCTGTCGATCGGCCTGGAGGATCCCGCCGACATCATCGCGGATCTCGCGGGGGCGCTTGCGCCCCTCGTCGACGCAGCGGCTCAGCCCGCCGCGATGAGCGTGCGGTAGAACCCGATGCCCCGCAGCCACACGTCGACGCGGATGCGCTCGTCGTGCGAGTGGAGGGCGTCGCGCTCGGAACGCGTGAGGTGGAACGGCGTGAAGCGGTACACGTCGTCGGCGATCTCGGTGAACCACCGGCTGTCGCTCGCCCCCAGCTGGATGTAGGGCGTCGTCAGGACATCGTGCCCGAGCGTCTCGTGCACGGCCGTCGCGATGCGGCGCCACGCCTCTCCACGCCACGACGAGACGGGCGAAGGGTCGGACCCGTGACGCACTTCGATCTCGATGTCCGGATCTGCGACGACGTGTCGCACGCGCTCGACGGCCGTCGAGACCGTGTCCCCTGTCAGCAGACGGATGTTGATCGACGCACGGGCCGACGTCGCCAGGACGTTCTCGCCGGGTGCGCCCTCGAGCTCCGTCGCGACGGCCGTCGTGCGGACGATCGCGTTCATCTCGGGGCCGAGACGTGACAAGACACGGGCGACGAGCGGACCTGAGACGGCGAGGGTGCCCAGGAGCGCCCGGAGAGGCCGGGGCGCGTGCGGCGCGACGGTCGCGAGCATCGCCCGCACGGGGGCGACGAGTCGCACGGGGAAGGGATGCCGCTGCAGCCGGTCGATCGCGCGGGCGAGTCTCGCCGTGGCGGGGAGCGCGGGCGGCGTCGAGGCGTGCCCGCCGGCTTCGCGGGCGGTGAGGGACAGCGTCATGACCCCCCGTTCGGCGACCCCCACCATCGCGGTCGGGATGCGGACGCCCGGAATGACGCCGTCGACGACGGCGCCGCCCTCGTCGAGGACGAGCTGCGGCCGCACGCCCCGCTCTCGGAGCACCTCGACGATCGCCCTCGCGCCGTCGCCCGCGGTCTCCTCGTTGTGCGCGAATGCGAGGTAGACGTCGCTGTGCGGCTGGAAGCCCTCCGTCACGAGCTGCTCGACGGCCTCGAGGATCGCGACGAGCGCACCCTTGTCGTCGATCGCTCCGCGCGCGTGAATCGCGGCCTCGGCGCCGTCGCCGATGATCTGCGCGTCGAAGGGCGGGTGGGTCCACTCGCTCTCGATGACGGGGACGACGTCCTGGTGCGCCATCAGCACGAGAGGTGACGCGGTCGTCTTTCCCGCCCAGTGGATGAGCAGGGAGTGGTCCGCGACGAGCTCGTGGTCGAGCGCTCGGTGCGTCTCGGGGTAGAGCCGCTCCAGGGCCGCGCGGAATTCCTCGAACCGGGCCCAGTCGATCGCGGACTCGTCGGTGTGGGAGACCGTCGGGATGCGCAGGAGCTCGCGGAAGCGTTCGACCGAGGATGGCACGCATCCGAGCCTAAACGCGCCCTCCCGCCCCCGCGCGCTCGCTACGCTCGACGTATGAGTGCACTGCGGTGGGGAATCCTCGGTCCGGGCGGAATCGCCCAGGCCTTCACGCGCGATCTGCAGACGGCGGGACTGACCGTCACCGCGGTCGGATCGCGTCGAGCAGACGCCGCGCGCGCCTTCGCCGAGGAGTTCGGGATCCCCCGGTCTCACGGCTCTTACGAGGAACTCGTCGCCGACCCCGACGTCGACATCGTCTACATCGCCACGCCGCACCCGTTCCACGCCGACCAGGCCATCCTGGCGCTCGAGGCGGGCAAGCACGTCCTCGTCGAGAAGCCCTTCACGATCAACGCCGAAGAAGCGGCCGCCGTCCGCGACGTCGCGCGTGAACGCGGTCTCCTGGCGATGGAGGCGATGTGGACGAGGTATCTCCCGCACATGGTCCGTCTCCGCGAGATCCTCGCGGAAGGCACGCTGGGAGACATCAGGGCGGTCCTCGCCGACCACACGCAGAAGATCTCCGACGATCCTCACCACCGCCTCAATGATCTCGAGCTCGGCGGAGGAGCGCTTCTCGATCTCGGCATCTATCCCGTGTCGTTCACTTGGGATGTGCTGGGTGCGCCCGACACCATCAACGCGTCGGCGACACTCGCCGAGACGGGCGCCGACACCGAGGTCGCCACGATCTTCACGTACGCCTCGGGTGCCGTCGCGACGACGTTCTCGGCCTCCCGCTCGGCCGGCCCCAACACCGCCCACGTGATCGGGACGGACGCCCGCATCGACATCGATGCGACGTGGTACAACGCCTCGTCGTTCCGCGTCGTCGCGGCAGACGGCACCGTGCTCGAGACGTATGAATCGCGGATCGAAGGACGCGGGATGCAGCATCAGGCTCTCGCCGCCGAGAAGTTCGTCGCCGAAGGCCGCACCGACAGCGACATCCTGCCCCTCGACGAGGTCGTCGACATCATGGCGAGTCTCGACGCCGTCCGGCAGATCATCGGCGTCGGCTACCCCGGAGAGGAGTGACATGGCCGACCTGCAGAACCAGCGCGTCGCGGTCTACCTCGACTTCGACAACATCGTGATGTCCTGGTACGACCGGGTCCACGGTCGCAACGCCTACTCGCGAGACCGCCAGCGGATCGCGGAGGACTCCTCGGCACCCGACGTCGCCGAGCGGCTCGCCGCGGCGCGGATCGACGTCGGTGCGATCATCGACTACGCGGCGTCTTTCGGGACGCTCGTCCTCACTCGCGCCTACGCCGATTGGTCCTCCCCCGTCAACGCCGACTACCGCTCGCAGCTCGTCGCGCGTGCCGTCGACCTCGTGCAGTTGTTCCCCGCGGCGGCCTACGCCAAGAACGGCGCCGACATCCGCCTCGCCGTCGACACCGTCGAGGACATGTTCCGCCTCCCCGACCTCACTCACGTCGTGATCGTCGCGGGCGACTCCGACTACGTCCCGCTCGCGCAGCGGTGCAAGCGTCTCGGACGGTTCGTCGTCGGCGTCGGGGTCGCGGGGTCCACCGCGAAGTCGCTCGCGGCCGCGTGCGACCAGTTCGACGCGTACGACGCGCTCCCAGGGATCACGCGCCCGCCGGCGGGCAAGGCGGATGCCGCGGCTCCCCGTGCGCGCAAGCGCTCGAAAGACCCCGGGGCCGATCTGCTCGAGCGTGCTCTGCGGCTCGAGGGCGACAAGGTCGACGATGCGCAGTGGCAGCATGCCTCCGAAGTGAAGAGCCTCATCAAGCGCCTTGATCCCGCCTTCAGCGAGAAGGCGCTCGGTCACAAGAGCTTCACGGAGTTCGTGAAGGCCCATCCGACGGTCGCCGAGGTCGACGAATCGAGCAACATCGTGCTGATCCGCCTGGCCTCCGACCGCCGCTGAATATCAGGGACGCCGGAAGCCCGTTCCGGTACAGTGTGGGACTGTGGCACGCCGCAGCGCCCAGCCGGGCTCGCAATCCTCGCTCCGCGAGGCCAATCGCGCGCGCGTCATCGACTCGCTCAAGCGGCACGGCCGCCTGACCCAGGTCGAGCTCGCCGGCAGCACGGGTCTCAGTCCCGCGACCGTGTCGAACATCGTCAAGGAGCTCACCGCCACGGGCATCCTGCACACGTCGTTCACGTCACGCAGCGGCCGACGCGCGACCCTCGTGTCGCTCGCGCGCCAGTTCGGACTCGTCGCCGGGGTGCACTTCAGCTCGCGTCAGCTGCACATCGCGATCGCCGATGCGATGCGCACGATCGTGACGCAGTCCTCGCTCCCCCTCGCCCTCGATCACCGCCACGACGCGGAGCTCGATCGCGTCGCGATCCTCCTCGGCGACATGATGGAGTCGCTCGGCGGGAGCCTGTCCGACCTCCTCGCCGTAGGACTCGCCCTCCCCGCTCCCATCGATCCGTCGACGGGGATGGTGTCAACTCCCGGCCTCCTGCGGGGGTGGGAGGGCGTCGACGTCGCCGCGAGTCTCCGCTCGCGCATCGGCCGACCGGTCTACGTCGACAGCGAAGCGAACCTCGGGGGGCTCGCCGAAGCCCGCGAGGGCAGCGCCCGAGGTCTCGCGTCGTCGGTCTTCATCCGCGTCGGACACTCGATCAGCGCCGGGCTCGTGGTCGGTGGAGACCTCTTCCGGGGTGTCAACGGCAAGGCAGGGCAGATCGGGCACGTCACGCTCGACGAGAACGGCCCGATCTGCCGGTGCAGCAACCGCGGCTGTCTCGAGACCTATGCGGGAGGGCCGGCACTCCTGTCGCTGTTCCCGCCGAGCGAGGGGATGCAGCGCCTCGGCGACCTGCTTCAGGCGGCCGAGGACGGCGACGGCAGCTCCCGTCGTGTCATCGCCGACGCCGGACGCCACATCGGCGTCGCCGCGGCGAGCCTGTCGAACCTCTTCGATCCGCAGGTCATCGTCGTGGGCGGCGAGCTTGGTCTTGCCGGCGAGATCCTGATGGCCCCCATGCGCCATGCGCTCGAGCGCTCCGCGCTCCCGTCGACGCGGGGGCTCCCCGAGATCGTCGGCGCCGCGTTCGGCGAATGGTCCGAAACGCGCGGCGCGATCGCGATCGCGCTCGATCACGTGACGCTCGAGTCCGACGTCGTGCAGATCACCGCGTAAAGTCCTTCCATGACGAACACCGCGCCACGGCGGCGCCAGCTCTTGCGCGCTCTCGTCATCGCCGCGCTCACGGCCGCGACGCTCGCGCTCGGGGGGTGCGGCGCAGGAGCGTCGTCCTCCGAGGGGTCCATCGCGCTCCTCCTGCCCGACGCCAAGACCGCTCGCTACGAGACGTTCGACCGCCCCTACTTCGAGGCACGCGTCGCCGAGCTCGGCGACATCGACGTCCTGTACGCGAATGCCGATCAGGATGCCGCGAAGCAGCAGCAGCAAGCGGAGTCGGCCCTGGCGGCCGGTGCAGACGTCCTCGTCCTCGATCCCGTCGACGGGCGCGCGGCCGTCAGCATCGTCGCGGCCGCCAACGCGCAGGGCGTCCCCGTCGTCTCGTACGACCGGCTCGTGGCGGGGGGCGACCTGGCCTACTACGTCTCCTTCGACAACGAGAAGGTCGGGCGGCTGCAGGCGGAGTCGTTCGTCGAGGAACTCGAGCGACGCGGGCACGGCTCCGGCGGCATCCTCATCGTGAACGGATCTCCCACCGACGGAAACGCGATCCTCTTCCGCCAGGGCGCGCACGACGTCATCGACAAGACGGGACTCCGCATCCTCGCCGAGTACGACACGCCCGACTGGAGCCCTGACAAGGCGCAGGACTGGGTCGCGGGACAGATCGCCCAATTCGACAGCGAGATCGTCGGCATCTATGCCGCGAACGACGGTGTCGCGAGCGGCGCCGTCGCTGCGTTGCGGGCCGCAGGCATCTCGCCCCTCCCGGTCGTGACAGGTCAGGATGCCGAGCTCTCGGCCCTCCAGCGGATCGTCCGAGGCGACCAGTACATGACGGTGTACAAGGCGATGAAGCCCCAGGCGGAGCTCGCGGCGGAGGTCGCCGTAGCGCTCCTGCGCGGAGAAGAGGTCGACGCTCCGATGGAGATCGAGGGCACACCGACGACGCTGCTCGAACCGGTCGCCGTCACCGTCGACGACATCGCCGAGACGGTGATCGCCGACGAGTTCTGGACCGTCGAGGACATCTGCACCGCCGACTACCGAGCCGCCTGCATCTCCACAGGACTGCTCGCCGAGTGACCCCCGCGATCGTGGTGGCGGGTATCGTCGTTGCGGACGTCCGCCGAGGGTGAGGATGACGATGGCACCTGGCCGCACCGGTCGCTCGCGCGAGCGCGTACTCACGATGCACGGCATCGGCAAGAGGTTCGGCGCGGTGCGCGCGCTCACCGACGTCGACTTCTGGGTCAACGAGGGCGAGGTCGTCGCGCTCGTCGGCGACAACGGCGCCGGCAAGTCGACCCTCGTGAAGGTGCTCGCGGGGGTCCACGCCCAGGATTCCGGCACGATCGAGTTCGACGGCGAATTCGTCGACATCCACACTCCCGCCGACGCGAAGGATCTCGGGATCGCGACGGTCTTCCAGGACCTCGCCCTCTGCGACAACCTCGATGTCGTCGCGAACCTGTGGCTCGGTCGCGAGCTGCTTGCGGAAGGCACGCTCGACGAAGTCGCGATGGAGGAGCGTACGTGGACGCTCCTGCGCGAGCTCTCGGCCAAGATCCCGTCCGTGAGGACCCCGGTCGCATCGCTCTCGGGCGGACAACGGCAGACCGTCGCGATCGCCCGATCCCTCATCGGGGACCCGCGCGTCATCATCCTCGACGAGCCGACGGCGGCACTCGGTGTCGCGCAGACGGCAGAGGTCCTCAACCTCATCGAGCGGCTTCGCGAGCGCGGGCACGGCGTCGTGCTGATCAGCCACAACATGGCCGATGTGCTCGCCGTGGCCGATCGTGTCGTCGTCCTGCGCCTCGGCCGCAACAACGGCGTCTACAACGCCGCCGATCTCACGAGCGAGACGCTCATCGCCGCCATCACGGGCGCCGTCAACGTGTCGGCGAGCCGACACGTCGGTCCCGACGACGCCCGGACGGAAGACCCACCGGCGGATGACGCGCGCGGCAGTCTCATCCATCTGCCCGATGCGGTTTCCCGACGACCGCGTGCGGGAAGGAGCGACGCATGAATGCGGGCGAGACGGGTGCCGTCGAGATCGAGCAGGACGAGAAGCTTCTGAGCCCGGCCGGACTGCGAGCCGCGGGAGCTCAGCTCATCTCCAGGATCAGGGGCGGCGACCTCGGCGCCGTACCCGTCGTAGGCGGACTCATCGTCATCTGGGCGGTGTTCCAGGCGCTCAATCCCGTGTTCCTCTCACCGACGAACCTCGTCAACCTCGCGATGCAGTGCGCGGCGATCGGGACCATCGCCCTCGGTGTCGTCATCGTGCTGCTCGTGGGCGAGATCGACCTCTCGGTCGGCTCGGTCTCGGGTCTTTCGGCTGCGATCCTCGCCGTCACGGTGGTCCAGCTCGGCTGGGACCCCGTGCTGGCTCTCGTGGCGGCGGTCGCGGCGGGATGCCTCGTGGGAGTTCTCTACGGCTTCCTGTACACCCGTTTCGGCGTGCCGAGCTTCGTCATCACCCTTGCCGGGCTCCTCGGCTTCCTCGGGGTACAGCTGTGGGTCCTGGGTCCGAGCGGCTCGATCAATCTCCCACCCGAGTCGTGGATCGTCGTCTTCGCGCAGCAGCTGTTCCTCCCCGCCTGGGCCGCGTACGGCGTCGCGGTGCTCGGCGCGGCCGCCTATGCGTGGTCACGCGTGCGCCATGCGCGTCGCCGCGCGGTTGCGAACCTCGTGAGTCAGAGCTACCTCGACATCGCCGTGCGCTCGACCGCACTTCTCGTCGTCCTGCTGGCTGTCACGTGGTATCTGAACCTCGCACGGGGTGTCGGCGTGATGTTCCTGTTCTTCCTCGTCCTCGTCGTGGTCGCCAACTTCGCGCTGACCCGGACGCGCTGGGGCCGATCGGTCTACGCCGTCGGAGGTTCGGTCGAGGCGGCGCGGCGAGCAGGGATCCGGGTCGAGCGGATCTACCTCTCGGCGTTCGTCCTCTGCTCGACCCTCGCCGCCATGGGCGGTCTTCTGGCCGCCGCACGTCTCGGTGCGGCCAACCAGAGCTCGGGCGGCGGTGACACCAACCTCAACGCGATCGCCGCGGCTGTGATCGGCGGCGCGAGTCTGTTCGGCGGACGCGGAACGGCCTACGCCGCTCTCCTCGGCATCGTCGTGATCCAGTCGATCTCATCGGGTCTGACGCTGCTCAACCTCGACTCCTCCGTGCAGTTCATCGTCACCGGTGTCGTGCTCGTCCTCGCCGTCATCGTCGACTCCGTGTCGCGGCGTCGGCGCGCAGCGACAGGCCGAGCCTGACTTCTGCGCCTCACCTCCTGAGTTCATGTCGAAAACTCGGGGGCCGTCTTTTCGCCTGCCGAAACGATTCGGATGACTGATCTGCCCTGATTCGCGTGACTATCCTGGTCACATTGCAGCCCTTTTCGATGGAGACGAGGATGACTCCTCCCGCATCTGTCGATCGTTCAGGCTCGTTGCGAACTCGTTACGTTCACTACTTGACGCCAAGTCCTCCCGCGGAGATGATCGTCCGTAGCGCGATGCCGCCAGGCGAGTCCTGGAGCCCGCACCTTCAAAGACGAAAGGCAAACGATGAAGAAGTCATCCCTGCTCGCGGCTGCTGCACTCTCCGGTGCTGCCGCGATGATCCTTGCCGGTTGTGCCGGCGGTGGCGGCGGGACGCCGTCCGACGGCGGCGGCGATGCGGGCGGCGACGCCGCCGGTCGCGCGTGCGTCATCCTCCCCGACGCGGCCTCCTCGCCCCGCTGGGAGAACTTCGACCGCAAGTACCTGCAGGAGGGGCTGGAGGGCGCGGGCTTCGACGTCGACATCCAGAACGCGCAGGGTGACGTCAATAAGTACTCGACGATCGCCGACCAGCAGCTCACGCAGGGCTGTGGCGTCATGCTCCTCGTCGACTACCAGGGCGCCGCAGAGGCCGTCGCGACGAAGGCCAAGGCCGAGGGCATCCCCGTGATCGCCTACGACCGGCCGTTCTCGGGCGCCGACTACTACGTCTCGTTCGACAACGTCGAGGTCGGACGCCTCCAGGGCCAGACGGTCCTCGACGGGCTCGAGGCGAAGGGCGTCGCCCCCGCGGACGCCGTCGTCGTGTACATCGGCGGCGACCCCACCGACGGAAATGCGGCGATGTTCCACGAGGGTGCTGCCGAAGTCATGGAAGAAGCGGGCATCACCCCCGCGGCAGAGCCGCCGGGAGCCTGGGACCAGGCGAAGTCGCAGACCAACTTCGAGCAGGCGCTCACGTCGCTCAACGGTGCTGTCGACGGTGTCTGGGCGGCGAACGACACCAACGCGGCCGGCGTCATCAAGGTGCTGCAGGACAACAACCTCGAGGGTGTCGCCGTCTCCGGTCAGGACGCCAACGTCGCGGGGCTCCAGAACATCCTCCTCGGATGGCAGACCGCCACGGTCTACAAGCCCGTCGCGGATGAGGCCGCCGCCGCCGTCGAGGTCGCGGTCGCGCTCCTCAGCGGTGAGACCGTGAGCACGGACGCCGAACTGGAAGACGGCACGCCGTACATCCAGGTCACCCCGCTGCTCGTGGGCCCGGAAGAGGTCAAGGACGTCGTCGCCGCGGGCGACGCCGCCTACGACGACGTCTGCACGCCCGACGTGATGGCCGCCTGCGAAGAGTTCGGCGTCGTCGCGAGCTGAACATCCCCTTGAGAAGGGGCGCCGTCTCGGACAACGGGACGGCGCCCCTTCCCACGACTCGCGAGGAGGCGAGAATGTCAGAGGCGACCGAACAGTCGCAGCCGATCATCGAGTTGGTCGGCGTCAAGAAGTCCTTCGGCCCCGTCAGCGTCCTCAAGGGCGTCGACTTGAAGGTGCGCCCGGGCAAGGTGACGGCCCTCGTCGGCGACAACGGGGCCGGCAAGTCGACGCTCATCAAGGGACTCGCAGGTGTTCAGCCCTACGACGAGGGCGAAGTCCTCATCGACGGCACCCACCGCGATCTTCACGCCCCGAGGGATGCAGCCGCGCTGGGAATCGAGGTCGTGTACCAGGACCTCGCGCTCTGCGACAACCTCGACATCGTGCAGAACATGTTCCTCGGCCGCGAGGAGCTGTCGGCGGGCACGTTCGACGAGGGACGCATGGAGCGTGAAGCATCCGACACTCTCCGGTCGCTCTCGGTGCGCACCGTCAAGTCGGTGCGCCAGAAGGTCTCTTCCCTGTCGGGCGGACAGCGTCAGACCGTCGCGATCGCGCGCGCCGTGCTGAAGAAGGCCCGCGTCGTCATCCTCGACGAGCCGACCGCAGCCCTCGGCGTCGCGCAGACCGAGCAAGTGCTCAATCTGGTCAGCCGGCTCTCGGCCCAGGGTGTCGCCGTCGTCCTCATCAGCCACAACCTCGCCGATGTCTTCGCCGTCGCCGACGACATCGCTGTGCTCTACCTCGGGCAGATGGTCGCGCAGATCCCGACTGCCGAGACCACCCGCGACGACGTCGTCGGGTACATCACGGGAACCAAGACGATGGGCGTCGAGCTCATCGGAACGACCAACATCCCCACGGGAGGAGCCGAATGAGCACCAATGCGACGCGCACCGAGGCGGCGCCCGACCCGGTCGCGAGCGACCTGATCGGCAGCGGTGTCGAGGGAGGTCTCGCCGACCAGGTCCGCGGCTGGTGGCAGCGCGTGCGCGGGGGCGACATGGGCGCCCTCCCCGCCGTCGGCGGCCTCGTCGTGCTCGGCATCCTCTTCAGCGTCTTGAGCCCGTTCTTCCTGACCGAGCGGAACTTCGCCAACCTTCTCAATCAGGCCGCAACCCTCGTCGTCCTCGGCATGGCGCTCGTCTTCGTCCTGCTCCTGGGCGAGATCGACCTCTCCGCGGGCGTGACGGGCGGCGTCGGCATGGCGCTGTTCGTCGTCCTGAACGCCGTCTACGGGATCCCGTGGCCGTTGGCCCTGCTCATCGGCTTCGCGTTCGGGTTCCTGACGGGTGCGCTCATAGGCTTCTTCGTCGCCCGTGTCGGCATACCGTCGTTCGTCGTGACACTCGGTCTGTTCCTCGGGTTCCAGGGTCTCGCGCTCGTCATCATCGGGCCGGGCGGGCTCTACCGCATCCAGGTGCCGGAACTCATCGCGATCCAGAACGGCAACCTCCCTGTATGGGGCGGGTGGGTCATGCTGGCCGTCATGCTCGCCGTCTCGGCCGGCACGTCTTTCTGGGATCGTGCGCGACGGACGCGCGCCGGGGTGCCGAACCGCGCGATCTCGCTCGTCTGGATCAAGCTCGCCGTCATCGCCGTCATCGGCGGCGGCATCGTCTACATCCTCAACCAGAACCGCGGACAGTCGGTCGTCGAGGTCGCCGGCGTCCCACTCATCGTGCCGATCGTGCTCGTCATCCTGTGGCTGGGCACCTTCGTCCTCGATCGCACGAAGTTCGGTCGCTACATCTACGCGATCGGCGGCAACGCCGAGGCGGCGCGTCGCTCGGGAGTCAAGGTCCGCTGGGTCAAGTGGTGGGCGTTCGTCATCTGCTCGTCGCTCGCCGTGGCATCCGCGCTCCTCAGCGTTTCGCGCGTCGGATCGGTCGACGCGACGGTCGGACGCGACATCGTGCTCTCGGGCGTCGCGGCGGCCGTCGTCGGCGGAGTGAGTCTCTTCGGCGGCAAGGGTCGGCTCGTGCACGCTGCGATCGGCGCGCTCGTCATCGCGGTCATCACGAACGGTCTCGGACTCCTCAATCTGCCGGCGGGCATCAGCCTGCTGGTGACGGGAGGCGTCCTCATCCTCGCGGCGAGCGTCGATGCGCTGTCGCGATTGAGGTCGGGCGGAGCCGTGCGACTGTAGCGATTCGCCACGCACGAACGGAAGGCGCCGGGGGGAGGGGATCCCGGCGCCTTCCGTTCGTGTCAGCCGAGTGCCGGGTACAGCGCCGGCGTCGTGCGGTGGTGCGTCGCCTGCTCGTAGGCGTAAGCGAGTCCGAGCAGATCTCCTTCGGCGAAGTCGCGTCCGAGGAACTCGATGTTCGCGCCTCCCCCGGGGATCGCCTCGGTCGCGTTCGCCTGACCCATCGGCACGGTCACGGCGGGCAGACCCGTGTTGGGGCTCAGGCGCATGTTCGTGCCGATCGTGCCGTAGGGGTTGCCCGTCGGATAGACGATCGCGTCGAGACCCTGCGTGTTCATGAGATTCGTCACGATCTGCTTTCCGAGCGCGAGCTGCGTCGTGTGGGTTCCCGTCGGACCCGCCCAGGCCTCGTAGGCCTCGGGAGTGACGAGCGACCGAGCGACGTAGGTCGCGTTCGCCGGATTCGACGCCGTGACGCCGCGGCTGGGGATGATGTTCGGCGACTGGCTGATCAGCGCGAGACTGCGCGCAGCGACGGACGGGTTGAGGTACGAATCGATGTAGTTCTGCAGGTCGTGATTGAACTCGGGTCCCGACCCGCTGCCCTCGGCGAGGATCGCGGCCCACCCTTCGGGCGTCGTCAGTTCGACGACCGTCGCGCCTTGCGCACGGAGGTCGTCGAGGGCCGCGTTGAACAACCGAACGGTGCTGGCGTTGGTGCCGATCATCGCCGGTACGTACCCGATCGTCGTGCCCTGGAGCGCCGTGGCGTCGAGCGAAGACGTGTACGACTCGGGCACGAGACCCGCCTGACGCGTCGTGATGGGGTCGGCCTCGTCGACGCCCACGACGGCGTCGAGCGCGACCGCGGCATCGAGGACGGAGCGAGCCATGGGTCCACCCGTGTCCTGCGAGAGCGCGAGGGGCACGATGCCGTCGCGGCTCGCGAGACCCACCGTCGGACGGACACCCACGAGCTGGTTGTAGTTCGAGGGAATGCGGATCGACCCGCCCGTGTCGGTGCCGAATCCCAGGGCTGCGAAGTTCGCCGCGATCGACGCACCCGTGCCGCCGCTCGAACCGCCGGCGTTGCGGGTCGTGTTGTACGGGCTCGAGACGTCGAGGGTCGAACCGGCCGCCTGACCCGCGCTGAAGGTCGACGACAGGTTGACGGCGAACTCGTCCATGCTCGCCTTCGCGAGGATGACTGCGCCCTCGGCACGCAGTCCCTCGACCATCGTGGCGTCGGTCGTGGTCTGGTTCGCATCCCAGCATCCGCACCCGGCGGTCGTCGGCATGTCGAGGGTGTTGTAGTTGTCCTTGAGGGCGATGGGAACGCCGAGCAGCATGCTCGTGAGCCCGTTCTCGGCGCGCTCCGCGTCGGCGGCGGCAGCGGCGGCGAGTGCCGTGGTCGCGCCGACCGTGACGACGGAGTTGAGCGGGCGCTGGCCCTCCCCCTGGACGACGCGGTCGTACGCTGCGATCCGGTCGATGTACTGCTGTGTGATCTCGACCGACGTCGTCACACCGGCGTTCATGGCCGCCTGCATGTCGATGACGCTGGCCTCGACGATCTCGAAGGGCCCATCGTCGTAGATCATGCGCTGCGACAGACTCGCGAGGTCGGCGACCGTGATGACGCCGTCATCGTCGTGATCGACGACCTCGAGCGCCGGCCATCCGGCATCCGCGGTCGTGACACCGAGTCCCGCCGTCGCGATCGCGAGGTCGTCCGTGTCGACCATCTCGTCGCCGGTGAGATCGAGCTCGGTGTAGTAGGGCATGAGGAGGGGCGCCGATGCGGCTTCTTCGACGGCGACGGCAGGGGCCGACACGGCGAAGGCAGAGACGGCGGCCGCGGCGGAGGCGATCGCCAACGCCCGCATGATGGGGGTTCTCACCGCAGGATTCCTTCGGTTCGTGGAGGGGAGGAAGAGGGTGGCAGAGGACGCGCGGGTCATCGGTTCACCGCCCGCCGGCGGAGGAGGAGGACGGCACCTGCAGCGATGAGAGCTGCTGCGAACACGCCGACGATCGTCCAGACGGCGGCGTCCTGACCCGTCACGGCAAGTGGCTGGGAGGGGTCGCCTCCCGCGGCGGCACCGTCGACGGGCGACGCCGTCGGAGAGGGAGACGCGGTCGCACTCCCACTCGGGCTCGGGCTCGGGCTCGGCGCACCCACGACGGTCGTCGTGACATCGATCGTGCCCTCGAGGGAGACCGTCTCGCTCGTCGAGCTGGAGAAGGTGGCGGGCCCCACCGTGATGGGGGTCGCTCCGGCTCCGATCGCGCGCAGTGTGAAGACGACGAGATCCTGCGCACCCGCGAGACCGGGAGAGGTCCCGAGGCGCGTGTGGGTGAAGGTGATCGTGCCGGTCCCTTCGTCGACCGCGTCGAATCCACCGGCCGGGAAGACGGCGCTTCCGTCGCCGTACGCGAAGAGCGCGGGATCGATGGCGACCGTGACCGTGTAGGCGTAGAGATCGGTCGTGTCAGCGACCGCGATGGTCACCTCGACGTCGTCTCCCACGTCGACGGACTCCGGCGCGGAGATGGACAGTTCGTCGACCTCGGGCGGTGCGGCGAGCGCCGCGGGCGCGAACAAGATCGACGCGGCGGCGAGCGCGAACGCCGTGGCGAATGCGGCGGTGGCACGCGCGAGAGCGTGCGTCATCCGCCGTCGGGAGGAGTTTTCAGGCATGCGGAAGCAGGTCCTTCGGGAATGGGGGCTGCCGGCGCGACGGGCTGATGCCGTCGCATCAGCGCGCCCAGGAGGGTCGGATGCCGCGACTCTTCCAGCCCCGTATTTCCTGCCCGTTTCAGCGTGTGTCGCGGACGATAAATCGGTCGACCCAGCGGGGCACGATGTCGCTCGCGAGGCCCGTCCAGACCTCGTCGAAGGGGACCTCCGCATCACTGGGTTCGAGGTTCAGCTCGAGAGTCTGCGCGCCGTAGGCGGCGCCGAGAGCGACGTAACCGGCTGCCGGGTACACCGCCCCGGAGGTGCCGATCGAGACGAAGAGGTCGCACGACACGACGGCGTCCTCTATGACGTCGAGCCCGTAGGGCATCTCGCCGAACCACACGACATCGGGACGCAGCGCCCGCTCCCCGCACGCGGGGCACGCGGGCAGATCGAGCAGGTCGGTGTGCCACTCGGGCCGGGCCGCGCACGCGCGACACAACGCCCGGTTCAGCTCACCGTGCATGTGCACGAGACGGATGCTGCCCGCGCGTTCGTGAAGATCATCGACGTTCTGCGTCACGACCAGAAGGTCGTCGCCGAGCGCGCGCTCAAGGCGAGCCAACGCGGCATGCGCCGGATTGGGGACCGCCCTCGCTGCCGCGCGGCGGCGCTCGTCATAGAACCGGAGCACGAGGTCGGGGTCACGCTCGAAGCCCTCGGGTGTCGCCACGGCGTCGACGTCGTGCCCCTCCCACAGGCCTCCGGAGTCGCGGAAGGTGCGCAGACCGCTTTCGGCCGAGATGCCGGCGCCGGTCAGGACGACGACCTGCATCATTTCAGAAGCGTGCGCAGCGACTGGATCGTGTCCGCCTCGGCGGGGGGCTTGTCGGGACGGTACGCCTTCACCCGCGCGAACCTCAGTGCGACGCCGCCGGGATAGCGCGTCGAGCGCTGGACACCGTCGATGGCGATCTCGACGACCGTCTCGGGGCGGACGTGGACCGCCGCGGCCGTGCGGTGGGTTTCGATCGTCGGGAAGTGGGCCGTCTGCCAGCGCAGCACTTCGTCGGTGAGGCCCTTGAACGTCTTGCCGACCATGACGTAACCGCCCGGAGGACCGAACTCGCCGTCGGGGTCGAACGCGCCGAGATGGAGGTTCGACAGCTGACCCGAGCGCCGCCCCGACCCCCATTCGACCCCGAGCACGACGAGGTCGTAAGTCAGCACGGGTTTGACCTTGAGCCACGACTTCCCTCGCCGCCCCGCCGTGTACGCCGAGTCGATCGCCTTCACCATGACGCCTTCGTGGAATGCCGCGAGGGCGTCTCTCGAGAAGAGGTCCGCCGCCTCGGGGTCGTCGGTGACGACCGCGGGGATGCGCCATGGAGCGGCGATGCGCTCGAGGACAGCGAGGCGCTCCGAGAGCGGCTCGTCGATGAGGTCGTTCCCGTCGAGGTGGAGCACGTCGAAGAACCACGGACGCAGCGCGACGGCCGAGACGCCGTCTGCGCCGAACCGGGCCATCGTGTCTTGGAACGGACGCGGAGCGCCGTCTTCGTCGAGCGAGAGCGTCTCGCCGTCGAGGATGACGCGGTCGACGGGGAGCGAACGGACGACCTCGACGATCTCGGGCACGCGATGCGTGATGTCGGCGAGACTGCGCGTGAAGACGCGCACCGCAGCGCCGTCTCGGTGCACCTGGATGCGGGCGCCGTCCAGCTTGTACTCGACGGATGCCGCGGACCCGAGCGACCGCACGGCCTCCCCCGCCGTCGGGGCGGTCGCCGCGAGCATCGGCAGGACCGCCCGCCCGACTTCGAGACCGACCTCGTCGAGCGCGTCGGCGGCCTGCCTGAGGGCGATGCGGGCTGTCTCACCCAGGTCGCCTGACAGCATCGCCGCCCGCCGGACGACGGTGCCGGCGCGATCGGACGCGCGCGCGATCGCATCGAGCAGCACGCCTTCGAGGGCACCCGTGCGCAGCTCGCCGCGGATGACGCGCGCGAGGAAGTCCCATTCCTCGGCGGTCGCCGCGGCGGCGAGCGCCTGCAGCTGCGTGCGGCGCGCCGTGTTCGAGCCCTGCCCTTCGGCTGCGGCGAGCGCTGTGAAGGCACGGTCGACGTCGAGCACCTCGAGAGACGCCGTCTCGGCATGATCGACGTCGAGAGTCATGAGCGAACGCCACCCCACGCCGATCCGACCCTGCCGGGGCTTCGCGACGAGGATGCCGATCGCGGGTGCGATCTCGTCGGCGTCGAGATCACCGAGGACATCGGCGAGCGCTGCGACCTTGGCGAGTCGCGAGGACGTCGCCGTCACGGCATCCGTCGCCTGGACGAGGCGCGAGAGGAGCATGACGTCATCTTGCCAGCCACTGCCGACACGGAGGCCGTGTCAGCGGCCGCGTGTGGACCAGAGCGCCCACGCCACGAGCACGGGCTGAAGCAGAAGACGGACGAACCTGGCGTGGTCGGTGCGCATGAGCGGGGCGTCGCGGCCTGTCTGCCACTGGTGCACGTTGCCCGGGAACACCGCCACGAAGAAGGCGGCGACGAGGACGCCGATGCGTCCGCGGTCCTTCGGCAGCGCCACGAGTGCGCCGCCCAGCATGATCTCGGCCGCGCCGGATGCGACGACGATCATGTCCTTGTCGGTGTGGAGCACCCGTGTCGCCCAGTCGGGCACGACGATGCGGTATCCGCGGCGCCCCCAGAGGAGGTGCGAGAGACCCGCCGCGACGAGGAGCGCGGCGAGCACCCACCGCGCGATGGCGCGCGCGACCGTCACGACGCGACCGCTCGTGCGACCTCGGCGGCGTCGGAGTAGAAGCGGGCGAGATCCTCACCCCCGCCGGCGGGAAGGAGGATGACGGCATCGACACCTGCCGCGAAGAACGCCTGTGCGTCGCGCGCGACGTCGTCGGGCCCTCCCCAGAGAGCGCGCCCGATGTGATCGCGCGGCGACGTCTGCGCCGCGAAGTCGGCCCGCACGCGGTCTTCGGCCCCTGTCCCGAAAGCGGCGACGACGTACGCGACGATGTCGTGGTCGCCGGATCGCCCCGCGCGTCCTTCTCGCACCGCCGCGACCTGTGCTGCGAGCTCATCCGGCGAGCGCCGACTGTCGAGCACGGTGCCGTCGGCGACCTCTGCACTGAGCCGCAGCGTCTTGGGTCCCTCGGCTGCGGCGTAGACCCGCGGTGGCACGGGCGGCGGCCAATCCAGCGCGACGTCGTCGAGCGTGACGTACCGTCCGCTCATCGAGACGCGCTCCCCCGCCATGAGCGCTCGCAGGGCCGGCACGTACTCGCGCATGAGAGTCAACGGCGACGCGACGCGCTCGCCCGCCTGCGCCATCCACGACTGCACGCCGTGACCGAATCCGGGCAGGAACCGCCCGGGGAACGTGCGCGCGATCGTCGCGACCTCCATCGCCGAGATCGCGGCATTGCGCAACGGCATCGGCGAGATCCCGATCCCGACCCGGAGGCGCTCGGTCCAGGCGAGAGCCATGGATGCCGCGGCGAAGCCGGACTGGCGGAAGCAGTCCTCCCAGAGCCACAGCTCGGGGAGCCCCGCGTCTTCGGCCGCCGTCACGGCGTCGCGGAAGACCTCGGGTGGGTGCGGATAGGGGCTGAAGATCGCGCCGATGCGGGCCATGCCTCTACTGTGGCATGGCCCGCAGACACGATCGGCTAGGCGGCGACGGCGAGCGGCGCTCCGGATGCGACCGCGAGGCCGTCCTCGCCGGCATCCACCGTGACGTCGCCACCGTCGACGAGGAGGCCGTTCACGAACAGCTCGGCGACGCGATCCTCGACTTCACGCTGAATGACGCGGCGGAGCGGACGGGCACCGTACTCGGGCTCGTACCCCGCATCCGACAACCACGCCACGGCGGCGTCCGTCACGACGAGCCGGACGTCGCGCTTCGCCAGTCGCGCCTCGGTCGCACCGAGGAGCAGCCGCACGATGTCGTTCAGCTGCGCCTTGTCGAGCTTGCGGAACAGCACGATCTCGTCGATGCGGTTGAGGAACTCGGGACGCATCGCCTCGCGGAGCTTGGCGAAGACACGATCGCGCAGGTCCTTCTCCGATCCGAACCCGGTCGCGCCGCCGCCGTCGGCGAGGAAGCCGATGGCTCCACCGCGCGACGCGAGGAACTCGGATCCCAGGTTCGACGTCATGACGATGACCGTGTTCCGGAAGTCGATCGTGCGTCCTTGTCCGTCGGTGAGGCGTCCGTCGTCGAGCACCTGCAGCAGCAGATTGAAGACGTCGGGGTGGGCCTTCTCGATCTCGTCGAAGAGCACGATCGAATAGGGGTTGCGCCGAACGCGTTCGGTCAGCTGCCCGGCCTCGTCGTACCCGACGTATCCGGGAGGGGCGCCGACGAGACGGGAGACGGTGTGGCGTTCGCCGAACTCGCTCATGTCGAAGCGGATGACGGCTGTCTCGTCGTCGAAGAGCGATGCCGCCAGCGCCTTCGCGAGCTCCGTCTTCCCGACACCGGTCGGGCCGAGGAAGAGGAACGATCCGACGGGTCGGCGGGCGTCGCTCATACCCGTACGGCTGCGGCGCACCGCCTTCGCGACGGCGGCGACCGCGTCGTCCTGTCCGATCACGCGGGCGTGCAGTTCGCCCTCGAGGTCGGCGAGGCGCTCTCGCTCCGTCTCGGTGAGGCGGTTGACGGGGATGCCGGTGGAGCGGCTGATGACCGCGGCGATCTCGGGCTCGCCGACGATCGCGTCGCCGCGCGCGGCTGCACCCGACGAGGTCGCCTCGTCGAGGCGGTCCTGCACGGCAGCGATCTCGTCGCGGATGCGCGAGGCCTCTTCGTAGTGCTCCGCGGAGACGGCGGCGTTCTTGTCGGCCTCGAGCGTCGCGAGCTTCTCGACGAGGGCGCTCACGTCGACTTTCGCGCCGAGGCGCAGGCGAAGACGTGCACCGGCCTGATCGATGAGATCGATCGCCTTGTCGGGGAGGACCCGCTCGGTGAGGTAGCGATCGCTCAGCTCGACGGCGGCGCGGAGCGCTTCGTCGGTGTAGACGATCGCGTGGTGCTCCTCGTAGGCGGCCTTGAGACCGCGCAGGATGAGGACGGCGTCCTCGATCGACGGCTCGCCGACACGGACGGGCTGGAATCGGCGCTCGAGAGCCGGGTCCTTCTCGATGACGCGGTACTCCTTGAGCGTCGTGGCGCCGACGAGGTGGAGGTCTCCGCGGGCGAGGCGGGGCTTGAGGATGTTCCCCGCGTCCATCGCGCCTTCTCCTCCACCGCCCGCACCGACGACCGTGTGCACTTCGTCGATGAAGACGATCAGTTCACCCTCGAGGGAAGCGATCTCGTCCATCGTCTTGGTGAGGCGCTCCTCGAAGTCTCCGCGGTACCGGGTGCCCGCGAGCATCGCCGGGAGATCGAGTGCGACGACCCGCTTGCCACGGAGCTGCTCGGGGACGGCACCCTCGACGATGGCCTGCGCGAGGCCCTCGACGATCGCCGTCTTTCCGACGCCCGCCTCGCCGACGAGAACGGGGTTGTTCTTCGTGCGGCGGCTGAGGATCTCGATCGTCTGCTCGATCTCGTCGGTCCGCCCGATGACGGGGTCGAGGCGACCCTGCTCTGCGCGTGCCGTGAGATCGTCGCCGTACGTGTCGAGCAAGGGTGTCGCGGATGCCGCGGGGCCCGTCTGCTCGCCGGCGTCCGCTCCTGACGGGGTGACCGTCTCGCGGACTCCCTGCGTGAGGGCTTCGGCGGTCACGCCGGCGCGGGCGAGGATCTGGCCGGCCGGGGTGTCCTGCGCGAGCACGAGCGCGAAGAAGAGGTGCTCGGGGTCGACGTACGTCGAACCCGAGGAGCGCGCGACCTGGAAGGCGTGGAAGAGGGCGCGCTGCACGGAGGGCGTGATGACGGCGCCGTCGACATCGGCGGGCGACGACGCGGCGGGCAGGCGCTCGTCCGTCGCGGCGACGATCGCGGCGGGGTCCGCGCCGATCCGGCTGACGGCCTCGCTCGCGGGCGCCTGCTCGACGAGGACGCGCAGCAGGTGGAGCGCGTCGAGCTCGCGCTGACCGCGCTCGAGGGCGAAGCGTCCTGCGCGCTGCAGCAGTTCCTGCGTGCGGGCACCGAGGAAGCGGCTGAGATCGATGGCGCGCTCCGCGCGCGACCTCTCGCCCGCGAGATAGCGGGCGAGGAACTCGTCGAACGAGCCGTTGTCACCGGTGGGGGTGGGGAATTCTTCGGGCATACCGTGTCTCCTGAAACCTGAGTCAAGGTCTATCAAGTTACAAACTTGAGTGAAACCGTATCAAGTTCAACGGAATGCGGTGGAGGGTATTCCCTCTTCAGCCGATCGCCCTGGGCGAACGCTCAGTCCTTGCCGCCGGGAGGGCCGATCACGAGCAGTGCGACGAAGAGCAGCACGACGGCGAGGGCGATGAGAAGCCCCAGCACCCACGGGCGGTGAAGGAACCAGCGCATGAGACGGTCATGCCACGCGGCATCCCGTCGGTCCTCCGTCGCCTCGAGACGCCACGCTCCGCGCAGGCGACCCGTACGGTGGAGCCAGATCTCGGTCGGGATCGTGGCGTAGGGGATGACGGCACTGGCGATCGCGACGATCGTCGGGCCCGCACCCCACCGCTGGTTCTTGGCGACGAGGATCGCCGTCGCCCCGTACGAGAGGAAGACGAAGCCGTGGATACCGCCGCCGATCGTGACGGCGATCGGCAGATCGGCCGTCGCACGCAGGATGAGACCGGTGATCAGCAGCGTCCACGAGATCGCCTCCGCGATCGCGAGCGTGCGGAAAAGGGACAGGGGTGTGCGGAACACATCGCTCCTCGGGTCGGTGCTCCTCCAGCCTAGATCGTCGCACCGGGCGGCTAACGTGGAGCGGTGACGTTCTCGCTCGACGGCCTGCGGCGGTGGCCCGATCACGAGGCTCCGGGTCTCGTGGCGACGGATGCCGCCGACCGCCTGCTGCTCGACGAGAGCGCCGACGCGCGCGCGGGCATCGGCGACGGCGAGCTCGTCGTGATCGGCGACGACTTCGGGGCGCTGACGCTCGGGTCGGCAGACGCCGGCGCGCGCGGCATCCGGGTCCATCAGGACCCCCTCACGGGCGAACGCGCCCTGGCAGCGAACGCCGCCGCGTTCGGACTCGCCGATGCCTACAGCTCGCTTCCCTTCACGGGCGAGCTCGTCGCGGGCGCGCGCGTCGTTCTGCTGCGACTCCCCCGCTCGCTCGCCGCGCTTCGCGACATCGCGGGCCTCATCGCGCTGCACGCGTCCGCGGACGTCGTCGTCTACGCGGGCGGACGCCTCAAGCACATGTCGCTCGGGATGAACGACGTCCTCCGCGAGTTCTTCGGCGCGCTCGACGTCACGCACGCGCGACAGAAGTCCCGCGTGCTGATCGCCCGCCGGCCGGTCGGCGGCCGGGAACCGATCGCGGACCGTGCCGAGCACGACGGCCTCGTCGTGTGCGCATACGGCGGGGTCTTCGCCGGAGCGTCGGTCGACATCGGCACGCGCCTGCTGCTCGAGCACCTCCCCGCCGATGTCCCGGACGGCGCCATCGACTTCGCGTGCGGCTCGGGGGTCGTCGCGGCGAGCCTCGCCCTTCGGCATCCGCGCCTCAGCATCCTCGCAACCGACCGCTCCGCCGCTGCCGTCGCCTCGACGCGGGCGACGTCTGAGGCGAACGGTGTGGGCGAACGTGTCCACGTCGTCCGCGACGACCTGCTGAGTACGCAGCCCGACGCATCCGCGCGGTTCATCGCGCTCAATCCCCCGTTCCACTCGGGAGCGGCGGTCACCGAGGATGTGGGCGTGAGTTTCTTCCGCGATGCCGCGCGCGTGCTCGTACCCGGCGGGGAGCTGTGGACCGTCTGGAACTCGGGCCTGCCGCACCGATCGGCCCTCGAGCGACTCGTCGGTCCGACTCAGCAGGTCGCGCGCAATGCCAAGTTCACCGTGACGCGCTCGACGCGACGCTGAGCGTCAGGCCGTCGCGCCGCCCTGATCGCGGCGGCGACGTGCGATCTCCTCCCGCAGTCGCTCGGCCTCGATCTCCCGCTCGAGGTCGGCCAACTGCTGCTCGGTCGTGCGCGTGTCACGAGGGGGCGCCGGTGGGGCAGGCGCGGTCCGCGTCGTGGCGCGCGGTGCCGGGCGCGGCATCCGCGGTCCGCCTTCGGGGTAAGTCCGCCCCAGCGCGAACCAGAGCGCCGATCCGATGAGGGGCAGGAGGACGACGATGACGACCCAGACGACGCGCGGAAGGTGCCGGACTTCGCTGTCGTCTCGCCGGATGATGTCGACGAGCGCGAACACCATGAGCCCGAGGACCAGGAGCGAGAAGAGGAAGGGCATCGGTGTCCGCCTAGGGTGTCGCGTCGGTTGTCGAGGGGGTGAGGTCAGCGTCGTGTCGACCAGAAGGCCCAGACGACGAGGAGAGGCTGGAAGAACAAACGTACGAGCCGCTTGCGGTCGGTGTCGAGGCCGAATCCGTCGCGCTTCTTGGTGTACTGCTCGATGTTTCCGGGGAAGACGGCGATGAAGAACGCACTGAGGATCGTGCCGATCGTGCGGCGCGATCGCGGCAGCGCGACGAGCGATGCCCCGAGCATCACCTCGGCGACACCGGATGCCACGACGACGGCATCCTTGTCCATGACCTTCGTCGTGACGTCGGGAACCTGGGCCTGGAACTCCTCGCGCGCCCAGAACAAGTGGCTGATTCCGGCGAACACCATGGCGCCCGCGAGAGCCCACCGCGCGATCGTCCTCATCATGGCGCCGGCGGAATCGTCAGCGGCCCGGATTCTTCTTCAGGAATGAGGACGATCTCCCCCGTCATCGAGGCCGTGTCGGCGAGCCGAACGAGCCACTCGGGGTTGAGCTCGACGGGATCGGGGGAATCGAAGGTGAAGCGGAGAGGGATCGCGGGGTCGACCCAGATGGTGGTCCGGCCTGCGGCGTCTTCCGCCGGGTGGATCCACGTGACCGTGAAACTCTCCCCCCGGCGGAGCTTCGTCGTGATGACGGTCTTCAAGTGCGACAGCGCCCGATCGTCGATGGCGATCGGATTGCTGATGTGGTCGTACTGGAGCCAGCCCATGCCTTCCACACTACGACCCTCCCGCGCGCGGGCCGCAAGAGGTGCGATTCCCCGCGTGGGGCGCGGTCTGTCGTTCCGGGGCGTGCAACCTGCGCCCCGGAACGGCGTTCCCCGCCCCGAAAGTCGCTGCACGGTCGCGGAATGTCGCCGGTATCGAGGATGCTGGTGATGTGAACCCATCGGCGCACTCCCGTGACCTCCCGCCCGAGGAACGGACGCCGTGAGCGTGCGTCCGCCGCGGCGCGGCCCGCTGGCGGTTCGCATCGAGCTCGCGCTCGCCGCCTTCGCGCCCGCCTTTCTTCTGGTCGGACTCAGATCGGGGGATGCGTGGTGGGCCTGGGTGTTCTACGCCTTGACGGCCGCGGGCGTGCTCGTCCTCGCCGTCGGAGGATTCCTTGTCGCGACCGGCAACACCGAGCAGTTCGAGCTGACCCAGATCGAGGATGCCTCCGAAGAGGTCGTCGGCTACATCGCCGCCTACGTCGTCCCGGTGCTGATCGACCCCGCAGCATCCCTGCTCAACGCTGTCATCGCCGCGGCGGCGCTCTTCCTGGGCTTCGTCGTCCACGTCGCCACGGGCCGCGTCCACGTCAACCCGCTGCTGTACCTGATCGGATACCGCGTCTACACCGCCAAGACCGAGACCGCGTCGTACGCGCTCATCGCCCGATCAGAGGTCGCCGACTGGACCGGCGAGCGCCCCCTCGTCGACGTGTCCGCGAGTGTTCTCGTCGAGAAGTGGAAGTGGAAACGGACATGACAGCATGACGCTCGCCCAAGTACTCGCGGATCTCGATGCGCGCCTCGACGGTCCCCTGTCGCTCGTGGTCGGCCGCGCTCTCGAAGAGGGAGGCGATCCGCGCCGTGTGCGCCTCGCAGACGATGCCGCCGACGCCTTGCGGGACTACGGCCGCGACGCGCGCGCACGCATCGCCGACGGAAAGACCATCGAATACACGGCCCTGGCAGAGCTGCAGACCGGCGAGCACTTCCTTCTCGAAGACGAGGAATCGCTCGACGAGCTCGCGGAGCTCCGTGCCGTCGTTCTCGGCGCCGGCGACCTCGCGCCCATCAGCCCGAAGCAACTCGATGCGAGCATCGGCTTCTACGCCGTCGGAGTCGGAGCCGCCGGTGAGCGGATCGCGTTCATCCGCCGCGCCGATCCCCGCCTGGCGGCCAAGGCCGGGCGGCTCCTGGCGATCGGCCGCGAGCGGTTGGAGAGCGTCGACGAGCAGATCTTCACGTTCTCCCCCGAGTTCGACCTCGTGATCGGTCCCACGTGGGCGGTCATCTTCAATCAGGCCGCGTTCGAGCGTCTGGCGCGCGAGACCGGGATCGTCGAACGTCACGTCGCAACCTGGATCGGTGGCATCACCGAGTCGCTCGCGATGGACGAGACGAGTGTCGGTCGGCTGCACGAGACGGCGCTTCGCGACTCCCGCACGTGGCGGCGCCTGCGTGACATCAAGCGCCGCGGACACCTCAAGAACGTCAAGATCGCCGACGTCGCCGACTACGCTCGCGCCGTCGACCTGGATCCGCGCACGATCGTGCGCGACGGGGCGTTGTACTTCGACCCCCAGGCCCGCTTCGGCTTCTTGCACCTGCTCAGCGAAGACCTGTACACGGGAGCGCTCACCGGAGAGCGTTTCGAGTCGCAGCGCAAGACCGCGATGGACTGAGGCCGACTCCGGAAGGTCGGATCGCCCAGCGAGAAGCAGTCACCACCGCGGGAATCGCCTCAGTCCACCGATCCCAGTGCGGTCGGATCCCCCACCAGCACAGCGGCGGACATGACAGCCACCGTCCCGAGCGCGGCATACGCACTCACGATGACCAATCCTCGACCAACCCAACTCAGCATCCTGCACCCCCCGACAGGTCACGGTAGGGACGGCGGTTGGCAGTCGACTGGGAGAAACCAAAGTGGCAGCCGAAGATGTCGTCGCCGTGCGGCCACCGGGCTGCCGCCGGACGAGAGGAGCGCCCCTCCCCACGGAACCGGGAAGGGGCGCTCGATGCAGAGCCACCCTGGGGGTCGACTGCGTGCCCGCGCGACAAGCGACGGGGCTGGGACCAGTCACTCTTCCACGTCACCCGCCGCTACGGAAGGGGACTCTCCTGCATTTCTCCTTCGACGTCGGATGCTGCGGAGGCCTGACGCCATCCGAGTCCTTCGCAGAGCAAGACGGCCACGAGGGCCAGGATGCCCGTGCACAGCAGCGCCAGCCCGATCCCGGTGACGTCGATGGGGATCGCCGCCCATTGGTCCTCCGCGCCGTCGGCCGGCTCCCACAACACGACGATCCGATTGAGGAGAAGGATCAGGCCTGTGATGGCGGTGCCGAGCGCGACGATCCAGCTCGCGGCTCTTGCCGCCCGCACCCGATTCGACGCGACGCTCATGACGCGGGACTCAGAAGTCCCAGTTCTTGCCGGCGGAGGCTGGGAAGCGCGGAATCATGCGATTCCTGCGAGTCTGCTGCCTGCTCGTGCCTTCCGCGTGCCACTTGCGGCTGTCTTCCGCTCTGGCCGCACTAACGGACCAGAAGCACTCCCCCAAGTTTAGTCGCTGCGGGCCCACCTCGACAGCTCGACTCAGCACTCCGGCTGGACGGCTCATCGTCACCCAAGCGTTCATTCGGAGCGGCCAGAAAGGTTACGTATGAACTCTGAGGCAGAGCCTTCGACGAGGTGGAGTCGGATCCGATAGTCGAAATCATCTCAGAACAACGACTGAGCACGCTTGCGCTGAGCCAGCTCGTCATCGTCCGGGCTCTCCCCGCGCATAGGCGCTGCTGATGCCCTTCGCGGCGTTCAGGATGACGTCAGCGAAAAAGTCCAGCTCCACGCATCCCCCGTTGACCTCCGCTCCGCCACGGTGTGAGGGCTCGCAGGTTCGCTCGAGCCGCGGGTTGCGGTTGTGGCTCGTCATCTGCGTGGCGGATGTGGTTAGAGTCGCGCGCGGGCTTGCGAGACGGTGAGGATCAGACTGACGAGGTCTCCGCCGAACTCCAAGCGGAGCGCTGCACGGTCTCCGTTGACGCGCACGGGTCCGAATCCGGCGGCGCGGATGACCTGCTCGGTGGCGCTCGCGCCGGTCTCGTCGGACGGGGCGTAGTACAGCGCGGTCAGCTCGGGGGATGTGTTGCGGTGCGACGTCAGGGATGCGGCGGGGAGAGTTCCGAACGCTTTGACGTAGTGCGCCCCTCCGGCAGCAGCACAGACAGGGTGTCGGCCACAGCCTCCTCGCGGGGAAGAGACCGTGTGAAGGTGCCGTCGGCGTCCAGCGCGATGGGATTGCTGGGGTCGATAACCACCCTGCCGACAAGCTGGTCACCAAGCTCGGCGATCAGTGCTTTCTCCGCATCGGCGTAGACCGCGAACACGATCACTTCTGCCTGAGCGACGGCGGCCGCAACGGACGCTACCGGCGTGACGTTGGAGCCCGCGTCCGTAGCGAACGCCTCCGCCTTCGCCGGTTCGCTGGTCGCGACGATGACGGGCTGTCCGGCGGCGGCGAGGCCGCGGCGATCGGTCCGCCGATATTGCCTAAGCCAACGACGGCAATGTTCATGACGTAGCCTCCTTCTCGGGTCACGAGGGGCGATTGTGGGTGACGGATGCGGTTCAAGGAGCGGAGGGGCGGCGATCGGTCCAGTCGAAGATGAGCTGCCGGTCCTGGATGAGCCATCCCTCGTCGGTGCGGGCAAAGGTGTCGAGGTAGCGGATCGACATCGTGAGCAGCACCCGCTCACCGCCCTCGTACAGCACGTGTAGCGCCAGGCAGTAGGTCTCGCCGGCCGCGGTGTCGCCGTCGAGTGCGATCGTGGATTGGCCGTTGAGGTAGGTCGTGGTGACGTACCTGCTGATGAGGTCCGTGAAGGTTGCCGCGAGCCTATCGGGGTCTGCTGCACGGATAGGTGACACCTGATCTGTGGTGCCGTGAGGTGCTGCTGAGAGGATGTCATCATGCCCAAGCCCTATCCGCGTGAGTTTCGTGACGACGTTGTGCGCGTCGCTGTGAATCG